>JAESGR010000024.1_pt1 | contig 721565 bp, 580 predicted proteins | sample 9269771 | NCBI WGS metagenome assembly JAESGR01 (sample SAMN15739572, study PRJNA653492) | algae metagenome | isolation source: Chroococcus sp. CMT-3BRIN-NPC107 and co-occurring heterotrophs from well... | place: USA: Clark Mountains Wilderness, California | collected 2010-04-18
TGCAACAGGCAGGCAGTGGTCCTTATACTTTCACCGTGAGTGGACTTGTCGGTGGCTCTCAATATGAGTTGCGGGCAAGGGCCTTCAATGCCGGAGGTGGTACACTTGGCTTTGGTAGTATCTTTGTCACTACTCTGCCTCCTTTAGTGGTTACTTCTCCTGCTAATGGAGCTACCAATGTACCAGTTAATTTCAACGTACAAGTAAATGCATATGCAGGGGCTAGCTCAGCTGTAGTCCAATGGAGACCTGTAGGCGGTAGTTATAACACCACCAATCAGTCTGTACAAGCCGGTGGAGGTCCGTATACTTTACCTGTTGGCGGATTGAGCGTAAACACAGCCTATGATCTGCGGGTGAGAGCCTTAGATGCAAATGGCATACTAGCTGAGACTACTTTACGCATTACTACAACAAGTGCTCCGCAAATAACCTCTCCTAGTAATGGATCCACAGTGCCCTCTTCCTTTAATGTGACCGTGGCTGCTTATCCTGGGGCTGCTTCCATGTGGTTAGAGTACCGCATCGCTAATTCAGGCAGTGGCTTTACTGTGTTGCAACAGGCAGGCAGTGGTCCTTATACTTTCACCGTGAGTGGACTTGTCGGTGGCTCTCAATATGAGTTGCGGGCAAGGGCCTTCAATGCCGGAGGTGGTACACTTGGCTTTGGTAGTATCTTTGTTAATATTGCCGAGAATCCATTTGTAATAGCAATCAATGGACAAAGTATAGATGAAAACTCGTTATTGTATCTAAATCAGTTTCAATATACGTTAACTTCTCAAACCATTGGAGGTACAGTAAATTATCGGTGGGAATTTAGCAGAACTAGTACATTTGATTCTTTCGTAACTTTCAATACTGGCACAAATACTGTATTAACATTGAATGCTGGACAATTAGAGTCAGGTGAAAGGTATTATGTAAGAATTGCTTCTATTAAATCTAATGGAGCAGAGAATGTGAATAAACCTGTACGAAGTTTTTATAATGCGCTTCATCCAACCGTTATGTACAGACCTGTTGGCGATATAAATACCACTTCTTCTGGCCTAGTTTCCTTCCACGTGCGGAATGCAACCGAAGCGATCTATCAACTAGCCACAGACCCTTCTTTCAGCACAGAGAGCATTGTGAATATACCAGGTCCGGGTCCGGGACGCGAATCAGCCTTAGACCCTGCCAACCCAGTACCTGGGCAAGTAGTATATATTGGAAGGCGCTGCCGGGTAGGGATAAATGGTAGATTTGTAGATATTAATGATCCTGATAACTATTTATCTTCGGGTCCACAGTGGATATATGAGTATATAGCAGGCCTAATACCAGAAAAGCAGTATTATATACGCATGAAACTGGCTAAGCGTGATGCAAATGGAAATTATTTGCAAACAGGTTATTGGTATAATGTTCAAACTATCAGAGCAACTGGCATACCTGCACGTAGCAATATAGTTACTTATATTCAAGGCGGACCTACGAGTGTACCTATAAATAGTCCACACATATATGTAAAAGATGATCCAAATTACGTTGAAACACGTTATCTCCTGCAGATAAGTGAAGATGCAAGCTTTTCTACCTTTGTTTATAATACCTTAGAACAGGCTCCTAAGCCATACTTAGTTAATATATTCACAGATCTACCAACACTGAAATACAATACAGTTTATTATGTACGGTCTGGCGCATATACTATAAATGATCCTGCAGGGCCTAGTGAACCTAGGTGGCAAAACACATTCTTTAAGACTATGGCTGCCCCTGCCAGAATTGCATTCGAAGACGAAGTTCAAGGTGCAGAGACAAATAGCCGTATTTCTATTGCGCCGAATCCATTTGCTCAATCAACCAGGCTCACCTTTGCTCCAGGCAACAATGAAGTCCTAGTAAGAATAACAGATATGATGGGTAGAACAATAGAAGAGATGAATATATCTGGTGGAGAGTCAATTATGCTTGGAAGCCAATGGAAGAGGGGCCTGTATATAATTCAAGTGATTGATCCTGCAGGTGAACATGAAACAAAGACTTTCAAAGTACTAAAACAATAAGACGCTTTAATGCAACTACATAATAAAAAGAGGGTTGATATTTTCAACCCTCTTTTTATTATATGACGATAAATACAAATGAAAGAAACAGATTATGGAAGTCTTTTACTCCGCATTACTAAACTTAGTTAAAAGTTAGTAATTTTATGGTTTATTGTGGAAATCTGCACTCCCTTCACAGCTAACGCCTTTTCATGAAAAATACCATTCCACTTATAGCCTTTATTTCTTTCTCTATTGCTGCAGTTCTGACAGGAATCAATTATTTAGGTCTATTAACCATTGATCCTGCTGTTCTGCTAGTAGTCAGATGGATAGCAGTTATAACATTAATTATGTTCGCTATTACCAAAAAATCTCTTACAACATGGATTTTAGTTAGCATGGTAGTAGGGGCTGAAATTGGGAATGACTTTCCGGGGATAGCAATAAACTTACGGGTGCTTAGTCAAATATTCCTTAAATTGATAAAAACCATTATAGCACCTCTATTATTTGGTACCTTGGTAGTTGGTATTGCAGGGCACTCAGATCTTAAACAGGTGGGACGAATGGGATGGAAATCGTTGTTGTACTTTGAAGTAGTTACTACTATAGCCCTTTTTGTTGGTTTGGCAGCTATCAATATAAGCAAAGCTGGTGTGGGTATTAATATGCCTGTATCAACTACAGAGGAATTACCTCAAGTAGCAAAACAAAGCACTACAGACATCTTACTTCATATATTTCCAGAAAACATAGCTAAGTCAGTTGCCGAAGGAGAAGTATTACAGATAGTAGTATTTAGTGTGCTCTTTGGAGTAGCATTAGCCATGATCAGTGAAAAACACCGGGCTCCTGTTCTGCGTTTCGCTGAGGGCTTATCTGAAGTAATGTTTAAGTTTACGAATATCATTATGTACTTTGCTCCAGTAGGCGTGGGTGCAGCTATTGCTTATACAGTAGGGCATATGGGTTTAGGGATCCTGGTGAACTTATTTCACTTACTAGCTACGTTATATGTAGCCTTACTATTCTTTCTTTTATGTGTGTTGCTGCCTATTGCGCTGCTTATAAGAGTTCCTATTAAACAATTTATTCAAGCTATAGCCGAACCTGTATCCATTGCGTTTGCTACTACTAGTTCGGAAGCTGCTTTGCCACGTGCCATGGAAGCTATGGTGAGAATAGGCGTACCACAAAAAATTGTAGCTTTTGTAATGCCTACTGGATATAGTTTCAACCTGGATGGTACAACACTGTATTTATCATTAGCTTCCGTATTTGTAGCGCAGGCAGCAGGCATAGAATTAAGCTTTGGGCAACAATTATTAATGGTGTTCACGTTAATGCTTACTAGTAAAGGAGTAGCCGGAGTACCACGTGCCTCATTGGTCATACTTTTAGGTACTGCAGCTTCGTTTGGTTTGCCAGTAGAACCCATATTTATTATTCTTGGCATTGACGAATTGATGGATATGGCACGAACATCGGTAAATGTAATAGGCAACTGTTTAGCAACAGTTGTTGTGGCAAAATGGGAAGGAGAATTTGCCAAAGAACCAATCCAAAGTGAATCTATCCGGGAAGTGGAAGTGTAAATCCAACATCTTCAATATGAATTGGTAAGCACTTGCCTATTAATTTTGCAACAGCTGTAATATAGATCTTTTAGTCAAGCAATGCCATAATATCATCTTTAGATAATGCTTTTACAAAGCTTTCTTCCGTAGTGATTAATTCGTCAGCCAGGCGCTTTTTATTTTTCTGCAAAGCCAGTATTTTCTCTTCTACCGTATTTTTGGTGATAAATTTATAAGTAAATACAGTTTGTTCCTGGCCGATCCGGTGGGCGCGGTCTACGGCTTGCGCCTCTATGGCTGGGTTCCACCAGGGATCTAATATAAATACATAATCTGCAGCAGTTAGGTTTAATCCAAGCCCACCAGCTTTCAGGGAAATAAGAAACACCTGTATATCTTTTGCTTGTTGAAATAATTCAACCTGAGACTGACGATCTTTTGTGCTTCCATCTAAATAGGTATAACTCAAGCCCAGCTTTTGAAGGTGTTCCTTTAGAATAGCTAAGTGTTTAACAAACTGGCTAAACACTAGTATTTTATGTTTTTCGCTTACGGCTGTTTCAAGCCTATATAGTACATCCTCTAGTTTGCCGGAACTGCCCGTATAATCAGGTTGCACCATTCTTGGATGATTAGCTATCTGGCGCAGCTTTGTCAGGCCTTGTAATAAGATCAATTGTGATTTTTGGATGCCTTTATCTTCTATCTGTTCCAGAATCTTATTTCTGAAATAAGATTTGGTCTCTTCGTACAGCTCCTCCTGACTGGCATGCATGGTGCAGTATTGAATATTTTCTATTTTCTCGGGCAGTTCAGTTGCTACCTGCGATTTATGCCTACGGAGAATGAAGGGCTTAATGATTGAATACAGACGCTGCATTTTCTGTTCATCATTTTTTTTCTCAATAGGCAAGAGAAATTCATTTCTAAAGAAACGTTCAGTACCCAACAGTCCCGGATTAACAAATGTCATTTGTGACCATAGATCGAGGGTGGTATTTTCCAAGGGTGTCCCAGTTAGGATAAGCCGGTGCCTGGAGTTTAGCTGATTTACTGCTTTAGCAACAATAGAAGAAGGATTTTTTATGGCTTGAGATTCATCAAGGATAATATAATTGAAATAGTAACTTTTCAATAAGTCGGTATCTATCCGGATAATTCCGTAAGAAGTTAATATTAGGTCGTATCCTTGAAACTGGTCAACATTTTTTTCGCGGTGAGTTCCTGTATAGACAAAAACCCGCAGACCAGGCGTAAACTTCCGTGCTTCTACTTCCCAATTGTATACCAAAGATGTAGGCATCACTAGTAACGAGGCCTGGGTAATGCCGGCTTCCTTTTGTGCTTGAAGTAAGGCCAGTGTTTGGACTGTTTTACCTAAACCCATATCATCGGCTAGGCAACCACCAAACTTGTATTTGTTGAGGAAGTTCATCCAGTTATAACCGGCCTTCTGATATGGTCTGAGTTGTCCAGAGAATCCATCTGGAATAGGGAAATCCTCTATTTTATCAAATTCTTTTAATTTTTCCAGCTTGTTATGTATAGTAACTTGCGCTAGATTTCCCGTTTGAAGTTCTTGTACTAAAGAGATATGATATTTTTTTAAGGTTAATGTGCTTTCCCCATCTGATGTGTCAGCAAACGCAAATAATTCTGAGTATTGCCTGCGCCAAACTTCTGGTATAAAAGCTATTTCTCCATTTGGTAATGTAAATTCATATTTATTGTGTAAAATCAAATTTCGAAGTTTAAGAAATGGGATTTCATAATCACCAAATTTAATCTTAGCAAAAATATCAAACCAGTCACGATTTTCGGTAATCACTACAGAAATAGATGATTCACCTAAAAAGTATTTCTTTTCATCAGCTGAGTTCTGCTTTAATAAAAATCCTTCCTGCTTTAAATAGTCGCTGTTTTGATGCATCCAGGAAAACGCTGCCTGTCTGTCCATGCTGATCCTTCCATTTTTTATGTCTAGATCAACTTTTTGTAAGGCTTGGATTTTCCGCTTTTCCTGTTCCAACATCCGACGTATCTTATAGAATACATACGAATCATCTGTCTTTTCTACACTAACACTGGAAGAAGAAGCATGCTCGGGACGGAAAGAATATTTTCCATATTGAAAAGTGAGATCAAACAGAATTTTGCCGTCTGGTTTTTCTTCATCAACAAGCACACTAGCAGCAGAAGAGCCCACAGCAAATAAACTAAGAGAGGCTTGTGCAGGCTGTACGGCGGAAAAAGTAAGTATAGGCTGTGGCTGATATGTTTCTGAACGTATTTCAAAACCTTTGGCATATACATCAAAAGAAGCAACCAGAGGAGCTACAAACTTTTTATAGTAAGTGTCTTCTATACTTCTGGGAACTACAATGAATTTCTTACTAAGAAAGGGTTTTAATTTATTTCCATCTACATTTTTTTCGAAATTGTACAACTTATTGTTTACTATCATCCAGGCAGGATCATTGCAGATAATAATAGCCCCTTTATTTTGAAATTCTAGTTTTTCGTGTCCGCATTTAATAGTCGGAAAATAATGCGTATTGTCTTCGTTACGGCGGAAATGAAACAATACATTTGCCTTTTCAGCTACTTTATGTATTCTTTGCCATGCCGGATTACCATCTGTACCCATAATGAAAACCATCTTATTGCCCAGATTATTTAATATTTTGGCTTTTAATGATTCAATATAGGTTTGAATGGTTTGCTGCAATAATTCATCCCCTTTTTTGGGATCGTATACTTTCAGAAAAAACTCTGCGATGCTTACTTTTTTATTGTAAAACTTCTTTATTACTACCTCTTGTTGCATGGCATCTATCCATTTTGCCAAGGCAAAGTCGGTTTCGTCCAGGCCGGAAGAAAATTCTTTGGCATTTTTGGAAGAAATATTCTGATGTTTAAGCGTGAGTTGTCCTTTGTTATCTAGTTCAACTACAAAAGTTTCAAATAGAAATCCAAGATATTCATGCTCGAAGAGAGAATAAATAATTTGAAAAGGTTCAGAGGGAGATACGTTCATTTTAAAAAAGGCCAATTACAAATAAAGTAATTTCCTTAAATTTTTGCTGCATCTTTGTTTTAAAAATTATCATTCATTATTAATAAATTGTTGCTTTTACTAAAAAATGTATAAAAGCCCTGTTTTTCTACAAAAAGGCCAGACGATAGGTCTGGTGGCCCCGGCAGGTAAAGTACCCGCAGACGATATAGAAAGAGCTATTGCCGTTATTGAGTCGTGGGGAGTAAATGTTAAAAAAGGTAAGTACTTGTATGAACAGCATTTTCAATTTGCAGGCACTGATGAGCAAAGGCTGGCAGACTTTCAGCACATGTTGGATGATCCAGGTATTGCTGCGATTTTATGTGCCCGTGGAGGATACGGGACAACCCGGATTATTGATAAACTAGATCTAACAAACTATTTATCTTCCCCCAAATGGATAGCTGGCTATAGTGATATCACAGCTTTGCATTGTCATTTACATGTCCGAAATATACAAAGTATTCATGCGATAATGCCCATAACTTTTGCCAAAGATGATACTACTGATTCGGTAGAGAGCCTGCGTAAACTATTATTTGGGGAATCAATCGTGTATGAGTCAGCTTATCACGAGTTCAATAGACCTGGAAAAGCTACAGGTCCTATTATTGGAGGTAATCTAGCTTTACTTGCTTCTATTTGCGGTACATCTTCAGATATAGATACAACTGGTAAGATCCTATTTATTGAAGATATTAGTGAGTACTTTTATAATATAGACCGCATGATGATCCAATTGAAGCGGGCAGGCAAACTAGATAAGCTTTCCGGACTTATTATTGGTCATTTTACTGATAGCAAAGATAATGAAACGCCCTTTGGCAAAAATGCTTTTGAGATTGTACTGGATGCTGTAAAAGAGTATACATACCCCCTTTGCTTTGGATTTCCTATAGGACACGAACCCAGTAATTTTGCAATTCCTTGTGGCCGGAACTCAATTTTGGAAGTAAAGCAAAATTTAGCTTCAACACTCTATTTCGACCAAGTGCCATACAGGATTTAAAACGTTTAACTATAAAAAATAAAAGCCTTCGCTACGAGCGGAGGCCTTTATAAATATACACTTTTTGCATTATGTATCGCCTACATAATACTTAACTAATATACGATAATTTTGAGAAAAAGTTAAATTTTTCTGACATTTTTTTCAACAGTAAAATTGCTAATATTAACAACACTAATGCTGTAATTGAAATAGTAATCGTATATGAGTAGCTGTATATTTATAGTAATGGAGGTATCTTGTATTTTATTTCGCAAAATGGTTTCAATACTAATGAAACGTCCTGCTTTAAAAATTTATTATACCCTATGTTAGAAAGTTATAAGCACAGGAATAGATAATAACGATAAGGCTAATACAAGAATACCATAAAATATGACAATAGCTTTGCGGCTATGATTTTCTTTCTTGCCAAAAACGGCGCACATAAAATTATTTAACATGTATGACATAACATTGGTTGTTTTGAAGTTGCAGACTCTAATTTCTGAAACTTGGTATTGCTGTACATTGTAATTCGTTTAAACATCTTACCTACAACATATTTATCCTGACTATTACTATCAGTTGCAATATTCTGATAAATCAACCCTCAAATTTTCATAAATAAGAGCACTAATACTATTAAATTAAGATTCACAGGCTAATCTACGATAGATATTTAAATTTTGTTTACAAAATATTTATTTGAAAGTCAAGTGTTTTTATCTAAAATGATTAAATTATTGCATACGGCGCGCAAATATACCTTTTTGCTTTGATTGATCCAGGCTTTCAACTACTTACATAAAACAGCTGCGATATTTAAGTTACCTATCCAGTAAGTAAACGCAGTTTATTAAATTCATACTTTAAAGGCAACTCCTACACTTTATACGAGTTATAGTACATAAGTAAAACTATTCCAAAGTTTGTAAACACAGGCTCTCTTCAAAACCACTAATTCTATGAAATTTTTTGTGTATTTATCTTTATTGGTGTTTCTCCTCTGTTCTGGAAGCAATACAAAATCTCCCAAGGTTAGCTTACAGGAAGCTTTTCCTAAACTAACCATTGAGATGCCAGTAGAATTTGTTAGTCCGAAAGATGGCACTAACCGTAATTTTGTGATAGCTCAGAAGGGAATAATTCATGTATTTCCTAATACAGCTGATGTAGCGCAGACAGAAGAATTTTTAAACATTTCAGAAAGAGTTGTCAGTGGTGGCGAGCGTGGATTACTTGGATTAGCTTTTCATCCTGATTTTAAGAACAATGGATATTTTTATGTTAATTATACCAGAGGTAATTCACTTGAAACAGCTATTTCGCGCTTTCAAGTGAGCAAATCCAATCCAAATAAAGCCGATCCTTCCACAGAATTAGTACTTCTTACCTACAAACAACCTTATAGCAACCATAATGGAGGTAAAATAGCATTCGGTAAAGATCGTTACTTATATATTTCTGCAGGAGATGGCGGAAGTGGCGGCGATCCGGAAAATCGGTCACAGAATTTAAAAGAATTATTGGGTAAAATTATGCGGATTGATGTGAACCAGAAAACAGGCAACTATAACTATAGTATTCCGCCCGATAATCCGTTTGCAAACAATAAAGAGGGATACCGGGAGGAGATTTATGCATATGGGTTGAGAAATGTTTGGAGGTTTAGTTTCGATGAACAAACAGGAAAATTATGGGCAGGCGATGTTGGGCAGAATGCTCGGGAAGAAATCAATATTATTGAGAAAGGAGGAAACTATGGTTGGAAAGTAATGGAGGGGTCTGTGTGTTATAACGGCCGCAACAGTGGAAAGAACAATGACTGTCGTAAGAAGGGATTGATAGAACCTATTTATGAATATTTGCATTCAGCGGGTTTGGGGCAGTCTGTTACTGGCGGTTTTGTATACCGAGGTAAGCAAATGCCTCAACTGGTCGGAAAGTATATTTACGGCGACTACCAAAGTGGCAAAATATGGGCAATTAATCTGAGTGCTAATGGAAAAGTAGAGAATGAATTAATTGCTGATTTGGAAGGGTTAGTATCGGCTTTTGGTGAAGATAAAGACGGTGAAGTATATGTTTGTTCGTATGGAGAAGGAAAGATCTTAAAAATGCAGGCAAGTATCTAAAGCTGACAAATATTTGGTAAAACAGTCACTTACTATTACTTACATACCTATATTCTGACTATATCAATAAGTCCGCTTACCTGGTTTCTATGGAGAAGAATGGGGTTATATAATGTACTTGGTGATATGCCTGTTAGTTTGCACGGTAGTTATAGTCACTGGCATATTGTATTTTTAATCCCTGCTTGTTAATGTATTCTTTCAATAATTCCTCGGCTTGTGCATGGTTAAATACAAAAAGCATTTCCCGGTAGCTTAATTCTCTCTTCACCGATTGGCTAAACTGACGGTCCATCTTGCGGCAGTATTGGTAAAGAGTTACGTTAGTCTTTATCAACTCTTTCTTTTCATTCTCTAGGGTTTCTACAGCGGCCCGGAGCATTTCTATTTCAGCTTCCATTTGTTCTTTAGTCATGTTCATAAAGAATAGTAAGTAAAATATATGAGCAGATATGATTACAGAGGTAACAGATATTTATGTAAATGTAAAAATTAAAGCACTACACAGTACATGTTATGCCTGATTATTTCTGCAACAATATATCTAGGGCAATAGGCTGCGCTGCACACGTCTGGGTAATTTGATTACTTTTGTAAATCATTTTTGAAATAAACACATAGCTACTACTCATTGGGCTATTATTCATCCTTATGAGCTGTCAGCAAATCCGCTTCTTTCATGTCAGAAGAACAAATGTATAGAGTGGCTCTCGGCTTAACTTCGGGTGTGGGAGACAAATTAACTAAAATTTTAATCAGCTATTGTGGGTCAGCAACGGAAGTGTTTAATACGAAGAGAGGTAAGCTACTAAAAATACCGGGTGTAGGGCCAAAAACTGCTGACGCCTTACTGAGCAAACAAACCTTACTGGCGGCAGAGGAAGAATGCACGAAGGCAGAAAAAGAAGGGGCAACCATGCTTTTTTTTACGGATATTGATTATCCCCAACGACTAAAAACAATAGACGATGCGCCAACTTTACTTTATTTAAAAGGTAATGTAAATGTTAACACACAGAAAATAGTAGCTATAGTAGGAACCCGCAGTGCTACATCGTATGGTAAAAAAGTAACTGAAGAGATTGTAGAAGGTTTGTCCCATTTTGACTCTATGCTTATCGTAAGTGGCCTGGCTTATGGTATAGACATAACGGCACATAAAGCTGCACTAAAATATACTGTTCCTACTTTAGGCGTAATGGCTACCGGTGTGGATATAGTGTATCCGGCTGGGCATAAAGGTATAGCTGGGCAAATGCTGGCTGAGGGTGGTTTGCTTACTGAATACCCAATGGGCACGAAACCTGAAGCTCCTTATTTTCCGGCCCGTAACCGAATTATTGCTGGCTTAGCGGATGCCTTGATTGTAGTGGAAGCAGCCGTTAAAGGAGGTGCCTTGATTACCGCAGATATTGCTAATAGTTACAACAAAGATATATTTGCTGTTCCCGGTAATGTGGGTTCTACGTATTCGGAAGGTTGTAACCGACTTATTCAAACACATAAAGCAGGTATATTTACCAATGTGCAAGATATGGTTATTATGATGAACTGGGAAAAAAAGGGTTTGCCAAAAGCACCGCCCCTTTTAGATGTATCTGCCCTGTCGGAAGAAGAAAAGCTGGTAATATCCTTGCTACAGCAGAATGGAGAAATGCTAATTGATGAACTCAGCTGGAAATCTCAGGTTCCGGTAAGTTTACTGGCCTCGTTATTACTTGGTCTAGAACTCCAGGGCATGATAAAATCTATGCCCGGCAAAAAATATACTTTAACGCAAAATAGGTAGATCATTATAATTACCTCTGGCTACTTATCGGTAGAAAATTCTATGGCAGATTATTATGAGATATTAGGTGTGAGCAGGCAGGCTTCTAGTCAGGAAATAAAATCATCGTTTAAAAAATTAGCTTTATTATACCATCCAGATCGTAATCCGGGCAATCCCTCAGCGGAGGATAAATTCAAACAAATAAATGAGGCTTATCAGGTATTATCAGATAGCAATAACAAACTGATTTATGATCTTAAGCTAAACGGACAATACATACCTCAGGCACCTGTTTACCCAGAATACGAGCCTCGGGAACGCCGCGGTTATAGATATCAACAAAGGCCTCCTGAAGCGTATCAGCCTCGGTTCACCAAAGAACAAATACGCAAAGTATATATAGTCGGCACGCTTTTTTTTGTAGGCATGTTTATATTCAGCTTTTTCTTGTACACATTTATGAATAAAAAAACGGCTGTTATGCATTATGAACAAGCTTTAGTGTATGCAGCAGAAAATAAATTATATGTAGCCATGTCTGAATTAAACAAAGCTATATATTTCAATGATGAATATGCCGAAGCATACCAGAAAAGGGGAGAGTTACAGTTGATAGCAGGCCCAAACTATCAGTTAGCTTATGCGGATTTCAACGATGCCATAAACTATGCAGAAGCTCCCACAGCCGAAATGTATTTTTATAGAGCCCTATGTCTATATAAAACAGGCAGGTATACCCAGGCTATAAAAGATAGTCAGATAGCCTACCAAGATGTAGAACTGAAAGGTTCGGCTTTATATCTAAGTGGGGCAGCCCGCAAAGCCTTACAAGATTATGCAGGTGCCTGCAAAGATTGGCAAGAAGCCTATGCTGCTGGAATAAACGCCGTGAAAGATTCTATTCAGGCAAATTGTGGAAACTTTTAAAGTGTTTTCCAACGTACGAATGCGTATTTTTGCCATATGCTTGAGTTAAACTTACCTGCATTCGATTATAAACTAAAAAAGAAAGACGATAAACTGTACATTTTTGATGTGCTCAGGAAAAAATATGTCTACCTAACCCCAGAAGAATGGGTACGGCAGCATTTTATCCATTTTCTCATAACTAAATACCATTATCCAAAAGCATTAATGAAAGCTGAAGGAGGTCTAAAATATAACAACCTGCCCAAACGGACAGACTTAGTTGTATACGACAGGCAAGGCAAACCTTTTATAGTGGTAGAGTGCAAAGATACCTTTGTGCAGCTTACGCAAGCTACTTTTGAGCAAGCCGCCAGGTATAATTATGTTTTAAAAGCACCTTACCTAATTGTCGTAAACGGACTAACTTATCACTGCTGTTACATCGACCATGCTAACCAAAGCTTTCGATTTCTGGAAGATATCCCGTATTTTGCACCTACTGATTTTTCCTTTGATAATTAATTATCGTTTATATTGAAAACAATTGCCGCTAGCCAGTTGCCTCTTTCTATTACTTCTCTACGTGAACAAAGCATACTTTGGAAAGTCCTGCCATTTATAGGTATATACCTTGTATATGGTATAGGGCTATTTATAGATGTAATGGATGTAGATGCGGCTCAGTATGCTTCAATGGCTAGGGAAATGCTCGAAACAGGCAACTATCTACAATTATATAACCGTTACCAGGATTATCTGGATAAGCCACCATTATTATTCTGGATGTCAGCTTTATCTTTTAAATTATTTGGTATATCTAATTTTGCTTACAAACTGCCGGCATTCCTGTTTTCCCTCATAGGCACATATGCGACCTACCGGCTGGCAAAGTTGTTTTATGGCAAAGAAATAGGTTATATAGCTGCATTGCTTTTGGCTTCCTGCCAGGCTTTTTTTCTCTTCAACCACGATGTACGCACGGATACCAACTTAACAGGAGCTGTAATTCTAGCAATCTGGCAACTAGCAGAGTTTAATAGAAGCGGAAAATTAAGTAATCTGATCCTGGGTTTTACTGGAGTTGCCTTAGCTATGCTAGCAAAAGGACCTATTGGCTTGATGGTGCCGGTGCTGGCTTTTGCAACAGATTTTATAGTAAAGCGGCAATGGTCGTCTTTCTTTAAATGGCAGTGGCTGCTTGGAATCGTTTGGGTAGGGCTATTACTGCTACCCATGTGCATTGGCTTGTATCAGCAGTTCGACTTACATCCGGAAAAAGTGATGTATGGCCAAACCGGTACCTCAGGTTTAAAATTCTTTTTCTGGACCCAAAGCTTTGGGCGGCTTACCGGGGAAAATGTATGGAAAAATAATGCCGACATTTTCTTTTTTATGCACACATTCCTTTGGAGTTTTCTGCCATGGAGCCTGCTATTCATTGCAGGATTGGTTAAAGATACCACACAGCTGTTTAAGAAAAAATTCAGACTAAATAGTACTGAAGAAGCACTGACCTGGGGTGGATTTATATTTCCGTACATAGCACTATCTACTTCCAAATACCAGTTGCCGCATTATATTTTTGTGCTGTATCCGCTGGCAGCTATCATTGCTGCTAAATATGTGTATACGTTACTAGCACAAACAGAATCTGCTAAAACGTTTGTAGTCTGGAAAAATATTCAGCTATTTGCTATACTAGTCATCTGGACGGCCATTGCTTTGCTAATTCTGATATCCTTTCCTCTGACGAATATTATCCTCTGGATACTATTGGTAGCTTTCTTTGCTGGGAGTTTGTATATGTATTTTAAAGGAAGCAACTGGTATAAACAATTAATTGTTCCGTCGGTAATAGCTATTACCGGAGCTAATCTGGCGTTGAATGCACACATATATCCGGAATTGTTTACTTACCAGTCGCCAGGCGCTGCAGCCAGGTATGTTCAGGAGAAAGGAATAGACCCGGATAATTTTTATTTCTACAAAACTCATATGCACTCCCTAGATTTTTATGCCCAACGTATAGTACCTTCTTTGGAAGAAACTAATTCGATGGCTACTTTTTCTCCGGAAACTACCTACTGGATTTATACAAATGCCGATGGATTAAGTATTTTGGAAGCTTTGCAAGTGAATCCGCAGATTATTGAAACATTTGATCATTTCCATATTTCTACGCTTACCTTACCTTTTTTAAATCCTACTACACGAGAAAAAGCTATAGAGAAGCGGTTTTTACTAAAAGTAGGGAAGTGAAAATGGATTATAGCATCTACATCCATTTAGGATAAACCAACAAGGGCCGGTAGTATGCCGGCCCTTGTTGGTTTATAAAATATTATATAACTATCCTAATTTTTCAAATATTCGTTTCAAAGAAACTTCATTTTCTATTTTGGTGCGTAGGTCCTCTATTTTTACCCTTTCCTGAGCCATAGTGTCTCTGTAGCGGATAGTCACGGTATCATCGTTTAACGTATCGTAATCTACTGCAATACAGAATGGTGTTCCTATTAGATCTTGGCGGGTATAACGTCTACCGATTGAATCCCTTTCTTCGTAAATTAAGTTAAAATCGTGCTTTAGATCGTTAAAAATTTTCATGGCTTTTTCTGGCAAACCGTCTTTTTTTACCAATGGGAAAATGGCAGCTTTTACTGGGGCTAAAGCTGGATGAAGTTTTAAGTAGATGCGTTCTTTCTGGTTTTCTCCTTCTCCTACGGTTTCTTCGGTATATGCATGGCAAAGAACTGCCAGGAACAGGCGGTCGGCACCTACGGAAGTTTCTACTACATAGGGAACATAATTGCCATACGGTTTGCCATTTTCATTCAGGTCATTATCAAAGTATTGCATCTTTTTCTTCGACAGTTCCTGGTGATTGGAAAGGTCAAAATCGGTGCGGGAGTGAATACCTTCAATTTCTTTGAAGCCAAATGGAAAAGCAAACTCAATATCTACAGCTGCATTAGCATAATGAGCCAGTTTCTCATGCTTATGAAATTGTAACTTCTCAGCAGGCAAACCAATGGATTGATGCCACTTTAGCCTGGTTTCTTTCCATTGTTCATACCACTTCATCTCCTCACCTGGGCGTACAAAAAATTGCATCTCCATTTGTTCAAATTCCCGCATCCGGAAAATAAACTGCTTGGCTACAATTTCATTCCGGAAGGCTTTACCAATCTGGGCTATACCAAAAGGAATTTTCATGCGGCCAGTTTTCTGCACATTCAGAAAGTTTACAAATATACCCTGAGCTGTTTCCGGGCGTAAGTAAATGGTATTAGAGTCTTCGGCTACAGAACCTACCTGGGTAGAAAACATCAGGTTAAACTGGCGTACATCTGTCCAGTTGGACGTACCGGATAGCGGGCATTTTATTTTTTCTTCAACAATTAAATTGTATACGCCTTTCAGATCATTTGCCTCCAAAAGTTGATTCATCTTTTTTACTACGGCCTCTGCTTTCTCCGTATCACCCTTATCTGCTAGCTGTGCTGCATAATCTTCTATCAGCGTGTCGGCCCGGTAGCGTTTTTTGGAATCTTTATTATCAATCATGGGGTCGTTGAATCCATCTACGTGGCCGGATGCCTTCCAGGTAAGTGGATTCATAAAAATAGCCGCATCTACGCCCACTACATTGTCATTGAGTTGCGTCATGCTTTTCCACCACAAGTTTTTAAGGTTATTTTTCAATTCTACGCCGTACTGCCCGTAATCATACACTGCTTGTAAGCCATCATAAATTTCACTGGAAGGAAATACAAAACCGTATTCTTTGGCATGAGAAATAATTTTCTTAAAGGTGTTCTCGCTGTTGTTCGCCTCTTTTGGCTTCTGTGAGTTCTCTTGTGTAGTCATGCCGCAAAGATATAGAATTTGCTTGTTTGATGATGCTTCTTGCCAAATATTTGAGAAGAGCTTACAGAGTAATACTGGCCATACTTAGAATGTATAGTACAGAAATGAAAGGTAAGTTAAATGCCTACAAGTGTGAAACTTAAGCTTCAACCGGCATTTGGTAGCCTTTCACTTTTTGTTTCTAAAAAAAACAACCTTCTAATTTTCAATTTGTAAAACTATTCCTATATTTGCACTCCTTTTACAATTCCAGAGATTTATCCAGGCATTGACTTTATACTACAATCATGAGCGAAATAATTAAAATGGTAGAGGCTGAATATTCAGAGAAAAGAGCCGGCATACCAGCTTTCAAATCGGGCGACACGATAAATGTACACGTGAAGATCCGTGAAGGTAACAAAGAGCGTATTCAGCAGTTTCAAGGCACAGTTATTCAGCGTAAAAACCCGAATACTAACGGCGAAACCTTTACTGTACGCAAAGTTTCTAACAGCGTAGGTGTGGAAAGAATTTTCCCACTGCTTTCTCCGAACATTGAAAAAATTGAAGTGATACGCAGAGGTGTGGTAAGAAGAGCCAGACTATATTACCTGAAAGGAAAATCTGGGAAAGCTGCCCGTATTAAAGAAGATAAAAGATAATTGCCTGTATACATGCAATATAAAAGCCATCGGAAGATGGCTTTTTTGTTTTATAGAAAACTGAGAATTAATTGTCAGCGAGAGGGTTACTTGCTAAGGCGGAAATCATAAAGGTGTAAAATATATTCGCTACTATTATGCCTATTGATTCGCAAACTTCTAGAAGCCCTTTTGAGCCAACTGCTCCAAAAGTAGTATTTGAGCAACAATTAGAAACCTATTTTATAGATAAAGCACCGTTCCAGATTCCAGTAGCTACTAAAGAAGCCATTGTAAAATATGTTCCCTGGATTAATCTAGTATTTATGGTTTTGTTGCTGCCAGTAGTGCTGGCTGTATTAGGCCTGGGTGCTTTATTTACTCCGGTTAGCTTTCTGGGAGGTTTAGGTGGTGGACTTACCTATATTCTTACGTTAGTTTTTACAATAGCCATCCTGATACTACGAACTCTTGCCCTTCCCGGATTATTTAACCGCAAACGTAGCGGCTGGGTATTTTCCTACTATGGAGATTTAATCAATATTATCCTTAACATACTTTCTTTCAGTATTATAGGTTTACTATTTGATGTGGTCTTTCTGTTCGTATTGTTTCAGGTAAGAAGTTATTATAAATAAGTGTTAAACATAAAATAAGGCTAATAGAGCCTGAAAAGGATGCCAGTTTAGTGGCATCCTTTTTTTTGTGGCTATTTTTTTCAATATTTAATGGAATAGTATAGGCACCAATTTTATTGAAGCTATACATTGTCAATCTCAAATCTAACATATGATACTTGTCACCGGAGCCAATGGAAAATTAGGGTATGCCACTATTGAGTTTATTCAACAAAAAAACTCGCAAGCCAAAATAGCTGCTTTAGTAAGAGAGGCATCAAAAGGAGAAAGCTTGCAACAAAAAGGCGTAGAGCTACGGATTGGCGATTATATGGATTATATCTCTTTGCTCCAAGCATTTGAAGGGATAGAGGTTCTGGTATTTATTTCATCCGGAACCGTTGTTAGCCGGGTCCAGCAGCACAAAAATGTGGTACGTGCAGCAAAGGAAAAAGGCATAAAACATATTATCTACACCAGTTTCCTTGGAGCTTCTGACAATACACCAGGTATTTTTCAGGATCATACAGAAACAGAAAAAGAAATTCTGGCTTCCGGTATTGTCTATACTCTATTAAGGAATACCTATTACGACGACCTGTTACCAATGCTAGTAGGAGATGCTTTAAAAAATGGGCGTATGTATTATCATGCAAGCAATGCTAAGATTAACCTAGCATCCAGACGTGATATAGCAGAAGCACTGGCCAATGTGGCTTTACACGCAGAGCTTCACAAAAATAAGATCTATGAAATAACATCTGCCAATGCTTATTCTTTTCCGCAGATAGCTCAAATGCTAAGTGAAGCATCTGGTAAACCAATTAGCTATACGGATATTTCTTTTGAACAATTAAAAGAAGGCTTAAAAAGTACCGGATTACCTGAAGGAGTAGTAGGCATGATTGCTTCTATATCTAAAATGATTAGTAATGGCATGATAGACTATACCGATCCTGCTCTTGAAAACCTGCTGGGAAGAAAACCGGTGGATTTAAAAGATACTATTGGAGCCTATGTAAAAAATAACGTAAACAACTAAGAGCATATGCCAATTATACATACAAATCCATCAAGGGGCCTGCTATCGCCGGACACCAGGCTTGGCTATGTGCATTATACAGTGGCTGATCTGGAAAAACAGATTGCTTTTTACACACAAATACTTGGATTGCAACTTCATTGGAAAACAAGCAACAAAGCTGGGTTAGGGGCAGGCAAAGCAGATTTAATACAATTTACCGAAGATAAAGCCGCTAGGCGTTATGAGCAGGCAACAGGTTTGTATCATCAGGCTTTATTGTTGCCCAACCGGAAAGAACTGGCTAGGGCCATAGCCAGGTTATTTTCTTATCGGTATCCTAATTCTCCAACGGATCATACCATCTCACAGACCACCTACCTGGAAGATCCTGAAGGTAATACCATAGAACTGCTGGCAGATACACCAGAAGAAGGAACCTGGGAAGTCATGGAAAATGGACTATCTGTGCGGGACAATCAAGGGAAAGAACGGCATATGAGTATTGCCTTGGATGTAGAAGCATTATTCAGGCAACTAAGTCCGGCAGATGACATTCATCAACCCATGCCTACTGATACTATTACCGGACATGTGCATTTGTATGTAAATAACCTGCACACGGCTATGGCGTTTTATAGTGATGTGCTCGGCTTTCAGAAACAAAGCATAATGCCTAAGTATAAAATGGCCGATACAACACTTCCTGGATTTAATGTACATATGATTGCCTTTAATACCTGGAAAGGAGAAAACGCCAGACCTGCACCATCTCCGGCTTTGGGTATGCAGTACTTTACTATTAACCTCACAAGCTCTGAGGATAGAATAAAACTAGTAGAACGGCTAACCCATGCAGGAAATGCTATTAAGGAAACATCCGAAGGTATAGCAGTGAATGACCCCGTTGGAAATGGTGTATTAATTACTTTAGCCAGTTGAAAGAGATCAGCCTTTGGAATATCGGCCTAAATTTATTTACTTAACTCTACCTAACAAAGCCAGCAATTTGCTGGCTTTGTTAGTTGAAAATGCTTATAAATCCTTTTAGGAGAGTGGTCGTATAAGTATAGTAAACAACAGCCAAACTAATAAAAGTAGAAATATTACTGGAACCTTCTCTTTTATTTTACGTTTGGGTCTGATTGAATATAAACTAACCACTAACATATTAACAACAGCTATGAAAAAAATCGTATGTATACTAGCCTTTCTTATAACAGCAGGCTTTTCAGTACAAGCTCAAAGTTTTCTTATTCCCAAAGGCGGTTTGGTATTTTCTAACTTAAATACAACAGAGTCAGGCGTATCTGGCAGAACGGGATATGTAGCAGGTTTAGGCTTGAGCATTCCTGTGACAGCAGATAACTTTTTTGTAATTCAGCCAGAGTTATTGTACATACAAAAAGGAGCCACGTTTTCGACTACAGGAACTTCTACCCGGGTAGGCAATACGTATATCAATTATGCAGAATTACCGGTATTGGCCAAAATCAATTTTGGGGGTGAATCTTTCCGATTATATGTAAATGGTGGCCCTTCTATAGCTTATGCGTTATTCGGACGTACAAACCAGAATGGAGCAGTAGTAGATGTTAAGTTTGGTGACGAAGCCGATGTTACTTTCAACAACCGCATTGACTTTGGCCTTCAGTTTGGCGGAGGTATTGGCTTTAAAGCAGGCCCTGGCGATATTTTACTGGATCTTCGGTATGGCCTAGGTTTATCTAATCTATTAGATCAGCCGGTAGCCGGAACGGATACAGAAGCACAGAACCGGGTTTATGCATTAACTCTAGGATATGCCATCCCCTTAGGAACTAGATAAAAGTTATTTATCCAAAGGCAATACGTTTCAGTTTGATTAATAAAAAATATCATGCTATAAACTTGCTTTAATTATTTTTTACCCAATCAATAAAATCAGCTATGAAAAAATGTTTTTTACTTTTGGCAGCAATCTTTTTAATTGGATGGACTGCCCAAGCACAGGTATATTTAATACCTAAAGGCGGTATTACTTCTTCCAATGTAAATTTTGACCAGGATTTACCTAATCAAAAATCTAATACCGGATTTGTAGGTGGTTTGGGGGTAAGTTTTCCAATTACTGCCGACAATTTTGTGGCCATTCAGCCAGAGTTATTGTATACTCAAAAAGGGTTTAAAGCAGATAGCTATTCAAATTTTACTAATCCCCGTATTAACTACAATTATCTGGAAGTACCCTTATTATTAAAGGTAAATTTTGGTGAGGAAGCCTTCAAAGCATTTGTTAACGGCGGGCCCTCGTTTGGTTATGCCCTAGGAGGAAGATCAAAAGGCGATAACCAAGACATGCGCATTAAATTTGGGAATGATGCTTCTACCACTGATGTTACATATTTTGATCCTGATAACTATAATCGTCTAGATATTGGGATTCAGTTTGGTATAGGAGCAGGTATTGCTGCCGGCCCTGGCGACTTTACTCTGGAAGCCCGGTATGGTATTGGTCTTACAGATTTTAGCAATGTTAGCGGACAGCCTGACTCTTTTAACAAATCTAAAAACCGGGTAATTGCCCTTATGTTAGGATATGCCATCCCATTTGGCGGACGATAAGAAACAATTTGCCAAAAACAACAAAGCCCCTTTAAGTTAGGGGTTTTGTTGTTTTTATTCGTTTGCTGCTTATAATTTTCTGGATCTTTGTTAAACTTTCCTGCCCATTCTGACATTATAAAAAAAAGCTTAAATTTGTAAGCCTATTGAATAGCTATTCGTTTATAAACAGGGTAGCTTATCGTTGGAATTAGATAAATACGCACATGTTAGATATAATCACCAAAGGAATAACTAAAATTTTCGGTACAAAGTCAGAGCGGGATTTGCGGGATCTTACTCCTTATGTGGGAAAGGTAAATGCCGAGTACAATACCTTGCAGTCTATTACAGATGACGAACTGAGAGGAAAGACAACTGAAGTAAGACTATATATTCAGCAAAAACTTCAGAACATAGACGATCAGTTATCGGGTCTGCATAAGCGTATAGAAGAAAACCCAGATCTGGATATCAATGAGAAAGAAACCATATTCGGCCAGATAGACAAACTGGAAGAAGAACGGGATAAGCAACTGGAAGTGGTATTGCTGGAAGCACTACCCAAAGCATTTGCCATTATAAAAGAAACTGCTCGTCGGTTAAAAGATAATGGTAAGCTGGAAGTAGCTGCCACGCTGCACGATAAAAAGTTGGCTGCTACCAAAACAAATATAGTAATTGAAGATAATAGAGCAACATGGCTCAACCGCTGGTTAGCCGCTGGCAGCGAAGTTGTATGGGATATGCTTCACTATGATGTACAAATCATTGGTGGAGTAGTTTTGCATCAGGGAAAAATTGCTGAGATGGCTACCGGGGAAGGTAAAACATTAGTAGCTACCTTACCTGCTTTTCTGAATGCCCTGGCTGGCCGGGGGGTACATATTGTAACCGTAAACGACTACCTGGCTAAACGTGACTCCGAGTGGATGGGACCCTTGTTTGAGTTCCATGGCCTAAATGTAGATTGTATAGACAAACATCAGCCTAATTCTGCAGCCCGCAAAAATGCGTACCTGGCAGATATTACCTACGGTACCAACAATGAATTTGGATTTGACTACCTACGCGACAATATGGCGCGTAATCCTGAAGAACTGGTGCAGCGCAAACATCACTACGCTATGGTGGATGAGGTAGACTCTGTGTTAGTAGATGATGCCCGTACGCCGTTAATTATCTCCGGACCAGTGCCCCGGGGTGATGAGCATGAATTTCACGAATTAAAACCACGTGTTGCACGCCTGGTAGAAGGTCAGAAAAAAATTGTTTCTGATTTCTTAATAGATGCTAAAAAGAAAATAGCTGCTGGTGACGAAAAGGAGGGAGGCCTATCTTTATTTAGAGCATACCGGGGTTTACCTAAAAATAAGCCTCTGATTAAATTTTTGGGCGAAACCGGAATGAAGGTGCTCTTGCAAAAAACTGAAAATAATTATTTGCAAGAGAATGCCAAATTAATGCCCGAAGCAGATGCCCCGCTGTTGTTTACCATAGATGAAAAACACAATAGCATTGAACTTACTGAAAAAGGCATAGACTATATAACTGGTGCTGGAGAAGATCCTTCATTCTTTATCTTACCCGATATTGGTACAGAGATAGCTAAGCTGGAAAATGATACAGCTTTATCGGAAAGTGAAAAGTTACAGAAAAAAGAAACATTAATTTCTGACTATTCTGTAAAAACGCAGCGTATCCATACAATAAACCAGTTATTGAAAGCTTATACATTATTTGAAAAAGATGTAGAGTATATTATTGTAGAAGGTAAAGTAAAAATTGTAGATGAGCAAACTGGCCGTGTAATGGAAGGCCGCCGCTATTCAGACGGATTGCATCAGGCGATAGAGGCAAAAGAAAATGTAAAAGTAGAAGAAGCTACCCAGACCTATGCTACTGTTACTTTGCAAAACTACTTCCGGATGTATCATAAACTCGCCGGGATGACTGGAACAGCAGAAACAGAAGCAGGCGAATTATGGGAAATTTACAAACTGGATGTAGTCGTAATTCCTACTAACCGTAAAATTGTGCGGGCCGACCGTGAAGATAAAGTATATCGCAGTGTACGGGAGAAATTTAATGCCGTAGTAGAAGAAATTGTAGAGTTAACAGATAAAGGCCGCCCGGTTCTAGTGGGTACTACATCAGTAGAAATTTCAGAATTGCTTAGCCGTATGCTTACCCTGCGTAAGATTAAGCATCAGGTACTGAATGCCAAATATCACCAGAAAGAAGCAGAAATTGTAGCTGAGGCTGGTAAACCTTCTACCGTAACCATTGCCACAAATATGGCAGGCCGTGGAACAGATATTAAGTTAACCCCGGAGTCACGTAACTCAGGTGGCTTGGCTATAATTGGTACAGAGCGCCACGAATCTCGCCGTGTAGACCGCCAGTTGAGAGGTCGTTCTGGTCGCCAAGGAGACCCAGGTTCCTCTCAATTCTTTGTTTCCTTAGACGATAACTTGATGCGTCTCTTCGGCTCAGACCGTATTGGCCGCCTGATGGACCGGATGGGATTAGAAGAAGGTGAAGTGATTCAGCACTCGATGATCACAAAATCGATTGAGCGGGCACAAAAGAAAGTAGAGGAGAATAACTTCGGAATCCGGAAACGCTTACTGGAATACGATGATGTAATGAACTATCAGCGGGAGGCTATTTATAAGCGTCGCAGAAATGCTTTGTTTGGCGAAAGATTGCAACTAGACATTTTAAATACCCTATATGATACTTGCGAGGATATTGTAAATAATACTCAGGGCAATCTGGATGGCTTTAAACTGACAGTTATCGGTACATTAGGTTTTGAGCCAGCTATTAGTGAAGAAGAGTTTAACCGGTTGAACGTAAGCCAACTGACCAGTAAACTATATAACCAGGCTGAAAAGCATTACTACAAGAAGAATCAACAAATTGCCGATAAAGCATTTCCAGTGCTAAACGATGTGTATCAAAACCGTCCAGGAATAGAGGAAGTTGTAGTACCGTTTACGGATGGCATTCGTCAGATCAGTGTAGTAGCCAGCTTGAAAAAAGTAGTAGAAACACAGGGTAAGGAACTTGTGAAAGCTATGGAAAAAAGCATTACCCTTGCTATTATAGACCAAGAATGGAAGGAACACTTGAGGGATATGGACGATTTAAAACAGTCGGTTCAGAATGCCGTGTTTGAGCAGAAGGATCCCTTGTTAGTATACAAATTTGAATCTGTTGAATTATTCAAAAAATTTGTTGCTAAAGTAAATGGCGACACTATTTCTTTCTTGTTAAAAGCGGATATTCCGGTACAGGATAGTGATGAAGTAAGGGAAGCCAGACGGCAGCGGCAAGTGCAGCAACAAAAGCTACAGGTAACAAAGGAGGAAGTCCATTCTTCATTGGACGCTGCGCAGAGCCCGCCGTCAGAGAATCCTATGCCAGCTACGCCACCTCCACCTGTAGAAAAAGTAGCTCCGATCCGTTCTACAAAAGTGGCTAACCGCAATGATCTGGTAAGTGTCCAATATAGAGATGGAAGTATAAAGAAAGACGTGAAATTTAAAAAAGTAGAAGAAGATTTACGAAATAACAAATGTGTTTTAATTGAAGATTAACTAAACACAAGGCCTCATAAAAATATTTATGGGGCCTTATACTATATACTAATAATTATGAAAATCTAACAAAAAAATATAATTAATCTAAGATATCGCTGATTTTGTAGATGTTTATACTCTGTTCGAAATCTTTAATTTTTTATACTTTCTTCCTAAAATTCTTATACGCACATTCTTTATTTCAATACATCATACCCAACGTATGGATTTCAAAAAATCAAAACAAATTACCTTCATCCTACTATTTGCGACGGTATGGATTTTACAAAATGCATGTACACCAAAGGGGCTTGCTACAAAAGGTAAAGGTAAGAAAGACGCACAATACACTGAAAATCTAGCTGATTTCCGTCCTACCTATAAAGTGGAAGAGGGAGAGAATAAGTCTTCAACAAATACACCTACTGCCTCACAATCTACTAGTAAGCCGACGAATGATGTAACAGCAAAAGTAGATGCAGCTATGGAACAGATAGCAGTGACTAACAAAAGTGTACGATATGCACAGGGCTACCGAATTCAGATATACTCAGGAAATAGCCGCGATGAGGCCAACAATGCCCGGAACCGTTCCTATGCTCTCTTTCCTGAAATTACTCCACACATCGTATATAATCAACCTACCTTTCGTGTTAAAGTAGGCGATTTTGTAGATCGACTGGATGCACAGCGTGTGTATGCCGGCCTTTTAGCTGACTTCCCCAATGCGATGGTTGTGCAAGATAGAGTGGAAATAAGGTAATTTACTTTTTTTAAGTTTGTGGAATAAATATTACATTCGTAAATAATTTAAAATAAATTCTATCAATCAACTAACATTACATGAAAAAGGCACTAATTACAGGTATTACCGGACAAGATGGTGCATATCTTGCCGAGTTACTATTGAATAAAGGTTATGAGGTACATGGCATAAAGAGAAGAAGCTCATTATTCAATACTGAAAGAATAGACCACCTGTATGAAGATCCCCATGAAGAAAATATTCGTTTCAAACTCCACTATGGCGATCTGAGCGACTCTGCAAATATTATCCGTATCATTCAGGAAGTGCAACCAGACGAAATTTATAATCTGGGAGCTATGTCACACGTAAAAGTTAGTTTTGATTCTCCTGAATATACAGCTAATGTGGACGGTATTGGTACATTACGTATACTGGAAGCTGTACGCTTATTGGGATTAACTAAAAAGACCAAAATCTACCAAGCGTCTACCTCTGAATTATATGGGTTAGTGCAAGCTGTGCCTCAATCTGAAACTACACCTTTCTATCCAAGATCTCCGTATGCAGTAGCAAAACTGTACGGATACTGGATTACAGTAAACTACAGAGAAGCTTATGATATGTTTGCTGTAAATGGTATTCTTTTTAATCACGAATCTCCACTTCGTGGCGAGACTTTCGTAACAAGAAAGATTACCCGTGCTACTGCTAGAATTGCATTAGGCCTACAAGAAAAATTATATTTAGGTAATTTGGATGCACAGCGCGACTGGGGACATGCCAAAGATTATGTAAAAGCTATGTGGTTAATTTTACAACAGGATACTCCAGAAGATTACGTAATTGCTACAGGAATTACCACTCCTGTTCGTGATTTTGTACGTATGTCTTTTGATGAAGTAGGTGTTGAGTTGGAGTTCAAAGGCACAGGCGAAAATGAGAAAGCCTATGTAGTAGCCTGCAACAATCCTGAATACCAAATACCTATTGGTAAAGAAGTAGTAGCTGTAGACAAAAATTATTTCCGCCCGACTGAGGTAGACTTACTTTTGGGTGATCCTACTAAAGCAAAACAGAAGTTAGGATGGAAATTAGACTATGATCTACCTGCGCTAGTGAAAGACATGATGAAGGCTGATGTGGAACTCTTTAAGAAAGATCAGATGCTGAGAGAAAAAGGCCACCGGGTATTGAATTTCCATGAATAAGCTAAAAACGTTAATATAAAAAAAGGCTGTACGTAAAAGTGCAGCCTTTTTATTTGCTCGGTAATAGTTTCAAGGATAGATCAAAAATGTAATCCCTAGCCGAAAAAGAGAAAACACAAATTCTTCAATAGGAGGTAGTAGTAAAATTTTTCATACGTATTTTGATAGAATACAAGCCATTTAACTGCTATTTTTATTACTTATCTAATATTTGTTTTCATAAATTATATAAATATAGTAACTTTAAAAGCAATTTTTTACATCTATTTCCTATTCACTTGTTATCTCAATGTTTAAAGGAGAGTCTTATAGCCGCATTTTTTCTCAGATTTTATTTATCTCATTTGTTAGCCTGCAGATACCTGTATTTGCTCAAGCTCCTGTTAAAAACACGTCTAACACCCAAAACGAAATTCCCAAAACTTATACGCAAACTATTCCTGGTACCCAGATTTCATTTGATATGATAGGAATTCCGGGAGGCGAGTTTACTATGGGAAGTCCATCAAATGATCTGCACCGTAAAAAAGATGAAGTACCTCAGCATCAGGTGAAAATAGATCCTTTCTGGATGGGTAAATGCGAGGTTACCTGGAACGAATATGAGCTTTTCTCCAATAAAAATATTGAAGCTCAACTAACAGAGCCTGCTGCGTTGAACAATCCGAAAGTAGATGCGGTTGCCCGGCCAACACCTCCCTATGTAGAAATGAGTTTTGGAATGGGCAAGGATGGCTTTCCGGTTATTAATGTTACTCACTACGCCGCATTAATGTATTGTAAGTATTTGACTGCCAAAACAGGTCATTTTTATCGATTACCTACAGAAGCCGAGTGGGAGTATGCTTGCCGAGCTGGTACCAACACAGTATACCATTTTGGGAATGATGCTGGCCAGTTGGGAGAATATGCCTGGTATTATGACAATAGCAATGGAGCATACAAAAAAATAGGTACAAAAAAGCCTAATCCTTGGGGCTTACATGATATGTATGGGAATGTAGCTGAATGGACGATGGATGGCTATGAAACAGATTCCTATGCGAAAGCTGGCGCTACTGCATCTAATCCTTGGGTAAAACCAGCAGGCCTTTATCCACATAGTATACGCGGTGGTTCCTGGGACGACGACCCAGATAGGCTACGCAGTGCTGTCCGGCGCGCTTCTACCGCTAAGCTTAAAGAACGCGATCCTCAGATTCCGAAAAGTAACTGGTGGCTCACCGATGCCTCCTTTCTTGGTTTTAGAATTGTAAGGCCACTAAAAGAGCCTACCAAAGAACAGATAGAGCAGTACTTTAAAGGATTACCCATCAAAGACTTATAATAAATCTCTCAACGTATTTTTAAACCTAATCTCTATAACAGCATGCATACCGATAACGAAAAAAATAAAAACGGATTTTCACGCCGTGATTTTGTAAAAAGTACAGCTTTGTTAGCTGGAGGTACCCTGCTAAGCCAGTTGCCAGTAGAAGCCAGCGCCTATGTAGCCGGAGACGATACGATAAAGGTAGCTGTAATTGGATGTGGTGGACGTGGTACAGGAGCTGCAGCACAGGCGCTAAGTACGCAAGGTAAAGTAAAGCTAGTAGCCATGGCCGATGCTTTCCGTGACAAGCTAGACGAAAGTTTCAATAACCTTTCTCAGAAGTTTCCAGGCAAAGAAAAAGTTAATGTGCCTGAAAGCAATAAGTTTGTCGGATTTGATGGATATAAAAAAGCAATTGCTTTGGCAGATGTAGTAATTCTGGCAACTCCTCCCGGTTTCCGTCCTATTCATTTTGAAGAAGCGGTAAAAGCTGGTAAGCACGTGTTTATGGAGAAACCAGTAGCTACCGATGTACCTGGTGTACGCCGAGTGCTTGCAGCGGCAGAAGAAGCTAAGAAAAAAAATCTGAGTGTAGTCGTGGGATTGCAGCGCCGGTATCAATTACATTATCGGGATGCTATGCGCCGAATGAAAGAGGAAAATGCTATTGGTGAAATTATCTCAGGCCAGGTTTACTGGAACGATGCAGGTGTATGGGTAAAACAACGTCAGCCTAACCAGACAGAGATGGAATACCAAATGCGTAACTGGTATTATTTTACATGGCTTTGCGGCGATCATATATTAGAACAACATATTCACAACATAGATGTAGCCAACTGGCTGAAAGATGGGTATCCAGTAAGTGCCCAGGGAATGGGTGGTAGACAAGTACGTACAGGCAAAGAATACGGCGAAATTTTCGACCACCACTTTGTTGAGTTTACATATGCAGATGGTACAGTAATAGCCAGCCAATGCCGCCATCAGGAAGGGTGTATGCGCAAAGTAGCGGAAGATTTTCAAGGAACTAAAGGCCGAATAAACTTGGCAGATGGAGGTAAGGCTATTATTACCGACCTCAAAGGAAATTCCATATGGCGTCACCGGGCAGATAATGATCCAAATCCTTATCAGGTAGAACATGATGAATTATTTGCTTCAATCCGCAATAAAAAGCCAATTAATGATGCAGAATACGGAGCCAAAAGCACCATGACCGCCATAATGGGACGTATGGCAACTTATTCCGGACAAGTAATTAAATGGGAAGAAGCTATGAATTCAGAAATAAATCTGATGCCACAAACTTTTGCTTTTGATGCACCTGCGCCAGTGAAACCAGATGAAAATGGATTTTATGCTATTCCTACTCCTGGGAAGTTCAAAGTATAACTAACAGACCTACTATAATTTAAAAGCCAGACATACACTGTCTGGCTTTTTGTTTAGCTTCATTAGAGACTAACACGTATACGAAGTGATAGTATCAAAAACAAACGACTTTATAAACTTCTCTCTTTCCTATACCTTTGTAGCATGCCTTTAAAAAATGATTTAATTCTCAGAGCCGCCAGAGGAGAAAAAACCGAACGGACACCAGTATGGCTGATGCGGCAAGCCGGCCGGATTTTACCTCAGTACCGGGCTGTCCGAGAAAAATTGAGTGGATTTATTGAGTTAGCCACAACCCCTGAACTGGCAGCCGAAGTAACTATTCAGCCTGTAGATATTTTAGGCGTAGATGCCGCTATCATTTTCTCTGATATCTTAGTGGTTCCGGAAGCGATGGGTTTACCCTATGAAATGCAGGAGAAACGTGGCCCCTACTTTCCGAAGACTATCCAAACAAAAGCGGATGTAGATGCTCTAAAGATAGCCGACCCAGAGACGGACTTAGGTTATGTGCTGGAAGCTATCCGCATAGTAAAGAAAGAACTCAACAACCGGGTTCCGCTAATTGGATTCGCAGGCGCACCCTGGACCATTTTTTCATATATGATTGAAGGCGGAGGTTCTAAAACTTTTTCCAAAGCAAAAAAAATGCTCTATACCGATCCGGAGTTGTCGCATCAGTTACTGCAGAAAATTACCGATACTACGACAGATTATCTGAAAGCACAAATAAAGGAGGGAGCCGACATGGTACAGATATTTGATTCCTGGGCAGGCATCCTTTCTCCTGACCAATACCGCGCGTTTTCCTTGCCTTATATAGCACAGATATGTGAAGCCATTACAGAGACTCCTGTTACGGTATTTGCTAAAGGTGCTTTTTTTGCCAGAGCAGAAATGCACTTGTTGAAGTGCGAAACCATTGGTCTGGACTGGAATATGGAGATACAAGAATCCAGAACATTGGTAGGACTGGATAAAACCTTGCAAGGAAATTTAGATCCCTGTGTATTGTATGCCTCCCACAAGCAAATAGAAGATGAAACCAAGAAAATGCTTCTGGAGTTTGGGCCATACCGCCATATTGCCAACCTGGGCCACGGCGTATATCCGGATACTGACCCAGATAAGGTAAAATGTTTTATCGAGACGGTAAAGAATTTCCAGCATCCGGTGAGTTTGGGGTAAGTACATATAAATTGTACTGGTACTTTCATCACTTTTTAAAAAGTAATTCTTTCGGATATAGTTCGTAAAACTTGGGTAGTCTTTACAAAGGGCTTGAAAAGATATATAAAACACTTAAACAGTTGAGGTACACGCAACATACCCATCATCCTGTAGAGAATCTAAAAGGAATGCAACGACTTTATTACCTATGAAGAAAGACCATGGTCTCTAGCAATTAATTATACTACACCCTATGCAAAAAGAACTATTACTCGACATATTAACCCAGAATAGATATACCTGTTCGTCCGTTTTTAATCACATTACTCAAGCTAATGCGCATCTGCGGTTGAACGAGCAAACTGCATCAGCAGGCTTTATGTATCGCCATGTTGGTGAGACGATGAATATGTTTGGATTATTCTTTGGTATATCAACAGATGTGCAAAACACAACCATGGGCAAAACAGATACTGGACAAGGGCAAAACGTAGAGGATAGTAGGCAGTTGGTAGAACAAGGATTTGATATGCTTAGGAAGTATGTTGAAAATGCTCCAGATTCATCCTGGCTAGAAACTATAGAAACTCCATTTTTTGGGACAGTATCTGGGGCGCGGCTTTTTTCGCATATCCTGTTTCATAATTCGCATCATGCCGGACAAATTGCCTTAACTCTAAAAAGAGGGGTGTAAATTGAGATAATAGGACGTAAATCTTAGAAGCTTAACAACCTAATTTCAAAAAGAACTTTGGAAAAGCCTGATATGGGGAGACGAGGAAAAAATAATTCCATATGCATTTTTTTTAATCCCAGCTTCATACTCTGGTAATATAAGCAAAGTAATTTGCCGCCCGATATACACTTTTGCTTTATACCTAAACGTAATCCCTATACTATGAAACCACCTAAACATCTTCCTTTGCTACCCAGAAGAGAATTTTTAAAAAGCCTAGGGCTGCTAGGTTCAGGGTTGCTGCTACCTTTCTATGGAAATTCCTCTGTATTATCTACGGATACACCCTTAAAAATAGCTCCAGTACGTATCAGAGGAAAAGTGAGTGCCAATGGAAAAGGCCTAAAAGACGTGGCTGTAACAGATGGCTATACAGTTACAAGTACCGATGCGAGTGGTGTATATGAGCTGCCAAGCACCACAGCACAGGAATTTGTGTACATTTCTGTTCCTTCGGGCCATACTATTCCAATGCAAAGCAATGGCATTGCTAATTTCTATCAATCTATAAAACCATCTGCCAAAGGAGAGTTTACCGCTAATTTCTCTCTGGCACCTTCAGCTACAAACGATACCAATCACGTGATGCTATTGCTAGCTGATCCGCAAATTCAAAACCGCTATGAAGCAGATCTGCTCTTCAATGAAACTACACCCGATGTGGCTGCCTTAGCTAAGTCGTATAGCAACAGCCAGGTATTTGGTATTGGCTGCGGCGATTTGGTATTCGATGAATTTGAACTATTTAATGATTATCAAAAAGCGGTGCAGGGAATGGGAATCCCCTTTTTCCAGGTATTAGGCAATCATGATATGGATACAAAAGGTGTACGGTCTGATACGCTTTCTGCTGGTACATTTAAGAAGCTATTTGGCCCAACCTATTATTCATTTAACAGGGGAGAAGTACACTACATTGTTCTGGAAGACGTATTTTTTATAGGCAATGCCAAGCAGTATATTGGCTATCTCACAGAAGAGCAGTTGCGCTGGCTAGAGCAAGACCTGGCTCTAGTAGAAAAAGGAAAAACAATAATTGTTAGTCTCCATATTCCGGCCTACACCAACGCTGGAAAACGGGGAAATACGGCTCCTTCTATGGGAGGAACTGTATCTAACCGGCAAGAGCTGTACCGGCTGCTGGAACCTTATAAAGCCCATATTATGTCTGGCCATACACACTTCAATGAGAAAGTACAGCAAGGGAATATCATGGAACATGTGCATGGAACGGTATGCGGAGCTTGGTGGAGCGGGCCTATTTGTTACGATGGCACACCCAATGGTTATGGTGTATATGAAGTGAAAGGCAGTGATGTACAGTGGTATTATAAATCTACGGGCAAAGATAGAAAACATCAGTTTAGGCATTATTTACCTGGTATTAACCCAGATAAGCCTAATGAATTGGCAGTGAATGTGTGGAATGCCGATGATGCCTGGAAAATTGTATGGCTGGAAGATGGAATCCGCAAAGGAGCTATGCGCCAGGAAACCGGCTATGATCCACTATCGGTAGAACTGCATTCCGGAAAAGATAAGCCTGAACGCCGCGCCTGGGTCGATCCGGAGCTAACCGATCACCTGTTTTTTGCACCCCTATCATCGCAAGCCAAACAGGTAACCATTGAAGTAACGGACCGTTTTGGCAAGGTGTATGCCGAGACATTTGAAAATAAAAAAGTGTAAAATGCCAGGTATACAGAAGTGCCTTACGCAGGCACTTCTCTGGCTCCTTTCAACATCTGGCTAACTATTTTAACTGCTTCTTGCGGGCTGGTGGGTTTAATGCCAAACCGTTTTTCAAACTTAGTACTTTTAAATACATAATCCCGGTCATATTGATATCCCATCTCATATAGCTCCTTCATGAGTGGTATAAACATGCCCATAAGTCTAATTAGCCATAAAGGTACGGCACGAACTTCGGGTTTTACGCCCATTTCCTTGGCAAATAATGCAACCCATTGCTTTCCGGTTAATGGTGCTGCCGTGGGCAGATGCCATACCTGATTATAAGCCTCAGGTGTGTTACCGAGTAAAGCAGTAGCTTTTGCTGCATCCGGAGTAAACGTGTAAGAATGAAGTTTCGAAGTGCTGGCAAACCAATCGGCTTTCTTCCCCTTTGCGAGATTTTTATATACTGTTTCTGTAATGATGCTGTTGGTAGGTCCCAGGAAATCTGCCGAACGGGCGATCAAGGCAGTAAGCCGACCTCTTTCTACTTCATCTAGTAACATAGAAGCAATTTCTGCACGTATTCTTCCTTTTTTGCTGGTAGGCCGGATGGGCGTATCTTCAGTCATATGGTAGAGGTGTTTTCGGTCGTACATATATACGTTGTCAAAGAACACAAGCTTGGCCCGGTGTTTCTTACAGGACTCGATCACATTTGTCATAAAAGTAGGCCAATTTTCCCGCCAAACGTTTATGTCGTATTTAAAGCCAACCGTAATATACACTACCTCTGAGCCTGCGATGGCTTTATCTACCATGAGTTGGTCGGTTAGATCGGCCCGGAAGAGTTCATCTGTAACATTTACTCTCTCAGGTTTTCGGCTAACCAGCCGGATTTGGCTGGTATATTGGGAGAGTTCCCTGGCAAGCTCAATTCCAATTGAGCCGCCAGCACCTAGAATGGTTTGCATGGCACAAATACGTTTAATGGGTTATAGTAGAAATCCTGCTTGTTAACTGTCTCTATAAGTTGTTAAACTCAGCCCTGATAGTAGGAGAAATAGTATAGACAAATGAATGTACATAAATCTATGAAAGCATCAAAATTCAATTTTGTATTTGTGCGCCAGCAAACATTTTTATCAAGATTATGATAGCAGTGTATTCAATATAGAGTGGTGAATGTACAGAATGGTCCTAGAAAAGAGCTGTATTAAAAAAGAAAACTCAAATCTGGATTTGATAAGAAAAATTCCTCAAACTTACTAAATTAGGATATAGCTTTTCCGTATATATAGCTGATAGACAGCCAACTGTTATGGTAGTTGCTCAATACTGTTTCAATCCTTTTGCGTTGAATAACTCAGCGGATGCCATAAGCATCCATATTGCGAATACTTAAAGGCTGCATAGATGAGTAACTGACCATTTTTCTTTACTTTATATAGGCCTAAGGTCTTTAAATCAAGTTGTGAGAAGTGAGAATAAAAATATCAATATGTGTTCACTCTTAACTAATTAGCTATATGAAAACCCTAGTTTCATTTGTAAGTCTTGTTATGTTGCTTGGTATGTTCTCTTGCCAACGGCCCTTAGCTGAAGAAGATCTAATTTTCCGTGGAGACTGGAGTTCTTCTAAGTATGCTTTACAGATTTATGGCAATGGGTACGGTGTATGCCAAACCAAAAAATGGGGTATAGGCCTGGTGTGTGAGGGGTATGTAACTATCACAAATAACCGTATTGTTTTTACAAGCACAGAGGAACATTCTACCTTGGCCCGAAAAAAATTTACAATCGATCAATTACCAACCACCGATAGCAGTGGCACTATCTATATGATTTTAGAAGGCGACCGCTTCGAAAAGCATTAACAAGTAGCTTTGCTACCAGGCATAGGCAAAATTAAATTTTCTTTGTAAAACTTTACCCCTAAGGCACAGGCCCTATTTGATAGATGGTATGTATTCGTAATAGTAACTGCCGAAAATTACTATGGGGTAAATAGATTTTTAGTACCCTGCCTGATATTGCCAAAGTAAAATTTTAGTAATTCTTCCTAAATCTTGAAATACACAACCCTTACACAAATAATCTAAGTTAAGTCATGTAACCTGATTTTTATAGAGTGAGTATAAGCTGCCAGTAAGGCCATAGATAAACAACCATACGTAGCTGGTATACACTCAGATCAGTGTCAGACTTTTTAGCTAGACATATTTGGTAAAGTAGGAAAGGAAGTAATTACCATGAACCAACAAACTATCTGTTCTACTCTTTTTGTCCGAAAGTATTTTACTTCTGGCTTTTAGCTGTTAACTTGTTTTATGAGGTTGCCCTTCATTCACTTACTATTAATTATTTTTTACTTCCGATACCTATGCTAAAACTTTTACCTTTTTTAATTCAGTATGTGCCGTGTTCTGCCCACCGAACTAGAATTTCCAGCTATAAAAGTAATTGGTCAGAAGGTATTTATACCTGTACGATTGCCGTCTTACTGTGGGTAATGGTGTGTCTACCCAGTAGGGCCACTAATAAGGACTGGGCAAACTCTGCTAACAAGACGTATACAACCCTCTGGCAAACAAGTCCCTGTAGCCCCATTAGCAGTTTGCCATGCGATCAGGTACAAGTCAGTTTACCTTTTAATCTGAGTTTTAGTGGTGCTGAAGGGGGCCTTGCCAATACGGGTTTCCGGATGGCTCAAGCACCTTCTTCCATTCCAGCTACGAGTACGAATCCTGTTCCTGGACTGAAAGCTTCCAATATTTCGTTCCAAAACGGGTATTTACGTATTACAACTACTAGTGGCATAGCCCATCTTACCCAGAACAATCAGATAAATGCCCTGGGTGTAAAGTTTCCTACATCACAGAAATTTACCATCGAAACTACTCTTGTCAATCCAAGTACAGGAACCGCCCATCAACAAGCCGGCTTATGGTTTGGCCTTTCCGATAAAACCTATATAAAACTAGTAGTAGTTAATAGCAAAATAGAAATGCGGAGAGAAATTAATGATGCAAGTAGCAGTACTACTACCACTACGAATCCAGATGTACGCACAACAGGTACAGTAACTAATGTCAGCGCACAGATTCTTCGCTTAAGGCTGGTCGTCGATCCGACAACAAATACCATAGAGGGATATTATTCGACCAATGGCACTACTTATAGTAATGTAGGGGAAGGATATACGCCAAAAAGCCTTTCTCTTTCAGGTATGGGCTTGACTAGTACAACTGCCTATGGTGGTGTTTTTGCCACACACCGGAATAACAGCTCAGCGTTGGTTTACAGTTTCGACAACTTCAGCATAACTCCTGTCAATACAAGTACTGATCTTCCGCCAAAATTCTCAGCCAGTTCGTTTACCTTTACTGTAGCCGATAACCTGGCGCCAGGTGCATCTGTTGGTACCGTTAAAGCAACTGACTCTAATGGAGATGCGGTTACACACATCATTAAGTCAGGCAATACGAATGGTGCTTTTGCGATAAATAGTGTATCTGGAAACATCACGTTAGCCAAACGCTTGAACTACCACACGCAATCCAGGTATGAGGTAACTGTTGAAGCCAAAGCCAACCAGAAAACGACTACAGCCCAGGTGGTAATTAATGTTCGTTCCGGCACTACAGCTTCTGCCTTTACCTCAATCAGCTGGAATACCGTTGCTACCCAGCCCTTTGTAGTAAGTGAAGCTCAAGGAGAAGTAGTCAATGGTAAACTGTATTCTTTTGGTGGGTTTGATTACACAAAAACTACGTTCACGCCTACCAGTAGGTCATATGTCTACGATCCTATAGCCAATAGATGGACAAGTATTGCAAATTTGCCTTACACGCCAAATGGCATAGGAACGGATGGCAAAACGTATGGCGGGGTAACCCATGCAGGCGTTACAACCGATGCTACTGATATTTATTTTGCAGGAGGCTATACGTCGAATACTACCGGAAATGGGCAAATTTTCGGAACAAACCAGGTATGGAAATACAATGTAGCCTCTAATACCTATACAAAACTTCCTAACTTGCCGGTGGCTATCTCTGCCGGACAACTGGAATACCTGAACGGCAAATTGCATCATATAGGGGGCACAAACACCAGCCGTACCATGGATCTGGGTACACATTATATACTAGATTTAGGGAATTTGGCTGCCGGATGGAAAACACTAGCTGATTTGCCTAATCCGCGGCAGCACGCAGGATCAGCTGTATATGAAGGAAAAATATATTATATAGGCGGGCAGCATGCACACGATGGAAAGTTGGCTACTCAAAAAGATGTACACCGCTACGACCCAGCAACCAATGTCTGGACGAAAGTAGCAGATATACCTGCGCCTGGAACCTATGGCCGCGGCCATATTTCATCTTCGGTGGTGATACAGGGCAATCGTATTTTTGTATTGGGGGGCGAAACTATGCATGGTACCAAAACAAATATTGTTTCAGCCTACACTCCCGCCACTAATACCTGGCAAAATCTAACTCCTCTTCCGGCAGATCGGCACTCTGGGGTAGCAGGTGTTTTGCAGGGTAATATTTATTACACTGGTGGGTCGCGTACCAATACTACGTATAAAGGTATACCGCAAAGTACTAGCAGCCAAACAACTATATCGGCTCTGGAAGCTAGCCCAACTATGACAGAAATGCAAACGTCGGATACATTCAGTGTACGTCTTTATCCGAACCCTACTGGTGGACTTCTACAGGTACAGATAGAAGGAGTAAAATCATCTTCCATAAAAGCACTAAGTATCAGCAATGCCATGCGGGTTGTTTCCACTCAAGTACCCTTTAAAATTCTAGATGAGTCAACCATAGAAGTAGACATGAGCCGCTTGAAAGCCGGAGTATACCTACTAAAACTGCAAACAGAGGGCTCGTTTCAATTAGTGAAAGTAGTAAAGCAGTAAATACTTTGTAGTGTACAAAGCCAGAAATATAAAAATTCTATTTGGCAGAAAACATCACCTGTTTAGTCTTTTGCCCAAATGGAGTTTAATAGACTGTGTAAAACCTCTAGTGTGTAGATGTTTGATAAATAGAGATACATAAATGAGTGATTTACGGCAAATGCAAAAGTAAGAGCAAACACCAGGGATATGTCATCAACCAATTTCATTTGTGTAGCCTGCGGAACACAATATGCTTCGGCCATAGATCCTCCGGATAGCTGTTCCATCTGCTCCGATGAGCGGCAGTATATTCCTGCGGGTGGCCAGCAATGGACAAGCCTTGAGAAGTTGAAGCATAGCCACAAAAATTGTTTTCTCAAAAAAGAACCAGGGCTTTATGGAATTGGCACTGTGCCGGAATTTGGTATTGGGCAACGGGCCTTGCTGGTCTGTACTCCTGCAGGAAATGTATTATGGGATTGTATCAGCCTGCTAGATGAAGCAACAATAGATTTTATTCAGGGTTTGGGTGGCCTGGCAGCTATTGCCATTTCACATCCGCACTATTATACAACGATGGTAGAGTGGAGCCGTGCTTTTGGACATGTGCCTATTTATCTGCACCAGGCGGACCAGGCTCATGTTATGCGCCCGGATGAACGGATTCATTTTTGGGAAGGTGAAACAATGTCCTTGTTAACAGATCTTACATTAATCCGCTGTGGAGGCCATTTCGATGGGGGTGCGGTGCTGCATTGGCCACAAGGCGCAGCAGGCAAAGGTGTCTTATTGACAGGAGACATTATTCAGGTAGTGGCAGATCGCCAGCACGTAAGCTTCATGTTTAGCTATCCTAACCTGATTCCTTTGTCTGCGAGAAAAGTACAAACCATTGTTGCGGCTGTTGAACCTTTTGTATACGACCGTATCTATGGTGCCTGGTGGGCCCGGAGTACTATTGCTACCAATGCCGCAACCGCCTTGCATCGCTCGGCTGAACGGTACCTGCGTTTCATAAAAGATGTAGAATAATAACAAACTTATCTTAAAAGATAAAACAAAAAGATATTCAACCATAACAGAACCATATATAACATTTACTACCTGATACAAGCAGTTACCTTTACAGCTGACAAACCTGCCATACAAGGCATGCAACATTACCTAATTGAACCAGACTAAAAAATAGTTAGTTGGACGCTAACCGCTTATGCATAACCTCTCCAGCCATTTACACCTGCGTTCGATGCAACTAGATGACATTCCAATTGCTATGAAACTTAAAACTAGGGCAAACTGGAACCAGATGGAATCAGACTGGAAATTTCTTCTGTCAATGAACACTGAAGGAAATTTTGTGGCTATCTACGATGAAAAAGAAGTAGGTACTGTTACAACAATTACTTATCCGCATGCATTTAGTTGGATTGGAATGGTACTGGTAGATCCTGCCTATCGAGGTCTGGGCATTGGAACTGCTTTGCTCCAGCAGGCTATACACCACACCAAAGAAAAGGGAACTATCCGGTTAGATGCAACTCCACAAGGAGAGAAACTTTACAGGACACTTGGGTTTGAGCTGGAACGGCATCTTTTACGGGTAGAGCGGAAACAAACTGATTTTTTACCAGAGCCTACAAGTAAATGTCACGCAATAGATACGCATATAGTTGAACAAATATTGAAAATAGATCTGGCTGTTTTTGGGGCTAACCGGGCAAGGGTGTTGCAGTATTTACTAAATGTAGCTCCTCAGTACGCCTGTTATATAGAAAGAAACGGAAAAATAATTGGCTATTGTTTTGGCAGGCCGGGGAGTAATTTTGAACACATTGGCCCAATCATAGCTGAAAATTATACAGATGCCCGCCATTTACTGTTGACGGCAATGAATTCTAATCCTGCTGGACCTTTTATAGTCGATGTACCTGCCCAAGCTCATCAGTGGATAAATGAACTTAAAACAGTAGGATTTACGATACAAAGGCCTTTTATCCGCATGCACTTGGGAGCCTTAGTAAATCCAGGCGATCCAAGTATGTCTTATGCCATTGCCGGGCCAGAATTAGGATAGAGCCTAAAATGCAGATAGTTGAATCATAGTGAATCAGCTTATAGATGTATGTCTTATTTTAGTAATAGGGAAGAGAACCTGATTAGAAAAGTACTGTAAAACCTGTTCATCAATAGTATAAAAACTATAACCTGTTGCTGGACTTATTTTATAAAATATTGTATATTGTCTACATACCTAACCCTATTACCTACCTTATAACCTATGAAAAGCCGAATAGCCTTATTTGCAGGCATTCTTGCTGGATTTATATGCCTGGCAAGTTTGCTGCTAATGTTTACCCAAAAACAAAATACGATTATCATTGTGTTGATGCTATTCGGCATTTCTGTTTTCACCTTGTTGAATCTGCTTTTGTCTGAAAGTGCTCGCCGTAAAAGATCCGACACCGATCGGATTGCCAGTAGCCCAGATAAAATTTAGCTTTTCTAGTCATTCTATAATAGAACTTATACATTACTGTTTGTAACAATAGCCCACCTAAGGATTATTTGCTGGGAAGGTATATCTGTAAAATAAGATAAGAATGGTAGCTAAATATCCATTAACATACAAAGGCAGGCACCTAGAGAGGATACCTGCCGGAAATAAATTGCATAATGCTCGGTGTATAAATTACTAAAAGTATATAGTCTCAACTTGGTAAATCGTACAAGCTGTCTGGCTAATAGCTGATTTCTTTATTTATCTAGCACCACTGTCTTATTCACCAGATAGTTTTTATTGGTTGTCACCAAGTTATATACTTTTGGGGCTTTGCGGATATTCTGGGTTACCTTAGCTACTTTTAATGAAGTAATAGTGCCATGAATGCTGTCATATACATACAGATTATCGCCGGTAGTTAGCTGACTCATGGTTTTTCTGCCTTTATCTGTCATTACCGGATGATTGGCTGTTGCCTCTACTGTATAATTCACAGCCAAGCTGCCCATAAATATGGAAGCCGTTAGCTCTTCTTTTAATAACTCTACGGAGGTAAGGGCATACATATTGTCTTCATGACTTTTCACCTCCATAACAGTTGTAGGAATAAGTTTACCAGAAGCCTGATCAAAAGCTGCAATCTGATCGCCTGCTTGTATCATGTGAATAGGTTTTTCCTGACCATCTGGTAACATAACTAGAGCATTTTCAGGGAAACAAACATCATAATCGGTACTTGTTGTGCTCACCGCCTGTGCAGCGCCTCCACCCGACAAGGCACTCATTTCTTTAGAAAGCACATAAGAATAAGTAGATAGTAAGCCGTTTTCTTTGGCACCCAGTTCTTTCAGATCATCAATATATCGGGCCCATACTTCTTTTTGTGCTGTTGCATTAGGAATACATACATTAATGGCTTTTTTGGTAGCCGGCAGATAATATACAGCCACCATGCCCAACTCTTTCTTGGTTTTATTATCCATCAATTTATATAGATAGAAGCGGCGTTCGATACCATCGCTGTATTTAAACACATACGGTGGCTTCATCTGGTAACGGTCCAGAATGTAGTTGTTTTCAAACTTTACATATGTGTCTTCATCCAGATTTTTAAATGTGAAGGTCTTTACTTTTCCATATTCCTCCAGGGTTATGCCTCTTTCTGGTTCGCTCGCTTCCTGGCCATACAAGGTTGGAGCTGCGCCACAAAATAGAATAACCAGCATACCTACATAACTGATAATACGCTGGCTAGCCTTGTAAACAGATGAAAATTTGGTAAAGGAGATCTTTTGATTTGTCTTCATGGAAATAGGTTTAAGTAAGGATTAGGATACAAATACTAGCGTGTGGGTAACGATCGAACTAAGAAAATCAAAAAATAAATAGCATCAAAACACTTAAGATGAAAATATTTAAAATTATAGGAAACGGTAAATTAAATTTTAAAATAATACAATAATGTAAAATTATATAGATATATATTTTTATTTAATGAAATTTTATTTTAGTATTAATAGCTGAATATTCCTTACCGCATCTTTTAATAAGTATACCCTAACCCAAATTACTAACCTACATGAAACACTTAACCCGCCGTGATTTCATTAATAAACTTACGATTGCTACAGGCTCAGGCTACACAGCTATGGTAGCACTAGGTATGATACCAGCTTCCCCAGCAAAAACAATGAAGGTGGACAGAAAAGCAAGAGGGAAGCATGTAATAATAGTAGGAGCTGGCCTTGCCGGTTTATCTGCTGCGTATGAACTCGACAAACTCGGGTATAAGAGTACCATACTAGAAGCACGTTCCAGACCAGGTGGACGTATCTGGACTATCCGCAAAGGAATGCGGGAAACCGAGCTAGAAGGAACTGAACAAGTATGCCAGTTTGCAGAAGGCCAATACTTCAATGCCGGAGCTACCCGTATTCCGCATCACCATACATCGGTGATTAATTACTGCCGCGAACTGGGTGTGCCTTTGGAAAACTTTAATAACTTAAATGAAGGTGCCTATTATTATTGTGAAGGTAAAGGGCCACTTTCCAACAAGCGAATCCGTCAGCGCGAACTTCATAACGATATGCGCGGCTATACTACCGAGCTGCTCGCCAAAGCCATAGACCAGAATGCGCTGGATATGCCCTTAACCAATGAAGACAAGGAAAAATTTATTGAATACTTAATCGCTGAAGGCAGCTTAAATCCTAATAAGTTGTACCAGGGATCGTCCAGACGAGGATATGAGATAGCCCCAGGAGCCGGCAATATACCTGGCAAGTTAGCTTCCATACCCGATCTGCTGACGGTGATACAATCCGGATGGTTGGAGCCGCATTTCTATAATATACCCGAATACACCTACGAACAGCAAACCACTATGCTTACGCCAGTAGGAGGGATGGACCAGATTACCAAAGCTTTTGAAAAGAAAGTAGGCAAAAAAATTATTTATGGAGCTGAGGTAACAGAAATTCGCAAAACAGAAAGAGGAGCCCGGATTGTTTATGTAAATAAAGATAAACAACCCCAGGAACTAACAGGCGATTTTTGTATTTGCACTATTCCGTTGCCTGTGCTAAGTAACATAGCAGCCGACTTTTCGCCAAATGTGCAGCGGGCAGTAGATTCTGTACCCTATAATAACAGCTGTAAAATAGGCTTGCAATTTAAAAGGCGTTTTTGGGAAGAAGACGATAATATTTATGGTGGAATTTCCCGCACCAATATGGATATTACTCAGATCGTATATCCACCGTCAGGTTATCTATCAAAAAAAGGAATTCTGGTTGGATTTTATAACTATGGCCGCACAGCCGAACGTACAGGCAACCTTTCGTTAGCAGAACGGGAGAAAATGGCTCTGGAGCAAGGAAGTAAAATACATCCTCAGTATAAACAAGAGTTTGAAAGTTCGTTTTCCCTGGCATGGCAAAAAATTAAATATAGCCAGGGAGCCTGGGCAACCTTTACCCCAGATACCAGGCAAACACATTATAAAGCCTTACTAGAACCAGATGGACCCATCTATTTTGCCGGAGATCATGTATCGTACCTAATTGCTTGGATGGCTGGATCTTTTGAATCTGCCCAACAAGCGGTAGCTGGCATCCATAAACGGGTAAAAGAAAGTGCCACCAGTATGAATGCAGAAAAGTAAGACGCCATAGGTTTTAGCCCTGCTTACCAACGAAATTAACAATTCGATTCTTAGCTATATGCGTTTTGTACAAATACAAGAGAAAGTAGAAATAATCTTAATATGTTATATTTATAATTGTGAAAACGATGTTTATCAGAATAAAATTTGCTTAAAATAGAAAAAAATAAAATTAATATTTTGATAATTAAATAAAAACGTATATTATTACATCGGCTACATTATCAATTAGTATTTCTATTATTTAATTTTATTTTACTCTGAAAACAAACGGGGTCTCCTGTGTCCGCTAGTTTTCACGTAGGTATGCTAACCCATTACACTTCTTGCAAATAGTCTTAGTTGTGAGTTGGTAATATAAAATTCTGGCAGAGTACATAGACGAGTTAAAACAGTCTGTTCAGGCTATGAATGAAGAGTAAAATCGGTCATCAAACATATTTTATTTTCTTGAAACCAGCAGTATCCTTCAAAGATGCAGCCTGACTCAGTATGGACATATCAATGGTAGCTTACTGTTCAACGAAAGCCAGGTAGCAGACCAAGTAACTGCTCATTGTTTTACCAATAGGGTCACACAAAAGCTTATAACAAGCTTCATGACAATGTATTGCCTATAATTTTAATAAATACAATCTGATAGTTTAGCCACTATTTGGTATTGGTAGCCGCACGATTAACCTTGAACCTTATTATGAAAAAACACACTCTACTCATTATACTAACCATGATTATCCTGTATTCCGGGGCTGCAGTAGCGCAGCAGCGGATGGTAACAGGTAAAGTAACTGCCCAGGACGATGGTACGACGGTACCAGGAGTAAATATTCTTGTGAAAGGATCAACCACTGGAACAGTTACTGATATGAACGGCAACTATTCTATAGCTGCTCCCGAAAATGCTACCCTCGTTTACAGCTTTATTGGATTTGCTACTCAAGAAATAGCCGTAGGTTCACGCACCACCATTGATGTACAAATGGCATCAGACGTACAAACATTAACTGAAATTGTAGTGACTGCCTTTGGTATAGAACGGGAGAAAAAAGCTCTGGGCTATGCCGTACAGGAAGTGAAAGGCGCAGAACTGGTTGAATCACGTTCGGCAAACGTAGCCAACAGCCTTTCCGGGCGGATAGCTGGTGTACGTGTTACTAGCAACGGTGGGCCTGGAAGCGGTTCTAATGTGCAAATACGTGGTGCTGGTTCGGTAAATGGCAACAATCAGCCGCTGGTTGTAATTGATGGCGTGCCTACTGAACAATCCAATAACAAGCAGTTTGGCTCCGTAATGTCAGAAATCAGCCCTGATAATATTAAAGAAATATCAGTATTAAAAGGTCCCAGTGCCAGTGCCTTATATGGTTCCAGAGGATACAATGGGGTAATCCTGATTACTACCAAAAATGGAGCTGGCCAGAAAGGAATTGGCGTAGAAATTAATTCTAACATGACTTTTGAGCGGCCTCTGGTAAAACCTGATTTTCAGGATGTGTACGGTGGAGGAAACGGCTACCGCACCTGGTATAACGACGGCTGGAGTGGTGTCATCAGCGATCCGCTGCAGATTGATCAATACCGGGCTGCCTATGGGTCTGCGGCTCCGCTTACCGGTACAGCTGGTACCGACGAAAGCTGGGGAGGCCCGATGGATGGCCGTTTAGTGCGGCAATGGTGGACAGGCACTGAAGTGTCACCCTTAACACCAGAACCTAATAACTGGGAGCAATTCTGGGAAACAGGCCGCACCTTTACCAACAATATAGCGATTGCCGGATCTAATGACAAAGGTAATTTCCGCCTTTCGCTAGGCCGCATGGATCAGACCGGTATTATGGCTTTCAATGATTTCAAACGGAATAACATTCGCCTGAACACTGGGTATAATTTTACACCTAAATTGAGTATGACTTTGTCGGCAGAATACGCCAAATCTGGCTCAGACAACCGGAGTTATACCAACGGGCAAGAGTTTATCTGGTCGCACCGCCATACCAACTGGGACCAGGTGAAAGACTGGCGTAGCTATACCGGCGTGCATATTCAACGGGCTGTAGCTGGGAAACCTGCCGATACCGATCCACCTAACTGGCAACACACCTTCTTTACCAATCCTTTCTTCCTGCAAGAGAAGTTGCCGTATTCCAACGAAAAAGACAGGCTTATTGGCAACATTGGCCTTACCTATAAATTCACTGACTTCCTCAGTTTGCTGATGCGTACCGGTACCGACTACTTCTCTGACACCCGCATCAATGTGATAAACTTCGAAAGAGTAAGAAACGGCAACCGTACCCCAGGCAGATACTCAGAAGAAATATTGCGCAGTCAGGAAACCAATTCCGACATTATGCTGCGCTTCGATAAAGACCTGAGTTCTGTGTTTTCTGTAAATGCTATGGTGGGGGGCTTACACCGGACAAACTACTATAAACGCAACTTTGTGAATGTAGGCGAAATGGTGGTAGATGGCTTATATAACCTGGCTAATTCCGTACCTAGCCTAAACGTAACAGAAAGTATTATTCAGAAGCGGGAAGCGCAAAGCGTATTTGGTTCCTTCCAGCTAGGCTATCGTAATGCAGTATTCATGGAAGTTACCGGACGGAACGACTGGTCTAGTACGCTACCTAAGGCAGCCCGTTCCTATTTCTATCCTTCTGTTTCGTTAACCGCTTCTCTGACAGACTTATTTGATATTCAAAACAATGTGCTGTCCTTTGCAAAACTACGTGGAAGCTGGGCACAAGTAGGAAACGATACAGATCCTTACCGCTTAGCGCAGACCTTTATTGCTTCTGGCTCCTATAATGGTTCTATTCCCAAATTCTATGAGAACCTGACCATCAATAACCCGAATCTGAAACCTGAACGGATGACCGGAACTGAGTTTGGAGTAGACTTACGCTTTTTACAAGGCCGCCTAGGATTAGACTTTACCTATTACAACCAGAATGCAGAAGATCAGATTCTGGATATAGAAATCTCCAAAGCTTCCGGTTATAACAAGCAAATTATTAATGCCGGAGAAATTACTAACAAAGGCGTAGAAGTAACACTGAGTGGTACACCAGTAAAACTCATGAATGGCTTTACCTGGGATGTATCGTTAAACTTCGCCCGTAACCGCAATAAAGTTGTTGCCTTGGCCGATGGACTTACTACGTACTTGCTTGCCACCCAGAATGGGTTGCAATCGCTGGCTACTGTTGGTCAACCGTATGGTTCCTTGTTTGGTGTGGCCTTCGAGCGTTCGCCAGACGGACAGGTGGTATACCGCAATGGCTTGCCTGTCGTAGCTTCCCAGTCTCAGATATTAGGTAATATCCAGCCCGACTGGATTGGTGGCTGGCAAAATACATTTAGCTTCAAAGGTATTGTACTCTCTACCCTGATTGATGTACGCAAAGGCGGCGACATATTCGACCTGGGTACTGGCGTTGCCCGCTGGACAGGCCAATATGAAGAAACAGCTGTAGGCCGGGAAGAAGGTATCATTGGTTCAGGCGTAATGAACATTGGAACAGCTGAAGCACCTCAGTACATGCCCAATAATGTAGTGGTAGATGCTACCCGCTTATATGGCTACAATAATCCACGGAACTACCATGAAGCAGGTATTTTTGACGGAAGCTATATCAAACTCCGTGAAATATCTATTGGCTACCAGATTCCTTCTGCCTGGTTGAACAAATTGTTTATTCAGACAGCGAAGGTATCTGCTGTTGGAAGAAACGTGGCTATCCTATTTAAAAACACGACACACATCGATCCGGAAGTTGACCGTTTCGGCGCTAACGGACAGGGTTTTGCCTATGGTGAATTGCCTAGTACCCGCAGTATTGGTTTCAACGTGAGTTTAGGTTTCTGATGTACGTATCCATTGTGTTAAGCAATTGACACAATGGATAAATTATTACCCAGGCCATTTTCATTGACCTTTCATTTAGCTAATAAACACATGAAAATACACAGATATATTTTATTAACCCTTGTCGGATGGATGATCATCAGCTCCTGCACGAGTGACTTTGATGAGATCAATACCAACCCAAACGACCCAACCAATATAAGTCCTCAGTTTTTATTGCCCTATGCCATTGAATCTTCAGTAGACCGCTATTGGGGCCACCGTACCCGTTTCGAGCGGCTCAACCTGGACGGTGCCATGCTTTGGATGCAATACTTGGCCAGAAATATTTATTCCAATGAAGGGGATAATTACAGCATTTCGCCTGCTTTACATGCCAATAACTGGAAAGGCTTTTACAACGATGGATTAGTGAACTTCGAACGGATTGTTACTCTGGCAAGTACAGAAGGAACGATGCCTAACACAAATTATGAAGGTGTAGCCCTAGTTATGCGCAGTTGGGTGTTTTCAATCCTTACCGATTCATATGGAGCTATTCCCTATTCCCAGGCACTGAAAGGCACTGCTAAAGATGCCATAGCCTCACCGGAATATGATTCTCAGGAAGAAGTATATGCAGGTTTGTTAAATGACCTGAAAATGGCAAACGAAAAGTTAGTTGTAGGCGGGCCAGCAATAGCCGGAGATATTTTGTATAGTGGAGATATTTTGAAGTGGAAAAAGTTTGCTAACTCCTTACGCTTACGTTTAGCCAACCGCCAGGCGGCCAAAAAACCAGCCGAATCTAGAGCTATTATGGCTGAAATACTCGCAGATCCGGCTATGTATCCGGTATTTACCAGCAATGCCGATAATGCCTCACTGAAACATACGTCTACACTGCCCAGCAATAATGAGTGGCATCAGGTAATGGTGCAGGATGGCCGTACCGACTGGAATATTAGCCAGACCTTAGCAGACAAACTTAATAGCTTAAACGATACCCGCATCACCGTATTTGGAGAACCTAACACCAGTGGCCAATATAGTGGCATCCCCAACGGGCTACCCGATGCTATTGCTACTACCTACCTGAGTACAGCTTCCAAGCTAGGCAATTACTTTATGCAACCATCTACCCCCAGCGTAATTATGACGTTTGCTGAACTGCAATTTGTTCTGGCAGAGGCCGCTGTTGATGGAGACATTAGTGTGGGCGATGCCCAGACGTATTTTGAACAGGGAATTGATGCTTCTTTCAAGCAATATGAATTAACCGTTCCACAAGGCTATCTGGCTACAGTAGGGACGGCTACCAAAGAAAATATTATGGAGCAGAAATGGATTGCCCTGTTTGGCCAGGGAGTAGAAGCCTGGACAGAATACCGCAGAACCGGTTTGCCAGTGTTTCCAGCCCGCGATCCAAGAGCTGTATTCGATAACAACGGCGTATTGCCCACCCGTCTGCGGTATCCTTCTTCAGAAGAATCTTTGAATGGCGCAAACATGCGGACTGGTATATCGCTCAATGGCGGCGACAATGATATGGTAACTACTTTGTGGTGGACTGAATAATTACCTGTAACTAATTCAACTTTGATCAATATGACTATAAAGAAAATATATCTGTACTTCCTGGCCATTTGTGTGGCCAGCTCACTGGCTGCCTGCGAAAAAGAAGAAGATCCATTTGTAGATAGAGTGGCGTCGCCGGTATTAGTCGTAATTCAGAATTCCTCCGGCTACCTGGCAGGAGGCGGCTTGTACTCTGAGCCAGTAGTGAGTGCTAAGCTGGGTGTCCCTGTCGTGCTTTCTGCTAAAATTTATGAACTGGATAAAAGCGGTTTGCTGAACCATACAGTGCGAATAGATTCTATTCCGTTAGCTAATCTGTCGGTCTCTTTGCTTACCCGTACAGGAACTAAAATTGCTGACCTAGTTTCAGATAGTGAAGGAACCATTACGATCACCAAAACATGGGAAGAATTAGGTATAGCTGCTCCACAAAAAGGGACTACCCTAAGTCTCGACTGGACTGGTGAATATAAAGGAATTGGTTTTGCCAGACGTTCACAACTACAAGCCATTGAATAAGCGGGGTTGCCATATAGCTAAATAAGTGTTAACTACTCCTAACCTGTGAACAGCAAGTGCTCACAGGTTAGGCATTCTACTAAACTGATGCAATTTGATACTGGTAATTTTTTTCCATTCAACTAAACACTTTATACATAACCTTAACAACCTACACTCATGGAAACAAAAATAAACCGCCGGAACTGGCTTAAATCAGGCGCACTAATGGCTGCCGGACTTAGCTTAGGAACAAGCAAATGGAATGCGACAGAAGCACATACCGACGCAGTATTGAGTCCGTTAGCAGACCGTCCGGTGATAAAAGCCAGGCTATCTTCTAACGAAAATCCTTTTGGCCCATCTCAAAAAGCCAGAAAAGCCCTTATGGAAGCCATTGACGATAGCTATATGTATCCACGGGAATACACCCAACAATTCAAAAGCATGATAGCTAAAGAGGAAGGCGTTACCGAAGAGCATATTCTTTTAGGAGCCGGTTCTTCTGAACTGCTCATGGCTTCGGCCTTGAACTATACTTTGAAAAGTGGTGCTGGCAGTTCAATCATATCGGCTGATCCTTCCTATGCATCTTTAATGCGTTCGGCAAGCCAATATGGTTCAGGATGGGAAAAAGTAGCTTTGACTAAGGACTATGCCCATGATCTGGAAGCCATGGAGAAAAAAGTAAGTGAGAAAACTAGTTTAGTCTACATCTGCAATCCCAACAACCCCACTGGAACTATTGTGCCGGCGGCTAAGCTTGCTTCCTTTTGTGAAGTAGTTGCCAAAAAGAAACCAGTTTTTGTGGATGAAGCCTACATCGATTATGTAGACAATCCCAAAAAGCAATCGATGATGGAAGCTGTCAGAAAAGGGCAGAATGTGATAGTAGCCCGTACCTTTTCCAAAGTACATGGTTTTGCCGGTTTGCGTATTGGCTATGTAGTGGCGCTGCCCGAAACCGTGAAAGAGTTGAGCAAGTATTGTACTGGCGGCATGAATGTGTGTGCCACTTCTGTACGGGCAGCTATTGCCAGCTACACGGATGCCGATCACTTGAGCTATGCTATAAAAAAGAATGCTGAATCAAGAGATTTCTTATACAAGGTGTTAAAAGATGCTGGATATGAGTATATTCCTTCTCATACCAACTTTGTACTATTCCCTCTGCAAATGGAAGGAAAGCGCTTCACTGAAGAGATGATGAAACGGGGAGTAAGCATCCGTAACTGGGAGTTTGATAACAAGCAATGGTGCCGGGTCAGTTTAGGAACGATGGAGCAAATGCAACTCTTTGCTGGAGCCTTTAAAGAACTGGCGTAAAAACTGAGCTTTGTTTATTTCAAGATACACAACCAGCGGAAGCGACTATTGCATCAGGCGATAGTCGCTATGCTGCTTTCAGCAAAATAACTTATCAAGTGATATTTATCTAGTTCGTAACTTAAAAACATCTACTTTAAAAAACCGAAATAATTCATATGTCTACAAAATTAAACAGAAGAAACTGGTTAAAATCTGGAGCTATGATGGCTGCAGGCTTAACTTTTGGCACCAGCCGCTGGCAAACAGCCAGTGCAGAAATGGTTACAGCGCAACAGCTGTTTGGCTTCCAGGCAGATGCCCAGCTGGCAGCCGATATGCCAGTGATAAAAGCCCGGTTGTTTGCTAACGAAAATCCATTCGGCCCTTCTGAAAAAGCAAAAAAAGCCATTACGGAGGCAATCAACGACAGCTATATGTATCCGTTTATGGATCTGCAAAAGTTTATTAGTGTGATTGCCAAGGAAGAAGGCGTAACAGCAGATCATATTTTGTTAGGAGCTGGTTCATCCGAAATATTAATGGCTTCTGCTTATCTCTATGGCATGAGTGGTGGAAGTGTTCTTTCCGCTGACCCGTCCTATAGCTACTTGATGGAAACCGCTGGCACCTATGGAGCTACGTGGGAAAAGGTGGCGTTAACCAAAGACTATGCTCATGATCTGGAAGCCATGGAGAAAAAAGTAAGTGAGAAAACTAGTTTAGTCTACATCTGCAATCCCAACAACCCCACTGGAACTATTGTGCCGGCGGCTAAGCTTGCTTCCTTTTGTGAAGTAGTTGCCAAAAAGAAACCAGTTTTTGTGGATGAAGCCTACATCGATTATGTAGACAATCCCAAAAAGCAATCGATGATGGAAGCTGTCAGAAAAGGGCAGAATGTGATAGTAGCCCGTACCTTTTCCAAAGTACATGGTTTTGCCGGTTTGCGTATTGGCTATGTAGTGGCGCTGCCCGAAACTATTAAACAGATAAAAAAATACGGTGGAGGTGGGATGAACATCTGTGCTACTTCTGTTAAGGCAGCCTTGGCCAGTTATACCGATACAGAATATGTAAATTATGCCATAAAAAAGAATGCTGAATCTAAGGAGTTTTTATATAAAGTATTGAAAGATGAAGGTTATGAATATATTCCCTCGTATGCCAATTTTGTTATGTTTCCGTTGAAAATGGATGGTAAAAAATTCAGGGAGGAAATGATGAAACGGGGAGTGGGTATTCGTAACTGGGAATTTAGCAATCAGCAATGGTGCCGGGTAAGTATTGGTACTATGGAGCAAATGCAACTCTTTGCAGAAGCCTTTAAGCAGCTCAGCTAACATGCCAGATTGAATTACACATAAAACACCAAAACTACCCTTTCGACGGTAGTTTTGGTGTTTTATGTGTAAGATAATTACCTGTTGCCTAGCGAAAAAAAGAGCCAGTACAGAACCAGGGAATTGATTAGTGATCCGAGTTAGTGTTCAATATGGATGCAATAAAAGGCATGCTGAAAAGCATGTCTATATTCTATTAAAGATCTATTTTATAACATCTGATTTAATAAATTTCCTTCCAATAATTTTGCATAGGATTTCTTGGTGCGGGCAGTTTCTAGAAATTTTATATTGTTTAGCGCATGGCAATCAGTACCGGCAAAGCTTACCATCGAGTGATGAATTAATTTTTCAGCCAGAAGCTGTGCTGGCAATGAATAAGCTCCGCTAAGAGAATTTAAATTAATTTGCAACAATACTCCATTATTTACTAGGTCCACACATTTACTGAAGTTATGCTGTAAATACAGATACCGTTCCGGATGTGCCAGCACCGGCTTATAGTTCAGCGATTGCATTAGAAAAATGGCTTCTGCCAGTAAGGTAGGCTCGTTAATGAAAGAAGTCTCAAACAACACATACCGGTTGCCAAACGTTAACAACGGCTGGTTTTTTCTTAACATGTCAATCAAATATTCATCCAGGTAATACTCAGCAGCTGCCGTTATATCAACATCCCAACCTTGCTTGCTTACGCCTTGCTGTACTTTTTCAAGGGCTGCATGAATACTGGTAGGTGTATTTCTATAGAAATCACTCATAACATGCGGGGTAGCGATGAGCTTTTTATATCCTTGGTCCATCAACCGCTTTATAATCAATAAAGATTCATCCAGTGTAGCTGCCCCATCATCTATACCCGGTAAAATATGTGAATGCATATCTGTCAGGATAACTGGTGTCTCAACTGGCGTACCTTTTCTAAAACTAATATTAAAAAACGAGAGCATAGGGTGATTATTTGATAAATTTGTACTTTATTTATGCCTAAGTAAACTATTCATTAAAATGCCCTATTGTAGAAAGTTTACCTAATCATGACACTTACTGCTTATTGTACGCACAAGAGAACAATACAGTTGTTAAAATACAGTAATTGGAAAAATAAATATGTTCTACTGTGCTATATTGAAAATATACAAGCAAATACCAAGCCTTCTTTATATTAGTGCTACTAAAATTATATTTCGAAGGAAGAAGATGATAGCAGGTTAGTTTAATTTGTAGAGTAAAAATAAAACAAGCTTAAATTTTTATACACAAGCCAAATTGGCTTGAAAGCGGCAAAAGCCAACTTGAATAAACAAAAATATCTATATCAGCAAGCGTATAAATTTCTGCGCTGACTGTCTGAATATATAATTTTTTGAATAATTACTGTGTATAGTTATAGTTGATTTAGCTTTTCTGACCAGTCTGTTGGAGAATATTTCTGGCAGTAGCTATTCCGCTGGCCAGAGCTGCTTCAATAGTACCCATCTCCACCCCTTCATACAATGCTTCTCCTGCAAAATAAAGCGTATCGGAAACTGGTTGGTTCAAGATTTTCTTGGCTTGTGTAGTTTCAACCGTGGCATAAGAATAGGCTCCATAAGCGAATGGGTCTGTAAGCCAGTTAGTAATGGTTGAGGCTACCAGGTTTTGTTTCAGGAAGGAAATATCCGTTTTGAATACATAGGCTAGTGAATGCAGCGCCTGTTCAATAAGTTGATTTTCCGGCATGGTCTGAAGGCGAGCCGCGGCTGGCCCGGCAAGCCATCCGGTTAAGACGGGTGCCGGATGTGGTAATTGTGTCCACCAGGTAGGCACAGGAGCATCTGAAAATAGAAAACCCAGATGCGGCATTTTTCTTTGCACCTTACTCTTTCCAGGTTTTTCTTCCCAGAAAGATTCTGTAAACTCCATCAAAAATTTGATAACACCGCCAAACCCAATTTTTCCGGCAGCCTTTAGCTTCTCTGGAATAGCCGGTATAAATTGAACTGCCCCTGCTGTAGTTTCTGGTATTTGCAGAATACCCAGTGGTAAGGTGATAATAATCCGGGCAGCTGTAAACTGTTGCCCGTTGTCTGTAATAATAGTTGCTTCTCCAGCCTTCCACCGGATGGTTTTTACTACACAGGATAGATGAATTGTAGCGCCAAAGTGTTTACTTTCCCTTTCCAGAAACCCGGTAAGTTGACTATACCCTTGCGGAAAACGGTATTGGTTGGAATCATCTTCGCTAGTCCATTCATTGCGGAGGGCAAACGTACTGGCACGGCTACTGTCTGCTGCATCGTATCCTTCTACAAATCCAATTACTGACTGCCGCAAATCTTTATATTTGTCACCCCCAAAAAAAGTATCCAGAAACTGCTGAATCGGCATATCCTCTTTCAGCTCTTTGAGTTTGGCATAAAGTATTTCACGGCCTTCAATAAAGTTGTCGTTTTGTTCCAAGGCATGTTGTTGCACTTGCCAAGTAGTGCCTTCCATGGGCTCATAAAAAATGCCCGCTTCATTAAGTAACTGAAGGGTCAGCGGTAAATCGCCATGCACAAATTCTGCTCCCGACTCCATTGGCCGCGAAAATCCGGAAGGCGGATAAATTGTATGAATTCTGCCACCTGTGCGGGTTCTAGCCTCCAGTATAGTTACAGATTTACCTGCTTTAGCTAGTTCTCTGGCAGCTGCCAAACCGGCGGCTCCCGCACCAATAACTACTATGTCTGACTGTGTATGGATCATGCGTATTTCTGAATATATGTATTATAGGTTATCCTGATTCTTTGGCATTATTGCATAGAAAGATGAATCTGTAAGTAGTATAACTTCCTGGTTGTGGAATTGACTATTTTCCAGAATCGTAAAAAAAGATTTGTATTAAAACCGCTTATCTGCTTCTAAGGTTATGATAACCCAATCAGGCTTTGTAAATTTACATGAATAGCCTATATAAGCTTCTGCCGCTGGCATAAGAAGCTACATTTTTTACCACTTTTATAAGTGCATCCATATACTATGACTTTAGATAGGGAAACCCTTGAGTTAGCTAAACGAATTTGGCATTACCATCAGCTGCATCAAACCCTGCAACCCGCAGACTGTATTATGGTGCTGGGCAGCCACGACACCAGGGTGGCCATACGGGGAGCTGAATTAATCTTAGCTGGTTTGGCACCAGTAATTGTATTTTCAGGTGGCCTTGGCCGGTTAACAGAAGGCGTGTGGAAAGAAACGGAGGCCGATACCTTTGCCAAGATTGCCCTCAATATGGGTGTGCCCAAAGAAAAAATTTTTATCGAAAACCGTTCTACCAATACCGGCGAAAATATTGCTCTAACCTATGAGCTTTTTTTGAAAAACAACCTTGCCGTTAGAAAAATCATACTCGTGCAAAAGCCCTATATGGAACGCAGGGCGTATGCTACTTTTTTAAAGCAATGGCCGGGACCTCCAGTTGAAGTAATGGTAACTTCACCCCAGATTTCTTTTGAAGACTATCCCAATGAGCATATTTCCATGGAGGAAGTAATTCATATTTTGGTGGGCGACCTGCACCGCATAGACATATATGCCCGTAGAGGATTTCAGATTCCTCAGCATATCCCTCCAGATGTATGGGAAGCCTACCATGTACTCGTGAAAAAAGGCTTTACCAGTCACTTAGTGGGCGTATAGTCAGTGTATCTATTATAGATATACATTTCTCAGCATAAAAGGCAAATAGTAGTTTACCTATATTTGCCGCTATATTCTTCCTTCTTTCAATACCAGGCGCAGCGATAATTTTACAATTTCGCCCATAGTGGGGCATTGCAGAAAATCAGGATTGCTGTAATGGGCGGCTAGTTCTCTCTTCAATCGTTCTGTATTCTCTGGCGTAGAAATAGTATCTTCCGACATAATGTCTGTGATGGCAAAAATGCGGTTTCCGGCTGTATTTAGCCGGTTAGCAATCATTACTTTTTCTTCTTTCTGGTATTGTTTAACCGATTCGGGAGATATTTCATTATATCCCAGTTCCAGAATAGGATTGTTTTGTTTGAAATATTGCGGCAAAAACACAGATTTTTTTCCTTCATACGATTGCTGATCAAAATCGATGGCCCGGATGCGGTAATGTACCTCCTCAAAATCTGGTGTAATGAGAATAACAAAGTTGCTGGCATGCATATCGCCCAGTAAACGTACAAAACAACGTTCATTAAACTTCACAAATTCTTTGGCCAAACGTACTTTGTTCAGGCTGCGGTCGTGAAGGTAATGCTGAATAAATAGATCACCGGGAACACCGGCAATGTGTTCTTCCACCAACGTATCGCCGGAAGTAATATAGCTGATCCGGTTAGGCGAAAGAATGTGTTCCAGCTCCAGGCCATATACACGCGAAGCATCTGCTTTTTTGATATAGAAATAATCAAAGTTATCGTTAATGGAGTTGGTTACCCTAATACGAAAAGGCCTGGTGTTGCCATATACACAAAGGTCTACGCGGTCTACGACCAGATGCTGGGTAACGGATAAATCGCCATTGGTCTTTAACGCTGCGTAAATTACTTTCAGGTGGTAATACACATCTGCCATGTCGGCCGGAGAATAAAATACGGTTTCCCAAAGTGTATCCCGGCCAGCCTTGTCATAGAGGCTAATGGAGTTATCATACCGGATCAGGTCTTCGTAGTCAATAGGGAGTTTTACTTCCCGGCCATATTTCACCAGATAATTACGCAGGGCAGCATTAATTTTGTAGACAATTTTCTTTTTGCTGATCAGGGCCATAAACCTTTTCCTTACTAGTTGCTAGAAATTTACCTGACAAGTAAGGAGTTTAAATGATAAGATCAAAAAGCTACCTTTAGCAGCAATACGTTTTTACCTAGTGAACTGCATACATTACAACATTACTGGGGTCACTTGTCCCAGGCAGGTGCATGGGCAGGGTTTACCAGGCGTTTGTCTTGTGCCAGACTAGAAATAGCTTGCATTTCAGAAGCGGTTAACTCAAAATCAAAAATGTTGAAGTTGCTTTGCTGATGTTTGGCGCTGGAAGCCTTGGGAATGGCTGCTACTTCCTGCTGCATAAACCACCGCAGGGTTACTTGTACAGGCGTTTTGTCATGCGTTTGAGCAATCTCTTGTAACACTGGATGATCATTCACTTCTCCTTTAGCAATGGGGCAATAAGCGGTCAGCAGAATTTCATTTGCTTTGCATAAATCAATCAGTTTTTGTTGCGATAAAAATGGATGATATTCTACCTGATTACAGAAAATAGAACCGTATTGCAAAGCTTCTTTCAAGAGAGCAGTAGGAAAGTTGCTTACCCCTATATGTTTTACTTTTCCTTCCTGTTGCAAAGTTTGCATAGCTCCCAGCGTTTCACGAAGGGCTATAGCCGGATTAGGCCAATGGATAAGCAGCAGATCCACATAGTCAGTCTGTAGTTTTTTCAGGCTCTGTTCACAGGATTGCACTATGGCTTTTTCTGAGAGGTTGGTATACCATATTTTGGTTGTCAGAAAAATGTTTTGCCGCGGTATACCGGATGCTTGTATGCCTTGTCCCACAAATTCTTCGTTGCCATACATCTCTGCCGTGTCAATATGCCGGTAGCCTAAGGTTAATGCCGCTGACACAGCCTCCCGGCAGGCTAGTCCATTTAGTTGCCAGGTGCCAAAGCCAAGTGCCGGTACTTGAGCCTGTTGTATAGTTATCATCTGTTGCATGACTGAACTAAAGAATATGATTGGTAATAAAGACTAAAAAAACGGGATGTCTGTAAAAAAGATTTGTTTTCTTACATAAACTTTCTTAGGTTAGCATCACAAAGGACTTACCTTATACCTACAATACCTGAAAAGCTACTTATCAAACGCCGGTGATTTCTTACCTGTCGGTTGATAACATTATTCTGACAAACCACCTAAATTTTTTATTCCCTCAATTCATTACAGGCCATGCAGAGCAGTTTTGCTAAGTAAATGCTCTGCAAGTTGGTTTCGAAACATACATATCCGGTTAAGGCAAATCCATGCTAGTGTAATAACCTGGTCTATTTATTTAGCGTAGAAGAATATATATTCGATTAGATTCCCTACATCGCAATATTTGGCAAAAAATTTGTCGTAATACAACAGTAATAAGAAGCATTATATGAACAAAATTGACAATAGAAAATGGACGATCAGTAAAATCGAACGTTCTATAACAGACTCTCATAACCTAGAACAATTGGCTAGTACTGAACAGTTTTTGCACCTGTATTATAAGTTTTTTCCATTTGATGCCAGATTCTTTAAGCAAGAATGGTTGATGGATAAAAGCTTAAAGGCCCGTAAGAGAGAGTTAGTCTTAGTAGATGACATGGACCCTGACACAATTTCTTTCTATGAGGAGAAAATGAGCCTCAGACGTCTGAATGAATACGTAAAAACATTATCTATTAATGAGTTTGCTGCTGAGTGGACTATTTTGCAGACCCAGCTGGCTGGTGTAGATGTGTTGGATATTAGTATGTATCCGGATTTGTGTGAAAAAATAGCCACGTTGAAATCTCCATTAAAGCATGCCTATGATAAACAACTACAAGTAGCGTAGCCTGACTGTAAAACAAATAGTTGTTTTGCAAAAAGCACAATCATACAAAAGCACTCTTTACCCAAAGAGTGCTTTTTTGTAACTAAAAACTATCATGGATACCTAACAAAGGTAATATTCCTTTAATACAGGTAGAGGACGCTACAACAATAGACTACCTGCTACCAATTCATCCGCTTTCGTAGAGAAGTGATCTGGGCAATATGATGACTGCCGTGCCAGGCATACATACCTGCCACTTCATTAAGTACTACAATACCAGATTGTGGGTGGCGGTAGCTACGTTGCCAGCTGGTTTCAGAAAGAGAATATAGCAGGGCAACCCATCGCTGATGCAGATTTTCCAGAAGTGTAATTGATACTTCTACTGGAGTATGATAGGTGTCATATAATTCTGCCCAGAACTGCTCCTCATACGGTTTTATGGTGGGCACTTCTTCAGTCAGCGCCATTTTGATGCGTATATAGGCGTTTATGTGGCTGTCAGGGATATGATGAGTCACCTGTCTGATTGTCCAGCCGCCGGGCCGGTAAGGTGTATCTAGTTGCTGGGCTGATAACCCATGGATGGCCTCTTTTAATTTTTGAGGTGCTTGAGCTATTTCATCTACCCATTGCTTGCGTATACTTTCTGTGATCTGGTCAGGGGCAATAAATTTACCAATAGGGTATTGAAGTGTATAAGTATCAGTGGTCATATAAATATAATAAACTAAGGGGTATATTTTGTACAAATTGAAAAAGACTATTTTGAAAAGCTGCTATTTCCGGTAGCCTTGTGATGCATATATTTCTTTCATGTGGGCAGCTATCGCTTGGGCAGGAGCATCGGGTAACTTCTCAAGTTCTTGAATAATGTTCCGGTAGTTGTTTTCGTCACGGTTCTGACTCAGTTTAAAATTAGCTTCCATGCGATTTATGGCAATTTTTATACCTACCAGTGCTTTTACTTCTTGTTTATAAAAAGAAGGAGTGAGGGAAGTTATATTATAGTCATTCGTGTGTTTTCCTTCAAAGCTTTCAATTTGCTTTTTCAACATCTGATAAAGTTCTTCCTCCTCTTCTATAATTTGTGGCGTACCATACACATGCACAGCCATATAATTCAACGTAGGTACATTCATATGATCGTACCATCTGGGCGAAATATACGCAGCAGGCCCCTGAAAAATAACCAGTACCTCTGTGTTAGCTTGCAAGTGTTTCCACTGGAAATTTGCCTTCGCCAGATGTGCCGTTAATTCCCAGGTGTTTTCGCCCGTAGGTTCCAGACTAAAAGGCAAATGAGAAGCCTGTGGTACACCCTGCGGAGCAGTTACTAAGGTGCCAAACGAATGTGCTTGGATGAAGTCCAGTATTTTCTGGCTATCCGTTTCTTTGTTAAATTTATTGATGTACATAGGTGTAAATAGAAGAAGGCTAGTAGCCGAAGGCAGAAATAATAAACAAGCGAGTTTATACAATTAAAGTGGAATTTACAGGGAATTACCCGGATTTTATACAAGCGGTTTATATATGATATTAATTCTCCTGCGGATTGTATAAGTGCACAAACCAAGTCTATTTCGAAAAGCCGAACAAATGCATCTACTCAGCTACTTCTTGTTGCCTGCTCCTACGAACGTTATTTATAAAGGAAGTTGCAATTGCTGGGGTATTCCATAGCTCCGGCGGGGAGTAGTGTTTGCTGGCAAACTGGTATGGCTGATGGTATACACTGGCGTTTCGTAGAAACGGGAAGCTACTACAATTTCGGTGTCTTGCGCATTGGCCGAAAATAGTTCTTTAACTAAATCCGGGTTATTGTTCTCGTGCGACAAATGCGACAGCAACAAATGGCTCATATAGTGTGGACGACATGAGGTAAATAGCTGTAAAGCTTGCCTATTTGATAGATGGCCGTGGCCACCCCGGATACGGCGTTTTAGGTAGATGGGGTATTTACCCTTTTCCAGCATCTCCTCATCATAATTAGCTTCCAGGAAGGCTGCATGGCACTGGCTGAAATGACGGATTACGTGCTCGCAAGATAAACCAATATCTGTGAATACACCTACCGTAAGGTCCTGGTATGTTACAGTAAAACTATGCGGATCGCTGGCATCGTGTTTTTTAGGAAACGGCAACACACATAATTCACCTATAAACACCGGCTGATAAGCTTCAAAAGTAAAAACCTGTGATTTGGGAAGATATAATCTGGAGTTGCGCAGGGTTTGAGGGGTAATGTAAACTGGCAGGTTGTATTTTTTGGCTACTATTTCTACTCCTCTGATATGGTCTGAATGTTCGTGGGAAATAAATACCGCTTTTACTTTATCCATAGACAGACCAAGCCGTTTCATACGAATTTCGATCTGGCGGCAACAAATACCTACATCTACCAAAACAGCTTCCTGTTCATTGCCAACATAATAACAATTGCCGTTGCTTCCAGAATTTAATGAGGTGATAAATAGCTGCATATTATGCAAAGAAAGGCATAATTTCTCTATTATTCTACCCCAATCCGGTGTTTTGGCTTTGACAGTTAGGAAAAAGTTTAGTATTTTTTGGAAATTTTTTAGTCAGCAGCCAAACAGAAAGGCAAATATAGCTTAGGTTGCTGAAATATCTTTTATAACTGTATAGCTACACCACTTATATGACATCTTTACAAATAAACCGCAGAAACATGCTCAAAGCTTTGGGCGCAACAGTAGCCGTTTCCCAACTACCTGGCATAGCGTATTCCCAGCCGGTTGCTAAAAAGAGCTTTGTTTATTCATTAAATATGAGCACCATCCGGGGGCACAAACTGGGTTTTGCAAAAGAACTGGAAACAGCTTCCAAGGCAGGTTTCCGCTCTGTAGAAATTTGGATGGATTCCCTCCAAACCTATCTTACTTCTGGGGGTACTATCAGTGATGCAAGTAAAATGGTAAAAGACCAGGGGTTGAAAATAGAGAATTGCATAGGCTTTGCCCAATGGATTGTAGACGATGAAGCTACCCGTGCCAAAGCGTTGGAGCAAGTAAAACGTGAAATGGATATGCTGGCTACACTTGGCTGCAAAAGAACGGCCGCTCCTCCAATGGGTGCCACCAAAGAGCCAAGTTTAGAGCTGAAAAGAGTTGCCGAACGGTACCGGGCTGTCCTGGAAATAGGAGATAAAATGGGCGTAGTACCACATCTGGAACTTTGGGGCTTTTCTCACAACCTGAACCGCTTGAGTGATGTCTTATTTGTAGCTGCTGAGTGTAGCCATCCATCGGCCAGGTTACTGCTGGATGTGTACCATTTATATAAAGGGGGTTCCAGTGTAGATAGTTTGCCTGTAGTGGGTAAAGGTGCCCTAGAGATTTTTCACGTCAATGATTATCCGGCTAATACGCCACCTGCGTCTATTACTGATGCCGACCGGATATATACTGGCGACGGAGTAGCTCCTATCCGCCCAATTTTGCAGGCACTTTGCCCAGAAGACCGCCCGTTGATTATTTCTTTTGAAGTATTTAACAATACGTATTATGGCCAAGACCCTTTACTAGTCGCTAAAACTGCCTTAACCAAAATGAAAGCTGTTACAGAAGGACTCGGATAGATTTATTAAATGATATAAAAAGGAAATTTTTTACTGTTTTATTCATACAAAACAGTCAGGAAATCGTCCATGGCTTCCAGCGACTGTTGCATTTGATGGTTGGTATCTAATTTATTGGAAAGCTGATAAGAAGCTAACATATCATTGATATTTTTAAAATATGGTTTCATAAGTAAGCTTTCTTTTTGAGCAGCTGCATCTTCTACCGGCATGGACTCCAACCATTGCCTGAGTTGTGGTTGAATTTCTTTGGCACGTTCCATAAAGGTTGTTCTGGCATTCTGCATTGTCCGGATAGCATCCTTATCATTTTGTAATTTTTCTACCTCTGCCAATTTATTTACATACTCTTGCATTAATCTATCTATCTTGGCTTCCGGGGTTTCACTAAAAGGTAATTCTATTCCTAAAAATTCAGAAGTAATGTGGCTTAACTTAGCTATTTCAGCCCTATGCAAGTATGGGTTAATCATGCCTAAGTTGAAATAGATATTTAACAACAGCAGGAATAGTTGAGATGTATTATGCATAGTCGTAAGGTTTATTAATTATAGGGTCGTTTATTGTGATACACTTTTAGGGGCAACTTTAAAACGGATATACCGGAAACCTATGATAACTACTCCTGCTACAATCAAAGCCGCATTCGCCATTAGCAATATCCATTTACTATAGGTAAAGATATTAGCTGCCTTTGCCACCATGGCTAGTTTGTAGGGATAGTTAATCAACATTAAAATAATACAAATATTCTCAGATAGGTCTGCAAGCAAAGCAGCAAACGGAAGCAAAAATAAGCTTTTGCCAACCTGTTCCTTTACCCGCAACTTCTTGCAAATCAGTATAAGGCTGAAAGAAAAAAGAAAAGCATAGATAAAAGGAATAATGGTGTTAATAGTAAGCTCAATCAGAATATACCATTCGCGGCTTTGGCTGCCATAAGCTTTTAACAACGTATATACCTGATCAACAGAGTAACTTAAGTGCCAGTCAAGCATCTGAGAAAGGCTGGCATTTGTCATTAAAGTAGCTACTGACCATTGCAAAATGAAAACTGTCATGAACAAGTAGGCAAACAAGAGGATCATCAAGTTTTTTCCTTTGGCAGACAGTGTAAAAATATGGTAGATTTTATTGTACATTTTGGCAAGTCACTATTTACTTCCGACGATACAAAAATACTATGGAAAACAGCACTTGTAAATCACCTGAAAACGTGATTTTTCAAAAAAGGGCAACTTTCAATACAACCCAAAAAAAGCCTTAAATGGGGTATACTAAGGTTTTTTTAGGTACAATATAACCTTTGGCAAAAGCGAACGAAGTCCATATTTTCGAAAAGTCATACCCCTGCTCCACAGAAACAGGTATAATGTGTATATCCAAGTTTGCCTAAATAAAATAATGCTTTCATCCGTATCCCCCATTTTAGGGATTACCCCTTTCTCCCCCATTCTCGGGAGATGGGGGATTTTCTTAAAAATATTGCACCTTTGTAAAACCGTACATACCCATATTTATCATGGCAAAAGACATAAAAAAGAATAGAGAAGGCGTTGTATATTCAACAGATCAGTCCTTCGAATATACCTACACGGGCGGAAGTGAGCCAGAAACCTTGCCTCCGGCCCAACAGAATCTGAAAGTACAGCTCGACAAAAAATCCCGTGGAGGCAAACAGGTAACACTGATCACCGGCTTTATTGGTACACAAGCCGATCTGGAAACACTTTCTAAAAAGCTGAAAGCAAAATGTGGGGTAGGCGGCAGTGCTAAAGATGGCGAAATACTAATACAAGGTGACTTCCGGGACAAAATTCTGCAGCTATTGCAGGCTGAAGGATATAAAGCTAAAAAAGTAGGAGGTTAGAATTTGCCACTACTTCCAGGGTTTTCTTGTAAAAATTAAATCGTTATAATTATCCAGAGCATAACCTATTTCAATATTCTCCCGTTTACTTCCCATATCAAGCATAAAAATTAACTAACCTTAAACTTGACTTTAAATAAACTGGAATTATGAAAACGTTAAATGAGCTCTTAAAACCTGCCTTTCCATATTTTATAGCAGCTGCTGTTGCTTTTGCTCCTGCCTGTTCTTCTCAGAACACTGCCAAAACCAGCGATAGCAATACAGTAGAAGAAATGGAAGACGATGCTGAGGAAGTAGGCAACGATGTAGAGAAAGCCGCCGAAAAGACTGGCAATGATGTAGAAAAGGCTGCAGAAAAAACCGGAGACGATATAGAGGATGCAGCTGATAAAACTGGAGATGACATTGAAGATGCAGCTGACAAAACAGCAAAAGAAGCAAAAGAAGCCGGTAGCGACCTAGAAGATGATGCAGATGATGCAGCAGATAATGCTTCTTCAGACTTAGAAGAAACCAAAGATAAATTTGTATCTTCTATCCGTGAAGAAACTAGCAAACTAGACACTAAAATTGCTGAATTGAAGAAAAAAATGAGTGCTGGTGGTCAGGAAGCAAAAGAAGAAACTAAAGAAGAGATTAGCGAACTGGAAAACAAGAGAAGCAACCTGGATACCAAAATGAAGGAGTTAGAAAGTGCCAGTGAGTCTACTTGGAAAGACATGAAAAAAGGTATAAATGATGCCGTTAAAGATCTGAAAGCTGCTGCTGACAAAGCAGAAAACAACTTTAAAGACTAAGTAACGCTTTTTACAATATACAAACCAGCTATAAAATGGCTGCCTCCCCGGAGAGCAGCCATTTTTGTTTTTAACAAATAAATGAATGCAAAACTATAGCAGCCTATAAATATACCAGTGTCTGAAATATTTTATTACCTTAACAAATAGACTAAGCTTTCGGTAAAAATTTTTATGCACCATGCCAAATTTCATCACTAGAAGGGAGTTTTTAAAACAAAGCAGTTTAAGTGCTATAAGTTTGAGCCTATTACCAGATTATACACGCCGGATAGCCCCCAGCGACAAAGTACGGATAGCTCATATAGGTTTAGGTGGCATGGGCAATCAGCATATGCAATGGTTTGCTGCACTGCCTGGAGTAGAAATAGTAGCTTTATGTGATGTAGATGCCGAGCATCTAGCTAGCACCCTCAAAAGTCTGGAACAACTGAAGCCTGGAGCCAAAGCAAAAGGCTACGAAGATTTCCGGCATATATTAGATAGGAAAGATATAGATGCCATTACTTGTGCTACCCCTGACCATTGGCATGCACAAATTGCCACGCTCGCGTTTAAGGCCGGAAAAGATGTATATGGCGAAAAACCTTTGTCCTATGATGTAGAAGAAGGTCAAGATATGCTCCGTACCCTTACACGCCATAACCGGATTTTTCAGCTGGGCACACAAATACATGCCGGAGACAACTATCACCGGGTAGCAGAAATTATTAAGTCTGGAGCCCTGGGAAAGGTGCATACAGTTAGATTATGGAAAACGGGTTTGCCACCCCAACTAGGGTTAGCGCAATATCAGGCACCTCCCAAACAACTAAACTGGGATATGTGGTTAGGTCCGGCACCTTACTCGGAATACACCCCACAACGTTGCCATAAAACATACCGCTATTTCCTGGATTATTCAGGTGGCGTATTTGCTGATTTCTGGTGCCATATAGCTGATATTGTGTTTTGGTCTTTGGCTCCAAAAGGCTTAAAAACTATAGCTGCCCGCGGCGAAGAGGCAGAAGATATAGCCGATGCCCCCAAATGGATAGATATAGACTATGAGTTTGATGGATTAAAACTCTACTGGACCAGCCAGCCACCAGATGTGCCTGGTGCAGCCGAACGGGGAATAGGGGCGTATTTTGAAGGTGAAAAAGGTACTTTGCTGTGCGACTATACTACCCGTGAAATCCGGATGAACGGAGACGTACTGACAGACCTGCCAGAGGTGCCGCAAACAATTACCCGTTCGCCAGGCCATCAGCAAAACTTTATTGATGCCATAAAAACACGTATGCAACCCGAGTCCAATCTGGCATATGCCCGGGAAATGACCTTACCTATGCATCTGGGGTTGATTTCTTACCGCTTAGGTAGAAAGTTGAACTGGAATGCAGAGAAAGAGAAGTTTGAAGCAGATAAAGAAGCCAATGCCCTTTTGTCCAGGAAATACCGGAAAAAATGGGATCTAGTGTAAAAAATCAGAAAGCTATCGTTCGAAAGTGTACAAGATTTTTCCGGTAAGCCCAAGTTGATTGCCTTTCTATTGATTTATTGAACCATTACCTGCTTCCCGATCTGCTCAAGTGAAGTGCCTTTAGTTTCCGGCATAATCCGCCAGACAAACAATAGCTGTAATACCATCATTAAGCAGAAAAACAAGAATGTATTGCCACCTCCCAGGGATTCAGAAAAATAAGGGAAGGTAAAGGCAATAACGGCTGCCATAAACCAATGAGTGAAGCTTCCCAGCGCTTGTCCGGAAGCTCTTACATCATTAGGAAATATTTCCGAAATAAATACCCAGATAACGGCTCCTTGCGAAAGTGCAAAAAAGGCAATGTACACAAAGAGATATATTGGCACTGAAAAGTTGCCAAATTCTTCAAAGTAAAAAGCTTTGGCAACCAGGCCTAAGGTTATAATTAATCCAACAGACCCAATAAGCATCAGGGTACGGCGGCCAAAGCGGTCAATCAGGCTCATGCCGAGCATAGTAAAAAGCAAGTTAATTAATCCTATTCCAGCTGAAGAGAGCAAGGCAGAGCTTTTTCCTAGTCCGGCCATTTCGAAAATACGTGGCGCATAGTAGATAATCGCATTGATGCCAGATACCTGATTGAAGACAGCAAACAATACAGCCAGCATAATAGGTGTACGGTATTGCCTGGAAAAGAAAGAGGGCTTTTCTGTTTCGCCTGCTGTACGGGTAGTTGCTTCCAGAATAGTGGCTATCAAAGCATTTACGTCGGTACCAGCAGGGTTAGCCGCTTGTAAGATACTTTTAGCTTCATCGGTGCGCCCCTTCTTGATAAGTAACCAGCGGGGGCTTTCCGGCACGAAAAACAAGGCAATCAGGAAAGCCAGCGCAGGAAAAGCCTCTACACCCAGCATCCAGCGCCAGTCGTTTTCACTAGTGCCGGCCAGCAAGTAGTTAGACAGATACGAAACCAGAATACCAAATACAACATTAAACTGAAATAAGGCTACTAGGCGTCCTCTGGAATGGGCAGGTGCTATTTCTGAAATATACATAGGGGCCGCCACCGAAGATGCCCCCACACCCAACCCACCAATGAAGCGGAAAAACATAAAGGTGAACCAGTCGGAAGTTACCGCTGAGCCAATAGCCGATACCAGATATAAAATAGCAATCCAGAAAAGAGTTTTTTTTCGGCCTATCCGGTCTGAAGGAATACCGCCAAACAAGGCACCTATTACAGTGCCAATTAAGGCAGTAGAAATAGTAAGGCCATGTTCGAATACACTCAGTTGCCATAGTTCTTGAATGGAACGTTCAGCGCCTGAGATAACAGCTGTATCAAAGCCAAATAAAAAGCCTCCCAACGCCACTACAATAGACCAGAAAAAAACTCTATTTTGATGCATAGCTGAAAACTAAAGGATCATGTATATATAAAATTTAAAACAATCTTAAAATAGTTAAATATTTGTGAACATACAGATAAGCTACCTATAAAAAAAATCTATAGCCCTATTCCAGTAAGAATCGAATTTTTGACAGGAAGTTTAACCCAATAAGGATTTTTTTTATTTACTGTATTTTTACACTACTTTATCCGTTAAGAATCCTACGGTACATCATTCCACCACATTTACATGAAAGATTTCGTTGATAAATTGTCCGTTTCTACTGGGTTTACGCCACATGGCGATTCTTATCTGTGGAAGCCAGGTATTTTATGGACTCAGGTAGTCTCTGATGCACTTATTGCTTCAGTGTATTTTATTATTCCCTTATGCCTCCTTTTTATAGCCAGGCAAAGAACCGATTTCCGCTACCGGAAACTTCTGGTTTTGTTCTGTATTTTTATGTATAGCTGCGGTATTACTCATATGATGAGCATAATCACTGTATGGAGTCCGCTTTATCAGGTAGAGGGCATCTTAAAAGCTTTAACAGCCATTGTTTCTGTTAGTACAGCATTTCTACTAATCCGCATTACTCCCAAAGCCCTTACTATTCCTACTAAAGAGCAATGGGATAAAGTAAACCTGGAATTGGCAGCCCATGAAAAACAACTGGCTCAGAAAGATCAGGCTATTCTACAATCTACGCGGGCACTGAAAGAAAGCGAAGAACGATATAATACTCTACGAGAACTGTTTGATAGTGTGATAATATACCGGGAGGATAAAATTGTATACACAAATCCCTCTACACTACAATTACTGGGTGCCAGTGATGCCAGTCAGTTGTTAGGAAAAAGTATAGCAGAGTTTGTTCCGGATGCAGATAAAGCCACTATCGTTAGTAAGTTACACCTGTTAACCAAAGGAGAAAAAGTACCTCTGTTCGAGCAACAATTTCTCCGGCTAGATGGCCAGCTGGCCGTTACAGAACTACTTTTAGTTCCCTTCTTCTATGAGGGGCAACCAGCGGTACAAATGATTATCCGGGATATTAGTAGCCGGAAAAGTGCCGATAAATTGCTACGCGAGAGTGAAGCAAAATTCCGGGGGCTATTTGAATCCAATATGATTGGCACCATGTTCTGGGAGCTTGACGGAAAAGTAAGTGATGCCAATGATGCATTATTAGACATGATAGGCTATACCAGAGAAGAGTTAGAAACTGGTAATATCAACTGGCTAGCCCTAACCCCAGCAGCATTTGCAAATAAAGATAGTCTAGCCTACCAGCAAATATCCACTTCTGGCAATCATCAGCCTTATGAAAAAGAGTATATCCGTAAAGATGGCAGCCGGGTGCCCATACTGGTTGGGGGATCATTATTAAAGGGCTTTACCAACAAAGGTGTTTCCTATGTAGTAGACATTACAGAGCAAAAAAAACAACAGCAAATACTTCAGGAGAGCGAAGCAAAGTTCAGGCATATATTCGAACTTGATATTCTGGGGGTACTCTTTGCAGATGAAAACAATAAGATAACAGAAGCTAATAATGCTTTCCTTAAAATGGTGGGTTATAGCCGCCAAGATTTGGAAAATGGATTGCTGCAATGGCCGGAACTAACGCCGCCGGAATACAAGCAAGCCGATGCAAAAGCCATAAATGCCCTGATGCAGCATGGAGTGGTCCAACCCTATGAAAAAGAATACTATTGTAAAGATGGCAGCCGGGTATCGGTACTGGTAGGAGCAGCTATTCTAAAAGATACTGGAAGCGTGGTAGCCTTTATCCTGAATATAACCGAGCAGAAAAAACAGGAAGAACAACTAAGGCAAAGCGAAGCTAAATTCCGCCGCCTATTTGAGTCTGATCTGATAGGCATTAAGTTTTCGGATGCTAAAGGCAGTATTCTGGATGCTAATGATTCATTTTTGCAAATGTTAGGCTATTCCCGGGAAGAGCTGCAAATGGGTAAAATCGACTGGATAACCATTACCCCACCTGAGTACGCCCATCTAGATCAAAGAGCAGCCGAAGAACTGAAGACTAGCGGTGAAGTAAAACCTTTTGAAAAGGAGTATATCCGAAAAGATGGTAGCCGGGTACCAGTTATTATTGGGATGGCCATGCTCAAAGACCTGCAACAAGGAGTGTCTTTTATGTTAGATATCTCGGAGAGAAAAGTATGGGAAAAACAATTGCGGGATAGTGAAGCCAGGTTTAGAGGCGTATTTGAGTCAGATATGATGGGTATACTATTCACCGATTACTCCGGTAAAATTCTTAATGCTAATAATGCATTCTTAACTACCCTACAGTATACAAAGCAAGAACTGGAAAATAACCTGCTTAGCTGGCGTAATATGACTCCACCGGAATACGAAGTTCTGGATGCAAAAGGCTGGTCAGAGATTATGAATATAGGCCTGATGACTCCTTATGAAAAGGAATATATCCGTAAAGACGGAAAACGGGTTCCAGTGTTAGTAGGTGCCTCCCTGTTGTCTGGATTTCATGATACAGCCGTGGCTTTTGTGCTAGATATTACGCAGGAAATTACTTTCCGTCATGAATTGAAACAGCAGGCTATTGAGCTTCAGCAAGTGAATGCAGAGCTGGAAGAAAGCCAAGAGGTCTTACGTCTCAGCGAAGCCAGGTTCCGCCGAATGTTTGAAATGGATCTCATTGGTATTGTATTTTGGGATAAACAAGGTAATTTTCTGGATGTGAATGACTTGTTTCTGGAAATAGTTGGGTATACCAGAGAAGACTGGGCGAATGGCGGAATTAACTGGATTGCACTTACACCTCCAGAGTACAGGGCAAAAGATGCAGAAAAAATCGCCGAAATGGACGAGACAGGTATTTTTACACCCTACGAAAAAGAGTACTATCGTAAAGATGGTAGCCGGGTGCCCATCCTGCTGGCAGGCGCCGTACTGGACGGCTTTACAGACAGAGGCGTTTCCTATGTACTAGATATTACTAACCTGAAAAAAGTACAGCAGGAGTTAGAGCAGCGTGCACGGGAACTGGCCCGGTCTAATGAGGAGCTGGAGCAGTTTGCCTACATTGCTTCCCACGACTTGCAAGAGCCCATCCGTACCATGGCTGGGTTTGCTAACCTGCTTGAAAAAAAATACAAAGATAAGCTGGATACAGATGCCCACGACTTCATTGGTTTTATAGTGGATGCCGCCGACCGGATGAAAAAACTAATTACCACCCTTCTGGAATACTCCAGAGTAAATACCCGGGGCACAGCTTTTACAGAGGTAGACGTAGAAAAAATACTCCTGCGGGTAAGTGCCATATTGCAGCCAAAAATACAGGAAGCAAAAGCCACACTCACCTGGGACCCCATGCCTACCATCTATGCTGATGGTAATCAGTTAAGCCAGGTATTTGAACATCTGCTAAACAATGCCATCAAATTCAGGGACCAAAGACCCTTAACCATCCATATACAGGTAGAAAATCAACCTGCATTTTGGCAATTTGCTGTACAAGATACAGGTATCGGCATTGATATGGCCTATGCGCAACGTATATTCCAGGTTTTTCAGCGGCTCCACACCCGAGATAAATATGAAGGTACTGGAATTGGACTTGCTATCTGTAAACGTATACTCGACCGGCACAATGGCCATATCTGGGTTGATTCTATATTAGGAAAAGGGTCTGTTTTCTATTTTACCATAGCCAAGCCTGCTTTCTAGCCTACTTGCTTGTAATATAAGACGGGTAGATTTTATTTGGCTTTCAAAAACATTCTTCATGAAGTATAAGTAAGTATATAAAAGGGTAAGTTACTAGGTCAAGCAGCTTACCCTTTTATAATTTTTCTGTGATTCTTCTCAATAGAATGTTTTTTTATTTCAAGAAACTTTCCGCTACTAATAAGCATCTGTTTGCTCAGAGGCAGAGCACTCATCTTACCTGTCAGCCTAAATTATCTATCCTCTTGATACATACCTGCTAGTAGTAGAGACATTTGTTGTAGGCGTACTAGCCGGTGCTACTCGTTTATTTAGGCATGTTACCTCAATGCTAGGAATGCATACATATGTGCTAATAAGTAACTGTTAGTTTGCCTATCTTTCTTTAGTCCAAACTTTTCCCCTATGAAAACTTTTAATTTTTTCTGCCGGATGGCTATCGTAGCCATAAGTAGTATAGCAAGCTTTCTTCCCAACCAGGCAATCGCACAAACAGAAGCCAGTGTATTAGCTATTAGTAAAGAGGGCAATAGCTATAAAGCTCCCACCAGTCTTCGGGTAGCCATTGTGCATAGTAACGACCCCTTAACTTTCAAGGTTTGCCTGGAAAACTTGTCAACGAGCTATGCAGTGATGGTATTAAAAGATGAGAAGGGAAATATGCTTGCTAGAGAGTTTATAGTTGATGAAAAAAAGGCAGTAACCAGATTTAATATGTCGAAGTTAACGGCAGGAATATACACCATTGAAGTATCGAATAAAGCCGAAAAACATAGTTATCAGATTGCATTAATGAATACTGTAGTCCGTACAGTAGAAATTAAACCAGGCATATTAGCTACTTTACCTAAATAAAAATCAAATGAAAAAGCAAGACTATACACTGTCTGATAAAGGAAGGAACTTCTCTTGTGTTACCAGTTGATAGCAAAAAGTATACATCGGTTTATAAAAATAACCGTTCAATAATATGTAAACATAGTAATTGGCAAAAGGCTTTTCTTTTGGGAAAGCTTTTTCTTTTTTATAAGATAAGTAGCCATAAAAAATCGCCAGGCACTCACTTACTAATTTTATACCATTGATTGAGCAAAGAGCACAGGCATATAATTGCTGCCTCTTACTATGTGTGCAGTAGAGGGCATAATGTATTTACAAATACCCTTTTCCTAAGAAGTTATTTTTGCTTTACCTTACTCTCCAGCCAGTTTTGCCGGAAATTCTTGATCTGCGTAGTTATCGGCAGGTTGATTTCCTCATAGGTCACTACTTGCCATGTCAGATCTTCTATAAGTGTAACTTTTCCCTCCTTGGGTGTTCCCATTTGAATGTAGCGGATGCTTACTTCATCGCCAGGTTTTTTTTCTGCTTGTAGGGCTTGGTAAGCTTCTGCCGTGAAAACGTTGCCATTCAAATGGGTAATATTATCTCCACTTTCTAGCCCTGCTTTGTATAGAGGCCCTCCCCGCAATACAGATGCTCCAATAGTAGCCCCTTGTGAGGTAAATTTAAAAGATTCGAGTCCTAAACTAGCTTTTTTAGCATAGGCCTTTTGTAATTGCAACCCGGCTTGTGCCAGTAATTGCTGATAAGGAGCTGTTTCTTTGCCTTCGATATAGGTAGTAAAAAAGGTGTTAGCGAAGTTCTTATTACCAGTTAATTCGCCTAAGGTAGTTTTAAGGTCCTGGAGTGTATATGGTTTTTCTTCTTTTCCATACTTCTTCCATAACAACCGCATGTAATCATCCAGAGAGATAGTGCTAAACTCTTTTCGCAAGGTCAGATCCAGAGCGAGGCCTAGCATATTTCCGAATGTATAGTAAGACAGATAGGTATTGCGGCGGTTATTAGGTTCGATAGATACGGCCGCATCTACAAATGGCGCTTGCTGACTCATTTCTATGGCGCTGAACAATTGCCTGCCAGGCGCATTCAACATAAAATTAAGGTTAGCTCCCAAGTCACTAGCGTATTCTTCCAAGGAAATAGCTGCTGTACGCTTTACAGCCAGGTCTCCATAATAGCTGGTAAATCCTTCCGCAAACCATAGTTCGCCTGACATGTTGGCACGTTCAAAATCAAACGGCTCCAAAGATTTGGGCCGCAACCGTTCTACATTCCAGCTGTGAAAGAACTCATGAGCTGCTGTATTCAAGTACGGAATAAGGTGATTTTGCAAACCCGAAGGGCCAGAGATCATGGTAGAATTCCGGTGCTCCATACCATCGCCAGACACATAAGGCAGATAAGACCCTAAAAATGTATAATGGCCATAATCATACTCTGGGAGCTCACCGAAAACAGCCCTTAACTCGAGCACTACCTGCTGCAACTTTTGGGTAAATTCATCGACAACGGTTTCTGGGCCGTCGTTAAAAATGGCTAGTTCCAGGGTTTTGGTATTATTGCCATCGGGTACTTGCCACTTACGTTGGATAAAATTGCCAATTAGGGTAGGGCTATCCATAAAGTACTGTAAATGGGGAGCTGAAAATGTATAAGGTTTGGTTTCCAGCTTTAGCTGGGTAGCTATCTTCCAATTTTTACCTTCGGGCAGGGTAAAGGTAACTTCCATAGGTTTATTCTCCAGGCCACGTGCCCATAAGAAGGTAGCAGGCATATTCAGATGTGCAAACAGAGCGGTAATACCAGTATAGGTACCATCGGCACGGTTGCCGAAAAGGGTATACTGCATGGTAACCGTACCATCATGCTTGGCCACATTCCATTCGTAAGGCGTAGGACGGGTTACAGCTAATATTTGTCCTTTGCTGTTACGAGCTTCAAGCGCATATACATGCTTGGCAAATTCATGAAGGGCATACCGTCCCGGAGATGACCGGCTCATCACCACTTCCAAGGGTTTATTGGACAATCCTGAAAAAGTTACTTGAATGTGTGCTTCGTGATGCACGGCATTTTCAAACGAAATTTCATAGGAAGTTTTCTGCTGGCTCCAGGCTGCTTGCGCAAGGAGCAATAGTAGAACAATATAGTAGGAAGAGCGGAATGACTGAGGAAAACCTGATGTTACGCGTAGATACATATATAAACTTTTTGGTGTCTTGCAGAGTAGCCTGCAAATACATTGAAGGAAATTTGTAGGCAAACTATGGAAAAACCCACCTCCAAACAAGTAAAAAGCTTTCCTCAAAAAAATAGCTGACATTGTCATCCTAAACAAAGGACGATAAGCTCCCTGTTTAGCAAGTAGTATAATGGATGATTCCTCTTGATGTATTCATGTAGGCTAAAATCAGTCATTGGTTAGGAGATTAAAGGAAAAACAGCGTAGCCTCTGCTTTATTTTAGGAGAACCTATGTTTCTTACATGCTTTTAACACCCCCGCCGATGGCTAATTTCCTTATCCCTAAGAATATTACTAGTTTCGATTAGTTCTGAAAATATACTTACTCAAAACCAGTAAACTATGCGTGAATTAGTACGTTCCCTAATCGCTTGTTTTTGTCTATCGCTATGTACGGCCGCTGTAGCTCAGGAGGCCACTGTAGCCATAGAAGAATCCTCAAATCAAGCCAATGCAGACACAAAACGGGAGTCAAAGAAATCGAAGACAGAAGCAAAACCCTATGTTTCTCCTTATTATAATTACGATGACGATAAGGATGGTGTACCAAACGGCAGAGACAAGTGTCCGAACACGCCGCAAACAGAGAAAGTAACGCCTTTTGGCTGTCCATATGACACTGATTTTGATGGCATGTATGATTATGAAGATAAATGTATTACAGAACCAGGCCCAAAAGAAAACATTGGCTGTCCTTGGGGAGACAAAGACAATGACGGAGTAAAAGATAATATAGATAAATGTCCGGAAGTGCCAGGTCCAATTCGTTTTGCTGGTTGCCCGGCTCCTCCCAAAAAGGATTCTGACGGCGATGGCGTGTTTGATGATGATGATTTGTGTGTAGATGTACCAGGAATTATTGCCAACAAAGGATGTCCGGAAATTAAAGCAGAAGAAAAAGCTGCGCTGAAAAAAGCGTTTGAAAACCTGTTGTTTGAAACAGGCAAAGATGTGATTAAATCTTCTTCTTTCAGTTCATTAAATGATCTGGCTACTGTATTGATAAACAATCCCAAAGCATTATTATATCTGGAAGGCCATACAGACGATGTAGGGGAAGATCAGGCAAATTTACTGCTCTCTCAAAACCGGTCTGCTTCTGTAAAACGGTATTTGGCTCAACGAGGCGTGGGTGAGGACCGCATGACTACTGATGGATATGGAGAAAACAGACCAGTTGCTGATAACACGACTGATAAAGGCCGTGCCCTCAACAGACGTGTAGTGATGGTAATCCGCTATGAATAAATTCTGATAAGTAAATACGTATAAACAGGTGCTATGAAGAAAGGCTGCTCAAAAGGCAGCCTTTCATTTATTTATTCTTCGGTATTTTTAAGGGCTGCCTGCAAATAGTATGTCCCTTTTTTAACAATATGCATACTGTCTGCCAAGGGATTTATAGGGGATGCAGCTATAAAACCACCTTCCGCTACACCTACTGTCACTGGCACTCTTTGAAACGTATGATTGCCTGAACTAGTTAGCTTCTGCACAAATATGTAACTGCTGTCTCCTTGCGAAACAATAGCCTCGTCTGGTAAGGCAGTAATGGCTTGCTGTTCGGTAATAATTGTGGCCGTTATATAAGCACCAGGCAACAGATCTTCCCGTTCTGGTTCCATATGGCCGTGTACATTAATAGATTTGGTATCTCCTTCAAACACTTTACCTACTAAATAAACTTTTGCAGCCATTTCCTCTGCACCAGATTGTGGCACGGTAAACTTAATAAGCTGCCCTTCTTTTACTTTGGCTGCATCTTTCTCAAATACTTGTAACTCTATGTGCATATGCTCTTTGTTTACAATCTCAAACAACACATCGGTTGGGTTTACATACTTGCCAATATTTACATGCACAGACTTTACATAGCCGCTAATGGGGGAGGACAAGGAAACCGTGCGGGCAATGGTACCTTTTTCCAGAGAAGAGATAGATATGCCAATCATCTGTAATTGTGCTTTTAAACCTTGTACCTGCGCTTTAGTAATGGCATAATCAGATTCGGCTTGTTGCAGTTTCCGCTTAGCGCCAACATTTTCCTTCTCCAGTTCGGTTTGCCTTTCCAGGTCCTTTTGCAGATAATCCAGGCGGCTTAAGGCTTGCAAATAATCTTGTTGCAGATTTATATAACTGGGATGTTCAAGTATAGCCAATGTTTGCCCTTTTTTTACTTTATCTCCAGGCAACAGTTCAGTGTATTTAACAAAGCCACCTAGGTGGGCACTTACTGATGCCATGTTCTGTGGAGGAATATCTACCACGCCATTCGCTTTTATCTCTGTATTCATAGTTCGCTGATCGAAGCCGCCAATTTCGATACCGGCCTGTTTCATCTGTTGACTCGTAAGCCGCACTTCGTCTGATGCTTTAGCAGATACTTGTTCCCGGGTCCGTTCTTCCTGTTCCTCTTCTTCCATAGGAGAGCAAGAAACAATCGACAGGGCTATAGCCAAAAAGAAGAAGTATACAGGAAATTTGTAGCCTAGTGCTGTACCGGAGGCAGGTATATGAATTCTGCTTTTGATCTGCATAGAAAATGATTTGTTGATTATAGTAGTCATCATATGTAGTATTCGAAAATGAGATAATTAACTAGATTGCAATACATAATGGGAAAAATCAAGTATCCGCTATTTGGTAGCGCCAGTGAGTGCTTCTATGGCAATCACTGTTTGATTATAGCCTTCCAACTGATCCAGATAAGATTCTTTGATCTGCCAGGCTTGCAAAGCTTCCTGCACAAAGTTGACATAATCTATGTCTCCACTCCGGTAACTTTGTTCGGCATTCCGCAGAATCAGGTCAGCCTGGGGTAAGGCATAGGTTTCATAATATTGGGTAGAGCTGGTATAACTCAGCAATTGCTGCTTTAGCATTTGTAGCTCTCCGCTGAGTTGGGTTGTCTGGTAGGCTAGTTGCGTTCGGCTGATATCTTCTCCAATTTTGGCAGCTTCTATCCGGCCTTTGGGGGCAGCAAAGAACAAAGGAACCGCTATACCTGCCTGCACCACATGAAAATTGGGTACTTTTTCTATGGACTGATTGAAGTAGCCAACTGTAAAATCTGGCAGCAACCGTTGCTTTTCTACTTTAAATGCCTGCTTACTTACTTGTGCCTGTTGTTCCAGTACCGCTAGTACAGGATTATTAATAATAGTTAAAGAGTTTACTATAGAGCTATCTGCAGGTACTTTCGCTGGCGTTGCTATCGTGTCAATAGTTACTGGCTGCGCTGTATTGAGCAGAATTTGCAATTGCTGACGAAGTATCTCAATTTCAGCATTAATCAGGATTTGCCTGTTGCGGATATCTCTGGCCCGGGTTTCGGCAGAAATCTGCTCCAGCTGGTTGGTTTCTCCGGTACGGTAGCGGACAGCCGCTGCCTGAGCCGACCGTTGATATACACTATCTTGCGCTTGCAGCAGTTGCCTGCGGGCATAATTCTGTACCAGCCGGTAATAAACCGACTTTACCTGTTTCACCAGTTCATTTTTCTGCACATCCTGCCTGCGCATAGCTTCTGTTACCAGTTGAGAAGAAAGTTTTCTTTGGGCAGCATATTGTGTTGGAAAAGCAAACTGTTGGGTAACATTCAACAAATAGTCATTGGGCATCGCCTGGATTTGTCCATACTGGTATTCTACTGCTGTTTTGGGAATATCAAAAGCCGTTTTCCGCAAAGACCTTTGCGATTCTACTTGTAAGGACGAAACTTTAAGCAGAGGATTTTGCTGTAAAGCTACGTCTATGGCTTGTGGTAAAGAAAGTATCTGGGCTGCTTGTGTAGTGCTTTGGGCTTTAGCGGGAACGATGCTACCGATAATACTTCCTAAAATAAATACACTTACCATTGGTAGCAATACTCCACCTGTAGCATTATTTCCGGTAGTGTCTTCCTGTTTTCCTTTAGAGAAAAAGCTATAGAGTACTGGCAGCACCACCAGGGTAAGCAGGGTAGCAGAAATGAGTCCACCAATTACAACCGTTGCCAGTGGCCGCTGAACTTCCGCGCCAGCCGAACCAGATAAAGCCATTGGAAGGAAACCTAAAGAAGCGACTGCCGCCGTCATTACAACCGGCCGGAACCGGACAGCTGTACCTTTTAAAATACGCTCATATACATCCGTTACGCCTTCTTTTTCCAGGTCATTAAAATAACTAATCAGCACAATTCCATTGAGTACAGCCACGCCAAACAAGGCAATAAAGCCTACACCTGCTGAAATACTAAAAGGCATGCCCCGCAGCCACAGTGCCAGAATACCACCAATGGCAGATAGTGGAATAGCCGTATAAATCATCAGTGATTGTTTGAAGGAGTGAAAAGTAAAGAACAATAAGACAAAAATGAGTAGCAATGAAACTGGTACGGCTATACTTAGGCGGGCTTTGGCATTTTGCAGGTTTTCAAATTGACCGCCATAGGTGAAATAATATCCGGCAGGTAGTTTCACCTTCGATTCCAGTACTTGTCTTATTTCTTCTACCAGGCTTTCTACATCCCTGTTGCGCACGTTTAATCCTACAGTAATACGTCTTCTGGCATTGTCTCGGGAAATTTGCATCGGCGCTTCTTTGTAGGAAATGTCTGCTAGCTCTCCGAAGGGTACTTTATTGCCATTGGGTAGTTCTACAAATAAATTACGGATGTTTTCTATATCGGTACGGAAGGCAGCATTCAGCCGAACTACCAAGTCGAAGCGTTTTTCGCCTTCAAACACGACCCCTGCGGCTTCTCCGGCAAAAGCTGTTTTAAGAATGGTATTCAAGTCGGCAATATTTACGCCATACTGGGCTATTTTGTCGCGTTTATATGAAACCAACATCTGTGGCAGACCGATAATCTGTTCTACCTTTAGATCGGCTACTCCAGGAATATTCCGCAATAAAGCAGCTGATTGATTGGCTTTATGAAATAATATATTCAAATCTTCGCCATAGATTTTCACGGCTACATCTGATTTTACGCCAGTCATCAGTTCGTTAAAACGCATTTGAATAGGCTGCTGAAAATCAAAGTTTACACCGGGGATAACAGCTAACGCTGCACCCATTTTCTCAGCTAGGCCATCTTTGGTATCGGCGGTGGTCCAATCGTCTTTTTCTTTCAGAATCACCATTAAATCATTGGCTTCCAGTGGCATAGGGTCTGTGGGAATTTCAGCTGTCCCTATTTTAGAGATAACTTCTTTTACTTCGGGAAACCTGAGCAGGATATTCTCTGCGTCAGTAGATACTTTAATGGTTTGAGATAATGAAGACCCAGGTGCCAGCCGCACTTCTACGGCAAAGTCTCCTTCATCCAGGTTAGGAATAAATTCTCCTCCCATATTGAAGAAAATCAATAAGCTTCCAAAAAATAATAACACAGCGATGCCAAGTACAGCTACTCTTCTTTTTAATGCCAGCCGGATAATAGGGTCATATACTTTATGTAGTCCGTGCATAATTTTATGCGATAAAGTGCCTTCTTCTTTGATATTTTTTGTCAGCAGCAGGGCAGAAACCATCGGTACATACGTAACACATAGAATCATAGCGCCTATGATGGCAAAGCTGACGGCCATAGCCATCGGGCGGAACATCTTCCCTTCAATGCCGGTAAGGGAAAGAATGGGGAAATACACGATCAGAATAATTAACTGGCCAAACAAGGCAGAGCGCATCATTTTACTGGCTGAATCCCTGGCAATCTCGTCCAGCGTTTCGTTCTGGCCATTAAGCTGGGTGTGTGCAATGTGAAAAATCATGGCTTCTACAATAATTACGGCTCCATCTACCACCAAACCAAAATCTATTGCACCGAGGCTCATCAGGTTGGCGGAGACGCCAAATACATTCAGCATGGAGAGAGCAAACAGCATACAAAGCGGAATAACCGAGGCCACTACGACACCTGCCCGCCAGTTGCCTAAAAGTAAAATCAGTACAAAAATAACAATCAGGCCGCCCTCTATCAGGTTAGTGCTTACAGTACGGATGGCTTTATCAATGAGTGTAGTGCGGTCTAGGAAGGGTTCTATGATGAGTCCTTCCGGTAAAGTTTTCTGAATCTGGGCTACCCGTTCTTTCACTCCATTTATAACGGCTTCTGAACTGGCTCCTTTTAGCATCAGTACAATACCTCCCACTACTTCCCCTTCTCCATTACGTGTCATGGCGCCATACCGTACGGCATGCCCATAGTTTACCTCTGCCAGGTCGCGTACCAGAATGGGTACCCCTTCTATGTTCTTTACTACGATGTTGCTGATGTCTTGCAGATTGCTAACCATGCCTTCGCCCCGGATAAAGTAGGCGTTGCTTCCTTTTTCAATGTAGCTTCCACCAGTATTGGCATTATTTACAGAGATGGCCTGGTAGATTTCCGGGATCGTGGTATTCATGGCCCGTAATTTATCTGGGTTTATACTTACCTCGTATTCTTTCAGAAAACCTCCAAAACTGCTCACCTCTACCACACCAGGTACACCCGCCAGCTGGCGTTTCACTATCCAGTCTTGCACCGTGCGGAGTTCGGTGGCCGAATACTTTTGCTCGTACCCCTTCTCCGGGCGGATTACATACTGGTATATTTCGCCTAAACCTGTTGTTACCGGAGCCATCGTAGGGGTACCTACGCTAGGCATAATGTCTTCTTCCGCCATCTTAATCTGTTCGGCTACCAGTTGCCTAGCCAGATACGTGTCTGTATCGTCAGTAAATACGACGGTAATAACTGATAAACCAAAGCGTGAAATGGAACGGATTTCGATAACCCCTGGAATATTGCGCAGGGAAGTTTCCAGCGGAAAGGTAATAAACTGCTCTACTTCTTGGGCTGCCAGCGAAGGCGATTGGGTAATTACTTGTACCTGATTATTGGTTATATCCGGCACCGCATCTATGGGAATCTGGTTAAATGAATAAATTCCCCAGGCAATTAAGGCTAATACAAATAAGCCGATAATGAGTTTGTTTTTTATACTGAAATGAATAATGGCATCTATCATGAGATAGGTATCTGGATTGCGAATTTGAAGATGTGAAAATTCAGAGATAGCTACCTAGAACTAGTCGTTCATCTGCGGATTTACTAATTGGTACAGATAAAATACAGAAAATAGGCATATACGATTACGTACAGGCTCTATAGACAAGCAGACTAATGGCAGCAAAAGAGAATTAGCTAACCTGCGGAGGTTGCAGAAAGGAATAGGCGAATACGTAGGAATAGGTATTCTTATAAACAGATTGGTAGAGGGTACAGGGGTTAAACGTATATAAATCCAGTTGCAGCAGATCAGGCATAATAAAGGCCATGCCAGTCATTACATGGTTATGCATGGGAATATTGGTAGACGGATGAGGCGTCTGGGCATGATCGGAACCAGGACTGTAATGTAAAATTAGAAAATCTAGAAAGTCAAAATCTAGTTGGGCCGTTTGTTTATGTTCTAGATAATGAGGCAGCAGTTGTGGAATTTTGAACACTTCCTCCACATCTGTTTGCGGAAACAGACTGCCCAGAAATAGCAGTATGCTAAGCAGGAGGGAGGTGTATTCTTTCATGCTGGTAGTTTAGTATGGCATAGCCACAAGCAGTAGCTACCCTATTCTGCAAACATACGAACGAACAGCCCTGCATTCCAAAATAAAATGTAATTTATATAGACTATATAAGTTGGAAGTTTCTCAGAACCAACGGACGAAGAGTTTTACCAGCCGTTTAACTTTGTCTGTATAAGGCGGGTAAATCATTTTTATAGAAGTAAAACCGGTACGCTGCTTTAGAACGGCTTTCTGGTTAGAAAAATCTAAAAATCCGTAATGGCCGTGCGCTTTTCCGATGCCACTAGTATTTACACCACCAAAAGGCAAATGCGGATTAGTATAATGCAATACGCAATCGTTAATGCAAACACCACCAGAAGATGTGTTATTCAAAATAAAATCGGTGTTTTTGCTGCTCTGGCTAAATACATATAAAGCCAGTGGTTTATCCCGTAACTTGATAAAGTTAGTTACCTGCTCTAGTTCCTCAAAAGTTAGCATGGGCAGTACTGGCCCGAAAATTTCTTCCTGCATTACCTGCATGTATGCATTTACCCGGGTTAGCAAGGTAGGGGCAATGTAGTTTTCATCTTCTATTACTTCTCCTCCAGCAGCCACCTGCGCTCCTTTTTGCACCGCATCGGTTACAAGGTTTTGAATCCGCTTGCGGTGCCGGGTGTTTACAATTCTGGCGTAATCCGGCGAATTAGCAATAGAGCGAGCATTGCCTGCAAATAATTTCTGGATGGCATTTTTTAGCGCCTGCACTAATTCAGCTTCTTTGCTTTTATGTACAAACAGGTAGTCAGGAGATACACATATCTGGCCGGCATTCATAAATTTACCCCAGGCTATTTTTTCGGCAGCATCTGCTATATCTGCTGTCTGGTCTACCACTACTGGGGATTTTCCACCCAGTTCCAGTGTAACCGAGGTAAGGTTTTCGGCAGCCGCTTTCATTACGATTTTGCCAATCTGGGGGCTACCAGTGAAAAAAATATGATCGAAAGGTAAACGTAATAATGCTTGTGCTACTTCTGCATCGCCTTCTACTACAGCCACCTCATTTTCGTTGAATAGCTCATTAATCATCTTCTTAATTAAGGCAGAAGTATTCGGTGTCATTTCAGAGGGCTTTACAATAGCACAGCATCCGGCAGCGATGGCAGAAACTAAGGGTACTATGGCCAAGTTAAAAGGGAAGTTCCAGGGAGCCATAATTAAGGCTAGGCCTTTAGGTTCATAGTATATATAAGAAGTAGAGCCCAGCAATCCCACTGGTGTAGCTACTTTGGTAGGTTTCATCCACTGCCTTAGATTAGCGGCTGTGTGGTCTATTTCTGCTTTTACCGGGTATATTTCGGTGCTGTCTACCTCTGCTGCCGGTTTGCGGAAATCATCGTACAGGGCTTCATGTATCAATACCTGGTTGGCAAATAACCAGTTTTTTATTCTGTGGAGTTTTTCTATTCGTTGGCTGGCCGTGGTTTGCCGGATATAGTCTTTATGTGCCCGTTGCTTTTCAAAAATTTTAGTGAGTGTATCGGTGAACTGGGATTTTTCAGCAATGGAGTTAGGTAATACATTCATATGTTTTAAGGGTTAGGGGTACATAGAACAGAACTGTATTCTTATAAACAATGCTTTATACAAACTCTGTTACTTCTAAAAATAAACGACTACAGCAGGTAAATCTGATAAACTTGGCAGATTTATAGGCTATAGCCGGAATTGCTATCTAATAAAATAAATAAATAGCTCATTTTCAAGGTTTAATGCAAAAAAATATAGAAAGAATATAGCATGCTGGATCTAGTATTGATAAATTTTTTTCGTACTAATCAATTTAGAGAAGCAGGCAGTTTAAAATCTGCTTTGCCATTTTCTTCTTCTATAAGTTGTAACATCAGTTTGCTAGCCTGTTTATAGCTTTTTCCAGAAAAGTTTCCTGCTATACTTGTCGCATAATTTACCGCTTTAATAGGAGTTAACAGCACCTTTGCCATATTTGACTCTGGCACCTCTAGTAAATCTGCAATTTTGCTACCCAGTAAAAATCGCATGAACGAAGGATTAAATGCTTTTAAAGCTGCATTTGGTGTAATTTCATCAAAGCAAGTAAGCAAGGCTTTCGTTAACTCTTTCCCAGCTTCCGATTTGCGGAAATGTCTCCCAGTAATGAGTTTATCAAGCAGGTAGGCTTCTTTCATAGAAGCAGGTAACAACTTTTCATCTACTCCCAATAGAAAGCCAATGACGTTCCACAGGTGCAGATAAGATTCTGCTTCTTCAGAGGTATAATAAACGCCCAGTTTCTGCAAACCTTCCAGTACGATATAAGAAAAAGCCAGATTAGTACCAGCCATATCTTCCTGGTTTATTGGTTTACCCCAGGAATCATTCCATTGTCCACTTTGCTCCACATGAAACCGGATAGCCGCATGCATTAACCGTACTTTCTGAATAATATTAATACCCTTCCCTTTCCCGGAAAATGCCCCATTAGAAGCCACCGTTAGTACAAATTGCCCGGTTTCTGCCAGGCGCTTACGAGTATCTTTCCGAATCCGTTGCGATAGAAACAATACCTGAGCACCATCGGCTGCAGCATAGCAATACGGTAAGGATAGGCTTCCTAAAATGGATAAAATAGGTTGTACATGCCTGTCAAAAAAACGGCCACCTGCTTCCAGCTTTTTTGTATTTGCCCAAGATGGTAAAGTGGCTGTATGATGGAAGAATTGTATAACGGGCTCAGATTGTGCGGCCGGAAGTTCCCCATTGTTTTTGGAAATAGCTGCCATTAGTTGGCTTACTGCTCCGGCATTACCTGTTGTAAATACCTGTTCAATTACCTGATCTGCCAATGGGTCGGTTTGTTGACGCATATCCTGCAACAGGTCATTAGAATAAACACTTTTCATAAATGAAACTTTGTATAGGTATATAAGGAAAAATGCCTATAGAATGTTTCTTTGGATGGGAAATAACACCGGAATTTATATGAGTTTATTTATTGCCTGACAATATCTTTTATTCTGGCAAGAACATCAGCCAGAAAGCCATTTTCAATAATGGCATCGTAATGGCCTTCTACAAACTGATCGGCATGCAGGTGGGTTGTAATTATTTTTACCAGGGTAGATATCTCGGCTGTTTGTAACTTTTGCCGGTCTTCCAAATAAGATACTGCCTCATCGCTCCAGGCTTCCCAGTCAAAATCTTTCAAAACAAACCCATTGTTGTGTAGATATTGAAATAGATTTTTGGCCGTAGAAGCACTCACCCGGCTGCTCATATCTCCCCAATACCCAATGCGGGAGTACTCTGGAGTCGTATTTTGAAGAAGTGGAAGGAACTCTAACAATCCTTTAATAGCTTCCGGATTTGGTTTCATAAAATAGATAGCAGGTAGATTGGTGGTAATAACTTTTACTTCATAACGCCTGATACACTCTATAGGTTTATTTTAAGTTGAAACACAAGAGTAAAAAAAGCCAGTTACTAGGCAAGCAACTGGCTTTATATAAAAGGTGCTTAGCTATTAATTTTGTAGCTGTTGAGCTAATTTTTGTGCTTCCCACTGACGCTGATCTAATACGCTGGCATAGCGGCGAGCTTTTTTATTGCCAAAATCTGTATAAGACCGATTCACCCAGTTTTTGGCATTATCCAGGTCGCCCAGAACTTCATACGCCACAGCCAGATTAAAGGCTGCTTTTCCGGCTACTTTGGCATTATGTGATTGAGTAGCTTTTAACCAATAATCCGCTGCTCCCTCCCAGTCGTTTACCCGGGCTCTGCGTGAGCCAATCGTAAAGTTGACATCTTTCTTCGACTTCTTATAAAACTCCCGTTCTACAGTATACCAGGTAGGAGAAATTCTGGCACCATAGGCTAAGCCTGTCATGTGGCTTACTTTCTGGATGGCAGCTTTGGAATCTATTAGTTGCACTACGGCATCTTGTATGGAATTGCCTTTGGCATACCAGCGGTTATTTCGGTTGAGGTGATATTGGTCGGTAATGGATTTTTGTTTTGCGTCATATAAGCGGTATCCGATTTTAACCGTAGCCACGCCTTCGGCATAAAATTCCGGAACCAGTATAGTATCTCCCTTTTCAGTTACTTTTTTGGTGTTTTTGGTGCCTTTGGTTACGATAAAATCAGAGTCGTAAGTTTCTATAGCTAGTATCGCATCAGCCTGGTATTTCTGGCTAAGCTCATTTACAAAAGCCCACTGCAGCGGCACTGGAAAAGAGCCACCAGAACCAGATCCTTTTAATTCTTCGTTGGTAACAATCATTTCGTACCGCGGAGAGTTACGTAAGTTTTCTTGCAAACCGCCCATGGCTGCTTGTATATTTTGTTTATCCTGCCCTGGAAACTCACCTGTGAGAAAACCTTCTACTACATTGGCTACTTTGTTTTCCGGAATAGTGCGGTTTACGATAGCTACTTTCTTGATATGCGGAGCGATGGTAACCTGTGCAGGCCGCATCACTTTCAGATAGGTACTGGTCATACAACTGCTCAGCAATACTACAGGCAGTAGATAGAATACTTTATAGATATTTTTCATATGTAGAGGTTGTTGCTTCTACAAATGTATGTGCCTGCCGGAAAGATTTTGTGCAATTACGTATGGAGGCTGCTTTGTGTAAGTAAGTATTTAGTTTTCAGAGGGCTACCCTATAAAACTAGATAGCCTGACAGAGCTGGCTATCAGGCTATACTTGCTAATGTAAGATGAACTTATTTGCTGAATGGAATGGCATCGTATACCTGCACTTTTTGCCAAAGATGCGAGCATTTTTCTACAAATTCCTTGTGCTTGGGATGTGGTTGATACAGGTCATGCTCTTTCTGACTTTCAAAGACAAACGTAATGGAATAATCATAGGAGCTATCTATTACCTCACGCCTGGTAGGAGCCGGAACACCTAAATAAGCTGTATGGATATGTTCAATTTTAGCTAACTGTTGCAAATGCTGCTCAAAAAATGTTCTGTCCTGTGCAGTAGCAGAGTCTTTAAACCAGAAATAAACGGTGTGTACAAACATAGGTGATATATTTAGTAATGTATGGGTAAGCAATATCTGCAATAATCCCGAAAAGTTATTTATCTATAGATACTTTTTGATACCCTGCCGACTCTTTTGCTTCTCCCCGCAAATGGGCTAATAAGACATCATAGACTTGAGAGGCATGCAACTGTCCGGTTGCGATATTGCTATGGTTTTTGCTAATTAATAAAGGGCCATCCTTTGGATCATCGGGGTAGCGGCCATGTGAGCCTTTTACCAGGGTTGCATCCAAAGGAATGATGTCCATCAGCATCCGGAAGCCGAGTTTTTTCTTTAGCACTTTCACCCCCACCTTTAACGGAAGCATGCTAATGGTAGGGTCCGCAAACATTTCTACCGGATCGTAGCCAGGTTTTTTGTGTATATCTACAATGCGGGCAAAGTCGGGTGCTTTAGCATCATCTAACCAATAGTAATAGGTAAACCAGGAGTTTTTATCGGCAATGGCTACCAATTCTCCAGCTCGAGGATGATTTAGGTGATGCAGTTTCTTTTCCTCTTCCCCCCATACAGCTTCTACCCCTGGCACAGCTTCAATTAACTTTCGTACTTCACTAATCTTGCTTTTATCGTTGACATAAATGTGTGCCACTTGGTGATCCGCCATGGCAAAGGCTTTGCTTACGCCAGCATCCAGAAGTTCCAGGCCTCTTTCTTCACGAACAGCAATATACCCTTTCTCACGTAATACCCGGTTCAGGTGTACTGGCCGGCTTACTGGGGTAATGCCATATTCAGATAACACGACTACCTGCGCACCTTTCTTTTCATAGAACTCAATCAGGTCTTTACAAACCTCGTCAATCTCCTGCAAGTCTTTGGAAATTTTAGAGAAATCCAGGCCGTAACGTTGAATATTATAGTCTAGGTGAGGCAAATAAATTAAGGTAAGGGTTGGATTATGCCATTCATCTACCAGTTTAGAGGCATCGGCAATCCATTTACTGGAACGGATGGTGGTACGTGGCCCCCAGAAATCAAATAAAGGAAATGTACCTAAAGCAGCCTGCAATTTATCGCGCAGGGCTGCCGGCTGTGAGTAACAATCAGGCATTTTGCGGCCATCGGCCAGATATTGCGGACGGGGTGTAACAGCATAGTCTGCCGTAGAGTACATATTGTACCACCAGAACATATTGGCACACGTAAAAGTAGGATCTTCCTGTTTGGCCGCATCCCATATTTTAGAGGCCTCTACCAGTTTGTTGGATTGCCGCCATAATTTAATCTCACATTCATCCCGGAAATACCAGCCATTTGCCACAATACCATGGACATCAGGGGTATTGCCAGTAAGGTATGTAGATTGTACAGAACAGGTTACTGCCGGAACTATTGGCATAATTGGTGTAATATGTGCCTTTTCTGACCATTTCTTCAAAAATGGCGTATGCTCTCCAATCAATCCGGGAGTTAATCCTACTACATTTAAAACGACTGTTTTACGCATGGGGAATTATGTATAAAAAATAAGTTGGTTTGTTGTGTAAATATAAAACTAAACAGCTTACCAAAGTTCCTATTGAGCTGAAAGCTAACCGGTGTTTGTTACGTTAAAGAACAATAAAGTTTTAAGAAATTAATAAAATAAGAGAAGTGCCTTACTTTTGCCTGTTTGCCAACGTATAGTATTCCTTTTATATAGTATTACCTACCATGAAGATTGGATTGATTTCGGACACGCACGGATACCTGGATGAGAAGGTTTTTTCCTATTTTGACCCTTGTGATGAACTATGGCACGCCGGGGATATTGGCAGCCTGGAACTCATTCAACGCCTGGAAGCCTTTAAGCCGGTGCGGGCCGTATATGGAAATATTGATGACCAGCAAATCAGAATTTCGTACCCCAAAGATCAGAAGTTTGTTTGTGAAGGTCTGGAAGTTTGGATTACCCATATTGGAGGCTATCCGCCTAAATACAATCCGCAAATTCTGAATGTCTTTAAATCCTATATTCCCAATATCTTTATCTGCGGCCATTCTCACATTCTCAAAGTAATGCCTGATGCGAAACACAATAATTTGTTATACATGAACCCAGGGGCAGCCGGCAAACATGGTTTTCATCATATGCGCACCTTGCTGCGGTTTGATATTAATAGTAAGAAAGTAAGTAATCTGGAAGTAATTGAGCTGGGAAAAAGAGCAGTTTTGTAAAACTTGGTCATTTAAAGATTTACATGCAGAAGAGCATACAATAAGTTGTTTACCAAATTAGCTAATGTATAGCTACTCTCTTAGGGTTGCCTCAAGACTTGATTCATAGCCATTATTACTAATTTATCTACTTCTTTTAATTCATCTGCATCTGGCGGAAGCCCTAGCAGGCAATGAATTTGCCCGGGAAAACAGGTGTACCACACCTGTACGCCGGCTTTGTTTAAGCGACTGGCATAAGCAGCTCCTTCATCCCGTAAAGGGTCAAATTCTGCAGTAATAATTACCGCTGGTGGTAGCCCGGAAACATCTTTGCGCTGTATGGGTGCTACTTCGGGATTTTTTAGATCCGCCTGAGGTGCATAAGCCTGTATGTAATACTGGCAAAAAGCTTTGGTTAAAAAATACCCGGTGGCATACTGCTGATAGGAAGAGTAGTTTTCTGCATTCTTCGGACTATCTGTAGAAGGGCAGTTAAGCACTTGCAGTTTTATTTTTTTGGAAATGCCTTCCTGTTTTGCTTTCTGACTTACCACGGCCGCCAAGTTTCCACCTGCACTTAAGCCTAGTAATACAATCTTACTCGTATCTCCTCCGTATTTGTGGCCATTTGCAGCAATCCATTTAAAGGCCTGATACGCATCTTGTACAGCAGTTGGAAATTTATTTTCAGGAGCAACCCGGTAGTCTATTGCAAATACGATAGCCTTGTAAGTTTTGGCCTGCCGCCAGAAATCATATTTCATAAAAGGGAGAATAGGTGTAACAAAACCACCCGGATGGTAGCTGATAATAATAGGCAACCCACTGGTATGAGCCGGATTATAGATTTCTACTGGAATACTATCGGGCGTAATCTTTATATACTGTACATCTGCAGACGGAAAAGCAGGAGTACTTATTTTTACATCCCTGATCTGTTCAACAGATGCCGTAGAAGAAGAGGGAAGGTCAGTGAGCACGGTTCGGAGGGTTATGGCTACTCTAGGGTCTAGTATTCCGGTCTGGCAAGGTTGGGCCTGGCCTGTTAAGAGTAGATAGCATAAAAAAGTAAGTAGGATACAAAATGATTTCATGGTGATTAAATGTTGTTCACCTGAAATTAGGGCACCTGCATAATAGATTAGTGGTAAAAACGCGACTTCTTTTACAAGGAAGAATCCCGGAGACCAAAGAAACGCTCTGGGGCGTAATTGTCTTCTAAAAAATAAGTAGTAGGGTTTACACCAGCAAGAGCCTGAAAATCTTTAGCTAAATGCTGGTAATCCTCATAGCCGCACCACAAAGCAATACTTAGCCAATCTGTGTTGGGTTGCCTGTATTTGAGCCGGAAAGCTTTTGTTACCCGGGCAATACGGGTAAATAATTTGGGGGAAATACCCATCCGCTCCTTGAACCTGCGTTCAAACTGCCTGGAGCCTAAAAAGCTGGATTGGGCCAGTTGTAAAACAGACGTATTCTCAGGCTGTTCAATTAAATGCCTGGTTACAGTATCTAGCGGATGTGAGTCCTTTTTTATGAATTTTACGAGTCCTTGCAAAAAGTTTTCTACTATCGTAATCATTTCCCTGTAATCAGCCGTGCTGCTCAGCCGCTCGTTTACTAGCCGGATCTCTTTTGGAAATATAGCCTCAGCATCTATGCTTGTATTAGTAAATTCATAAAAAGGAATGCCTGTGAGGCGGTAAAGTACACCAGGATGAAAGTTGACCAAGATTACCAGAAAATCAGTACTACCTATATGCCGGTTGGTACGTTCCACATACTGACCCATCAGATATGACCGTGGACGCTTTAAAAGTGTATGCGTTTGTACATATTCCACCAGCTCCCAGCCTCTGGGATAAAAAGCAAGCGTTTGCTCAGGACGGGGGGCATAAGGTTTGTAAGGAAGCTGTGTAACATCCGCAAACACAAAATGCCTAAGCTGATAACATTGAATGTATTCCTGTAAAGCAGGAGTGGGTAGAAAGGCCTGACAAATCATAGGCTCGGTTGCGGTATGATACTTTTCTAAAGATAAACATTTCCCAGAAAGGAAATAAAAGAATGTAGAAAACCTTGTAGTGTTGCTTTTGAGCTTGATGACTTTAACGAGCTTCACCAATGAATATAAAAGCAGCCGGACACTAAGTTCGCTACGGTAAGGCGTTGGGTTGAGCAAGAGTGGTGGCAGTTTGCCTAATAGTAGTGGAAGTGCATTCTAAAATTAAAATGTATCGCTTTAAATAACTTGCAGTTCAAACGATAATAAATAATTTTTATCTTCTTGATGATAGTGACTTATTATAATCTGGCCAAGCAAATGTTTTAATGCTTTCGTAATTATCCTATTATGCTACCGTCCAGAAGTGGCAGAAATCTCCTTCTATTCTTCGAAGTGTTTGCACGCCTAAATTCCAGGTGTTTATTTATAATCATCAATGCCTGTTTTTCTACTTAAGCCAGGTAGGCTTCTGCATCAGTAGCCTTTGTTATGCGGTGCCAAATTCGAGTAGATTTTATTAGCCATCTTATAGTTTATATCATGATAACTAATGGCACATGCATTTTCCCAATTGTGGCGGCTGTGCTTGAGTTTTGTGGCAAGAAGAGTTCAGTTATCGGTTGAATGAAGTGTTGTGAGCTGTAGGTTTACTTTTGTTCTTGCTCGTATTTATCTGCTACCAAACGTGCTAATTGGCTAGCTTGGTCTATCGGTAAGTTGTACCTTTGGGCAATGGTTTTGACTAATGATCTCGATAAGAAAAACAGCCCTTCCGGCAGGCCTTTTATTTTCCATACTTCCTTATTTAGTTCAAATTGTTCTTGGTAAATCGAGGTAGTAATTGCCGAATAACTTAAAAAAGTGAGCTGTTGCACTTTCCGGTTTTGGTTTATTTGCTCGATAATGGCCTTGTATTGGGTTCTTAACTGAATAAATTTTTCAAATTCTTTTCTTAAATCTCCATCTTGATATAGTTCTTCGGTAAGATCATTGATAGTTCCCATAGGCTTTATTTGAATTTCAATGTAAACAACTATATACTAATATAATTATTTACACATTATTTCACCTACTATATAGCCCACAATAAGTAAACACACGCAGAGTTGCGTGTGTTTACTTATTAAATTCTAATGGCGGCAACTGCAATTACTTTCAATAAAGCTATGCGAATCTTCATGCCAAGGGAAAGCCTGGCTATAACGAGTGTTTTCCCAGTAGAACTTGCTGCGTTTGCGGTCATAATTTCCTACTTCATTGAGTGTTTCTGATTCCAGGAAGCGGCCGTTAATCATCGTATACAGAATAGACTCTGTGTTTTGAATATCTTCCAGGGGGTTTTTGTCCAAAACAATTAAGTCTGCCAGCTTACCTTTGGTCAGAGAACCTAGATCTTTATCTAGGCCTAAATATTCTGCACCATTTATAGTTGCTGCCCGTAAGGCTTCCATATTCGACATACCTCCTTGTTGCAGCATCCACAATTCCCAATGTGCGCCCAATCCTTGTAATTGCCCATGCGCACCCAGGTTTACTTTTACACCTGCATCAGTGAGTTTCTTACAAGATTGAGACACCAAAATATGTCCATTGGTATATTCTTCATCGGGAACCATGGTGCGGTGGCGTGACCGGGAATCAACTACAGACCGGGGAGTGAAGTTTAATAACCTCTGTTTTTCCCATACATTCGTTTTCTGATACCAATAATATTCTCCATTTAACCCGCCATAGTTCACAATTAATGTAGGGGTGTAGCCGGTTTTGCTGGCACTCCACAGTTTTAATACATCAGTATACAGCGGGGCTACCGGAATGTTGTGCTCTATACCCGTGTGACCATCCAGAATCATAGACATGTTGTGGAAGAAATGCGAACCACCTTCTGGAACTACTAACATATTCAACTCTCTAGCCGCTTGAATTACCTGCTGACGCTGCTCACGGCGGGGTTGGTTATAACTTTTTACCGAAAATGCACCAAACGCTTTGGTTCTTCGTAAGGCAGAACGGGCATCTTCCAGCGTGTTGATTACGGCTTTAAAATCTCCATCAGCTCCATACAGCACCGTACCAGTTGAGTAAATCCTGGGCCCTACCATATGTCCGGCTCTCACCATTTCCGACTGGGAAAACACCATTTCGGTATTGGAAGAAGGATCGTGCGTAGTAGTAACTCCGTAAGCCAGGTTGGCATAATAGGAAGGTTGCTTCTGCGGACTTAATCCTTGCCGGAAAGTACCCATGTGGGCATGTACATCTACTATACCCGGCATAATAGTTTTACCTGTTACATCTACAACCTTGGCTTTTGGCGGAATCTGCACTTCTGCTGACGTACCAATGGTTACAATACGGTTTCCCTCTACGACGATGGCTCCATTTTCTATCACTTCCTCCCCATTCATCGTAATAATTCTAGCGCCTTTCAGTGCAAGTAAACCTTCCGGTTTGTCTGACTTTAGTACCAGGTTTATTTTGAGTCCGATTGTATCAATGGGAGGGAGGCTATCAGAAGCACCTTCCACAAAAGTGAAGCGGTTTTTTAGATCATTTGTAAAATATTCTTCTCCCAGTGTCCAATGTAATTTTTTGCTATCCGCTGACCAGTGTAAATTAATGCCAGCATCGCGGCTTACCTGCGCTACGGGTACAGCTTTAGTTGTGTTGGTTAAATCTACCGTTTGGCCGGATTGGGGCATAGGGGCAATGTACGCTTTAAAAAGTTCGGTAAAAGCTATCCACTTGTTATCTGGGCTTGGAACAAACTGATTGGCATATTTAGAAGTAAAATGGATTATTTCATCTTTCCCATTCAAGTCTGCACTTTTAAAAGCTTTTTCTAACCCTCCGCCAGTCTGGTAAAAAATGCGGGTACCTGTTGCATTAAATCTGGGCAAAGAACCTGCTTCTATAACTAATGTAGCCTCACCTCCAGCAGTTGACATACGATAAATTCCGGCATCTTTGGTATGTGTAAAACCTTGAGCGGCATTGCCAGTTTCGCGGATAAACACTAGTTGCTTACCATCTGGCGAATAAGAAGGCGTACGGTAAATGCCTTTGCCAGTGGTAATTTTTACAGGCTTCGCTTTCGCATTTTTTATATTGACTTTATATATGGCTCCGCTTTGCTCGTCGTTCCAGGTAACATATACAATTTCGTCGCCTTTGGGAGAAAAAGAGGGCTCAAACTCAAAATCTGTGGCATTGGTTAGGCGTACTGGTGTACTGCTAGGTAGTTCTTTTTTCCATAAATACCCGGCAGCGTTGAAAAGCAATAGCTTTCCATCTGGGGATGTTACTGCCTGCCGGATTGCTTTGGCTGTGAATTTTTCTGGAGCAACCTCCTGGGAAAATCGTACGGCTTCTGCTACCTGGTGTTTGGCTTGTACAGTAAAGGGTATCTCTGTTGAGGTGCCATTTGCAGCATCAATTTTCCATAATTTACCTTTTCCCCAGATAATAATATGTTTGTTATCTGGCATCCAGTTAAAGTTGGTATATACTCCGAAGATTGCCCAGGCTTCCTGCTGATCTTTGCTGAGTCCATCAAATAAAGGCCATTCTTCGCCAGTTTGTAAGTTGTGCAGGTAGAGGACACTTTTTTCGCGGACACGGCGGACAAAGGCTAATTTTTTGCCATCCCGGGAAATTTGCGGGCGAGCGGCTCCACCAGGGCCAGTAATGACATCTTCTGTTTTCCCCGTCTGCCGGTCATATTGTTTAATAACATAAATCTGACTGTTGGGGTCTTTGTTGTACTGAAAAAATCCACCCGGATACATATCTTCTGCATAGTACACATACCGGCCATCTGGAGAAATAGTAGGTTCATTTACATCTTGCTGATCATTTTTGCGTTTAGTCAGTTGTAAACCTTCACCACCGCTACTATGGTACATCCATAATTCCCCAGCTCCTAAAGAACGGGTAGCAGTAAAGTGTTTTCTGGCGATGAGGTATTGCCCATCCGGCGTCCAGATGGCGTTGTTCAGTAGCCGAAAGCTTTCTTTGGTGATTTGCTTGGCACCCGAACCATCGCGGTTCATTACCCATATATTATCGCCACCGGCAGCGTCGCTGGTAAAGGAAATTTTTTTCCCATCGGGGCTAAAGCGGGGTTGTACTTCAAAGGGCAGGCCGTTGCGTAGGACTTTAGCTTCGCCACCTGTTACAGGCATGCTATAAATATCGCCAAGCATATCGAATACCAGTTCTTTTCCATCAGGGCTGATATCCAGGTTCATCCAGGTGCCCTCACTGGTAGTAAAAGAAATTTCTTTGAATGTGCCTCCCGGATTGGCTACATCCCATTTTTTATCTTTTTCTTGAGCAATTGTTAATCCGGTGGTAAGTAAGGTTGCAATAATGGCAATGGTTTTCTTCATTAGTTAGGTAAGGTAAAAGGAATGAGCTCAAATATACACAGAGTTGCCGGAAGGGGGAAGCGAAGAGAAGTTGTAGGTGTAAATTGTTAGGTAGCTAACCATAAGCTTATTACCTTATCACAAAAGTTATTTTTGTTGCAACTGCCTGTCAAACAAAGCTTTTCTGTTTAAACAAAGGTTGATTTTTAGCATATTTTATTTTATCTATTACTAATGATTATGGAAAGTGTTGAGAATACGGAGTATAATCATATTATAATCCTGATTCAGATAAGCTCAGCCATGGTTTCTGCTTGTTATAAAAATGAATACGTGTAATTAGTAAGAAAATAGAGGAAAAGTTAATAAAGTAAATAATGTCACGGGATGTGATTCAACTACTGAAAGAAGAGTAGGCTACTAAAGTAATAGGGTATTTAAAGGATGCTAATGTTTTTGACTAAGGCTTTTCAATTTTACTCAAATGTAGCCGAAAGGAATTTTATCTTACACGATATATCTCCACTTTTCTTTTTACTTATAGTTTAAGAAGGAGTGCTTTATGTTAGTAGGTGCATATAGCATAAACAACTCTCATTCGCAACTACTGCTTACAAACTCTTAAAACGATAGTTAATAAAGAATAGTATTATGCTTAAGTATAGGAAGTAAAATAAAGGAGATGAACTAATTTACTTTTATATTGTTTTAGTATTATAAATTTGAATAAATACTACAATAATTTCTACTATATGTAGTAAAAGTACTATTTCTGAGGCAAAAAAAATATTTACTTTAGTAGTTTTGGTTTGTACGTAATTTTAGATTTACCTTTGTATTATACCTATGTATAAGCAAATTAAAACATATTTGTTACTGGTTGCTGCTGTTATCTTAACTGTATATACTTTAATATATAGTAATTCAACAGTTGCTTCTGAATATGTTGAAGAGGAGACTTATACACCCATTCATCAAGAAGTTAATAATTCGGGTTTTGCCTTCGAAGATTTAGCTTTAAATTTCTCAACTCCTATACACCCCGTTAAGGCCATCAGGCCTGAAACAGTAGTTTCACATGTAAGTGAAAGAACAAGGATTCTTTTTCATTTACTTTCACTAAGTGTACTATATTTTGTTTTCAAAAGTAAAAGCCAGCGATTCGTTACTTTCCGTAACTACTGCAAATCGTATTCTATTTTAATCCCCATTTTTATTTTTTGCAGGAAACTCGTTATTTGAGTTTTCCTTTCCGGCACTTTCTTAATTGATTCTGTAAGTTTGTATGGATATGCAAAGGTATTTTTGCATGCAAGCATCTAAGTATATACATCCACGCCTTATAGGAGCAATCTCTGCAAGTGTAACCTCCTCTGTCTGTAGACTCGGTAACTGATTAGCTTCAGCATATTTACAGATACCCTTTAGTTTTCACAATATTCATTTACTCAATTTCGGGTTATGCATTTTTCTAAAAATGTATACCAAGCATAGGTGTGTTCTACTTTAGCTATGTCTGGAAGAAGCCTATTGAGGAAGATGTTGTTGAGCCAATATTCTATTGAAATATTTTAACAATCTTATGTCATCGAAAGTATACTTTTTACTCCTGGTATGGTGGAGTACAGTGTTAATTAAGCCCGCAATTCTACAAGCTCAATCAGATACGATTGCAGTATCTCAGGTAGTAACTATTTCCTATGAGGAAGCAAAAGCCCGGATGATTAAGGAGAATTTACAACTTCTTGCTGCCCGTTATGACATTAATATGTCAGAAGCACAGGCTGTACAAGCCAAACTATGGAATAATCCTTATCTGATATGGAATCAAGCGGTTTATAGCGTAGAAAAAAATGATTATTTCAACTTTACCCGGCAAGCATTAATTCAAGTAGAGCAAGTATTCTCTATCGCAGGCAAGCATACTAATAGTGTAAAGTTATCTAAGCTCAATGTAGAAATGAGCAAACTTGCCTTGGAAGATGTGATGCGCAGTTTGCTATTAGAACTTGGAAATAGCTATGCTTCCTTGAATGCCTTACAGGAACAAGATACCTTGTATGGAACAGTGCTGAACAATGTGAATCAGCTTATTACAGCTTCTGAGCAACAGCAAAGAACAGGTGCCCTTGCAGGTAACGAAGTAGTTAGGTTGCGTTCTGAGTTAATTTCTATACAAACCCAGGCTTTGCAAAACCGGAATGAAATGGAGCAAGCCATGAGTAATTTACGCGTTTTACTCAACTTGCCTTCTACTACATTCATCCAAACAACAGAAGCTGTTAAAGTAGTTGAATCTTTGCAACCCTTGCAGGACCTTATTACTCTGGCTTTAGAAAGCCGTCCGGATTATAAGCTAAGTAACCGCAGCATTGATTATGAATCGCGAAACTTAAAACTACAGAAATCTATCAGTGTGCCTGACATTAAGTTTGCCTATCAGCCATTTGATAGAGGTAGTAACTATGTTCGTCCTTATGAAGGATTTAACATAGAAGCTCCTATTCCAATATTTGACCGGAATCAGGGACGTATTCAAGAATCAAAAGTCAAGATCAAACAAGCGCAGTCTAACAATCAATTCATAGAGAGCAAGGTAACCAACGAAACTACCAGTGCTTACTATCAACTGATCAATACGCAGCGGGGAATAGAAAACTACTCTACGCAATTTATTCAGCAATTGGAAGAACTGAATGTCAATGCAAACACCAACTATAATAGAAGAAACATTAGCATTTTAGAATTTATTGATCAGCAACGGATTTATGTGCAAACCAAGATACAGCAGATTCAACTAATGAATCAATATAACCAATCAGTTAACCAATTGAATTTTAGTGTAGGTAGAGAGATATTTTAACGATAAAAGATTAAAAGCCATGAAAAAGATATTTTTAATTCCAGTATTAGCTTTATTGATGTCAGCTTGTAACGAAGAGAAAGCAGCTGAACAACAAGTAGATAGTAAGAAGGGTAGTGATTTAGTCGTTTCTAAGGAAAGTCTAGGATATACGAAAGTTGACACAGTAGCCATGATTCCGGACAGTGATGAGTTTACAGTTGTGGGCGAAGTAAGCTTTGATGAAGACAATGTAGTAAGAGTATTTCCTATAGTCAGTGGTAGTGTAGAGAATGTAAATGTTTCTTTAGGAGACTATGTAAAGAAGGGTCAATTACTTGCCACCATTATCAGTACAGATATCAGTACCTATCAGGGCGATTACAATATTGCCAAATCAAATTTTGAAGTAGCTGAGAAAAACCTGAAACGTGCCAAAGAATTATTTGCAACCAATGTAATTTCTGAAAGAGACCTTACACAAGCGCAGAATGACTTTAATAATGCACAATCTGAGTACAGAAAAAGGAAGCAGATTCTTGAATTATACGGTGGTTCCTCACAAAACCTGGATGCTTTATACAAAGTGTTTGCGCCTAATAGTGGCTATATCGTAGAGCGTAATATTAACCAAGGCATGCAGATTCGTACCGATAATGCATCTACTATGTTTACCATCTCGGATTTAAAAACAGTTTGGGTGTGGGCTAATGTGTATGAAAGTGATCTTTCTAAAATCCATGAAGGGGACGAAGTAAAAGTAAAAACCATCGCTTATCCTGACAAAATATTTACCGGCACAATCAAGAAAATAGGTACTATGCTCGATCCGGCATCCCGGGTAATTAAAGTAAGAACAGAGCTAGATAACAAAGAAGGCTTACTTAAACCTGAGATGTTTGCTACGGTTATTATTTCGCCAAAAAGAGGTACCCAGGTACTGGCTGTGCCTACATCGGCCCTAGTTATTGAAAATAACGCTTTTTGGGTGATGAAAGAAACCAAAGAAAATTCTTTCTCAAAAGTTAAAATCAAGACTGGTAAGACCATTCAAAATTACACCATCGTCCATGAAGGTTTAAAGCCGGGTGATCGGATTGTAAGCGAAGGAGCTTTATTTCTTACAACAGCCTATAACAATCAGCTATAGTGACTATTGGTGAATAAGCCATCCGCTGTTCACCAATCTGCTCACGTTTCATTATTCACTATTATTATTTGAATTCATGAATAAATTTATAGGAAAGATTATATCTTTTTCCCTCAAAAATAAAGCATTTATTATTGTTGCTACACTTATCGTAGTAGGATTAGGTGTGCGTGCCTTTTTAAATACGCCTATTGAAGCTTTTCCAGACGTAATTAATACACGTGTGGTAGTAATTACCCAGTGGCCAGGCAGAAGTGCCGAAGAACTGGAAAAGTTTGTTACTATTCCCATCGAAACAGAGATGAACGTAGTTCCTAAAAAAACAAGCCTTCGTTCTATTTCTCTGTATGGATTATCTGTAGTAACAATGATCTTCGATGATGATGTAGAAGATTTCTATGCCCGTCAAATGGTTTCCAATCAACTACGAAGTGTAATATTACCCGATGGAGCAGAGGCGGAAGTGCAGCCTCCAACAGGCCCTACTGGTGAAATATTCCGCTATACCTTGGATGGAAAGGGTAAAACAGTACGTGAACTGAAAGAAATCCAGGATTGGGTAATTGACAAACGGATAAAAGCAGTTCCAGGGGTAGCCGATGTGATCAGCTTTGGTGGAGAGGTTAAGACTTTTGAAGTGACCCTAGATCCCAGTAAACTGGCTGCATTTAATTTTACCCCTGAAGATGTGTTCAAAACCTTGAATGAAAATAATGCCAACGTTGGGGGAGATGTGGTAGAAAAAAGTGCCCAGGCGTATTTAGTACGGGGTATTGGTATGGTAAAAGATGTGCAGGATATTAAAAATATTATTGTTCAAAATATCAATGGAACGCCAATTTTTATCAAAGATGTAGCAGATGTACAGATGTCTTTCCGTCCTAGGATGGGTAAGGTAGGTAGAGATGCACAAAGTGATGTGGTAGAAGGTATAGTGCTATTAAGAAGAGGCGAAAATCCAAGCCAGGTTCTGAAAGATCTGAATGCTAGAATAACAGATTTGAACGAGAGAGTACTGCCTGAAGGCGTTAAAATAAGTACATTTTATGATAGAACAACCCTAGTGAACCATACCACACATACGGTGATGGAAAACTTGATCATGGGTGTTCTACTGGTGACTTTTATATTATCTATCTTCCTGGCAGACTGGCGTACTACCTTTATTGTGGCAATTATTATTCCGCTAGCTCTACTTTTTGCCTTTATATGTATGGAGTTAAAGGGTATGTCGGCTAATCTGCTCTCTATCGGCGCCATTGATTTTGGTATAATTGTAGACGGGGCCGTAGTTATGGTAGAGGGAATCTTTGTGTACCTGGCACATAAACAACACCATCTAGGCAAAGAGCGATTCAATCTAATTTCGAAAATGGGAATGGTAAAAAGAGTTTCCATAGAAATGGGTAAACCTATCTTCTTTTCTAAGCTGATTATCATTACTGCCTTAATTCCAATATTCGCTTTCCAGAAAGTAGAAGGTAAAATGTTCTCACCATTGGCCTATACAATGGGGTTTGCTCTGTTAGGTGCGTTGATTTTTACCCTTACTTTGGTACCATTGTTATGTAAAATGTTACTAAACAAAAACGTACGGGAAAAAGATAATCCACTAGTAAAATTTTTGGAGAATATCTACCGTCCGTCTTTAGACTGGGCTATGAGAAAACCTAAGTTAAGTGTGGGTCTATCTGTTGGCTTATTAGCCATTAGTCTGGTAATCGCCGCTGGCATAGGTACAGAATTTTTACCCCAGATGAATGAAGGTTCTATCTACGTACGGGCTAGTATGCCACAAAGTATTTCCTTCTCCAAAGCAAATGAGTTATCCGAAGAAATGCGGCAGATATTCCGTCCGTATCCTGAAGTGCGGGGCGTAATCTCACAAAATGGCCGCCCAAATGATGGTACTGATCCAACTGGTTTCTTTAATGTCGAGTTTTTTGTGGATCTGTATTCTAAGGATGACTGGGAAAGAGATGTTACAAAAGATGAGATCATAAAAGATATGCAGACCAAACTGGAAAAGAAGTTTCCGGGTGTTATCTTTGGTTTCTCCCAGCCTATTTCAGATAACGTACAGGAAGCCGTTTCGGGTGTAAAAGGAGAAATGGCTATTAAAGTGTCTGGAGAGGATTTTACAGTGCTAGAACGTAAAGCAGATTCCATACGGACTATCATGAGTAAGATTGAAGGAGTGAAAGACTTAGGTATTTTTAAAAGCCTTGGCCAACCTGAACTTCGTATTGAATTAGATCATATTAAGATGGCACGTTATGGAGCTCATGTATCTGAAGCAGAAGATATCATAGAAATGGCAGTAGGAGGAAAAGCAGCCTCTATTTTATATGAAGGGGAAAGAAGGTTTGATATTCGGGTACGTTTTTCTCCTGAATACCGCAGTTCTGAACAGGAAATTGGAAAGTTGTTAATTCCAACAACCAATGGCACTAAGATTCCTTTGCGTGAGCTGGCTGACATTAAACTCACCACTGGTCCTGCGTTTGTTTACCGCGAGGGTAACCAGCGATTTGTTCCTATTAAATTCTCTGTTCGCGAACGCGACTTGGGAAGTACCATTAAAGAAGCACAAGACAAAGTAAGCCAAGCGGTGAAATTAGACAAAGGATATGATATTACCTGGCACGGTGAATTCGAAAATCAAGTAAGGGCTACTAATCAATTGAAGGTTGTCGTGCCTATTTCGATTGCTCTCATATTTGTGTGGCTGTTCATTATGTTCAATTCTGCCAAAGATGCAGGTATTGTATTGATGAACGTACCTTTTGCCTTGATCGGCGGAATTTTAGGGTTATACCTTACAGGAATGAATTTTAGTATTTCTGCTGGTGTTGGGTTTATTGCTTTGTTTGGCGTTTGCGTACAGAATGGAGTAATTCTTGTCTCGGTATTTAATAAGAATGTGCAGGATGGAATGGAATTATTGCCCGCTATCAAAGAAGGCGCTCTTACCCGTGTGCGGCCGGTAGTGATGACTGCATTAATGGCGGGTCTTGGGTTACTTCCAGCAGCTCTTTCTACAGGGATTGGTTCTGAAAGTCAACGGCCTTTGGCAATAGTAGTAATCGGTGGACTTATTTCTGCTACTATTCTTACTCTTTTGATTCTTCCTGTGATTTACAAAGCATTTTACAAAAATGTAGCGCACAAGCTTAAGAAGAAAAAGGTATCAACAGATGAAGTACATCCTTCTATCGCTTTATAAACTAATCATCCCCCATGCTAAACTAAGTATGGGGGATTAACATATTTTTCCTCTTCCTCCTTTATGAAAAAATATATATATTATTTATTTATTGGCAGCTTGCTATTTGTTGCCACAAGCAGTTACGCCCAACTAGATAGTTTAACCAAATCTAAATCTCAATACAAAAAATTCTACGTAGGTATAGGCTTCAATAACTACTGGTCAAGTATTGAAGGGCAAAATTTGCCAGAGTATTTTTATAAACCGAGTTTAGGCTATTCTGTAAAAGCTGAATATTATTTCACCAAGTTTTTAGGTATTAGTGCAGGTTTAACTTATCAGCAACGTGGAACAGGCATCATCAATAGGAACAAAGAAGAAATTCCTTTGGGAGGCAAAGATTCTACTTACCGCGAACGGCTTCGGTTCAATTACTGGGACATTCCTATACAACTTGTCTTAAGAACACCTACACCCATTAAAGGTGGTGACGTACGGCTGGTAGGTACGTTTGGTATTATCTCTCAACATATGTTTAAGGCTACCCGCATTTTTCATAGTGTAGAAGACGGTTTTCATGAGATTACTGATGAAACTGATCGAATACATAAAAATGAAATAGGACTTATTAGTACAATAGGTGCAGATATTTTTGCAGGAGCTACCACTTTCCAGGTACGTCTGGTTGGCAACTGGGGTACAAAAAATGTATTCAAAGACCAGGAGATGGTACCTCTTGGCTATAACGGTAAGAACAGAATGTATGGCATACAAGTAGGAGTTATGTTCTAATGACTTACATTCAAATTAAGGTATGGCAAGGGCAGTTCTTCTTCTAATACTTATATGCCATGGCATTTACGTACAGGCTGGGCTGGAAATAGTAGCAGTATCAGACACTACAAAAAAACAGCATCACTTACCTGCTCTTACCATTGATAGACCTGATCAAACAGATTCCCCTTATGTAATACCAGCAGGTTCTTTTCAAGTTGAAATAGGTATCCAGCATGTATGGGATAAGTATAGAGAAGACGGAGTGAAGTATACGTACCGTTCCTTTACCTATCCAAATATGCTTTTACGGTATGGGATTTTTAAACGACTGGAAGTAAGGCTAGAACAAAATTATAGTGTAGATAAGACCAATTCACAGCCTTTACTCGATAAAGAAAGTATAGCAACTGGATGGCACCCTACTTTGCTTGCAGCCAAAATATTGTTGTTTGAGCAGAAAGGGTGGAGACCAAATTTTGCCTTATTAGCTAAATTAGCCACTCCTTACCATAGTCGTAAAAATTTAGCTTTACCGTATAAATTTGCCCCAGGTTTAGTCGGTGCATTCTCTCATGCTATATCTGATAGATTTGTACTGGACGGCAGTGCAGGAGGTATGTTAGATCAAGCAACAGGAAAGATAAATATAAATTATTCATTATCTCAGGCAATTAGCCTTACTAAAAAATTATCAATATTTGTAGAGGTGTTTTGCTATAAGCCTGCAGGAGAGCAAGTGCAGTATGCATCTGATATGGGATTTTTATATATGATACGACCTAATCTACAAGTAGACCTGTATGGAAGTAAATCTTTTTCATATGATGCAGCAGATGTATTTGTGGGAGCAGGGCTAGGCATCCGATTACCTAGGTAGATAATAAAATTATCAAAACTATACTGTTGTCAATGGTACAAATATATATAGGCTAAAATATACCCTATATATATTTGTACCATTGACATTTTTACCATTTTTCTGTATTTTCTTTTATAGCTGTTACAGCAGGTTCTTTTTTTACTTCTGGTTTGGTCAACATAGCTGTCTTTAGCGTAGCTATGTTGTTGCTGACAGCTGTGTATGTATATTTTAAATGACTTTCCCATAAGCCTTGCCATCCTGAGGCTTTATCCTCTTCCAAAGGCTTAGTTTTGCTAGTAGGAACCATTTTGTAATTTCTATCTTCTTTGTGATACTTGAATACAAATTGGGTGAAATTATACCGGTATTTGTTTTCTTTAACTTCTATTGTAGCTGTATAAGCTATTTTTCCATGTATCTTTTTAAAAAGATATCCTCTAGCATATACTGGCAATTCAGTGGTGGCTGTTAATTTTCCTGCAAGTGAATCTTCCGGAGAACTGGTGATTTGATAGCCATTAGCAACTAACCATGTTTTTGCGTTCGTATAAAGTATTTTATCAGAAAGACTATCTGCTTTTACTACTTCCGTAAAGGCTATTTTCTTTTGATCATCCAATGGAAACTGGGTTTGAGAGAATGCGCTAAACCAACAAATAGCTAAAGTAATGGTGCAAAATTGTTTCATAGCAAGCATAACCGAATGTGAGTAGGGGGAGAATTAACTAAAGCTAACAGACCTAAGCAAGAATGCTTTTAAACATTCCGGAAAAAACTTTTTGGATATTACAGTACCAGGCAATACAGGCCAAAAGGCACCGAGGCGGTAAAATTGAAATACTGCCTATAAGATGCTATGCCACTGTATTGTCTGGTATACTGCAATAGGTTGTTTGCTGATTAAGCAATAAACTGCTGATATCTAATAAATCTCAGAAGTCGAGTATATATTAACGAAACAAAAGCAAGAATATCTTCAGATCTACTGATCGTTTTTAATAATACACTTACACTAAACTGCTTTTAGGCTGCATAACGCGTTCTTCGGTTGCCGTTTCCTGAGGAAAGTAGTCTATGCCGGTATTCTCAAGTAAGCTTTCATTATGCTGACTGATATCCAGACCAACTTTTTCATCTTCTTCAGATACTCTCAGTGGAGAAAGCATATCTGTTATTTTCAATAAAGCAAAAGAGATAGCAAAAGCAAAAATGGATACAGTAACTAAAGCTATTATATGATTAACAAATAAAGTGGTGGTGCCAAAGGCTAATCCTTCATCTACAACAGCACTATTAATTGATTTAGAAGCAAAAATACCGGTCATAATCATACCTACCATACCACCTACACCGTGGCAAGGGAATACATCTAGTGTATCATCTAACTTGGATTTAGAACGTAAATGCGCTACCATATTACTTACAATACCAGCGACAGTACCAATGAAAATACTTGAAGGTACAGTAACAAAGCCAGCAGCAGGCGTAATAGCTACTAAACCCACAACTGCACCAATGCAGAATCCTAACGCAGAAGGTTTTCTACCTTTGGACCAGTCAAACAAAATCCATGATAAACCAGCAGCAGCAGCAGCAGTATTCGTAGTAGCAAATGCAATAGCAGCTAAGGGAGCCGCACCTACCGCAGAACCAGCATTAAAACCAAACCAACCAAACCACAATAAGCCAGTTCCTAACAATACAAAAGGAATATTGGCCGGAGGTAACGTAGTATTGGCTTCATGGCTTTTTCTTCTTTTCAAATAGAGTGCAGTGGCCAAAGCAGCCCATCCAGCAGACATATGTACAACAGTACCACCTGCAAAATCTAGTACACCTAATTTAAATAAGAATCCTTCCGGATGCCATGTCCAGTGAGCAATAGGAGCGTACACAAATATGCTGAACAAGCAGATAAATAATATATATGATTTGAAATTGATTCTTTCTGCAAACGAACCAGTGATAAGGGCAGGGGTAATAATGGCAAACTTTAATTGAAAGAAGGCAAAAAGCACTAAGGGAATAGTTGGAGCCAGTGACCAAGGTTTGCTTTCTATTACGCCTTTAAACATAAAGAAAGTACCAGGGTTACCAATAAATCCGCCAATAGAATCGCCAAATGCTAAGCTGAAGCCAACGGTTACCCACAGTACACTCATAATCCCCATGGCAATAAAGCTTTGCAGCATGGTAGAAATTACATTCTTGTGGTTAACCATTCCCCCATAAAAATAAGCTAATCCAGGAGTCATTAATAAGACCATAGCGGCTGCAGTAAGCATCCAGGCAATATCACCGGAATTAAGGCCTTCTGTAACAATAGTAGAAGGAACAGCAGGTAGTAGTACTGCAACTATACTTAAAACAAGCAGTACAAGCAGTGGAATATAAGAAGGTTTTTGCATAATAGGTAAATAATATAGTTGTTAACCAGGCACAAATGATTAAAGAGATACTTGATTCATTTTACCAGATTCTGTTTTAGAATTTATAAATAGCTGCCATACCAAAAGTGGTTTGAGAATTTTTAGTATAGTTGCCATCAGCATCCATAAACTGCTGGGAAGCTACTTCAGAAGCTCCATCTACTTTGTTGAAAGTATCGAACCGCAGTTCTGGTTTCAACAATATATGTCCATCTGCTAAAGTAAAGTTTCCTGTTAGTGTCCAGGTAGTGGCACGGGCTCCCATAACATTTCCGAATGAATCTATATTGCGTAAACCACGGGCACCAGAAGTATTGTCGAAGAATTCACCTCTAAAGCCTAAGCTAAACAGGTCAGAGAAAGCATAAACGCCATATAAGTTTACCCCACCCCAGGTTTTTAATCCATCGATATCACCATCTGCAGGAGTAAATGTACCAGGTGCACCTAAGGCTCCTTTTTGAGTGCCTACCATGCCCCAGAAACCTAACAAAAATTTATCGGTTAGCTGATAAGATCCATTAATATCATACACTGTGAAATTTCCTTTGGGCGTTTTGCCTAAAGAATCAGCATCGGTTTCATTAGAGTTAATATAATTAATATAAATATTAAAACCATCTGCAGGAGCTAATGCTATTTGTCCAATAATTGCTTTTGCACGATTATTATCGTACATGTAATCAAAGCCATTCGTAACGCCTAGCATTACAGACACAAAGTCACTGATAGCATAGTTTGCTTTTAGGCCTGTATGGTAAAAAGGGATCCCGCTATTGAAGGTGTGGTTAATAGAATAGTGAAAATTTAATGGGGCATCAATATACTCATAGCCTATATGTGTGCCAAATTGGCCTAATGTAAAATTTAGTTTATCGGTGGCATTGTATTTAAAGTAAGCCTGCTTGATCATGATGGCCGAAAAGTTGTCATTGCCAATAGCATATCCATATCTGGGTTCCAATACCGGGACGTTTCCATAGTTGCCATACTGCGCATTGGGGCCAAAGGCAAGGTCAGCTACCATCTCGGATTTGCGGTTGGTATATTTGAAAATGGTTTGCACCATTCCCAGCGAAAATTGATCTACTCTTCTGTCAAAGCCTCTTCCTACGCCAGACTGGCCCATGTTATCTCGGGAAGCAGGTCGGTTGAAGTTGGTAAAATAGTAAGAGTCGATGTACCCCGAAATGGAGAAAGTTGATTTGTCAGCTTCAGTGGAATCCTGAGCTTGAGCCAATCCTTTGGTTGCAGACAAGGAGGCCAGTAGCATGGTAAGATATAAAATTTTTTTCATAGTGTATGGATAGAAGATTGGGTAAAAGCTTGCTAGGCCGGCAGAAATTCTACCGGAAATTATAGATTATCAGCTAGTAAAGAATTCTTAAAAGTTGCTGGCTATTCTGAAGAAATTATGCATACAGCATAATTTGATGAGCTTTTTATCCTGCCACTCATTGTATTGAAGGGAATATTGCAAGACAGGCAGGTTCCCTAGGCAATAAGTTAATGTAGAAGTTTGTCATAACCGGCTACCTAATCATACCTTATAAATATTATTTTAAAAGTTTGGATATAGGTTAAGTGATTCATTGAACAAGCTATGCAAACTTTAGAGCCATGAATGTATTATTGACATAGCCTTATTTTGGTGTACTAGGGCAGATAGTGTGCAATATTTTGACTAGCGAAAATCTGCCCTTTACCATTGTTTATTGTATAGCTACTACTTCGTTTGTAATGTTGGAACTAGAATAGGCAGCCATACCATGTTCAAATACATCCAGGCCTTCAACTTCTTCTTGCTTGGTTACACGTATACCCATTGCCTTATTGATTGCAAAAAATATGGAATATGCACATATAAAGGAAGTGGCACCAGCAGCACCTACACCAATTAACTGGTTGACGAACTGAGAAACTCCCGCTTTTGCACCAAATAAGCCTACAGCTAATGTACCGAATATACCACACACTAGGTGTACAGATAAAGCACCAACCGGATCATCTAATTTGGCTTTGTCGAACAGCAGAACGGCAAACACTACTAACATGCCAGAGAGTAAACCAATCACTACAGAGTCAATTACACCCATTTGATCGGCACCGGCTGTAATACCTACTAATCCACCAAGTATACCATTTAACGTCATACTCAGATCATGCTTTTTGAAAATAAAGAAAGAAGTAAGCATGGCACCAATGGCTCCGGCAGAGGCTGCCAAAGATGTAGTTACCAATACTAAAGAAGTTAAACCAGGATCAGCAGAAAGTACGGAGCCGCCATTGAAGCCAAACCAGCCTAACCATAGAATGAATACACCGATAACAGCTAGGGGCATACTGTGACCAGGGATCGGATTAATTTTGCCATCTACATATTTGCCAACTCTTGGTCCTAATACCAGGATACCAGCTAATGCTCCCCATCCACCTACAGAGTGTACCAAGGTAGAACCGGCAAAGTCGTAGAATCCGATGGTATTTAGCCAGCCATATCCCCATTTCCAGCTACCAATAATTGGATAAACAAGGCTTGCATATACTATAGTAAATACTACATACGCTTCTAATTTAATTCTTTCTGCTACTGCGCCAGACACAATGGTAGCACATGTGGCTGCAAACATACCCTGGAATAAGAAATCTGTCCAGAAAGTGTAGCCAGGGTTATATTCGCTAGTAGTTCCGTTTTCTGGAAGACTTAATCCAAATCCTGCAAACCCAAAAACATCCATAGACACACCATTTTCAAAGCCTGGATACATTAAACCAAATCCTACCAGTGCATAGGTGAGCAAGCCAATAGCTGGTGTAACAGTATTTTTGAAAAGCACATTTACTGTATTTTTTGACCTAGTTAAGCCAGATTCCAACGAAGCAAAGCCAAGGTGCATAATAAATACTAGAGCTGTCGCTAACATCATCCATACGTTATTAACTGTGAATAATGTAACAGCGGCAGTATTTACAGTTTCGCTTACAGCAGCAGAGGTTTCCTGATAAGCTGCTGCTACCACCTGGGGTGCAGCTTGCAAAACTTGAATTACCAGATTGTCCATAGATAATGTGTAGTAAAGATTTAGGTTAAAATAATTGTGCTTGGGTTATAAATTGAGTTCTGTTTTTGGGTGGGTTGATTATAAAGCTGCTTTGCCTACTTCACCGGAGCGGATGCGGATTACTTTTTCTACATCATAGATAAAAATCTTACCATCACCTATCTCACCGGTTTTAGCTGCCTCAAGAATACATTCTACTACTTTATCTACTTTTTCTTCGGGCACTACAATATCCATCATAATTCTTGGGATAGACCCCATATCATAATGGGCACCTCTATAGAAAACCTCTGACTTCTGTTTACCAACACCTTTCACTTCCATATAGGTAAAATAATCGACCCCAATGTTGTGAAGGGCCTCTTGCACTTCATCAAACTTGGAAGATCTAATGGTGGCTTCTATTTTCTTCATAAGTGGTGTATTGATTGAAACAAAAGTATATAAAAAAATATTAAAACCAAATGTTGTATGGCAGAATTTTATAGGGGTTTTTATAAAATTCTAGGGAATTTGAGAAAAGTGCAATAAAATATTAGGGGTATTACAAAAATTAATGCAAAAAAATGAGATTTTACTTAAAATTTGGAGGACTCGTTTAAAAATAAATATTTTGTTATTTTAAAATTTTAACAATATTTAATTGTATTAATTCAATAAACTAGTTGATCCATCACATTATATATGGGTAGTTCTCAGGACAATTTGTTTTACTTTAAAAAGTTAATATGCTGATAATGAACATATTAAATTTCTAATAGCACCTTGCTAATATACGCGAAATGGAAAGTGCCTTGAGTATGTTATAAAACTATGTTTTAAACTCTAAAAATTATTTTTTTAGATAATTGCCCCAAAATTTTAGGGTGTTATTTAAAAAAATATAAAATGTTAGTCTAATAAATAAGAAATTTAGGGCAAAGTTTAAAAATTTCATTTTATGCATTATTTAATCAAAAACAAAAGGGCTGCCAATACTATGGCAGCCCTTTTATACCGATCTATAAAATAAATCAAAACTTTAGTGTAACGGAGGCTAAAAAGTTAGTACCTGCCTGCGGATAATAGAAGTTTTCAGTTATAACCCTGGCATCATAAATATAGCTATAGGTATACCCGTTGGGTTCATATAAATCATTGAAAATATTGTTCACCAGCAAGTTTAGCCCCACTTCCCTAATTAGTTTAGTTTGTAGTGTATAGTTAATCCGTACATCATTCACAAAAAAAGCATCCAATTTCCGCGATTCACTGGATGTATTATCCAAGTATTGGCTGCCTACATATTTAGATATAAAGTGCAGACCCAGATTTTTTATTGGTGTATAGGAAAATGTGCTGCCTGCCAAAACTTTTGGCGAAAAAGCAATATCTGTAGAAGAATAGGTAAGCAACGTTTGGTCTCCTTGATCATAATTATCTATGAATTGATTATAATTTCTGATCTTATTGGAGCTAATGGTAGCATTGCCACTCCATTGCAGGTTTGGCCATAGTTTAGCAGTTATATCCAACTCAATGCCAGTGCGGTAGCTTTTGGGAATGTTTGTCCGGCTATAAGCTCCTACATCATTTATTTGCCCGGTTAATACCAGCTGGTTTTTATAGTCCATCAGGTAATAATTAATACCCCAGGTCAGGTTTTTGCCTCCTTTTCGATAGCCCACTTCCAGATTTCGTAACGTTTCGTGTTTAGGACGACTTTGTGGGGTAGATTGGGTGAAATCGTCGCGCGTAGGTTCCCTGTTTCCTATACTGTACGACAGATAAATATTATTCTGGTTGTTTAGCTGATAGGTAAGACCCGCTTTTGGATTAAAAAAGTGTAGTTCTGTCGCTTGCTGTACATTGTTTAAGTTAGTATCAAATCCCAGAAAGGAATAATCAACGCGGCGGTATTGCAAATCTACATAGGCAAGCAATTGATCAGTAAAGCGGTAATTGGCTTTGGCAAAAATGTTGAAATCTGTTTTGGTGGCGTCGTTTTCGTAATACCTGTCGCGAATATTGCTATTTCCTGCAAACCTTGCCCATATAATTTCCCCAAAATGCTTGCCATTGTATCGGTTCCAGCCTCCGCCAAGAGTTGCACTAAGCCTACCTAAACTAGTATAGTTAGCACTGTAGGTAAAGCCATAGAAATAATTATCCAACCAGCGGCGGCGAATCAGGTCAGTAGATGCGATTACTGAATCGCCAATTGTGAGATCTGGTAAGTTGTAGTCTGCAAAATCATTGTCCGGACGGAATTCTTCATAATATCCTTTTCCACGGGTCAGGTGCAGGGCTCCGTTCACATTCCAGTATTTGTTCAGCTCCTGGGAGAGTATTAGCTGGTAATTATCTTGTTGATAATTATCTACCTGGTTGTCATAGGTATAATAATTATACTTGCGGCCGGAATTTAGCAAGTTTGCTGCATCTGCCTCTGAAAGACCATTCCGGTCAATATAATCTAGCATTCCTTGCCTATCGTTGCGGATGCGGGACTCTGGGGTGCCATACCAAGCCTGGTAAGTAACTTCCTTCCCAGAAAATACATTTAATTTTACCAGCGTAGACTTGCCATGATAGCCGCCAGAAATAAAATAGGAACCCAAATCAGATTGAGCCCGGTCTATATACCCATCCGACAAGATATTGGAAAGGCGGCCATCAAATGACCATTTTCCGCCAATCAAGCCACTACCCACTTTTACTGTATGCCGCCAGGTATTAAAAGATCCGTAGGAATTATCGATTTCTGCATAGGCATCTTGTTTTAAGGTATTCGTTTGAATATTGAGACTGGCACCGAAAGCACCGGCGCCATTAGTAGATGTACCTACACCCCGTTGTATTTGAATATTTTCTACGGAAGAGGCAAAATCGGGCATATTTACCCAGAATGTACCCTGTGACTCCGCATCGTTATAAGGAATGCCGTTAATGGTTACATTTATTCTGGTAGGATCGCTACCCCGGATGCGAATACCTGTATAGCCAACACCTGCTCCAGCATCGGATGTGACCACCACAGAAGGAGTCTGATTGAGCAGAAAGGGTAAGTCCTGTCCAAAATTACGTTCACGTATTTCTTCCGTGGAAATATTGGTAAAAGTGGTTGGAGAGTTCTCCGAAGCCCGGGTAGCCTGTACAATTACCTCATCAGCCAAAATGGTAGCCCGGTTTAAAGCAAAATCCAGGGTGGTAGATTCTGTCAGTTCCACTGGCTGTATACGTTTTTCGTACCCTACAAAAGAAATTTCTAACACATAGTTGCCAGGTTTCAGGCCGGTAAGTGAATACGTGCCATCGGTAAGGCTAAAACTGCCTTTATACGTATTTTGTACCAGTACATGGACGCCGGGTAATGGTTCCTGATCGGCAGCGTCCGTAATTCTGCCGGAAATAGTAAGTTGTGCCCATGCAAAAAAGGGCAATGCCATCAATGCCAGCGGCATGAGTAGCTTTTTCATAGTAAGTGGTAGTATAAGGTGAAACATAGCAAAAGCCACAGGGGTATGACTTTGCGTTTGTTTGTTTACCGTTTTCCCTTCGCAGGCATTACCCTGATCAGGTTCAATGGGTATGATCTCAGCCCGAATTGTTGGGGCACCCCTAATTACCCGCAAAGGTAGACCTTAATTATGGAATGGGGAAGAGAAAAAAGGATTTTAATAAAAGGAGAGGTATATAATAAAAAAACCTGCCTTATAGGGCAGGTACAAATGGGTAAGTGGTTTATTGAAAAGAGTTTGATAATATTAAGGGATAAGAAGCGTTTTGGTGTACACGTCATCCTGGCTGGATACTTTTACCGTATATTCGCCTTGCTTCAAGAATGAAAAGTTAATTTCTTCCAGTTTTTTAGATACTTTCTCTTGCAAGTCAGAGTAAACTACCATGCCTTTATTATTTAGCACCTGAATATTTACATCAATTTTTTCAGGGCTCTCAATACCAATTTTAAAATTTTTGTAGGTAGAATTAGGGATAAAGATAACCCGCATTTTCTTGGTCACATTCAAGGTATCGTCTGTGGGGGCTGTATGGGAATAGGTATTTTCGAAAGTGCCTGCAGAAGCTACAGTAGCAGAAAAGGCAACTGCTACAAGAGCAGCACTAAAAAATTTGCTTAACCGTTTCATAAGAGTATGCGTGTTTAAATTAAATACTACCCAAATATCCATACAATTGACTATTCTGCTATCCCCCACAAAATGTGATTTTCTAGCCCGAAAAAGCCGTTTTTAGTCGTTTCTATCTCGATTGTACTTGCATTTTAGACAGCAGGCTAGGATGGTAGGCGGCATACCACTACAGATGGCTGGTAGCTGTGGTAAGTGGCAAAAGATTAAATACCCCAAAATGCGTGAAGACGCATCTGTTAATAGTAAAAAAGGATACTGTTTATTTTCAAGCAAGGTGCTAGGTTTTTGTTTATATTGTATACAGGTATAACCCTGATAATTGAAAAGTACTTTCTAGAAAATGGTTTTCTACAGAAGAATACGTTGATTTGACCCGTCACCCATCTAACCACCTTATGAAAAAGCTAAGCCTTGCTCTTATACTCTATATGTTTTCCTGCCATTTAGCAGGGGCACAGTCTGTTTCCGGCAGTAAAAACAAAGTTTCGGCAGATATTATCAAAACGGTCAATACTTTTTTGAATTCCCTACCAGATTCTCTCCGTAAAAAAGCTACTTATCCTTTTGAAAGTGAAGAACGCTATAACTGGTATTTTGTGCCCAGAGCCCGGAAGGGAGTACCTTTTAAAGAGATGACCAGTGCACAGCATAATGCGGCGATGGCAGTGTTGCAAGAATCACTGAGTAAGCCGGGCTATTCCAAAGCTACAGCTATTATAGAATTAGAGAAGGTATTGAAAGTACTCGAGAACCGCCCACCAGAAGATGAGTACCGCGATTCTGGCAAATATTATTTCACGGTATTTGGCACGCCATCCAGAAAAGAACCCTGGGGATGGCGGATAGAAGGACATCACTTATCGCTTAATTTTTCATCCCTGACGAACGAGGTCGTGTCTGCCACTCCACTATTTATGGGCTCAAATCCGGCAATTGTACCAAATGGGCCAGAAAAAGGAAAACAAATTTTAAAACAAGAAGAAGAACTGGCCCGTGCCCTGCTTCAAAGCTTTACACCCGACCAGTTGAAACTAGTTATTTTTAATGAAGAAGCTCCTGGCGATATTATTACTAGCAACAACCGCAAAGCTTTAGTAGATAGCAAAGAGGGAATGACGTTTGCCCAGATGAATGCCACACAAAAAAAGCTATTCATGCAATTGTTAGACGAATATTTAGCTACGTTCCGTGAGCAAATGACAGAAAACCAAAAACAAAAGATGAAGAAGGCTGGCATGGATAACCTGTTATTTGCCTGGGCAGGCAGCACCCAACGTGGGGAGAAACATTATTACCGCATCTTGGGGCCTACGATCCTTATTGAATACGACAACACCCAAAATAATGGTAATCATGTACATACAGTGGTACGCGACCTAGCTAACGATTTTGGAGAAGATATCCTAAAAAAACATTACGAACAGCAATCCCACGGAAATTAATTCCAAAAGCGGCTGGCTTGCTTCAAATCTAACTTTAGCAGGTGATTTCATAAATGAATCGTTCGCAAATAAAATATTATTGCTTACATTCGTGCCTGAAACTTTATAACGCTAATCACATGAATATTCACGAATATCAAGGCAAGGAAATTTTAAAAAGCTATGGTGTCCGTATTCAGGAAGGTATTGTGGCCGACACACCTGAAGATGCTGTAGAAGCTGCCCGTATGTTACATATGCAAACCGGTACCCAGTTTTATGTAGTAAAAGCACAGATTCATGCCGGTGGACGCGGAAAAGGTGGTGGCGTAAAAGTGGCAAAAAATCTGGAAGAGGTACGTGAACTGTCTAAGAAAATACTGGGCATGCAACTGGTAACCCACCAGACTGGCCCGGAAGGAAAGAAAGTAAATAAAATATTAATTTCACAGGATGTATACTATCCGGGGCCGTCTAAGCCGAAGGAATATTACCTGGGTATTCTGCTGGACCGTGCCAAAGGTCGCAATGTAATTATGGCCAGTACCGAAGGTGGAATGGATATAGAAGAAGTAGCGGAACATACACCCGAAAAAATTACAAAAGAATGGGTAGATCCGCTGGTAGGCTTACAACCATTTCAGGCACGTAAAATTGCTTTTTCTCTGGGATTAGAAGGCAACGCCTTTAAAGAAATGGTCAATTTCATTCAGGCTTTATACCGGGCATACGTGGAAACAGACTCTTCTATGTTTGAAATTAATCCAGTGCTGAAAACGTCTGACGATAAAATTTTAGCTGTTGATGCCAAAGTAAACCTGGACGACAATGCCCTGTTCCGCCATAAAAATTATGCTGAATTACGGGATATTACCGAAGAAGATCCATTAGAGGTAGAAGCCAGCAAATCTGGTTTGAACTATGTGAAACTGGATGGAAACGTGGGTTGTATGGTAAATGGAGCAGGTCTGGCAATGGCGACGATGGATATTATTAAGCTTTCTGGTGGCGAACCAGCCAACTTCCTCGATGTAGGGGGTGGAGCTAACGCCCAAACGGTAGAAGCTGGTTTCCGCATTATTCTGAAAGACCCTAATGTAAAAGCTATATTAATTAATGTGTTTGGGGGTATTGTGCGGGGCGACCGGGTAGCTAATGGAGTTGTGGAAGCTTATAAAGCCATTGGTAACATCCATATTCCAATTATAGTACGTTTGCAGGGAACCAATGCTGAAGAAGGAGCTCGCATTATAGATGAATCTGGCTTAAAAGTATACTCGGCTGTATTGTTGAAAGATGCTGCTGCCAGGGTAACCGAAGTATTGAAAGGCGTAAAATAATAAATTTTATATAGCTACTTATTAAAAGGCTGGTTTATACCAGCCTTTCTTTTTGCCCAAAAATTATTTTATAGGTAAAAATCCGCTGGAACATAGGTGGCGTAAGTATGGCATCAAACCAAACAAACGATACAACTAATGAAAAAGATTATCTATGTACTAAGCTGTTCTATGCTGCTTACCACGCTGTTTACTCAAACTATTTTTGCCCAGGATATGGCCATGAACAATACAGTAATGGTTGGGGGCGAAGCTATGTATCCACAGAAAAACATTGTGGAAAATGCCGTTAACTCGAAAGATCACACAACACTGGTGGCAGCCGTAAAAGCAGCCGGACTTGTAGAAACCCTGCAAAGCAAAGGCCCTTTTACCGTATTTGCTCCTACCAACGATGCTTTTGAAAACCTGCCTGATGGCACAGTAGAAACTTTGTTAAAACCTGAGAACAAAGAAACCTTAACTAAAATTCTTACCTATCATGTGGTAAGTGGCAAGTATGATTATGATGCAATACTTAAAGCAATCAAAGCAGGGAATGGCAAAGCAACTTTAAAAACAGTAAGTGGCGGCACATTAACAGCTATGATGAATGGCAGCAAAAATATCAGCCTGAAAGATGAAAAAGGTAATGTAGCCAACGTTACTACCTACGATGTAAATCAGTCGAATGGGGTAATTCACGTGCTAGACAAAGTAGTGATGCCCAATTAGTTTGAGAAAAAATAAATAATAACAATATCCTTCTCCAGCGTGTTATTTACACAGAAGCAATAACATTTGGAATTCATGAGTACCCATAACCTTGCTGGCTTTTCCGGCAAGGTTATATTTTTTGCAGAAACTACTAATTTCTATAAACCTGCTGCTCTACAAGTACAAGCCAGGTACAGAGGTTTACACCATTTTAGTCATGTACCTTTGCCGGCCATTCTCTACAAGTGCCTGTATAGGAGTTTTATATATTTATAACCGGTTTTAGTATGTCAACTTTTAACTGGGTACGAGTATATGATCAAATGGGCTCCTTACGTTTTTGTGAGGCTCACGGCTTACCTGATAGCAGGCATTTTAGCAGCTATTTATTTTCCGGTTTCTGTAACATCCATCAGCTATCTATTGCCGGCTTTTTACTTTCTGGCAGGTAGTTATATAGTTTTTTCTCTACTAATACCTGTCGTATGGAAAGGCAACCGGTTTGGTACTGTAACAGGTATATTAGGTTTGATTATTGTCTTTCTGGCAGGCTTTGTAATAACGCATCAGCGTAACCAATCTACCCAGCCAGACCATCTTCTCCATCAACCAGCTTCTATTCCCTATTACAGTGGCGTGATTGTGTCAGAGGTTACTAAAGGTGCCAAAAGCTACAAAGCACAGCTGGAGGTAAAACAAATTTATCAGCACGAAAAGTGGAAGAAAGCTTCCGGAAAGCTATTACTTTACCTGGATACTAAAATTCCTAAACCTCGATATGGAGATAAATTACTGATAAAAGGGCATCCGCAACGGGTGCCGGCTCCTGCCAATCCAGATGAATTTGATTATCGGCATTACTTACAACTCCAGCAGATTTATCATCAGCATTTTGTAAAAGCCGCACAAGTAGCTAATTATGGGAATCAGCCTCCTTCCCGTCTGATGGCTGTATCTATCCGTATCCGCCAAAAGGCCGATAGTATTTTCAAAGTACATATACCTTCGCAGCGGGAATATGCCATCGCCAGTGGGTTAGTCTTAGGTATCCGGAACGGACTGGATAATGAGATAAAAGAGGCATATTCCAGTGCAGGGGCTATGCATGTGCTGGCTGTTTCCGGAGCACATGTAATTATTGTTTTTGGGATAATTACGTTTTTCCTGCAACGAATAAAAAAGATCAAGTATGGGCAAGCTCTTTTTGCCCTGACTGCTTTAAGCTTATTATGGTTTTATGCGTTCATTACAGGGCTTTCTGCGTCGGTGTTGCGGGCAGTTGTTATGTTTTCTTTTGTAGTTATTGCACAGGCTGCTAACAAGCAAAGCAGTATATATAACACGCTAGCCCTTTCTGCTTTTATCCTGCTCTGTTACGATCCTTTGTTAGTAATGGATGTAGGCTTTCAGCTTTCCTACGCTGCTATGTTGAGTATTGTGTATGTATCTCCTAAAATTTATCACCTGTTGGAATTTGATACGTATTTGCTCGATAAAGCCTGGTTGATTACTTGTGCCAGCTTGGCTGCCCAGGTAGGAACAATTCCTTTGAGTTTGCTGTATTTTCATCAGTTTCCTGTGTATTTTTTGCTGGCAAACCTGGTAATTATCCCTTTTTCAGCCATTATTTTATATTTAGGTATAGCTACTTTGTTTTTCTCTTTCGTTCCGTATGTGTCTACTGGTTTAGCTTTTTTATTGCAAATAGCTGTAAAGATATTGAACCTGACTGCTTTCGCTACAGAGGCTCTGCCAGGTGCATTGATCAGAAATATTTCTATTCAGGCTCATGAAAGCCTAGTGCTTTACTTAGTGATTGTGGCCTTTCTGCTATTCATCTACTACAAAAAGCTTGTCTATTGGTCAGTAACTGTTGGCCTGGTTTGTTTGCTGGCTATAGCCAATGTGGTAGAAATAAATAAACAGCATCAGCAACGACAAGTAGCTATTTACAGCATAGCCAACCATACAGCTATTAGCGTTTTGGAGGGAGATCAAAACTATTTTATAGCAGATTCAGCCCTGCTGCAAAATGCCAATACCATAGATTTTCATCTGACAGGCCACTGGCGGCAAGCAGGTATTACTAAACATCATTTTACTAGTTTTACTGAACCTGAGCCGTTACCTGTTGCCTTTCAGCAATTTCAAAATTATTCCATTCTAATATGGCAAGGAAAAACGTTCTTGTTTCTTCAAAAACCTATTTATTCCTGGCATACTGTAGCTAGCCTTCAACCTGATTTTATCATAGTACAACATAATGCTGTAAAAGACCTGACTGGTAATGAAGCATTCATTAAGTATTTGATTATTGATGGCACAAATAAACCGTATATTGCCAGCAGACTAACCCAGCAAGCTTTGCAAGCAAAAATTCCGTGCTATTCTATCCGGGAGGAAGGGGCTTTTCTTCTATCTAAGAATTAAGCCAAGGCAGTAAGTAAATAGCTGTCATGAAAAATCCATACGCAGTCTTAGCTTGACTGTACCAATACTACCTGCTTTCCGTTAATTTACCAGCAAATAGTTTCCAGTTTTATTCAAACCTATGAGCCTAATACTTTACGAAGTAAAAGAACACATTGCCTATCTCACCCTCAACCGTCCGGATAAGCGCAATGCCTTAAACAGTGAGATGGTGCAGGCACTGACAACTGCCTTCCGGAAAGCATCTACCGATGAATTAGTGAAAGTAATTGTACTAAAAGCGAATGGAAAAGTATTTTGTGCAGGAGCAGATCTGGGCTATTTGCAGCAATTACAGAATAACTCATTTGAAGAAAATCTGGCAGATTCTACTCAGCTAGCAGACCTGTTTCGCTTGATTTATACCTTAAATAAAGTGGTAATTGCTCAGATTCATGGACATGCCATTGCCGGAGGGTGTGGCCTGGCTACCATCTGCGACTTTTCATTTAGCGTGCCAGAGGCTACTTTTGGATATACCGAGGTAAAAATAGGTTTTGTGCCGGCCATCGTTAGTTTATTTCTTATTCGCAAAACCGGAGAAACCAGAGCCAGAGAATTGCTATTGTCAGGAGAGTTAATTTCAGCTGAGCAAGCCAAATCCTATAATTTGATTAATTATATCGTGGAAGCCACCTCGCTCGAAGAACATGTATTTGCCTTTGCCCGGCAACTTTGTGAGAAAAATTCTGCCCAGTCTATGGCCCTTACCAAACAGCTAATTGCCGATTTGCAAACATTGCCAATAGAAGATGGCTTAACGTATGCAGCACAAATGAATACCAAAGCCCGTGAAAGTGAAGATTGTAAAAAAGGAATAGCTGCTTTTGTGAATAAACAGGAAATAAAATGGCTATAATATATAAATTATAATCCCTTGTTAATCCACTACTAGGAGCGGTCAACAAGGGATTAGGTGGTCAAATGTATGTAAGTAGACGTATCTACTTGCTGGGCTTAGAAAATTGAATCTAACAACCAAGTTACCAGCGATACCACAATACTGAACAGAAGCGCTGAAATAAAGCCATCTACTGCAAAGCCTGGTACTAGTGCTGCCGCAATGTACACGATAATGACGTTGATCACCAGCAGAAATAATCCCAGCGTAAGAATAGTTACCGGAATGGTAAGTATAACCAGTAGGGGTTTAACAATGGCATTTAGTAAACCCAGCACAATGGCTACAATGAGGGTGGTTGTCAGGGTATTAATACTTACCCCGTCTATCAGATAATCTGCAATATAAACGGCTACTGCCGAGAGCAGGAGTTTTAAAATAAATCCCATAGAGTGTTGGTTTAGATGGTTATTTTGTATTTCGCATGGTTATACGGACAAAGTTCTCTTATGTTAATTTATGGGGGCTATCTGCTAATTAATAATCAATTTGTAGCCTTCGCCAACTGCTTGAAAAATACCAGCTTTTCTTGCCGGTCAATGTACAAAAAAATATATTCCTCAGAGTAGTGCAAGCACATTTTACTTTACACCAAGCTAAAAAAAGCAAAACCCTGGAAATTTGTAAAATAACCAGGGTTTAACTAAGGAGAGTCATTTTAAAGTATAGTTTCTACGATGCGCATCACCTGTTCCAGGCCTTCTTTATCCTGTTCATCAAAATCGTTTAGTTCGTCACTATCTACATCCAAAACAAGAGCTACCTGTCCATTTTTAAAAGCTGGCAACACTATCTCTGATTTGGAATCGGAACTACAGGCAATGTGGCCAGGGAATTGCTCCACGTCGGGGACAAGTATAGTTTCGCGGCGGGTATAGCAGGCACCACACACCCCTTTGTCAAAATCTATGCGTGTGCAGGCAATAGGTCCCTGAAAAGGCCCTAGCACCAGCTGGTTATTTTTAACTAAGTAAAATCCCACCCAGAAAAAGCCAAAAGTTTGCTTTAAGGCAGCTGCAATATTCGCCAGATTAGCTGTAGTATCCGGCTCTCCACTTACTAGGGCTTGTATTTGAGGAGCCAAGGTGCGGTAAATTTCTTTTTTATCAGTAGTCGCAGGAATAATGAGTGTTTCAGCCATAATACGTAATAGGAATGACAAAATTGTAAAAGTACAGGTAACTTCATAGATACGCTAGGTAAGCATCTAGTAGGTTTGAATGCTATGCATATACATGTTCATTCCATACAAACAATTACTAATTATAAAAATTCCATAAAAAAAGCACCAACATACCTGCTGTTGTAAACAGGCACGCTGGTGCTTTGCTGGTTGTACATATTCGGAAGTACGTAATTATTGTTTTTTAGCCAGTATCGGATCAGAGTTATGATCTACATCAAATCCTTCATTCATGGATATATCATCCGTATTTTTGTGCAGCTGGCGTTGCTCCATAGTTTTGGTGCCCCGGGTTTCTTTTGCCGGTTGAGCATCTACGTTTTTTATATCTTTGTTTTTATCTTCTTCTGCTTCTTTCATGGTTGGTTGAATAAGTTGTAAAAATCATGTTTGTTTGAAAGTAAATTAATCCTCCTACTATTTGGGATTCGCCTTATTTGCTTTTCTTTTTGCCTCCGCCATCTTGTTTATTTACTGTGGCCCAGGCTCGTTTTTCTGCTTCTTCTTCTGAAACGCCCTTTTTCTCATAACTTTCTTCAATGTGTTCTGCCTGGCGTTTTTGCTTTTCCGTATAACTGGATTTATCTCCTTGTGGCATAGCTGTAAAAGTTAATGTTTATAGCTAGTTCTACGGGAAAAAATCATTTAAGATTCATACTTCCTGAAGGAATGTGTATATTTAAGTAGAAATATACCACTATATAAACAGTTTACCTGTTTCTAAAAAAGCTGATAAACCAACCATCCATACCTATGTGCGGAAGATACACCCTAGCAAAAAAGCCAGAAGTCATAGCCCAGCGCTTTGACGCAACCCTTGAAAAAGACACTTTCCGGGAAACATTTAACGCAGCCCCTACCCAGGTACTGCCAGTCATTAACAATACTAACCCGGAAACCATTCGCTATTTCAAATGGGGATTAATTCCTTTCTGGGCCAAAGATGCGTCTATTGGCAATAAAATGATTAATGCCCGGGCAGAAACCCTAAAAGAAAAGCCTGCTTTCCGAAAAAGCCTGCAACAGAAGCGGTGCCTCGTAATTGCTGATGGATTTTACGAATGGAAGAAAGAAGGAAAAACCAAGCAGCCTTTCCGGATCACGTTGAAAGATAATAGGTTGTTTGCATTTGCCGGCTTATGGGATGAGTGGAAAGATGAGAAAGGAAACAAGGTACAGAGCTTTACCATTATTACGACTGATCCCAATGAACTGATGGTGCCGATACATAACCGCATGCCTGTGATTCTACCCCCGGCTCATGAAAAACACTGGCTCAGCAACGACCTGAATCCAGATGAAGCCATAGACTTGCTGGTGCCTTATAATGCTGCCGACATGGAAGCATATCCGGTATCTACTTTGGTAAATTCGCCGGCTAATAATAGTAAAGAACTCCTTAACTCCCTTGAAAAAGGGGCCGGGGCCTCGTAAAACAATTGCTGCCTTGCTGTAAAAGGACTTGGTGCTTTAAACGTATTTAACTGAAATAACCCATTTTCTTCTGACCGATCTGAGAGGTCTGTTATATGTCAACTTGTACCCATCCCTATGAAAAATCTGAATTATTTAAGTAAGCTATCTTTAACCGTATTTACTTGTGCCATTCTGCTAAGCAGTTGTTCACAGCAAAACAAATCAGAAACAGCCCAACAACCTGCTGACTCTGCTAGTACTAGTGCCCCGGAGGCTTATTATACCGCACAAGATTTTACTAAAGTACAGAAGATCGATTCTCATATCCATATACGTACACCAGATTCTACTTTTTTGAAGCAAGCCGAGGAAGATAATTTCCGCCTGGTAGATATCAATGTTGATGGCCCATCTTCGCCCCCGGTGGAAAAACAGCGTGATATGGCACTTCAACATGTAAAAGATTTTCCGGAACGTACGGTGCTGGCAACCACCTTTACGGTAAAAAACTGGACTGATCCGAAGTGGCAGGAAAAAACGTTAGCTTATTTACAAGATGCTTTTGCTAAAGGAGCCATTGGAGTAAAAGTATGGAAGAACATTGGGATGGAACTGAAAGACAAAAATGGAAAGTTCGTGATGATTGACGACCCCAGGTTCGACACCATATTCCGGTACATGGCTAAAAACAACATTCCTTTGCTGAGCCACCAAGGCGAACCCAAAAATTGCTGGCTACCAATTGAGCAAATGACGGTAGAGGGAGATAAGCGGTACTTCAGTGAAAATCCGCAATACCACATGTACAAGCATCCGGAATACCCTTCGTATGAAGATCAGATAAATGCCAGAGACCATATGCTGGAAAAACATCCCGATTTGAAAGTGGTAAGTGTACACCTGGCAAGCCTGGAATGGGATGTGGCCGAAATAGCCAAGCGGCTGGATAAATACCCAAACCTGGCCGTAGATATGGCTGCCCGTATTCCGCATCTGCACAACCAGGCCGTAACAAACCATCAGAAAGTATATGATTTCTTCATCAAATACCAGGACCGGATTTTATATGCCACCGATTTTGTGATTAATGAGGGTACCAAACCGGAAGATGTAAAAAAGGGCACACACGATACCTGGCTGCGTGACTGGACATTTTTTGCCACGGACGAAGTGATGAAAAATGCGAACAATGGCGCAGAGTTCAAAGGATTGAAGCTACCCAAAGAAGTAATTGATAAGGTATACCGCAAAAATGCCGAGAAGTGGATTCCTGGCATTACAAAAACAAGCCGAATATAGGTTACTGTGAGCATATGTAAATTCGAAAAATGATTGCTGGTAGTAATTCAAGTAACTCATGAAAAGAAAACCTGTTGGGTTCCCAAAACCTGACAGGTTTGAAACAACTCATTCTACAACCTAGCTTATAGGGTAAAATAAATCCAGTTCTGGCAGCATCTATTTAGTTTGGAATACTTTGTATGAAACCGTAACTTCAATAGATTAAAGCAATTTAGCTAGGCTGCGTTAAGAATGCACTGTAGAAAAAATTGCTTTGACTAGTTAATCTTTTCTTTCTATCTGCCATATTTAGCCCTTTGTTCTCCTGTTTTACGTATATGAACTATCATTTCTTTCTACTATTCTTACTATCCTTTATTGCTGCTTGTACCTCTAATTCAACTTCTGTCAATTGCCCTTCCAAACGGGAACAAACGAAAATCCTGTTATATACAGATAAAAACATTCCTTCAGTAGAAGAGCAGCTACAGCAAGTAGCTTCAAAAGCTGGGTGGACAGTTATTAAATCGACAGAGGCTGCTTATTTACAAGATGATTCGTTGAAAGAAATAAGCACTATGGTATTGCCTTTTTCTGCGGTTCAGTCACTAAACCACCGGGCAGTCACTTCTCTAAAAAGATACCTGGAAGCTGGTGGTGGGGGAGTAGTAGCTATCAAAGATACCCTGCATACACAGAATGGATGGCCCTGGCTACACAAATGGAATGAGTGGCAGCCTAACCAGGAGGTAAAACAAGATCAAGGAAATGTAAAGGTATTATCCTCAACTTTTTCAGTGGAGGAATTGCAAAAGGCACTGAGCTATAGCATAGGAAATAACCATTCCCCCGATTACGCCAAAGCTACCACTTTGCCAGTACCAGATGCCAGCCGTTATACCTATACGGTGCTTGCCCAAGGAATGGACGAACCCATGGAGATGGCTATTTTACCTAACAATAATGTGCTCATTGTAGAACGCAAAGGCGGGTTAAAGCTATATGATGATAAGCAGAAAAGACTAAAAACCCTGGCCCAGTTTGAAGTATTCAGTGGTATTGAAGATGGGCTATTGGGTGTGGCCATTGACCCAAATTATTCGGCCAATAAGTGGGTTTATTTTTATTATGCCGTAGCCGGCGATAAAGCTATTAACCGTCTGTCCCGCATGGAACTTAGAGGAGACAGCCTGATCTGGTCTTCTGAAAAAACACTCTTAGAAGTTCCTATGCAGCGCAAATACTGTTGCCATTCTGCTGGTTACCTGCATTTCGGGCCAGATGGTTTGCTCTATCTTTCCACCGGTGATAATACCAATGCCGAAGAAACAGAAGGCTACATTCCCATTGACGAACGTCCAGGCCGGCACTTGGCCGATGATCAGGCAACAGCTGCTAGTACTAATGATCTTCGGGGGAAAATTCTGCGTATAAAGCCAGAGGCAGATGGCAGTTATTCTATTCCAGAGGGTAATCTATTTCCAAAAGGTACTCCTAAAACCCGTCCGGAAATATATATTATGGGAAGCCGCAATCCGTACCGATTTGCTGTAGATAGGAAAACTAAATTTTTATACTGGGGAGACATTGGCCCGGATACCAAAGTGCCTGCTTCCGAAGGGACCTTAAGTTATGACGAAATTAACCAGGCCCGCAAACCTGGTTTTTATGGATGGCCTTACTTCCTAGGAGAAAACGAAGCATTTCCAGATTATGACTATGCCACCAAGAAAGAAGGCCGTAAATTTAATCCACAACAACCCATTAATACTTCTCCTAATAATACTGGTATACAAGAGTTACCTCCTGCCCAGAAAGCTATGATCTGGTATGGAGATGGGGCTTCAAAGAAATTTCCATTGGTAGGCAAAGGAGGCCAGAGTTTACTAGCCGGGCCAGTCTACTACAGTGATCTGTTTGCCAATGCTCCTTTTAGATTATCTCCCTATTACGATGGAAAATTGATTATTTACGACTGGGTGCGGCGCTGGTTTATGGCCGTAACCTTGGATGAAAATCACAATTACCTGCGGATGGAGCCTTTTCTGGATCATATAGAGTTTGTGGCGCCAACCGACATACAGTTTGCATCCGATGGATCTACATATATTTTAGAATATGGCACTAATTGGTTTGCTAGAAATTCGGATGCCAAGCTGATCCGGGTTGAATATGCGGAAGGAAACCGCAAACCTATTGCTGATATTCAAATTGACCATGTATATGGAGCAGCTCCATTGCAAACCAAACTATCGGCAGCCAATTCTAAAGACTTCGATAAAGATGATCAGTTACAATATGAGTGGCTGATAGAGGGTAAAAAACTGGAAGGTAAAGAAGTAGCGTATACTTTTGCCAAACCAGGCACATACGATGTTACGCTTACAGTAAAAGATAATCAGGGGGAAAGCAATACAGCAACAATTCAGGTAAAAGCAGGTAATGCGCCTCCTGTCGTAACTATTGCTACCACTGCCAACCGTAGTTTCTACTGGGACAATACGCAACTGGATTATACAGTAGAAGTAACTGACCTGGAAGATAAAACCATTGACCCCGGCAAAGTAAATGTATCGCTGAATTTCCTGCCACAAGGTAAAGACCTGGCCGTAGTCTTAACGAGCGGGCAAGCCCCTCAAAATTTGCAATATGCCAGAGGCCAGTATCTGATAAATACGCTGGACTGCAAAGCCTGCCATTCTCTGGACAAAGAGTCGGTAGGCCCAGCCTATATGGCGGTTTCCAAGCGGTATGCTGGTAAAGCGGGCATAACAGATCAACTGGTCAATAAAGTAATTAAAGGTGGCAGTGGCAACTGGGGACAACGGCCGATGTCGTCTCACCCAGATTTACCTAAGGATGATGCAAAAGAGATAGTAAACTACATTTTATCTTTAACAGAAACTAATAGTTCTCTGCCGCTACAAGGAAGTATTGCCTTAAAAGATCACCTGGGCAAAGGCAAAGAAGGTTCTTACCTGCTAATGGCTAGTTATACCGATAAGGGAGCTAATGGTATTGAACCACTGCCTGCCCAGAAATATATAGCCCTCCGCAATCCTTTGGTGCAAATTGAAGATTTCGACGAGGGCACCGTCCGGCTCGGTACTATGACCACCTTGTTTATGACTTATGCCACTGGTATCCGCCACAATAGCTATGTAAAATTCAACCAACTAGACTTAACACATATAAATGGCTTTACCTACCAGATGCAAGCACATGGAGCTGGCGGAAATATAGAAGTCCATCTGGATAAAGTTGATGGGCCATTGATCAGCAATATACCTATACCCTCCGGAAATATAGATGATCCGAAAAACGGATGGAAGGAAGTAACTGCCCAAGTAAAGCAAAATATACGTGGGATACATGATGTCTACTTTGTATTCACCAACCCAACTGAGCAGAATAAGAATTTATTTAATATAGACTGGATCTATTTTGCAAATAAACCTGCTGCCACGACAAGTGCCTTGTCAAATCAGGAGTTGTAAGTATAGAGATGAAAAAGAATAAAGGAGACTTAGTAAAGAAGGCATTGCGAAATGAATTTGATGTAATCGTACACCGATGCAATTGCTTCTGTACCATGGGGCAGGTATTGCTAAAACTATTAAAATAAACTTTCCTGAAGCTTATCAAGCTGATTTACTAACAAAGAAAGGTGATAAAAATAAGCTTGGAACAATAAGTTTTGCAGAGGTCGCCGCAAATGGGAAAAAATTGATAATTATAAATGCATATACCCAAGTTGATTATAGAGGCACAGGAGTGAAAGTGGATTATAATGCTATACGGCACGTATTTCAAAAAATTAAAAGAGAGTATACAGGATTACGAATTGGGTATCCAGCCATTGGAGCTGGGCTCGCCGGAGGCGATTGGGGAATTATATCTCAAATAATTGAAGAAGAATTAGCCGAAGAAGATCACACGTTTGTAGAATTTGAACCAGAATACTACTAGGAGATACATACGCCTACTCTACTAAACTATGTTTATTAGCTGATAATGAGAAGCTTGTAAATAAATTTTATCAGCTTTTCAGATAAAAAGAGTAGTTACTTGATATATTAGTAATTACTTCATAGGTAGTTATAATAGCTTAGTGAGAAATGCCTATAAATCTACCCCGAATCCGAATAAACTCTTTATATCTATGTCCTTTAATCGCTTGATCTTTTATTTACTTTGCTGCCGTTTTCTACTAATTTCTGCTTTGAGCATTGCTCAGTCTAATAACCGGATTACTATACTGGTAGATGCTTTTGGCCAAAATGCTACACTTAAGCAGGATTGGGGATTTTCTGCGCTCGTAGAATTTGAAGGTAAACGTATTTTATTTGATACAGGCAACAACGCAGACTATTTTGCCTATAATACAAAGGCTTTAAAGGTAGACCTGACCAATCTCGATTTCGTTGTAATTTCTCACCGGCATGGAGATCACACCGATGGCTTACATCATTTGCTCAAAGTGAACCCTAAAGTTAAAATATATGTGCCCAATGATGAATATTTCGGTGGTCCTACGCCTGCTGTTTTCTTTAAACAAAAAGTGGAGAGTTTGCCTGCACACATGCGTTATTTCTCCGGGAAAGTACCAGCACACGTACCCCATGGGAGTCCGTGGAAAGAAGCAAACTTGATTCGGGTAGATAGCCTCATCGAAGTAATGCCTGGTGTTATCCTAGTGCGTAACTTGGCGCCAGGCAAACAGTTTGGCGAAACTCCTGAACTGAGTTTGCGTCTGGATACTCCTAAAGGTGGAGTGCTGCTGGTGGGTTGTTCCCATCCAGGTATTGAACGAATTCTGCAATCTGTTTCTGGTAAAAGCAAGCCCATAGGACTTTTGATAGGTGGCCTGCACCTGGTAAACACCGAACAAGGGGAGCTAGAACGTCTGATAAAAGCGTTGCACCAGGATTGGCGCATACAGGCAGTGGCACCAGGGCATTGCAGTGGAGAACCGGCTTTTGCTTTGTTCAAACAAGCATTTAAAGAGCAATACCATTATGCAGGGGTGGGGTCTATACTTACCATTCCTTAAAACGTTTATATAGATTATTTCAAATTACGTTTAAAAGATTCAATAGCCATTCACTTATTATAAAAATAGTTGAGTAGATATCAACTCAATATATCCCGCACAATGTGCCCTTCTACATCGGTAAGGCGGAAGCGGCGGCCCTGGTACTGGTAAAATAGTTTTTCGTGGTCTATACCGGCCAAGTGAAGCAGGGTAGCCTGGAAGTCATGGACGTGTACCGGATTGATGGCTATGTTGTAGCCAAATTCATCGGTTTCACCATAGCTAATGCCTGGTTTAATTCCAGCTCCTGCCATCCACATGGTGAAGCAGCGGGGATGGTGGTCACGCCCGTAGTTATCTTTCGTAAGCTTACCCTGAGAGTAGTTAGTGCGGCCAAATTCTCCGCCCCAGATCACCAGGGTATCTTCTAATAAACCGCGTTGTTTTAAGTCCTTTACCAGCGCAGCAGAGGCCTGATCAGTAGCTTTGCATTGTTTAGTAATACCCTTCGGCAAGTCTCCATGCTGATCCCATCCTTGATGATAGAGTTGTACAAATTTTACATCCCGTTCCAGCAACCTTCTGGCGAGCAAACAGTTGGCGGCAAACGTGCCTGGATCACGGGAATCCTCGCCATATAGATCAAACACCCAGTCTGGCTCGTCGGATAGATCTGTTACGCCTGGTACAGAGGTTTGCATACGGAAGGCCATCTCGTACTGGGCTATCCGGTTATTAATTTCCGGATCGCCAACCTGCTCCAGTTGTGCCTGGTTCAGTTGGGTCAGTGCATTGAGCATATCCCGCCTGTCCATGGTTCCATAGCCTGCCGGATTGTTCAGGTATAAAACCGGGTCGGAACCTGCCCGGAGCTGAACTCCTTGGTGTTTAGAAGGCAAAAATCCATTTCCCCAGAGTTTAGCAAACAAAGGTTGATCTTTCTGTCCGTTCTTAGAAACCAACACGATAAAAGCAGGCAAATTTTCATTGTCTGACCCTAATCCATAACTAATCCACGAACCAATACTTGGTCTGCCAGCTATCTGGTGCCCAGTCTGAAAAAAGGTAAGCGCCGGATCGTGGTTAATTTGCTCTGTATACATGGATTTGATAAAGCAAAGCTCATCTACTACACCACTTGTGTACGGCATCAGATCACTTACCCAGGCTTCACTTTTGCCGTATTGGGCAAATTGATAAGGCGAACCTACCAGAGGTAAGGCCGATTGCCCGGCACTCATGCCAGTAAGGCGTTGCCCTTTTCTTACCGAATCAGGCAGATTTTTACCATGCATTTTTTCAAGCGTAGGCTTGTAGTCGAATAACTCTAGCTGTGATGGCCCGCCACTCTGAAATAAGTATACAATCCGCTTGGCTTTGGGTGGAATATGCGGTGCTTTCAGAATTCCTCCCGGATCATCATTAGACAGTAGTTTTTGTGGGCCCAGTAAAGAGCCCAAAGCCAGAGAACCCAGTCCTAAGGAAGCTTTGGCCAGGAATGACCTGCGGTTGAGTTTATCGGCTACTTGTTGTGCTAATTTTTCGTACATAGCTATTTATATTTTTACCGCCTAGTCAGGAAGGCATCAGAGTTTAGAATGGTACTGGCAACTACGGTGCCTGCCGCCAGAGCAGGAGTATCTATATCTTCGGTAAATTTGTATTCTCCGGCTGTTAGCCAGCCTTGCATTTTATCCGGGTGTTGCTTGAATTTCTTGTGTTCGTTGGAATATAGTTTATGGAGTATTACTACTTCTTTTTCTGAAGGTTTGCGGCCTGTAAGCAGGCGATACATGTACACAATCTGCTCTTTTTCGGTCTTATACTTTCTGCTAGTCTTGTATGCCAATACCTTGGCTGCTTCCACAAATTGCGGGTCATTCAGCAGCACCAGGGCTTGAAGCGGAGTACTGGTTTGCTGCCGCTGCACTACACAATTGCTTCGGTCTGGCGCATCGAATGTATTCATAGAAGGTGGTGGATTGGTACGTTTCCAAAAGGTATACATGCTCCGGCGGTATAGGGCTTGTCCGGTATCTTGTGTATATACCGTCATATTTACTGCCCATAAACCTTCCGGCTGATAGGGTTTTACACTCGGGCCTCCAATTTTAGGTACGAGTAATCCACCTGCGGCTAAGGCATTATCCCGGACCATTTCAGCCGTAAGCCTTAATGCAGGGCCTCTAGCAAGCAGCATATTTTCTGGGTCTTTTTCCATAAGTTCTTTAGAAGCATATGAAGATTGCCGGTAGGTAGCTGACATGACAATTAACTTTTGTAAGGCTTTTACATTCCAGCCAGATTCCCGGAAGGTGAGCGCCAGATAATCCAGTAGTTCTGGATGGCTAGGTAAGCCGCCCTGGTTACCAAAGTCATTGGCAGTTTTGTGAATGCCCTTTCCAAAATAGATTTGCCAGTAACGATTCACGGCTACTCGTGCTGTCAACGGATTATCTGGATGCGTCAGCCATTTAGCTAGGCCTAGTCTGTTTTTAGGGAAATTCTTCGCATATGGTAAGATACTCTTGGGCACATCTGGTTTTACTTTATCTCCATAATTGTCATATTGCCCACGTTTGAGCAGATACGTTGGCCGGGGCTTTTTCATCTCCTCCATCACCATGATTTCCGGTATACTTTCCACTGCTTTGTTTTTCTCCTCTCGCAGCTTTTCTAGTTCTTTTAAGCCTTTTTGGTAAGCAGCTGAAACATTGGCAAAATAATAGGTAGATAAAGCTTTTTCATCTTGAATCTGTGGCTGATCTGCTACCCTTGTTTGTGCTGATTGAACTAGTTCTGATGCTTCCAGGGCAGTTAGTTCTCTGGTATAAATCAACAGATCATCTACTAACCCATTTTTGAAACCCACACCTCGCCAGTCGGCGCCAACCTGCAACCCAGGCTGATCTTCTCCAGCAAGTAAAATGTCTTTGTATAAATTATCTTTTTCTGTAATCATGGGAGCTTCTTTGCCATCAATGTATAGTCTTAATCCATCTGCTTTGCTAGAGCCATCATAAGTCATGAGCAGGTGTAGCCATTGTTCTTTCGGCAGTTCTTGCTCTGTAATCTTAACTATATTGTTATAAGGCCATGTATGAGCCATGAGCAATTCTATTCTATCTTCGCGGAGGTTAAGGAAGTAGCCCCGGAAATTATACAGAATGTCGCCATTGCCTTTATGGAAGATGACGCCTTTTGATAAATCCTGTGGAATATTAATCCATACGCCTATAGAAAAAGGATTCGCCCGGTTGAAAATACCTACTTTACCCAGTTTCAGAATATCATCTCCATTGGATTGGAAGGCATTGCCAAACTTGCCAGGAACCATTACCGGATCTAACACTACCCCTTTGTCTTTATTTGAAACTTCGTTGATAAAAGCCTCCTTAACCAGCTTATCGAAGGTAAAGTGTGCCTGTAGTCCTTTAACAGGATCAAAGAAAGATTTTTTTGCCTGAAAGCTTCTCCACTGTTCAAATTCTTCTTTTTCTTCCACTGCAATACGGCTGAGATTGTTTTCTGCTTCTTTTATTTGCTCATCAAAAAATTGGATTAAGCTGTCATGTTTGGCTTCAGTCAAGAGCATAGTAGGTACTGGCATGGCATCGTCCCAGGAAATCTGGCCTGCTTCCTCCACATTGTTAAAAAAGCTGAACAGGCTGTAGTAGTCTTTTTGGGAAATCGGATCATACTTATGATCATGGCAGCGGGCACATTCTACGGTTAACCCCAAAAAAGCCGTACCCAACGTATTGGTTCTATCTGCCACATATTCTACCCGGAACTCTTCATTGACAATACCTCCTTCTACATTCTGGGCATGGTTGCGGTTAAAGCCAGTGGCCAGTTTCTGCTCTTTGGTCGAATTGGGCAACAGATCGCCTGCCATTTGCCAGGTAATAAACTGATCATACGGCATATTTTCGTTAAATGCTTTGATTACCCAGTCGCGCCAGGGCCACATAGGCCGGTAGCGGTCAACGGTATATCCATGGGTATCGGCGAACCTGGCTACATCTAGCCAGTCTACAGCCATTTTCTCTCCGTAGTGAGGCGATTGTAGCAGACGGTCTACTACTTTCTCATAAGCATTCGGAGACCTATCGGTAAGAAAAGCATTTGTTTCCTCTACAGTAGGAGGTAGCCCGGTCAGGTCAAGGGAAACTCGACGGAGCAGGGTTTCTTTATCTGCTTCCGGAGAGGGTTTTAGGTCCTTTTCTTCTAGCTTATGTAAGACAAAATGATCAATGGCATTCTTCGTCCAATCCTTTTGCTGTATTTCTGGTAAGTTTTTCTTTTCTGGTTTTATGAATGCCCAATGTGGTTTGTATTCGGCTCCTTGTTCTATCCATTTAATTAAGATGGCTCTTTCATAATCCGTCAGTTCCCGGTTCGATTCCCTGGGCGGCATCATCAGTTCTTCATCGGTAGAAACAATCCGGTGGTATAGTTCACTTTTCGCCAGGTTGCCTGGTACAATGGCAAATTTATCGGGGTGTTCTTCCAGTGGGGCCAGGGCTCCTTTCCGGGTAGCTAGTTCAAGGCCTGCTTCCTGTTTGTTTTTATCAGGGCCATGGCAAAAAAAGCACTTATCTGAAAGAATTGGCCGAACATGTAGGTTATAATCTATAGTTGTGGGAAGTTGATTTTCCAGGCTTGCAATTTCTTCAGGCTTGTCTACGCTGCAACTCTGTATAATCATACATACACAGCTTATCCACAACAGCACAGCAGGAATTAATAGCTTTTTATCTGGAGTATTCGTCATAGCGTGGTATAGGTGGGGAACTAAATAATATGTTATTTACTAAAAAAATCAACTTTTAGATTAAATATCAAGTGTACATCTCATTGATAGCTTTGCCCTCATGGCCGGGCGGGCCTCGCTTTTGCAACACCGCTGTATACAACCCGCACAACCCAGCTCCCAGTACCAAAGATTGTATAAAGCGTCTTTTGCAAAAGCTGTTATCATTTTTAATGCATTTTATCTGAAATAATAAATATACTTTTATTGAAGATATTAAAAACTACCTGGTAAAAGAGTGTTAGAGCGGAAAAACGGCGAGGCATGCGCTGGTTTTGAGTGAGGAAGCGTTGACACCTACGGTGGCTTTCTTCGCCTCCCGGCTCGAAAGTCCTAGATTTTTCTTCTGTCACAAAAAGCTCGCTCAGAACTTTCGTTCTGCCGCTTTCTTTGTAGCAATCACACATCGGAGATTAGCTTCGCTGAACTCATGTTTCATTAACACCTTTGAAAATCATTAAATATGTTAACAAAGAAAGTAAGAGAAACTATCTGTAAGGTTGAAAATATCTGTTTTAGATCACTTTCTATAAATGTTTGATAAATTACTGTACATACCTTTAAACAATCCATGCATTATGCTAAAATTTCCCGTACTACCTTACCATGCACATCTGTTAACCGGTAACGCCTGCCCTGGAACTTATAGGTGAGCTTTTCGTGATCAATGCCTAAGATATGCAGCAGGGTAGCCTGAAAGTCATGTACATGCACCGGGTTTTGGGCAATGTTGTAGCCAAACTCATCTGTTTCACCGAAAGCAAATCCTGTTTTCACTCCAGCTCCAGCCATAAAGATAGTAAAACACTTATTATGATGATCCCGCCCATAGTTATCAGCTGTTAGCTTACCCTGTGTGTAACTAGTGCGGCCAAATTCACCTCCCCATATTACTAACGTATCTTCCAACAATCCTCTTTGCTTCAGGTCCATAATCAAGGCGGCTGAGCTCTGGTCGGTTTCTTTACATTTGACTGGCAAGGCATTCGGCAGATTTCCATGATGATCCCAGTCCCGGTGATATAGTTGAATAAACTTTACGCCTTTTTCAGCCAGCCTGCGGGCCAGAAGGCAGTTGGCTGCAAAGGTACCGGGCTTACGGGAATCCGGTCCATACATATCATAAATATACTCTGGCTCTTTGGAAATATCCATGATTTCCGGCACTGAGGTTTGCATCCGGTAGGCCATTTCGTACTGGGAGATGCGGGCCTGAATATCCGGATCTTCAAATTCATCATACTGCATCTGCTGGAGTTTATTCAGGTAATCCAGTTGTTCCCGCCTGCTTTCAGGTTCCACACCGGGCGGATTGGAAAGATACAATACCGGATTTTTTCCTGCTCTAAACTGTACTCCTTGATGCTCGGATGGCAAGAATCCATTTCCCCACAACCGTGAATAAATTGGTTGACCCACTTGGCCTTGCGTAACTAGTACAACAAACGAAGGTAAATTCTCATTATCTGTACCCAGGCCATAACTCAACCACGAACCAATGGATGGCCTTCCTGGAAACTGAGAGCCGCTTTGAATAAAAGTAATAGCCGGGTCATGATTAATGGCATCTGTGTACATGGACTTGACAAAGCAAAGCTCATCTACAATTTTGGAGGTATGAGGCATCAGCTCACTCATCCACGCACCAGAGCCGCCATGCTGTTTGAAGGAGAAATGCGAACCAGCCACCGGGAAAGAATTCTGTCCGGAAGACATACCAGTGAGCCTACCTTCTCCCCGGATACTTCCAGGCAATTCATTGCCATTCATCTTATTGAGTGTAGGCTTATAGTCGAATAAATCCAGGTGGGAAGGGCCACCACTTTGAAATAGGTAAATCACCCGTTTAGCCCGGGGTACAAAATGAGGTTGTCCTAATATGCCACCGCTGCTGTTCTCTATGATTTTCTTAGGTGTGTTTGCATTGCCAAAAATACTGAAAGGATTCAGCAAAGAGGCAATACTAACGGCTCCCAATCCGAGGGATGTTTTCGTAAGAAAGTCTCTGCGGGTATATTTAGTATCGTAATTGTTACAGCTGAAATGATCCATTGTTAAATTCTGGCTAGCGTTTCATATAAGATTCATCGTGATTGATCAGGGTACTGGCCACTATGGCTAGAGCAGCCGTTTTTGTTTTATCCAGGTTTGGTTCTTGCCTGTACTCGCCTACCTGCAAAAGCTCATCCGCTTGTTTGCTGTTTTTGCTAAAGCGGGTATATTGTGATTGGTATAAATCTTTCAACAAATCTGTTTCTTTGTTTCTGGGTTTTCGGCCTGTAGTCAGGCGGAAGGCAAGTTCTAGTTGCTTTTCCAGCTCTGTTCCAGCTTCTTTCTGCACCCTAACGGCCATTACTCTGGCTGCTTCCACAAACTGCGGATCATTCAACAGAACTAAGGCTTGCAGAGGCGTATTCGTAATTTCCCGTTTCACCATACATACATCACGGGCTGTGGCATCAAACGCAATCATAGCCGGGTGTGGGGAAGTTCGGCGGATAAAGGAATACATACTCCGGCGATACAAGCTGTCTCCTTTGCTGGGCACGTAATCAAATAGCATGTGGGAGAAATTATTCTTTTCTGTCCAGAGACCTTCCGGCTGATAGGGCTTTACACTCTCTCCACCAACCCAGCTGACGAGAAGCCCACTGGCAGCCAGGGCATTATCCCGGATCATTTCGGCTGGCAGGCGGTATTGTGGACCTCTGGCTAAATACAGGTTTTCGGTATCTATGGCCTGGGTTTCTTTATCAGCCTTAGAGCTTTGCCGGTAGGTAGCCGACATAACAATCAGTTTCATGAGTTTTTTTACATCCCAGCCAGATTCCCGGAAGCTAACTGCCAGATAGTCGAGTAGTTGCGGATGGGTGGGTAGGTTACCCTGGTTGCCAAAATCATGCGCTGTTTTCACCAGACCTTTTCCGAAAAATAGTTGCCAGTAGCGGTTTACGGTTACCCGTGCCGTAAGAGGGTTCTTCGCATCAAACAGCCATTTGGATAATCCCAGGCGGTTTTTAGGTAAGTTGTCTGGAAAGCTTAACACACTCTCTGGAGTAGCAGGCTGCACTTGTTCTTTGGGGGCATCGTACTGGCCGCGGTTTAAGACAAAGGCGGGTCTGGGTTTGGGCATTTCCTCCATCACCATTATCTCAGGAACATCGTTCACCAGTTTTACTTTCGCTTGCCGTAAGGCAGCTAATTCCTGCTCTATAGTCTGGTAATCCTCGCTTTGTGAAGTTATGTATTCCTGCTGTGAATTACTTTCCAGTAGAGCATCTGTATGAGCCAATCTACCTATTTCAAGGGATGTTAACGTCCGGTTATACAGATAAATTTCATCTATCATGCCTTTAAAAATGCCGAACTCACCGGTAAAAGCCCGGTAACTTCTGCCTACCTTCAATGGCCTGATCTGGGAGAGGTGTTTTACATCATCAATGGTTTTAATGCTTTTGTACAACCGGTCGTATGGGATTGCTGTGGTTGCTTTTTTACCATTGATATAAAGGCTCACACCGGAAGCTTTTCCAGAGCCGTTATAGCTGAAAGCTACATGTGTCCAAGTATTTAAAGGAATTTCCTGTGTAGTGCGGACATGTAGAAAGTTATGCGGTAGAGAATGGATCAGCCTTAGGGAAAGATGGTTGGTGGAATCAAGGTAGAACTCCCAGCCACGCCAGAAGTTATTTTTATTACCGGTATTTCCAAGTAAGGTCTGGGTTTTGTCTTTTTCTTTTTTGGCAGTATTCACCCACATGCCTACAGAAAAAGATTCGTGGAGCTCATAATTTCCTTTTTCCTTTATAAATACCTCATCATATTCATCCGTAAATAATAGAGCATTGCCAACTTTCCCTTTTACCGCTTCGGGGGTACCACTGGAGGTAACCAAAGGTAAACCATCAAACTGGAGTTCTTTGTTCTTATCTTTTTTGGTTACGGTTACTACCTTTTCAAATGGCAAATAAACTTCCATGCCTCTTTTGTTATTTTTCGGGAGAGTGTTGGAAATGAACTGCACAATTGCTTCTGCTTTGGCTGCTGATAAGGCCAATTCCTTTTCCTTTGCTGCAATCTTCTCATCCAGCAGGGCTATTTCTTTTTCTGTTTTTTCATCCGGCAGCAGGAGCATGGGACCATAGTTTCCATCATCGCCAGTCATGCCCAGTTCTTTCACATTGTTGAAAAAGGCGGAGAGGGAGTAATAATTTTTTTGAGTTATGGGGTCAAACTTATGGTCGTGGCACTGGGCACATTCTACCGTTAAGCCTAGATAAGCCGTTCCAATGGTGTTGGTGCGGTCAAAAACGTATTTCAGCCGGAACTCCTCGTCAATTACGCCACCTTCGGCTGTCATGGGATGGTTGCGGTTAAAAGCCGTAGCCAGAATTTGTTCTTTGGTTGCATTAGGTAGCAAATCGCCGGCAATCTGCCAGGTGCTGAACTGATCGTAGGGCATGTTATTTTTAAAAGCTTTGATCACCCAGTCGCGCCAGGGCCACATCATGCGCCAGCCATCAGCATGCATTCCATGGGAGTCAGCATACCGGGCAACATCCAGCCATTCCATGGCCATGCGTTCGGCATAGGCATCGGTTTTCAGCAGCCGGTCTACTACCTTTTCATAGGCATTCGGAGATTTATCATGTAAAAAAGCATCTATCTCGGCAATGGTAGGCGGTAATCCGGTAAGGTCCATCGTTACTCTCCGCAGTAAACGTTCTTTATCAGCTTCTGGAGCCTGGCTCAGCCCTTTGCTTGGTAGAGCAGCCAGTACAAAATTATCTATGGCATTATGTATTTTCCACGCTTTGTTTGGTACTTCTGGCACTTCAGGTTTCTGGGGTGGAATAAATGCCCAGTGCGGTTTGTATTCGGCTCCCTGATCGATCCATTTAATGAGGGTAGCTTTTTCTTCAGGTGTCAACACCAGATTTGAATTGGCGGGTGGCATTTGTTCTTCTGGATCTTCAGAAAGTATCCGCCGGATCAATTCACTCGTATGCAGGCTACCTGGAACAATGGCCTTTCCATTGCCTGATGATAACGCAGCAAATGCCCCCGCAGCATTATCTAGCCGCAAGTCTGCTTCCCTGGTATTTTTGTCAGGGCCATGGCAGGCAAAGCAGCGGTCAGACAGGATGGGCTTGATATGCAGATTAAAATCTACTTCATCTGGAACTTTCTCTGCTGCCTGAGCGACTTCTTCCGGGACAACTACCTGCTGGCAACCATAATTTAGCAGTATAGCAAAGATAAGTACAATAAACCGCGTTGAATGATGTACCATAGACAAAATTACGTAAGTCGGTCTTGGAAATTTTTAAAAGAATATTCGATTAGTAATATAAAATTTTTTCTATAGCAATCCTATCATAACTATTCTTTTTCATCTAGGAGTTTCATTTGAAAGAGTTGTAACTGAAGGTATTACTTATCCGGTCTATCTGATCAGTCGGTTATTGAACTTATACTAGCAGATAGATTAATGATGCCATTGAAACAACTTTTATTGGCTTTGCTTTACTGTATAAGGGTTAGCTAGCTACTGAATGCTTCAGGTATGTTACGATTTATTAATTTTGATCTTAGGTAGCTTTCTTTTTTATTGCAGCATGAAAAAATTGCGTCTACTTTTTTTCGCCTGTATCGTTTTATTCGCCACCTTAGAAGCTATGGCACAGCAGGCATTGGTACTTTCCAACTATACCTTTTCAGAAAATAATACACTTATTGGCACCATCTCAGGTAGAGAGCCGGGAAGTTCGTTTACAAATTTTAAACTCGTAGGGCAGAGTAGCGCTATGTTCACCATTGATAAGAACAAAAAACTGCATATAAAAAAAGGAGCTAAAAGTGCTGATGCGTTATACCACGATGCAGTTCTGGAATACCAGACGCAGGCAGGCAAGTTTACCGATACCCTCCGGGTGGTGAAAGACCGGTTTATCCGAAACCAGGTGATTGCCCACCGGGGTGCATGGAAACAGCGGGGCACCACCGAAAATTCTATTGCTGCCCTGCAACATGCCATTCAATTAGGGTGCATGGGCAGCGAGTTTGACGTGCATATGTCGGCAGATTCTGTGTTATTTGTTAATCACGATCATACAGTTGGACAGGTGCCTATCGAGACTACACCTGCCTCTGAACTAGCGCAAGTAAAACTGAGCAACGGCGAAAATCTGCCAACAGTGGAAGCGTACCTGAAAGAAGGCATGAAGCAGAACAAGACTAAACTGATCCTGGAAATAAAAGCCTCTAAAGTGAACAAAGAACGGTCCATTGCTTTAGCCCGGAAAGTGGTGCAAATGGTAGAGGGCCTGAAAGCCCAGGGCTGGACCGACTACATCAGTTTTGATTATGACATTTGTAAGACCGTGATGCAACTGGCTCCCTATGCCAATGTGGCCTACCTGAATGGCGACAAATCTCCGGCTGAACTGGCTGCCGACAAATTTTTTGGCCTGGATTATCATTATACGGTACTGAAAAAAAATGAAAACTGGTTAGAAGAGGCCAAGAAGCAAAAGATTACTGTAAATGTATGGACAGTAAATGACAAAGAAACCATGCAATGGTTTCTGGATAGAAAAGTGGAATTTATTACCACTAATGAACCAGAATTACTTTTACAGTTAATCAAATAATGATTTACAAGAGTTGATACGTTTTTTAGCCCACGTACTGCCTTTCTGCAAGACTTACTAGGACCGTCATTGGTAGAAAATACCATTACCGCTGCCATCCACTCGGTAATGAATGTATTTTATTAGCCGCAGTTTGGGATTATACTGGAGAATATTGCCCCGCAGGGTAAATTTTTGGATTCCTTCCAAGGCCGCCTCGTAAATCCTGGCCATGCCATTAAAGCCATGTGGTTTATGATGGATCTGGCATAGCGAAACAATAATCAGCAGTTGCTCGACAAGGCCGTGAACATTACCTTGCGTATGCTAGAATATGGATAGGATACTACGCACGATGGTATATTTTATTTCCTGGACGTAAAAGGCTATCTGCCAAAGCAGATGGAGTGGGATCAAAAGTTATGGTGGGTACACATGGAAACTTTACTCAGTCTGCTGAAAGTTTATCTGCACATAGGTGATGAACGGCGCAGGCAATGGTTTGAAAAAGTGCATCGCTACAGCTGGCATCATCTTGCAGACCCGGAGCATAGAGAAAGGTATGGATATTTGAAGCGGCAAAGCGAAGTATTAGTATCTTTGAAGGGTGGTAAATGGAAAGACTGCTTTCATTTGCCCCGTGGCTTATCTCAATGCCGGAAAACACTAGAAGATGTTGCCGAAAAGCAGTCAAATGTAGCCCTTCATTAGAACAGACAATGGCAAATGGATACATACAGAATGTAGCTGTTACAGAAAGTACCAGTGGACAGGAAAAGAATTATACACCTGCCTTGGTATCGCTGGCCGTGTTATATTTCATGATGGGGTTTATTACTTGTCTGAACGATACGCTGGTGCCTTTTTTTAAAAAGGGTTTTACCTTAAGCTATGCTCAATCTTCCCTGGTGCAATTCTACTTTTTCCTGACCTACGGCATTATGTCTTTTCCAGCCAGTAAGCTGGTAGAACAAATTGGCTACAAAAATGGCATGATTGCCGGGTTTTCTGTAGCGGCTATCGGAGCACTGCTTTTTTTTCCGGCTTCCCTACTGCATGAGTATTCTATATTTTTGGCAGCACTGTTTATTCTGGCTATTGGTATTGTATTATTGCAGGTAGCAGCTAATCCGTATATTACCATCCTAGGGCCGCCCAGAACAGCATCTTCCAGGCTGACCCTTATTCAGGCAGTAGGTTCTATGGGCACTACGATAGCACCTGTTTTTGGGGCCTATTTAATCTTATCCCGCCTGCAAGAATCTACTGCCTCCAGTGCGGCCGTAAAATATCCCTACATAAGTATAGCCGCCTTGTTAGTAGGTATTGCCTTTGTAGTATCCAAGTTAAAATTACCAGCTATTAAACCGCAGTCAGGCATACCAGAAAATGTTATTCCAGGAAAGGCTACCAGTGTTTTTTCATTCCGCAACCTGAATTTTGGGCTCTGGGCTATATTCTTTTATGTAGGAGCTGAGGTATCCATTGGCACCTTTCTGACCAATTATATTTCCGATACAGTACATATTCCGGAGGAAGAAGCCAATCGTTTAGTAGCTTTTTATTGGGGAGCTATGCTAACAGGTAGGCTTATTGGGTATTTTTTGCTGAAGTTGATCAAACCTGCTACCATATTGTCGGCTTCTGCTGCATTGGCCATCCTGCTTATTATTCTATCAGTTATGTCTTCCGGCTATGTAGCCGTTTGGACCATGATTGCTGTAGGACTTTGCAACTCCATTATGTTTGCAACTATATTTTCTTTATCTGTTAACGGCTTGGGTACTTATACTACACAAGCTTCGGGCATTTTATCTACAGCTATTGTAGGCGGGGCAGTTATTACCTTTGCTCAGGGGTTTGTAAAAGATTCAGCCACCTGGCCTCTGGCTTTTATGATTCCACTTGCCTGCTATGTCTATATCCTGTACTTTGGACTAAATGGCTATAAGTCAACATACACAACGCTTACAGAATGATCTGCCGAGGATGAATTGAAAATATCTTTGTTATACATACCTTTAGTTGCCCAGATAGATCAAAATTCATGAATAGAAGAAATTTTATTGAGTTAGTATCAGCCGGAAGTGGTATAGTGGCTTCTGCCTCTTTCTTAAGTCTTGCAGCTTCTGCTCAGCCTGCCACAAGCCGCCTGTTTGCAAAAGGTAATGAATATGCAGCCGATGTGGTAATTGCCGGAGGTGGGTTGGGAGGAGTGGCCGCCGCGTTGGCTTCTTTACGAAATGACCTGCGGGTTATCCTGACGGAAGAAACGGACTGGCTCGGCGGGCAAATTTCCCAACAAGGTGTTCCGCCAGATGAGCATCAGTGGATAGAAACGCATGGCGCAACCAGGTTGTACCGCGATTTCCGCACAGCCGTTAGGGAATATTACAAACGCAATTATCCGCTGACCGAAGATGCTAGAACCCGCACCCATCTAAATCCTGGAGATGGTTCCGTTTCCAGGTTATGTCATGAGCCACGTGTAACGGTGGCCGTGCTGCAAGATATGCTTAATCCTTATTTAAGTTCTGGGCAGTTAACCTTGTTGATGGAGCATAAAATAGTAAGTGCGGATGTAACCGGAGATAAAGTGCGTGCTTTAAAAGCCAGAAGCCACCGAAGCAGCAAAGAACTGATTCTCTCGGCTCCTTATTTTGTAGATGCTACCGAACTGGGCGACCTGCTCCCACTAACTAAAACAGACTATGTGACTGGCACCGAATCTAAAAAGGAGACCAGGGAATTGCATGCTCCTGAAAAAGCAGATCCGGATAATGAGCAAGCATTCACAGTATGTTTTGCGATGGACTATGTTCCGGGAGCTAATCATATTATAGATAAACCAATCGAATATGATTTCTGGCGGAATCATGTGCCGAAGTTGACTCCTGCCTGGTCTGGGAAGTTACTGGATCTTAACTATTCAAGTCCTTCTACGCTGGAGCCTAAAGCTCTGGGGTTTCATCCCGAAGGTATTGCTACCGGAACGGCACTAAATTTATGGAATTACCGCCGGATCATCAATAAAAATAACTTCAAGCTTGGTACCTATCCCGGGGATATTACTATTGTCAACTGGCCGCAGAATGATTATATGCTGGGGAAATTGACTGATGTGCCAGAGAAGGAATTCAACAAGCATGTAGACCGGGCTAAACAACTTAGTTTGTCACTTTTCTATTGGCTGCAAACCGAAGCTCCCCGTCCAGATGGTGGGCAAGGCTGGGCAGGGCTGCGTTTGCGTGGCGATGTAATGGGCACAGAAGATGGCTTAGCCAAATATCCTTATATCCGCGAGTCGCGCCGCATTAAAGCCTTGTTTACGGTGCTGGAAGAACATGTAGGGGCAGCTAACCGGGCATTAATCACCGGGAAACAAACCGGAAATACTGCTGCTGAGTTTTATGACAGTGTAGGCATTGGCTATTACCATATAGACTTACATCCTAGCAGTGCCGGAAATAATTACATTGATTTTGGTTCTTTACCTTTTCAGATTCCGCTGGGTGCATTGCTGCCAAAACGAGTAGAAAACCTGTTGCCAGCCAACAAAAATATTGGTACTACCCATATTACCAATGGCTGTTACCGCTTGCATCCGGTGGAATGGAGCATTGGCGAATCGGTTGGTTTACTGGTGGCCTATTCGCTGAACAAAAAAGTAATTCCCCGGGCTGTGCGGGAGAAAGATACTTTGCTGAAAGAGTTCCAGAGTAGGGTGCGGTCCCAGGGCATAGAAACCCATTGGCCCAAATCGGAGAATTAATACAAAACCCAAATAATACAAAACCCAAAAGACAGGAAATACTTTCTGGCTTTTGGGTTTTGTGTACGTTTAGTAAAATCTGCAAGCAGCTTAAATTTGAGCCAATACCCTCCGCCAGACTAGCAAACAGGCACCAATTACACCCGCATCTTCACCTAGTTTAGTCATTTTCAGGTTAGTTGCATTGTTCAACAGGCTTAATGAATATTTGTTAATGGCACTTTTGATAGGAAGGCGGATATAGTCATCTGTTGCAGCCAGGCTTCCTCCTAAAATTACTAGCTCCGGGTTAAAAATATTGATCAGCAAGGCAATGCCCCGGCCAATATTTTCTCCAATTTTGCCGATCAGGTCTATTGCTAAGATGTCATCATTGTTGGCTGCCTGAATAATATCTTCCAACTCTATGTCTTCCGGGTTGGGTTTTGTCTGAGTGACAATAGAGGAAGAACCAGCATTGAGTTGTTCCCGGAACATGCGGAGCAAGGCGGATCCGGAAGCTTCCGTTTCCAAGCACCCTTTTTTTCCGCAATGACACATAATTTCGTTAGTAAATAAAGGAATATGGCCCAGTTCCCCGGAAAAGCCAGATTTGCCATGGTATAGTTGCCCGTTTATAAGTATGCCGACCCCAATGCCATAATCCATGTTCAGGAAAAGTACATTTCTCTCTCCCTGTACATTGCCTACACAAAACTCTCCATAAGCCATGGCCCTGGAATCGTTCTCCAGAAACACCCGTATGCCCACTTTGGCTTCTATAATTTTACTCAACGGCTCTTCATTGAAATAAAAATAACTATAGCTATAGCCAGTAGCATGGTTGATCCGGCCAGTTAAGTTTACGCCAATACCCAGGATTTTTTCTTTGGCTATAGCAAGTCCGTCAATAAAATCATTGATGATGCCGCATAACCTATCCAATGATTCTTTGCTGTTAATTAGCGGGTAAGCCACCCGTTTTGTAACCTTAAGCAGGTTCTTTTGCAGGTCGGAAAGGCCAATGTTAATGTGGTTATGTTTAACATCCACGCCGATAAAAAAGCCGGATTCTGGAACCAGCCCGTATAAATTTGGTTTGCGCCCGCCGGAAGATTCCAGTTTTCCATAATCCTGTACCAGCCCTTCGCTGATCAGATCGTTAAGCAGCATGGTAACTTTGGGAACACTTAAATTTAATTCCTTGCACAGATCGGCAATTGTTGCATTTCCGGTATTAGAGAAATAGCCCAGTACCGTTTTTTTTAAATTGACATTTTTGTAGGCTACGCCACTGATATTCTCACTGTTTAATTCTTTTAAAAAGGGGTTGGTCATATAAATTTATAGAATGAACATAATAGGTTTGCCAGAGTCAGGGAAATACACTGATTAATTTCAAGTATTGAATCTAGTACAGAAGTTTTCCAGAATAGCTAGTATCAGCAGTAGTAACTTTTTTTAATTAATTAAATTCGAAATTAAACTTAGTTAATTAATTAAATAAATGTTTGTTTATTCAAGTCATTATCTATTATTTAGTTAAAAAAAGGAATATAGTTCATATGTAAACGAAATGGCTCTTTCCTTTTGTGCCTACTATCTTCAGAAGATACCTTTTTCAGTAGAACCAATAAACGGTTAAAGCAATGATAAGTGAGCCTGAATAATGCATTACTGCACAAGTATAGCTAAGTAGGACAGTACTAATTTTTCGTTCTGCCTATGCATTAGCTGAAACAAATTGTTAACAATCCCTAATAAACGAAATTTATTAATCACTTACTATAGTCCATGAATTCAACGAATACTCAATCAAGAAGAGATTTTCTTAAAAAATCTGCCACTGCCCTTGCCGGATTTACCATTGTGCCCAGGTTTGTATTGGGTGGCAAAGGATATTTAGCTCCCAGCGACCAGCTTACCAAAGCCGTAATTGGCGTAGGTTCCATGGGCCGTGGTCACTTTGAATATGCTGGCACCAGAGTAGTAGCAGTGTGTGATGTAGATCAGAATCATCTGAAGAAGGCCGTAGAAATGGTAGGCAAAGGTGTAAAGACATTCACTGATTACCGAGAACTTATTCAGTTGCCTGAAGTAGATATTGTGCACATTGCTACACCCCCTCACTGGCACGGCATTATGGCCGCTGATGCAGCTAAAGCCGGCAAAGACATCTGGTGCGAAAAACCCATGACCCGTACCATTGGGGAGGGCAAACGGGTTGTAGAAGCTGTACAACAGCATGGCCGTATTTTCCGCCTCAATACCTGGTTCCGGTTCGAAGATATTTTTTATGGCATGCGTACTCCCGTAAAGCCCATTAAAAAACTGGTAGAAAGCGGTTTACTAGGATGGCCCCTAAAAGTAACTGTAAGTAAACATACCGGTTTCGATTGGAAATTTTACTGGGTAGGCAAAACGAACCTGGAAGAAATGCCAGTGCCTAAAGAACTCGATTATAATAAGTGGTTAGGTCCGGCACCTTACAAACCCTATAATGCACACCGGGTGCACGGCACCTTCCGCGGCTACTGGGATTACGATGGTGGTGGATTAGGAGATATGGGACAACATTACTTAGACCCTATTCAATATTTCTTAGGGAAAGATGAAACCAGTCCGGTTTCTGTGGAGATAGATGCCCCCCAACAACACCCAGATGCAGTAGGCACCTGGCGCAGAATTGAATATACCTATGACGATGGCTGTAAAATCGTATTGGATGGCGAAGCCAGAGACGAAAATGTAGCCTATATTGAAGGGCCAAAAGGAAAGTTATATGCCGGTTTCCGCTCTGATATTCCAGATCTTGAGAAGAAGTTAGCCGCTTTTCCGGACCCAGAACCACAAGTAACTAACTTTGTGGAAGCCGTAACAAAACGCCAGAAGTTTGCCCTTAACGAAGCCAATGGCTACCGTTCTTGCACACTGGTAAATATGGGTCTGGCTGCCTTGCGTTTGGGACGTTCCTTAAAATTTGATCCGGTAAAACAAGTCTTTATCGATGATGAAGGTGCTAACCGCCTCATTGACCAACCCATGCGGGCCGACTGGACAATTTAAATTTTTTAATCTATTTCTTTTACTCCTTTAATTCAGCCTATACCTTTATTTTATATTCATGAAGAGACTAGTAGTGATGCTCCTTGCAGCTATTTTGCTAAATAGCCCAGCAAGAGCACAACAACAAGCCCAAGCCAGAAGCGATCAGCGCACCGTTACCACAAAAATTGCTGATGTACTGGCGAAATTACCTGCCAACGATGCCAAACAGTTAGACGCTGCGATGAATGATATTGCTGGACTAGGCGAAAGTGGTATTACCGATATGGTAGCTATGCTGGCGGCTCCAGGCAATGGAGACAATACCGGACTCGAATATGCCATTGGTGGTTTTTCGCGGTATGTGATGCAGAAAGACAAAGAAGACTGGCGGCAAATGGCTGCTAAAGCCTATTGCCAAGCCTTAGAAAAAACAAGCGATAAAGAGAATAAAGCATTTATTATTAAACAGTTGCAGAATATAGCAAAAGATGAAACCGTATCTTACCTGCAAGCCTATCTGCAAGATGAACGCTTATGTGATCCGGCTGCCAGAGCTTTAATTAAAGTAAATTCTGCCCAGGCAAATAAAGTTTTGCTTACTGCCTTGCAAAATGCACAAGGTACCTGCCGCTTATCATTGGTGGAAGCCTTAGGAGACAGCCGTGTTCCGGAAGCCGCAACTGCTATTACCCCTTTGGCAAGCAATGAAGATAAAAAACTGAAAAAATTAGCTTTATATGCACTTGCTAACATAGCTGATCCAGCGTCAGAGGCTGTATTAGCCAAAGCTGCCCAGGAAGCTAGCTTTGTGTATGACGTAACCAATGCTACTGCTTCTTACCTCTACTATAGTCAGCGTTTAACAGAATCTGGAAAAGCCACACAAGCTGAAAAAATAGCCCAGACCCTGCTTAGTACCGCAACAGGAGAAAATCAGATACATACCCGTACAGCCGCTTTAAAGCTATTAACTAGTATACAAGGTGAGAAAAGTATGCCTTTGCTGCTGCATGCTGCTACTGATAAAAATCCTGAATACCGGGCTGCTGCGCTGAAATTTGCTGCTCCTTATGTCACACCATCTACCACTACTATGTGGCTGACAAAGCTCAAGAAAGCTGAACCGCAGGCACAGGCAGAGATCATTACTATGCTTGGAAAAAACAAAGCGGAAACTGCCTTGCCAACTGTGCTAAAAGCCTTAAAGGACAAAAATAAAGATGTAAAACTTGCTGCCATTGGTGCTGCCGGTAGATTAGGCCAAGATCAGGTGTTGCCTCAGTTGCTGGAACTACTAAAAAAAGGCACACCAGAAGAAATAACTGCCGTACAACAGGCTTTGCTTACAATGAAGGGAAGCAATGTAGTTTCAGGGGTGGCCAATGCTTTACCTCAATTGCCAGCTGCTGCACAGGCCTCTCTCATTTTTGTGCTAGGAGCCCGTGGTGCGCATGAACGAGTAAAGGATGTATTTTCATTTGTGAAAAACAGAGATACAACTGTCCGCATGGCTGCTTTGAAAGCCTTGCATACGATGGTAAACCAAGATAACTTACCTCAGCTATTCACGCTGCTAGATGAAACGTCTCAAGTAAAGGAAGTACAAGCCATACAACAGGCCGTAATAGCTGCCACCAAAGATTCTGGCGATCAGGCACAGCAGGCTACGTTAATTTTGCAGCAGATGGAAAAAGTATCTGTAGATAAAAAGCCCATGTATTTTCCGGTACTGGCCAGTATAGGTGGTAAAAAATCCCTGGATGCGGTGGCTAAAGCCTTTGCTACCGGAGATGCCTCTACCAAAACTGCGGCCGTTGTGGCCTTATCCAAGTGGACCGATGCGATGGCAGCCAGTGAATTATACCGCATCAGCCAGCAGCCTAAAGAAAGCGCCTATCTGGATCAAGCCTTGAAGGGGTACGTAAATGCTATAAAAATAGCACCTTATGCGGCCGACCAGAAGCTGCTGATGTTGCGCAATGCCATGGAGGTGGCCAAAACTTCCGAACAGAAAAAGCTGATTGTGCGTGAAGTAGAGCGAAATAAAACATTTCCTGCCTTACTGTTTGCCGGAAAATACCTGACTGATGCAGATGCTCAGCAGGAAGCTGCCCAGGCTGTGATGAACATAGCCTTGTCGGATAATAAAGCCTATTATGGAACAATCGTAAAAGATCTGCTAACTAAAACCATAGACGTGTTGAAGGGCCAGGACAGTGAATACCAGAAAGAATCTATCCGCAAGTTTATCTCCGAAATGCCGGAAGGAGAGGGTTTTGTCTCTTTGTTCAATGGCAAAGACCTAAGTGGCTGGAAAGGATTAGTAGCTGACCCAATCAAGCGTAGTAAAATGGATGCCAAAACTCTGGCCAAAGAACAAGCAAAAGCCGATGAAGAGATGCGCACGGGCTGGAAGGTAGAAAATGGAGAACTGCTCTTTACTGGCAAAGGAAATAACCTGGCTACCGTGAAAAAATACGGCGATATTGAAATGTTCGTAGACTGGAAAATATATGACGATGGGCACAAAGATGGGGATGCAGGCATTTACCTGAGGGGAACGCCACAAGTACAGATATGGGATACTTCCAGGGTAAAAGATGGCGCGCAGGTAGGCTCCGGAGGTTTGTATAACAATCAGAAAAATGAGAGCAAACCCCTGAAAGTAGCAGATAATCCGTTGGGAGAGTGGAACACGTTCCGCATTCTGATGAAAGGTGACCGGGTAACCGTATACCTGAATGGAGAGCTGGTAACCGATAACGTGATTCTGGAAAATTACTGGGACCGCAACCTGCCTATATTTGCAGAAGAACAAATTGAATTACAGGCACATGGCTCCAGAGTGGCTTACCGGGATATTTATGTACGGGAAATTTCCCGCCCCAAACCCTATGAACTGACGCCAGCGGAGAAAAAGGAAGGTTTTAAAGTATTATTTGATGGCACCAATATGCATAGCTGGATGGGCAATACCACAGATTATGTAATAGAGGACGGTACTATAGCCATTTACCCAGACAAAGGCGGCAAAGGCAATCTGTACACCAAAGACCAGTATAGTGATTTTGCCTTCCGGTTTGAATTTAAGCTTACCCCAGGTGCTAACAACGGACTAGGTATCCGGGCACCGTTGGAAGGAGATGCAGCATATACCGGCATGGAGTTGCAAATTTTGGATAATGAAGCAGATATTTATAAGACCTTGCAGCCCTACCAGTACCATGGATCTGTTTATGGAGTACTACCAGCAAAAAGAGGATTTTTAAAGCCAGTAGGCGAATGGAACGAGCAGGAAGTAATTGTTAAAGGTCCGAAAATTAAAGTGATATTGAATGGCACCACTATTTTGGACGGCGACCTGACGGAAGCCCGTAAAAAAGGTACCGCCGATGGTAAAGATCATCCCGGTATCCAACGCACTACTGGCCATATTGGCTTTCTGGGGCATGGCAATATATTGTGGTTCCGCAATATCCGCATCAAAGATATGAGCAAGAAATGATAAAATACCTGTAAAATCCCTAAACATAAATGAAGAGAGCCATAGGATACCCTATGGCTCTCTTCATTTTTTAGTAGATGCAATAAAGCTATAGCTTATAATAAACCATTCACTACAGCAAACCGGATTAACTCACCTAATGACTTAGTATTTGTTTTACCTGTGATATTCTTCCGGTGTGTATGAACGGTATGAACACTAATATTCAGCCGAGTGGCGATGTTTTTACTTCTGTGACCTTCAGCCACGAGTTTTATTACTTCTTTTTCGCGTTTACTTAACATAGGATGTTCCCTGGTTTGTTCGTTCAATTTTATGTGTTTGCTGGGCTACATCAGACGGCCTATTATCCTTCCTTCATGATGTTACTTTCTACATACATTTAGCAAATTGCTTTAGCCGGTTTAAACACCGGAACTTTCTAACCTTCGCCGTATTGGCATTTGTTAGATTTAGTCGTGCGGCAATCTCTTCCAGGCTCATATTCTGGTAATAGAAAAGAACCAGAAGCTGTTTGCTTACCTGATCGAGCTTATCTAGTAAGGCATTTAATTGTTCATCCGTTAAAGATTCAACAGGTCTTGTTTCTTCTGGTACAGTATCTACTAAAGAAGTGAGATCTATAGAAGACAATCTTTGTTTGCGCAAAAAATAAAGCCAGTTTTGCCGGCATACAGCATATATATAACTACTTGCTTTACAGGTCAACATGAAATCTTCTTTTTGTAAGTTGCGATAGAGCACAAAGGTGGCTTCCTGCAACAGATCTATAGCATCTTCCCTGGAGCCATGATTATTGCGTAGGTATTTCCATACCATAGGAAAGCATTGCCTGGATAAAGCTTGATAGGCAGTTGCGCACCCTGTGCGTAATGCTTCTGTGGATGGTTCTAATAGAACTTTCTTAGTACGGAGTTTAGTGGTGTTATCAAAAAGCATGTGTGTAAAAGTTTACGTCTACAATAGTTTTAAGTCATTTCAGCAGAAAGAATAGCGAGTTTCCCATCTTTCAGGCATTACAGGTATTGGTTTCTGAAACCTTCTGTATAATTTTCTGTTTAATCAGTTTTACTTATGGCTATGGTTTATTATCAGGTGTTTAGGTTGCTGATAATAGTCGGATAGCTACCCTCATATATCATCACTTTTTGCAAAAATTTTTAGTTTTTTATGGCAGGTAGTTATAGCACTTGTTCAGGTGCATAAAGCTGCTTATTTATTCACTTAACCCCTTTACTATGACAGAAACCTTAACTTGTTTACCGATTGCCCGGACAGTAATACAAACACCTGTTCTTTCCAGGTATCAATGGGACAGAACGCTTGCAAAGGCTTCCAGTAGATGTGCGCAAGAGAACAGATATGCAGGCGAGTGCCAGATAAAAAAATGTCTGGATACATGCCTGTTGCATATGCTATATGAAGGTAGTCAAGAGGCGGCAAGGGCAATAAAATTTATATATCCCTTATATTTTAAAGATCTGCTGAAATATGTGCAGGAGCAGGGCTGTGCAGAAACACAAGAAGCAGAAGATATTGTACAAACAGTGCTGATTGATTTTTTCGTACGGGCACAAAAAGTGAATATTCAATTGCGGGAAGCTTCCTTAAAAGTATATTTATATCAGGCTGTAAAAAACCGGTGGATAGACAAAACCAGAACCAAGCCTTTCAGAGGATCTACTTCCGATAACCTATTAACAAACCAAACAGAAGCAGGGCAAATTACCATAGAGCAGGAGCTGGAAAAACAGAAAAGAATTTATGCGTTGCTTCAAAAAATATTTCCCAGAACGCAAGACAATTGCAGCAAAATTATGCGATATTACTTCTTCAAACTCATGTCCTATGAAGAGATTATGGAGACAGAAGTTGGAAAAAGCTATGGCTCTGTGGAAGCCTTGCGCAACAAAGTACACCGGTGCAGCGAAAAATTCAAACGTGTGTTAGCCGATGAAGCATTGCTGCGGGAATTCGCAGATATATATGGTAAGGAAGGAATAAAGCTTAACCGATCTGGAGACCATCATGAAAAGGGATGATTACCAAGAACTGATTAGAAAATATTACAAGAAAGAGTTAAGTGAGGCAGAGGTAGTACGTTTTAATCAATTACTGCACACATCAGCGTTTGCAAAAAAACTTACGGAGTTTAAGCTCTTTCGTAATTTGTTTGACATGCAATCTTTATATGAGCAAACTCAGCTACTCATGTCTGATATAGCTATCCGTTCTACTAAAGATACTTATTCAACCATTGTGCATGTAGCTATTATAGATGATCATCTATCATTCACCAAACAAATGGCAGAGACTATATCCACTTTCTCCGGATATCAGGTGCTATGGAAAGCTACCAGTGGTCTAGCATGTTTAAAAAAACTTTCTGCCCATCTGCTTCCAGATATTCTTTTGATTACGAATACACAGGAGCCGCAGATGGACAGTTATCAGCTCGTGGCCTGGGTGAAGAATAACTATCCGCAGATACAGATGCTAGTAACAGCCCATACAGAAGATGAATTGCTAGAGCGGATGCTGGAAGCTGGTGCTAGTAATTATATACGCAAAGAGGCCGAACCAGAGGAGTTGAAGAAGATGCTGGATAGCACTGTTCGCAGAAAGTTGTACAAGACTGACGCAATGGCTGCTCCTGTGCTAAAGAGTGCTACCGTGAAGCCGTTGCCTGATGAAAGCAATAAACTGGCTTTGTTATCGCAGCGGGAGCTAGAAATTATTAAGCTTACCTGTAATGAGTATTCGAGCAATGTAATAGCCGAACGATTGAACTTATCTCCTCATACGGTTAATACACACCGGAAAAATATACTTCAGAAATTAGGCGTAAAAACTCAAATGGGTTTGGTAAGGTTTGCTCTACAAAATGGGCTGATTGATTCTCCATAAACTATTTGTGTAGAGTATATATTTATAACATAGCCCAGTGATTCGGTCACTGGGCTATGTTATTTTTGTTGACGGCCTTAACTCTTTGGAAACAATTATTTTGGTGTCATACTGATGGAAACTACTTCTCCTTCCACAATTAAAGCACTTACATGGGTAGACGGAGCTTCAATACGTATATCTGTACCAGTAGCCACAGAAGGTTGCTCAAAAACAGTTCCTTCCAAAATCCATTGTGCGATCAGTTTTCCAGGTTCATCTATAGGAGCAACTTCTTCTTTCTTTCTGGAAAATTCGTATCCGGAAATCAATCTGGGTAGTACGCCGGCAAATGCTTTTTCACTAGCCATAAAATCCATTGAATAGTCTCCCATGTTTTGCACTAGAATACCCTGGGTTGTAGGCAGATTGAGGCCCATCGGAAAAATCAACTCTGGTTTCTGACTGCGTGAGTAAATTTCATCAAAATCACTGGACTGGCTGTATACTTTTTTGCTATCTGAGTAATTAGCCACCGCTTTCCAAAGGCGCGACTGATTACCACGTAGGTTACGGCTGCTGTAAATATCCTCCCGTATGCATTTGCGCATAAAAAGCGGTGCATCGTGCTCTGACTTAGAAAAAGTGGGTGAGGAGTATCTCCATCGTCCCTGCTCTACACAACTTGCCGGTATCACATTCTTAGAAAAAGGAGGCAATAATAACGTAGCATTTACTATTCTATTTTGTTTAGAACCTTTTAGAAGGCTACCCTCATAAATAAGCAAATAACACTCACTCTGGTTTATCACGGTAAGTTCCTGTACGGAACCCGCTGTATCTATTTCAGTAATCTGGGCTAACTCTTTAGACAGGGCTTGCGACAGCTCTATCACCGGTTTAGAAAACTCTGCTGCGGCATGTAAGGTACATATCTGTAGCTTTGCCCCATCTACAGGATACTCAAAAGGTGTAAATGCACAGGCTGAAACATATTCAGCTAGTTGTGCCTGCAATATATTCTTCATGCCCTTTGATTGCAGATTTTATCAAAGGTTACAGAACTGTATAAACTAATTTAAATCGATTTGGGAACATGACCAAACATAGGCAACAAACTCTGGGTTCTATAGAGAATAGTAAGTAACCAATAATGGGAAGCCTTTATCCTTTCTTAGATTTATATGTACCTCAGGAGTGTTGCATAATATTTTTTCTGTGTAAGGTGCCCCACTTCCTCAACGATTCTATTACTTCCCCAAGCGATTTACTATGAGGGGTTAACTCATAAGTAACCTTTACTGGATAGGTGTCGTGTATTGTCCGCTTTACCAGGCCATTTACTTCCAGATCACGTAATTCCTTGGACAGCATTCTATCGGTAATGCCATGTACTTCTTTGGCTATTTCTCCAAAACGCTTTTCTCCGAAAGTAAGCGCCACAATAATAGGCAGTTTCCATTTTCCATTTAATACATCCAGGGCATCTCTGATTGGCCGCAAAATGGACAAGCATTCTGAGTGTTGTATTTCTGTTGGTTCCATGATAGAGGGATATTTTTACTATTCACTATACTAGAGTATAGCGCTATACTCTAGTATAGTACTATATTTCAGTAAGCAAATATACGTAATTTTGTATAGGTATTAAAACAATATATAATTTATTACTATGGAAACATCAGCAAAAAACACATCCAGAACGTTGAATATTAGTTTATGGATCGCACAAATTATTCTGGCAGCAATGTTTATTATGGCGGGGCTTCCGAAAATTACTACCCCGATACAAGAATTAACTGCTTCGCATGCGTTGCCGGAAGCACTTATCCGGTTTATAGGAATAGCAGAGGTTTTGGGAGCAGTAGGCTTATTACTTCCGGGTATTCTTAAAGTCAAGCCTGTACTTACTTCCTATGCTGCTTTTGGTTTGTTCACGATTATGGTACTCGCTTTTCTTTACCATATTTCAAAAGGAGAATTTGCTGCTTTAGGAATCACTATAGGACTAGGATTACTTGCCGCTTTTGTTGCCTGGGGTAGATTTATAAAAGCTCCTGCCACCTCAAAAACTATTAGTGCATGAGAAATTAAGACCGCTAACAGAAAAAATTACTTATTCTAAAGGAGAAATAGTATGTCAATAAATAGAAAATTAATTACGATACAGACACCTCCCGCACAGCAGGGATTTTTGGGAGCAGGCCATATTGCCAAACCTGTCATCCAGGTGGACTATTCAGAAAGCGACCCTTTTATCATGCTGATGGACGATTGGCTCGATAAGCAAGATGAAGAGCCCGTTGGCGGACCTCATCCGCACGCAGGATTTGAAACGGTTTCTTTGTTACTGGAAGGGGAAATAGGGGATTCGGCTCATCGGATGAGAGGAGGCGACCTTCAATTAATGACAGCTGGGAGTGGCATTATTCATACAGAAACCATAGATAAAAAAGCTAAGTTGCGGCTGTTACAATTATGGTTGAACCTTCCTAAAAAGGATAGATGGGCAATGCCACGGGTACAGAATCTACCCTTGGCGCATGTGCCAACCGTAGCAGAGCAGGGCGTAGAAGTAAAGGTATACAGCGGCTCATTTGCCGGTATTTCCTCTCCCATCGAAAACTATGTTCCAATAATTATAGCCGATATTAGCTTGCAAGCAGGTGTTACTACCCAGCAATATATACCTGCCTCGTATACTACCTTTTTATATGTGATTGAAGGAAGTGTACAGGTAGGGGCAGAAGAGAAACTCTTAGCGCAAGATCAGGTTGGCTGGTTAGATAGGCTTGCTGATTCAACTCAAAGTGAATTGAAGCTAAAGGCTACAGAAAATGGAGCCCGTATCATTCTCTATGCAGGGCAACCGCAAGGAGATCCCATTGTTTCTCATGGCCCATTTATTGGAGATACGCAAGAAGATATCAGGCGGCTGTATCAGCAATTCAGGCAAGGTAAAATGGAGCATATTTCAGAAGTAGCAGAAAGTCAACACCTAAACTGGTGACTTTCATGCGTGAAGCACAGCTACTCTGATTTTTTGATATATGTAAAAAGCCCTTGATCTACATCAGGGGCTTTTTAATGGTTATACGAGAGCCCTTAAATAATCATCAGGTTTGTGAAGCGGTTGATTTAATAAACCTATGCTACTGGCAAGGGTACAGAGAAATGCTAGTAAATTCAAGGGAGGTAATCTTAAGTTTTGGGCCTAAACATGGACTTGATTCTAGTAATCAAATTAAAAAATTGAAGGTGTAAAAATAGGTAGTTGGTAATGTGCTAACCGAGAATACAATACTATACACGAAAACCTTTTGTAGAAGCTATGAACCGACAAAGATTGATCTACAAAATACCTCTTTGATCTAGATCGTGCACGATAGCCACCAAAAGTGAAAAACTCAAGATCATAGAGGCAGCCAAAAGAAATTGTTCCATGTTACAAAACTAGTGGCTGTTTTGTATACGGGCAATGTCAAAAACAAATCTAATCTTACAACTAGGATAGAGAAAATCTGTAAAAATGCTTGAAGAAAAATGGTATGAGCAACTACTTAACTAAAGCCTTTAGCCAATTTTAGGAATATATTCACGTATAAAATTATATGGATGCAGCTTATATTAACAGGAAATATTACATTCCTAGATTTATCATCTGCTATTACTACCTGCTGATATAGGTGGCGTACAAATTTGCTCTTCCATAGAGAGAAGGTTTTTCTTGAAGCTTAGTTACCTTAATATAACCTGTTTGTTTAAAAAGGAGCTTCAGCTTTTGGTAACTTACCGGAAAAGGAACCCATTTGTTTGCCGCATCTGTATCATATTCTACGATCAGAAAACCGGAGTTTTCTTTGAGATAGTTACTTAATTTTTGAATTAAGGCTACTTTATCTTTCACAAAATGAAGGGAATTTGCCATAAGTATACCATCCAGTGGAGGCAGATGTAATTCATCGGTAATAAAGTTTGCCTGCTGCTGGCGGATAATTGTATTTTTGGGATTAGAATGCTTCCCAAGCACAACCGTTTGCTGGTCCACCGCATAGATGACACTGCCAATGGGCAATACCGAAGCTAAAGCATAGGTAAACAGACCACTGCCACTTCCTAAATCTGCCCAGGTAGCGTTGAATTCCTGAGATAAACCGTCATACCGGATAAGGTTAATAGCTTCTGAAAGTTCCATATAGGTAGGCAAACAAATACTGGTAGGCAGCTCGTTAGATCAAATGGGAAATATTCTTTAGTAGTGACCTGCATTGTGTATTTTTACTTTCGTGCCATTCCATAATAAAAATAGCCGGCTACTTTAGGAATGCCCTGGGCATATTGCTTGGTAAGTGTTTCAAAACTAAATCCGGCAGCTTGAATCAGTTTTTCTATATTTCTATTTACGTGGCATCCATCTGCCATCACTTTTTGAACAGGCGTAACAAAATGTTGCCATTTTTGAATATGGGCTTCATTACTCAATCCATGCTCTACAAACAGGAATTTACCTTCCGGCTTCAACACCCGGTGAATTTCTTCCAAAGCTTTGCTGATATTTTTGATGCTGCAAAGTGTCCAAGTGCTTACAACGGTATCGAAAAAGGCACCGGCAAAGGGTAACTGCTGGGCATCGCCAATGTGATATTCTACCTGAATAGAAGATTTTTCTATATGCTTGAAAGCTAGTGGATTCATTCCTGCATTTACATCTATGGTGTGTATCTTTTTCACAGACGCCGGATAATACGGCAAGTTAAGTCCAGTACCAAAGCCAATTTCTAATATTTCTCCACTAGCATGTTTTACAATCTCTTTTCTATAAAAGCCAGGTATCTCCCCTGACATACTCATGTTCATTATTCTTGGAAAAATATAGTTGGAATATATACCCATAGTGAGTGTGAACGTGGTTGTCAGGTTCGTACACAACATAACAGTTTTTTAAAGAGTTTTTTAGGTATTGGCGAAAATTTATTACCGCCCTGTTAGAGTAATAATACTTGATCAGCTTGCGTATAAATTTATTCTGAACGTAAACCCTGTGCCGCTTGAAAATTCCCTGGTCACAACATATCATAGAAATATCAAGTTTAAATCAGTCTATGGTACAACGAGCTGGCATTTTTCCTACCTTCTTTATTTCTGGTTTTGAGTGTTCTACGTTTTTGTGGAAAGATAAAAACCGGCGCAATCTTATTGCCGAAACCCAACATGATCGCTCCGCCTGGAAAGATTATCAACTGCTGCGTGAGTGGGGAATTGCTGTTTCCAGAGAAGGCATTCCATGGCCATTGGTAGATAATAAAGGGGTATATAATTTCTCCTCTATAGATCCCATGATTGCAGCAATGAAAGGGCACAAAATTCTGCCAATATGGGATCTTTGCCATTACGGGTATCCGGATGATTTGGATCCTTTCACAGAAACCTTTATAAGTCGTTATGCAGCTTATTGTAAGGCAGCCGCCCGCTACGTAGTTGACAGAATGGATGGACCCTATTTTTTCACGCCTATCAATGAAATTACGTTTTTTTCGTTTTGTGGTGGTGAGTGGGCTTGGGTAGCCCCGTATACCCATACCAAGGAAGACCGTTTCCGTTTTCGCCTGGCTCTATGCAAGGCAGCCATTGCTGGAGTAAAAGCTATACGGGAAGTGATACCTGAGGCACGCATGGTTCATATTGACCCCTTAGTGCAAGTGGTAGCTCCCATAGACCGGCCAGACCAGCAGCAGGCAGCCTGGCATGAAACCTATGTAGATACATTTTTAGCATGGGATATTTTATATGAAAAAGAACATCCCGAACTAGGCGGCTCTCCGGAAATATTAGACATAGTAGGAGCCAATAATTATTCTTTCGGACAAATGGAATACCGCGAACATGGGCCACATCAGGCACTTCCAGCAGATGATGACCGCATAAAACCTCTGTGTGACCTGCTGCACCTGGTCTGGGAGCGGTATAAGCGCCCAATGATTATTGGAGAGACTAGTGGTATGAATGAAGGCCGTGAACACTGGCTACGGGATGTGATGGAAGAATCATTGGCCGCTGTGGAGGCAGGGATTGATTTGCATGGCATTTGTCTTTTTCCTGCAGTAGATATGCCCGACTGGCATACTGGAGAATGGCTGCACAATGGCCTTTGCGATATTTCTGTAGTGGGCGATGAGCTAAAGCGGATTCCTTGTGAGCCTTATATTGCAGAACTACGACGCTGGCAAAAAGAACTCAACCGTGTTACCACACTAGATGAAAATCCCTTTAGTGACCCAGTAGAATTGCAGGATGTGATTGATGCAGCCAAGCGGCTTAAAAAGCAACCTGATAAAAACTGGCATTGACATTTAAAGCACTTTGTTTATGTAAAATTATTAGTTTGCACAACCAAACTGCTTGTTGTTCCCAGGTATAACTACGGTAGTGGGTATGTAGAGCTATTACTTTTTAAAATATATTTTCTGAAAAGCTAGAAATATACCTGTAATGACTGCCATAGACAAGGCCATGGGTAGAAATCCCTCATTTTTTATTTTTGTAGGAGGAGTTTTCATACTGAACAAAGTTAAGGTTTGTTAGATTGGGCAGCAAAGATAAACTACCTATTGCTTGTTGTTAAATTTTCTTACCTGAAGAATTCTATATACCAGAATAGCTAAACCAAATACCAGTAATCCAATCCGTAAGGCCAGATTGTTTGTGTCTCCAAACTTCAAATCCAGGTACAATTGGTAGGCCAGGTAAATTACCAAAGCAGCTACGATAATAATATTTATATACTGATACTGTTTCATGCCATTGTTTAGTTTGGGTATTTTCGCCGATGCATTATGAACTTTTACAGAACAAAGATAGTAGATTTAAGAATTTGTTTGCTTTTCATACAAAAAGCATCAACGATCCAGAGAAAAGAAGTTAATCAAACTCCCTTTCTCTGTATCCGCTGATAGGTTATTTACCGGATGCCTGTCCGGTATCTGTTACACCAAAAACAAATTCGCTACGGCCGGGAGTACCTTCAGGGGATACACCTTCCAAAATAGCTCTATATTTAGTATTCCGGTCGGCTGTATAGAAGGTAAGCAGGGCTTTTCCATTTGCATCTGTTTTTACATTTGGATTCCAGTAAAGCGTAGTACGCAGGTCAGGCAGTTTAGTATCGGCTGTGCCATCGTACTTCGGTGAGTAAAACTGACGTGTTTTGGCAAAGCCTCCGGCCCGGTGAATAATAATGAATTTCTTGCCAGTTTCGTCTATCTCTTCGTAGGTATTGCCGCCCCGCTTGGTGTACACAGCAATTACACCACCACTAGCTCTTCCGCCATAAATAGCCGATCCGGCTGCATTCTTTATTACCTCAATTCTGTCTACATCAAAGGCACTGATGGCACCCATAGCAGAAGCATCCACCGGCACCCCATCTATCAGATACAATGGTTGTCCTTGTCCGCGAATAGTGGCCCGGAAATCATTAAACCCCCTCCGCTGAATTTGTAAACCAGCTACTCTTCCCTGTAACACTTCCAGAATATTACCGGAAGGCGCAACTGGCAGCTGGTTGCCACGCAGTACTACATCAGCCTGGTTATGCAAACGGAAGGGTTCTTCAATGTGCGCTTTGCTTTCAACCACAATATCTTTCAATACAATATCGCCTAGTGTTAGGGATTGAGCTTCGTCTATTGAGTTAATTTGCTGAGAACTGGCCGTTATATACTCTTTACTGGTGCTTGCCAGAAGCATCTCTGCTCCGGGAACCGGAATCTGTGGCTGAGCCGGAACGTATTTCTTTTCATCCATCACTACCTCCACTTGATCTCTGCGGCCGCGGGAATCTGTACCTTGTATCACTAAACTTACCGTATCTGAAAAATTAAACCCTTCAAAAGCAAACTCCCCTTGTTCGTTGGTCTCTTCCACAATAAAGGTCTGGTGTTGATCTTTTAAGTAAAGAATAACTTCCCCATTAGCTACAGGCTTACCCTTAGTAGTGAGCAACTTGCCGCGGATAGTCAGGTCAGTTTCTTTAGCAAAAGATAATTGTGGTAATTGGCCGTCTATCATCTGCTGCCATCCAAACCGCCGCCATCCCTGGGTCATCATCAGGTAACGTAACGCTTGTTGTTTTTCTGGTGAAACGTCAGTGAAATAGTAGTTGGGCTCTTCTACATAGCCTTTCAGATCAGAAGTGAGCAGCAAGTGAGAAACAATACCCGGGGTATTAACCGCCGGCTTAACCAGTTCGTCATCTGTAACCGCCAGGGAGAAATCAGTCGCTACTGGCTGGCCTTTGGCATTTTTCGCTGTAATCTCCATCGTTACTTTTTCACGGGTGCCGTAGGTTTGCTGATTCGTATGGATGGCAAGTTGTAACTGGTCATTATGATTCACAAAAGCTAAGCGTTCAGCCAGTGGTTCGCCAGAAGTTTCACTTAGAGTAAAATGGACAATGCCAGTGGGAAACTTATCCTTCGGTACGTTGACCCCCAATTTATTGCCTTGCCAGTTAATGGTTTCGGTAAAAAGTAATTGGTTTTGGGAAATGCCAGTCAGCAATAATGGCTTGGCGTTCGGCACATTGGTCTGCACCTGTATACGTATTTGGTTTTTGTCTGAAACCTCATCTACAGCTAAGCTATAACCCTCGGCTTTAGCTACTGGCAGCGGATAGTCTATAACAGTTCCATTGCTGAAAGGTACTTTGAGAAAATACCGTTTACCCTGTTCGGGTGTCAGCTCAAAAACTCCCATGCCCAAATGTGCGCTTTTTACTGCCTGTACCTTGCTTCCATCCTGGTCGTACAACGTGCCCTGGATCGTTACCCCTTGTCCCTGCGGATCAATGGCTTTGAAAGCTACCTTGGAAGGTAGACCCGTAACCAAGTCGCCGCCTTCCGGGAAAAATTGCAGATCTATTTTTTGCTGAGTAGTGGCTTTGGTTGTTTCTTCCTTTACTTGGTCAGCGGGGTTAAAAATCTGAACTTCCCGGTGATAAAAGCTTACTTCTCCAAAGTTGCGCATCCAGTTGGTATAGGCCGTTAGCCGGTAAGTACCAGTAGCTAGTGAATCTGGCAAGGTGATGCTGCTGGCTGCTTTGCCGCCTTCCGATTTTAACACCAGTCTTTGGGCAGGTTTACCACTTGTGCTGATCAAATCTACATAAATAACTTGGCTGCCAGAGACTGGTTTTGTCTGGGAGGCATCCTGTAAATAGGCTTTCAACCAAATTGTTTCACCGGCCGAATAATAGGGCTTGTCCAGGTGCAGGTATAACTTCTCAGCACCGTACTCCGTGCGTAGCTTTTGCAAATATTGTTCAATCCGTTCAACGAGTGGCTCTTTGTTGCCACTTACCATGATAAAGGAAGATAATAGCAGCAGTACTACACTTAATGCTGCTGTCTGATATATTTTGTTATGTTTGTTCTCCATCGGTTATCTGTCTCTAGTTATCTACCATGAGGTATACGACCTCTGTATAAAATAGAACAAAATAATGGAGCAATGGGTTTTCTAAAAATGACTTAATGATGTATATAAGAGTAATTAATTTATTTTTAAATCTAAGTTTTTGACCATATCTTCTTGCTTTTCTTTTGCTTGTCCAAAAGAAAAGTAACAAAAGAAAAAGACAGCATCAACAGAGCCTATTTTACGCCAGATAAAAACATCCCACAAGCCTCCGGCAACCCACTAGGCAAAATAGGCCACACTGTTGCTGCACCACCCAGCACACAATTAAGAAAATTTTCAATGAAGGTACATGAGAGTAATCGTTAGATCATGCTTCAATACATCCTAAAATTAGTATGGCTGAATAAACTTCTGTACCTAAGATAGCCTAATAGTTTGTTGCACATTACAGACTTTAAGCCCTTTAGCTCTTATAGTTTTCTGTTTATTAATCTACTTCCTGGAATCTCTCATCTCCACACATTCTCACAATTCGCGGCATAAATGTACCTAACACATCTACCAGGTCTTGTTGATATGCCATTACCTGATGAATATCTTTATAGACCATGGGTGCTTCGTCCAGGCCGGAACCTATCAGTTCTACGCCAGCCTGCAACAGATGTGCAGTTACTGTTTTCTTATTCAGGGTTTCTTTCGCTTTTGTTCTGGATAGTACTCTTCCGGCTCCATGTGAAGCAGAGTTTAATGCTTGAGGTTCTCCTTTTCCCCGCACAATAAACCCGGAGGAGGCCATAGAACCAGGGATAATCCCTAACACTCCTTTTCCGGCTGGTGTAGCCCCTTTCCGGTGCACAATGATATCAGCACCAGTGGCATCTTTTTCTTTCCAGGCAAAGTTATGGTGATTTTCTATCATAGTTAGCGGAGTAGCCCTCAAGCCAACCGCCAGCCGCTGATGAATCTGATGATGGCAGGCAGAAGCATAATCGCCGGCCAGGTTCATGGCCTGCCAGTATTCAGCACCAGCTTCTGAATCCAGATCTAACCAAGCCAGGTGTTTGGCTTCCTGAGGTAATTTGCAAACGTCCATAGCTACGTTGGTATAATGTGCTGCAATGGTGGCCCCCATACCTCTGGAACCAGAATGCGAAAGTATAGCCAGATATTGTCCGGCTGGAAGGGCAAATTCGTTCGCTGAAGAAAGAAGCTCTACTATACCAAACTCTACAAAATGGTTTCCTCCGCCAGAAGAACCAATCTGTTTGTAGGATTTATCTTTCAATCCTTTCAATAGGGCAATTTCCTGGAATTCTTTTCTTTCGAAAATGGCATTATCCAGAGGTTTCTTAAAGGTAGCGGTACCAAACCGGGTGTTGTTGAGCAGCAGTTGCTTAAAATCTTCTTTTTTTGCGTCCATCAAGGAAACTGGTAGATCATACAAGGTCATACACATGCGGCAGCCAATATCTACCCCTACTCCATAAGGAATGACGGCATTTCTGGTGGCCAATACACCGCCAATGGGTAAGCCATAGCCTGGATGTGCATCGGGCATTAAAGCACCAGCCAGAGTTATAGGTAGTTTCATGGCTATTTGCATTTGCTTGAGTGCTCCGGCTTCAATAGCTTCGGCCCCGTAAATCTGATACTCTTTTTGTGGTACTAAAGAAATAGTATCTGGCTTTTGAGTTAAGGCTTCTGCAAGAACTTTTAGCTCGGCATGTTCCAGATAGGCAGCTGGCTGGGCCAGTAAGCAGGCTAAGAGTTGAAGTTTTTCTTCCCTGGTTTGCGAGGTAAATGATTCCTCCAGAATTTGCAGGGCAATACCAATGGCCTTACCTTCCGGGTAGCCCAGTTGACGTAGGTCTTTTCCGGTTACTGTGGCTGCTTGCGTGAGTTGTATCTGTTCCATAAGAGGATTTTTTCTGATAATGGCTATTTTGTTAAATCTTACCTCAAAGCTCCAGGCTTGCTGCGCAGTGTTTTTGCGCAGGAGAAAGTATTTTTATACTTTTCTAAAAAAATAGTGATATGCCAGTAAACCGTAATGCCCTTATCCGCTACCGTACCCTTGACAATTGCCTTCGAAACCGCTACCGTAAGTGGACGCTGGAAGATCTGATTGAAAAGTGCTCCGAAGCCTTGTATGAATATGAAGGCATTGATAAGGGCGTTAGCCGGCGTACAGTGCAAATGGATTTGCAAATGATGCGCAGCGATAAGTTAGGCTACAATGCACCTATTCAGGTGATTGATAAAAAATATTATACCTATGAAGATCCTAGTTACTCCATCACGAATATTCCCCTCACCGATGGTGATCTGACAAAGCTCTCTGAAGTAGTAGATATTCTGAAGCAGTTTAAAGGATTTAGCCATTTTCAAGACCTGGGGGAGATTGTACAGCGGCTGGAAGACAAAATATATACCTCTAAAACTAAATCGGAAACCTTTATTGATTTTGAGAAAAACGACCACCTGAAAGGGCTAGAGCACATCCCTACACTTTACACGGCTGTACAAAAGAAAAAGGCTATTTTGCTTAGCTACCAGTCATTTAAAGCCAGGGAAGCAAGTACCTTTGTCTTTCATCCATACTACCTGAAAGAACACCGCAACCGGTGGTTTGTGTTGGGCTGTAAAGGCAAAGGAGATCCGCTGCTAAATTTGGCTCTAGACCGGATTATCGGCATCGAGGAAACTGATGAACATTTTACTCCATGTGTTGATATTGAGCTAAAAGGATATTTTAGAAATGTGATTGGGGTAACGGTAAACCTGAATCAGGAACCTATAGAAGTAGTGCTGTTTTTCGAACAGAAAATAGCTCCGTATGTGCTCACTAAACCTATGCACCCTTCCCAAAAACTAGTAGAAAAGCACAGCAACGGCGTAGTTATTTCTTTGTATGTGCAGCATAATTATGAGCTGGAAAAAGAAATTCTAAGCTTTGGCGATTCGGTAAAAGTGCTGGCACCAGAAAGGCTGAAACGTTGCATCAAAGATACCCTAACCCATGCCCTGGATCAATATAGTTATGAAATTCATCAGGCGAAGCTGGAAAACCAAATCCGGAAGCTTACCCATACTGGGTTTACCATTTTGCCGCATGTGTTTACCAAAAAGGAAATGAGCCATGTGAAAACACTTATTGCCAAAGCTTATCCTCCCACTGGCGAAAGCAAGCCAGTACATGCCGTTAGAAATTTTTTGCAAGAGATCAAAGGTCTAATAAATGTTCTATTCAACCAGAACCTGAAAACTATTCTCTCGGCCATTAGTCCAGAGCTTTTTCTATCTAAAGCCATTTATTTTGATAAGCCTCCCTTGTCTAACTGGTACGTTACTTGGCATCAGGATACAACCATTACCGTGAAGGAAAAAATAGAAACAGCTGGTTTTTTCGGATGGTCTAAAAAAGAAGACCTGATAGGCGTTTGCCCACCAGAAGACGTGCTGAAAAATACAGTTACTATCCGTATTCATTTAGATGATACCGATGAAAAGAATGGTGCGTTGAAAGTAATTCCAGGTTCGCACAACAAACGGCTGTCAAATGAAGAAATAATCCTGATTACTCAGAACAGTTTGCCATTTACCTGCGAAGTGGGTTGTGGAGGCGTACACCTGATGAAGCCTTTGCTTTTGCATGCCTCTGCCAAAACTATAAACCAGAAACACCGGCGTGTAATACACCTGGAATTTACCACAGCTGACTTACCTAATGGACTAGAGTGGGCAGAAAAAGTGCTTTTCTAAATAGGTATCTTTGACTTTTATAGGGATAGGTTGTACTTTTCTGTAACTATTGTTTACTATCTATGCCACCTGCTGATATTTATCAATATAAATCCTATCTATTCACCATTGCTTATCACATGCTAGGGGAGGTGCCAGCGGCTGAAGACCTAGTGCAGGATACGTTCGAAACATGGCTACAGGCAGACCGTCTGCAAGTAAAAGAAGTAAAAGCCTACCTGAGCCGTATTCTTATTAATAAAGCACTGGCCAGGCTTGAACAAGTAAAAAAGCAGCGTGAGGTATACAAAGGAGTTTGGTTGCCCCAGCCATTACTAGCTGAACAAGATATACAAGAGGAATACACTCTGGAATATGCCTTGCTTTTTTTACTCGAAAAATTGAATCCCTACGAGCGGGCCGTGTTTGTGCTGAAAGAGGTTTTTGCCTATTCGCACCAGCAGATTGCCGATACCTTGCAAATTACGCCCGAAAACTGCCGGCAACTTCTCCACCGGGCAAAAGAAAAAGTACGTGCAGGAGGCAGACAGCAACCAGCGGAGGTAAGCAAACAGCAAGCTCTATTAAATGCTTTATTACGAGCCATGCATGAGAAAGACCTCTCTCAGCTTGAAGATTTTTTCTGGGAAGATATTGTAATGTATCAGGATGGTGGAGGCAAAGTGGCGGCTGCACTCAAACCTATTTATGGAGGAAAAAACATACGCAAATTCCTGGAATATATCTTGTATTTAGAGCCGGAAACAATTCTAGAAGGAAAGCTTGTCTGGATGAATGGAGCTTGGGGTATTTTATTCTACCTGAATTCTGTACCGGATACAGTAGGAACCATCGAAATAGAAGGAGACAAAATACGCAACCTGTTTTTCATCCGGAACCCAGATAAAATTATTCTCTCTTAACTGGCCGACTACTTGCAGATTGCCTATAGTCGTTACGGGGTGACAAAAAATAGTTTTTATTTTTTGTCACATCCAGGGCCTTTCGCCCTCCTAGGATAAAAACTTTTAAAACCTATGGAAACCCGTTTAACACCTATTGAAAAGCCTGCAGGGCTTATGATACTGATGTATTCTTTCTCCAAATACCTGTTTGGTAAAGTGCTCAGTCCACTAAAGATTGCCTATGCCCGACTACCTATAAGCTTTAGTCTGTTTTCTAATAAAATTAGCCGGCTGGAAAAGAAAATGGTTCTGAAAAGAGAGCTGGTTTTGTTAATCCGGCACCACGTAGCCCAGATTAATACCTGCAGCTTCTGCATGGATATTGGAATTGCCTTTGCCCTTAAAGCACACCAGAACACAGAAAAGTTTTATCACCTGGATGAACTGATGACCAGTCCCTTGTACAGCGATGCTGATCGGGCTGCCTTGCTTTTTGCCCAGGAATTAACTGTGGAAAAGAAGATATCAGATGCTACATTTGCCAGGGCTACGCATTACTTCTCAGACCGGGAACTGGTAGAAATTGCCTGGATTGTATCTACAGAGCACTACTACAATCTGATGAACCTGGCCTTCAACATTCACTCCGATAATTTGTGTCAGGTAGGAAAAATGCCTAGCAAGAAAAAAGAGGTTGGAGTATAGAAGACAGTATGCTCACTAGAAAAATTTCTATCTAATAAGTATTCTCATGTAAATAAGCAATACATCTTCCGTAGCTTATCTACATGAGAATGCTGGCAAAACCTATTATGCTTGTAAACAGTAAACAACCCTGTTATGCAAGTGCCAGGTTTACAACTACAAGTATGTACGGAGAATGAAATACCCACCATTCTGAGAGTGGCTATACAATCGTACCGGGAGCATTACACCTATTTATGGACGGATAAAGGAGAGAATTACATAGCCAGCAACTTTACCCCGGAAATACTTACCAGAGAACTGCAAGCTAAGAAAAGCCATTTTTACGTAGTGCAGCTGGAAAGTGAACCGGTTGGCTTTTTTAAGCTCAATGATGAAAAGCCCTCAACTACTTTCCCGGCTACAGATTGCCTGGAACTGGAAAGAATTTACCTGCTACAAAAAGTAGCTGGAAAGGGAATAGGTAAACAAGTGCTTAAGTTTGTTATGCAAGTAGCCTCGGAAAGGAACCGAAGTATTGTTTGGTTGAAGGCTATGGATAGTAGTCCTGCCAAAGGGTTTTATGAAAGAATGGGCTTCACTGGTAAAGATACTTATAGGCTAGATTTTCCCTTTATGAAAGATGAACACCGAAAGATAGTAGTAATGGAAAAAAGTATATAAAAAAAGAGCTGCACAAAATGCAGCTCTTTTAATTTAACAAGTTAACGAATATGATTTAGCTTACTTATTTCTGTATAACTACTCGCTTGTAGACGCTAGCGCCTGAATCGGAAGTTGCCTGGATGATGTAGAAGCCTGATTGAATATGCTGTTGCAAGTTCATGATTGTTTTCAGGGTACCATATTCATCCGCTGTTTCAGACATAGACTGAATTATTCGTCCATTGAGGTCTGTAAGGGTAAGCACTACCTGTTCATCCATCTGCATGCCTGTTAACTCTACATATACTTTATCCCCAATGTTCGGGTTAGGATGGATGTTGAGTGATAGAGCAGATAAACTTTGTGCCGCATTCACCTCTGAAGTTATCCGGCTGTTTGTAGTAGAAACAGGGATTATCTCAATGGCGCTTACCTTGGCGTTTTCAATCTGACGGATAAACTGGATGGTTACATTTCTGTCTGCAATTGTAACTGGGAACTCCCGTACAATGGCTTTCAGCATGCCACCGGCTTCTTTGAAGATGTCGAAGTTCACCAATTCCTTGGTGCCACCTTCCAGATTCACATCAAACAACCGCAGATTCTGTCCATTCTTATTTAACTCTACAAAATGTAGACGTACTAAGTAATTTCCATTCGTTACAGGCACATTGTATGTGAAGGCCACTGCACCGACAGGCACTTGTCCTGTACCTGCTGCCCCTCCTGTCCATTCACTCAGGAAGATGCTCTGGGTCATATCTGCAGGAACACCAGTAATAGTTGGTGATGAATTCAGTGTGTAGGGGAAGCCTCCGCTTACATAGCTGTTACAGTTGCCAAACACACAGCCAGCCCAGGTAGTACCATTCACTGTCTGCGTAGTACCTCCGGCATTAATCCGGATGGCATTCGCACCCACTGCGCTTACTAAGACTGTAATTTGTTCTTCGTCAGCGAGAGCAGGTGAACCATTGTCAGTTACCTTCACGGTGAAGCTAAAGCTACCTGTTTGAGCAGGTGTCCAGGAGAAAGCACCACTTGTTGCATTGATTGTAGCCCCTTGTGGCGCACCAACCAAAGAATAAGTTTTAGTTTGGCTAGCATCTGTATCAGTAGCTGTTGCTGTAAAGCTCAGTGTCTGACCTACCGTTACTGTTTTGTTACCTATCGTTGCTAATACTGGAGCCTGGTTCACGATACTTACCGGGATAACCTCAATAGCTGATACTTTTGGCATATTGGCCGCGCCTGTCAGGAAGTTAATATTCAACGTTCCATCTGTTATGGTTACTGGCCAGGTTGACTGAACTGGTCTCATCGCACCACCGGCAGCTGCATAGATGTCGTAGTTAGTCAGCTTACGGCTACCCTCCATATCCACATGGAATAAGCGTCTGCCACTTCCTGCTGCGCCACCACCTGGTGCACCAAAGTAAATCTCTGCAAAGTGCAGCACTACATTGTATGTGCCATTGCTCACCGGAATGTTGTAGCTGAAAGTAGCATCTGAACGTTCGCTGAGGTATAACACATCATCGGTCGTGTTTAGAATATCTCCACTAGCTAGAAAGAAAGTACGCGTTGTTCCACTGAAGTAGGTATCCGCAATAAACTGACGGTTACCTGAAGCAGTAAAGGCTGCTCCACCTGCATTAATTCGGATGGCATTCGCTACTACAGCTGCATTCACGGTTACTGTAATTTGTTCTTCGTCAGCGAGAGCAGGAGAACCATTGTCAGTTACCTTCACGGTGAAGTTGAAGCTACCTGTTTGAGCAGGTGTCCAAGAGAAAGCACCACTTATTGCATTGATTGTAGCCCCTTGTGGCGCACCAACCAAAGAATAAGTTTTAGTCTGGCTAGCATCTGCATCGGTAGCTGTTGCTGTAAAGCTCAGTGTCTGACCTACCGTTACCGTTTTGTTACCTATCGTTGCTAATACCGGCGCATTGTTAGTAACCGGGAATGAGGAGATTACCTCAATAGCTGACACTTTCGGACGGTTAACTTTGCCTGCAAACTCAATGGTAAGTGTGCCATCGGTTACGGATACGTCAAACGATTTAGTTACAGCTGCCATGGCGCCTCCATCTGCTACAATGTCGTAGTTGCTTAACCGGGTTTGCCCTTCCATCCGCACGTCAAACACCCGTTTGCCTGCATCGTTGGCTCCTACGAAAAAGATTTCAGCGAAATGCAGTACCACTTTATGATTGCCATTTCTTACAGGAATATTGTAAGCAAAGGTTCCCATGTCGGTGTTAGAACCACGTTCTGTTTTATACAGTACATCATCTGTCGTATTAGCAATATCTCCCAGATTCAGGTTCTGATACGTATACGTGTTGTTGAAGTACTGATCGGCAGAGAAGCTTACGCCACTTGGCAGAGAAACTTGCGGACCACCTGCATTGATACGTAATGTAGCAACCTGGCAATCTGTTTGACGGCTAACAGTTACTTCCTGAGATTTGCTACAACCTGTAGCATCTATTACAGTTACTGTATACACACCTTCAGCTAAGTTATTGGCTGTAGCACCAGTCTGTGCTGGAAGCGTATTCCAGGTGATGGTGTAATTGCCTGAACCGCCAGTGATGTTACTTACAGTAGCTGATCCTGTTAAGGCGTTACAAGACAATAACGGCGCATTCACTGTAAATGCCAGATTATTGTTGCGGTCTGGGATGGTAAACGCACTGGAAGTTTCGCAACCACCGGCTACATTCTCTTTTACATAGAAGGTATACAAGCCAGAAGCCAGATTCGCAAATACAGGTGAAGTCTGGTAGGTTCCGTTTTGTCCTACTTTATACAGCAGAGAAGTAGCCGTTGTGTTTGTTACGCCTAACGTAATTGTACCATTGGCCACCCCACATTCAGAGCCAGTAACCGATTGCTGGGTTAAGGCTATGGCATTCGGATTAGTAGCAGTTGTAAAGATCTCTAGACCGGCAATCGCCAAACGGTTTGCAGTTGGGTTGAAACGGATATCTAATCTTCCATCTATTACACCAACTTCAAAATCTTTCACCAACGCTGCCTTATAACCCACTTCCCGGAAAATATCTAAGTTAGTTAACCGTGTCTGGTTTTCTATATTGATACTGAACACCCTTGATCCTTCAGTAGTATAGAAGTTTTCAACAAAGTGCATACGAACCATGTAGTTTCCGTTTGTCACTGGTATCTGGTAGCGTATTTCAGCCAGATTGGTAGTAGAAGATAGGTATGTCTGATATAATACATCGTCTTCAGTACCAGCTATTGGTGTAGCTGCTGGCTTATCTAATTGTACAGACCCTTGACGGTATGTTCTGTCTGCTTCCCATACTTTAGCATTGATGGTTACATTCGCATCAGCACCACTCTTAATTCGTTTGGCAACGGTAATTACACTGCAATTATCGTCTGCAATACCATACAGTGGTATCCGAAGCGGGGAGAGGCTGTTGTTGTAATGCACCAGCAACACGGCATTTTTGATACCCTTACTTCCTGGTCTGAAACCTATGGTAACTGTGGTAGTTGCCTGAGGGGCCAAACTTACGGATGCAGGTGTAGTTACGGTAAATTCATTCAGGTTCGCTCCAACAATTTCTACACTCTTAATTGTAATACCTGGGTCGCTGCTGCCATTGGCATAGGTTAACCCTAGGTTTTTCAGATCAATGGTGCGGCTAAAGTTTGTGCCGATCTGTCTGGAGCCGAAGTCTACAGCAGAAGGCGCAGCAGCTAGTTCTGAATAGTTGGCGGCACCTACTTCTGGCTTAACGTTACTTATATAGAACACGTTATCCTGATAATCATAGTTAGTTACACCAGGTGTGCCAATATAATCGTGACCGATAATGTAAGCATTAGGGATAATGTTTCCATTCGGATCTATCGCTTTCCATACACGTACACCAATTTTACCTTCAGAGTTTCTGGTACGGTCAGAGTAAGAAGCACTTACTTTGAAGCCAAAAGCACCAGTCGGATTGAAAGTTCCATCGGCCAGCAATGTAGAAGAGCCATTTCTCATCGGTAACAATGATTGTCCATCTAAACTGTTGTGCGCAAATACAGTTGTGTTGGTCGTAGACCCTTTTGCATACCATTGGAAGGTTTCTGTTGAAGCACAGCAGCCATGATAGGCCCCCATCTGAATCACATACACTGGTTTGCCAGCATCTGCTTTTACAAAGAAAGAAGAAAGAATCTCATCTGTGTTGAGCAACAAGCTAGTGCCTGCATTTGTGCCATCATTTGAGTTGAATCCGGTAGAAGTTTTGAAACCGAAAGCTCTGATAATTTCAGATCCATATGGCTCATTTCCACCTTCACCTCTGGCTTGCCACATACCATGCAACACAAGGCTCTTTCTTGGAGTGAAATCATCATTAGATGCAATATGCAGCGTATCGTTCAGAATCCGAATTCTTCCGGATGTAAACTGAGCCACGAACTGAATACCAACTTCCACCGAACTACCTGGGTTAACAGTAAGAGGAAGCATAGTAGCTGCATCAAATACTGTATTATTCACTTGCGTAATTTTCCAGGCTGCTGTATTAGAAAGCCCTAAGTTACTTATGTTCAATACGCCAGCTCCTTTATTGCTAATCCGTACTTTTACCTGGTCGTGGTTACGGTTGTAGGGAGTAAATGTACCATCTCCGTTACTTCTTCTCCAGGGTTCCTGAATCAGCGAGAATGTCAAGCGGTCGTTGGCAGGGAATTTATCTAGGTTTTCCACCAACATATTCGTATTGTTTAACTCTGGTATTACCACATTGAAAGTTGTCGCGGCAGAGGTGAACTCATTTCCATTTCCATCAATAGCTCTGGCCCGTACGTTGTATGTACCTACTGCATTGATTAGCAGCGGTGCAAAGTAGTCAGTAAATGGACCGTTGTTGATGCTGTACAATACGCTGGCTACTTCTGATCCGCCTGCATCAGTTGCATTAACAGAAACAACTACTTGGTTGCGGTATACACCGGCAGATTGTAAAGTACCTTTTACCTGTACAGTAGCAATTGGCGGTATGAAATCACCCTCGGCTGTGGCCTGATCCACGATCACAAAATTGATCTTGGTGTTTGTACCACCATTGGCGTCAATGGTAAGCATACCATCGGTAACCTCTACCGTAACCGTAGCAATCCGGAAAGGATTTTGGGCAGTTGGTATAAAGTTGGTGATAGCTGCTACCCCTTCTACATTAATTGTATGGTTACTGTCGAAAAAGTCCAGATCACCGGCACCTACCGTAACATTGTATTGACCAGGTGCTACTTTCATTTCCCAGCTGCCTGGCGTTTGTGGGCTAGTAGAACTTTGCATTAACGCTAAGGTTCTCAGCCGGGTTTCAACCGTGGCCGAGGTACGCTCACGCATACTAGCCGTATGGTCTTTAGGCGCCTTGGTGGTTGGGTTTACCCAGCCATATCCTCTTGCCTCACTGTATGCTAAACCAGCATCTGCCAGATAATCTGCAGGCGTAGCTGTAGTAGCCAGCTGGAAGTTTATTCTGGTTGCGTTGGCACCTATATCTGCGATGCGCATATTCACTGTTAGGGTTGCAGCAGTATAATCGGCAGCAGCAGCCGTAACCGTAGCGGTATACACCCCGGCAGCTAAACCATTAACATTTACACCAAAAGATAAATCGCCTAGGGCAGCTGTTGGCAAGATCAGCCAGTTGCTGTTCGCAGATTTAGTTAAGGAGACAGCAGCAGGTGTACCATTGCTTGCACTCAACGTGGCTATTTTTGCGGAAGTTATTCCATTCAGCGGCACATTAAAGTTCAGGCTTGTTGGATTGAAAGCCAGGGCTTTACGTGTTCCAGCAGGGATCACATTTTGGAGTACAAACACATAATCCTGGTAATCACCATTAGAAGCATCTTCAAAACAAACCAAGTAACTGTTAGGTACCAAGACTCCCTGGCGGTCTTTTAATGGATAGGTACGTACCGCATGTAGGGCAGGTCCGCCGGCATTCAACGGATCTTCTGTATACGATAACCTGTTTTGCAAACCCTGTACATATATTCCGAATGTACTTGTTTGTGGATCGAAACGGTCGGAACCGGCTACAATTTGCGGGAAAAGGGCTTGATGCTGACCTGAAACTCCAGATAATGTTCCAACAGCTGTCCGTACAGGCGCATCATTTTGCTTGGTGTAGAATCCAAAAGGCAATTCCTGGTTGGGCGAATAGCGGGCTACAGGAAGTATAGTTACTATTCCTTCTCCTGCTTTTTCGAAAAGCTGTACAGCTACCTCTTCTCCTTTCAGTGTTGCCTGAGTTCCATCAGCTAAGGTTGTCCATCCTACATTGATTTTATAACCTAACACATCTACTACGGTTTGTAATGGCGGTTCATTGCTTCCTTCAAATCCGTTCAACGACATGCCATACAAGCCAATGCTTAATGCAGGGCTATTCAATGCATCGCTAGGTATATTCAATACCGCATTGAATGTAGAAACTGCGCTGCCTGGAACAAAGGCTATTTGAATTGTTTTAGTCTCATCAGGACCGATTGCATTTCCAGTAGGCTCGCCTTCCACAGAAATAGCTTGCAGCGCAAAATTGCTGACATGCGTTCCGCTGATTGTCAGGTTACCCAGGTTTAGTGTTTGATTGCCTGTATTAGTGATAGTTAAGCGCTTGGTAATAGTTGTGCTCTTTATACCATCAAAAATAAGTTCATCATTGCTTACATTAATGACAGCAAATGGGGCAGGAGTATTTACCGTTAAAGTTACCTGTAACGTTGCACTCTTATAGCCATCAGCAGCAGCTGTAATAGTAGCTGTGTAGTTACCAGCAACCAGGCCTGTTTCATTGATGCTAAATGTTAAAGCACCCAAAGCAGGCTGAGGTAACACTAGCCATTCACTTCCAGCTGATTTTGTCAGTGTTAATGCTGGTGTACCTGCGTTGGCTGTTAAGCTTACCGTTTGTGTAGCTGTAGGCAAACCAGGGGTGTGAGTGAATGCAATAGAAGGGGTAGAGAAGGTAAGTTCTCTTACCACAACCGGCTTCACATTGTATGCTATTACTACCACATCCTGGTAATCAAATCCACTGATGTGTTCTTCCGTAGCTATTATGTATGCATTTTCTACAACGGTACCATCCGTATTTTTCAGTGGATATACCCGCACATGATGAGGAATAGTACCTTCAAATGTGTTTAGGGCATCCTCACTATACAGATGACGATTGTTAAAGAAAGGCCAACGAGAATAGAAGCCAAACGAAGCTGTACCCGGATCAAAAGAAAGGTTACCAGTTGTTTGTACGTCTACTGTCTGATAGCTGCTGTTGGCTACTGTAAAAAGTTCATTCTTCGCATTTGCATCGCCGGAAACATACCAGCCAAAACCTGTTACGATACCGCCAGTGTGTGTCGGCCCAAATACAGATAATGGTTGAATGGTTACCGGACCATCTTCTGCCCGCTGGAATCGCTGAGCTGTAATTTCTTCTCCTAACAAAGCGGCTCTTTGCTGCGAGGTATTGCTGTGAATAATGTTTGTGCTCTTGTTATCATCTCCCACATTCACATTAATGCCATGCACATCTAAAATTGCCTGCAGAGAAGGCTCATTTGATCCACTTAGGCCAATGGTTCCTAAGCCATTTAAGGCTACTTCTTTCACCGTGTTATTCACACTGGTGATAGATAGTTTGGCTGTTTTAACACCTACTGATGTAGGATTGAAAGCCACATTAAAGGTAATGGCACTATTGGGTGCAATAGAAACCGGGCTAGCTGTGCTTGCTGCAGGTGCACCTAGTAGCTGGAATTGATTTACATCCGTTCCTGCTAAAGAAATGCCTGTTACGAGTAATGTAGTATTACCTTTATTAGCCAGCGTAATGGTGTGAGTTTTACCTGCTTCGCCACCAGTTACATCGTTATCCACAATTTTGGCAGGGCTTACATTAGCTATACCTACTGGCGCCGATGGCGTAGTAGCTTTCAATAACACCAGTTGTGCAGTTTGTCCGGCTGTATTGTTCCAGTTGTATTCAATTACATACAAGTTTCCGGTCTGCACATCTTCGGTAATATCCAACGGGTTGGTAAATCCGGAAAGACCTGGTACGCCATTGGTACCTGAACCAGTTTGGAATTTTACGATGTCATAAATTTTATCATCGTCATCTGCAGAGTTGATAGAAGCAAGATTTTCCATAGAACCTGGCTCCAATATGATGATATCACTACCACCACTGAAACGGCATACCAGGATTCTGCCCTTCAAGGCACCACCAAATGCGTTGCTCTTATATTCAATTACTCCGTTGGGTGATTTGTTCAACTCGAAGTTGAAGGCAGCACCCCGGTAGTTAGCATCCGGCCCTTGTGTGGTAGCATATTTTGGATTATCCAGATACCCACGGTTGGTTACATATTCGCCACGCAATGGGTTTGGATGCCCAAAAAAGCCAACAGGTTTAAATGGATTTACGCGGAACAACCAGTCATTCTGTACTTTTACACTAGTGGTAGCAGGTACTACTGGTCCATTGTAGAAACTGCCATCTGGCCGGCGGGTTCCCATAACAGAAGCTGGTGAATTACCACCCGCAGCAGAACCGTTGGTTGGTACATACAACTGTCCGTTAGAGTGCCACAGCAGATCGTAGGCATTCCGTACACCAGAAGCATAAATAGTTAATGGTGAGTTAGTCGCATACGGATTATAGGTGCCATCTGACATCCGGATATTAGCAGCAGGCGCAGCATTGATCAGGCTTTGATTAGCTGTTGTCCGTACATCTAATGGTAGAGTTAACCCAGTTAATTTCTGCAGGTCTAAGCGTAATACAGCACCGGCTAACAAACTTTCTTCCCGTTGCCAGGTGCCATCATAGGCACCCATTGAGCTATTACTTCCCTGGCAGAAATACAAGGCACCATCCGGGCCGAACACGATATTATTTACCAGGTGATCTTTTGCTGAACGGGGCAGTTTGGTTAATACCAGTTGTTCAGTTTCGAGATTGCTTCCAGTAAGTCTTGACAAATTGCCATCAAACTCAGGCGCATTGGTAAGTCCTGCGGTACAATGGGAAATGTAAGCAATAAGATTGGTTGGAGTAGAAGCAGGATCAAATACCAAACCTACCGCAGAGCGGGCGCCATATTTGTTGATCACTGTTCTTATTTCTATCTGACCTGAAAGCATGCCTGTTTCCCGGTCTACGACAAAACGTTCAATCACTCCATCTAACCGGAGTGCATAGAATCTGCCATCTGGGCCAAAGGTTAAAGAAGTATATTTCTTGCCTATGGTACCTGGAATTACTTGTTTAGGTGCAAACTCTACGGCTGTCGGGCCATCTGGTGTAGTAAGCTCTCCAGTGGTAAAGGTTGCTTCATACGGTAAGAAAGAAGTACCACTGTACGCTTTTACGCCATTGGTTACCACAAATTTATATGTAGTGTTTGGTTCCAAGGCAAAAGTTGGCGAGAAGCTAATTGCATCACCACCGCCTGTGCCTTGTACAATACCTAAAATCTCAGTGGTAGAGGTTCCACTAATTTTTAGAAGTTTAACTGTAGACGTGTTTAAGGTTTCATTGTTCACGCCACCTTTAAATCCAGGAACTTCTGGTACAAAGAGATCATTAGCTGCAATGCTGGCAATATTCACACTCACATTGGTTGCTCCATTTGCAGGGGTTGACGAAACTACGTATGGCTGAATGCTACCTGGCGCTACCACAGTAATCTGGATCGTAGAAATAGCACTAGTAAATCCTTCAGCAGCTGCTGTAAGCAAGGCAGTATACGTGCCCAAAGGTAGATCTTTAGCCGCTGTATAATCAAAGGTTACGTTAGGCTCACTGCTTGTATGCGTTGCATTGAAACTTAACCAGCCGGAAGCACCACTGCTGTAATTTGCAGATAAAGCAATTACTACGTTGTCTTCTCCAGCGGAATTAACCAGATCTAGGGAGAAGGTTTTCTCTGTGGCACTAGTTCCTTTTTCAATAACTAGGCTTTGCTCATTTGCAGACCAGTGCAAGAATGGAGATACATTCACTGGAGTAATAATGGCAGAGTTGATTTTGGTATTTGTTCCACCATCTGCATTGATTGTCAGTAATCCGTCTGTTACAGTTACACGTACAGTAGCAGTTCTGAAGCGGGTTAAAGATCCTGCTGTGCCAGAAGGGACAAAACCACTGATGGCAATCACTCCTTCTACATTTAGGCTATGAATTTCAGGAACTGTACCAAGCTCTCCATCACCTGTGGTAACTGTTACATTATATTCTCCATTGGCAACTTTTATCTCCCAGTATCCTTCGGCTTTTGTGCCATTAAATGTACCGGTAATATCATCTGCCTGCATGTGCATCAAGGTTGCCAGCAACACATCAATATCCGGATTAAGCGTAATGTTCCGGTTCCGACCATTACCTGGTGTAGTTCCGCCTACTGATAAATCCAAAGGACTGCCAGTAGAACGGGCCTTCCAGCCATATTCCAATGCATTCCCTTGATTAGCCCCGATTCTTGCACCAAATGGTTGGCCATAATCACTAACCCAGCCTGTAGGTGGAGTAGTAACCGGGTCCTGGAAATTTACTTTTATTTCCTGAGCCATCACCGGACTGGTAATGGTTAACCGTACAGTCAGGTTAGCAGAAGTATATCCATCTGCAGAGGCTGTAACCGTAGCTTCATAGGTTCCGGGTGCCATGGCAGAATTAATCTGGCTTGCACCCAATGTAATTGTACCTAATTCGGCAGCAGGTAAGGTAAGCCAGCTAGCAGGTGATTTAGTAAGGCTAATTACTGGTGTACCTTCACTGGAAGAAAGAATAGCTGACTTAGCAATGATTGTACCTCCCTGTAAGACAGTAAAATCAAGTGCAGAAGGGGAGAAAGCCAATACTTTAGCTGCCAATCCTTCAGACGTGATAGAGAAGTTATCAAAGGTGAACGTAACTGGTGTAGTAGCATTGCGGTGTGTAGCAAAAATACCAGTATACACCTGCTTTCCAGCCAGAGCCATATTAGCTATATCAACAGCAGGGGTGGCATACCGGGCACCTGCGTTCAAGTAAGTTACTCCATCAGTTGAGTAGAAAGCTTCTGCCATACCGGCTACCAGGTCTACTACCATACGCAAACGGACGGTTTGTGTATTTAGTCCGTTAATCACAAGGGTAATCCGCTGATCAGGGTTGGCTAACTCAGCACCTGCCGTGTTAGATACATCATTCAATTCTTTGCGTAACTCTACTCTGTTACCTGACACTACCAGTTTTAAGAAAGTTTTATCGCTTATTCCAAACCAAAGTCCCCCTTGCTCAGAACCTGTGCCATTGAAAGGGTTAACCACTGTAGTTTCTAGAGTAAGCTTGCCATTGGCCATTACTCCTACACCCAAGGTATTGATCTGGTTGTTGTTTACTTGCGTAGAACTTGTGAAAGCAATGCCCTTGTTTGTCAGAATACTTAATCTGCCATTAGCTAATGTTAGTTTGGAAGGCTCATAGCCAATAACAGTAGAACTTGCTGTACCATCTACAGCAAGACGTGTCCCAGTATAAGCATCTACCATAGTAAAGCCCAACTGAGCATTGTTTTTGTCTGTTAAGCCACCTTCATTACCATCAAAATTGAGCACATAGGGCAACGCAACATTGATCTGATCACAAGGCAAAGTGCTAATGGGCAAGCAAGGTATTACTTGAACAGCTTCTACTGTAATTACAAAAGTTGCACTTACAGAAGCAAGTGCCTGATCTGTTGCAGTAATACGAATAGTAAAGCTTCCTGCTGTAACAGGTGCTGTACCACTGAATGCCTGTGTTGCGGCATTAAATTGTATCCAAGCTGGCAATGCGCTATTATCTGCCAAGGAAGCAGAATATGTTAATACATCACTAGCGTCTGGATCAGAAAATGAGCCTGTCTGGAAAGAGAAAGCCTGACCGGCTGTAATAGTTTGTGCCTCTGGCGTAGATACAATAACAGGCACTTTATTTACCTTGCTCACATTTACAGTAACCTGTGTAGTAGCCGATAAGGCAGGAGTACCATTATCGCTGGCTTGTACAGTTAAGCTATAGGAGGAAGCTGTGCTGTAATCCAAGGCCGCTGCTAGGGTGATTTCGCCGGTGCTTTCATTGATAGCAAATTTACCGGCTGCATTACCTGCTGTGATGCTATATACTACCGCCTGCCCATTCTCATCGGTGGCAGATACATTGCCGATCACTGAGCCAATAGCCGCTGTTTCTTCCTTGCTGAAAGTATAACTTGCACTAGCAAATACCGGTGCTGTGTTTACTGGGGCATCTTCTGGTCTAATAGTAAAGCTATCGAAAACATGGGTAATAGGTGTAGTAGCATTGCGGTGAGTAGTAAATACACCGGCATATGCTCTGCTTCCTGTTATACCCATATCCGCAATATCCAGGGTTTTTACCGGATAGCCTTCACCCACATTGATATAGGTTGTTCCATTAGTAGAGTAAAAACCTTCTACCGTATTGGCTGTTGGATCTACCACTATACGCAGGCGGACGGTTTGGGCATTCAATCCGTTGATTGAAGCTGTATTACGCCTGCTAGGGTCGTTCAAATCAGTAGTAATAGGGGAGAGGTCATTGAGCTCTTTACGCAGAACAACCCGGTTATTATTGATTGCTAACCTGATAAAAGTTTTGTCATTCAAGCCATACCATAAACCTCCTTGCTCATCATTGCTGCCTTTGTAAGGATTAATAAGAGTGGTCTCAATAACAAACCTGCCTGCACTCGCATTGAACGCCACACCCAACGCATTTATCTGGTTATTATTACCAACAATGGAAATACCTTTATTAGATAATATGCTTAATCTGCTGTTAGCGATGGTCAGTCTGGAAGGTTCGTAGCCTCTTACTTGTGAAGATGGTGTACCATCTTCCACCCGGCGGGTACCCGTATAGGCATCTGCCATGGTAAAACCAGTTTGAACACCATCTTTGTCGTTTAACCCACCTTCGCTACCATTAAATGTTAGACTGAAAGGTAAGTTTACAGCAACTTGGTTACAAGGAAACGTACTAATTGGCAAACATACTACATGCGGAGCAGCAGAAACAGTAAGGGTAAATGGTGTGCTTACAGCAGCTTTCCCGTCTGTTGCCATTACTTTGATACTGTACGTAGTTACCTCCGTAGGTATTCCACTAAGCGTATTTCCATTAAAAGTAAGCCATGCAGGCAGACTGGAATCATCGGCTAAGCTAGCAGTTACTGTTAATGCATCGCCATCTTCATCACTAAATGTATTAGCCGGAATGGCAAAAGAGAAGACTGTTCCTACCGTTGCTGTTTTGTTCTCCAGTACATTTGCTACTACCGGAATATTATTTTCAGGTAGTATCTCTGTGACGTTAATTGTAACCTGTGCAGTAGCCGATAAAGCAGGTATACCATTATCGCTGGCTTGTACAGTTAAGCTATAGGAGGAAGCTGTGCTGTAATCCAAGGCCGCTGCTAGGGTGATTTCGCCGGTGCTTTCATTGATAGCAAATTTACCGGCTGCATTACCTGCTGTGATGCTATATACTACCGCCTGCCCATTCTCATCGGTGGCAGATACATTGCCGATCACTGAGCCAATAGCCGCTGTTTCTTCCTTGCTGAAAGTATAACTTGCACTAGCAAATACCGGTGCTGTGTTTGCAGGTATAGCCGTTTCTACAGTTAGTGTAAATTGTGTACTTACTGAAGCTTTGCCATCGGTGGCTGTTACTTTCACTGTGTAGATGTTGGCTGTTTCAGGGTTACCGCTAAAGGTAGTACCATTGAAAGTAAGCCAGGCAGGAAGCACAGAGCCATCAGCTAAGCTAGCAGTCAGCGTCAAATCATCTCCATCTTCATCGCTGAAGGTATTGGATGGTACCGGGAAGTTGAAAGAGCTTCCTGTAATCGCTGTTTTGCTTGTAATCGCATTGGCTACTACTGGTGCCTGATTCTCTGGTGATACTTCTGTTACATTGATTGTTACTTGTGTAGTAGCAGACAATGCAGGAGTGCCGTTATCAGTAGCCTCTGCTGTTAAAGTATACACAGAAGCTGTCGAATAATCTAAGGCACTGGCCAATGTAATAACACCTGTACTACTATTGATAGCAAATTTACCGGCTGCATTACCTGCTGATAAACTATATGTAAGAGTATGGCCGTCTGCATCGGTAGCGGAGATCGTACCTACTTCTGTGCCAATTGCCGTATTTTCTTCTTTCGTAAATGTATACAACGTATTTTCAAATACAGGAGCCTGATTAGTAGCAACAGGTGCCGGTAGAATCTCAATGGCATTAATGATAGCTTTATCTATAGAGGCTACAAATGCAATATTCAATTGACCATCGGTAACTGATACATCAATTGTTTTCACAACAAGTACTTTATTTCCTCCTTCGGCAAATAAATCAATATCATCAATTACTTTTACCCCTTCTATATCTACATCAAACTTTCGTTTGTCTACACTTGTCTGAAAGTTTTCAACCATGTGAAGCTTCACTACATAGTTTCCATTAGTTATAGGAATATTGTAGCTCATATTGGCTCCAAAGCGGCGGTCGTGATATAAACCTGGTACTGGTACATTGGTCATACCAAAGTCTGTATTGCTTATTTCACCTGGAATAGGAGAAAAGTAGTCATCAGCTGCAAACAAATCAGTGCCTACAGTCCGTTGCAAACCACCTGCGTTAATACGGAAGGGTACACTTACAGGTGCAGACAGATTATCAATGCTAAAGCTATCAAATGCAAAATTCACCGGATTATTTGAGTTCCGGTGTGTAGCATGTAAACCTGCAAAGGTGAGTGGTTCTGTAGAGGCATTGTTATCATGATCTATCCCATTTCGAATAAAGCTAGGTACAGCTAGCGAATTTAAAGTAGATGTAGTAGTTGGGCTAACCACTACTTTACTTCCCCCAGCAATCTGATAATACCCTGCGGCTGTTCCTGTAAGTGGATCAAGCTCAAGTATTAAGGTAATTTGCTGCCCTTCTGCACTATTGAAGTTGGCACTGTTAATTTCTGCAGGTGTAGTTGTTAGGGTAGTAGCTGTCCCATAGTTTTCTACGACCAATTGCACCTTGGCTTGTGTATTGGTGCCACCTGCTTTAGCAATTACTAATTTTACATAATTATTATCGTTAATACCATACCAGATTCCTGCTTGCTGAGAACCGTTATCTGCAGCAGCAACCGATGAAAATGGATTGGTCAGCGTAGTGCTAATGCGTAATCGTTGATTACCATTTATGCCCACGCCCAGCGCATTTACTTGTGTATTAGTATAATTCTGAGTAGTAACATTTCTAGTAGAAATGGAATCTCTGAACATAATACCTCTGGAACTAGTCATGATTAGTCTGCCAGCATCCATTGTAAGTTTAGAAGGTTCGTACCCTTTTACTTGAGGATTGGATACTGGGCCATCAGCAGTGAGACGCGTTGCAGAATGAGGCAAAGCCATTGTAAAGCCACTGCCACTAGTCTGGTCATTTACCGATAAGCCACCTTCTGTTCCGCCAAAATTAAGTTGGAAAGGCAGATTTACAGCAATTTGACCGCATGGCAATGTACTATAGGGAGAAGTACAATCGTCAAATGCGATCAATGTGTTGCTAGGTATTTTGCTTTCACCTGCTAGGGGAGGCCCGTGTACAGTATTACTAAAATTTATTGATTCCGTTGAGCGGATATCCGGCTCAACTGCTGCCACTGGTTTGTTATCTAATTTATCCGTTATGTCAGTCCAGGCGATAAAACCTGCCTCCTGCGCATAATTGAACGAATAAGACAATAAACCAATTGCAAAACTGATAAACACTATCAGTGGCCAGTTACCTGTTAGGGTTCCTAAATGCCTGTACAAACTGTTGTACTTTTGTTGCATAAATTGATAGATTGGTTATAATTGAAGTAAAAATTATACATAAAAAACATTCACAACACATATCTTCTGAAGGATAGGTATTGCGGTATGTTAAATAGGAACAAACAGAGATTAATTCAGTGGGGATAAAACCATTACTGAAATCTCAAGCATAAAATAAGGACAGAAGGGAAGAATTTTGTTAATTACTCATGCAGCGAATATTAAATTTGGTTAAAGTTTGAAAATTAGTGGTGTATTCTGTAATAAGTACACATACATATTCCTTACAAACCTTCAAATTATAAACGTTGATAAGAAGGTTGATGGCCTGTGCATTGACTATTGATAAAATATATTGATTTAGCTACTTGGTATTGCTACTTAATAAAGAATACAACTTGTATACATGAAATATTACATAGGTAACTTCTTTGTGCGAAGGTTAGAAAGTAGCAAATTTACTCTTAATTTATATCGGAAATAGCTTTAGTTAATTCTAGTATCCATTCTCAGGTGGTTGATTTTCTGCTATATAAATAAAGAGAAGCAAATATGATGTATTTTTCTTACATAACATACCTACATGTTAGGATAGAGGAAGGGCAGGAGTCTGCTTTTCGACGAAAGGCTTGTTCGGAGACACTAAAATCGTAAAACTTCCCACAAATATTCTGCTGTCGATGCAGCAACACCCTGCCAATATAGAGAGCTTATATAGAAACTATACAGATCTTTTTAGCTGATTAAGTTGCAGATCTCAATAAGGAAGAGGGAAAGTAATAGGTTGAGTAAAGGATATAGTAAAAAAAGGATCCTAATTTGCATAACTTATTAATATGCAATAATTTACATGTATTAATACTTGTTCAAGTAGTTTCTGTACAATTATGAGCAAACATTTGCTATGCTTAATATCCTGCCATTTTAATACACAACTAATTATAGACACGCTATTTTCTTTATGAAAAAAACTTACCAAATCTATTACTTTTCTTGCCTTATACTGGGAAGCCTGTTTAGTTGTACCGCGGAGCAAACCATGGATACAGCAATTAGTTCCACGGTACAGAGTACACATGCAAATATGGCTAATACCCACGCTTATAAAGAGGGAACTGATTATGTGCTTTTTGAAAGAGTTCGTCTTTTAGATAAAACGGCTTTTACAGAACCAGCAGAAGCCTATAGTATTTTACTTCCCAAAGGATGGCAACAGAAAAGCGACATCATTTGGAATATGCCAGGCGGATCATGTACTGGTACCTTCCGGGAGTTAAAGGCAACTTCACCAGACCAACAATATAGCTTCCAGATTTTTCCTGATCTTTTATATAGCTGGAATACAAATCCGGAGTTAATGCAGTTTTATCAGAATAGCGGCAATGAATCTATTTATTGCAGTATTGGACAACCTATGAATGCTGAACAATACCTAAAAAATGTATTTGGCCCCCAAGAGCTAGGTAACCCTCAAGTTCTGAAAGTTGAGGATAATTCTTTAGTGGTTCAAGAGATGCAGCAAAACAATGAAAAAGCCAGAAGAGAACTAATGCAGTATGGTTCAGCGAATATTGCGTTTGACCAATCAGCTATTAACGCCACTCTACGCTGGCCTGATGGCAAAGAAGGCATGGTTGTGTTGGGGGTAAGCACGATAGAAAATACCATACCGAATATATACACTGGTACAACAAGTAAAAGTTATACGACACAAGTAACCAAGCGTATAGTATACACCTATCCTGCTGAAGAATCTAAACAAGCCCTTAGCCAGTTTTCTGTGATTATGGGAAGTTTCCGGACTAATCCTACGTGGAATGAAACAGTGAATAATTTCTGGGCAAACGTAAGGCAGCAGAAGCAAATAGAGCACATTGGAAAGCTGCAGTTAATGGATACCCAGACAAAAGCCATAGGAGAAGCAACTATTCGGAAAGGGGAAGCCAGATTAAAAGAAATGGATATGGATTTAAGAAGCTGGGAGCAACGGCAAAGCGCCCAAGACCGCATGCATACCAGTTTTGTTAAAACCATCCGAGAAGTAGAGAACTACCAGGATGAAACCGGTACAATTGAGCTTGCCTCTGGCTATAATTATGCCTGGAGCCGGGGAGATGGTAGCACATTCATTATGAGCAATAACTCAAGTTTCAATCCGGGTGCGGTATTTCAGGACCAGGCCTGGAAAGAGATGAAGAAAGTAGAGTAGAAAGTATGTTGTCAAAAAAGAATGCTCTCTCAGATGAGTTTAAATCCTAGAGAGCATTCTTTTTATAAACTATACAAGCAACTATTGGGGAGAAAGCTGAATTACCTAGCCAGAGGATTGGGCCGGATCTGAAACTTAAAAACTTTACTTGAAGTACCTTTTCCTCCTTCCATATGAAAAGGAGTCCGGGTGCTTATCGTAGCCCATATCCCACGTCCCTTCCAGCCTGCTTTCGGATCATCGATTCTACCATCCATCCATTTTGTATAAAACCCTAGCGGATAGGGCACACGCATTACTACCCATTGTCCATCTTTTAAAGCCAGTAAAGCTTCTGACTCGTTCCCAGTATTAATCGGAATATTTTCTCCCAGTCCTAAGGTATTGAATTGATCTACCCAGGTATAATAGCTAGATTCTGCACTTCCTTTGTAACTAACCCCTTTTAGTTGTGGTAGAGGTTCGGTGTAAAACGTCCAGCCTTCCGGACAGTGCTGACCTGTAGCGTTGGGTCCGTTAAGCGAACCTGTACACTTACGTCTGTCGAAACTTGCCAGGTGGCCACTGGCTAAAGCAACCCAGGCTACCCCGTTCCGGTCAATATCCATGCCTCTGGGAGAAAAGCCTTCTATAGGTTCTCCTTTGTCATTCAGGGGAAGCTCATAATATTCCACCAAGGCTGTTCCTGGTGGGTTAGGTCCAGGATTCAACCGGATAACAGCTCCGGGATATCCTAACGAAGATCCCCATACCGAACCATCTGGCGCTGGGGCTACTGAATATATTCCTTTGGCTATACGCTTGTCTTTGGCTGGGTCTACTGGTTCATTGGGTTCTACATAGGCGTCCCGTTTGCCATTGCCATTAGCATCCAGCACAAGGGCTGTCCATCCTTGTGAATTCTCTTCATTACCTGTTTCCAGGTATTTTTTTGTATTCAGCCACCCGATTACTTCTCCGCCTCCACTTGTCCATAACGTATTGCTGCTGTCTTCGGCAAACATCAAATGGTGGGTACTGAAGCAGGTACTAATATGGGTATATTTTTTAGTTGCCGGGTCATAAAAACCCAGGTGGCGACTGGCTCTGTTTAATGGAAAAAGTTTGGCCGATGGATGATCTGATCCAGTTTTGCAGCAGTCTGGATTATCTGGCGGACGTACAGTGGCGGTAATCCATACACGGCCTTTTTCATCGATCATCGGATTATGCACATTGGTCTTACTATTCCAGATGGGTTCAGTTCCCCAGTAAGGCGAGGGCTGCATAACTACCCCGGAAGCAGACTTAGTACTTGTATCGCGGACGCTAAGTGGTACCTGGCTGGATGCATGTTTTATCGGGTCCAGCACAGGTAAATAATCGGCACTTACTTCCAGCGCTCCATACACAGGTCCATTGGCGTTTACTGTGGGATTACGTCTATCCGTAGAAACTACATCATGCAAATATGCTTTAGGATCGGCCCAATCCCACTGGGTAATGACTACATTCCGTTCCACGCCCTTAGGTCTTGGCGGAGCAGGTGGAAGTTCTCCTTCCTTAATACGGTCGGTCCAGTCGGCAAACATTTGTAAGGTTCCTACATGTCCCCATTGATGCACAGCTGAAGTCATAATTGGCCCTGCCTGCCCAGACTGCAAACGGTGTTCCCAGGCTTGCACAGAAGAGTTGAAGTTTCCTAACGATTCAGGCAATTTACGGGTGCCCTGGCTACCTAACTGATGGCAAGCCAGGCAAGTACCCGATTTAATATTGGATAAAAATTTTGCCTGGGTAGCAATTTCTGGAGAAAATCCATTTCCTTCTGCTCCTGACCCTGAACCAGGAAATTTGCTGCTGTCTGGTACATTCAATAAAGAGAACCAGTAGCCAGCTGGATAGTATTCGGCTGCCGCATGTGCATTGGGAGCTTCAACCGCTGTTAAATCCAGGGTTTTTCCAGGGCTAGTTTGTTTTTTAGGCGAATCTACCAGCCCATACCCACGTACCCAAACTGAGTAATTTGCTTTAGGAAGTTCTGGAATTAAATACCGGCCCTGATCATCGGTAACTACTATTTTAGCAAATCTGGTAGGTAAATCATTCGTTTCTGCAATTACCCATACACCGGCTTCTGGTCCTTTTGGGCCTGTAACAACACCTCCTATATCTGAATCCCCAACCTTTACTTGAGTAGAGGATGATCCAGACTGACAGGAACTAAGTAGAGCTAAAACACCAAACAGGAAGATGTTAAAGAATATTTTGTTTTTCCACTTTACTCTCTTGCTGTTTAACAAAATAAATGTGTGTATCATAAGGCTGCGTTTAGGTAGTAGGTAGGTTACCTGACCTGATCAGGAAAAAGTTTCTTAATATATTTATTTTAGAAGTGATAGTCAATTACCGGGTAAAATTCAATAGACGTTATATATTCCATCAGCCAGGGAGACTTTGGGTAACTTTGGGTTCAATCAGACAATTACAGTTATCCCTCATGACTTTGACGCAATTTCCCCACAGATTGCCGCGATTGCACAGGATTTACTTTACCTGAAACAAATATATTTGTGTACATACGTAAGCAGCAAACTAGACAAAGCCATGAAACAAATACACGCAAACAGTATAGATGACTATATAGCCAGTTTCCCAGTAGAAATTCAGACAATTTTAGAACAAATACGGTTTGTAATTCAACAGGCTGCGCCAGAAGCTCAGGAAGCAATTAAATATGCCATGCCTACATTTGTCTTTCATGGCAATCTGGTACATTTTGCGGCTTTTAGTCATCATATTGGTTTTTATCCGGTGCCAACTGGTATTGAAGCTTTCAAAGAAGAATTATCCGTTTATAAATCTGCCAAAGGCTCTGTTCAGTTCCCTTTAAACAAACCCATGCCTTTGAATTTGATTGCAGCTATTACAAAATTCCGGGTAGAAGAAAACAGAGAAAAAGCAGAAAAAAAGAAAGCTGCCAGAAAATGTAAAAACGGACATACCTATTATAAAACCAGCGACTGCCCTACTTGCCCTATCTGTGAACAAGAAGCAAAACCACAAGATAATATATTTTCAAGCCTTGGAGCACCTGCCAGAAGGGCATTGGAAAATAATGGCATTACCAACCTAACTCAGCTTGCTGAACTCAGCGAAAATGAAGTTTTAGCCTGGCATGGGATGGGTAAAAGTTCTATACCAACGTTACAACAAGCGTTAGCTGCGCAAGGGCTACGGTTTAAAGAGTAAAAACAGCTATCTAACCCGTTTTATCCACAGAAAGAAAAATATAACAGAGTTAGTATTCCTGGCAAGCAGAGAACCTATCCTTTATAAAGTTGTTTGTATGTTTCTATTATGGCTAGTTCTTGCCTAGCCAATGCAAACTGTTTACCCACCTAGTTGCCTATATGCGAAACGGATTTTCTGATATAGGATACAAATGATTTTAAGCAAGTGCCTGCTGGTTTTCTGTCTTACCATTATAGATTAATTAATCAGTCAACATATCTTTGGGCTACTTATGCATTCCATTTTAAATAAAATCTATACGCTCTATTGATCATATAAAGTATAACTGATGGAGTCTATTTAATATTAGTTTAATTATATTTATTATGCGTTTAGCCGGTTAAATGATAGAAGGATAAAGTTTTTGTTAAAATTTATAGATATTTATTTCCGGTTTTTGTTTTTAAGGCTATCTTTGCTGCCCGATTGAATGTTCATTCGGTATTACGGTTAGCTATTTGATGGATATACTTGCAGAGAAAAAAAAAGCAATTTTTGAAAGTACATTAGAATTAATTAAGGAGAATGGTTTTCATGGGACCCCTATGAGCATGGTAGCTAAAAAGGCTTGTGTAGCTTGTGGTACCATTTATCATTACTTCGATAGTAAAGATACATTAATTGCCGAATTGTATGCCTATGTTAAAAAGCAAATGGCAGATGCCATGTTTGAAGGAGACGATGAGCAAAAAGAGTTTAGAGATAGATTCTACAATCTCATCTTAAGCCATTGCCAGTTTTATATTAAGCATCCGAACACCCTATACTTTATTGAGCAATATATAAACTCTCCTTACAACAACCGTGAGCCAGTAAAAGACAACGAACAGTTTCAGCACCGAATGAGGGATTTTCTAAAGCAAGGGATTGATACTGGTATGTTGAAGCCAATGAATATTCAGTTACTGGGTATTTTAATTCATAGCCATGTGGTAACTACAGCTAAGCTTTATTTCTCGCAACGGGTAAAAATTAGTGAAGAGGATTTTCCAAAAATAGTCCAGGTGATCTGGGATGGAGTTAAAAACCACGCTGATTAAACAAACTTGAAACTACTTGCTGATTGATCATATATATTGAATACCACCTATTTCATATGTTACCTATAAAACGATTTATTTTTTTACTTACCGGGTATTTGTGTATTCCTTTACTCATAGCTGCGCAGGGGGTACCAGCAAATCTACCGGGTGAATTGAGATTGGAGCAGTGCATAGAGTATGCTATAAAGAACCAGCCTGCGGTGCGGCAAGCCTTGCTGAATGAATCTATTGGGGAGCAGGAAATAAAAGCAAACCTGGCGGGGTGGCTTCCTCAAGTGTCAGCCCAGTATAATTTGCAGCATTTCCTCAGATTACCTACTACAATCTTACCAGATTTTACGGATCTTTCTTCCGGCAGGAGGGTAGCTGTACAAACCGGGGTAGCTAACACATCCAATGTACTCATACAAGCCGACCAGACTTTGTATAGCAACGATGTATTACTCGCTTCCAAGGCTGCGCGCTACTCCCGCTTACAATTTGACCAAAATACAGAAAATACCAAGATCAATACCGTAGTAAATGTAAGCAAAGCATTCTACGATATTATCTTCAGCCAAGAGCAACTCCGGATATTGGACGAAAATATTACCAGGCAGCAAAAACAGTATGCAGATGCACGCGCCAGGTATACTAGCGGACTCGTAGACAAAACAGATTACCAGCGGGCCAGTATCTCTTTAGCCAACACCAGAGCTAACCGGAAAAGAACAGAGGAGGCCATCAAAGCTAAATATGCTATGCTGAAGGAATTAATGGGTGTGCCAATAGAGTCGGATTTTGATATACAATACGATAACAACGTAATGCAGCAGGATATGCAGATTGATACGACCCAGTCATTGGTGTATACAAGCCGCGTGGAATACCGTCAATTACAAACCCAGAAAAACCTGCTGCAACTAAATACCAGTTACTATAAATGGGGCTTTGTACCTACAGTTTCTGCATTTATTAACTACAACTGGGTGTACCAGAATAATGAGTTTGCTCAATTATATGATCAGGTATATCCAACTTCCGTGGTGGGATTAAGTGCCCGTATACCTATTTTTCAGGGAACCAGGCGGCTGCATAACTTAAAAAGAGCACAGTTGCAGGAAGAAAGCTTAGATGTAGAAGTAGAAAATGCCCGCAATAGTATCAATACAGAATTTCAGGCGGCACTTGCTAATTATAAGAGTGATTATAATGAATACCTCACCTTGCAAGAAAATGCCCAGATCGCTGAAGAAGTATACAACACCATAAAACTTCAGTATGATGAGGGTATAAAAGCCTATGTAGATTTGATTGTGGCAGAAACCGACCTGCAAACTGCTCAAATAAATTATTACAATGCCTTGTACCGGGTTCTAGCCAGCCGGCTAGATTATGAAAGAGCTCTAGGAATAATAGACATTAATTAATTCAATCGAACACATTCAAATGAACATACGTTATTTATTGCCCCTGGCTATCAGTCTCGGCCCAATCATCCTCTCATCTTGTGGGCAATCGCAGAGCACCCCTCAGCAAAACCAGCTAAATGCTCCGGTTATGGTAAGTGCCTATCAGGTAACTCAAGAACAAGTGACAGGGGTGGATACCTATCCGGCCACTGTTGTACCTATTAACGAAGTTGAATTGCGGCCACAAGTGGGTGGCTACATCACCGATATATATGTATCTGATGGAAAGCAAGTAAAAAAAGGCCAGAAACTATATGAAATAGACCGGAGTAAATACCAGGCAGCTTACCGTCAAGCACAGGCTAATGTAGCCAGTGCAAAGGCAAATTTGGAAAGAGTACGTCAAGATGTGGAGCGGTACGAGAGGTTGTTAAAACAAGATGCCATTGCCCGCCAGCAAGTAGAGTATGCCCGTGCCGATTTTTTAACAGCCGAGTCACAGGTGGCAGCAGCAGAAGCACAGCTAGCCAGTACAGCAACTGACCTGCGGTATTCGGTTATTGTGGCACCTTTTGATGGAAGAATTGGTATTTCTCAGGTTAGGGTAGGGGCGCAGGTCTCACCGGGACAACCGTTGCTCAATACTATTTCATCTACCAATCCAATGGCTGTAGAGTTTGTCGTCAATCAGCAGGAAATTCCGAGGTTTAGCCGTTTTCTGCAGAATACCCAGGCACAGCCAGACTCCTTATTTACTCTTCAGCTGGGTGGGCAAATGGTCTATCCGCTACCAGGGAAAATTCTTGCGTTAGACAGAGCCGTTGACCGGCAAACAGGTACTATTACTGTAAGACTAAGTTATCCAAATCCATCAGGCGAATTAGTTCCAGGCATGAGTGTAGTGGTTCGGTCACTAAATGAAGATATTGGCAGGCAGGTGATTATTCCTGAACGGGCAGTAGCCGAACAAATGGGTGAATATTATACCTATGTGGTCAGAGGAGATTCTGTGGAACAACGCAAAGTGATGTTAGGCACGAGAGTAAAAGATAAAGTAGTGGTACGTGAAGGCTTACAAGCCGGAGAGAATATAGTGGTAGAAGGTACTCAGCGGCTTCGGCCAGGTGTCAAAATACAATTGGCCTCCTCGCAACCCAACGCTTCTTCAGCCGCTGCCAGTGGTGGAAGGTAATTTTTAGTTATTGAGTCTTTCTAATAATTCAACAGCATGATTTCAGATATATTTATACGCCGGCCGGTAACTGCCATTGTAATCTCCATTGTTATTGTACTGGTGGGTACGCTGGCAATTATTAACCTGCCGGTAAGCCAGTACCCCGATATTACCCCGCCTGTGGTGTCTATTGTGGGAAACTATACTGGTGCCGATGCCCAAACAGTAGAGCAGACAGTGGCTACTTCTGTAGAAACACAAGTGAACGGAACACCAGGCATGGCTTACTTAAAATCGAACAGTACCAGTACCGGGCAGATGTCGATGGATGTAACCTTTGATGTAGGAACCAACATTGATATTGCTACCCTGGACGTACAAAACCGGGTAAGTATTGCCGAGCCCCGCTTACCAGAAGAAGTACGACGGTTAGGATTAACTGTTCGCAAGCGGAATCCTACGATTATGATGGTGGTAACTTTCTTTTCACCCAATGGCACCCATGACATTAAGTTTCTGGATAACTATACCAACATCTATATCCGCGATGCTTTATTGCGGGTGAAAGGAGTAGGAGATATAAATACCGTAGGAGAAGAGTTTAGTATGCGGGTTTGGCTGAAGCCAGATAAGCTAGCCCAGCTGGGTATCAGTTCAGCGGAAGTAGCCGCTGCCATGCGCGAACAGAACGTGCAGGTTGCCGCAGGCGCTGTAGGTGGCGCTCCTCAATATTCCTCTCAGGCATTTGAATATCCCATCACTGTAAATGGAAAATTAACTAGCCAGGAACAGTTTGAGAACATCATCGTCCGCACCAAACCGGAAGATGGCTCTATAGTCTACCTGAAAGATGTAGCCCGGCTGGAACTGGGTAAATTCAGCTATACCCGTAATTCCTTTGTAAATGGCAAACCGGCCACCTTCTTGTTAGTGTATCAATCTCCTGGAAGTAATGCTATAGAAACAGCTGACGGGGTGTATAAATCGCTTGCGGAACTGAAAAAGTCCTTCCCGAACGATATGGACTACAAGGTTTCCTTTGAATCAGTGTCAGTTGTAGAAGTATCTATCAATGAAGTATTGCATACCTTGATGGAAGCTCTGTTGCTGGTAACTCTTGTAGTGTTTTTATTCTTGCAGAACTGGCGGGCTACGTTGGTACCTATCCTGGCAATCCCGGTATCCATTATCGGTACGTTTATCTTTTTTATTCCGCTGGGTTTTACTATTAATACTCTTACGTTATTTGGTTTTGTATTAGCCATTGGGATAGTGGTAGACGATGCCATTGTGGTAGTGGAAGCTGTACAACACTATATTGACCATGAAGGGCTATCAGCTAAAGAAGCGACCCGGAAAGCCATGAAAGAAATTACGGCACCAGTTATTGCTATTGCCTTAATTCTGGCAGCGGTGTTTATTCCGGTAGGCTTTATTCCAGGCATTGTAGGCCGGTTATATCAGCAGTTTGCCATTACCATTGCCATTTCTGTGTTAATTTCTGCTTTTGTTGCCCTTACGCTTACACCAGCTTTGTGTTCACTTATGCTGAAACCTATGAAACTGGATAAAAGCTCTAAGGGTGTTAATCGGTTATTTTATAAGTTTAACCAATGGTTTGCCCGCACAACAGAAACTTATTCAGTTGGTGTCCGCAAGAGCATCCGCGCTACACCTTTAGTACTTATTCTGATGGCATGTATTTATGTTGGAACTGTTGGGTTATTTGCCAGCAAACCTACTGGATTTATACCTACCGAAGACGAAGGGCGGCTGTTTGTATCGTTTGAATTGCCACAAGCGGCCTCCAGCGCACGTACGCAAGAAGTGCTTCAGCAAATGTCGGAAATGCTTCGGACAACACCTGGCGTAAATAACTACTCTGCCATTGCCGGATTGAACGTAATCAACTTCTCTATTAAATCCAATAGCGGTACTATTTTCGTGCAGTTGAAACCATGGGATGAACGGACAGATCCGGCTCAACAGCTAGGAGGAATTATTGGCCAGCTTCAGCAGAAATTTGCTAGAGTAACCGATGCCAATATTGTAGTGGTGCCTCCCCCGGCTATTCCAGGTTTAGGAGCTACTGGTGGCTTCAGTTTTATATTGCAGCAACGGGAAAGTACCGATGATATTAAAGGTTTTGAAAATGTGGTGAACAACTTCCTGGCCGAAGTCCGCAAACGGCCCGAAATAGTAGGAGCTTTCTCTTTCTTTACCGCCCGTACACCAGGATATCAGGTGGTAGTAGACCGGGAAAAAGCTAAAAAACTAGGTGTGTCAGTAGCCGATGTATTTGCCACCATGAGTACCTATATGGGTAGCCAATATATAAACGACTTTACCATGTATGGCCGTAATTTCCGGGTAGTGGCCCAGGCAGATACCTTATACCGGAATGATATTAAAGACCTTGGCCAATTCTATGTGTTAAATAGCCGGGGAGAATCTGTGCCATTAAATGCCCTGGTCTCCTATGAAGTAACAGAAAGTGCGCCTGTAATTTCTCATTATAATCTTTTCCGTTCAACAGAAATTAATGGAAATGCAGCTCCGGGCTATAGCAGCGGCCAGGCCCTGCAAGCCTTAGAAGAGGTGGCGGCAAAGGTACTTCCAGCCGGCTATGGGTATGAATTCTCTGGATTAAGCCGGGAAGAATTATCTTCTGGAAACAGTACAATCATCATATTTTCTTTGTCTATTGTTTTGGTGTTTCTGTTACTGGCTGCTTTGTATGAAAGCTGGTCGGTACCGTTTTCTGTATTGCTGGCTGTACCCTTAGGAGCCTTTGGAGCTATTGTGGCCTTACTGCTTTTACCTAAATTGTCTAATAATGTATATGCCCAAATTGGGTTAATAACCTTAATTGGTCTGGCAGCAAAAAATGCCATCTTGATTGTAGAATTTGCCAAAGAGCGGGTAGACCGGGGAATGGAAATTATAGAAGCTACTATTGAAGCCGTAAAATTACGCTTGCGTCCTATCATCATGACATCTTTAGCCTTTATTCTGGGCGTGTTACCGTTGGCTTTTTCTTCTGGGGCAGGTGCAGTGGCCCGCCAGACAATTGGCTGGACAGTAGTTGGAGGAATGCTGGCTGCTACTTTCCTCGCTATTTTTACTGTACCAGTGTTATACATAGCCATTACCAGATTTGCATATGGCAAAAAGAAACTGGCTGAACTTCAGACACAACAGAAGCCAGGTAATTCATAGAGTTGAAAGGATTAGTATGTTTTAGGATTTGAGTGCAATTTTGGCTTCCTTCGTAGAGTATGAAAGAAATACAAAAATCATTTCATAAAGAGTCGTCAGCCTCAACGCTTATTCAGATACGGCAGCTAATACTGCCGTATCTGCTTTCCTTACTTTTGCTGCTTGTTTTACCAACGTGTACTACTAAAAACACAACGAATGCAAGCGGCAATCAAGGTGGTTTTACTGAAAAACTATATTTTCCGCCCAAAGGAGCCAACTGGCAACACCGTAGCCCAGCTTCCCTCGGTATGGATTCTATCTTATTGAATGAAGCGGTACAATTTGCACAGGCTAACGAAACTACCCAAATGCCGCGTGATTTTTCAACGCAGGAAGAAATATTCGGAAAATTGCTTGGACCTATGCCGACTGAAAGAGGAGGCACCAATGGGCTCATTATTCGCCATGGGTACATCGTAGCGGAGTGGGGCGATACCCAAAAACCTGAACCAACCTATAGTGTCGCTAAAAGTTTCCTTTCTACCCTGCTAGGGCTTACGCTGGATAGGAAGATGATTAAGAATATAACAGACCCGGTAGCCAAGTATATTCAGGATAGAGGCTATGATTCTGAACATACCCGGAAAGTTACCTGGGAGCATCATGTCAGGCAAACGTCTGAATGGGAAGGAGAGCTATGGGGCAAAAAACACGACTTTGTAGGAAAAGAGGCATTTGGCCGGGGAGAAAGGCAACCTAGAGTCTTACAAGAACCAGGCACTTTTTATGAGTATAACGATGTGCGTATAAACCGGTTTGCCTTATCCTTGTTGCGTTTATGGGAAAAACCGCTGCCTTTAGTTTTGAAGCAGGAAATAATGGACCCTATTGGTGCCTCTGATACCTGGCAATATGTACCTTATCACAACTCTGTAGTAGACATTAATGGCAAATCTATGCCTTCTGTGAGTGGGGGAACCAGGTGGGGTGGAGGACTGTGGATCAATAGCCGGGATGAAGCCCGGTTTGGGTATCTGTTTTTACGGAAGGGAAAGTGGGAAGCCAAACAACTTATTTCTGAAGAATGGGTGAAGAAGGCTACGACTAGAGGAGGCCAGGGTCCGGATTATGGCTATTTATGGTGGCTGAACACGGAAAAGAAAGAATGGCCAGATGTGCCTGCAACAAGTTATGCAGCTATAGGGGCAGGATCTAACATTATTTGGATTGACCCAGAACATGATTTAGTGGTGGTATGGCGTTGGCACAATGGTAATCCTAATGAATTATTCAAGCGTATACTGTCAGCTATTAAAGAATAAGATGCTTTTGTAGGGGTAGTACAACTATTTAAAATTTTACACTTGAGAATAATAGCTCACCTGTTTTTGTCAGTTGATCTTGAATGCATAGATCAGCTATTCACTAATATTCTCTTTTATATAAGATAGCTTAAACCAGGTGTTTTTTATAGATAGTTCCCCACGGCTCCCTCATGGCGCGGGAGAGTAGTTGATTAGCTGCAAAATTATTAATAAACCGTTCGTTATCAGGGTCCCAATCCAGATCCTGGCCTAGCATCATAGCAATATTGCCTAAGTGTGAAATAGTAATTGAGCGGTGTCCTACTTCTGCCGGGGCAATAGGGGCTTTCCGTGATAGGATACAATCGATGAAGTTACGGTAATGATTTTCGCTCTTATAAAGTTGAACTTCTCCATCTCCAATGACAGTATCTTGCAATTTTGCAGGGAAAACTTTATGTTCTCCCCGGGTTGCCCATACTTCCCCCTCCGTCCCTTTAAAAGTAACTCCAGAAATTTTATCAGTTTGTACAACCAGCGTCACTCCGTTTTTATAGATGCATTCAAAATAAAACTCAGTAGCCGTATTCCAGACAGGATGTGTAGACCAGATGGCTTTGGCATGACGGATCTTAACCGGCCCGGTATCGTCGGTATTCATCCCCCATTGGGCAATATCCGGATGATGGCCTCCCCAATCAGTTACCATTCCCCCGGAATAGTCTAATATCCATCGGTAATTGACATGTGTCCGGGAAGGGCTGTAAGGAGCTTCTGGAGCAGGACCCAGCCACAAATCATAATCAAAATCCTTGGGTACAGGTATGGTTTCCGTTAACTGTCCTGTCTTTCCAAAATCCGGTGTTCCTCCCGGTAATCCACAGATTACAGTTTTTAGTTCGCCTATTCTGCCGTTTCGTACAAGTTCACATACGCGTCTGAAATTAGGATCGGAACGTTGTTGGCTTCCTGTCTGAAAAACAATATTGTATTTTTTTGCGGCATTACTCATCGCCCTTCCTTCGGCTATGGTAAGTGAAAGGGGTTTCTGACAATAAATATCTTTGCCTGCTGCGGCCGCCATCAGTACTGGAATGGAGTGCCAGTGATCGGGGGTAACCACTTCCACTGCATCTACCTCTTTCCGGTTGAGTACTTCCCGAAAGTCTACGTATCCTTTAGCAGCTTTATACTTTTTCCCGTATTTCTGGCTATAGAAGTCATCTACTTTTCTGATAATATAATCCCGGCCACCTACTTTTCCATCCCAATAGCCAGTACTTTCTTTATTTACATCACAGATGCTTGTAATCTGTACTCGTTCATCGTTTAAGAATCCCTTCACATCATTCTCTGCTTGATTGCCAGCCCCAATAAAAGCAAGATTGATCCTGTCGGAGGGAGCAGTATATCCATTTTTGCCCAAGGCAGAGGCGGGAATAATGGTGGGCACAGCAAATACGGCAGAAACAGCTGTGCCTGCCTTTTTTAAGAATGATCTTCGGGTAGAGTTTTTCATAAATAAATGGCTTATCAACTCACTAGTTTAGGGAATATATCAGATACTATATACTTTTTCTTACGATCAATTATAAGGTTTTGAATGATAGCTTAGCTATACATGCCAGAAATCTTCTGTTTTTACAAATCGAACCAACACAACAGTATTTTAATTGACTAATAGCTAAGGAATAAGCTTATGCCAAATCCGCATCTGTTTCAAATCCTGGCTTACTTTTTCCACTGCCCTCTTTACGCTAACCTTCTCACATGTGTGAGCAAACGTGTACTGCTTTAGTAAAATCCAAAGTAGGGGTTATAGAACTCTACTTTGAGTATTTGAAATATTCTGCATCCAAATTACACTTTTTTGTTAAAATTTAAAATTATTCCAAGATAATTACTATGTTTAGTTAACTATTTCATTATAACTAAAACCCATATGAACCAAAGATTACATCACCTCAAATGGTTGCTCCTCTTGCTGCTACTGCCGGTAACAGGGATGGCACAATTTACAGCTACCGGTAAAATAACCGACAAGCGTACCAATGAACCTGTGATAGGCGCCACGGTATTAGTAAAAGGAACTACTACAGGTACGGTCACAAATATTGACGGAAATTTTAGTATTGCTGTGCCAACCCAGTCTGCTACACTGACAGTAAGCTATGTAGGGTATCTTGCAACAGAAGTGCCGGTTAACGCTAGTTCCGGTGCATTGGCTATTCAATTGGAAGAAGATATTACGAGACTGGAAGAAGTGGTTGTATCTGGATTAGCCTCTTCTGTAAAAAGGTCCAACCTGGGCAATGCCGTAGCTACAGTTTCTGCTAGAGAGCTAACAGGTATCACTAATCCTCAAACTCTGGACGGGGCACTCTATGGAAAACTTACCGGTGCAAACATTGTTGCCAATTCGGGTGCACCAGGCGGAGGTATTTCCATGAAACTGAGAGGCATTAGCACAATTATTGGTTCATCGGAGCCCTTGTATATTGTGGATGGGGTGTATATGGATAATTCAGCTATTTCATCTGGTATTAATGTGGTTACGGCAGCTTCCAGGGCATCTGGAGCTACTTCTACCCAGGATAACCCAGCTAACCGGATTGCGGATCTGAACCCTTCTGATATTGAAAATATTGAAGTATTAAAAGGCCCTTCGGCTGCTGCCATCTATGGAGCCAGAGCCAATGCGGGCGTGGTACTTATTACAACAAAGCGTGGGAGGGAGGGAAAAACAAGTGTTTCCTTTAACCAGGATATTGGTTTTGCTTCGGCTTTGAATCTATTAGGCATGCGAGATTACACCGATGAACGTGTACGTACTTCTTTTAATGAAGCTGAACTTACCAGGTTTCAGGCAGCTAGAAGTGCAGGCCGTTTGATAGATTATGAAAAGGAGTTGTATGGAGAAAAAGGTTTACTCATTAACAGCCGCATTAGTATATCTGGGGGTACTGACAAAACAAAGTTTTTCGTTTCCGGCACACTGCAGGATGAGGAGGGAATTATTAAAAACACTGGTTTTGAAAGAAAAACCATCCGGGCCAATATAGATCATAAAATTTCCAAAGTTTTTGATTTTTCCATTAATACAAACTATATCAATTCTTCTACTGACAGAGGCGTCACCAACAATGACAATGCAGGTATTTCCTATGGGGTAGCCTTAAGTTCTACCGTACCCTGGGCCGATCTTTTTCCAGACGAAAGAGGGGTATATCCGACTAATCCTTATGCGGCTTCCAATTTTCTGCAAACCCGCGATTTATCTACCATTAACGAGGAAGTTAACCGGTTTCTGGGGGGCGGCAGCTTAAACATCAATTTGCTGCGCAGAAGTAATTCGTTGCTGCGTGTATTGCTGCGCGGCGGCTTTGATTATTATAATTTGTCTTCAACCTTATATTTTCCGGAAGAACTGCAATGGCAGCAATCTGGGCTTACAGCAACCAATGGTTTATACTCCAGAGGAAATGGGTTAGCCTTTAATACCAATGCATCTGCGTTTCTTCTCTTCAATACCTCCTTGGCAGGCATTGACCTCACCTCACAACTGGGAATGACTCGCTTATCATTCCGCAACGACCGCATAAATACTTTTGCTACCCAATTAATTCCTGGCCAGCAAAACCTGGAACAAGCAGGCGCTACCCAGGTATTTAACCGTTCGCTGGAAAGCCAGGATATTGGCTATGTATTTCAGCAGGAGGCAAATTTTCAGGATAAGATTATTGCTACTGCAGGCATACGCTTCGATAAGTCGAACATGATTGGAGATCCGAATGCACTTTTTGCTTTTCCAAAAGTTTCCCTAGCTGTAAACCTGGCAAATTTTGATTTCTGGACGCTAGAGACATTTAACATGGTAAAATTAAGAGCTGCCTATGGGGAGGCTGGGGGTATACCAAGTGCGAACCCTACTTCGCTGCAAGCTCCCAAATTTACAGTGATGGTTCCAAGCAATATCTCAGGCGAAACTGGCTTAGTAATTGGCGTTACACAAGGCAAAGCAGATATTCTGCCTGAACGGTCAAAGGAACTGGAAACAGGTATAGATGTAGGCTTATTTGATAATAAGGTATCTCTGGAGGCTACCTATTACATAAAAACAGTGGATGATCTGATTCTTCTAGCTAATCTACCTACCTCTACTGGCTTTACCAACCAATATGCCAATGTAGGAACCTTACGCAACAATGGGATTGAACTATCGCTAGGGGTAGCGCCAGTAAATACAGATGCCATCCGGTGGACTACCAAAACTAATTTCTGGGTTAACCGGGCCGAAATAACACGCCTGGATGTAGCGCCATTTAACTTGGGTGGATTCTCTAACGCATTAGGTTCTTTCCGGATTGAACAAGGAAAATCAGCTACTCAAATCGTGGGAGTAGTGCCAGAAGGAGGCCTTACACAAATTGGCGATGCTACGCCAAAGTTTCAGCTCTCATTTTATAACGACATTACCTTCCTGAAAAATTTCCAATTTTCCATGCTATGGCACTGGAAGCAAGGCGGGCAGAATATTAACCTTACGCAATTATTAACTGACCTTGGCCAGACAAGTTTCGATTTTGATAACGACGACAATGGAAATGGCATAGTTAACGGGGTAGAACGGACCAATACCCTGGGCTCCGACACACGCGTATGGGTACAAAACTCAAGTTATGTTAAGTTGCGTGAAGTAGCTCTCTATTATACCATACCTGGCACCGTTACCAAAAGCTTTTCTATGGGAGCCATAGAAGGTATACGGCTTGGCGTTTCCGGAAATAACTTGCTGCTGTTCTCTAATTACAATAGCTATGATCCGGAGGTTTCAAACTTTGGTAACAATGGAATTTCTACCGGTGTAGAAGTAACTCCTTTCCCTTCATCCAGAAGAATTTTCTTTCACCTGGGCGTGAATTTTTAATGGCACATCTAACTGTTTTACACATGAGAAAGATAAAAATATCCGCTATATTCAGTGCCTTGACTTTGCTTTGGTTAAGCGCCTGTACCTTAAACGATCTGGAAAATGTAAATCAACCCACACCAGATCAGTTTAGCAGAAATGCATCTGTCGCACAATTAAATACGCTTGTAACGGGGTCTATTGCCCAGATGCGAGCTAATTATGACCTCTATATCGATGATGTGGGTGTAGTGGGCAGAGAATCGTACCGTTTTTCCGGATCAGATCCGCGTTATACCTCTGATCTGCCAGGAGCAAATGGTGCACCGCTCGATAACAACGCATTTTACACCACCAATCCCTATGCTTCCCGGTATGCTACGGTAAAAACACTGGATATTCTCATAAATGCGGTAAATAATACCAATATACCCGCAGAACCGGCTAAGCAAGCCTATTTGGGCGTAGCAAAAACCCTGAAGGCACATGAGTTATTAATGGTGCTGAATATGCAATATGATAATGGCATCCGGGTAGAGGTAAGTGATCCGGAGAATCTTGGCCCTTTCTTATCCAGGGAAGAATCCTTTGCTGCTATTGCTAGTATGTTAAATGAAGGAGCTACTCATTTAAGCAATGCAGGCACTGAGTTTCCTTTTTCTCTGCCTACTGGTTTTGCAGGATTTACCACGCCTACTACTTTCCGGCAATTCAACCGCGGCTTGGCTGCCAGGGTAGCCGTATATAGGAGCCAGTTCGCTGAAGCGCAAACTTTTCTAAACGAATCATTCCTGGATTTAAATGGAAATTATTCTAAGGGTGTTTACTTAGATTATTCCGCAGGTTCTGGTGACCGCTTAAATTCGTTTTACCTGGCTCCTAATGCCACCGGTGATATACGACTGGCTCATCCTAGCTGGGTAGCGGAAGCAGAGCCAACAGATGCAAGACTTTCTAAGGTGTTGCAAAGAAATACGCCAGCTACTTCTTCCAACCTCACCGGCACACACGACATTTATATTTACCGGAGTAATACCGATCCAACGCCAGTTATTACGAATGAGGAGCTGGTATTAATTTACGCGGAAGCGCAAATACAAGCTGGCAACTTGGCGGAAGGTACCTCAGCCTTGAACAAAATCCGGGCGAATGCATCCCTTTTACCCTATGCAGGGCCAACTGATAAGGATTCGCTGATTACTGAAATGCTCAAGCAGCGGAGGTACTCCCTATTTATGCAAGGCCATCGCTGGATTGATATGCGCAGATATAACCGGCTGAATCAATTACCCATTGATAGGCCTGGCGATGTAGTGCATACACAATTTCCACGGCCATTCCCAGAAATAGGCGTACAAGGAGGATAAAATAAGTAAAGAAATAAAAGGCAGAAGTTGAATCCAACTTCTGCCTTTTTCTTGCCATTTGTAGCTCTGATAGAGATAGTTTATATTATTAAGCAGTCCTACATCTGGAAGATTGATCCAGTAAAATTTTGATTACAAAAATTAACTAGGCTAGGCTAAAATCCACTACTGATTTAAACCTAGTTATTAGATATAACTGAAACTACGTGCTCTGGTACCAGTCGCTGCGACGTGCGAAAGGTTAGTGAAGAAAATCATTGGTAGATCAACTGAGAGGAAACAAATAATTCAGTCTATATAGCTACTGACTCCCATAGGCTATTCTTTCATTTTTTGCTGTCGATCATGTAGAGAGTGCTAAAAATTTCCTCCAGTACACCTTTTGTTTACCCATTTCCAGGTATTGTTCACCTTATGTAACCCTCTAATAATTGCCATACCGGGCAGGTACTTCTACTTTTGTATAACCAGATAGCACAAGTGAACTGACTTTTGAAGAAACAGTAAGCAAGCAAATAATTCAGTTTTACAATTTATAAACCAAGCAAGTAAAAAACATGAGCAATATCAAAACCAAACTTGATGAATGGGAAGTTAAGGACCTGGAAGACAATTCTTCTTTGCGTATTTATGTAGAGAGTGCCACCGAACTAGGCAATCAGTCGTTGCCAGGGATACAGATTATTTATATGGGTCAGTATGTTACCTATGAGCCACTGGCTGTGCAACGGTGGGCCTACCAGGCATACAAAACCGGCAAAACGGAATACTTATTGGAGGACAAATCTTGGATGGCCTATGAAGACCAGTATGTAAAGAACTGGTTAATTTTAGGCTCTCCCCTTAAAGCCAGAGTAGAAGTAAAAAGCCGTACCTCATCACCTAAAACACGAGAGTATGTCTTACCCTTTGAGCTGGATAATGAATAACTTATGAAATATGTAACCCCCTTATTCCGGTTTCTACTGGGCAGCGGCTGGTGGACTCTCTGGTATGGATTTTTCTATATGATTGTTATTACTGGCAATTTTATGTGGTTCGGCGAACTCTATGACTGGACTATTAAGGGAGAGAGTGGTCCCGCGGCCGGAGCTGTCTTTATCGGACTACTCACCTTAGGCGGCTTACCTCTGCTGTTCTTTTCATTTTTGCACCTGATCCTGGCTTTCTGGCGTGGCACAGATTCAAAAAAATTTATGCTGGTATTTGGGCTAGTCTTTCTATGCTTACTGATTGTCTGCATGATCGTTTGCCCCTTATATGTAGCAGAGGCATCCTTTGCAGGGTTTGTGGCCTATTACATTTGCTTCACCGTTTTTCTAGTAGTAAATCTTGCCTTGCTTTGGGTTACACGCCAGAAGGAGTCGCTCAACGTATTTGTCCTATCCTTAATTGGCCAGTATAAACCAACATTTATTGAAAGGTAATACTATACATTATCAGTAACCCATCTTCTAAAACTACACTTTCTTAAAATAAACTAATTTAATATGAACACCACAGAAAACTTCCAGTCCCAGGTAGTAGATTTCCTGCACACTACTTTCCCAGATTCACAGCAGATGGACGCAAGTGAATTACACGAGGGTGTAGTTTTTCTATTAGAAAAAGCAGCTACCTACGGTTTACAAACCGAAGCAGATCTTGTAACATATGTTATTACTGGCTATTTGCTTGGGCTGAATTTTGATACCCAAATGCCTGCTGCCACAGAAATATTAACGGATTTATCGCTGAGTGGCACATATAAAGCTGACTGGCTTCAACAATGGACTCAACAAATCTTTCAAACCCTGGAAGCAGATCGCCCGGCTACTGCAGAAGACGAATGCACGGTAGATACTTTAGAATCAGAGATGGATATGGGCCAGTACCTGAATATGCAAGCTGATGCAGAGCCTTTTAACAGCTTAGCAGAAGAGATAATTAGGCAACTGATAGCGGGAGATGCATCCGGCTTAAGAACCCATTTTAGCCCAAATTTCCTCCACCAGATCGGAGAACAAACCTTTGAGCAGGTCTGCACAGATTTGCTACTTCCCTTTTTTGAAACAGCTCAAGCTCTTGGGCAATCTAGCACCATTACCTATACCACAGATTCCTTTGGTAATACAGGGTTTGCCTTTTACCGGACCCTTACAGAAAATGGAGTAGAAAAGCCCTTTATTATATATATGGTGTACGAGAACAACCGGATTGTGGTAGCTAACCTGGTTATCAATAAGACGTATGCAGATATGCATTAACAAAACTAATTCTAATCACCATGTATTTACTGATTCTTACAAGCTTTTACCCCTATTAGTCAGTAGCTCATCATATAAAACTTGTGACAGGTTAGTTAATACTTTTCCCCATACACCTTTTTTTAGCAATGGATCTGGCACTTAAATTCCTTTTCTATCTCATATCCGGCATCAATGGTTTAGTTGGACTCCTGTTTTTTCTGGCCACGTTGGCTGCTATCTTCAATCCTACGGCTACGCAAGCTAACCCTTCAGATAACTATGTAGTAGCTATCGGCAGTGCTACCATTCTTTGTCTGCTCGGCTGGGCATTTCATTTGGCAATTTTACAGGGCCGGATGGCCGCTGGTTTTGGTGTAGCGGCTTTGTCTTACCTGATATGGGTACTTATACAACTCGCTATCATTGTCATTATCTCTATTAAAGGAAACTGGAGCTGGCAATAATATCTACCTACCACTATATCACAGAATTATGCCGCCACTATTCAAAATAATCTTTTATCTGGCAACCAGCATTAACGGACTCATTAGCCTGTTTTATCTGTGCATGACGGTGTTCTCCTTCATCTACCCACCAGCTCCACATTACCGGAGTTTGAGCGGGGTTATTTTCGTCCTCGGCTGCCTATGTGTAATTAGCCTGTTAGGATGGGCATATCAGCTTCTTCTGTTGCAAGGTAAAACAGGTGCAGGATTGGGTGTGCTCTGTTTATCTTACTTCCTATGGCTACCCATACTGGTTGCTATGATTTTTACTGGCAACGGAAACTGGCAGTAACAAGAAAATGTATTGAGTTATCCATACAGCGTAGAAACTGATTTAGAGAATATCCAGAACTTTAATCAGCAGAAGCAACCTATATAAAACAGAATCCGCGGTATAAATTTACTGCGGATTCTGTCTTTTGTTTGTACCTGGGATAGATGCTGGAACACCTCCGGAAAACTTGTATGCTTTGGTAACCAAACTAAGGTATAAGCACATCCTACTCTATTTATACTACTTGCTCAGGCAGGGCAGAAGTCTGGGCGCCTGCCATCATAGTCGTAGCCATTATGGTGTAGGCCTCTGCCCACGCCTGCTCGGTTTCCTGATTCCATCGATCGCCCAAGGCATTTTCTAAGGCCCACAATAAAGCTTGGCCTACAGTCCGGTAATGTTCTGGCTTGGTGCCATAGCTTACATGCCGTTTTCCAAGGCTTTGTACTTCGGTTTCTATGTCCTGCATGCGCTGTAGCCTGGCAATAATCATGGTTAGCATATGCATTAGCTTCGAACCTTGCTCCGTAATATCTCCCTTAAAGAGCGAACGGAGGGTAGGATCTAACTCAAATAGTTTGTCATAGAAGAGTTGGCTTACTTCTTCAGATTGGAAAATAATATAACTCCAGGAATTTTTTACAGTCAGTATGTTAAGATCAGTCATAAAATATTAAAAATTGTATACCTGAAAATTAGTTGCAGCTAGTCAATTATACAATTAAGTCAGGTATACAAAAGGTGAACAAAAAGAGATAATAGATGAATTTGATTGCTAGTATTGCATAAATGAATCCCGTTACATGCATTCATTTGCCATAAATCCTCCACTACTGCTATTACAGCCAGGAAGACATGAAGTATATCAATAGACTACACACTTTTGTATAGAGCAGTTTAGCTAATGGCTAGGTAGCTTCTGATTGAGAAACAGGTTGGCAGCTTGTTAGTGAGTGTTTTTGCAGAAACTATCAATAATACTTTCCTCCCCTTTAAGTCTAGTGTATACAAAAGTTGAACAGAAAGATAAAATTTCAATTTTTGTCATCTTTAGCCGGTTACCTGAAGCAATTGCTTTCATTAACATATCATTGTGAGGAAAGTGCCGGTCGCCAGACAGCCTGAACAAACATTCGTTTTACAGTACCTAATGAAATACCTATGCATTACTCTTTGTGTATGCCCTCAAAATTTCTACGCATCTTATTTACACTCTTCACATTAACTACCTCCGTATTCGCCCAATCAACCAAAACAGATAGCCTCAGCCGCTTACTGGAACTAAGCCAAGCAGACACCAGCAGAGTACAATTGCTCAACGACCTGGCGTACGAATACTGGAGCAAAGAACCTCAAAAAACGCTAACCTATGCTCAACAGGCTCTGGCACTTTCAAAAAAAATCAACTTCTCCGCTGGTGAAGCCCGTAGTTACCAAATGATGGGTGTGCATTACTGGCAAAAGAGCGATTATGAAAATGCCCTTAAATGGTACACAAACGCCTTAAACGTGTACAAATCTATCGACGATAAACGGGGCATTGCCAGAGTACTTGGCAATATGGGTATTGTATACCGTGAACAGGGCAACGACTCACAAGCCTTAGAAAATTATTACCAGGCACTGAAAATTCTACAGGCGATAAAAGATGCCAAAAGTGAAGCCAATATTTTAAATAGTATAGGACTTCTTTACAAAAACCGCAAAGATTTCTCCCAAGCCATTATTTTTCTTGAACAAGCACAGGCAATCTGGAGACAACTAGGTCAGCGCCAATCGGTGGCAGGCGTTCTGAACAATATAGCGGATGTGTACCTACAGCGGAAGGATTATGCTTCTGCTATAAAAAATAATGAAGAAGCCCTAGCTATATTTGAAAGCCTGAAAGACATCAATGGGCAAATTATTGTGCATAACAGTCTGGGAGAAATGTACCTGAAAAAGCAGGAGCCCAATCAGGCTCTCCAACAATTTCAGGCGGCACTTCAATTGAATACAACCTATGCCAGCAAAAAAGGACTGATTGTGACCTATAATGGGCTAGGCCGTGCTTTTTTGCAACTGCAACAACCTGCCCAAGCTATTGCCCATTATCAGCAAGCAATGGATCTGGCACAAGCTACCGGGGTTAAAATGGCATTGCGTGAATCTCTAGCGGGCTTAGCAGAGTCGTATGCTTCTGGGCATGAATTTCAAAAAGCATATTTGCTACAACAGCAATACAATCAGTTGAAAGATTCGCTGTTTTCTGAAGAAAGCATAGCAAAGCTTACCAGCCTGCGGACAAATTATGAGACAGAAAAAAAACAGGTAGAAATTGAGCTGCTGAAGAAAGAAAAACAACTCGCTCAATGGACCCGCAATGGCCTAGCTATGGGCTTAGCCGTTCTACTGCTTTTTGGTACTGTCGTTGTGCGTCAGCAACGTTCTAAAACTAAACAGCATACAATATTGCTACAAAAAAGCAAGGAACTGTTAGATACTCAGCAAGCCTTGGCTGCAGCCGAACAAAAAAATAGCCAGATCCGGGAGCAACAGCTGCAGCAAGAACTGGAGTACCGCAGCAAATCACTTACTACGCACACGCTGAATTTAATCCAGAAAAATGGCATTATGGAGGAAATCAGGGAAACCATCAGCGAAGTATTGAAGAACCAACCCAAAGACCTCAACAAACAGGTTTATAGCCGGTTGATTAAATTAATAGATTATAGTTTTAGCCTGGATAAAGACTGGGAAGACTTCAAGCTTTATTTTGAACAAGTGCACAAAGATTTTTTTGTCAAGCTAAAAGCCAAGCATCCCGAACTAAGTAGTGGAGAGTTGAAATTGGCTGCTCTTGTTAGACTAAACCTAAATCTTAAAGAATCGGCTACTATTCTGGGTATATCGCCAGAAAGTGTAAAAACATCCCGCCACAGGCTTCGTAAGAAATTAAATTTGGGTGAAGATCAGAATATGCCCGATTACCTGCTATCTATCTAAGTATTTCGTAGTTCTATCAAACTAAGTAGTCTTTTCTGTATACTTACCTATCTACTTTTCTCGGAGCAAAGTCTTTCAAAGCAACGTTTGGGATAAGCAAACAAATTATTGCTAGGCTTGCGCGTATGTTCTGGTAAGGGTATCGGCTCTCCACCTGCTCAGTAGTTTATTCTTACGAAAGCTATTAAAGGCCAACACATACCTGATACGGTTAGCCTGGTAAAGCAGAATTTGGTATCAAACAAGTGCTACTCTCTAACACGGGTTTCAAAAATGTTGTTGATTTTGCCTTTAAACTGTTAAGAGTTAAAACAGAGCCGTATCCGCCCAGAAATCCTATTTACGTCAATACAATTATCTTCAGAATGTATGGTTTGTACCAATGCCCCCTTGGGTAAAAAATGGCTTGGGCTGGCTATTGGGATACTACCTTTCTCAAATTTCTACCTATGGTGGAAAAATAAGTGAGGAAAAATATTCTTAATTAATATAGACTCGCTGAAAAATTCAATAAAGACCAGTCAAAAGTTTGATTTTCTACAAACCTGATCATAATCTAGAGACAATGGTAGATCAAGCCAAGAAAAACAACACCCCTTGATACAGAGAATAAACCTGTGTATCAAGGGGTGTTGTTTATGCTGCTAAGTTGCAGTGTTACTGACTTAGAACGAGTTTTTGAGTAAAGGCTTGCTCACCTACCTGTATGCGTGCAATATACATTCCTGCAGGTAGGCCACTTCCATTAAACTGCCAGCTATATGCTTGGCCTGCTTTTACTTCCCCGTCGTATAATTGTTCAATTAGCATCCCTTGCATACTAATTATTTCTACTTTTGCTACACCGTCTAAAGCTGGGGTAAATGCTATAGCTGTGTAGTCTGTAAAAGGATTGGGAGCTGCTGTAACAGATACCGGCTGCATTTGTGGCTCTTCTTCTACAAAAGAAAACCGTGTATTGCCTGGATTTACATAGAAATTAATGGTGTACGTATTACTTGCTATACCCGTACCATTTGACCCGCTATAGGCAGTTACCGATAATGTATGGTAGCCTGGAGCAGGAGTAAAAGGTAAATAATCTATTCCTCCTGTTTTAGCAGCATCACCAGCTATGGTATAAGGGGCAGTATTTTCAATTTTTTCCTTCGAATCAAGCACAAACTTTACACTGCCTACTTTTACAGGGTTAGTATTGGCCCGGATACTGAGCTGATTTGTGCCTAAGCTAGTGAAATTGATGTCTGCACCCTTTAGCAAAGGTTTAATGTCTGTATCTGTTGCTGCATTAATAAGTGTAAGACCACTAATCTCCGATTTGTTAGTTATTTTAAATATAATCATTTTTGTCACGCCTTTTATACCAGTTCCGTTGGGTCCTGAATAGGGGGTAGCTTCCAGTTTGTATTCGCCTTCTGCAAGCGTAGTCGGCAAATAATCAATGCCCCCTCCCGATTTAAGTGCATCACCAGGGTAGGTGCAAGGAGCGAAGGTATTTCCATTATCTGTATATACTTTCCCATTCAGCACAAACTTCACACTTCCTACGCTGTTATTTCCTTCTGCCCGGATGTTAATTTGATTGGTTCCGGTAACCATATAATTGATTGTACTACCAGAGGGTAAAGATTTGATTTGGGTATCGGTAGTAGCATTATACAAGTAGAAACTATTAATAGATGGTAGTGTAATTTTAGTTAATAAATTACCAGAGCCGCTTAGGTTGCTCGCACCTAACGTAAAGGCGGCACCATAATGGCCAGTGTAGAAAAGAGTATTATTAATAGGTCCGGCAATGTTCCCACGTCCGTAATCCAGGGCACTGCTTCCTATACTTTGGGCCCAAATAGGATTGCCATTTAATGAAAGACAGCTTACGAATATGTCTTTGTCAGTAGCTCCGCTTTTTGCATGTAGGGTAGTCTGCCCAAAAGTAGCTGTTCCCTTAAATGTACCTGCCAGATATATATCCCCAGCTACTATTCTCAGGCTTTGTGCTTCGTCCCAGTCACTGCCGCCAAAGCGTTTCGCCCATGCTGCCTTTCCATTATCAATAGTAGGGTAATAGGCCACAAATATGTCTGCAGAGCCATTACTTGCTAAAGAAATGTTGTCAAAAGCAATGGTATTACCAAAGTAACCTGTTATATAAACACCTTGTGCAGTCATGAAAATATCGGTGGCTACATCTATGGTGGCCCCACTGCCAGATACTTTATTCCATTGAAGTGTACCTGCCTTAGTAAACTTGGCTATTGATGCATTTGTAATGGAAGGATTGGTAGCAGGAGAATAGCCGCCAGCCAGATAAATGTCGCCATTAGTAGGGTCTACTGTAATGGCCATGCCCATATCATACCCGGTTCCACCCAGTGCGCGGCCTAGCTGAAAACTACCTTGTGCATTATACTTCATCAGGAATATATCGCTGTTCCCTTTGCTGACAAGGGATTGGTTAAATAGTATGTTGGAGGGCAATACAATTGTTCCATTGAAAGAACCAGTCAGGTATACATTCTGGGAATTGTCTAAGCTTATACCAAGCCCATTATCCTCACTTGTTCCTCCTGTTCTGCGTGCCCACACTAAAGAGCCTTGAAGATTGTATTTAGCTACCAATACATCTGAATTGCCTGCAGTCGAAAGTTGCCCGGCAGAGCTTCCAGGATAGGTATCAAGTTTTACAGTGGATTCAAAAGAACCTGTTAGGTAAAGTGCTCCTTCTGCCTGGCTAAAGGCTATATCACCTGCCTCTTCTTCTCCAGTACTACCAATGCGGCGGGCCCATACAACAGCCCCGCTTGAATTATACTTTACCAACAGCAGGTCTGTAGAACCAAGGCTAGTGAATGTTTGTCCGCCTATAGTAAGGCTGCCAGTAAATGGAGATAATGTATAGCTGTTGCCATCTTGATCGGCTTCTACTACTGCTTTTTGAGATTTGTTTGTGGTTTTAACAGCCCACGTAAATTGTGCCTGGGCAGAAGTGCTAAACAGACACATTATGACTAGTATAGGTACGATTAAACCAGTCTGAACGATCATTTTAAGTATAAGACTGCTTTTTAGGGAAAAGTTTGTTGTGTAAACTAGTTGGCGTTTCATAAATGCTATTTTTAATAGATTAAGTTGATAGTATCCATAGTCTGGTTAAAAAACAGGTTTGGCCATCTACCTGCTTTTTTATGCCCGGCTAATGGATGCAAAGGAAGTATTTTCATAGGCCCATCTCCAAGCTTTGGAGGTGTACAAGAGGTAAACAAGCTCTAGAAAGGGTGTACAAAAGGTAAACAAGGCCTACCACAAGCTTAAAAACAAGGAAAATCAAGGCAAGGGAGATGATTATTAAGGCAATATGAATTCTTATCTGAGAAAATGAAAAAACGTGTCAGGAGTGGCTACCCGTATGCACTTTTTTACAGATCAATTCAAGAAGGGATAAACCAATGTTATAGAGGTTATGAATTAGCTAAAGTCTCTTATCAGGTATCTTTATTTACTAGCTGATTAGTCCATTAGCGGAGAGACTTTGTACAAAGGCGGTGAAAGTAAAAGCACTAAGAAATTTGCCGGTATACGTATGAGTTTGTTTTGTCAGTTTATCTTCCAGGCAGTAGAGCTATGCTTTGAGGATAGCCATTTGTTCATCTTCCTTTTATTGCTGCTGCTTATTTTTTCTAGAAGGTAGTAGGAAGAATATCCCCGCTTACTTCACTAGTAGAATTAAAAAAAGAAGCCACCTGCTGTTTATAGCTAACACCTATTTTTTAATCGTCCACAGATATTACATGGCTTACTTTTGGAAGTAATTCTCAAAACAGATAAGAATCCCTTTCCTATTTTTATAATTGGATCCGTTCAGTGAGATAGCTACGATTTTCCTAACAGCTACTACCATTTCTATAGAGGAGCAAACTCGATCAGACTAGTGGAATATATCTTGTATTAGGGACTGAAATTAGTAATTAAGCATCCCTGTGCCATACACTTGCAACACTTGCCATAAATACCTAGAAAAATAAGATAAACGTAAGTACTCCCATTTCATGCTACACCTTTTCACATGTATTTTAGATGCTGGCAGTCAGTACGACTTGCCTGAATATTTGAAGAACAGAGTCAGGCCTACGAATATTTTGTGTCTGCTGTTAATCTTCGTTTTAGGTATTCCTTTCATTGTAATTTCCTTGATTTATTTTCCCAAAATGGCCATTTTTCCATCAGTGGCCAGCTTTATATGTGTTCTGATAATAATTGCAAATGGCTTAGGAGGTATTTATTATACCAGAGTTGTGTTGCCTACTATACTATTACTGCTTTCCTCGCTATATAATGCTTTCTTTAGTACATCCATAGATGATGCTATCACAAGTGTATCTTTGGTTGAGTTAAGTTTTACGCTGATTTCTTTTATTGTTTTCGATTTCCGGGAGAGAGGCTTTTTGATTTTCTGTACGGTTTTCTCCTTCTTCATCTTGATACTATTTCCGTTAAGCTGGGAGCATTTTGATATGGGGTATGATGGAGCCGTGTTAAGAGAAGGGCCGCTTGCTGTACTCACTACCTGTTTAGCTTTATTTGCGCAAATAGGGTCAATTTATGGGTTAGCTGTTTTAAATAAAAAATCAGAAGATCGTTCTGCACAGCTACTGAGTGAAATGAATGAAAAATCTACAGATGCTGAACAAGCCCGGAAAGCCTTAGAAGTTAACCTGGAAAAATTGGAAATAGCCAGAACCGAAGAAACCAACAGGCAATGGACAAGCGAGGGTATAGCGAAAGTAGCCGAAATTTTACGCGGTCATAGCCTAGGTAGCCACATCTACGATTCGCTTATTTCTATGATTGTAAAGTATATGGGAGCTAACCAAGGCGGAGTATATGTGGTAGAGGAAATCGATCCCGGGCAAAAAGTTATAAAATTAATGGCCTGTTATGCCTATGAACGCAAAAAATACATAGAAAAATCTTTTGTACCTGGCCAAGGAATGTTGGGGCAAGCCTACCTGGAGGCCGAATACATCTATATGACGCAAGTCCCAAAAAATTATATAGCTATTACGTCAGGGCTAGGAGAGGCTACTCCCACAGCACTATTGATTATGCCTTTGAAAATAAATGATACAGTAGAAGGAATGCTAGAAATTGCTTCTTTTCATAAGCTGGCTCCTCACCAGATTTCTTTTATGGAGAGGATTGCAGAAAACATAGCCGGCTTTATACAGAACAACCGGATAAATGAACAAACAAAAAAGCTTTTAGAAAGCTCTCTGCAACAAACTGAAGAAATGCGTGCGCAGGAAGAGGAAATGCGCCAGAATATGGAAGAGCTGGAAGCTACGCAGGAGGAAATGCGGCGAAACGAGCAGGCTCACTTAGATGAAATTGACCGGTTAATGCAAGAGTATCACTCCAACACAGGTCTTTTACAGAAAAAAGATCAGGAAATAAGTGGATTTATGGGTGCTGTTGATTCTACGCTGGCCATGGTTGAATTAACCTTGGAAGGGATGATTCTTACGGCAAACGAACGTTTTCTTTCACTAATGGGGTACACACTACCAGAAATACTAGGGAAACACCACCGCCTGTTTGTAGATGCATCCTATAGCCAAACCCAAGCCTATACGGAGTTCTGGCAGAAACTCTCACAAGGGGAGGAGCAGATAGGAGAAGTTAGACGACTGGCTAAAAATGGCAAAGATGTTTATTTGAGTGCCAGTTATACACCAGTATTTAATGAAGAGAAGGAGGTAGTTAAAATTATAAAATTTGCTCAGGACATTACCCAAGAAAAACAGGAAGCCTTAGACTATCAGAGCCAGCTGGAAGCTATTTCTAAATCTAACGGAATTATTGAGTTCGACCTGCAAGGAAACATCCTGAAAGCTAATCAGAATTTCCTTAGCCTGATGGGCTACGAACTAGGAGAAATTATCAATCAGCCTCACCGTATATTTGTAGAAAAAGAGTATGGAGCCAGTAGCGAGTATAACAAGTTTTGGCAGGAGTTAAAAGAGGGGAAAGCCCAGATAGGTAAGGTAAAACGATTGACTAAGCAAGGAAAACAAGTATGGTTAAATGCCAGCTACACGCCTGTATATGACGAAAAGGATCAGCCAGTTAAAGTAATAAAACTTGCACAAGCGATAGAACCCTAACTCAAATGAGCTAACTTATTATGCTTATGTAAGCAACAGATAAAAGAAGAAGGGCCGGGTATTATTTATCGAGCCCTTCTTCTTTTGGTGCGCCTCGCTGCCAACTTATGACCTATACCATTGGTAAGAGATCCCTAGTGGGTCTATATGTAGAACCGTTCCTCCTGTTAAGCTTATAAAAGTGCCAGTAAAACTAAACACATCAAAAGCCGTATTGATGCAGTAGTTGCCTGTAGTTATATTTTTTGAGCAACCTGTTAGCCAAAAGCAGGCAATAAACAAACATAGCTACCTAAGGTTTCCATAATTTTTACTTTCTGTTACCGGTAGGACATTACTTTTTAAAAGCAGAACATGAAAACAATTGTGTATGCACTGGCTTTTTGTCTGTTTATCCAGAGCTGCGATAATTTTCCCAAAGACCCTGATCATACGTTAGAAAAGGTTACCGGTGGGACGCTAGTAGTTGGTTACTCTGAAAATCCGCCCTGGGTAGTGAAAAACTCCCAAACCCCCACTGGTATAGAGGCAGAACTGATAAAAGAATTTGCTAAAGATTTACATGCCACTATTCAATGGAAAAATGGCAATGAGCAAACCTTGGTCGAAAACTTGGAAAAAAAAGAAATTCATTTAATGATTGCAGGGCTTACGAAAGATACACCCTGGACAAAAAAAGCAGGCATCACCCGGCCATATGTAGAACATCACAAGAAGAAACATGTAATGGCTGTTCAATTAGGAGAAAATGCATTTCTGGTGCATCTAGAGAAATTTCTGCATGAGAAAAAATCGGATATACAAAACCGGTTACCAACCAAATAATGCCTTTTCTGTAGTAATAAACCTACTTAGCCATCTATTGTATAAACCCTCGAATAGCCCTGTAAATGCATGAAAAAGGTTCAAAATTTTGAATACCCTGAAGAACTAGTACCTGCTTTTAAAAAAGCTAAAAAACTTGAGTGGATTACTATTGCTTACCTTATCTCTACGATGGTAGCCATTATGCTGACGATGGGCAACTCACAAGCGATGAAAACGGCCTGGTTTGAAGATTTAATCAGCTTTACCCCTTCCATATCTTTTCTGATCGCTTCTAAAATTTTTACTAAGCCGACCAATGCAGAATTTCCCTATGGATATCACCGTGTAGTCAGTATTGCCTATTTATGCAGTGCTCTGGCATTATTCTTTGTAGGCAGTTTTTTACTGATAGATTCAGTGATTAATCTAATTAAAATGGAGCATCCTACTATTGGCACAGTAGTAGTTTTTGGCAAGCCGGTTTGGCTAGGTTACCTCATGATTATGGCCTTGTTGTGGAGTACCTTTCCGGCTATACTTCTGGGCAAGAACAAATTGCCTCTGGCTAAAAAGCTGCACGAGAAGAATCTGTATACCGATGCGCAGATGAACAAAGCCGACTGGATGACTGCCAGTGCAGCTATTTTTGGAATAATGGGCATTGGCATCGGCTGGTGGTGGGCAGATTCGCTGGCAGCAGCCCTTATTTCGCTAGATATTATTCACGATGGCTATACCAATCTGAAGCAAGCTGTGTTAGATTTGATGAATCAAGCACCCAAAACAGTGACCGATCATAAGCCGGATCCCTTGATTGATCGTGTGAAAGAAGTTTTGGAAAAGCACCCCTCGGTAAAGGAACACATCATCCGGCTGCGGGAAGAAGGCCATGTCTATTTTGGCGAAGGCTTTATCGTGCCTGTATCTGAAGCTGGACTTACGCATGAAATTGAATCGATTACCAATAAGATAACTCAACTTGACTGGCGTATCCAGGAATTTATTATTACTCCGGTGAAAAAATTGCCAGAAGAGTAAGTGTATCTATCAGTGCATAGTTAGTATTCCAAAACCGCTGGATCGGGGTTTTTCTGCCAGAGAGTATCGTTTCTGTTTATATAGATTTTAGTTTATCTTCTTTATCTTGCAGTGTTTCCTTAAACCACCCTTTTATATAAACCCATGAAAATTCCTGTTAGAAAAGGCACGTTTGAATTATCTTTTATTCAATGTGGCGACTGGCGCAGTAGCCATTTATTATCTGATGGACTTTCTATTGAACCCGGCCAGGAAGGTGCTACTCCAGTAATTACATTTTTTTTAGATACGTCCATCAACTTGAAGACGAGAAACAAAGAAACCAATAGTTATTTGGATAGTGTAGCCCTCCAAGAGAAAATAGACATGTTTCAATACGTAACCATTAGCGATGATAAAGTGCTACAGACCTTATCAAGCAAAATAAAGAGCCTGCCCAGCAAAACGAAGTGTGTACTGGAGATTGTTCTGGCAAGTGATGGAACTTCCAAAAAGTTTACGATAAAACCAACGGTAAGCAACGAAATTAAACTGACCAGAGTAGGTTAGTAACTATCTATATAAACTAAACAGGACTTATACGTAGGTGTATAAGCCCTGTTTGATAGGGAATTAAAAGAGTTAAATTCATTTACCGGATATTCCTGTCTAAAAAAGAAATAGCAGAAAATTATGTTTGCCAGTTAGTAATTATTGCTTTACCAGCCTTTTGGGGATAGTTTCTTCCCGCTGATACGTTTCGTCATAAATGTATTTCTCCCCTTCAGGAGTAGTTAAAGAACCTATCATGTGAAGTTTGTTACCTTTTATACGTAACGTATAATCTGTTTGTACATCCTCCGCATTTTCAATAGCTTCTACATAGCTTGTTCCATTTAATGTATAACTTCCACCTAGGGCACTTCTGAATTTTTTCTTTCCATTGTCAATGTTTTCAGCGATAAACATCCAGTGAGTAGGCGTAATAATCTTTACCTGCTTCAGTTTGGACATATCCGTTTTAGTGGTTTTTCCTTTTGGGTCAGTCACTTTCTGAGTCATCATGTGCCAGGTACCTACATGCTTCCCCTCCTTTGGCGGAAACATTTCTTTACGCCAGGTTTCCTCTAATGTTAATTTACTACCATTCGGATAGCTGATCGTACCGGTCTGTACCATAATATCGCCATCTATTTTAAGCGTAAAGTTTGTTTTATCTTTGGCATAATCTTCCCAAGAGGCATATTCCAGAGATTCTATATATTTATCGTTGCCCATCATCATATACGTACCTCCACCTGCACTAGATGCTGTAGGTAATACTTTATTGGATTTATCCAGGCTATCTGTAAGCTGAATCATCCACATAAAATGCGTAGGGGTGATGATTTTGGTCTCTTTTACTTTCGCATTGGTAAAATAGTCGGTCTCTCCAGACGAACTTGTATATTTTGCAGATAACAATTTCCAGGTGCCAACATGATCATTTTGAGCCAAAAGTTGGAGACTTGAAAAAAGGAATAAAACGAGAATAATTTTTATAGATCTCATAATGGTAAGTGATTTGGCCTTATGAGTAACTTACAAAAAAATGTTGGTATATTCTAATTTTAAAGTAACAAAATACACGTATCTAAAAAAAATCGAATTTTACAGATGTTGCTTATATAGGGGTTTCTTGCAGTAAATAACCTACTTATTCGCTGAGTGGGAATAACTTCTTCAGTAGGTTTATCAACAAAAATGGCTTACTATATAGTAAGCCATTTTTGTTGGATTCAAGGAAAAATGTATTTATTATTCGTCAAATTGAATAGTAGATAAACTGATGATATCCTCATTAGGCTTATCTCGTTTTACCACTACAAAATAGATGTCGTGCTTGCCTGTTGTAGGTGTAGTAACTTCAGCCGTTAATAGCTTTTTGGTATTCCAAGCGCCAGTAGCCTGATAAGGAATCCGGCTGATCACAGGTCCACCATAGGAATCAATCCGTACTTCAATTTCACCATTCTTATCTAAGGAAGCATATTCATAGGTAAATTTTTTTATCCCGGTGAGGTCAATGTTTTTTAGCAAAATATATGATTTGTGATCGCCCTGGCTCAGCGAGTTACCCCATCTAGGGAAACCCACATGCGCATCGGCATGCACGGTGTGGACTTTGGCATTGCGAAGCGTAACTATATCCGAATTAGTAAGGGGACCAACCGTTTTGCTGCCATTGTCTGTATACATAGCTGCTACTGTGTATTGGCCTCTAGGTTCATTCTCCGTATGTTCTTTTAATGTAAGCGTACCCTTCGCCGGCAACAGTGTTTTTTGCTTTTTCTCATCTGTCAGCGAAAATATGTACTTGACCATTTCGGCTGCATCTTGCTCTGAAATCTGCGGATGAGCACTCATGACATATTGGGTTCCCCAGCTGCCTCCACCTCCGGCAATAATCTTTTTAGCTAGTTTCTCCATAGAGCCTGGTTCACTCTTGTAACGTTGGGCAACAGCTACATACGCCGGGCCAACTGATACTTTATCAATGGTATGGCAAGCTTTACAATCACTTTTTGCAATCAAGGCTTTCCCTACTGTATTGGTTTCAACCGTAGTTACAAACTGTTTCTTTGCTGGCAAATCATTAGTAAGTGTGTTTGGCTGGGGTGTGTAATCAAAATATACTTTAATTTTCTTTGGATCTGTTTTTTTATCCTCTTTATCCGTCACCTTTATTGCATATTGGAAAGGTTTGTTTTCCCAAAAGAAAGACTTATTTCCTGGTGTTTCTATGACTACTTCTGGCATGGTGTTCCCTACTTTTATTTCTAGTGTATCCGTCCCAACCAAGCCCGCCTGATCTTTTACTTGTAGAATGGCCTGATACGTTCCGTCTTGTGTATACGTATGCTTGGGATTTATTTCAGTAGAACCTACAGTTTTGCCATCAAACAGCCATTCATAGGTTAGCTCATCATCGTCGTCCAGATCGCGGGTGCCCCGGCTGCTGAATGCTACTCGAAGAGGAGCTTGCCCAGCTATTTCCCGGATTTCGGGCAGGTTTCTGTTTTCAGAAGTCAAAAATACACGTTTGCTCAGCTGGGCGGCAGCAGCAGAATCGGTGATGGTAGCTTTGGCAATAGGAGCCCGGTTGCCGGTATTGTATTCAATTTTTACCAGGCGGGCATCTTCATTGTCAGCTCCATAGACAGAACCATATTCGAGCATATACATGATGCCATCTTTGCCGAACGCCAAGTCAATTGGCCGCCGGAAATCACCATTGGCCGTCATAAAAGGTTCGCTGCGTACATAGTTTTCCTGAGCATCGAACCGGAGTGCTAGTACCCAGTTACGCATCCAGTCAAATACAAATAATGCCCCATCGTAATACTCCGGAAACTTATTGGCTGCCGTAGAATTAGCATCAAACGTATAGAACTCCCCAGCCATAGCGCTGCGTCCGCCCTGGCCAAGTTCTGGAAATTCTGTTGAAGCAGCATACGGGTACCAGATCATGGCTTTTTGAGCTGGAGGCAAATTGGTGAGGCCGGTATTGTTGGGAGATTGATTTACTGGGGCATCTGGATTAAATTTCGGTCCGGCAGTGCTGGTAGTAAAATTCCAGTCGGTGTAGGCCTGATTGTTGCCCACAAAATAGGGCCAACCATAGTTTCCGGGCTTTTTGGCCTGGTTAAATTCATCGTAGCCTCTGGGTCCTTGTATGCTGTCTTTTCCGGCATCCGGGCCAATTTCTCCCCAATATACAGTAGAAGTTTTTGGATTTACGGCAATCCGGTAAGGATTGCGGCAGCCCATTACAAATATTTCAGGCAGGGTTTTTTCCATTCCTTTGGGAAATAAATTTCCTTCGGGTATAGTGTAGGTACCATCTGGTTCCGGATGTATGCGCAAAACTTTCCCTTTCAGATCATTGGTATTGGCAGATGAACGCTGAGCATCCAAGCTATAATATTCTTTACCAGGCCGTTCATCAATAGGCGCATAGCCATTGGATGGAAAAGGGCTGGAACTATCGCCAGTAGAGAGGTATAAGTTTCCGTTTTTATCCCAGGCGAATGAGCCGCCATGATGCGATCCGCTGTTTTCCTGCACTGGCACTTTTAGTAAAATCTTCTCTGAGGCCAGATCTAGTGTGTTATCTGGTTTTAACTTGAAACGGGATAAGTTGAAAATAATAGGTTCCTGATCAATGGGAGGAGAGTAGTACAGATAAATGTATTGATTAGTAGCAAAGTTTGGATCTATGGTTACGCCAATTAATCCTGTTCCCCCTTTCGTAGCCAGCGGAAACTGATGTACTACCGATGGTTTTTTAGTAGCTGGATTATAGACAAACAAATTGCCGCTGCGGAGTTCGGTATAAAATATGCGTCCATCAGGCGCAACTGCCATTTCCATGGGTGTATTTAAATCATTAACCAATACAGTTTTTACAAACCGGTTTTCTTCCGGCACCACTACGGCATATGATTTACTAAAATCCAGAGGTTTTCCATCACCCATGGCATATTGTAAGCCGCCCAACAAATGGCTGATAAACAGTGGTTCGCTGTAACTTTCAGGGGTATGGCCTAGGCCAGTATAAAAGGCACGGCCTCCATCAAATTCATGATACCAGGCTATCGGGTGATTGGCTCCATTTGTGCCATTATCATACGTATTTTCATCCAGATACGCCAATACGTTGAGGCCAGGGTAAAAAGACCGGTAGCTATACCATTCATCGGTACGTTCCCACTTGTCTGGTAAACTGGCCGTAGCCGGATGTTTTTTATTAGTTACCTCAATAGTAGCTTTGCGTTCGCCTGGGTTAAGTGGATGGTTAGCAAAATGTGCTCCCATCAGTTTGTTATACCAGGGCCATTCGTATTCCGTATCTGCCGCCGAGTGGATGCCCAGATAGCCTCCGCCTGCTTGTATATACCGTTCAAAGGCTGCTTGCTGTTTGGCGTTTAATACATTGCCAGTGGTGCAGTTGAATACTACGGCCTGGTAGTTTTTTAGGCTATCTTCTGTAAAATAAGCAGCATTTCTAGTCGTGTCTACTGTGAATCCTTTTTCTTTCCCCAATTTCTGTATCAAGGCGATGCCATAAGGGATCGAAGTATGTTTCCAGCCTTTGGTTTTGGAAAAAACCAGGACACGTGGTACAATAGGCGTGGCCGCAACAGAAACTTGTGTAGGAGCCTTAGGAGATTGTAAACAGGAGTATAAACCAATAGAAATTGCAAGCAACAGGGCTATACTCAGCCCTACGTTGTAAGTCATTCTCAATGTAAACATGTAAAATAAGTAGCAGTAAAAGGTTTAGGCAAAAGAGAGTATATAATTTTACTGACTTTAAATATAATTTTTTTTGCTCAAGTTGCCTTCTTTTTTACTAGTAAACCTAAAAAATAATCTTGCACCCTCTCTTAAGGAAATGGATACCTTAAGAGAGGGTGCAAGATTATCCCGGAGAAAGAATTTAGAAAGGAAGTTTAACCCCAAATACCGGGATTTTTGTAACAAAGTGCTCTCGTAATTTGGGTAGCAAAGCGGCTGTGGACTTATTATTAATTATCCGGCCATCTATTTCTTGTACAGGGGTAAGTTCACCCATAGTGCCGGTCGTGAAAACTTCATCCGCATTATAGAATTCTGTCAGGGAAAGATTTTTTTCTTTTACTGGAATAGAGAGTTCAGTAGCCATATCTATAACTAGTTTCCGGGTAATGCCGGGAAGGCAGGCATCGGCAAAAGGTGTATAAAGGGTACCTTTTTTTATCATGAACAGGTTTGTAGCATTGGTTTCAGCCACAAATCCATTGATATCCAGCATCAGGGCATCATCGGCTCCGGCTACATTGGCTTCTATTTTTGCCAGAATATTATTCAGTAAATTATTGTGGTGGATTTTAGAATCCAGAAATTGCGGATTATTGCGGCGGATGGCACTGGTAATTAACCGGATACCTTTTGTATTATCGTATACTGGAGGCTTCCACTCAGCTAGGACAATTAAAGTACAACCGGCCTGGTTTAGCCTGGGATCCATACCAGAAGTAATTTTTTCGCCCCTGGTCAGGGTAAGGCGGATATGAGACTCATCTCGCATTCCATTGGCCTCTAATGTTGCAAAAATGGCATTCTTAATGGTATCCCGGGAGGGGACGGCAGCAAAAGCTAGAGCATGTGCCGATTCTATCATACGGTCGATGTGCTGCTCCAGCATAAAAACGTATCCGTTGTAGATGCGTAATCCTTCCCAAACAGCGTCACCTCCTTGAACTACACTATCGAATACAGAAACTCTGGCATCCTGGCGGGAAGCTAAACCGGTGCCTACCCAGATTTTGATATGGGCATTTCTGGGATCATATTTTTGTAACATACTTAGGCTTTTAGGGTGTGTTTACTTAATTGATTATAATACAGTATTGCTTCTTCATATACCGGTTGCAGTTCGCTTGGTACTGCTACTTGTTGGGTATCTGGTGGCAGAAAGCTGGTAGACTGGTGAACATTGTTATACCAGTATTTCGCCCATATGCCATCTTCCGGTATAGGGCCGGCCGGCCAGTGAAGCATTTTTTCAGTAAATGGGATGCCTAATTTATGGCAGAGCTGGGTTAAAATGCCAGCCGGATTTTTTCTTACTTCGTTTCCATCTAGTACAATAGGTACTTTGCCAAAACTGCTCAACCACTCAAACAATTCAGCCTGAAATTTTAGTCCTATATCATCCAGGGTAGGAAGTTCGCGTACTTTGGCGTAGGAAATCAGCATCTGGCCGGGGTCCCGAATCAGAAAAATATTCTGGTAATGAAGAATAGGGCTGTAGTCGTAGCCCTGCAGATGATGTCCCATGTTTTTTACAAACACGAATCCTTTCCTTTGCTGATTGAGCTCAATTTGTTTGAAAATCTTCTCCGGATTAGGTTCCATACTATCTAGTATCTCTTCCCTGCCCGGATGGGCAATACCTGTATACTGCAAATAAAATCCATAGAAGGGTTCATCCATTACGGTAGTGTCGGGCCGCTGAGCAAAAGAATACATAAGTGCTGTGGAAATATTACGTGGACCGGATATCAGGTGGAGGATCATGCTAATGATTTAGTAGAATGAAAGTAGTAAATTTCAACGCAGAAATATATTCGTTGCCAAATTAGTTGATTTTAAAAAATCATACATTTTTATGAAGCTATTTTATCTGATTTTTTTGATATTGAGTGGATACATGGCTGCTGGGCAGGACACCACCGAGCAGCCATATGTAGAGGAAATACAAAGCTCCCGGAAGAAGAAAGATCTAGAATTTAAGAGAGGGGAGAAGTCTCCGGTTTTACCTAAGGAGAAAAGAAAATTTAAAGGATTGCATTATTTTCCGGTTAATCCTGCTTACAAAGTAGAAGCTACATTTGTGCGGGATTCTTCGCAGGCACCCTTCAAGATGAAAACCTCTACCGGTCGTTTACCCGACTATGTGAAGTATGGAGAACTACATTTTACCCTTTCTGGAAATCCATATGTAGTAACTATATACCAGAATTTAGAACTTATACAAAAGCCCGAGTATAAAGATTATTTGTTTATCCCCTTTATGGATGAAACCAATGGTTTCGATACCTATGGCGGTGGGCGCTACCTAGATTTCCGCATTCCTTCAACTGCAAACGTAACTATAGACTTTAATCTGGCATACAATCCATATTGTGCGTATAGCCCGAATTACTCCTGCCCCATACCGCCTGCTGAAAATCACTTGAAAGTGAAACTAGAAGCCGGCGAGAAAAGCTATAAATAAACAAACCTGTTAAGTTTACAGCCTAACAGGTTTGTTAGAACCAGGATACTGGTTCTTTATTTCTGCCGTTCGGCTGCACCCCCGGAACCAGGATTTTTAGGCCGGTTTAATGGCTCTTCTGGTCTGAATCCGGCATCGTCATCGTTGGAAGCAGCTGGCGGAATCCGGTCTTCTGCCGTACGGATAGCACCTCCGCCAGGAAATCCAGAACTATATTCGCCTTCTGCCAGGCCACCTGCCGGTAAATCACTATCTGCCACTATAGCGTTAGGATCTTCCTGGCGGGTGTTATCGGTGTCATCGGCAATGCCTTCCGGATCTACATAATCATTAATGGCTGGTAACCCATCTGTCCCTGGCCGGTCGAAGTCGCTGCCTGTATCGCCAGTACCCGGGCCTGCGCCTGCACCACTAATGGTTTTTCCGCTGATATGCTGTGTAGACCTTTTGAGGTTATCCATGGCAGCTGCGCCTTTCTCTAAATCCAACAAATCTTCTTTCGGAATTTTGGGAATAACTCCTTTACTACCGTTTTCCAGGTTGTTTATATTGTTCTGTTCTTCGTTTTGATTTTCTTTGTCTGTAGCCATAGCTCGTATAGTTTGTTTAACAAATATCCTGCATTTTTTAGGCAGTTACCTGTAATACGCATTTACGCTTCGAAAGGCTACTATTCTTTCAAAAAATCATACGCAGTAGCATTTAACTAACTGAACAGTTGTACTATTTTAGTTTCTCGTTGTTGCGGTGCCTATCTGCATCCCGCTTGGATTTCTTGTCCAGATTTTTTTGTAAAGCTTCTGTCAGATTTACGCCCGTCTGGTTGGCAAGGCAAATTACGACAAATAGCACATCCGCCAGTTCATCAGCCAGGTTTTTGTCCCGGTCCGAGGGTTTAAACGATTGTTCACCGTATTGCCGGGCGATAATGCGGGCTACTTCCCCTACTTCTTCAGTAAGCATGGCCATATTGGTTAGTTCGTTAAAATAACGGACGCCGGTGGTTTGTATCCAGGTATCTACAGCTTGTTGTGCTTCTTCTATAGTCATGAGTATTGATTGATGTAAAAATAAATAGTAAGGAAATTTGTCTTAAATATACGTGGCAGATATATTTAGGTGTGTTGCAAAAGTAAATATATCCGCTAGGCTAGCAGATGTACGTATGTTGGGCGTTATTCAAATAAAAACAATGAAAATAGAAAAACTATTGGTGATGATCACGCTGATCCTAATGATAGGATTTATAGGATGCAATAAAAGAGTAGAAAAAGTGTCTGTGAATTATGAAAATGAAATTAATAATTTAGAAACAGACGAAGAGAAAAGAAAATTTTTGGAAAAGATTTTAGCAGATGACCAGCAGGTGAGAGACGGGAAAAAAGAGGCTGAATTAATGTTGAAATATGGAAAGGATTCTAAACAACATATGGATTACATTGAAGCACAATGGCAACAAGATGAAATCCATTTAGAGAAAATTGAAACCTATTTAGGAAAATATGGCTATCCTAACAAGGATGAATTGGGAAAAGAAGCTGCACTAGCACCTTGGATAGTCATTCACCACTCAACAGATACAGAGATAAGAAACAGAAATTTTGAAATTTTATATTTAGCCTATCTTACAGGAGACATTGATGATACAGCTCTATCATTATACTTAGGAAGAACACATGAATTTAAGTTCCAGGAAAGCTTTGAAATAGAAAGTCCCTTCCAATCGGAAGATAAAATTAATCAACTTATTAAAAAATTAGATTTAGAAGAAAAGAAAGCGAATGCCCAATATCGGCTACAAACGGCCAGGTCGACTCAGAACGCACGAAGCTGACAATTGAGGCGAGGTCATCAGTAGCTATGTTCATTAGCTGAGATCAAGCATTATAAGAATATAAATTAGGACAATGGTCGAAGAATTATATACTTTATACAAAAGGGATTTACAACGCTTGCACAAAGAGATTTCTCTCTTCTCACAGGAGGAGCATCTGTGGCAAACCACTGGGCAGGTGCCTAATTCAGCGGGTAATTTAGCCTTGCATCTCGTAGGCAACCTTTCAACCTATATTGGTAAAAACATTGGTCAAAGGGTTTATGTACGCGACCGGGAAGCAGAGTTCACTTCCAAAAACATTCACAAACAAATACTTTTGCATCAAATTGAGACTACGCAAGACATTGTACTTACCACCTTACAACAGATGCAGGTTGTAGAGTTAGAAAAGCAGTATCCGGAGAATGTACTTGGGTTTGAAATGACTACAGGGTTTTTTCTAATACACTTATTGGCTCATCTCTCATACCACTTAGGGCAGATTAACTATTTACGACGAATACTGGAATAAAATAAAAAACAGCAATAACCCCGGCTAACATCCATTTTAAGTTAGGATACATTTCGTAAGGATAAAACCAACAAAGAATTGACTACACACATATGCAAAAAATTGAATTAGAATTACTGAAGCGGATATTAATACTAGATGGAGCCATGGGTACCATGATCCAGACTTATGACCTTCATGAACAAGACTTTAAAGGTAGCTTTCTTAAAGGTCATACAGTGGATGTAAAAGGTAACAACGAGTTGCTAAATTTGACCCGGCCGGAAATCATCATAGATATACATAAGCAATACTTGGCAGCAGGTGCAGATATAATTTGTACTAATACATTCAATGGCAACCGCATTTCTCAGGCGGATTATCATACCCAACATCTGGTTTATGAAATTAATTACCAGGGTGCTAGCCTAGCCCGGCAAGCTGTTGAGTCATTGGCTGAAACCCGGCCTTGTTTTGTAGCCGGAGCTATTGGACCCACTTCCAAACTTGCTTCCCTTTCTCCGGATGTAAATAATCCAGCCGCTAGAGCAATAAGCTTTGATGAACTAGTTATAACCTTTACTGAACAAGCCCAAGCCTTACTGGATGGAGGTGTGGATATATTTTTGCTTGAAACAGTAACTGATACACTCAATGCCAAGGCTGCCTTATTTGCCCTCATGCAATTATTTGATAAGATAGGTAAGCAAGTTCCGATTATGGTTTCGGGAACTATTACTGATGCTAGTGGACGTATCCTTTCTGGCCAGACTTTAGAAGCATTTCTTATATCTATATCGCATGCTCCCTTGCTTTCGGTAGGATTGAACTGTGCCTTAGGAGCCAAAGAACTTAGGCCTTATATACAAGAGTTAGCTAAACTTAGCCCCTTCCCAATAAGTACCCATCCGAATGCAGGTTTACCCAATGAGTTTGGCGAATATGAGCAATCTCCTGAACAAATAGCCATGTTGTTGGAAGAGTTTGCCCAGGAAGGATGGGTAAATATAGTGGGAGGCTGTTGTGGTACTACCCCTGCTCATATTAGGGCTATAGCAAAAGCAATGAAGAGTTATGCACCCCGGCTCCACTATCAATCCCGTGGGCTGAGCTCTAGTGTTAAGAAAAGGGTAAATGAAACCAACTATAGTGCTGGCTACAAAGAATTGAAGGTAAACTATACATTGGCTAGTAAGCCTACCAACTCCCTTAAAGACCTAATGGATCTTATTTCTCAGGCAGAGGATGAGCCTACTTATAACCAAATAAAAACCCATTTCGATCAGCAGAAAAACTTGTATCATCCTGAGCAAGCGTTGTTAATTAATGCCCATTTATTTGGCCGCTTTCAATACTTGAAAACAGAAGGAAAGCTGGCTAAAATACATTGAAATACAAAAAATAAACAGCTGAATCATCTTGCTGATGAACGGCACTTTTATCTGCTATTTACTGCTGCTAAAGCATTGGGTATCGTAGGGCTAGTTTAAATTATATTACCGAAAAGCCAGTGTTTAAGCTAACAAAAAAGCCATACAGTACATATACTGTATGGCTTTTTAATCGAAAACCTCTATACATTAAGCAACTCTAGTCACATTGATGAGTGAGTCGTCTTTGGATTCAAGCATGGATGAGCCCATTAAGAAAGTATCTACCGCTTTAGCTGCTTCACGACCTTCAGAAATTGCCCATACGACCAGTGATTGTCCGCGGCGGGCATCCCCTGCAGTAAATACTTTATCTATACTGGTCTGGTAGTTATTTGCTTTGATGTTGCCTCTTTCATCCAAGGTAATGCCTAGTTGCTCTACAAAGCCTTTTTTCTGTGTATGCAAGAAGCCAATAGCTAATAGTGCTAGTTCGCAGGGAATATCTCTTTCGGTGCCCGGCACTTCTACAAAAGAAGACCGACCAGTTTCCTTATTCAGTTCCCACTTAATTTCTACCACTTTGATGGCTTTTATATGGCCATTTTCATCGCCTATGAATTCTTTGGTATGCATACACCAGTTGCGGTTGGCTCCTTCTTCGTGAGAAGAAGAGGTACGCAGAACCATTGGCCAATTGGGCCATGGATTATCAGCTGCACGTTCGGCTGGTGGTTGAGCTAATAATTCGATTTGAGTAATAGATGCAGCTTTATGGCGGTTAGAGGTACCTACACAGTCAGAGCCAGTGTCGCCCCCACCAATTACTACTACATTTTTGCCGGTGGCCATAATGTCTTCTGTCCACATACCTCTTCTGCCACCAGTTACCCGGTTGTTCTGCTGAGTTAAGAAATCCATCGCAAAATAAATTCCTTTCAGATTACGCCCTGGAATAGGCAAATCTCTTGGAACAGTTGAACCGGCACAGATAACTACTGCATCAAATTCTTTCATTAGCTCATCCGTGGCAATAGTTTCCCCTACATTGGCATTGGTCTTAAATACTACCCCTTCTTCTTCCATCACTTTCAGGCGGCGTTCAATCACCCATTTTTCCAATTTAAAATCTGGAATGCCGTACATTAATAATCCGCCTATTTTGTCGTCACGTTCGAAAACTGTAACCCAGTGCCCTGCTTTATTCAATTGAGCGGCGGCTGCCAGACCTGCGGGGCCGGAACCAATAACGGCTACTTTTTTACCTGTCCGTACTTCCGGAATATGCGGCTTAATTAAGCCTAATTCAAAAGCTTTTTCAGCAATACTTTTTTCAATTAATTCTATTGTTACTGGAGGTTTATTGATGCCTAATACACAAGACCCTTCACAAGGAGCGGGGCAGATGCGTCCGGTAAATTCCGGAAAGTTGTTGGTGGCACTTAATATTTCTATAGCATACTCCCAGTTCTGATTGTATACGGCATCGTTAAAGTCCGGAATATTATTTCCCAGCGGGCAGCCTTGATGGCAGAAAGGTACGCCACAATCCATACAGCGGCTGGATTGCTGCTTAATTTTTTCTTCCGAGAACTCTATATATATTTCGTTGTAATCTTTAATTCTTTCTTTTGGTGCTTTTGTTTTCGGCATTTCACGGCCGACTTCCATAAATCCTGTAGGCTTTCCCATCGTATTGGCTAGAAGTAAGAAGGTTAATAATTAGATGTTAGTGATTAGAAAACAGATATAAGAGAACAGAAGTTTGAATGAAATAAAACTTTAGTCTTTTATCTTCAAACTCCTGTTTTCCATTCGTTATACTGCTTCCTTGAGATTAACTTTTGATTTGAGCAAGGCAGCTTTGTACTCCCGTGGCATTACCTTTACAAATGAATGTAGCGTATTGCCCCAGTTTTTAAGTATTTGGTCTGCTACATCACTGCCTGTGAACTTCTGATGATTTTCAATTAGTTCGCGGAGCATGTTTACATCTTCATACTCCAGTGTCTCAAATTCAACCAGTTCTTTGTTGCAATATTTAGAGAATTTATTCTGTGGATCGTACACATAGGCAATACCACCACTCATACCGGCAGCAAAGTTCCGTCCGGTGTCTCCCAATACTACAGCAATACCTCCAGTCATGTATTCGCAGCCATGGTCGCCCACGCCTTCTACTACAGCCTTCATCCCAGAGTTCCGTACACAGAAACGTTCGCCAGCCAGACCCCGGATATATGCTTCGCCAGACGTAGCGCCATAGAAAGCCACATTACCGATGATCATATTTTTATTAGCTTCAAAGGTTGCTTCCTTGGCAGGGTATACAATTAACTGGCTGCCCGATAAGCCTTTACCAAAATAATCATTGGCTTCCCCTTCTAGTTCCAGACGTAAGCCTGGAGCCCCGAAAGCACCAAAACTTTGTCCGGCAGAACCAGTAAATTTAAAATGGATGGTACCTTCTGGTAAACCCTCTCCTTTATATTTTTTAGATATTTCATTCGAGGTCAGCGTACCTACAGCGCGGTCTGTGTTAATAATCTTGAATTCCGCTTCTACTGGTTGTCCGTTTTCTAAGGCAGGCTTTGCAGCGTCCAGTAGTTTCCAATCCAGTACACTGTCTATGCCGTGGTCTTGTTCTATTTGCTTATAGATGCCTACATTCGGAGAAGTTAACTGTTTGTATAAGATTGGACTTAGATCCAGATCTTTAATTTTCCAGTGATCAATATTGTCCCGTACTTTTAATACATCTACCTGGCCAACCATTTCTTCAACCGTACGGAAGCCTAGCTCTGCCATAATTTCCCGGAGGTCTTCAGCCAGGAAAGTAAACAGGTTTACTACGTGCTCAGGTTCACCGGTAAATAACTTTCTCAACTCAGGATCTTGAGTAGCAACTCCAACCGGACAAGTATTTAAATGGCATTTGCGCATCATAATACAACCTTCTACTATCAGAGCTGCAGTCGCTACACCAAACTCTTCGGCACCTAGCAAAATAGCTACAGCTAAGTCTTTGCCTGTACGAATTTGTCCATCCGATTGTAAGGTAACCCGGCTTCTCAGGTTGTTTCTCACAAGTGTTTGATGCGCTTCTGCTAGGCCAATTTCCCAAGGAATACCAGCATGACGTATAGAACTAATTGGAGAGGCACCTGTACCGCCATCGTGTCCGGCAATTAAGATTACATCAGCATGTGCTTTGGCAACTCCAGATGCAATAGTACCGACACCAGCTTCAGCTACCAACTTCACATTGATTCTCGCCTGACGGTTCGCATTCTTCAGGTCATATATTAGCTGAGCTAAATCTTCAATTGAATAAATATCGTGGTGTGGAGGCGGTGAAATTAACCCCACACCTGGCGTAGCATGACGTACACGGCCAATCCATTCGTCTACTTTGTGGCCTGGCAACTGACCGCCTTCTCCAGGTTTTGCACCTTGTGCCATTTTAATTTGCAATTCCTGCGCATTAGCTAGATAATAGCTAGTTACACCAAAACGGGCAGAGGCTACCTGCTTAATGGCTGAGCATTCCCAGTCTCCATTTTCTTTGCGTTCAAAGCGGATTTCATCTTCGCCACCCTCTCCACTGTTGCTCTTCCCACCGATACGGTTCATAGCAATGGCAAGTGTTGTATGAGCTTCATGTGAAATAGAGCCAAAAGACATAGCTCCGGTAGCAAAACGTTTGAAGATGCTTTCTTTGCTTTCTACTTCAGCTAATGGAATGGATTTCCGTTTTTTGAACTCCAGTAAACCTCTTAACGTGATAGCTTTTTCTGCCTGCTCATTAATCTTCTGTGCATACCGTTTATAGAGATTATAGTCTCCACGTTTGGTAGAGTATTGCAGCAGGTGAATAGTTTCCGGATTGAATAAATGCGCTTCACCAGTACGTTTCCATTGCATAACGCCACCAACTTCCAGACGTGGATTGGCTAGTGGTTTGGCTGGGAAAGCAAGTCTGTGTTTAATTAAAGATTCTTTGGCAATGCCATCAAAATCCAGACCTTCGATACGGGAAATAGTGCCTGCAAAGCATTTGTCAATTACATAGCTGCTAATACCTAGTGCCTCAAATATCTGAGCTCCCTGATACGATTGCAAAGTAGATATACCCATTTTAGAGAATATCTTTAGCAAGCCATATCCGATCGCCTTTATATAATTATAGTGTGCCTGTGCTTCGGATATATTTTCAGGCAGCAAATTGTCTCTCTTGAAAGATGAAATAGTTTCAAAAGCAATATATGGATTAATAGCAGACGCACCATAACCTATTAAAGTAGCAAAATGGTGTGTCTCCCGTACGTCACCAGCTTCCACGACCAGACTTGCTTTGGTTCGTAGTTGCGTGCGGATCAGATGATGATGAATAGCACCAACTGCTAATAAGGAAGGTACAGGTACATTTTTGCTGTCGAAAGCTCTATCAGAGATAATTAATATATTGCATCCATCTACTACAGCAGCTTCTGCTTCCTGGCAAAGGGTGTCAATGGCTTTTTCCAATGATCCTTTTTTACCATCTGCCGGGAATATGGCATCCAATGTTTTAGCTTTAAAATCCGGATGGCTGATGTATTTTAATTTATTCAGATCATTATTTGTCAATACAGGTTGAACCAGGTGCATTTGCTTGCAATGCTCAGGTGTTTCTGCTAAAATATTGCCTGTAGGTCCAATAGTAGTAAACAAGGACATAACCATCCGTTCCCGGATTGGGTCAATTGGCGGATTACTTACCTGGGCAAACAGCTGCTTAAAGTAGTTAGACAAATGCTGGCTCTGATCCGATAATACAGCCAACGGTGTATCTACACCCATAGAACTAATAGGCTCCTGGGCTTTTTCAGCCATCGGTTGCAGGGTGATTTTTAAATCTTCAGCAGTATAGCCAAAAGCCTGCTGCCGATGAATAAGGGTTTCAGGATCTAACTGGTAAGTAAGTTGTTTAGGGCCAGGTAGTTCTTCTAAGCTTACTTTATTGGTCTGTAGCCAGTTTCCGTAGGGTTGTTTGGCGCACAGGTCTCTTTTTAGTTCTTCATCGCTGATGATACGGCCTTGAGTCAGGTCAGCCACAAACATTTTTCCGGGTTGCAACCGGCCTTTTAAAACCACTTTAGACTGGTCTATCGGCAAGGCTCCGGCTTCAGAAGCCATAATGAGGTAATCATCACTTGTCAGGCAATAACGGGAAGGACGCAGGCCATTTCTGTCAAGCGTAGCACCTACAATATTGCCATCGGTGAAGCAAACAGCAGCAGGACCATCCCAGGGCTCCATCATCGACGCATGGTATTCATAAAAAGCCTTTTTGTCTTCATCCATTAGTTTATCTTCCTGCCAGGCTTCTGGTATTAGCATCATCATTACATGAGGCAGCGAACGGCCGCCTAAAGTCAGTAACTCAACTAGATTATCCAGGTTAGCAGAGTCAGAATCATTTGCATTGCAGATAGGCAGGAGCATTTGAATTTCTTCATCTGTAAATAAGGAAGAACTTAAAATGGCCTCTTTTGACTTCATCCAGTTGATATTGCCCCGGATGGTATTGATTTCTCCATTATGCGCAATGTAGCGGAAAGGCTGAGCCAGTTTCCACTTTGGGAATGTATTAGTAGAGAACCTGGAGTGAATAAGTGCCAGAGCAGATATAACTCTAGAGTCATTTAAGTCAAGGAAGTAAGTACGCAGCTGGTTAGTACGCAGCTGGCCTTTATAAATAATTACTTTATAAGAGAACGAAGCAATATAAAATAGGTCGTCGTTCGCTAAAGCTTTTGCGACTAAATGGGAAGTATAATTTCTTAATAAGTATAATCTCCTTTCTAACGCGGCAGTGTCGGCCAGGGGTTGTGCAGGTTTTACAAATACTTGTTCAATCTTGCGTTCGCCCTCCAAAGCAGAAGGACCTACACCAGTACTGTTTACTGGTACTTCCCGATAACCTAATAGTTGAAAACCTAATTCTTTAATGTATTTATTCAATAAGCGTCTGCTCTTTTCACGGATGTTGTAATCTGTAGAAAAGAATACCATACCCACACCATATTCGCCAAACTCAGGCAGTTCAATCCCCCATGTGTTGCATTCTTCTTTGAAGAACTGATGAGGCATCTGGATGAGAATACCTGCCCCATCACCTGACTCTGGATCGCAGCCGCATGCGCCTCTATGCTCCATATTCTCAAGCATAGTAATGGCATCTTCTACAATCCGGTGAGATTTTTCACCCTTTAGATGGGCTACAAATCCGGTACCGCAGGAATCATGTTCTAATTGGGGAACATACAGCGACTTTTGATTTTCTTCTTTCATCTATATTGTTTCGTTAATATTAGGTTTACTTCAGTAATTAATTAGTGGTTTTTGAATGCTAGCTGGCCTACATTTAAAAAATTGAATTGTTTTTATAAAAATTTGTAACAATCAGCCTTTATCCCTTTTTAATTTTGTTAAATGAAGTAAGAACCACCAAGATATTAATTTTTATATATACATGCACGAATTTTTGGCAAAAAAATTACTAAAAAACCAAATTTTACACTTACGTAATCAAAAAATGCAAATTCTTATTCTAGATATTGAGCCTGGAGAAGTTTTTAATAGCGTGAAAGGCAGATTTTGTGTATTAGTAAATATTTCAATAAATTATTGTATTATTTAAATATATAATATTATAATTCAAATTATAATAAAAAAAATGATATTTATATTTATCTTCCATTGACTTTTAGCAAGTGCAATTATTGTATAGAACAGTTGATGAGCTAACAATACAATAGATAGGTAGTATAAATTTTCCTTAGTAGAACATATTCAATAGGATATAAGTATACTAGTAGATAACTACGTAAAACGAAAAAGTTCTGCGATAAAATGCCACATACATTTGCAGCTAAGGGCATTTTTTGCAAAATATTTTAGAATGAACGAACACTTGCTGCTTTTGAATTAATTCAATGATAATTGTTGATTTTATACAAAACACTGTATATTGTACGCATTAAGACACAATCACTTAACTATAACCTAAAAGAAAATATGCCTCGTCTGATAACCATATCCAATAGACTTCCTATATCTGTAAAAGTAGTGAATGAAAATTTCGTTTACACAACCAGTGTAGGGGGTTTGGCTACTGGCTTAAGTTCTACAGATGCCGTAAAAGAAAATTTCTGGGTAGGGTGGCCAGGAAGCACTATTGAATCTCAAAAAGAGCAGACAGATCTAAAAGAGAAGCTCAATCAGGATAATATGCAGCCTGTGTTTCTCACAGACAATGAGTACGAGAACTTTTATGAAGGTTTCAGTAACAAGACCATATGGCCGCTTTTTCATTATTTTACCCAGTACACGATCTACAAAAAATCATTCTGGGAATATTATAAAAAAGTAAACCAGCTGTATTGTGATGAAGTAAAGAAAATAGCCCAACCTGGAGATATTTTCTGGGTACACGACTACCAGCTTATGCTATTGCCTGGTATGCTACGGGAAGTTTTTCCGGATGCTACTATTGGGTTCTTTCTTCATATTCCCTTCCCTTCGTATGAAATATTCCGGACCCTGCCCTGGCGTAAAGAAATACTGCTAGGCATTTTAGGGGCCGATCTGGTAGGTTTTCACACCTATGATTATATGCGGCACTTCTTAAGCGCTGCTACCAGAATCATGGACTTTAATCACCATCTGGGCCGCATTAATTTGCCAAACCGGGTGGTGGAAGTAGATTCCTTCCCAATGGGGATTGATTACGATAAATTTGCCAATGCGGTGTATGAAAAAGCTACCATTAAGGAAATTATAGAACTGAGGCAGCAACTGGGTAAAAACAAGATTATTCTTTCAGTAGACCGTTTGGATTATTCTAAAGGTATTTTAGAACGTATTCTAGCTTTTGAGCGGTTCTTGGGTAAATACCCAGAGTATCAGGAGCAAGTAACGTTACTTGTAATTCTTGTTCCTTCCCGTGCAGGTGTAGAGCAATATGCGCATTTAAAAGAGCAGATAGATGAAGCCGTAGGGCGTATCAATGGTAAATACAATACCCTCCGCTGGACACCAATCTTCTATTTCTATCGTGGATTACCTTTCCATACATTGGCAGCTATTTATTATATGTCGGATGTGGCCCTAATCACTCCATTAAGAGATGGAATGAACCTGATCGCCAAAGAATATATTGCTTCCAAAACTGATCAGACAGGGGTATTAATTCTGAGTGAAATGGCTGGCGCTGCGAAAGAATTGACTGAGGCTATTCATGTAAACCCGAATGATATGCACGACATTGTGCGGGCTATTCATAAGGCACTTACTATGCCACAACAAGAGCAAATCAGCCGTAATGCTGCTATGCAACAGACCTTAAAACGGTATAATGTGAAGCGGTGGTCAGAAGTATTTATGGAGCGCTTAGGTGAAGCCAGACAAGCAACTGAAAAAGTAAAACAAAAACGCTTTAATGAAGAAATACAGGAACGCCTAATCCAAGCCTACAATATAGCCGACAAAAAATTATTCTTACTCGACTACGATGGCACACTGGTAGATTTTCAGGACGACCCACAGAAAGTTGCTCCAGATGAGTATCTATACAACTTATTGAGAAAACTCTCTGAAAGAACAGACACAAACGTAGTGGTAATTAGTGGACGTGATAAAAATTCACTGGAACGTTGGCTAGGTAAATTAAACATTTCTATTGTAGCAGAGCATGGTGTGTGGACAAAAGAATCGGGGCAAGAATGGGCGCAAGCCGACCTCTTGGAACAAGACTGGAAAGATGAGATAAAAGCGGTGATGGAAACCTTTGTAGACCGTACGCCTGGAACTTTCATTGAGGTAAAAGATTACTCATTGGTATGGCATTACCGCAAAGCAGACCAAGGTCTGGCGGAGATACGGGTCCATGAACTACTCGACTCGCTTACTCAGTTTACTTCTACTATGCGCCTGCAGATTCTGGAAGGAAATAAAGTCATTGAAATTAAGAATGCAGGTATTAATAAAGGACATGCTGCTACCCGGTGGGCCGAGCGCCACCCAGATGGATTTATTCTGGCAATGGGAGACGATTACACGGATGAAGATACATTTAAAGCAGTGAACGGCTTTCCCAATGCATTCACCATTAAGGTAGGCTATAACATAACAGCAGCCCAATATAACATTCCTTCTAACAGAGAAGTGCTGCGCTTACTCCATGTCTTAAGTGAACAAAAAGGTATTTCATCTGATTACAAAGAAGTAAATATGACTGCCTAGGATGGTTGAAGGCAATACTATTAGATGAGTAGATTGCCCTGAGTAAAGAGCAGTCTTTATAAAGTAATTTTTAAGTCATACGGAAACAGAGATAGGAAAGGAAAACTTACTATCTCTGTTTTTTATTTAATCTTATGCAGCCTAACATACAAGTTACTAAGAGTGATATTACAAAAATAAAAACCGATGCCATTGTAAACGCAGCAAATACTTCCCTTCTGGGTGGCGGCGGTGTAGATGGGGCCATTCACAGGGCAGGAGGCAAAGCCATTCTGGAGGAATGCATGCAGATACGTGCTAGGCAAGGCGGTTGCCCAACAGGCGAAGCTGTGATCACTACTGCTGGAAACTTGCCTGCCAAGTACGTCATCCATACAGTAGGACCAGTATGGCAGGGCGGGAAAGCCAATGAAGAAATATTGCTGGCGAATGCTTACCGGAATAGTTTAGAACTAGCAAAGACGCATCATTGCCGCACAGTGGCCTTCCCTAACATCAGCACTGGAGTATACCATTTCCCCAAACACCTGGCAGCTCGGATTGCTATTAGAGAAGTTTCCGCCTATTTGCAGCGCTACCCAGATCACTTTGACACCATTCTATTTGTTTGTTTTGATGAAGAAAACTATCAATTGTACCAAAACCTCCTCGCTAAATAGCCTGTATAAGTAAATGTATGGAAGCTAACCAGCAAGTTTAGCCAGGTAAAACAGGATTTATTCTTATAATATTGCTACCTTTGACGTTTTAGTGAGATTAATTTAAACCGCATGATTTTAGTTTTACTCGCTCTAGCCATTGCTCCGGGATTAGCCATAGCTATGTTCATCTACGAGCGGGATAAACTAGATAAAGAACCTTTCCATCTGCTGATAAAGTCTTTTTTTCTGGGCGTACTGAGTGTCTTTATTGCCATGCTTCTAGAGTCCGGTGCTGAGCAAATGGGAGTGGCCGTATCTGAAGATGTACTAACTAGTGGCTTATTTGCCCTGATTGTAGGTATTAGTGAAGAAGGTACTAAATATGCTTTTCTGATGTGGTTTGCTTATCCAAAAAAAGAATTTAATGAGCCCTTTGATGGAATAACCTATGCCGTAATGATTGCTATGGGGTTTGCTACCTTTGAGAATATTATTTATGTAGTTGATGGAGGCATTCAGATTGGTATGCTAAGAATGTTTTCAGCTGTACCGGCTCATGGAATATTTGGTATATTAATGGGGTATTTCGTAGGGATGGCTAAATTTAAACATCAGCATATACTTTCTCCGTTACGTATGGCCGGATTAGGTACAGCCATTCTTTTTCATGCGGCGTATGACTTCTGCCTTTTTGTAACAAATATTCCATTTCTTATCATTGGTTCTTTTCTTTCACTGGCTGTAGGGGTGTTTCTTTCTGTAAGAGCTATTCATTTACACAACCGCAACTCTCCATTCCATAAAGAATTTGTGTAATTCTTCTTTTATCACCAGCCTGATTTCTTTATGCTCAAAAAAGTACTGTTAAAAATTTATCTGGTATGGGCAGTTTTTAACTTTACAGTAATAATGACAGCTACTATGCCTTTTATTATTCTTCCGTTGGTTTTGCTGGGTGAAAAAAGGGGAGGACCTATCAGCTACTTTTTCCTGAAATCATGGGGATTTTTGTTTGGGCTTTGCAGTGGTATACGTTTTAAAACAGAGAACCGGAAAGATGTCCCCAGAGATCAGCCCTTTGTGTATATATCTAACCATAATTCGTACTTAGATTCACCGGCTTTTGTCTTGGCTATACCTGGGCAGTTCCGGCCACTCGGGAAAATAGAAATGAAAAAGATACCTATTTTCGGGTGGGTATATCCCTATGTAGTCATCATGGTAGACCGCCGCAGCCTAGAAAGCAAACGTAAAAGCATGCTTACCCTGATGCAGAAGCTGAAAGAGGGCATTTCTATCTTTATCTTTCCGGAGGGTAAAATGAATCAGTCGTCAGATACGCTGTTGCCTTTTCATGATGGCGCTTTCCGGATTGCCGTAGAAACGCAGACTTCCATTATGCCAATGATTATTCTAAATTCCCGGCATATTATGCCGAGACATGAATTTCAACCCCGACCAGGTACGATTACCACCAGATTTCTTTCTCCAGTACCTACAAAAGGTTTAACTATACAAGATATTCCCCAGTTAAAAAGGCAAGTATATACACTAATGAAAGAGGCAATTGAGCAACGTGAAAAAGAAACTTCCAGAAATAAAATTTTCAGACGTTTACTAACCAGGGAAGTTTAGCCGGATAAACATAGACAGCAGGTAAACTAAAGAAGGTAGACCATCACGTCTACCTTCTTTACTATATAAAGACGAAATTAACTTATACTAAACTTTTGCTTTTTTCCACCACTTTATCAAGTCCACTTACCTCTGTACCACCAGCTGTAGCAAAGAAAGGTTGCCCACCGCCACCGCCTTTTATCTCTTTAGCTAACTCTTTTACGATATTTCCGGCATGCAGATTTTTTTCTTTCACCAGATTATCAGAGATCATAACAGCAATTTGGGGTTTGCCATCAATATTTGCAGCCAACACTAAAAATAGATTTTCTACTTTAGCCTTCAGCTCATAAGCGACTTGTTTCAGGCTATCGGCAGAAGGCAGGTTTACTTTTTCTGCAATGACTGCGATCCCGTTACTGTGCTGTATTTTAGATAGTAACTGAGATTTTATAGCCTGTACCTCCTGCTGATGGAAAGCTTCTATTTGTCTGCTTAATTGTGCTTTTTCTTCCAGTAGGTTTTCCACCGCTTTTCGCAAATCTTTTGGCTGTTTTAGTAGCTCTTTTAGCTCGCTAAGCAAAGCGGCTTGCTCATCTATCAACTGTTCTGCTTTATCAGCCGTTATAGCTTCAATACGCCGCACTCCAGCTGCCACAGCACTTTCCGATACTATTTTGAAATACCCTATCTGGCCAGTGGCTTTTACGTGTGTACCTCCGCAAAGCTCTACAGAAAATCCAGGGTCGAAGGTAATAACACGTACAAAATCTCCATATTTTTCGCCAAACAAAGCAGTCGCGCCATATTCGGAAGTAGCTTTAGCAATAGGCACATTCCGTTTTTCGTCCAACGCTATATTTTCACGAATCTTTTGATTGACCATTTTCTCTACCCGTTTAATTTCTTCATCAGTCATTTTGCTGAAGTGAGAAAAGTCAAAACGAAGTACATTATCATTTACCAAAGATCCTTTTTGAGCCACATGGCTACCTAATATCTCTTTCAAGGCAGCATGCAGCAAGTGTGTAGCACTGTGGTTATTCATGGTCAGCAGGCGTTTCGTGTTATTTACAACCGCATGAAACAGGGCTTGCAGGTCAGTAGGTAATTTGTCGGTAAAATGGATGATCAAGTCATTTTCCTTCTTAGTATCGGTTACCAATACCTTTTCGCCATTTGCTGCCAGATACCCAGTGTCGCCTACCTGTCCGCCACTTTCAGCATAGAAGGGCGTTTTATCTAATATTACCTGATACTGGGTTTTATTTTTGGCTTTTACTTCCCGGTACCGCAAAATACGGCTATAGGTTTCCAGTTCATCGTAGCCTACAAACTGTACTTCATCTTCATCTACTACCTCTATCCAGTCGCCAGTTTCAGAGGAAGAAGCAGCCCGTGAACGTTCCTTCTGCTTCTCCATTTCTACAGCAAACCCTTTCTCATCTATCTGCAACCCATTTTCACGGGCAATAAGGGCAGTTAGATCTACTGGAAATCCAAAAGTGTCGTAGAGTTCAAATACGGTTTTCCCATCAATTACTCCGTTTTTAACTTCTGACTTTATTTGCTCAATTCTCCGCAAGCCATTATCTAATGTACGCAGAAAAGCAGCTTCTTCTTCTTTTACTACTTTGGCAACAAATTCTTCCTGAGCTTTTAATTCCGGGAAAACCCCTGCAAACTGGTTCGCCAGAACTGGTACAATGCGGCAAAGAAAAGGTTCTTTGAAGCTTAGATAAGTATAGCCATAGCGGACAGCCCGGCGCAAAATGCGGCGGATCACGTACCCGGCTTTGTTGTTAGAAGGCAGCTGGCCATCGGCAATGGTAAAAGAAATGGCCCGGATATGGTCGGATATTACCCGCATGGCAATGTCTGCCCATTTGTCTTCGCCATATTTTTTTCCAGAGGCTGTGGCAATAAACTGAATCAACGGTTGAAATACATCGGTATCGTAGTTAGATTGTTTTTTCTGAATGGCCATACAAAGCCTTTCAAACCCCATTCCGGTATCTACGTGCTTGGCAGGTAATTCTTTTAGCACGGTCACCTCAGAGTGTTTAGCTGCTCTGGCTTTTTTAAAATTATTATCTGACTTATCACCTGTATATTTCGCTTCAAAATCTAATAGGGCATTTGCACCACCTTTAGCCGAATTCCATTGCCTCTCAAACTGGATAAATACATTGTTCCATATCTCTACTACCTGCGGATGGTCATTGTTTACCAGCTCTTTTCCGGATACTTTATCTACATCTTCCTGTGGCCGCAGGTCTATATGAATTTCCGAACAAGGCCCGCACGGACCAGTATCACCCATTTCCCAGAAATTATCTTTTTTATTGCCATACAAAATGCGGTCTTCAGGAATCATGGTTTTCCAGATGTTTTTTGCTTCCTCATCTGCTGGAAGATTGTCACCTTTGTCGCCTTCAAATACGGACACATATAAACGGTCTTTGGGAAGCTTATATACTTGGGTAAGCAATTCCCAAGCCCATTCAAGTGCTTCTTTCTTAAAATAATCTCCAAACGACCAGTTGCCCAGCATCTCAAACATGGTATGGTGGTAGGTATCGTGGCCTACTTCCTCTAGGTCATTGTGTTTGCCTGAAACACGGAGGCATTTCTGAGTATCGGCAATGCGTTTAAATTGTGGATTTTTATTACCCAGGAAATAATCTTTGAATTGATTCATGCCCGCATTGGTAAACATCAGTGTGGGGTCATTCTTAATTACCAAGGGAGCTGAAGGCACAATCTGATGTCCTTTGGATTTGAAAAATTCTAGGAATTGATTACGGATTTCTTGAGACGTCATTAGGATATATTACCTGGATTTAGTTTTAGAATATACTTATGAAATGTAGTCCGTACTGATTTAGCGTTAACTTGATAAATCAGTAATAACCAAAGGTGCTTATTCAAGTATTTTTTTGATTTCCAACACCTGAAAAACACAAATTTAGTATTCTACAAGGATTTTTTTAAGTATGGCACGGATTAAATATTATTACGATACCGAAACCTGCAAATACGAACGCATTAAAACTAAAACGTCTGATGTAGTTCTGAATTTACTGGGGTTTTTCGCAGTGGCTTTTCTGCTGGCCATAGTTATTGTTCCCTTCTATAGTTCTTATTTTAAGTCTTCCAGAGAAGCTGAGTTGCAAAAGGAGAATGAAGAAATGCATTTCTACTATGATATGCTAAATAAAGAGATGAAGCGGGTAAACCAGATGATTGCTGCTTTACAAGACAGAGATGATAATGTATACCGGGTAATTTTTGAAGCAGAGCCTATTTCATCGGCTGTACGTACAGCGGGTGTGGGAGGCTCTGAACGGTACAAAAATCTATTGGAGAAGGGCTTAGATCAAGAAGAAATGATTGTGGAGGCGTTTACCAAAATAGATAAGCTGAAAAAACAAATGTACGTGCAGACTAAATCGTACGATGAAATACTAAAATTTGCTAAAAACAAAGCCCACATGTGGGCTAGTATACCGGCTGTACAACCCATACCTAATAAAGAACTGAAACGGTTAGCATCTGGCTATGGGATGCGTATTCATCCCATTTACAAAGTAAAAAGAATGCATACTGGGGTAGATTTTTCTGCTCCCAGAGGTACGCCTATTTATGCTTCCGGTGACGGCGTAGTAACGGTCGTACGTAAAAATTTTGGTGGCTACGGAAATGAAGTACAAGTAGATCACGGATATGGCTATGTTACTTTGTATGCTCATATGGAGAAGTTCAATGTTCGGCCTGGACAGAAGATAAAGCGGGGTGAATGTATTGGCTATGTAGGAAGTACTGGTTCTTCTACGGCTCCACACTTGCATTATGAAGTAATACACAATGGGAACAAGGTAAATCCGGTACACTTCTTCTTTAATGAGCTTACACCTGATGAGTATGAGAAAATGCTGGAGATTGCTTCCGTAGAAAACCAGTCTATGTCATAATACTGATTCATTAGTAATGTCAAATGATAAGCTAGCATGCGATATTACTCATTTTTTTACTACCATTTATCCATACAACTTTTAACACATAATTACTTCATGAAATTACTTTTTACCCTATTTTTTATTGCTTATTGTAGTGTAGCAGGACTTTGCCAGTCAGGTTTTACGCCCACTACAGAACCCTCTATGGAGGACCTACGAAGAGAGGTTCTAAATATGAAGGAGGATGGAAGACAAATGCAGTTAAACCTGCATAGAGCCCATCGGGAATTCAGAACCGGCACCATTTTTTACACAGTTGGCCTAGGCCTAGCTTTATTGGCAGGCAGCAACGAAAATACATCCCCTGGTTTGGTACTTTTAGGTTCAGGCTTCCTTATTACGGGAGGTATTTTGCATATAGATTCTCACAAACATATAGGTAGAGCTGGAGTAATAGATAGCAGAAGAAGGTAAATAGTGTCAAATGATTAACGAAGAATGAGCAGAAATAATATTCTCAAACTATTCATTCGTCATTAATCATTATTCATTAATTTTGCGGCCAGTTTAGAAAAATAAAATTTTATGGCAGGAAATAAGACATTTACCATGATTAAGCCAGATGCAGTGGCTGACGGTAATACTGGCGCAATTATTAAAATGATTGAAGAGGCTGGGTTCCGGATTGTAGCAATAAAAAAAACCAGACTTACAGATGAAAGGGCAGGTCAGTTTTACGAAGTTCACAAAGAAAGAGGCTTCTACCAGGACCTAGTCCGTTATATGTCTTCCGGCGCCATTGTGCCGATGATTCTGGAAAAAGAAAATGCTGTAGCTGATTTCCGCAAACTCATTGGAGCTACCAATCCGGCCAATGCTGAAGAAGGAACCATCCGGAAAAAATTCGCAAAATCTATTGAAGCTAATGCCATTCATGGCTCAGACTCCGATGAAAACGCAGAAATTGAAGGCAACTTCTTTTTTTCAAGAGTAGAAAAATTCTAAAAATAAGTATCTGTTAATATTTCAGCCTCACAACTTACAAGTTGTGAGGCTTTTTTATGATCTTACAGGAAACATTATCCGTTAGAGCTGTGTAATTACTAGTCTTCTCGAGGAGATTTTCATGTATATGGATCCATATATTCTTGTTCTAGCTATTCTGGGAGTAGCTGCTCTGGGCATGGCCTGGCTACCCAGTGGTTTGGCTAACCGTCCGTTATCGTATCCCATTGTTTACCTCCTTTTAGGTGTTTTGCTTTACAGCCTACCCTTAGATTTACCAGATCCGGATGTACGCAAAGAAGAAAGTTTTGTAGTAAGGCTTACCGAAATCTCTGTAATTGTCAGTCTGATGGGTTCGGGTATCAAAATAAACCGACCTTTTTCACTCAAAAACTGGAATGCTCCTTTGCGACTGGTAACTATTACCATGGTATTAACTATTGCTATACTGGCCGTGCTGGGCTGGTCGATACTGGGATTCTCCATAGCCACAGCTGTATTGCTAGGTGCTGTCTTAGCCCCTACAGACCCGGTTCTAGCGGCAGATATACAGGTGGGGCCTCCCAGCGAAGAGTTTGAAGATCATGTTCGCTTCTCGTTAACTGCTGAAGCAGGAATGAATGATGGAATGGCTTTTCCTTTTACCTGGCTAGCCATATCCCTGGCAATATCGGCAGAAACCAGTGAGCAATGGATAGGCAACTGGTTATTGATGGATGTATTGTATAAAATTGTGGTAGGCGTTGGTATGGGATACATTTTAGGCAGGTTAATGGCCTTTCTTGTTTTTCAATTGCCTAAAAAATACAAAAAATTTCCCAAGGCCAGAGATGGGTTTGTGGCTTTATCTGTCACCTTGATTGTATATGGCGTAACTGAAATGGTTCATGGCTATGGATTTATGGCTGTGTTTGTGGCGGGCCTTACAATAGGTGGTTATGAGCGGAATCATCATTATCATAAAGAAATGCATGATTTTACAGATCAGATGGAAAGGTTGCTACTGGTAATGGTACTTATTCCTTTTGGTGGAAGCCTCGTAGAAGGAATGTTCGATGAATTAACCTGGCGAGGTGTTGCCGTCGGCCTAGCATTACTTTTTATTATCCGCCCGCTTACTAGCTGGATAGGTCTACTTGGAACTAAGATCAGTCTGAAAGAAAAGCTAGCAATCAGCTTTTTTGGCATTCGAGGGATAGGTTCATTTTATTACCTTGCCTTTGCCATGTACCACACCACCTTCACCCAAGAGGGGGAAGTTTGGGCCGTAGTAAGTTTTATTGTAGTAGTTTCTATTTTTCTGCATGGCATTACTGCCTTTCCGGTTATGCGCTATCTGGACCTTCGGCGTTTAGAAGCTGAACGAACCAAACTGGCAGAGGAAATTACTCAAAATGAGAAGGCAGAAAAACCCATACTTGAAAAATGATTATTTTTCTCCGCTTTTCTTTTTGCGGCCGGTTACAAACGTAGCAATCATCAGGCCTACCAGCATAACAGCAAACGTACCACCAAGGGCATATCCAAAGCTTGCGTCTACATTACAGCTGGTAAGAAAAAATAAGCATACCATTAATAAGGTTGTAAAGAAGGAAAAATTTTTGCTAATGGAAGTGCCAATAATTTTTACAAAAGGTTTAGGTGTCATAAGTAATCTGAAATAGTATACCGGTTTTAATAATTCAATATAGTCTATCAGTGCGTACTGACGTATTCTATGCAAGATAGTTTTGTTTAACAGAATAGTATATTATCTGTCCATTAAAGTGTGATGTAAGCCCTGCCAAATTATAAATTATATTGAATAAAAGCTTGCGGTAAATAAGAAATTATGTGGCTAGCTGTAAGCGCATTAAATCCATTATCTTCAGCAGCATAATCGCCGGCTAGGCCATGAAAATATACACCTACCATAGCTGCCTCTTCAGAGGTATATTTTTGTGCAAGCAATGAAGTAATAATACCTGTTAGTACATCTCCGGTGCCTCCAGTAGCCATACCAGGATTGCCAGTAGAGTTAAAATATACCTCTCCGGAAGGAGTAGCAATAGCCGAATGAGCTCCTTTCAATACCACAACTACCTGATATTCCTTGGCAAATTTCTGCAAAACCTCCAGCCGCTGATATTCATTGGCGGTTTCTCCGGCCAGGCGTTCAAATTCTTTCGGATGAGGAGTAAGAATACTTCCAGCTGGCAGTTGATTTAGTAATTGTTTGTTTTTAGCGATAATATTTAGCCCATCAGCATCTATCACAACAGGCAATTGGTATTCACGCAACAAGGTATTCATGGCTTTTATCGTAGCCTCTTCTGTTCCCAGGCCAGGACCAATACCAATGGTTGTAAACTTTTCAAGGGCAGGTATCTCCGAAATTACTTTTTCATCAGGGTCCGTTAGTGTCATAGCTTCTGGTACAGAAATTTGCATAATTTCGTAGCCGCACCTAGGTACATAACAAGTCAGCAAACCTACGCCTGTAGTCAGACAAGCTTTTACTGTTAACTGGGCTGCACCCATTTTACCATAACTGCCAGCTATTAGTAAGGCATGTCCGAAACTGCCTTTATGGTCATACTTGCTGCGTTTCTTTATTAGTCTGTTAATCAAGGCTTCATCTATGTAATAAAAATTAGTTTGGGCCTGTTGAATTCCTTCCGGATGTAAACCAATCTCCGTTAGGTGCCATTCACCTACATATTTGAAATTTTGGGGAAGCAGGAACGACAGCTTAGGTAGCTGAAAAGAAACTGTATATTCGGCTTCTACAATATGCGGACTATCCGAATACGTATCCACATAAAGGCCGGAAGGAATGTCTACAGCTACTTTAATGGCTTTACTTTTGTTGATAACTTCTATCACTGCTGCTGCTATGCCTTCAGCAGGCCGGTTTAATCCTGAGCCAAAAATAGCATCAATAATCAGGTGGTTTTCTGCAGGTAAAGGAATATCTGCAGGCGAATGGATGGTGTTTATGGATATTAGAGGTTGAAGTCTTTCATAGTTCGTGGTAAAATCAGCCGATGGATTAGTTGAATAGGAGACAACAAATACCTCCACCTTATACTTTTTTTCGTGCAGCATTCTTCCTATGGCCAGCCCGTCGCCTCCGTTGTTACCAGTTCCGCAGAACAGCAGTATTGGCTGATCCCGAGAAAATTGTAACATAAACCATTCTACGAAAGAGGCGGAAGCACGTTCCATCAAATCTATGGACGATATAGGTTCGTTTGAGATAGTATACGCATCTAAGGCTTTGGTCTGTGCTGCTGAAAGTATTTTCATAAGTAAGTAAATTCAGGTGCTGAGTCTGGGAAATCAAGTTGCTTATACTTGATAACTGCAGCCAAGTAATTCAAACGGGTGCCTTTCTAATGGTTTACCTCAGTCACCCCTAATTTTGGCTGAAATTAATTATGTTTCGTATACAGCAATACTATTTAATAAATATAATAAAACAATACTATAGATTATTTTATAAAATCCAGATACACACTAAGCTATGAAAGTTGCAGTAATTGGTTCGCGTACGTTTAATGACTACGCATTGATGGAGGAAACGTTGAGCCACATTTATATATCTGAACTTATTTCCGGTGAATCGGAAGGTGCAGATAAGTTAGCAAAACGGTATGCAACAGAGCACAATATTAAATTTCAGGAAATTCCGCACGATCAACAACCGGTACACAACCGCACCTACCAAATCATTAACCGGGCTCAGCTGGTAATTGCCTTCTGGGATGGCAAAAGCCAGGGAACCTGCGATTTAATTAAGTATGCACAGAAGTTGAATAAACAAATGCGTATAAAAAATTTTAAAGCTAGTTAATACTTATTCACCGGCTTCATCGAGTAGTTCTTCTGCTTTTTCCAGTTTGGCATCTGTATAGGCACCAGAGGTGGTGTATACGATTTTACCCTCTTTATCCAGTACAAAAAAGTAAGGCGTATCTTTTTCTTTTAAACCAAGCGCATCTTTATAATCTTTACTATCGCCTTTATAAAGCAACATATGTTTATGTAATACCGGATCTACTCCTTTTTTCATTTTCTTCTCAATAGTGCCGGCAGCTACTTCCTTTATACCGCTGATCATACCAATAAAATAGGTATTTACATCGTAATCTGATTCATAGATGAAGGTCTCATATACTGGCTGAAACCATCCTTTAAGCGCCTCATCTGCTTTCTGAGAATAAGCTACTCCTATAACTGTGTATTTACCTTTGGTGTCTTTAGGAATAGTTATGGTTTTGTCTAGCAAATCTGTACCAGTAATAGCAGGGAAACTTTTACCAATTTGTGCCTGAACTCCCACAAAAGAGAAGAATGCTAGCGTGAAAACGGTTATTTTTTTCATGAAAGAAGGAGTATGTATATGCTGGTGAATATTGTTGAATGTATGAACTGAAAACATTTTCTATTTAGACAATTACATTTAATTGGTTGCAGTCTATAACGAAAGATAATGATTCCCCTGTATTTCCTTAGACTAATTTTAGTGAATTTAGTACGCCACTTTAATTCCATGATACGTTTCCTGAAGCTTATAATCTTTCCGCAGAGGATGGCCCTCCCAGTCTGTTACCAACAGAATGCGGCGCAAATCTGGATGGCCAGTAAAATGGATTCCCATTAAATCATATGCTTCCCGTTCATGCCAGTCGGCCGTTCGCCAGATATGACTAACCGAAGGAAGCTGAGGTAATGGTTCGTCAGGTTTATTACGAATTAGTTCTGCTCTCAGGGTTAAGGAGGTATTGAAGGGTATAGAATATAGGTTGTAAATTACTTCCATCGTGCCTTTTTCTGGGCCATTATCAATAGCAGTGATACATGCCAGATAATCGAAATAAGTTTGTGGATTTTCGTACAACTCCTGACAAATAATGGCAAGTTGAGCAGCTGCTATTGTCAGTATGGGTTGTAAGCCGGACGTATCTTCTTTCAGCATACTAGTTTCACCAAATTTCAGCGTCAGCAGGGTATTTATGTCTTGAAAATTCATGAGTCAGTTTTCAATGAGTAACTTCAATTACAGGTAAGTTCCAGACAAGCTCTATGATTACTTGGCTTTGGAAGCCTGGTAAATGTAAACGAAAATAGTACATAACAGCAACCCAACAAACGCAGGAAGAAAATAAATACCTAACCCATCGGCCTGTCCTATACTTACCTGGATCATCTTCCAGCCAGTGAACAAAAAAATACTAATGATCTCTAATTTAATAGTATATATCAATGTACGGGCAAGCCTATACTGGTCTTCAATATTGTGTTCATTCAGTGCAAACGGGTAGTTAAATACATGCGGATATTTGCCAAGCATCGTTAGCATGGCATACAAAAAAATAATAATTAAACAGAGAATTAATATGGCACTTTTGTCCCCCCAGGCATCTGGCTGGCCATTTGGCCCAAAATTTTGAGGAATAGAAGCAGGTAAATGTGGATACTTCCAAGCAATTAACCCAAAAAAAGTAACAACTCCCAACACACATAGTCCTTCCAGAAGCCTTTCAAACCTTGTTAATGGAATTTCTAAAACTGGTCTTTGCATAATAGTAAAAGTTTGAAGGATCAGCGTTTAATATTAAAGATAACAAAAAATAAGCTAAAAGTAGTTCTATCGTAGCTAACGAACGTTTAGCCTATGCACCTAGATAACCATATACAATAGCTTGTTAACAAACTTTGGTGTTCTAAGATCTACTAGGTAAGATAAAAAGGTATACTGTGGCGACTAGCAAAAATACGTCAGGCTGCATTCATTTTAAATTTCCACCATTTTCTGTTACTTTACACCTTTTAATCCACTTACATGAATGAATACGTATATTCATTTGCCCTGCAAACATATGCTTTCTTGATCCGTCAGGTTTCCTGGTGGAACCCAAAAGCCAGAAAATGGGTACAAGGACGAAAATCCATATTTTCCCACCTGTCCGAAACCATTGGCAACAATACAGCTCCATTGGCCTGGTTCCATTGTGCGTCTTTGGGGGAATTTGAGCAGGCACGTCCGGTAATAGAAGAGTTTAAAAAAAGATATCCTGCCTATAAAATTCTTCTTACTTTTTTCTCACCGTCCGGCTTCGAAATCCGCAAAAACTATCCGGAAGCGCATTATGTATTTTATCTCCCCTTAGATACCAAAGAAAATGCATTGAAGTTTATTAAAACAGCAAAACCCTCTATCGCTTTTTTTGCTAAGTATGAATTCTGGTATCATTATCTTACACAACTTAACCGGGAAGATATACCAGCCATTTCGTTTTCTGCTATTTTTCGTCAAGATCAGGTGTTTTTTAAAAGATACGGCAAGTTTTTTCGCAACATCTTGAAGGAGTTTGAACATATATTTGTGCAGAACCAACAATCGGCAAGCTTGCTTAAATCTATAGGTATTCAGCAGGTTTCGGTAGCTGGTGACACCCGTTTTGACCGCGTAAAAACCATTTGTGACCAGAAAAAGGAGTTGCCTTTGGTACAAAATTTTAAAAATGGGAAGAAGTTGTTAGTCGTTGGCAGCAGCTGGCCACAGGATATAGAAGTGTTAGCACCTTTTTTTAATCAGTTTCCAGAGCCACTGAAAATTATTATTGCCCCACACGAAATACATGAAGAGCAACTAGTAACCCTTCAAAAGCAACTGCAGAGAAAATCGATCCGCTTTTCTCAGGCACATGAAAACAACTTAGCGCAATACGATGTGCTGATTATAGACAACATTGGTATGCTTTCTTCCCTTTATCAATATGGGGAGTTTGCCTATATAGGCGGGGCTTTTGGCAAAGGCTTACATAATATTCTGGAAGCTGCCACCTTTGGTATGCCAATATTTTTTGGACCGACCTACGACAAATTTCAGGAGGCTAGAGATTTAATAGAGCATAAAGCAGCTATATCTGTGGCTACTACGGAAGAATTTGCACAGCAATTTACCCAACTATATCAGCAAGAAAGTATACGGTTAGAGAAAGCCAGCATAGCCCGCCAATATGTAGAGAAAAATACCGGAGCTACCCACAAGATACTCGATTATTGCCAGAAACTATTGCCAGATACCCGCTCAACCCATAAACATTCAGGAAATTTTTAAAAATGGATGTTACTTATCTACTTTCCGGTTGGTTTTGTACCAATCACAAATATCAGTCAATGGGCATTTCTCGCAGCGGGGAGTGCCCCAGATACACACTTTTTGTCCGTGCCAGAAGAAATGCTTATGAAAATTAAGTAACACTTTGGCCTCTTTTGGTAGTAGATCCAGCAGTATAGCATGGGCTTTCTCAGCAGTTGTTTTTTCAGTGATGATACCCAGTCGTTGCGTAACCCGGTGTACATGCGTATCTACTGGCAAAACAGGCTTGTAAAAATTGAAAAGCAGCACCAATGTAGCCGTTTTAAGTCCTACCCCAGGCATGGACATCAACCACTCCATAGCATCTTCTGTAGACATATTCCGCAGAAATTCTATGTTAGCTTCGCCACGTTCTTCCAGAATGCGGGCTACAGCTTTTTTTATATTTACTGCTTTGGCTTCCGGAAATCTTGAACTGGAAATAGCCTCAATCAATTCTGGCAGCGGTGCATCCCGTATCCCTTCCCATGATCCAAAACGTTCGTGCATAAGCCGGTAAGCTTTTTCTTCATCGGCATGGGTAGTCCGGTGGGAGAGCATGGTAGAAATAAGCTCCCTCATGGAATCCCGGCGGTTGCCTAACTCCTGTTCGCCATATAATTCCTGCAACCGGATATGTGAAATCCATGTTTTTTCTTTTATTGTAAGTGGTTGCTGATCTGCTGAACCTGCCATAGCTGTTACTGTTTTACTACTGGAGTTAAACTGCTTTTGTAATAGCTTTGTTTAGCAGGAAATGGCAACCATTTATAAATTAGCCGTATATCTATGTATAGAACAGAGAAGTTTACTAACTAATAGCAAGTAAATAGTTGCTAATAAACTGAATTCGTCAAGGATTACCTCTATTTTTGCTACCTAGACTAGCTTATATGGAACAAGGAATGGTCATGCGGTCCACAGGTTCATGGTACGATGTACAGTCGCAAGACAAAACCATGTATCAGTGCCGTTTACGGGGAAAATTCAAAATAAAGGACTTAAAAGTAACTAATCCTATTGCAGTAGGTGACTTGGTGCATTTTGAGGTGGAAGACAAGTCAGATAACCGGGGTGTCATTATCCATATTCTCCCCAGAGTAAACTACATCATCCGCAAATCGGTCCATAAATCAGCTTTTGGGCATATGATGGCAGCCAATCTAGACCAGGCAATATTATTGGTAACGCTGGCTTTTCCACGTACGTCTCTTGGCTTTATCGACCGGTTTTTAGTTACTGCAGAGTCATTCCGCATTCCAGTTGTACTCGTGTTTAATAAAATAGATTTACTGCATGAAGAGGCACTTGAGTACCAACAGATGCTTGCAGCGATGTATGAATCGATTGGCTATACGTGTTTGTTTACTTCACTGGTAAAAGATATTGGGATAGAGAAATTTACACAAGTGCTTGATCACAAAAAATCCTTGTTATCTGGCCATTCTGGGGTAGGAAAATCTTCTTTGGTTAATCGCATTGCACCGGGTTTGCACCTGCGGACTTCCGAAGTGTCTACCTTTGCTAACAAAGGAGTACATACTACCACTTTTGCTGAAATGTTTGAAATAGCGGAAAACTCTTATATAATTGATACTCCTGGAATTAAGGAACTTGGATTAATAGATATAGGAAAAGAAGAACTAAGCCACTATTTTCCGGAAATGCGGGAAAAATTGGGCGAATGCCGGTTTCATAACTGCACACATGTACATGAACCTGGCTGTGCCATACTAGCTGCTTTAGAAGCAGGAGAAGTAGCAGACAGCCGGTATGCCAGCTATCTGAGTATGTTGGATGATTACGATAACAGAAGGTAAGCTCTTTACCAGAAATAAGCATCTATTTTTTGCCTTACCTTCCGGTACACTGTATATAACCAGGCTACCGGAATTTTAAAGTTTGAAAGGAATAAAATTACCTGCGTGATAAAATCCGTTTTGGCTACCGACTCTAATAGTTTTTTATATTCCAACACTAAGTCAAAATTCTCTGTATAGAAGCTTTGCCGCAAATGATACCGCACATTTCTAGCAAGTGCCTCATCTTCAGAAGGAGTCTGGTTTAATGCTTTTGCTTTCTGGCAAACTACCAGCGTAGAAGCTAATAACTGGTTCATCCGGACCTGGTAAAATTTTGTAGATAAAGAACCTGCTACTTGCCGTTTTAGGGTTAAAACTTCATCCAGATAGGAATATTTATAGATTCGGGCTGACCTTACCCAGAAATCGAAATCCTCATAGCTTAAGTTTGCATCGTAGCCCCCTAAATCGTCTATTACACTTTTGCGCATCATCATGGTAGGGGTACAGATGAAATACTGGCTGAGGATGGCTTCATATACATCACCAGCAGGTATTGGCCGCTTGGCATGCCCTTGGTTATCCACCGGATAATGATAAGATATTACCTGCGACTTCTCATTTATATAGATAGCATTTGTGAATATTACACCATATGCAGCATCCAGTTTTTCAAACCAATTCACTTGTTTTTCAACCCGTGTATCTAGCAATACATCGTCAGCGGCTAAGTCTATAATATACTTGCCTTTGGCATACGTCAGGGCTTTATTAAAAGCCCGGCAATTGCCTAAATTTTGCTCATTACTAATAAAGTGAATATGTGGATGTTTTTGTATGAATTGCTGGATAACCGAAATGCTATGATCACTACTTGCATCGTCTACTACAATCAGCTCCAGGACCTGATAAGTTTGATTTATTACCGAAAATAAAGCCTCTTCTACAAAAGCTCCCTGATTAAAACATAGGCAGATAACAGTAACTAAGGGTAGGTTATTCTCTGGAGGAAAATTTGTAGTGTTCAACAAAGTACGTGCTTTTTCTAATCTAATTATATTTTATACATCCTATCAAACAAAAATAAGCAATATGAAGAAAATTAACCGGAGTAGTTCTCTAGCAATCCTGGCTATGAGTTTGATGTTTGGCGCTTGTAATAAAGAGGACCAAAAGCCTGCTTCTTCTACAGACAGCGTTGTAGCAGATAATAATAAAGGGATGGCCGAATCAGATGATGTATTGTCTATGAGTGAAACGGATATGACAGCTAGTAACGATAAAATGGCGCGTATATCTGCTGAAGAAGAAATTGTGTATACTAATAGTTATGGGGCTACAGTAACTATCACTCCAAAAGGTACAAATCCTACAGGCACCTTACTAATTGATTTTGGAACTGCCGGTGTAAAATCCCCAATCGATGGCCGAACACGGAAAGGAAAAATACAAATTGTTTATACAGGAAAATACAGAGTAGTAGGCAGTACCCAAACCATTAGCTTAGATAACTATTATGTTGATGGAAACAGGGTAGAAGGTACAAAAGTGTTGACACATAGCTATAATAATACGGTGTTAGTAACTTCTATTAAGGAGACCGGCGGAAAAATAACTTTTTCTGATGGTAAAATACTGGAATGGAACAGCGAAAGAACCAGAAAATGGAATGTAAAAAATACTCCTTTTGATATAACGGATGATGAAGTAACAGTAGCAGGAGTGGCCTCAGGTAAAAGCCGTGAAGGGGTTGCTTTTACAGTTGCTATTGAAAATAATCAGCCGTTATTATGGAAGGTGTCATGCTTAGCTATCAGTAATTATGTGGCTGTAAGTGGTGTGTTAAAATTAACTTCTGCTACCGGCACTGAATATACTGTAGATTATGGGGATGGAAACTGTAACAAAGAGGTTGTTATTAGTAGTGGAGGTGCTAGCAAAGCAATCAGCTTAACTAACTAAATAGTAGCTAAATTATACAGATAAAAAGAGGTTGTTCTACCAGGGACAGCCTCTTTCTATTTTATTGAGCAGCAGTCCGGTTTATATCTATTGGCATTTCCTGAGAATTAATAAGCTGCACCTGTTGCCTGGGATACACAGGTATAATTGTCTTCTGAGTTTCAGGCTTATTTGATTCTTCAGTAGTGCGAAGAATTAATTTACTTTTCCATTTCCGGCGTTCTCTGGCACCAACTAAATAACGGATAGTAATCGTAGTCTAGGAGTCTTCAGTAGAAAGAAAAACCTGAGGCCGATCCGGAACATCATTTTCTAGACCTGCTTCAGCCAGCATCTGAGTATATTGTCGGGCAGGTGTAATCATATAATTACCCAACAGCGAAATGGCTGTGCTCTCCAACACCTGCATCCCCTTTTTTATGTCTGATTCGTTAGCAATAGAAATGGCTAATTCATCCCATACAAATGGAAAGTCCCGTGTTAAATTAATTACCGTACCGGTTAGAATTTGATTGTTTGGAAAAGTAACCATTCTGCCGGTTGGTTGCTCGGCTTGTACATACCCTGATTGGTAAGGAGCTCCTATCTCCCAGACAGTCGTAGTCAAAAAATCAATGCTGTACACATCCCCGAAAACTTCGCCTACCTGTATTCTGTCGCCCACCCGGTAATATCCCTGAAAAGAGTTTAAAAGCCACCCAGTAAAACTTTCAATAGGAGTTTGCAGAGACCAGGACAAAGCCAAGCCAATAAGACCAAGAGAGCCGACCAGTGCCCGGATATCGCCGGCTACGATGCTTAAAGCAACTCCAATAGCCAGTAGCCAAGCCGATATAGATACAATGGAAATAATGGCTTTCGCACTATGCCAGTTACCAATTATTTTATCTAGCACAAAAGTTACTAAACGGACAAAGACCCATGCCAGAACTAATGTGGCTATAGCAATTAAAAACTTGGGAAGGTTGTAATAAAAACCATTCCATAGGTTTTGTATAGCACTAATTGTTTCCTCAGCAGCTTCTCGGCTAGATGGAGCAGCCGACGAATAAACGGATGAGGGTTGTTGGGCAGTAACAGCGGATGAATCAGCAGAATTGACCTGATTGAATGCATTCACTTCTTGGCCTAGACCTTCTTCACTGGAAGCAAATATCAACATGATAAAACCAGTAATAGCCACCGCTAAAATAGATGCCTGTTTAAAGTTTCTCAATCGGTTCTCTGCATTCTTAACTACCTTTCCATTATCTATTCTTCTCTTATTTTTACTCCCCGGCCTATATTTCTTCCAAGCAGCGGCTTCTTTACCGAATGCTCACCTGTATCATAACTATTTTCTGCAACTGACCTATAGTTTTTATTGGAGTATTTTTTAAGGCTCTTGGTATAAGGCATAATAATATGGAGGCTAGTGCTTATAAAGAGATACTGGGACTAGCTTATCTGCTATACGGAATTTGCAGGATCACAGATCAAAGAAAATAATTTTTCCATCGGCTCTCCAGAGTTAAGGCAAACGACTTAGGGACGTGGAAGAACGAGAAAGAGGCTATCAGAAAAGTACCCCTTTAGCTGTATTAGTATACCATTCCCTCATTTCAGAAAAGTGCTATACTCATTTTAATTCATGACTGAGCTGCTTGTAAACGATTCAGAAAAAGCAGAGAAAGAAAGCTTAATGCACTAGAAAGAAGACGTGAATAGAATATGTAATGATTTGCTTATAAAAAGAACAACTAACTAATGTATTGAAATTTGCTCTATACTTTATAACACCAAAAGGTAGCTAGGAGGCTACCTTTTGATAAATATGCTTACTAGAATTAAAGATTATTCAGTGTATTTTACACCAATGGCTTCTATTTTGGGAAAAGAACTACCCAGTTTACCATTGCCATAGGCTTGCCTGTAAAATTTTACCTGAACCAGTGCTTCGCAACCATCTTTGCGGGCACGGCTTTTTACTTTGTTCAGTACCTGATCGAATGATGAAATGTTACTGCCAATAGCTTCGTACTTCACTGTCTCCTGGTAACTGCGGAAAGAAGGTTTAAATACATATACGTTAATTTGAGAGTCAGTGTCGTCCTCTATAATTTTCGCTTCCTGTACCGGAATAATTGGACTAATTTTTTCTGCCTTTTGAATTTGAACACAGGAGCAACACACACTTAGTAAGCCGATATACAAGCCTATTTGCTGTTTACGAAAAAGCCTTCTCATACGAATAGTATACTATAAATTTTACTATAGCAAGAAAACAAAAAAGAGTGAATGAAATTTATAAGATTCGCAGGATTGATAACAGATGTACCAAAACCGGATAAAACAGCTGGTTACTTATAAATATATCTGAAAAAAGCTTTAGATAGAAACTTTGCTAAAAAATAACTGTGCAAAATATGTAAGCAAGTTCCAGAATAGAGCAGCAAGTATGCACCTTTTTATCTAATTTTGCTCGGTCTAGTAAGTTCTCATTATCTTTTTCGCACATGACATTATCCACCGAAACTCACTTACCTACTGTAGATACCGCCAAAAAATTGGGCCTTTTGCCTGAAGAATTTGAGAAAATTAAGGCAATTCTTGGCCGTACGCCAAATTTTACTGAATTGAGTATTTTTTCAGTAATGTGGTCGGAGCACTGCTCCTACAAGAATTCCATCGTCTGGCTGAAAACCTTGCCCAAAGATTCTCCCCGGATGCTGGCAAAAGCCGGTGAAGAAAATGCCGGACTAGTGGATATTGGAGATGGGTTGGCGTGTAGTTTCAAAATTGAATCGCATAACCACCCTTCTGCGCTAGAACCCTATCAGGGTGCAGCTACCGGAGTAGGTGGAATAAACCGGGATATTTTTACTATGGGTGCCCGGCCTATTGCCCAGCTGAATTCGTTGCGTTTCGGAAATCTAAAGCTAGACAAAACTCGGCGTTTGTTAAAAGGAGTGGTAAAGGGAATTGGTGACTATGGGAATGCGTTTGGGATTCCTACAGTAGGCGGCGAGGTGTTTTTTGATGATTCCTTTAATACTAATCCGCTAGTAAATGCATTTTCAGCAGGTATCGTGAAGACAGGTCAAGTAGCCAAAGCAATCTCCTACGGTGTAGGAAACCCGGTATTTATAGTTGGATCAGCCACAGGTAAAGATGGCATACACGGAGCTACCTTTGCTTCAGAAGATATTGGGGAGCATTCTGTTGACAAATTGCCGGCTGTTCAAGTAGGCGATCCATTTCAGGAAAAGCTATTGTTAGAAGCCACATTAGAAATTATTGCTACCGGGCATGTCATTGGTATTCAGGATATGGGGGCTGCGGGTATTATTTGCTCTACCTCTGAAATGAGTGCCAAAGGGGAACATGGCATGGAAATTCACCTGGACCGCGTGCCTACCCGACAGGCTAATATGGTGCCTTTTGAAATCCTGCTATCTGAATCACAAGAGCGGATGTTAATTGTGGTGAAAAAAGGGAAAGAAGCAGAGACGAAGGCTATCTTTGATAAATGGGACTTAAATTGTGAGCAAATAGGCACTGTAACTGATACAGGCCGCTTACATTTTTATATGCATGGCGAACTAGTAGCCGATGTTCCAGCAGACGACTTAGTACTAGGTGGCGGGGCTCCTGTATACCACAGAGAATACAGAGAACCTGCGTATTACAAAGAATATCAGAAATTTGACATAAATAAGATAGAAGATATACAAAATACTACCCAGATTACGGAAGTAGCAAAATATATCTTGTCTCATCCTAATATAGCCTCTAAAAAATGGGTATACGAACAGTACGATTCGATGGTAGGTATTGCTAATAGAAGCACCAATGCACCTTCGGATGCAGCCATTGTACGAGTAAAAGGCACTGACAAATCAATTGTTATTACGGTAGATTGTAATTCCCGGTATGTACAAGCTGACCCAGAACAAGGCTGTGCTATTGCTGTGGCAGAAGCTTCCCGGAACATTGTATGCAGTGGTGGGGAGCCCGTAGCCATTACAAACTGTTTGAACTTTGGTAATCCGTATGTTCCGGAAGTATACTGGCAGTTTGTTGGAGCGATCAAAGGAATGAAGAAAGCCTGCGAAAAATTCAGTACGCCTGTTACCGGAGGAAATGTTAGTTTCTATAACCAGTCTTCTGATGAAGGACCTGTTTTTCCAACGCCCACTATTGGTATGTTGGGATTAATGGAAGCTCCGGAAAGTCAGATGACTATAGATTTTAAAAAAGAAGGAGATATTATTTACCTGATTGGCCAGTCTCGGAATGATCTGGCTAGTTCAGAATATCTGTATTCGTACAAAGGTGTAAAAGCTTCTCCCGCGCCATATTTCGATATAGAAGAAGAATTTGCCGTGCAGGCACTTGTGAAAGAATTGATTTTACAAAAACGTATTGAATCTGCCCATGATGTATCAGACGGCGGCTTGCTAGCTGCATTGGCTGAATCAGCCATGCCCCGTGGATTAGGTTTCAATATTAATCCTGATAAAAATGTACGGTTAGATGCTTTCTTGTTTGGCGAAAGTCAAAGCCGGGTAATAGTATCCGTAAAACCTGAAAATAATGATGCCTTCTTAGATGCATTGGATAATTTTAAAGTAAAGTTTAGCTTATTAGGCAAAGTACATGCCGCCGATTTCCGGATAGTAGATGAGCCTATTTTAACTTCTGCCGGAGCAAAAGATCTATATAGCAATGCCTTAGGAAAAATTATGGAAGAGTAGAAGTTTGGCAGATTCCTAAGCTTGTTAAATTTTATAATTTAACAAGCTTAGGAATCTGCTTTTTATTGCTCATCTGATTTCATAGGTAATATCCAGTGTGCATGTTTGAAGGGCTGCCAGTCTACTTTTGCTAAGTCTACCGTAGGGTCAATAAATGGTTGATAGAGGCGGCCATTCAGACTGGCTTCACTAATGGCAAAAATTTCCAGGTTTTGTACGCCTTCAGCTGCATATTTCTTTTTCAGCAATTGGACTACTTGCCATATCATATCCGGATGTGTGGCAACATCAGCTGCTTGTACATCAGTTAAATATTCACTCAAATAAACCTTCCACTGCTCATTTGTCTGGGGATTCCGTAGATTAAAAAATAAGTTACCGCCCTTAGACCGCAGCATCATCCGCCACGACATCCGGTGACCTTCTTCAGTCCAATTTACATCTCCAGGAAATAACAAGTGCCTAAGTGGTAAGACTACTTGCAGTACAAAAAACAGCACCAAAAAAGTGGTAATAGCCGGATTTGGGAGAGAATAGGAGGGAAGAGGAGTAGTTAGGGCGGATACGGGAGGCTTTTTCTTAAAAAAGAATGCTCTAACCTTTTCGGGCTCAAAGAAAAATACATCGGCTCCAATCATTAAATAGGGAAAAATACCTATCTGAAACACGGCTGAATTGAATCCATGAAAAACAAGGGAAGCAACAAATGCTAGTACCCTTGTTTTTTTCCAGAGTAATAAAGGTACAATCAGTAAATCGAAGAAAATTCCTCCATAAGCAACTATCCATTTAATCCAGTTAGTGGCTAGCAGAGGCCCAATTACAGGATAATCAGTTTTGTATTGGAACCATAGAGCAATTGGTTTGGCCGAGAGCCAGTCTGGCTGTATTTTAGCAATAGCTGCATAGGTAAATACAATCCAGAGTTGCAGAATGAAAAGCCAGAAACACCACCGTGGACAGGTCAAACTTCGGATGGTAGGTTTACGCTTGACATCTAATGAAGCATAGTGATGGGCTGGTACAAGCATCATCAGTACACAAAGCAGAATTAACAAATAGTAATGATTATTGTAGTTGAATTTCTGCATCAGATAAGTAGCAGTCCACATCAGGGTGAAAGCCGTTATACTGAAGCGGTAAAACAAGCCCAACATCACCATCAACCCAAAACCTGACATTACAACATAGTATCCGTACATACCATACCCTGGCAACGGTTGCAGCCACTCGAAACCGATAAAAGGTAGAGGATAGATAGGGTCAACAAACGTCTCTTTTACCCAGCCAGTGAATATAGCACCAATGGACTCAAGGAAGATAAGTAATCCAAAAATAATCCGGAAAACAATTAATGGACTGTTATCTACAGGTGAACTAAGGTAGCGCAGAAGTTTGGATGAAATGTTTTCGTGGATGCTAGTAGTAATTGGCATATAGCGAATTTAAATAAAATATACGCTTTTCGTTACTATGCCATCCTAAAACATTTCTAACCAGAAAAATGAAATAAACCCATTATTAATCTTTAAAACAGATTAGTAATGGGTTTCTGAAGTAAATGTTTAGAATTCTCAGCTACATGTATAGAAGCTGAAAAGGAAATGTCTTTTTTACACTTTTTCTGACATATACATATGTAGAATTTCATCAAGTTCATCCAGTGCACTAGCTCCCTTAATAATATATTCTTTAATGCCAAGTTTTATCATCTCAAAAACTATTTGTCCATCTTCTTGGCCACTCAGCATAATTACTTTTAGTTTCTGTAAGTGTTTCTGAGCTGTTTCCATTACTTCTTTACCATTCATTCGGCCTCCAGAACGGTTTATGTTGTAGTCCAGAATAAGAATGTAGGGATCTAAATGTAATTGCTCAATGCCTGCTTCACCGGTATTGAATGTATAAATCTCAAAAATTTGTTTCTGTTCTAAATGCTTTTTGAGTACGAATAAGAATGACTCATCATCATCAATAATAAATATTCTGATTTTTTTGTTGGACATACAGATAAGAAGCTTAGTGCTGAATAGAATTCAAATAAAGCAGTTTGCTTGTTTTCTATAGGTTTCTTCTTCTTACATTTCATACATCCTCAAGTTTTCAACTGAATTGAATGTAGTTCTAGTACTTGAATGTCCAGGTTAATTCTGAGCTAACAAGTACATTACCGCCATCCGGATGGCTACGCCATTTTCAACCTGATTCAAGATAATGGAATGATCAGAATCTGCTGCATCGCTACTCAATTCTACTCCCCGGTTAATAGGTCCGGGATGCATAACTGTAATTTTTTTATCGAGGGAATCGAGGAGTTTTTTATTAATGCCGTAATAGAGGGAATATTCGCGTAGAGACGGAAAATATTTTATCTGCTGCCTTTCCAGCTGAATACGTAAAACATTGGCCACATCGCACCATTGTAAAGCCTTGCGAACATCCAATTCTACTTTCACTCCTAGCTCTTTTATGTATTTAGGAAGCAGCGTAATTGGTCCACATACCATTACTTCTGCACCTAGCAACTGAAGGGCAAAAATATTTGACAACGCTACTCTGGAATGTAAAATATCACCAATAATGGCTACTTTTTTTCCTGCAACTTCGCCATATTCTTCCCGGATCGAAAAAGCATCAAGTAAGGCCTGAGTTGGATGCTCATGTGTACCATCGCCTGCATTTACGATATTGGCTTTAATATGCTTGGCTAAGAAGTGTGGAGATCCTGGACTTGAGTGGCGCATAACAATCATATCTACCTTCATAGCCAGAATATTGTTGACAGTATCCAGGAGCGTTTCGCCTTTTTTTACTGAACTTGACGAAGAGGAAAAATTAATGACATCGGCGGAGAGCCTTTTCTGTGCTAGCTCGAAGGATAGGCGGGTACGGGTAGAATTTTCAAAAAATACATTGGCTACCGTAATGTCTCGCAAGGAGGGTACTTTTTTTATTGGCCGATTTAGTACTTCTTTAAATGTATTGGCAGTTTCGAAAATAAGTTCTATATCTGCCCTAGTAAGACCCTTTATTCCGAGTAAGTGTTTTACACTTAGTTGTTGCATGCGTGTGGTATGTTTGAGCAAAAGTGAAATCTATATGCGTTTGTAGCTTTAATTCATCAGCCAGATGCTATCTTCTGTATTTCCTTGTTCTTTCCATTGTACTAATACCCGTTGAGAGAAAATGGAATCTACTGGCTTCCCTATGTAGTTGGGTTCAATTGGCAAATCCCGGCTATATTTACGGTCAATCAGAATAAGTAATTCCACTTTGCGAGGCCTTCCAAAAGCTGTCATGGCATCCAAGGCAGCTCTTACGGTACGGCCTGTAAACAGCACATCATCTATTAGAATAACATTTTTATCTTCAATAATGAAAGGGACGTTGGTAGCATTTGGTTTGAGAGGTGTTTCCCGCCGCCTGAAATCATCCCGGTAAAATGTGGCATCCAGATATCCGAGAGGTACCTCTGTCTTATTCATTTGCCTGATACGTTGCTTGAGCCGTTCTGCCAAGAAAACACCCCGAGGCTGTAGACCCAACATTACAGAATCTTGAAATGTATCGTGATTTTCGATTAGTTGCTGGCTTAAGCGGCTAAGCGTAATTTCCAGTTGTTGGCTATCCAGTATTTGTCTTTTTTGCATGGCTTGGGTGTGCAAAGATAGAAAAAAGGACTAAATATAAACGGCGACTTACCGTGTAATTTTCACTATCTATCTAAATACGAAAGGCGCATTTGATGCGCCTTTCGTATTTATGCTGATAAAATTTAACATTTATTGTTTCTGCTCTTGCAAATTTGTAGTAGCAGCATTGGTCTGATAAGTAATTTTGTTGAGATAGAATACTTTACGAGTAGATTTTACTCCAACATCTTTGCTATTATTTATCTCCTGTTCACCCCAGGTTATAAAATACTTTCCATACCATTCGCTTACTTTTGCATCTTCAGAATCTACAATCTTATCATGTTCGAAATTGGTTTTGATCGGATAGTTCTCTTTATCTTTCACCACTTGGTTACCCTTAATTATTTTAGTATTCAATGTTTCTTCATGTGGATATACTAATACAATTTTATCTTCATCTACAGCTACTTTCACAGCTTCCACCAACTGATAGCTTACAAAATCCTGTATGCCAAAACTATTATCCCATAGTAAGTTGCCTTGTTTGTCGAATCCACAAACAACGGCATGGGTATACTTATAGCCGTCAAAAATCCGGTCGCTGTAACGGTTGCCGCCGTAGTACCCATAGCCATAAAACGAGTTAGAGCGGTATTGCGGATAAAATGCTTCACCAATCAGAATATACTGGTCATCTTGTTCAATGATGTCGTGCAGCATTAAGCGGTATCGCAACTGGTATTCTTTGCCTCTTTCTCTCTTTTTCACAATCCGGTTTCTTACACGCACTTGCCGGCGGGGCTTCATAAAGCTGAAGAAATTCTCAAAATCGTTGAATTTGTAATATTTAATAAATTCTTGCTCATCACCATTCATTTTGGCTATATACATACCCTGAGCATACGGCGAATTTTTGACAGAATAATTGCCCATCAGGAAGTGTTCTTCTTCATTTAATGGACTTATCCGGCCGGTTTGTAAGGTTTTATCGCGGTTAGAGGGTACCACCATATTTTTCAGCAAACGGCCTCCATAATCATACGATTTAATAGATAAATCAGACCGGCGCCTGTTGATATTGTATAAAATTACATCCAGGGTATTTTCATAATTGTCTACCTCTAGTTCACTTATTTCGGAGTTGGCTTCATACATAGCAGGCAAAATCTTGGACCGTTTATCGAAGAAATTAAATGCTACTACTACCGGGCGATACTTAACACGCCCACCAATATAGGCTGTGTTGCTCATCACTTTAAAATGAGTAATATCCAGATAGGTCAATAAACTACCTTCTACAAGCTCAGAATCACCATTTAAAAAATCTAGACGGAAGATCGACATCTTCAGCGACTGATTCTGGGTAAGCAGCACATACAGAAAATTATCGTTCTGAAATACTTTAGTAGGGGAGTATTCTGCTTTAATAATGTAGGTCTTTTCCCACATGATGTTAAGCATCGTATCGTAGCGGCCAATCTTCCATGTATGGTTACCGCCTTCCGGATAAACCGTTTGTGAAGAGACAAGTAAGCCTTTTTCTTTTAAAGAAATAACATTGTACAACTCATTTTCTTTTTCATCCGGAGTAATTTCCAGCCTTAACACCTGATCCAGTTGTGCCCATACCTTTGAGGCTGTTGTACAACAGAGGAAAAGTAATAACAAACTTGTAGTAAAAAATGCCTTCATGGTGGTGTCTCCTTCATACACAAGTACTTGGATTCGTATTGATATGTTACTAAAATACCAAAAATAATTCTCATACAGTATAGAATTTTCATATATTTTTAGTATTGCACAGGTAGGTATTTATAGCAAGATGCACATATATAGTTATTCCATAAAAGTTTGCGGCCTATTTTACCAAAACAGGGGTTTACATCATCCACTCGGGCTTTGTTGTAGTAATATTGGCTTTTAGTTCGTGGAGGATCGCATACAATCCATAATAGGTCCTATTAATATACAAGGCATGTCTGGACCCACGTGCTGACTTGGATTCCCGGATTTCTTTGTATTTCGACATTTTCTCTCCGTACTCAAACACAGAAGCAAAATAAGCTTCATCACCGAAATCAAAGGTGGGTGTATGGAAGGGTTTACCTAGCAAGACAATCATGCTTTTGAATAATTCTTTAAAAAATGCTACTTGTGCCGGTGAATCTGCTAGTGAAAGAAATTCCAGTGCATAAAATAACTGATTCATTTTAGCTTCATCTTTCAGAATATGCGGGTTAATTAAAGCAAAATAGTTCTGGTAGTAGTCTTCTGGAATTTCTTTTACACAGCCAAAGTCAATAATACCCATGGTGCCATCTGGCCGCATCAGGAAATTGCCAGGATGCGGATCTGCATGTACCGTACGGAGTGTATGTATCTGGAAATCATAAAAGTCCCATAACGCCTGGCCAATTTTGTTGCGTACTTCCTGCGAAGGCTTTGTTTGCAAAAATTCAGATAGATGCTTGCCTTCCAGCCAGTCCATAGTCAGGATGCGTTCGCAGGAATATTGTGGATAATAGTTGGCAAAAAAGATATCAGGTATATGTGCACACGCCTTAGAAATATCTACTGATCTTTTCAGCTCCAGGGTATAATCTGTTTCTTCAAGCAGCTTGCTTTCTACCTCTTGCATATATTTTTCTACATCTCGCTCATTCAGGTTCAACAAGCGGATAGCAAAGGGCTTTACCATTTTCAAATCAGAGCTTACACTCTGGGCTACGCCTGGATACTGCACTTTTACAGCTAACTTTTTCCCTTGTAAAGTAGCTTCGTGTACCTGACCAATAGATGCTGCATTTACCGCATCCATCGTAAAGGTATCAAACAACTCTTGTGGTGTTTTGCCAAAATATTTCTGAAATGTTTTAATCACTAATGGGCCAGATAGGGGCGGCGCACTATATTGAGCCATTGTAAATTTTTCGGAGTAGGCTTTAGGAAGCAGGTTTCTATCCATACTCATCATCTGAGCTACTTTCAATGCACTTCCTTTTAATTCGCTTAACGATTCATAAATATCATGCGCATTATCTTCGTGCAGATCTTCCTTGGATAGATCTGTATCAAACATACGTTTGGTATAATGCTTTATGTAATTACCGCCTACTTTAAAACCTGTTTTTACAAATTTAGTGGCCCGTTCTACTTTTGTAGCAGGTATAGTTGTTTGAGATTTCATCATAAGGTTTGGTACTAAGTGCTAGTTCTGCCGGAGCGTACGTTTTCAGCAAACAAAATTATTTATAGCTGCTATTGGCAGACCAGCTGGCAATTGGAATAAATTGGGTGAATTAATTAGGGTAGATACCTATCAGAGACGTGTACTTTGCCTGTTCTGGAATATGAATTTTGCAAAATCAAACAACGTATCCAGGGGTGTTTTGCCTATCAGATCGAAAGCGGTATTTACAGCTTTTTCAATAGCCACATCCGTCTGTTCGAATTGCTGACTAGGGTCTTTTATCCAGAAGTTTAAAATGAACAAAGTTTGTCTCCATAAAGCATCCGGGTATCTCTCTGCGAGAAACGGACGGTTCATTACCTCGCTGGTAGCTCTGCCTTCACGCAGTAACTCTTCGGCAAATTCTTTGAATGCTTTTTTGAATAGAAAAAGGTCTGCCGAAGTTGCCATAAATTGTCTAAGCGGCTGCTTATTCACCGCATATAAGGCAAAACTCCGTTGTAATTTCAGTTCTTCTACCCAGATATAATAGAGGGAAAGCAATTTTTCCCGGACTGAATACTGCTCAAATACTTCCTGGCTTTCTGTCCGTAGCCGGGCTTTGTCAAATATATCTTTCCAGATTTGTTGTTCCAGATTATCGAATGAATTATAGTGAGCATAAAACTCAGTTTCTGCCATACCTAATTGCTTGGTAAAAGCAAAAACGGATACTGGCTGCCTGCCATGCTCTAATACATATATAATGTACGAATGTTGTAGTTGCTCTTTTGTTTCCATGCTTCTATAACCTGAAAACGTACAGAATGGTTTATGTATTTAATTGCCCTTATAAAGAAAAATGGCACTTAATTACTAGTGCTGCTAACAAATTCCTGATGGTTTTTTAAGATCAATTCATATACTTGTTGCAAGATTGAATCTTCTTCTCTTGCCTCTGCATCAATGTTCCGTTTAAGCGCAATGTCGGGCATGATGCCACGGTTATAATAGGTGTGTTCTTTGTCGTTAGATACAATAGCTGTAGATAAATATACCTGCACATGCGTATTTGGAAGGCTGACGAGCAATGTATTTCCAAAGGAGTAAGATGGACTAGCTCCACATTCTTCGCCTACAATTTGTCCCAGATTATGCTGCTTAAAATATTTAGTGAATAAGCCGGCAGCAGAAAAAGTATTTCCATTCACTAATAAATAGACTTTTCCCTTAAATTTTAGTTTTTCGTTGGCTATAAAGTGTGCCTTGCTTGAAAAAGGAATAAACTTACCTACTGGCGTGTGAGCTATTTTTGCCGCATAAGATTGTTTATTAAAATTCCGTTGTAAAAAATCTAGCAGCCCTTGCTTTTTACTTTCTTTCAACAAATGGCTGGACTTAATCTGAAAAGCACTTTCTATATTTTGAGCACTTATGTAGTTTAGTAACATATGGGCATGGTAGATCATGCCTCCAGGATTGTCGCGTAGATCGATAATCAGGTTTTCTACATGGTTTTGATTAATTTTTTTAAAACTGTTTTCCAGAAATTGCCAGAAGTATAAAGTACGGGGTTTGTTTGAGATGTCTTCAAAACGGTTTATATCCATATAGGCTACAGAGCCATTGGTCTGAATTGTAAGGGTAGGTTCATTAGCTAATTTCTCATTAGCTTCAATAATTTCTCTGGCTGTAATACCTGGTAAAGAAACGCTGCCTTGCTCACCGATAGCCGAAATATAGGTAATGGTATATGTATCTTGGGCTCCATACAACATCCAGTAATAAATGCTGAACCGTTCCAGGTTTTCAAGTTGCCGGGTTTTATAAATCTGTATACCAGCATCGGCACTGGTAGCTTTATACATGGCTGCAGCAATAACCTCTATAGGTATTCCATTAATAGCCACAAGCCTGTTACCAAGCGTACCAGGCGTTAAATAATCTGAGTAATCTTGCTTAATGAATGCCTGCCCGTTTTCAAATAAAAGTTGGAGTGGGAAAAATTTACCTTTCTGTTGGATATACTTAAATAAGGCATATTGATTATGGGCATCTAGGTGGCCATCGTTTATAAAAGCCAAGTATTGCTTGATAAGTATAGTGAATTCATTTGCTGTAATCTGTGTACGTGTAGAGTTAAGGTCTTTTAATAAACTATCTACCAATAAAGAGTACTTATTCTGTATAGTGGCACTGTCTGTATAACAATACAGGCAAGGGTGGGCATCTTGTAATTTCGTATGCAGAAATAGCAGATCTTCCGCACATTTATCTAATTCATAATAATATTCTGTCTTACTCGAATCTTTTTCATGTGCAGGTAATTGAGCTTTGGCATACCAACTCATGGAGCACAAAAACAGGAATATGGGTATAAGTTTAGCTCCCATAGGCGGTTATTTCACTAAATAGTCAATGAATTTTATAAAGCAGGATTAACAATTTAAAAAATTATTCATTCTTTATAAAGAATTATAGGAGCTGGTAAACTTAATTTTTCAAAAATATTTTGCAGGTAAGAATTTAGATGCAATTCTAATAAGTGAGTTTATTTAGGAGAGATCGCTTAGGAGAGAATTATCTAATTGAGATTGGTAAGCTGATATCTTTGGGGCTATCTAAGCAGGCAGAGAGTTTATATGTTAGATACTATACATAATTTGTATGAGAAATAAAAGCATTTCAAAAAATAAATAATTTTGAGTTGGAATAGCTTTTTGTTACAACTATTATTTTATATTTGTTGTATACCTTATAAATATCAATCAAGAGTATACAAGAAAATGAGTAGTATAAAATAAATAGCTGTAAAATTATGGATATAAATGACCGGGTAGCAACCCTTATCAATAAGCTGGGGATGACAGCTTACCAATTTGCTAAAGAACTTGGCTACGACAGGCCCGAAAAAATATATACCATTCTCAATAAACGGAATAAGCCTGGATACGACACATTAGCCGACATATTAAACCATTTTACACAGGTGAATGCAGAGTGGCTGATGCTGGGTAATGGAGAGATGTTTAAAGGTGAGGAAAACAGGGAAAGTAGCATTGCTGTAGTAAAAGAAAGCCCTACTCCTGAAATTGTGGTATTTGAAGGTAATAAACATGGGAAAAGTTATTCTGTTAAAAAGGAAGCTGGTATTGTAGCTATAACTCTAGACCGTGAAACGCAGGAAGAAAATATAGCAATGGTAGATACGCGGGCTGCTGCCGGTTATCCACAATATTTTCTGGAGCCTGAGTACTTTGTGGATTTGCCCAAGTTTCATCTGCCTGGTCCGCAGTTCCGCAATTCCACATTCCGTTGCTTCCAGGTAATTGGTGATAGCATGACGGAAACACTATATCCCGACGACTGGGTTATCTGTCAATACTTTGATTTAAGTCAGGGTGCCAGATCATTCAATGCCATTAAAGAAGGGTATGTATATGTAATTGTAACAGATGAGGCAGTGCTTGTGAAGCGCTTGCTGAACAGAGTACAGGAAAGAGGTAAGATAGTATTGATGTCTGATAATGAAGCGTATGCAACCCGTGAAATTGATGCAGAAGATGTAAAAGAGCTATGGTATGTAAAAGCAAAACTGAGTTTTCATTTCCCTAATACCAGATATAATACACTTCGCAAAATCAGTGGCTTAGAGGCAGATCTGGTGCATTTGCAGGAAAGAGTAAAAAAACTGGAAAATTATAAGTAATTACTACGTACGTAAAGTAAAATACCCGATGCCATCACCACAGCATCGGGTATTTTACTTTATGCATGTTGTGCTTCAGTCAACTTGCTCTTTAATAGTGTCTTTCACTTCCCGTTTAAGGTCCTGAAAAAAATCGCCATTTGGATTTAGGTCAGCAGATACTGGCGGTTCACCTAACAAGAAGCCAAATGGTTCTAAGGGTTCTATGTTATCAAGTATCACTTTTAAAATAGCGGTGAAAGGGATAGAAAGAATCATGCCTGCTGGCCCCCACAACATACCGCCCAGTAACAAGGCAATAATGGCAGCCAAGGGGTTTACACTCACTTTAGACCCTACTATGTTAGGTGTAATGAAATTTCCCTCCAAAAATTGAACAATGGTAAAGACTCCTGCTACTCCCAGAGCATACCATATAGAGTCTTTTGTTAATAAGGCTATTAGAATAGGAAAGGCTGAACCAATAATAATTCCTAAATAGGGAATAATATTGAGCAAAGCTGCCAGAGCGCCAAAAAAGAAAGCATACTTAATACCTAAAACGAGCAAGCCCAATGTATTGAGCACCGCAATAATGACCATCACCAACATCAGACCCATAATGTAATTCTTTACTACATTCTGAATTTTATACATAATATGTGTAATCTGGTGATTTGGGGTTTTTATAAAAAGTTTGTTCAAAAACTGTTTAAAAAATGTGCGGTAATACAGAAAAAAGAAAATGAATACCGGCATTAAACCAAGGTCGGCAAAAGTACTGGTTGTATAGGCTAACACACTCGTAAAAAAAGCACCACTCGACTGTATCATCGCATCAGTTGATGTGCGGAATAAACTAAGCTGGCTATTTTTTCCTATACCAAATGTCTGGCTGATAAATGTGTGGATTTCTTCGAGCAACAGTTCCAGTTTCTTTTGTAGTTCTGGTAGGTCCTCACCAAAACTCAGTAGTTGAGAAGAAATGAAATATAAAAGTATGCCTACTACAATCATAATGACAATCAGGCAAATAAAGATGGCTAATACCCTTGGCATTCGTAAACTCTCTAGTTTGGTGCAGAGTGGATGAAGGAGTAAAGCAAATAAAAAAGAAAAACATAAGGGCACCAGTAAACTGTCGCCGAGTTCCAGGGCTACAATAATCAGGGATACACTTATTAAAACAAGGCTTATTTTTACATATAAAGGTTGTTTTACTCTAACATAGTTTTCCATCAAATTCTGTTAATTAAACGTTGGGTTATTTAAGCTAATTAAACGGTAAAGGAAAAAGCAGGTTGAACATATCCTGATAATAGTATTCTACGTTTTGTGTACAATATCACCTATTCGGCTGCAAGCCAGTTAGCAGGGAGTGGATAAGTTTTACCTGCAACAATTACTAAGTACATTTAAAATAGCCCTAAATCGTAAAATGCTGAAAATGAAAATTCTGTTATTCTTATTTTCCCTTAAAACTGCTTTTTGTACCTGTAATCCTGAAGTGAAGAAGAGCGGGTTTGAAAGAGGAAGGAGCAGCTATAAAGTAACCCGTTTGGGTCGGATGCCACAGGTCATCAATGAGAGCTCCGGGCTTGTGATGGCTGAAAGTGATACTGTCTTCTGGACAAATAATGATGGGGGTAGCAAACCTGTACTTTATAAAATAAGTAGGAATGGCGGTATAGTAGATTCTCTCCCATTGGCAGGTATTAAAAATACTGACTGGGAAGAATTGGCAAAAGACAAAGCGGGGTATGTATATGTTGGCGACTTCGGAAATAACCTCAATGCCCGAAAAGACTTGGCGATTTACAAGCTACATCCCCAAAAACCTCAACAAATTGAGCGAATAACGTATCAGTATCAAGACCAGGAAGCATATCCGCCAGCAAAAGTGGCTAGAAATTTTGACTGCGAAGCTTTCTTTGAACATAGGGATCATTTGTATCTGTTCTCCAAAAACCGTGGAAATAAGACCGTAAAAATGTATAGCTTACCTGGAAAAGCAGGTCAGCATATAGCAAAAGTAGCAGATGAAGTTTATTTACAAAGTCAGGTAACGGCTGCTGACATAAATCCTTCAGAAAGTGCGTTTGCTTTGCTGAGTTATGGGAAAGTATTTCTTTTTCAACTTGACGCAAAGGAGCCAACTTTCAAAAATCCATACCTGTGCATAAAACTAGCAAGAGGGCAAGCAGAAGCCCTAACATTTATCAACGAAACTGATTTTATTATCTCTAATGAAAAGGGTAAATTGTTTCTGGTCGAGAAAAAGAAATAATTCACAGCTGTTGCATCATCAGGCAAAAACCCAATACCTTTACTTCTACTACATTTAACCAATATTACATTTATTAATCATAGAGTTCTTTAGTTCAGAATTTAACCCTTCCAATACTTATGAGATCACATGAAATAGATTACAAAATTATCGGCGACGATATACAAATCGTTGAAATTGAACTAGATCCCAGAGAAACTGTAATTGCCGAAGCAGGAGCCATGCTCTATATGGAAAATGGCATTGAATATGAGACAAAAATGGGCGACGGTTCTCAGCCCAATCAAGGTTTTTTAGGTAAACTGATGTCTGCCGGATCAAGGCTTATTACTGGAGAATCGCTGTTTATGACCCATTTTACGAATAGAGGGCATATGCGCACGAGAGTGGCTTTTGCAGCTCCTTATCCAGGTACAGTTATTCCCATAAATCTGGGTAGTATTTATGGAAATCAGTTAATAGTACAGCGCGATGCTTTTCTGTGTGCGGCTTTAGGAACAAATATTTCTATGCATTTTAATAAAAATATTGGCTCTGGTTTATTTGGAGGAGAGGGTTTTATTCTGCAAAAATTGCAAGGAGATGGACTGGCTTTTGTACATGCTGGCGGAACGGTGGTAGAAAAACACTTGAATAATGAAGTATTGAGAGTGGATACCGGATGCGTAGTTGCCTTTGAAACAGGAGTTAGCTTTGACATTCAGCGTTCGGGAGGGTTGCGTTCTATGGTTTTTGGTGGGGAAGGTCTTTTTCTGGCAACTTTGCAAGGTACTGGTCGGGTTTGGATTCAGTCTATGCCCATTTCTAAACTTGTGCAGGCGTTGGCTCCCTATGGAAAAAATTCCAGTAAAGAAGGGGGATCTTTGCTTGGTAAATTAATGGAAGAGTAAGTTGAGTACAGCTAAGTTACAAATTGCGCTAAATAAAAATAGGGTAAGCTTTCGGCTTACCCTATTTTTATTTAGCATATAATACACTAATTATTCAAATCAGCTATGGTATTTTCGTTCAGGGTTTCCTGATGATTTACCTCTTTCTCAGCAAAGAATTTCTTCTGCATAATTAAAATGATAGCTACGCCTACAAAAATAGAAGCATCAGCAATATTGAAAATAGGCCATAAAGAATAAAATTCTCCCCCAATTAGAGGAATCCACTTGGGAACTATACCTTCCCATATATCTAGGTAAAACATATCTATTACCTGCCCGTGAAACCAGGGGGTTGGTGAATCGTAAGGAGCATTGTTTAAGTATACCCCATAAAAAGTACTATCAATCACGTTTCCAATGGCACCGCCAAGAATTAAGGCTGTACACCATAACAATCCCGGATGAACGTCCCGTTTAGCCAGTATCCGTAAATACATAGCAATCCCAATCATGGCTGCCAAACGGAAAATACTCAGGATTAATTTACCGTACTCTGAACCTAACTGCAGGCCAAAAGCCATACCGGGGTTGAGGGTGTAGTGTAGCTTAAACCAATCGCCAAATACTGGAATCTGCCCTGCTGTACCCAGCTCCATATTGAAATGCACCAGCATTTTCACCGTCTGGTCTAAGATGATTACTGCTAAACTTAGCAGATAATATTTGTAATATCTCATTGAAAAGAAGCGAAGTTATATAATTACCATCAAACAAAAATACTTATTATATCTCTTAATTAAGAATAAATATAGAGGATGAGTATACTATTTTCTTAACGAAGGTAGATAAAAATATTGGTAACAAAAATCTGGATACCTATGTTCAGGGCTTTCCTACATTTGTAGAAACTTAATGGAGTAAGGAATAGTTATATCTTTATAGTCACATTAATTAACTATTTTTGCCTTACATTAATCTAAATATAAGTTATGGTCACGATATTATTAGCAGTAGGTGTATTAGCCTTATTTTTTGTAGGATTATCCGTACGATTGCTTTTAGTAAAAAACGGCGAGTTTAAAGGAACCTGTGCCTCCATGAATCCTCAATTGATGGAAAAAGGGATAGACTGCGCCTGTGGTAAAAAAGCAGGAGAGTGCCAGACAGCAAGCTTGCCTGAGATTGCCAAGTAGGCTGTGGAAATTTCTTTAAAAGTTTTGCACACAATTCAAGTTAAACTCGTTTAATTTGCCATTTTCTTATTTCTATCAAAAACTGAAACATAGTGTCATTAATTAAATCAATTTCTGGTATCAGGGGAACTATCGGAGGAAAAGCCGGCGAGTCTTTTACTCCGTTAGATATTGTAAAATTTACAGCTGCCTATGGTACATGGGTAAAGTCGCGGCAACGTAACGAGCCCAAAATTGTGATTGGCCGCGATGCACGAATTTCTGGGGATATGGCTTCAAAGCTGGTAGCCGCTACTCTACAGGGCGTAGGCTTAGATGTAGTAGATATTGGTTTATCTACAACCCCTACCGTAGAGCTTGCTGTAGTAGCTGAAAAAGCATCTGGAGGCATAATTATTACAGCCAGTCATAATCCGGTTCAATGGAATGCCCTGAAATTATTAAATGAGCATGGGGAATTTATTTCAGCTACAGACGGAGAAGAAGTATTACAGATAGCCGAAAGCGAAAGCTTTGAGTTTGCCGAAGTAAAGAAGTTAGGCAAATATTATACCGATGAAACCTATCTGCAAAAGCACATAGACGCAATATTACAATTGCCTTTAGTCAACCAAGCAGCTATTGCTGCCAAGCAGTACTATATAATTGTAGATGCAGTTAACTCTAGTGGTGGTATAGCTGTACCCATGCTGCTAAAAGCGTTGGGTGTAAAAAAGGTAACGTTGTTGAATGGAGAGCCTACTGGTAATTTTGCCCACAATCCGGAACCTCTGCCAGAAAATTTACTCCAAATTTCTAATGATATACAACGTGGCCGTTATGACCTAGGTATTGCAGTAGATCCGGATGTAGACCGCTTAGCATTGGTTTGTGAAGATGGTAGCATGTTCGGTGAAGAATATACGTTGGTTGCGGTAGCAGATTATGTGTTGAAAAACAAGATAGGGAATACGGTTTCTAATCTTTCATCTACCCGTGCGCTCCGTGATGTGACAGAAAAAGCCGGGGGTATGTATTTTGCTTCAGCTGTTGGAGAAGTAAATGTAGTAACAGCTATGAAAGAAAATGATGCGGTTATTGGAGGTGAAGGTAATGGAGGTATTATTTATCCTGAGTTGCACCACGGCCGGGATGCTTTAGTTGGCATTGCTCTATTTTTAAGCCACTTGGCTACTACAGGCTACTCTGCTTCTAGGTTACGGGCTACATACCCCAACTACCACATCTCCAAAAATAAGATTGAGCTTACTCCTGACATCAATGTAGATAATATACTTGCCAGCATTAAAGCTAAGTATAGCAAAAATCCAATAAATGCGTTAGATGGCGTAAAAATAGAATTTGATAAAGAGTGGGTACATTTAAGAAAATCCAACACTGAACCCATTATACGCATTTACTCTGAATCAGAAACGCAAGCAACCGCTGAATATCTGGCTAACAAAATAATTACAGATATTAAAGAAATTGTTTCGCAGCAATAAGGCTTTTAAGCTGAAATCTTAGTTCTGACAACGATGAACCTGGATTGTCAGCATGGCTATACCAAACTGATTCGCCTATCATTCTAAAATCTTTTTCAAGTTAAGTATGCGGGTATATTTTGATAATGCAGCTACCACACCATTAGATAAAGAAGTGTTGGATGCTATGATTCCTTATATGATGAACCAATATGGAAATCCGTCTTCCATTCATTCACATGGAAGAGAAGCTAGAGCTGCTATTGAAAAATCCCGCAAAACAATTGCTTCTTTGTTAAACACTTCTCCCTCCGAGATATTTTTTACATCTGGCGGCACCGAAGCAGATAATACAGCTATCCGTTGCAGTATAGAAACCCTGAATATTACCCATGCTATTACTTCTCCTATCGAGCACCATGCCGTGTTGCATACGTTGGAGGAAATACACCGGCAAGGTAAAATTCAACTAAGCTTTGTAAGGCTAGATGAAAATGGGCATGTGGAAATGGACCATCTGGAAGAATTACTAAAAAATAATCCGCGTTCCTTGGTTTCAATAATGCATGCCAATAACGAAGTAGGCAACCTGACAAATATTGAGGCAATTGGAGAACTATGTAGCCATTATAATGCTGTATTTCATTCGGATACCGTGCAAACAATGGGACATTATAGGCACGATTTAAGAAAACTGAAAGTAAACTTTATCGTAGGAGCAGCACATAAATTTCACGGGCCAAAAGGAGTAGGGTTCTTATATATTAACAATTCTCTGAAAATCCAACCTTTTATTACTGGTGGTTCGCAAGAGAGAAATATGCGGGGAGGTACTGAAAATGTATATGGCATTATTGGATTGGCAAAAGCCCTGGAAATAGCCTACCGCGATATGGCGGAGCATCAGCAATATATTCAAAGCTTAAAATCCCGCATGATTGAGAAACTGAAAACCCACATAGAAGATATTTACTTCAATGGCGATTCAGCGAATGGAGAAAGAAGCTTATATACCGTGCTCAATGTGAATTTGCCTCCTTCCGAGCTGAATGATATGTTACTGTTCAACCTAGATATACATAAAATATCAGCTTCTGGTGGCAGTGCTTGCTCTAGTGGCACCAATATCGGTTCTCATGTATTAGCGGCACTAAACTGCCCTCCAGATAGAACATCGGTACGTTTCTCTTTTAGCAAATACAATACTCCTGAAGAAGTAGATTACGTAGTAGAGACACTAGCAGAAATGTATAAAAAAATTAAAGTAGCTTAATCTAACAAAGCCTGTAGCCCTTGCCCTTTTCCCTTAACCTCTCAAAGAATTTTCTAATTTCGTACCTCTTATGCAGCAAACCCCGGATATTTCGGTTGTCATACCAGCCAAAGACGAAGCTGAGTCTTTGCCTGAGCTATGTATCTGGATTACCCGTGTAATGCAGGAGAACAAATTTAGTTACGAAATAATAATTATTGACGATGGTAGTCAGGACGAGTCGTGGAATATTATTAGTTTTCTATCCAATCAGAATCCGGCCATCAAGGGCATTCGTTTCAATAGGAATTATGGCAAATCAGCTGCTTTAGATGTTGGCTTTAAAGCTTGTATAGGTAAAGTTGTGATTACAATGGACGCTGATTTACAAGATAGCCCAGATGAAATTCCAGAGTTATTCAACATGATTACTAAGCAAAAATATGATTTGGTATCAGGCTGGAAAAAGAAGCGTTACGATCCGGTTAGTAAAACTATTCCATCCAGGTTTTTTAACTCGGTAACTAGCCGGATTTCTGGCATAAAATTGCACGATTTTAACTGTGGATTAAAAGCATACCAGCAAAGAGTAGTAAAAACCATTGATTTATATGGGGAAATGCACCGTTATATTCCGGTTATCGCTAAGTGGCAAGGATTTTCCAGAATTACGGAAAAGGAAGTGCAGCACCAGCCCCGTAAATATGGAAAAACTAAATTTGGTTGGGAACGATTTATTTTCGGATTTCTGGATCTACTCTCTATAACCTTTGTATCTAAGTTCCGGAAGCGGCCAATGCATTTTTTTGGAAGTATGGGTAGTCTTTCTTTTATCTTCGGCTTAGCAGTAGCTGTTGGGCTAGTATTGGATAAGGCCTATGCTATCCATAATAGATTGCCTTACCGGAATGCTACAGATCATCCGTTTTTTTACTTTGCTATTGTAGCAATTATTGTAGGCGTTCAATTGTTTCTGGCTGGTTTTTTAGCTGAATTAATTACTACAATGAATAATAAGCGTACGGATGAATATTTAATTTCTGAAAAGGTAGGCTTATAAACCTAAGCAATCCCTCCTTTAAAAAGTAGCATTTACTTATGTTTCTTAACAAATAATATCTTAATTTTGCGGCTTCAATCAAACATAACTTCATCATAATGAGATTAAAAAATGTAGTATTTGCTCTTGTTGCAGGCATGTTAGCATTAAGTGCTTGTAATCTGCAAAAGAACAACAAAGGCTCGGCGTCCTTGCAAAGTGAAAATGATTCAGTTAGTTATAGCCTTGGTGTATACTTTGGACAAACCATTAAAAGCCAGGGGTTAGATACAGTAAACACAGAAGTTTTGGCAAAAGCCATTGAAGATATTATGTCTGCACCGGCAGCTACTCCCGGCGATACAACCAAAAAAGGGAATGCCTTAATGAGTGCGGAGCAGGCAGGTATGTATCTGAGCAGTTATTTTCAGAATTTACAAACTAAAAAATCAGGTAAGAACTTAAAAGAAGGCCAAGATTTTCTTGCCCAGAATAAATCTAAAGAAGGAGTAAAAACAACTGCCAGTGGCTTGCAGTATAAAATACTAAAAGAAGGTAATGGCCCTTCTCCAGCAGCTAGTGACACAGTAGTTGCGCACTATACTGGTAAAACTATTGGAGGTAAAGTTTTTGATACCTCTATGGATGATGGAAAGCCTCTTGTGTACCCTGCCAATCAACTGATTCCCGGGTGGACAGAAGCTTTACAACTGATGAAAGTAGGTTCTAAATGGGAATTATACATACCAGCTGAACTGGCATATGGTGAAAGAGGCGCAGGACCTGATATTGGCCCAAATTCCACATTAATTTTTGAGATGGAACTATTAGGTATTGGTACACCAGACAGCTTAAAAGGCAGCAGGTAGTTTAACTTAATCTCTCTACATACAAATAAACGCCCCAGTATTGTTTTGCTGGGGCGTTTATTTGTATGTAGCGCATTGCTGCCTAAGTAAAGAGCAAAAGATACCCAGTACCACCTATCGGCTAAAGTTAATTTCCGTGTTGTCTCCAATATTAAGGCTTTGGCTTAAGCCTTTCAGAGAAGAGTCATTACCAATAATAGAGTCATGTAGCACAACATTGGATAATTCACTGTACGAACCGATAATTGAGTTATTGATAATAGAAGCTTGTATATTGGTGTTATCTCCAATAGCCACATGAGGTCCAATAATGGAGTTCTTAACTAGGCAATTGTTTCCAATACTAACAGGCGGAATAATAATTGTCTCTGGAAAATCTTGTATAGGTAGCTTGGGCTCCATCCTTCCGAGCAGAATGGCATTTGCTTCCAGGAGGGTTTGCTTCTTGCCACAGTCATACCAGTTATTTACCTGAACGGTTATCATTTTTTCACCCTCTTCAATCATCTTCATTAAAGCATCTGTTAGGTGGTAGTCGTTTTGCGTTTTTATTTGATGATCTATTAAATATTGTAAGGTAGCAATCAATAGAGCCGGATTGACAATCTTATAGATACCCACCAGAGCCAGATTAGATTTAGGTATTTTTGGTTTTTCTACAAGCCTTTTTATTAATCCTTGTCCATCAACTTCAGCTATACCAAACAGCCATGGCGTGCTTACCTTCATCACACCTAACACACTGTTTTTCGACTGAACCAATGCTTGTATATCTACATTAACAATGGTGTCGCCAAGAACAATTAGTACAGCTTCTTCTTTTTCAATAAAAGGCTTCGTTAGCCATATGGCATGTCCTAGACCTTCCCGAGGCTCTTGTATTACAAACTCTACTTGAATATCTGTATAGGTTGTATGAATAAACTTCTCAATTTTATCTCCTAGATAACCCACCACTAACACAAACTGACGAATACCACCTTCAAGAAGGCCGTCAATTATATGTGCTAGAATAGGTTTGCCGGCTACCGGCACCAAGGCTTTAGGTTGTGTATGTGTGTGGGGCCTCAACTTAGAGCCTACACCTGCTACCGGAATTATTGCTTTCATGTCCAAAAATCATTATAGAGCCACCTTCTTAAATATGCATCTACATGGATTAGGTATAGTATACTATTACTAATGAAGAATTTTACTTGTGTTATCTTTATGAAACACAGGTAGTATTTATCGCTTCTATAGGTACTATAACGAAGCCTTTTTATGGAATCAATGTACTAATGTTTGCTTTAATATTTAAACAATACGCAGAAAAAGGTATTTTAATTTTCTTACTTTTAAAGTTGTTATTATGTAAAGAAGTTGTTAATTTTTCGGTATCGTTCCAGCTAATAAAGGACTTATCCACAAGTCATTTTTTAAACAATTTATTAATTCATTCATTATCAGTAGCCTATAAATATTTTTTATAGGCTGTGGATAAGTATTTGCTTTTTGTGGATAATTTTCTATGTATTTCCATTGCCCCGTTTTTCAAGTATATCCTTACATAAGGTCCAATACTTTCTGAAGTAACCCTGCATTACTTTCAATTCCTATGCTGCGTATGATTTAACTGGAAATAACGAGAACACTTTACTTGCAAGCCGGTATTTTTACTGCATAAGTAATACTTGGTAATAAGCTTATTATCAAATAAGGTCTTGCTATTTAATACAGGTGTGTATTGTTTCCAGTAAAATAAATGATTTAAAATACTTATGAAAAACGTAGTAATTCTTTTAACGCTTTGCTTGTGCGTATGCTTTTTGTCAAACAGCAGCTATGCACAGAAGCAGAAGAAAACCAAAGAAGATAAGGCCATAGAGAAAGAATGGAAAAAGAAAGCAAAAAGCCTTGATCCTTTAGAATACAAAAGTATGATGGAAGAGCAAGCCAAGCTAAAGGCAGAGTCTAGTGAGCTGAATGCGCAGTTGCTTGGTGTAGAAGAAAGAATTAGCTATAAAGACACTGAAATCAGCCGTTTGCAGGCAGAATTGAAAGAAATGCAATCTAAAATGGCCGAAGAACAATCTTCCAATATCACCGGAAAAAAAGTAAGTGCCAAAGGCGTTGTATTTAAGGTGCAAATTGGTGCTTTCAGAAATAAAGATTTATCTAAGTACTTTGATAATAACCAGAATTTTAGTGGCGATGTTGACCAAGACGGCGTTAAAAAATATACAATCGGGTATTTTGGCGATTATTGGGAGGCTGATACATTTAAAAAATATTTACGGGCTATGGGAGTGAAAGATGCTTGGATTGTTCCTTATAAAGATGGTACACGGGTAAACATTAAAGATGTACTAGAAGGAGCCATATAATAAATATAGTATCCATACTATTGATTATAACTTTTACTTACTAAATAAATACAGGTGTTAAACATGAGCAACGTATATTCATACGTTGCTTTTTTATTTATTAACACTTACAAAGTTTAGAAAGGAAGTTGCAAATGGTAGACGCTACATTTTTGTATTTACATATGAATTTCTCCCTTTATTTTATAACTTTCCAACCTTAACTTTTAAACATTTTAAGATATGCCGGATATTACTTATCAGGCGGATATAGGCTCCGCTAAGGAAATCTTATACAATTGGATAGCAAAAAATACCTTAGAAAAAAACATTGACTGGATTAGGCAGAAGCAGGAAATACTGAGGCAAGACTCAAATCTAAACCGCAACTTCTTTCTGGCATTTGGGATGATTCCTAGGTATACAGGAAAAAGCCCCTTAAAACTTGATAAGAATGACTTAGAGATTGCCTATTATCTACGCAACGGATTGACGCCTGCCGAATGGACAGTAGATCAAGCAGCAAGAATCCTTCTTGTGCTTTCGTTGCCATATGAAAACAGAGAGCAGTTTTTAAACATATTGACTCAACTTTTCGCCACTGCAGATGTGGGAGAACAAACAGCTTTATATCTGGGATTACCTTTGTTTCCCTATCCTGATGACTTTAAAAGCCGGGCATCTGAGGGTATCCGCACCAACATGACGGTAGTGTTCAATGCTATTGCCCTAGATAATCCATATCCTGCTGAATACATGGACGAAGCAGCCTGGAATCAAATGGTATTGAAAGCTATTTTTGTAGGGAGTCCGCTACACCGCATTCAAGGGTTGGACAAACGTGCGAATGTTACCTTGGCCAATACATTGTCTGACTTTGCGCATGAACGATGGGCTGCCAAACGACCTGTTCCTGTTGAGTTATGGCGGCCAGTAGGACCCTTTATTGATGAGCATATCCTGCCCGATATTAAAATTCTGTTTGCATCAGGGGATACCGTTCAACATAAAGCTGCAGCCCTGGCCTGCGCGCAAAGTAATTTTCCAGAAGCAAAAAACTTACTACAAAGCCATCCTGATTTAGCACAAGAAATTGAAAGTGGTGAACTAACTTGGGATAATTTCAGTAAACAGATGCCAGCATTATAAGATTATATGTCTACAAAAGATACATCAGCGTGTAAGCCAGAAGCTGGCAAACTAATACCTATAATTAATCTTTCTAAATGTGAAGGAAAGAAAGACTGTGTAGAGGTTTGTCCATATGATGTATTTGAGATGCAGGCAATTTCTGATGAGGCTTATCAAGCATTAAGCTTAGTAGGCAAGCTTAAGACATTTGTTCATGGCAGGCAAAAAGCTTTTGCTGTACGAGCAGATGTTTGCCATGCCTGTGGCCTATGCGTAACGGCTTGTCCAGAGAAAGCCATCAAATTAGTAAAAGCAAGTAGTACACAATAGTATTGAATTTATAAATCTGATAGTATGAATACCATAAAAGATATGATGTTTATAGATCCGCATGTACATATGACCTCCCGGACGACGGACGATTATGATGCTATGCGTAAAGCAGGAATTGTTGCCATTATTGAACCTGCTTTCTGGCTAGGCCAGGCCCGTACAGAAGCAGGTAGTTTTAAAGATTATTACAGCAGTCTGGTAGGATGGGAGAGGTTCCGGGCAAGTCAGTTTGGAATTAGGCATTATTGCACAATCGGATTAAATTCAAAAGAATCAAACAATGAACCTTTAGCCGAACAGGTAATGGAGTTGCTTCCGTTGTTTGCCAGCAAAGAAGGTGTAGTGGGAATAGGTGAAATAGGCTACGATGACCAGACTGCTGCAGAAGATAAGTATTACCGGTTACAACTCGAGCTGGCCAAAGAACTGGATCTGCCTGTACAAATTCATACACCACACCGGGATAAGAAAAAAGGTACAACCCGCAGCATGGATGTATGTATAGAGCACAACTTAGATCCATCTAAAGTAATTGTAGACCATAATAATGAAGAAACCGTAGAAGAAGTATTGAATAGAGGTTTTTGGGCAGCTTTTACTATCTATCCCAGGACAAAAATGGGGAATGAACGGATGGCTGAACTAGTAAAAAAGTATGGCCCCGAACGGATTATGGTAAATAGTGCAGCAGACTGGGGAATTAGTGATCCGCTGGCTGTACCTAAAACTGCTGCTTTAATGCTAGAAAAAGGTATACCTGTAGAGCATATTCGAGCCGTTTGTTACAGCAATGCATTGGCTGCTTTTGGCCAAAGCGGCCAGATGAAGGAAGAAGACTGGCTAACTCCAATCACCATCGACCAGAGCCGGAAATTCAGCGGAAGTACTGTCCTTCGAGGAGGGCAAGAGCCGAAAGTAGAAACCCGAGATTCAAATATTATAGAATAAATTTTATACAAAAGCCTGCCTATATGGGCAGGCTTTTGTATAAAATTTATGACCGTTGTTTAAACTTATTAACTCATTCATTTTCTTGAGTAAAATTATCAGGTACCTTTTTTGCAGGAGAAGACGACTCTTTTTCTTGTTGTGATAAAAAGGATGAGGTTATTTCATTCAACCGATTCACTTTCTCTTCAAAAGCTCCCCCTAGTTGATTGCGGATATTTGTTAAATTATCAAGCAAAAGTTGTGTACTATCGGGTAAATGTTCTTCGAAGAACTGGCGCATGCGCTTGGCAAGCGTCGGAGATTTACCATTGGTAGAAATGGCAATTTTTAAGTCTCCTTTTTTTACAATCGAGCCTAAGTAAAAGTCACACAGATCAGGGGTATCCGCAATATTAGCTAGCACTTTTCTCTTCTTTGCTTCTTGTTTTACATACGCATTTAAGGTACGGTCGCTGGTGGCTGCTATCACAATATCTTTCTCATCCAGATCCGTTTCTATAAAAGCTCTTTCTACCAACGTTACATTCGGATATTCTTTAATGAATTCTTTAATTTCATCTGAAATGGTTATAGCTACTAAGGTAACATGGGTTGCCGGGCTATTTCTTAGCACAGCACTCATTTTTTCCATGCCAATGAAGCCACCTCCTACAATAAGCAGATTCAACTCTTCTAACTTTAGAAATACAGGAAAAAGTAAATTTCCTTCTCTTTCAGCCTCTTGCATGAATTAGCCGTTTTGTATAATATCTTTGATATGCTGCTTGCTTATTTCTAGCAAATATTCAGGATGCTCTTTTACTACATTTCCAATCACTATAATTGCCGGAGAGCCTACAGCCTGATCTTGCGCGACATCAACAATGGTGTCAATAGTTCCTAAGGCAATTTTTTCATCTGGTAACGATCCGTTTTGAATAACTGCCACAGCTTGTTGGCCTTTGTTATATTTCTGATACAAAGCACAAATTTGCTTTAGTTGATGCACACCCATTAAAATAATAGCCGTAGCATTAGACTGTGCAGCCAGGTCTATATCAGCTGATACTTCACCTTTCTTCGTGGTGCCAGTTAAAACCCAGAAACTTTCACTGATTCCCCGGCTAGTAAGCGGGATTTGCTGCAATTCAGGTACTGCAATAGAACTAGAAATACCTGGTATTACAGATGTTTCAATGTTATGCGCACGGGCATACATGATTTCTTCATGGCCCCTACCAAATACGAATGAATCGCCGCCTTTTAACCGTACTACATGGCCATACGTTAGAGCTGAGTCTACAATTAGCTGGTTGATCTGCTCCTGCGTATACGAATGATTTTCAAATCTTTTTCCCACGAAGATAGATGGAACATCTTCAGGAATATATTCTAGCAATTCTTTATTTACTAATGCATCATACAGCACGATATCTGCTTTTTGCAAAGCTTTTATGCCCTTCAACGTAATTAAATCAGCATCCCCTGGGCCAGCACCCACTAGTGTTAATTTAGGTTTAATGTTATTTTTCATTCAGCGTATCTTAGTAGAGTTTATTTACTACCTTATGAGTTTGGGCCTCATAAAGTAGTCTTTTTAAGCAGCTTTTGTCTCTTGCTCCTGCAACTGCTGGCGTTTAGCTGTAATTTGCTGATAGAAATCTATTGCATCCTGCAAATATTTTTTAGCAAATGTTTCGCTTGGTTCGTTTGCATTTATCTGGCTGACAAAAGTTTTAAAATCAGTTGGTAAAGAGATAATTCCATTTTGAATAACCTGCTTATCAAAATCATTGATAATGCCATGATGTGTGTTGCAAGCGATATCTTGAGTTAGGAGAAAAGCTTTGGCTGTACTTACAATAGCACTGTAGCTATGATAGATGGAATCTGCATATATTTTAGATTCAAGTGCTTCAGCAGCCCAGCTCAATTTTTCTTCTGTTTCGTAAAACAAAGTAGCTACTAAGTCAATCATTACCCCAGCGCATTCTCCTACACCAATGGCTGTCTCAAATTTTTCATTGTGGCCCCAGTCTACAAAGTCGGATTCTACTAATTTATCAGTACTTGCTAGAGGTTTTAATAATTGATAAAAATAGTCTTTGCCTTTACGTGCATAATAGTTGTTAAAGTACTCACCTTCGGCAGCATTATCTTCATAGTCGTTCAGAATGTAGCGCACCACATCCGGACCACGCTTACTTGGTACTTTTATTACCTTATCGGCTACTAAACCAACGCCATCGCCTTTGGTACCTCCACCAATCATTACTTGCAGAGCAGGCAACACATTTGGCCCTTTCTTTATTGAACTTCCGTGGAAACCAATATTTGCGATGCTGTGTTGGCCACAGGCATTCATACAGCCGCTTATTTTTATTTTTATATCTGAGTTGTATACTAAATCAGGATATTCTGTTTCAATTACCCGTTCAAGCTCTTTAGCAATCCCAGTACTGCTGGAAATAGCCAAATTACAGGTATCAGTTCCTGGGCAAGCAGTAACATCAGCTGTGCTATCGAATCCTGGATCAGCTAAGCCGATCTTGTCTAGTTCTGTGAAAACTACTGGCAATGCTTCTTTGCGGATGTATTTTAGCATTAATCCCTGATTCATGGTTACCCGGATGTCGTCGGCAGCATACGCTTGTATAATAGGTGTTAGCTTACGGGCAATCTCGGTTTCCATATCGCCAAGTAATATTTTTATATTTACAGCATAGAATCCTTTTTGCTTTTGTTCAAAAACATTCGTTTTTAGCCATGTTTCGTATTTAGCTTTATCCTGAATTTCTACTGCAGGAATTTCTCTTTCTACAGGCGGAATAGGTTGTGGTAATATATCCCGGTTTATCTTATATACTTTGCTTTTTAAAGCCAAACGCTCTTTTTCTACTAGTTCCAGAAACGTATCGAAGCCAATTTCTTCAATGAGGAATTTCAAGCGGGCTTTGTGACGGCGATTCCGTTCGCCATAGCGATCAAATACTCGAATCACTCCTTCAGCAAAAGGAATAATCTGATCTTCTTCTAAAAATTCATGGGCTAATTCAGCCAGGTAGGGTTGTGCTCCTAATCCTCCGCCTACCACTACTTTAAATCCTCGTATTTCCTGGCCATTTACCTGTTTTACCTTTGGAATAAAGCCAATGTCATGAATGTAGCTTAATGATTCATCCTCTTCGCTGGAAGAGAAGGATATTTTAAACTTACGGCCCATTTCCTGGCAAACCGGATTTCTCAAGAAATACTGAAACATTTCGTGAGCATAGGGAGAGATATCAAAAGGCTCTTTTGGATCTATACCGGCTTTGTAAGTACCTGTTATGTTCCTTACTGTATTTCCGCAAGCCTCCCGGATGGTAATGTCATCTAACGAAAGCTTTTCCCAAAGTTCTGGCGTTCTATCCAAGCTAACAAAATGTATCTGAATATCTTGGCGGGTTGTTAGGTGCAAGTTACCTGTAGCATATTCGTCAGAAACATCAGCAATGCGTAATAATTGTTTGACTGTGAGTCTGCCAAAAGGAAGCTTAATCCGAATCATTTGGACACCAGGTTGCCGCTGCCCATATATTCCACGTGCTAACCGCAAACTGCGGAATTTGTCTGGATGAATAACACCCTCTTTAAATAATCTGATTTGTTTTTCCAGGTTAAGAATGTCTTTGGAGACTACAGGATTTTCTAATTCTGTTCTAAAGCTTTCCATATAGATTTAGTAGAGATTTGGCTTAAAATTTTATATCAGAAAATTATTCTGATCCAGTAATGAAAAATTATGTATTAACAAGAAATGCCTTCCTGCATAAGAAAGGCATTTTAAACAATCTAATTATAGCTAGATAATAAAAGCCTTTCTTTTTACCCAATACAACAAGCACCATAAATAGTTGGGCTGAATCGCGGAGTAAGCAAAGAGACTTTATTATTATTCATATTTGTCACTCTTATATTCTGCAAGTTCTGTATTAAATTTTTTAAATACAAATCTCCTCATTGTAATTTGCTAATGATTTTATGGCTGTCTAAACTATTTTAAACTAAGTACATGAATTTATTTTAATACAGTTTCTAGTGTTTGATGATTAACTTTGATCCAGTTATAAATGTCTTCTAATGTTTGTTCAACAGTATGTTGGGGTCGCCATCCGGTGATTTTTGTAACTTTTGAATTATCAGTTATGTAAATCCGTATATCTGCTTGACGGTTCTCTTTCACTTGATCTATCGGAATCTTATTACGGGTAATAGTTTGAGCAAATCCAGTCAGTTCCATTAATGAGACACTTACCTGTTCTCCTCCGCCTACATTAAATATTTCTCCGTTTACTAAATGAATATTATGTAGTTGATAGTCTATGAGCTGGAGAAGGTCGGCAATATGCAGAACATCTCTTACTTGTTTTCCTGTTCCCTCATAACCCAAGTAAGCAAGTTTTTGTTTCCAAAAATGCTTAGCCATCCATAAAACTATTACTCCTTGATCTACTTTACCCATCTGCCAAGGTCCTGCTAGCACTCCACAGCGGTTAATTATCGTAGGTAAATTGTAGAAATGATTGTATTCTTGAATAATTAGTTCTGAGGCTAGTTTGGTGGCTCCATATAATGATCGATATCCGTCCAAAGGGAAGTTTTCATTAATACCCAGGCTAGAAATACCAGGCAATTGTTGCTGACTGGCTAAAGCAAAACGAGTAGTCTGTTCAATGTAGGCAATTTCTTCAATTTTTTTTATTGGATATACCCGGCTAGTTGACAAAAAAATGAACCCAGCTTTACATTTTTTTGCATAATTAAGGCAGTTGATAGTACCTACCAGATTGGTATTGATCAAATAATCAGGAGTGCCATCCATTCCTGCCAACACGGATGGCTCAGCAGATGCTTCAATTACAAAATCTATATCATGCGGAAAGCTTTCAAAATCTTCCTTATTGCGAATATCTCCATGTACGAAGATTACTCCCTTATCAGCTAATCTATACAAATTCAAATGAGCTCCTTTTCGCTTTAAATTATCTAGCGCATATACCTGATAAGAGCTATAAGTTGTTTTTAAATAGATGGCTAAAGATGAGCCAATAAACCCAGCTCCTCCAGTAATAAGTATTTTTTTTGACATGCTAATTCAGGTAATTGTTGAACCGCCAAAACAATAAAAAGCGTATCGACAACAAACGTACTATTTTTACTGGAGAGATAGAATGAAATTAGATAAGCTTGATCGAGTAGCAGTATTTGACCTATCTGATGATTTAAAAACTATAATCGATTCCTGATTTTTTGCTTAAAAAGCAAAAGCCTTACTGAAGTTCGCTAATTGCTATTAAACAACTACATATTCATTTGCAGTATAATTTATATATTATAATATATATAAATTTTTTTCAAAAATGCTCTTCTTTATGGTTATATTTACTTTATTAAGCAATAACCTTATGGCAAGTGAATTAGTAGTACAATTACGAAAAATTCGTGATAGAGTGAACGACTTATCTATAGATGATGAACGGGCAAAAGAATTTGAAAACTTGCTTGGGCAATCAATCGATATTATTAATAAAATGAGTAATCCCAAGGATGATTTTTTTGAAGGTAGAAGACGTATTGCATTGCAAGGGCTACAGAATGATTCAGCCAAACATCTGAAAGGATACTGGGATAATATTGCTAAGATTGAAAAAATATCAGAATTTAGCCGTGCAAGGAATAATGCTAATTTAATGCTCAGCAGCATTCTCGCTACCTTTAAAGCTTAAATTAGCATATTTAGTATAAATATGTGTTTAGTAGTGTAGAATATTAAACTAGCATATTAGCTAGCTTAATATTCTAAAAATTCTTTAGCATTGCGTATAGCACTTTCTGATGGAGGTTCTCCCCCAATAATTCTGGCTATTTCATTAATACGGCCTTGCTGGGTTAAGCGCTTTATTCGGGTAATAGTCCGGTCGGTAGAGGTATCTTTAAATACAAAATAATGTGCATCTCCACGGGAGGCAATCTGATGTAGGTGTGTAATAACAATTACTTGATGGTTGTGGGCCATATCTTCAAGCATTTTCCCCATCTTTATAGCAATCTCTCCTGAAACGCCAGTATCAATTTCGTCGAAGATAATGGTTGGCAAAGAGGTTTTACTAGCTAAAATGTATTTTACACACAGCATAAGTCTAGAAAATTCGCCACCGGAGGCTACATTCTTAAGCTCCTGGGGTTTTACTCCTTTATTTGCTGTGAAAAGAAAATGAATTTCGTCTATGCCGTCTGTACCAGGTTTAGTTTCCTGATGGGTGATTTTTACAGAAGCATTGGGCATGCCTAATTCAGCAAGCAGTTGCTTTAAATCTTGTTCAATACCAGGAATAGCATCTTGACGTAACCTGGATAATTTTTGAGCGGTTTGCAGCATTGCCTGGTAACTTTTTTCTGCTTCGATTCTTGCTTGCTCAATTTCTTCATCCAGGTTCAGAACTTTGCTTACTTTAGCTGCTAACTCAGCTTGTATAGCAAGGAGTCCCTCTACCGTTTTTACTTGGTGCTTTTGTTGTAGGGAATACACCGTACTAAGTCGATCTTGAATTTGATCTACTTTAGCAGGGTCTACCTCTACGTTCATTTCTTCTCTCTCTATCTCAGAAACAATATCTTTTAGTTCAATTAGGCAGCTTTCTGTCCGTTCGCGTAGGATTGCATATTGTTTAGACAAATTACTAATTTGACCTAGATTACTCATTGCAGACCGTAAACTTTCAATGGCAGAAAATTCGGCATTTGACAGATATTCCAAAGCAGCATTGAGTTTTATCTTTACCTCTTCAGCATTTTCCAACAAATTCAATTCTTCTTCTATTCGTTCTTGTTCACCCTGCTCTAACTTTGCTTCGCTTAATTCATTCAATAAAAAACTATGGTAGTCTAGCTCTTTCTTCGCGGAAGAGGCGTTGTCTCGCAAGTTGCGATAGGTATCTTCTTTCTTACGGTAATGCTTATATAGATTTTTATATTGTTGGATCAGCTTTTGATTTCCGGCAAAATTATCTACAATGCTAAGTTGAAAAATGTTAGACCCAAGCATCAAGGTGTCGTGCTGGGAATGGATGTCCATTAATTGCGAGCCTATTTTCTTTAATGTTTCCAGATTTACTGGCGTATCATTGATGAAAGCCCTAGATTTACCACTTGGGCTAATTTCCCGCCTGATAATACAGGTATTATCATAGTCAAGCTCCTCCTCTTCAAAAAAAGGCTTTAATTTATAGACTGATACATCAAAATTTCCCTCTATCACACATTTCTCATCTGTATCAAACAAAGCTTTGTTATCTGCTCGGTTTCCTAACATTAACCCAATTGCACCTAACATAATAGATTTACCTGCACCTGTTTCTCCGGTAATGATATTTAGCTCTTTGTCTGGTCTTAGTTCTAAATGCTCAATTAAAGCATAGTTTTTTATTAATAAGTGCGTAAGCATATACGTAGATGTGCTGATGTTTTACGAATTTCCGGATAAATTATCAGCTTATTTTCTATAATTTACTTAATATCTCAAAAATTCTTTCTGTCGCCTTGCCATCCCAAAAAGGTGGAATAGCACAAGTCTTATAGGTGTTACTGAAAATTTGCTCAACAGTTGCCTTAATTTTATCTAGGTCAAAGTTGAGAAGCGTATTTGAGCCAATACTTACTGTGGAAGGCCGCTCTGTATTTGGTCTAAGCGTAATGCAGGGGACTTGCCGGAAAGTAGTTTCCTCTTGTATGCCACCACTATCTGTAATAACAAATAGGGAATGTAAAATCAAGTTTTGAAAGTCTAAATACCCAACAGGGTCCATCAGAATAAGTTTTTTATTATCAGATAACTTATTGTGAAGGTTAAACTCTTTTAGCTTGTTGAAAGTACGCGGATGAATAGGGAAAATTAATTGAATGTGCTGGGTTAAATAGTCTATGACTTCAATAATTTTCAATAAACCTTCCCTAGTATCTACATTACCAGGCCGGTGCATCGTCATTAAAGCATAAGAGGCTGGTTTTAATTTTAGATTTCGTAAAACAGTTGATGCTTTAATGTACTGATCATAAGCTACCAAGGTATCTATCATGGTATTTCCTACAAGGTGGATCTGTTCTGGAGATTTATCCTCTTTTGTTAGATTTTCTACACCGCTTTGTTCGGTTACAAAGAAAATATCTGTAATAGAGTCAGTGATAATCCGATTTATTTCTTCAGGCATACTTCTATCAAAACTACGCAGGCCACTTTCCAAATGTGCTAAGGGAATACTCATCTTGTTGGCTACTAGGGCTGCAGCTAGGGTAGAATTTACGTCCCCAACCACTATCATTAAGTCGGGTTTGTAGCTTTGTACGGTTTGCTCAATACCTTGCATAATATTCACAAGCTGTGATACCACTGTATTGGCAGTTACCTTCAAAATAAAATCAGGCTGTTTAAGCTGTAATTCCGAAAAGAAAACATCACTCATATTCTGGCTATAATGTTGTCCAGTATGTAGTAGATTGTGCTCTAAGTTGGAATATTTTTGGCTTTCTTGAGTAAAACGAGTGATTTTTATAATATTTGGCCTGGTACCAACAATGGTTAATATTTTTTGCATAGTGATTATTTTCTGTTAAATAGATTACGCAACCTGCCTATTAGAGAAGATTTTTTGTTTTCCTCATCATAATAGCCATAACCATAGCCTCCATAATGGTAACCTCCATAATATCCGCCATAACTTCTTCCTATACGTAAATCATTCAAGACAATAGCCAAATTTTTGATTGTGTTATCTGTATATAGTTTATTTACTGTCTCAATATATTCTCGTTTCGATTTTCGCTGTCTGAGTATAAATATATTGATATCGGCATATTGCATAGCAAGTAATGCATCTGTTACAAGTCCTACAGGAGGAGTGTCAATAACAATATAATCATACTTAGTACGTAATTCGCTTATTAGATTTTTCATCCGCTCACTCATAATCAACTCAGAAGGATTTGGGGGGATAGGTCCGGAGGGTAATACATCCAAATTGGCAATTTTAGTTTTAAATGTAACCTCCTCTGAAGTTGCTTTGCCTATTAATATTTTGCTAATACCAGCTTCTGAGGGCACATCAAAATCTTCATGTATTTTGGGTTTTCTCAAATCTAATCCCATCAACAATACTTTCTTGTCGGTCATAGCCAAAATAGCGGCCAGATTAATCGAAAAGAATGTTTTCCCTTCTCCACTAATGGTAGAGGTTATCACTACTACCTTACTGGTAGATTCCGGTGACAAATATTGCAGGTTTGTACGTATAGACCGGAAAGCTTCTGCAACAGCAGATTTAGGTTTTAAAGGTACTACTAAACTATTACTATTAGTCTGATGTGCATGATTGATGGTACCTAGTACTGGTACAGATGTCATCTTTTCAACCTGTGAACGATCTGCTATTGTATCATTTAAAAAATCTTTAATAAATATAAAGCTCAAAGACGCAGAGATACTTAAGAATATGCCAATAATATAGGCCATATTTTTCTTTGGCTTGATTTGCCATCCACCTTCCGCATAATCTAGTACTACAATATCTGCTACTGCAGCAGCTTTGGCAATGCCATACCGTTCTTTCTGTTGAAGTAGAAGCAGATATATATTCTCATTTAATGAACGATTTCGTTCTATTCCTAGAAACTGCCTTTCCGTAGAGGGTATTTGTGCTAACTTGTTTTCAAATTTGTTTAACGTAGAATTTATTGTTTGCAAATTAGTAATGAGAGCATCCCGAAAGCTGTATATGTTTTTAACTACTTCCTGACGAGTAATTTCAATCTTTTTATCAAGTTGTTTTACAAGAATATGTGCAGCTCTACTATTGATTAATAAATTTTTCTTTTGTAACTCCAGCTTATTTAATTCTCCTAAAGTGCTACTGAGTAAGGGATCTTGAGCACCAATGTTAGAGGTAGAGATAAGACTTGCATCTTTTCCTTGGGTTATATGATTTTCTAGAGAATCTAAAGACTTCATCGTAATTTCAATTTCCAACCGCCTATTATCAAAGTTTGAAAAGCGCTGTAAAGCAAAATCAGCACTTAAATTTGTTACTCCTGTTTTCTTTTTAAATGTCTCTATATTTTGTTCTGATAAATTTAGGCTATCTTTTACAAGAACTAATTGCTCATTAATAAAGGCAATCGTATTAGTTGCTATTTTAGTTTTTTCATCTTTTGTCCAAGCAGCGTATACATTAATGAGTGTGTTTACAAAATCTGTAGCTCTCTCTGCTACTTCGTCTGTCGCAGAAATAACTAAAATAGAAGTACTCTCACTAGCTCTGTAAACATTCACTCTGCCCCTGTACATTCCAGGTAGACTCGCTAGATAATGTATCGTAAAAGAATATCCATTTTCATGTTCTGCAAGAGTCTGACCAGATGGGTTAATTAATAATTTAAAAACACCAAATTTATTTTTAAACTTTTCATTGATATTATGTATAGCAATTTTATTTTCTTTGTTTTCTTCATAGATAAACTCAAACTGATTATTTCCAATGAATTTAATTTCAAAATTCCTTCCATAAACTCCCGGATAAAGTGTATCATACTCAATTAAGAATGGAGTTTGTTTATATAAATCTGTTGTTTTAAATCTTCCTTTGGCAAAATAAGATATCTCTAATGGAAAAGGCATTTGTTGTACAGCTCTTTCTACAATTAATCTGGATTTGATTATCTCAATTTCTGTAGAGAGATTCTTTTGCGATTTAAATAGATCTAAACCTTGGAGTTGAACAGCATCAGCCCCTAAAGAGTTAGAAGATTCATCTTTTACAATAATACTTCCTGCCGCTGTATAGACGGGCTGTGTGTATCGATTATAGAGATAGGCACATGCAATAGCTAGTAGACTTAACAATAATATTAAAAACCAGTTATTAATTATAAGCCGTAAAATTCGCTTAAAATCAATATCTTGGTTTTCATAGTTTGGAGAAGTATGGGGCATCATAGGTTATAACAAATCCTTAGAATCTCTGATAAATAGTAAAAGCTAAAAGTGCAATGGAAGCAATACTACTACCAAAACCAATAACCTGGAGTGCACTCTGAAATTGTTTCCTTCGCAAAGGTTCAACATATATCACATCATTAGGTTGAAGCCTGGATAGTATTGGTTGAACCAAGTCTGGTTTTGTTAAATCTAATTGATATACAGTGGTAAGTTTAGTTTCTCGATCAGTTCTATATAATTTAATGGTTTTCCTGTTGCTATACTGCGTCATGTCACCAGACTTTGCCAGCAATTCAGTGATTGTCATGTATTCATTATCTGCTTGGTATATACCTGGACTGCCTATTTCGCCAATTACTGTTACAGGAAAGGATAAAGTTTTGACATTGACATACATCAAAGTAGTGTCTGTGATATAGAGTGAAAGCCTTGATTTAAGTGTGTCTGCAGCTTGAGGCAGGGTAAGCCCAGAGACTTTAATCTTTCCTAAATAGGGTAGCTCAATCTGGCCTTGCTTATCTACTAGCAAACCTCTATCAATGGGTCTGCCTGCTCCTGTTGCAAGAGATGAAGGCTTAAACGCAGCAAATATTGCATCATCTACTCCATCAATTTGTACTGCTAATATGTCTGTAGGACCAATAATGTATTCGTAATCCTGGCTACCATACATAGGCACAGAATCTAGTGTACCTTGATTTCTTGCTCCTTGAAAATAAACTACATTCTTTTGAGGGATACAACTGATACTAGCTAAACAAAAAAAGATGATCGATATATAAAAATTATTGAATATTAGTCTCATATAAGAGCAGGAATAACATAGTCTACCAAATAGCATTTGGTAATACATGAAAAGGCGTTAAATTTTATTTGTTAGTAGATAGTGAACAATCCTATTGAATCAATACGTAAACGTGAAAAGGTGCAAGTTATGACAAATTAGTTTGCATAAATAAATATGTAAATTTAGAATAAAAAGGGGAATAAAAGAATGGATTAGATGGACGCTAAGTTTATATTTCGTTTAATCTGATTTTTCGGGCAAATCCAATCATAGAAAGATTATCGAATTGTTCTTTGGCCATGATGCGAATAGACTTATTTGTTGTATTAAATAACGCATCGTGCAGTAAAAATTGTCCGTATAAGGCAATATGGCTATTAGAGATTCAGAAAGAGAAAAGCGGTTGCCTTCCTATTACTCAAAAGAGTTGATAGAAATTGATTTCAGAAAGCACCCTGAATTATACCGTGTTGGCAAAGGTGAACAAGGCGTATTAATGGTTGAGCCCTATAAGTCAGAAATTCTGCCTTACTGGAAATTCAAAGACCCTGAAGCGGCAATGACTTCTTCTGAAAAAATATATGATTTATTTATTGAATACCTCAATCAAAATGATTTTGTAGGCGCTGATATGGCCCGCAAATTTCTACAGATGGGCTATACCCGTGCCCGCCGCTATGCTAATCATAAATCTGGCAGAAAGTATGCAAAGAACCCACAGAAAGAGGCTACCGGACAAGCAGAAAAAGAGGCCAGAAAGAAGTACTTATTACCTAATGAAGAGGATCCTGTGAAAGCTGCCGCAGCCGCCATATTTAAACAGAAATGGCAATCGGCTAAGGAAAATATTTATTATCAGGAATTAATGGAAAACCACAAAAAGAACTATGAACAGCAAACATAAAAAGCCTGCTAAATGACAACAGGCTTTTTACTCTAATACGAGATAATTAAAATATCTCGTAAGCCCTGCCTACTTTACCTTCCATAAAGTTTAGAAATGCTTTGTTCACTACGCCATTCCCTCCAGGTGTTGGATAATCTCCAGTGAAATACCAATCTCCACTATGATTAGGGCAAGCTTTGTGTAGGTTATCCACTGTCTGGAAGATGACCTCTAATTCTGCTTTCAAGTCTTTTGGCCGAACTATCTGTGCAATTTTATCTGAGATTTGTTCATCGGTAAAAGGAGTGTACAACGCTTTGGTAAAATTCTCCTCCTTCTCCCGGCCTGCAATAATCGCATTCTTAGTTTTCGTTAATACATCATCCAGAATGTTTTCTATTTTCCGCTCTTTCAATAAAGCTAGCATAGCCCGGAAAGCTACAAATTCTTTCATCCGGGACATGTCAATACCATAACAATCTGGGAAGCGAATCTGTGGAGCAGAGGAAACGATAATAATTTTCTTAGGTTCTAAACGATCCAACATCCGCAAAATGCTTTTCTCTAACGTCGTACCTCTCACAATGGAGTCATCTATCAAAACTAAGGTATCTACACCTTTTTTAATTACTTCATACGTAGTATCGTATACGTGAGCTACTAAATCGTCGCGGTGGGCATCATCTGTAATAAAGGTACGCAGTTTGGCATCCTTAATAACTAATTTTTCTACCCTTGGGCGGAAGGAAAGAATTTTGTCCAGTTCACTGCTGGAAACCGTTCCTTCCAATATTGCTTGTTTGCGTTGCTGGACTAGGAAATCTTGTAAACCCTCTACCATTCCTAAAAATGCCGTTTCAGCTGTATTCGGAATATAGGAAAATACAGTGTTTTCTAGGTCATACTCAATAGCTTCCAATACTTGTGGTATTAATAAACGACCTAATGCTTTACGCTCGTTATAAATATTGGGGTCAGATCCGCGGGAGAAATAAATTCTTTCAAAACTGCATGAGCGTTTTTCTATGGGTTCAATAAATTTATGTTCGCCATAGTTTCCATTTTTATCTACAATTAATGCATGTCCGGGGCTTATCTCCTTAATCTGGTCGTAATCTACATTGAACGTAGTTTTAATAGCGGGCTTTTCTGATGCAATAACAACTACTTCGTCATCTGCATAATAATAAGCAGGGCGGATACCAGCAGGGTCCCGGGCTACAAAAGAGGCTCCATGACCCATGATGCCTGCCATAGCATAGCCTCCATCAAAATCGCGGCATGAGCGGCGTAAAACACGTGGGATGTCCATCTTGTCTTCAATTATATGGGACATTTCTTCGTTGGTATACTGATCTTTGTACAAATCAAAAATCCGTTGGTTCTCTTCATCCAGAAAGTGGCCAATTTTTTCCATTACCGTAACGGTATCCACTTTTTCTTTGGGATGTTGACCTAACGAAATAAGTTTATTGAACAATTCGTCTACATTGGTCATGTTGAAATTACCGGCGACTACCAGGTTGCGGCTACGCCAGTTATTTTGCCTAAGCATCGGGTGGCAGTTTTCTACACTGTTCATTCCATGTGTACCATACCGCAAATGGCCCAGTAATACCTCACCTGTAAAAGCTACATTTTCTTTCAGCCAGTCGGCATCAGTAACCTTATGCTTATGATGCTTTACTGCTTTTTTATATTTCTTATTTATTTTATCGAAAATATCAGTGATGGGCTGTGTATCTATGGAACGGTAGCGGCTGATATACCTGGTACCCGGTTTTGCGCCAATTTTAATTACTGCTACGCCGGCTCCATCTTGTCCACGATTGTGTTGTTTCTCCATCAGCAGGTATAGTTTTTTCACGCCATACAGCGGCGTACCATATTTTTCAATATAATAACTATATGGCTTACGAAGACGAATCATTGCGATTCCACATTCGTGCTTTATTGCATCACTCATATATAGTAGATTAGAATTTAAAAGTGTAGAAGATGTTGTTCAAATTACAAAATATATTTTACCAGGAAAAGCTACCTAGGACTTGCCGCTATAATTATATTCATAAGCCAATCTGCTTTAAAAAAAAACAAAAATACCGGGAGTGTCAGAATAACTAGCAACAGTATAGTATACATACCTAAATTTAGGGTAATCAGTTCCTTGCCATTACGGAAAAACATATAATAGGGTATACGTAAGTAATAAAACAAAGCTACCACTACATTGAACAAACCTATGGCAAATAGCAAAAGTACTAAGCTGTCTCCAGAACTCTGGTATGCTTGCCATAAGGCTGAAAATATAAAAAGCTTGGCTGTAAAACCTGCTGTAGGTGGAAGTCCGGTTAATGCAATCATACTGCTGAGAAAAAAAATGCCTAGGAATGGATTCTGCATACCTAACCCTTTGTAATCTTCTATATCTTCGGAATGCAACTGTGAGTTGATCGTATCTACTAAAAGGAATGCAGCAAAATTTATAAACATATACACAGTTAAATAGAACAATACACTTTGCCACCCTAACTCATTTACAGCTAATACGCCTGTTAGAATAAATCCTGCATGGGCAATAGAGGAATAAGCAAGCATCCGTTTGGCATTTTTTTGCCACAAAGCCGAGAAATTACCAACGATCAGGGTAATAATTGCAATCACTAATAAAATGTTTCTGATAAGTATGAGGTTTTCACTCCCAATTAAATCCGGATGGATTAAATCTGTATGGATGAGGAAGCGTAGTAGAATTGCAAAGCCGGCAGCCTTGGGAGCCACCGAAAAAAAAGCTACAACTGGTGTAGGAGAGGCTTCATATACATCCGGAGCCCATATATGAAAAGGAACAGCGGCAATTTTAAAAAGTAGGCCTCCAATAGTAAGAAATAGAGCCAAGAGAACAGGTACTGGATGAATACTAGATAATTGGGTTACAAAAGTAGAGCCTTCTTGCAAAGATAACGAAAGTGTACCGGTAAATCCATAGAGCAGCGACATACCATAGAGCATAATCCCAGAGCTCATGGCACCGAAAAGCAAGTATTTCAAGCCACCTTCGGCTCCTTTTTTATCGTGTTTGAAAGTTGCCAAAATATACGAGGCAATGGAAACCAGTTCAACGGATAAATAAATCATCAGAAGGTTAGCAGCCATCGCCATTAGGTGCAATCCCAGCGTCATGGCTACCAGTAAGGATACATATTCTCCACTTTTTAGGTAAGAGCGTTCATCAGACTCTTTTTGATTGCGTAAAGATACTAGCAGGGTAAGTACAGCCGCCACAAGAAAAATACCTTTAAAGAGGATAGCTGTTTTATCTACGACAATCATTCCAAGAAATAATGGAAGGGGAGAGGCAAGTTGAGTCCATTGATTGTAGGTGAGAAAAATAATTAGCAATAGCCCCAGTAGGCAAATGTAAATAGTAGGTTTTTTTGGTTTATTATAGAAAATTAAATCAATTAGGATTACTACTACAAACAGCGCAGCCAGGCTAACTTCTGGAAAAAAACCAGATAGACTTTGGAGTAGTTGATTTAACTTGTCGGATAACAATTATAAACGGGGTTGATTCTTAAATTACTTTACTAGTTGGGCATCAAAATTAACGTCCTTTACCTGTTGCACAAAATCTACAAAATATCCCACTGATTGAGCCATGGGTTCAAAAAGCAGAAATGGAAAAATGCCAAAAACTACGCCCAATATAGCCAGGGAAACCAGCATCAGTTTCTCTCTGGCATTCAAGTCAGTAAGTTGCACTTGCCAGCTTTCACCACCTTGCGTCCAGAATTTTCCAAAAAACATGCGTTGCAGCGTCCACAGAAAATAGGCGGCTCCCAAAATCAAACCCAACATACCGGCTATCGCCATCCATTTGGCTATATAGTTTGATTTGAAGGCACCAATTAGCGTAAATAGTTCACCGATGAAGCCGGAGAATCCTGGCAAACCCAAGGAGGCAAAAAAAGCAATGATTACTACTGATGTATACACCGGCATTTTAGAGGCTAAACCCCTGTAATTTTCAATCTGTTTATCATGCGTACGGTCGTATAGCACACCTACTATCAGGAACAGCAAAGCTGATAAGATTCCATGGCTGAACAGCTGAAAAATAGCTCCACTGATACCTTCTGCTGTAAGAGAAGCCAGACCTAGTAACACAAAACCCATATGTGAGACCGAAGAGTAAGCAATCATCCGTTTTAAATCGTGTGAAGCCAAGGCATTACAAGCACCATAGACAATAGAAATTACTCCAAGTAGAGCTACCAGCCATGCATAATGAAGGGCACCTTCCGGAAAAATGGAGTAGGCTATCCGGATAAACCCGTAGCCCCCTATTTTTAGTAGAATTCCTGCTAACAAGACGGAAATAGGAGTAGGGGCCTCTACGTGTGCATCGGGCAGCCAGGTATGCAAAGGAACTACCGGAAGTTTTACAGCAAAGCCAATAAATATGCAAAGAAATGCCACTAATGATGGTGATATGCCAAACAGCAATACATCAGATGCTTTGTGTAGAAAGGAACCAGGAATGTAATTTGCTGCATCCATCATAGCCACCATATCAAATGTATGAACTAATTCGTTGGTTCGTAATATACCGCCTGTAGCTAATCCTTGTTGTATCTGATCAATTATAGTTCTGCTTACCAGACTCCGTTCACTTGCAAACCCCATTTCTATTGCTGTTTCTACCGGGTCAATTACAGATATGTATAGCCCGATCATAACAATGAGAATAAAAATGGAACCAACCAATGTATACAGGAAGAATTTAATAGCAGCGTATTCCCGCCGAATGCCTCCCCATATACCAATAAGAAAGTACATGGGCAGCAGCATAAATTCAAAAAACAGGTAAAAAAGGAAAAAATCTAATGCAACAAAACAGCCAATGATAGTGCTGCTTAGCAACAGATACAGAGAGAAATATCCTTTATGCTTTGTTTGAATATTCCACGAGGAAATAGCACCAATTACCAATACTATGGCAGAAAGTAGTACCAGCAATATACTTAAGCCGTCTACTCCTACATAATAATCTATAGAAAGTTTCCCTAGGCTACCTAGTTGCAGGCTAATCCAGTCAGTACGTTCTACAAATTGAAAACTTTCTGGGTTATTCACGCCTGTCAGCGCAGGATTGAAATTGAGATACAAGATTGCTGCTAGGATAAACTGAGTAAGATTTACAAAAAGGGTAGCTGTTTTAAAATAGGAGATTTTTTCTTCCGGAATGAATAGAATTAAAACTGATGCGGCAAGCGGTATAAAAATGAGCAAAGAAAGCAAATACTGCGTCATCAGTGGGTAAAGATGGTTATTATCCAGTATATTTATAGACTTACAAAATTATCCAAACTACTAAGATAAGCAAGCCAAACAGTGTATATAAAAAATAGGACTGTACCTGCCCACCTTGTATAGAACGAGTAACTGCACCAATCCTGCCTGCTATGTACGCTACGAAGTTAACTATGCCATCTACTATATTGCGGTCAATCCAGGCAACTATATGCGCCAGCACAACCATACATACGCTTGCATAATCGATTATAGTATCCAGTAATTTTTTATCTATCCCATTTGTAATTTTAGAAAATAGCAGTCCAGTGCGAACAAACAAAGCTCTGTATATATCTTCCAGATACCAGTTATGCAGCGATACATTTTTTAAAAAAAATGGTCTTGGAATACGTGTATTGCCGGTAGCCACATATGCTAGTGCCAGACCAGTGATGGCTACTAGTGTTGAAGTAATGACTGTAAACGTATGCCAAGAGTGATCTGCTGCTTGTCTGGTTTGTAGAGAAATATTCGCCAGGAACCATCCATGTGCAGCATCTATTGGGTTAAGGGAAAAAAAGATGAATACTGAAAGAATAGCTAGTATTCCTATGGGCAGCTTCATAGCCATAGGTACATCTTTCACTAAGACGTTTGAAGTAGAAAGCTGAGGTATTAGATTAGGTAACCTGAATTCACCACCAAAGACCAGAATCAACTGCCTGCCAACATAGATAGCGGTTAACAGCGCAGAAATAAATCCGAGGTCAGGTATGAGATACCATAAGAAGTTCCCTTTCGTTTCTGCCCAGGAAAGTGCTTCGGTTAAAATGGCATCTTTTGACAAAAAGCCAGAGAATAGTGGTAATCCTGCCAGAGATAACCCTGAAACCAGATAGCAAATAAAGGTGAAAGGCATTGTTTTCCGTAAGCCTCCCATAAGCCGCATATCCTGTGTATCAAAACTTGCGTGCAATTGATGTTCTACTTTGTGCATTGCATGTATAACGGCACCGGCAGATAAAAATAAACAAGCTTTAAAAAAAGCATGGGTAAACAAATGAAACAAAGCCGGCCCATACGCTCCTACACCCATACCCATAACCATGTAGCCCAGTTGAGAAATGGTAGAAAATGCTAGCAGCCGCTTAATATCCGTTTGAAACAGGGCAGCTACAGCTCCCATAAAGGCAGTAATAGCCCCTGTAGTAGCAATTATGGTTAACACATTCGCATTTAGTAAAGGAAAAACACGGGCTAGTAAGAATACGCCAGCGGCAACCATAGTAGCAGCGTGTATAAGAGCTGAAACCGGCGTAGGTCCGGCCATGGCTCCGGGCAGCCATATTTGCAGAGGAAATTGAGCCGATTTAGCTATACATCCGCAAAACAATCCGATCCCTGCTACAGTCAGCCAAAAAGAATTTTCAACAGGAATATTGCCGGAGGTTAGCGTAACTAAATCCAATGTGTTGAACTGCGCAAACAGAATAAGTATACCTAGCAAGAAGCCAGTATCGCCGATACGGTTAATGAGGAAAGCATTTCTGGAAGCTAGTGCCGCCTCTGTTTTTTCCCGCCAGAAGCCAATAAGCAGAAACGAAGAAACTCCTACTAATTCCCATCCAATGTATAGCAAAAGTAAGTTGCCAGACAACACAATGCAAAACATGGAGAATGTAAATAAGCCCAGATAAGCAAAATACCGTCTATACCGCTTATCTCCCTTCATATATTCGGTAGAATAGATTTGTACCAGCAACGAAATAAAACTGACCAGAACCAGCATGGCTGCCGCTAACTTATCTAGGAGCAGTTTAATTTTAAAAGTATAATCACCTACCGTAAACCAATTGATAGATTGGGTATACACTTTATCTGGCCAGGTATAGATAAATACAGCAATAGCTAGAAGAAAGGAGATACTGGTCCCGCCTACTGCTAGCCAGCCACTAAGTTGTTTTAAATATTTACCAACAAAGAATAGAATACAAAATATCAGAAAAGGAATAGCAGCAAGAAGTGTAGCAGACAGTATAACAAACTCAAGATTAGAATCTTCCTGCATGAGAATTCTTTGATTAGGCTGCAAAGATTATCATTCTGAAAGAATATTTATAACGGATGAGTTATTTTTCTTTTAACTCATCGAGTTTATCCAGATGCACCGTTTGATAATATTGATATATCCGCAAGACAATTGCTAAGGCTACGGCTGCTTCTGCCGCAGCCACTACGATTACAAACAACGCAAACATTTGGCCTTGCAATGCATTCGTATCATAACGGCTGAAGGCTACCAAGTTAATGTTTGCTGCATTCAGAATCAATTCTATACCCATCAGCACAACAATGGCATTCCGTTTAGTAATGATTATTACGACGCCTATACAAAACAGCGCTGCGCCTACAACTAAAAAGTGTTCAAGTGGGAACATGGAATGGGTGTGCTAATAGATTTATGTGCTGATATGCAAATGTAAGGGTATCAAAACATGAAATTGCCTTTGATGTAAATTTTTTGATCAAGCCTTAAAAAAGAGACTACCTGTATAATAAGATAATAGCTAATACATTGACACATCGACAATTTGCATGCCTATTTCCTCCCAGCTATGTATGCTGCACCTAATAGGGCCACCATCAACAAAATTCCGGCTATTTCAAAAGGCAAAACAAAATCGGTCATTAAGTTTATGCCAATTCCTGCTACAGTAGATTCACTTAAAGTTTGGGAGTTTTGTGCAGCTTCAGTAATCCAGGTAAGGGTAGAGAAATTGGCTTTTAGAATGGCCGTAAAAAACAACCCAAATAAGGCTAAACCGGCTAGTGCACCGGCTATGCGGTTGTGGCTAGGAGAGGGCAGGGATTTATCAGTGGTTTTACTGGTAAGCATCACACCGAAAATCATTAGTACCAATACGCCGCCTACATAGATCATAATTTGCACTACTGCCAGTAAATCGGCACCGGCCATAACGTATAAAGCTGCTACTCCTAAGAGGGTAAGTAACAGGGAGAAGGCTGCATACAGGATATTTTTCGTAATTACAATGCCTAACGCTCCGGCTATGGTTAAGGCAGCAAACACATAAAAAATAATTTCTATACTACTCATTCGGCGGAGGTATCTGGTTTTTTGATTACTGGCCGCATGACAGGTCTTTTTACTACAGGTTTTGCTGGCGCAGGCGTATCTGCTGGTGTTTCAGTGACTGGTGCAGGTGGAGTTTCTTGCACAACTTCTGCTTTGGCTGCTAGCTTAGCAGCGATTTTGGCCGCCTGCTGTTCCTCATACTGTTTCTGTTTTTCCTTGGCTTGTTCAGGGGACAAATCCGAGAAATGGTAATTCATGTTATCTACATCAAATTCACTGAAGTCGTACGCTTTGGTCATGGTGAGGCATTCGGTTGGGCAGACGGTCGTACATAAACCGCAGAAGCAGCATTTGGCCATGTCAATGTCGAACTTAGCGGCATACAAACGGACCGAGTGGCCATCAGAAGTTTTGCGGATTTCTTCTGTGGATTTTACAGCTTCTATTTCTATACAATTTACCGGGCATACTTCTGCACATTTATCACACACAATACAATCTTCTATCTCATTGTGCAGTCGGTAACGGCCATTGTCGGGCACCGGAATGGCTTCATAGGGATATTGTAACGTTACAATACCAGTTTCCTGCTCAAAATAGTTTTCGTCCGCTACTCCAATGGGTTTACGGCTGTCTTTAGCCTCAAAAATATGCTGTAGCGAAAGTTTTAATCCTTGCAAGGAAGACTTTACCCCTTCTTTCAAATTACCAAAATATGAATTATTAGCCCCTTTATCCATCTGCTGATTCATTTTATGCTTTTACTAAATATTTTTATGCTACAAATGTATAACATAAGAAGTTCACATCCACAGCCGCCAGATACCTGTTAACACGAGTAAAAGCAAAGAAGCTGGCGTTAGCACTTTCCAGCAAAGATACATAAGTTGATCTACCCGTAAGCGTGGATAAGTCCACCGGACCCACATCTGCACAAAAATGATAGCCATTGCTTTACTTAAAAGCCAGAAAGCCCCAATGATATTTCCATATACCGTTCCAGGTACACCACTGGTCCATTCTGCTAACTTTACCGCACCAAGGTTGGGCAAGGGTGTGTTCCAGCTGCCCAGAAATAATACTACGCCTAATAGACTTACCAGCAGCATCATGGCATATTCTGCCAAAAATAAGATAGCAAATCGGAAACCAGAATATTCTGTATGAAAACCACCAATCAGCTCCGATTCAGCCTCTGGTATGTCGAAGGGAGCCCTGTTGCTTTCGGCTAAGGTAGCAATGAAAAAAATGATGTAGGCAATGAAAAACAATGGCATCCGGAATATATTCCAGGTGAGAAAACCTCCTACCCGGGTTACATCGATGGTAGAAATTCCAAATAGATAATTTACTTCCTGTGAATAATCCAGTCCATTGCCGGCATATTGATTTATCCAGATTCCCTGCTGATAGCTGATTGCCTGTAAATCCAATGTCTGGCAAAGCATGACCACACAAAGAACGGTTAGGCCCAGAGGCACTTCATAGGAAATGATCTGGGCAACCGAACGCATAGCTCCCAGTAATGAATATTTATTGTTGGAGCTCCAGCCTGCAATCAGCAACCCGATAATGTCAAGGGTAATAATCGTAAGCAAGTAGAATACACCTACATTGGCACGTGAACCAATTATGTCAGGCGTAAGCGGCAATACGGCAAAACCTGCAAAAACAGCCGTAAAAATCAAGACAGGGGCTGCCATAAAAAGCCGCTTGTCTGCATTTTCAGGAATAATGTCTTCCTTCTGCAGGAGTTTTATCAGATCAGCGATAGTTTGGATAAGGCCGTAATAGCCAACTTCCATGGGGCCAAGACGGTCCTGGATAAACGCCGATACCTTGCGTTCTGCATACACGGCAAACACTACATAACCCAGTATAAAAGCTAGAAAAAACAGGAACGCAATCATGTATCAGGTGAAAGGCAGCGTTATTTATGAAAATCTCGGCTAAGTTATGGGTTAAATTTTTCTGATACCAGTTTTCCAGTAGAATCAAATTCAAGAGAGAGTTTTTCACCTTCCGTAACCAATGACTTGCGGGGCCGCCATTGCAACAGATCATTCACCGCATAAGGGTCATATATATACCCGGTAGATTCAATGTTTTTCTTTTGCAACTCCAGTAAAAAATGGTTTTGGGGAGTAACAGTGAAATTTATTAAATGGTACCTGCCTTTGCTGGAAGATGCATTGAGCTTAGCTTGCATATCTTTAGAAAGAATATGATATTGTACCTCTTCCACCCGTCTAGTAGCAAAATTGAATCTGGTATACATTACTCCAGATAGGTTATCAGCTTGTTCGGTGACATTGGCAATATAGATGATATCATTACTGGCGACATACGGCAAAAAAGAACGCCGACTACTACTACTAGCAGCTATTTCTAATAGGGTGCTACTTTCTGTATCTGGGTTGTAATGAATTAAATATATGCCATCCTGATTGTCTGTATGTACTAGAAAAATATCTCTCTGGTTATTTACAAACACCTGCTGATTAATCAATTCTTCGTCAACTGGCAGTTGAATAGGAGCAGTTTTCTGTAAATTGGAATTTAGCAATATGGCTTGAATATATAAAGTTGGTTGGCTATAATCGTACCGGTAGCAAAGGATCGTAGTATTATCCGGTGAAGTGCTTATCTGATACTGGTATTCCAGAGGAATTTGCTCGTTTTGTGTTTTTCCAGACATTACCGCATTTTCAAAACTTTGCTGCACGAAGCCTTTTCCTGCGCTGTTTTGCCAATTGCTGATTTTGGCCGAATCAATAGTAACAGCAGCCATTTGCTTCTTAGTAGCTTGATTATATTGTACAGCTTTCAACTTTGTCAGTTTTGCTTTGGTATCATACTGTACCAAAAAAGCGGTATGTGTATCATTGTCTTTTTTAAGGAAGATAACCTGTTCATTGGTAGCCGTTGGAAAAGGATAGGAATTGTGCTGAGCACTTACCCAATAAGAGCTTGCGAGAAGAAAATTTATTAGCAGAAGTTTTATTGAAAATTTAATCGGCACGTAGGCAAAGGTTAATTATTGAGAGGAAAAGTTGTCCGTACTAACGTTGTTTATGGTCTGTTTAATAACTCCAGAATGGCCCTATAAATTATATCTAGTTCGTCATTTGTGATAACATACGGAGGAAGCACATACACAATATTTCCTAATGGGCGGAGCAAAATATTCCGCGCTATAAAAAAATCGTACAAGCTATTCCGCACCTCGTTGAAGTACGACGTATCGGCAGATGTTTTGACTTCAATAGCCAATATAGTCCCCATCGTTCTGACATCCAATACCCGTGGATGATGGGTAATTTCATTCAGGAATGAGAGATGTTTTTTTGTGATGCGCTTAATATTTTCCTGGCATTCTTCAGACAGTAACAAATCCAGACTGGCATTAGCAGCAGCACAAGCAATAGGATTAGCAGTAAAGGAATGCCCGTGAAAAAAGGTTTTCATTAAGTTGTCGGAGCGGTAAGGCCGCATGACTTCTTCGGTGCAGGTTGTTACACCTAATGCCATAGTGCCACCAGTTAAGCCTTTCGATAAACACATGATATCTGGCTGAATAGAACAATACTGCGAAGCGAACAACTTACCTGTCCGTCCGAAACCAGTCATCACTTCATCGGCAATACATAATATCTGATGTTCTTTGGCTATACCTACTAGTTGATCTAACACTTCTGGCGCATACATCCGCATACCGGCTGCACCTTGTATAAGTGGTTCATAAATAAAAGCCGCTACTTCTCCAGACTTTGCCAGTTGCGTGAATGTGTGAACAATAGAATGGCTAGTTTCCTTTGCAGGAAAGGGTATAAACTCAACATCAAATAAATAGGGTACGAAAGGCGTAATAAATACATTCCGGTCGCCTACCGACATAGCTCCAAATGTATCGCCATGATAAGACCCATCCATAGCAATTACTTTCTTTTTCGAAATGCCCTGATTATGCCAGTACTGGAAAGCCATTTTTAGGGCTACTTCTACAGCTGTGCTGCCATTATCAGAATAAAATACTTTGTTTTGGTTAGCAGGAAGTATTTCTAATAGACGTTCTGCCAGCCGCACTGCTGGCTCATGGGTAAAGCCGGCAAATATCACATGTTCCAGAGTACTTGCCTGCTCATAAATAGCTTTGGCAATGTATTCGTGGCTATGTCCATGCAAGTTTACCCACCAAGAAGAAATGGCATCTAGAATCCTCCGGCCATCCGTGGTATGCAAATACACGCCTTTAGCTCCTGATAAAGGAAGCACTTTGGTATTATCAGGCAAAGGAGTAAAGGGATGCCAGACAGATTGAAGGTCTCTGGCGAACAGAGAAAGCTGATTTTGAGTAGGAATTTCGTTAATGGGCATTCTGTAACTAAATATAAGGTAATAAGAAGTTTATCCCCGCTTTTCAGATGAGAGATTCAAATTGGCCAAAAGTTCGATGGCATAGCGGTTAATAATTTCCTGGGTAATTTTTTTCTCTGGCTTGATTCGCAATAAACAAGGATAGCCAGAATGTTTGAGAATAAATTGCTCAGTCTCCGAATTTTCCGGTCCGTTAAAAACAATCCCCCGCACATTGAGTTTTCGTCGTTTCAGTTCATTTATGGTAAGCATAGAATGGTTTATACTTCCCAAGTAAATATTGCACACCAGAACCACTTCCAGGTCAAACTTTTTAGCAATGTCTATTACAAAATACGTATCACTAATCGGGGCCAGTATGCCTCCGGCTCCTTCTACAATTAATGTATTTTCGGTTTCAGGCATTAAGATGTTTTCCGGGTGTATTTCCAGGTTTTCCAGCCTGGCAGCGGCATGAGGGGACATGGGTGCCTTTAATAAATAAGCCTCTTTATGTGTCCGGGATTTTTTGTTCTGTAAAAATGGCATAACGGTATCTGTATCTCTGGGATAACCGGCTTGTATGGGTTTCCAATAGTCGGCATGAAGGGCTTGGGCAAATATGGTGCTTACCAGGGTTTTACCACTGTCGGTATGAATGGCCGTAATAAAGTATCGTTCGGGCATGGGAGAGGTGATTTGAGAGTGGGCGTAGCGTTGTAAATTGTAGTAGGAATATACTCAAAACCAAGACGATTTACCTAATATACATAATAATGATTGGTTGTTTTTAGCTCGACAAAAGCGTTCATCCGGTTGATGCAGCAAAACTGGTCACATTTTGCATGAATATATTTGTTAGGTGTTCTACTAAATTTCTAATCTCATTTTCCGTGTTGTACACATGCAAGCAGATTCGTAAGCGTTCTTCTCCCTCTTTCACTGTAGGAGAAAGTATTGCACGTACATCGTAATTAGCGGTTTGCAGCTGAGAGGCAATATTTTTTGTCAAGGCATTTCCTCCAATCTTAATAGCTTGTATAGCACTCTCACTTTTAATCCAACGAATTTGCAAACTAGGATACTTGAGTAATTCGACTGCAAATACATTAATGCGGGCATATAAACTGTCTTGCAAATGGCTGTTTACCTGTAAAAATTTAAAGGCTTCTCTAATAGAAATCAGGCTATGCAGCGGCAAGGCAGTGGTGTAAATGAAAGGCCGGGCGAAATTAATTAGATAGTTAATTAGTACAGCAGAACCGGCAATACAAGCGCCATGTACACCCATGGCTTTTCCAAAGGTATAGATGCGGGCAAAAATATGATTGTGTAATTGTTGGTCACAGGCAATACCATCGCCCTTTTTTCCCCATACACCAGTGCTGTGAGCTTCGTCCCATATAAGATGCGCATTGTATTTCCTACAAATACGCAGGATTTCTTCCAATGGCGCAAAATCTCCATCCATAGAATAGACAGACTCAGCTACAATAAATTTTTCTCCAGAAGCTTTTTGTAATTTTTTTCCCAAATCTTCCATATCGTTGTGCCGGAACGAGTACCTGGAGGCAAAGCTTAACCTGGCGCCTTCCTTTAGGCTGGCATGAATATATTCATCATAAATAATAGTATCGCCTTTTTGGGGAACAGCCGAAAGAATGGCTGTATTGGCATTGTAGCCGGAGTTAAATAGTAAGACTTTTTCTGCCTGGAATATCGTGGCTAGTTCTTCTTCTACTTCCATGGCATATTGGCTATTGCCAGATATGAGCCTGGAGCCAGTAGAGCCGTTCTGTGTAAAAGGTAGGCTCTGGTACGTTTGTTGAACCTGTTGAGCAAGTATACTGTTGCCTGCTAGACCTAAATAATCATTGGAGCAGAAGTCTATTTTTCCCTGTGCTACGGGTAATGCCCGCAAGTTATTTTGCGACACTCTTTCATGTAACTTACGAGCTAACTTTTCTTCAATAGACCACATAGATATACAAAGCAACAAATGAAGGTACAAAAATAGGCTTATCGTGCTAAAAGTTTACGCCATGGGTAAAAAACATTGGGTATTTGTTTTCCGTAGCAGGCACAGGTTTTATATTGCACACAAAAACCACAAGATCCATCATGATGTATAAATCCGTATCAAGAGTCACTTATTTAATCATTGTTTTTTTACTTATAACCAGTATTACTTCCCACGTATATGCACAGCGGCGAAACCGGCAAGTAGTGAGCATTGGCCCTAAAGTGGGAATAAACTTATCAAATTTACATGGCGATGTTAGCAACCAGACTATGCAACCCGGTTTATCGGCCGGAGCAATTCTAACGTATAGTGTAGTCAATACCTTTGGAATTTCATTGGAAGCTTTATATTCTCAAAAAGGGGCAAAATTTGAAAATGCGCCACCTGTATCCGGGCTAAATCCACAATTCACAACATTTAACCGCAGACTTAACTATATAGAAGTTCCTTTGTTGGCCAGGTACTTTCTCAATAAAGAAGGAGATTTCCGGCCGAATGTTTTCTTAGGACCAAATTTTGGCTTTAAGCTAAATGCCAATGATGTGAATGACCAGGCAACCTCTGATAAATTAGACAGAAGCAGTGCCATTAATCCGGTAGATGTAGGAATCACTGGAGGCATTGGCTTGAATATGCGTTTACAAGGCGCTATGCGGGCCTTGTTGGATGTGCGCTATACACATGGCATTTCAAATGTTGCCGATTCTCAGTTAACCGGTTTTACAGTAGCCAACCCTACCGTGGGAAATAATGCCATTACAGTGACTCTAGGTTTGAGTTTTGGTATTGGAAAAAGATACGAGAAGTAATTTGTCAATACTGTTTTATAAGACAAAGCCTGTTGCCTTTTTTATGCAACAGGCTTTGTAGTTATCAGACTGGAAACTTTCTTGAAACAGCTTATTAATTCAAGGATTCAATCTGACGTTGAATTTTCTGTGCCGCTTCTTTCATTCCGAGTACTTTATAAATACTTAATAATGGTTGTAGTACTGTTAAATTCGTTGGATCTATAGAATAGGCTTTCTGAAAGTAGGGTAAAGCATCTTGAAAATGAGCTTTCAGTTGAACCTCTAGTTCTTTCCCATATAGCTGATACTGTTTTAAGTCCATTGCATTTAGTTGTTTGCTGATGTCGGCCCCTTTGTTATAATGTACTGCGCCCATGTTCAGGTTAGCATCCAGGTTACTTGGATCTGTTTCAAGGGCTTTGTTGGCATTTTCTAGAGCCTGCTGAGGTTCATTGGTTTGATCTGACAATGATCCTGACGTTAGGTGGTTAGTAGCATTAGATGGAGATGGTAGTTGTTTTGTTTTACTTGTAGAGCTATATATAGTAGACTCTTTAGGAGCAGGCAGATCGTCCATCGTGTAATAACTATATATGGCTTGAAGGAAAGGAATCTGCTTGTTTTGCTCAATTTTATATAGAGTGGTCTGGGCTATTCTGTTTAGTTGATCATACTCCAGTTTTTCTATATATAGCAATTTCTTCTTTTTGCTGGCATTGTCATAAATCAGTTTCTCACTTACTTTATTATCAGCTGTATAAACTAATTCCATATATACGTTCTGCATGGGATAAGAAGGATAGCTAATTTTTATACTCTTTACATCATCTGTAAATGTGTAGGTGAACAAGCATATAATATAGGCTTGTGGCAGGGCAGCATTTGTAAAGTACTTTCTTTCAATTATCCGGCCTTGCGGATCAGTTCTATATCCCCAATTGTAGGTTTCGTATAGCAAATATTCAAAAGATAATTCTCTTACAAACCGGTTATAGACGTTATTCGGTTTTTGCCCCTTGAGTACCTCTATGCCCTGCATAGAAAAAGAGGCTTCATAGAGCAGAGCAGGTGTAGAATTGCCATTTTGCCCACTAGTTAAATCATATACCTTTTTATTTTTCACGTATTGATCAATATACGTTAAACTATCACGGTATTTAATGCCTATTCCTTTTACTGCTGGTAACGTATACTGCCCACCTTCTGCAGACGCATAACTTGCCTGGGAATTCTGTACATAAATAACGGCATCTACTCCGGCCTGGCTGGCTTTGCTCTTTAGTTGCAGCAGCATGGCATTGTAATCATTACCTTCAGCACTTAGACCTAATACCTCATAGTAGGCTTTGTTTTTGGGAAGCTGATTTTCAAAATAAAGTTCTACTTCATGGGTATGTGGAAGAAGAGGAATATCCATTAGTTGAGGGCTAACGTTATACGGAATAGGTACCATGCAAGAACTAAGCACACAGGCACAGACACTGATAAGTAATCTAGACAAATGGTAGATTCTGGTCATAAAAGTTTGAAGATAAAGTGGCTATATAGTAGAAAAGAAACTGGCCAAAAAGAGTAAATGTACTTTGCAGTTCAGCACAACTATTGGGCCAGTACTGGATGTTTTTTGTGGAATCCGGTGGCGTCCTGGTAGGCTTTGGCTACTGTTAGTAATGTTGCTTCATCGTACAAGTTTCCAATAAATACTAGGCTGGTAGGCGTTTGTTGTGGCGTAAATCCATTGGGGAGTACGACACATGGATGCCCAGTAAGGTTAGTCACCCGCAAGCCTCCATAGGTTGGTGCCACCAATACATCTATTCCTTTCATTTTTGCTGCCATTTGTTCAATCAGTAAGGTACGGATGCGGTTTGCCTGGATATATTCTACCGCAGGAATAAAACGAGCTGTCCGGAACTCATTGGGCCAGGAGTTCTTTAGTTGCCTCACCATTAAGTCATCTTTGTTTGTGCGGGTAAGTTCATCAAACGCGGCAGCAGCTTCTGCAGAAATAATAAATAACAGATCATTGGCAGGTAAATCAGGCAAATCCACTGGGATAAGATTTACACCCATTTCTTTTATTTTTTGCAGGGCAGCATCGGTAAAAGGTTTATTCTGGCTATTTACCTGGTCAAACTCTTTTTGTAAATAGCCAATGCGCAATTCTTTTATAGTTTTATTGCCATTATAATTGAAGGGTGCCTCTATTACCGTTTTATCTTGTCCGTCTGGCCCATGAATGGCGTTAAATACAATAGCACAATCTTCTACGGTCCGGCACATAGGCCCTATTTTATCCATAGACCAGCTGAGTGCCATGGCACCTGTACGGCTTATGCGCCCATATGTGGGCCGTAATCCGGTAACTCCACAAACGGTAGAGGGAGATACAATAGAGCCCAATGTTTCGGTACCGATAGCAAAAGGAACTAAGCCGGCTGCTACGGCAGCAGCTGAGCCCGCTGATGAACCACTAGAACCCATTTGAGGATTCCAAGGATTTCGGGTTTTTCCGCCAAACCATACATCACCCATGGCTAGTTCACCTAAGGTAAGTTTGGCTACCAGCACTGCACCGGCAGCCTGAAGTTTTTTAATCACTGTAGCATCCGTATCAATTATCTGATCTTTATAAGGTACAGAACCCCAGGTTGTTTTATAATTCCGGGTAGCGAGCAAGTCTTTTGCTCCGTAGGGTATGCCATGTAGTAAGCCTTTGTATTTACCTGCTTTAATCTCTGCATCGGCTTGGGTAGCCTGCTTCATAGCTAACTCTTCGGTAAGGGTAATTACACACTCTAGGCCGGGCCCATACTTTTTCAGGCGTTCAAGAAAAAATTTTGTTAGTTCTATGGAGGTTATTTGCCGGGTTCGTAGCAGTTCTGCTAGTTGATGCACCGTATAAAAAGCCAGGTCTCCTTTGTTAAGTGGTAAAGTTACTTTGCCAGTTGAACTAACCTGAAAGGGCTTTTTTGTTTTTTCTACAACAAAACCAGTTGGGAGTGGATTAAAAAAGAGTGCCGGTACAATGCCGTTGCTCAGCGTTACTTTGCGCAATGTGTCGTAACTGGTACGTAACTCCTCTAGGCCACTAAGCATAGAGTCTATTTCTGATTCGGTAAACTGCAGGCCTAGCAGGGTTGAGGCTTTTTCTACAGATGATGGTGTTATAGGAACAGTGGTTGTAGGCTTGGTAAAGAAAGCACCTAAGACAAAACTGCCTACGCAGCATAGGATGATGAATCCAAATTTGGTAAATGTTACTTTCATAAGTAAAAGGTAGCGGAGAGTAAGCTATCATAGAAAAATAGCTAAATTTCTAATACATTCTCCGCTCACTTATAACCATTTTTTCCGGCGGAACCAGAGGAGCATGATAATAATACTGATAGCCATTAAGCCTAGAATAATAAAATATCCGTACCGCCACTTCAGTTCAGGCATGTATTCAAAGTTCATCCCATAGACACCGGCGATAAAGGTCAGTGGCATAAAAATGGTAGAAATCATGGTAAGTACCTTCATCACATCGTTAGTGCGGTTACTGACACTGGATAGATAGAGGTCGAGTAAACTGCCTGTTGAGTCCCTGAACGATTCTGTGGTATCGATTACTTGTATAGTGTGGTCATAAATATCCCGGATGTATTTGCGGATTTCTTTTTTGATAAGTTTACTTTCTTCTCTATCCAAACTGCTGATGATTTCTCGCAAGGGCCATACAGATCTGCGCATAAAAATCAGTTCCTGTTTTAAGGCATATAAACTTTTTAGCACATCTTGTGAAGGTGAACCAGTAATATCTTCTTCCAGGTCTTCCAGTTTTTCTCCAATACGCTCCAATACAATAAAATAATGGTCAACAACCGCGTCCAACAGTGAGTACAATAAGTAATCTGGGCCAGATTTCCGGTGTCTCCCATTTGGATTGGCTATGCGCAGCCGTATACCATCAAACACGTCGCCGTCTCGGTTTTCTTGGAAAGAAAGTACATAATTTTCGCCCAGCACCAAACTTACCTGTTCCGCTTCAACTTCTTTTGTTGTTGGATTGTACCGGAGCATCTTTATAATAATAAGTACATAACTTTCAAAAAATTCTATCTTTGGGCGTATCTCAGTATTCAATATATCTTCCAGCGTTAGTTGATGCAGGCCAAATTGCTCACCAAGCGTTCTAATAATTTCTACATTATGTACGCCATCTACGTTTATCCAGCTATTGAAATTTGAGAATTTGCAGGTTACACATTCTTCAACCGTTTTTGCCTGATATGATTTAATGCTAGCCTGGTCGTATTCAGTAATGGATATGGAAACATCGGTTACTGGGGTAGTAATTTCGCCAATGTAAATAAGCGATCCAGGAGCTTTACCTACGCTTTTCAGGGTGTTCTTTAATCCTTTTGCCATACTGGTAAAATAGATTGATTTGATAGAATCTGCAAGATAACAGGCTAAGTAGATGGGTAATTATAGCAATATTATTTGCTATAATAAACTTTAGCTAGGCTCTTTAAACAAAAAAGCGATGTTATTACATCGCTTTTTTGTTTATCTTTTTATCTATTTTCGATTTTTATCTGTTCATTGAAATGAGAAATTCATCATTATTACGCGTGCCTCTCATTTTATCAAGCAGGAATTCCATAGCTTCAATAGATGTCATATCAGCCATATGTTTGCGCAGAATCCAGACTCTGGATAGTTCGTCGTCGTTCATCAGCAACTCTTCTCTTCTGGTTCCTGAGGCAGGTACATCAATAGCAGGATATACACGCTTGTTGGAAAGTTTTCTATCCAGCTGAAGTTCCATGTTACCGGTTCCTTTAAATTCTTCAAAGATTACCTCATCCATTTTGGAGCCGGTTTCAATTAAGGCTGTAGCTATAATTGTAAGTGATCCGCCATTCTCTACATTACGGGCGGCACCAAAGAAACGCTTAGGTTTGTGCAAGGCATTCGCATCTACACCACCAGAAAGGATTTTACCTGAGGATGGTACAACGGTATTATAGGCTCTTGCTAACCTGGTAATAGAATCTAAGAGAATAACTACATCGTGGCCGCACTCCACCATGCGCTTGGCTTTTTCTAAAACAATACTCGCTACTTTCACATGGCGTTCTGCCTGCTCATCGAAAGTGGAAGAAATTACCTCTCCTTTTACACTGCGGGCCATATCGGTTACCTCTTCCGGACGTTCATCTATCAACAGTACAATCAGGTATACCTCCGGGTGATTATGGGCAATGGCATTGGCTATTTGCTTCAGCAATACTGTTTTACCAGTTTTAGGTTGAGCCACAATCATACCCCGTTGTCCTTTACCTATAGGTGCGAACAAATCCAAAATACGGGTTGAAAATTCATCGGGGCGGTTACTCAAATTGAGCCGCTCTTCAGGGAAAAGAGGAGTAAGGTATTCAAATGGTATACGGTCACGTATTTCTTCCGTAGTTTTACCATTAATGGTTTCTACCCGAAGTAGCGCAAAGTATTTTTCTCCTTCTTTTGGCGGCCGGATTTGGCCTCTTACGGTATCACCTGTTTTTAAGCCAAAAAGCTTAATTTGTGAAGGAGAAACATAAATATCGTCTGGACTAGCCAGGTAATTATAATCTGCCGAACGCAAAAATCCATAGCCATCCTGCATAATCTCTAATACACCTTCATTTTCGATAAGGCCATCAAATTCGCGGATGGTATAAGTATTCTGGTTTTGCTTGTTCGGATTGTTGTTACGCTGATTATTCTCGCGGTTTTCGCCCCGATTCTGGTTCTCCCGGTTATCACCCCGATTCTGGTTGTCGCGGTTGTCACCCCGATTTTGATTCTCGCGGTTATCTACTCGGTTTTGATTCTCGCGGTTATTGCGGTTGTTTGTGTTTTCGCGATTATCTACGCGGTTTTCTCTGTTTTCTTTTACTTGTACGTTCTCCCGGATTTCCTTGTTTTCCTTGGGTTCGCGTGGTTCTCGGTCCTTTTCTTTAAATTCTATTTTCTCTGGCTTATCTACCTGACGGTCCAGAACTTCGTAAGAGACAGGCGTTTCTACACTAACGGTGGGGGCAAATAAAGGACCTTCTTTAAAATCTTTGCCATTCACCCCATTAGATGAGGAATGATGAACAGGCTCTACTTCTTTTACATTTTCCCGCTTCACTCGGTGTCTTCTTCTTTCTTCTCCTTCTTCTCTCTTTGGAGTTGGTAAGTTTGGAGTTGGTAAGATAGTAGGTTCAACTACTGATTGGGGGGCGGGTTCGGGTGTGGCAGGAATGGGATCAACCTCTGGGAGAATAGCTTGTTGATCGAGTATTTTGTAGATCAGTTCTTTCTTAGCTAACTTTTTGTAGTTTTTTACTCCCAGATTTTCCGCTATCTCTTTAAGTTCAGACAGGAGCCTAAGATTTAAGTCTTCAATATTATACATATGTAGGCAGTAGTGATGATAATGATATAAAGGTTATGTTGTTCGCTTCAAGCGAAAAAAAAGTTGGATATAATGTATGGTGTTTGTAAAGAATATGAATTCAATCTAAAAAGAGATGAACTATGCGATTGCAAAAAGCTCAAGTGTTGTTTTAGGTACTGCAAGTATAGAGTATACTTAATGAATTATCAAGTACAAACCATTTAACTGCCGAAACAAATCTGAATTATACAACTGGAGAAATATATTTCAATAAAATAGATGTGATATACTTAGCTGTAGTGGCACAAATATAGGAATTCTATTGAAAATAATCCAGTTGTATGCTTTTTTTTATTCATACGGTAGAATAAAAAAATTGTTGACCTTATTTCTACGAATGTTTAAACTAAATTCAGGCAATAAATATGTTTTTTATCTAGCATGAAAATAATTAATCAGGTGGGGAATAGGCAAATGAAAAATAATATGTCTAATCCCTACACCGCCTATTTGTTAACTTATATTAATTGAGCATAGTTTTACTATTAATAAATTGGGTTTAATACATTGCCTGCCGGTTCTCTAGCAATATGCAAGGTACGCGCAGGTAACGCAAAAGAAGCGTGATGCGCCGTTATAATCTGCATTATACTGAAGTTAATTTCTTCACGAATCCGGTTATAATCACTCCAATCTACAGCTTCCACAAAAAATACAATCAAAATCGTTAATGAGCTTTCGCCAAATTCCGAAAAACGAACTTGTGCAGGTTCACTTTTTGTCCAATCGTTGGAGGCTATAGTAATTCGTATATCCTCACAAATTGCTTTTATTGTATTGGCTGGGGTATTATATGATAAATTGATAGTGAATTTCGCCCGCCTGAAACGACGCTGAGTTAAATTATCCAATGCTTGATCTACCATCATTTTATTGGGTAAGGTGAGAGAACTTTTGTCTAAAGTACGAATGCGTGTACTCCTAAAACCTACTTTTTCTACCGTACCCTGAATATTGCCTACATGAACGGTATCGCCGATAACAAAAGGTTTATCCAAGAAAATAGTAAAAGAGGCAAACAAATTTTCCAAGCTTTCTTTAGCAGCCAATGCTACTGCTAAGCCTCCGATCCCTAAACCGGCTATAATGGAGGCTATATCCAGATTGAATACAACCCCCAGAGCTAGAAAAAAGCCGAAAATAACCAAAAAGACCTTTGTTACTTCTTTTAGAAAAGGAATTAGCTGCTCGTTAATACCAGACCCAGTTCTGGTAGCCTTTCTGGCCAATACCAGCATGAAGAAATTAATAAAATTTATTACAGTCCAGGTAATGGCAATAATCATTAGCAACTGATAACTTTTCAGCAAAAAACGCCGCAGTCCAAATTGCTTTATGGGAGCCAGGTGCCATTCAGTTGGAAATTTAAGGAAACTGAAAGCTGTATAAATTAACACCAGCGTAACAAACATTTGTACCGGCCTACGGACTAGTTTTAAAAAATCAGTAAGTGGTAAGTTTTCCGTCTCTTTTTTTACTAGTTTGAAAAGAAGATTGCCTAGAAAAACGGAAAGTATTCGCCGGAGCAGCATGCCTAGTACTAATAGGCCTATACACCATAAAATATTTTCCAGAGGGTTGCCCCAGAAGCGTTGGTTGAGAAACTGATTAATTTGTGTCCAAATATCCATTTCATTAACAAGTTGCTGACTTCAAAATTGCCTTACTACTGTGATTTGTTAGAATTAAAGTGTACGTTAGTAAGCTCTAGAATAAGCTCTTTAAGAGCATAAGTGGGCTATATCTTTTGCATTACTAGTAGCTTATCTTAAGCAAAATTGTAAGATTGCTAGTACTCTTAAGGCACAAACCAGAAATATCAAATAAGCTGTTCTAAGGCAATTTTAAATAAAGTTTCGGCTATTCCTGTTTTTTGGGGGTGTTGATCGAAGGCTTTATGCAAAGCGGCATGTATGGTTTGTGACACATCAGTAAAAATTGCCTCATCTGTTATAGTTGCATTGCTCTGCATTAGGTAGGCAAATACTCTGGCCATACCACAGTTGGCTACAAAATCTGGCAGTAAGGAAAGGTGCTGATCGGCCCAGGCTGTAGTAGTTCCAAAGAAAATTTCCGGATCATTGAACGGTACATTGGCACCACATGAGATTACTTCTAGTCCGTTAGAGGCCATTTGCTGCACTTGCGCGGCTGTAACTAATCTGGAGGCTGCTGCCGGAACAAAGATATGGGCTGGCAAAGCCCACAGCTTTTCGTTTATTTCCTCAAACGGAATAAGGTCTGACGCTATCAGCTGATTCGCTTTTTTGTTAAAAAACAATTCTTTTACTGCCGGTAAGTCCAATCCTTTCTCAGAGATGATTCCTCCCTGTCTATCAATAATGCCTACAATTTTTACCCCATATTTTGCTAGATATAAAGTAGCCGCTGCCCCTACATTTCCCCAACCTTGTATAATGGCTCTCTTCTCAGATACCTTCCCACCCCAAATCTCATAATAATGACGTACAGACTCAGCTACTCCGAAGCCGGTAATCATATCAGCAACAGAATATTTCTTATACCTGGAGGTAGGTGTATAGTTGTAATCTTCCAGCACTTTGGAAACCCCTTGCCGGAGTTGACCGATTTTTTTAATTTTTTGTGCCTCTGATGCATGAAAGTGCCCGTTAACAATACCTTCTTGTGGATGCCATAGTCCGTATTCTTCCGTAATAGGAATTACCTCATGAATCTCATCAATATTTAAATCACCTCCGGTGCCATAGTAGTTTTTAAGCAAAGGAAACACTGCTTTGTACCATCTTTCCAACACTCCATTTTTGCGTGGATCAGAAGGGTCGAAGTTAATTCCTGATTTGGCTCCGCCAATAGCTGGGCCAGAAACGGTAAATTTAACTTCCATTGTTTTTGCCAACGATTCCACTTCTCGTTTGTCGAGGCCTTTGCGCATACGGGTACCGCCCCCTGCTGCCCCTCCACGTAACGAATTAATAACGGCCCAGCCTTCTGCTTCTGTTTCTGGGTCTTTCCACTCAAATACAATTTCAGGCTTTTTTTCTTCAAATTTCTTTAACAATTCTTTCATGGGAATACATAAAATATCAACACTAATTTCTGTAAGTATAGTAATTTTGCCAGCTATTTCGAAGCATCTGATATGCTTCAGAAAGTAAAGTGAAAAGCCTTACTTATAAGCAAGTAAATTAAGTTTCTGTGATTGTTAAGTATGCTATTGCGAGTGATGGCATACTTTTGCAATGTTTGTTAGATACCTGACAGAAAAAACAGTTCAGGAAATAGCAGTTGTATTTCGCTTGAGCAAACAAATTCTTTTAGATGAACATAGCAATTGATATTGGAAATACTTCTGTAAAAGCAGGCCTATTTAAGAATTCTGCATTAAAAGAAGTGTACCATGGACTATCTATTAATGCACTTCCGGAGCTTGTACAGCAACTAGGTGTTGCTAACTGTATCATAAGTTCAGTTAGCCAAGATGCTCAGTTAATTTTCCAACAACTGCAACCTTATTTACAAAAAGTAATAGTACTAGACCATCAATTGCCTATACCTGTAATAAATGAATATGAAACGCCTCAAACCCTAGGCAAAGACCGTCTGGCGGCGGTAGCCGGTGCTACTGCTGTGCACCCAAATACAGATTGCCTTGTAATAGATTTGGGTACCTGCATCACCTATGATTGTATAAGAGCTAATGGTCATTATTTGGGAGGAAGTATTTCACCAGGTTTGCGTATGCGGTTTAAAGCACTGCATACTTTTACTGCCCGGCTTCCGTTAATAGAACCGGAAGATGAAGTTGGGCTAACCGGAAGAAATACTCGTGATGCAATATTAAGTGGAGTTATTCATGGAATGACAGCTGAAATAGAAGGAATAATCAGCAAATACCAAACAATATTCCCTGAAATTGATGTAATATTTTGCGGTGGAGATGCAAATTTCTTTGAAAGTAAAATAAAACAACGCATATTTGTAATTCCGGAACTGGTACTAATCGGATTAAATAGAATTCTTGAACATAATGTCTCTTAAAGTTAGGGTAGGTTTAGTTTTTTCACTCATTTGCATTACATCGTGGGGATATTCACAGAGTACAGGAAACTCACCCTATTCTCAACTGGGAGTTGGAGATATTAATAATTCCGCTTTTGTGCCAAACCATGCTATGGGTGGTGCTGGCGCTAGTCATGCGAATGGCATCTATATAAATCATATCAATCCTGCGTTGCTTGTTAGAAACCGAATAACTATTTTTGATGTAGGAGTCAATGGCCAGTTGAAAAAGCTTCAAACAAATACTTCTTCGCAACAGGATTTTGGTGGAAACCTAGGATATTTGGCCTATGCTTTTCCTGCTGCAAAAAAATGGACGATAGGCGCTACGCTTCGGCCATATAGTAATGTAAATTATGAAATTAATGCTTCCGACCCCGTGGCCGGTAGTCCCGCCTCACAGGCAAATTATATATATAAAGGAGAAGGTGGGTTAACTTCTGTAGAGCTTACCAATGCAGTGAATATTATAGGTGGCTTATCTTTGGGAGTAAGAGCTTCATATATATTTGGCAACATTACCAATGAATCTACCTCTTCTATTGAAAGCCCTAGCATAAGCACAAATAAGCTTGCCTATGTTCGAAGAACCAATTATTCCGATTTTATTTTCAATACTGGGTTAGTCTACCGACATAAACTCAAAGATAAGTTATTTATAAATGGGGGATTGGTTTACGATTTTGCTACCAAAGTAGGAGGTACAAGGTTTACAGGTTTTCAGCAGCGGAGCGCATCCGACGACACGCCCCTTCAATATGGGTATGATACATTAGCCAAAGACATTAAAGGATCAGTTTCCTTACCGGCTCAGTACAAAATAGGTATAAGCCTGGATGCCCCTTTTCATTGGGCTATATTAGCTGATTTTTCGTATCAGAACTGGTCTGATTATAAAGATTTTAACGTACAGGAAACTTTAGGAAGCGGTTACACGTTCGCATTGGGTGGTGAGTGGACGCCTGATATTAATTCAGTGTCAAGCTATTTGAAAAGAATAACTTACCGCACTGGATTGCATTATGCACAAACACCTATTTTGTTAAACAGTGAACAGATTTCAGATATTGGCATCAATTTTGGCATGTCAGTACCTGTAGGCCGAGGGTTTTCTAATCTGAATCTTGCCTTAACAGCAGGTCAACGGGGAACTTTGAGTAACAATTTAATTAAAGAACAATATTTTAGAGTAGCTGTCGGATTTACTTTAAATGGCTTATACGACAGATGGTTTCAAAAAAATAAAATAGATTAAGGAGAGAAAATTATGAAATCAAAACTGGTGTTGTGCCTGGCTTTATTGCTAGGGCTTGTAAATTTATCAATGGCACAGGCTCCAAACTGGGGAGCAAACGCATCTGAAGCCCAAGAAAAGTATGCTATTTTTACAGATGCTGTAAAGATGAATGACTGGAAAACTGCGGTGGGACCATTGACCTATCTGCTGAAAAATGCTCCCGAACTAAATTCGGGATTGTATGTAAACGCATCTAAAGTGTATGAAGGACTGGTAGACCAGACGAAAGATCCTAAGCAGCTGGCTGCATACCAAGATTCTGCTTTAATCATGTATGATCTGCGAATGAAATATTTCAAAGATGAAGCAAATGTATTAAACAGAAAAGGCTTAAAAGCTCATCCATACCTAATGAGCCGTGCAGATGCCAATGCACAAGTGGATAATCTGTTGCCACTTTACCAAAAAATTGTAGAGCTAAATAAAGATGAGACGTATAATTCCAACATCATGTTCTACATGGACCTGTTGTGCAAAAAGAAAGCAGCTGGCGGCTTAACCGATGAGCAAGTTCTAGAAGAGTACGATAAATTTGCACCTATCATTGAGCGTAAATTAGCTAGCAATGATGCAGCGAATGTACAACGCTGGACAGCTACTAAAGAATATGTAGATCAATTGTTACAAAGCTGTGTAACTATAGACTGTAACTTCGTTAAAACCAAGTTAGGGCCTAAGCTTCAACAAACGCCAGATGACGTTAATTTGGCTAAGAAAATATTTGGTCTAATGGCTACTGGAAAATGTACTTCTGATCCTTTGTTCTTACAAGCAGGTGAAATAATGGTGAAAAAAGAACCAAGTTATGGTGTGTACCGTGTGTTAGCTAAGATTCAGGAACAAAACAATAGTTTTGACAAGGCTGCCGGTTATTACGAGGAAGCTGCAAAATTATCAACTAATAGTAGTGAGAAAGCGCAAGCTTATATGGAGATTGGCCAGATTAAGCAACGTGCAGGTGCTAAAGACGCTGCGCGTGCGTACTATCGCAGAGCAGCTGAAAACGGATTAACATCAGCATATGCTTCTATAGGAGATTTGTATCTGACAAGTTACAAAGAATGTGGTGGGGGAGATAATGTAAAAGGTAAACTTGTTTACATTGCTGCTTACGAAATGTATGAAAAAGGTGGAGATAAAGCAGGTATGGCCAAAGCAAAGCAATACTTCCCATCTGCTGAGGAAATCTTTACATTAGGTATGACTGATCAGATTGGCAAACAAATGAATACTGGCTGCTGGATTAACGAATCTGTTACGCTGCAGAAAAAATAAGTATGTATGCATAGTCATAAAAATGTCATAGAATTATTCTATTCTATTTTATCAAAAAAGACAGGGCAAAATGTCCTGTCTTTTTTGCCATTTAAGACCTATCTGTTTATCGGGTTGTGCTTGTGTATGGGCTGTAAGCAAAATGAGCAAGATTTAAGCAAGCTAGTTGAATATACGGGTCCGAAAATGGTGTCTGAAAATATAGAGCGGCTCTATAGTGATAAAGCTATTATCAAAGGGCGGTTGACAGCATCTTTAGAGGAACAAATGCAGAATCAGGACTTAGTTTATCCCAAAGGTGTATTTATAGAATTTTATGACGAAAATCAAGTAAGAACTTCTACTTTAAGCGCCAATAAAGCCAGATACGATAATACAAAACGTTTATATACCGTGACGGATAATGTTGTGATTATCGATTCAATTAAAGCTCAAAAGATGAATACAGAAGAATTGCACTGGGACCCGAATAAGCACATTATTTATACGGATAAATTTGTTACCATTCAAACAAAAAAAGAAGTATTAAAGGGGCAAGGTTTAGAAGCAAAAGAGGATTTTAGTAGCTGGCGTATATTGTCTCCCAAAGGTACACTGCCTATTAATCAGCAATGAAATTTTCAGAAGCCATCTTATTATCCTTATCAGTTGCTTTTTTTATTATCGCAGTACATCAAACATTTGTACTAGGAATTGCACAAAGCTATTGGTTGTTTATGTTGTCAGTTACAATGTTATTGCTCAATAAACTTGCTAAAAAGAAGCAGGACGAAAAAAGTACTCAGCCGGAGCAATTATCTTCTGCAAAGAAAGGCAACAAGCATAAAACCATTTCTAAAGTAAAATCCCGTAAATGATCTTTCTTTATTTATTAGGAGTACTTATCTCATTATTACTACTAGTCCTGTTCTCAGGAATGGAACTAGCTTTTACCTTTTCTAATAGGCCACAGCTGGAACTCCTCCGGAAAGAAGGTGTATACTCTAATGAAATAGTATCTGCCTTCATTAAAAACCCTGCCGGATTTATCAGTACATTTCTGATAGGCAGTACGCTATCCTTAGTTGTATATGGAGTAAGTATTACCGGGGTTTTTGATTTGTGGTTGTCGAATGCATTATATGGGCTGCCCACCTTTATAAATAATCCGGTTGTAAAAATAATTATTCAAGTATTTCTTTCTGTGATTATTGTTATATCTGCTGTTGAAATTATTCCTAAAAGCTTATTTCTGCTTGATCAGGAACGGTTTGTACGTTCTTTTGCTTTGCCTACCCGCATCATGTATTGGATTATGTATCCTATAGTATGGGTATTTACTTATATATCTAAGTTTATTATTACTAAGATAATGCGCTTTGATTACAGCCGGGTAAAAGCAACTTTTGGCCTTTCTGACCTGAACGATTATATTCATTTTAACCCCGTAACAAAACAAGAAACCAATCAGGAAGAAGAACCGGAAGTAGATAGAAAAATATTCAACAATGCTATCTCTTTCCGCACCATCAGAGTAAGAGATTGCATGATCCCAAGGACTGAAATAACAGCTGTAAATTTAGAAGATGGTCTTGAAAAATTGCGGCGTACATTTGTTGAAAGTGGGCATTCCAAAATATTGGTATATCGGGAAACAATTGATGATGTAGTGGGCTATTGTCATGCATTGGCTCTTTTTAAAAAACCTAAAGATGTAGCAAGTATTGTTTCGCCCATCATTGTAGTAGCTGAAACTACCCTGGCAAACGAACTGCTTGTTAGATTCATTAGTGAGCGCAAAAGTTTGGCGTTGGTAGTAGATGAATTCGGTGGAACAGCCGGCTTAATCAGCCTGGAGGATGTGATGGAACAAATATTTGGTGAGATACAGGATGAGTATGATCAGAGTGAAGATTGGGTAGAGCAGCAATTAAACGAACGTACCTATTTACTAAGTGCCCGCCATGAAGTAGATTATTTAAACGAAAAGTATGAATGGGACTTGCCAGAAGGAGATTATGACACCCTGGGAGGTCTTATTATAGCCGTTAATAATGATATACCAAGTGTGGGCGATATTATTGTAACACCCAGATTCACTTTTACTGTTATGGCAATGCAAGATGCCAGAATCGATACAGTAAAAGTAGAACTGGCAGAGCCTACTCAAGAGGTGAATGATACAGAATAAACGGAATTTTTAGGAAGAAGCCGTAATCTCAACAATTTTACGGATAATTATTAGTGCCAGAAATAAGGAGAACAAATAGCTAAGCATTTGTGGAGATACATTACGGGAAGCTTTTACTCCTAATGGAGAAGCAATGACTACCCCACCAGTAAGCGACAAAGCAATCGGAAAAATTATATAACCTGCGCTGTAATAATGAAAATCAGAGTGGGTGTTTTCCAGCATACTGTAGATGCTCATAATAAAGGAAGTAATCCCAATTACACCCAACGATATTGCACTTGCTTTTTTTAACTCCATATGAAAAAGCGAATGCAAAATAGGAATAATCACTACGCCACCACCAAGTCCGGAAAGGGCCGAAACGGAACCCCCGATTAACCCGGCAAGTCCCAATTTAACATTTACTTTTGTGTATTCCTGCGAAGTACCATTTTTATTGCCTGCTGTTTGAGTAATTATTTTTAATAACATATACACTAGAAGAATTACAATTACCATATTGAAGGTTTCCTTAGAATACCAAGTAGTGTTTACCACATACTGTAGCAGCAGCAACGACGTAACAATGCCTACAGAACTCATGAGGAGAACCTCTTTAAGGTAAAAATGCTTGCTTTTTAGGAGAATGAAGTTAGCAGAAAAGGAAGAAAAGAAAGAGGCAAATACTGAGTTGGCAATGGTATACTGAACTATTTCTTCTCTTGGAACGCCAATGCCGGTTAGTGCCACAGGAATTACCACTATATAAATTATACCACCGCCTATACCTAATAACCCACCAATAAATCCACCGATGATACCGGCAACAAACAAAAAAGCAAAGTATTCCATGAGTTCATTACTCGCAACAAAAAAGGACTGATGCAAATATCAGTCCTTTTTTGTTAATTACTTGCCTTTTAGCAAGCTTTGATACCGGCTCATATCTTTAAATACGTCCAGGGCTGCTTTTATGTCCGCATCGTCATCGAAAGAAGATTCTACCATGCCCCGCTGTAAATAATACCGAGAAGCTATTTCCTGTTCTACTATTTCTTTTATTTCGGTCTTGAATTTCTCCAGGTCAGATTCCTTATTGTGGTAAACCTTGGTTTTTAAGGATTTGATCTGATCTTGAATATCTTCGTAGTATTTTTCTTTCTTAGCTTGATCAATTAATTCCTGTAACGATTTTTCAACTTGCGTAGTGTAGTCATACTCTTTATCAGCTAACCACTTTATAAAATCCTGGTATTCTGCATCAGTTAGTTTGAATGAAGTAGCAGAAGCGATACTGGGGTGTTCAGCAAAGTATTTGTTAGCATAATCAAAAATAAGGTTCTTATTCTCCAAACTGGTCGTAATTGAAGCTAGATTAGGTTTTTCGACTGGGATGTCTGGCGTAATACCTCCACCATCATATACAACCCTTCCATTCTTAGTCTTGAAGGCTACACGCAGGGAATCAGGAATTTTACCTACACTGCCATCATCATTTCTGTGGCTGTAATCAATGGCCTGTATACAGCGGCCACTCGGGATATAATATTTTGCAGTAGTAACCTTTAACTGCGAGTTGTAGGAAAGCGGACGGGTAGCTTGCACAAGACCTTTGCCGTAGGTTTTGCGGCCAATGAGTACACCCCGGTCATAGTCTTGAATTACTCCAGATACAATTTCGGCGGCTGAAGCACTGCGGCTACTGGTAAGTACAGCCATAGGCATATCCGTATCTATCGGAGGATTTAAAGCTGTATAAGTTTTATTCCAATCAGTGACTTTTCCTTTAGTGCTCACAATTTCAGCATCTTTAGGAACAAAAATGTTAGAAATGTTTACTGCTTCATTCAATAAACCTCCTGGATTATCACGCAGATCAAGAATTAGTTTTTTAGCACCTTTATTTTTCAGCTCAACCAACGCATTCTTTACTTCTCGGGCAGCACCAGTTGTAAAGTCTGATAAGTGAATATAACCTACTTCCTCATTCACCATTCCATAAAAAGGCACATTATCTATTTTAATATTTTCGCGGGTGATAGGCACTTCTATTGGGCTTTTCTGGCCATAGCGTAGTATCGTGAGTTTTACCACAGTATTGGCTTGTCCCCTCAACAGTTTATTTACGTCATAGTACGATTTGTTCTTTATATCGATGCCGTCTACTTTAATAATTTCGTCGCTAATGCGTAACCCTGCTTTAGTGGCAGGCGAGTTCTCATGGGGCATTAATACCAGCGTTCGGCCACCTCTGCTACCAATGAGGGCACCTACTCCGCCATACTGGCCGGTAGTCATGGTGCGGTAGTCTTCTATTTCATCTTCCGGAATATAATCCGTATACGGGTCCAATGCGTTAAGCATGGCATCAATACCGGTTTTCATTACCTTGTTTGGGTTCACCTCATCCACATAGTACATATTCACTTCCTTAAAAAGGGTAGCAAAAATGTCCAGATTACGGGTAATTTCGAAGTAGCGCTCACCTGGATCACTAAATGCTACAAAACCAACGAGGCTTACGCCAAGCAGGCCAAAAGTTAAAGTTCGTACACGCCTGGTAGTCATATGCAGAAATAATTAGGAAATGAAAAGTTGATTATCAAAAATTGTAAAAGACACTGTCTATAAAAATAGCAAAACTGAATGGGATTGGCAATAGTATCATGCGTTATTTACCAAACGTAGCCATATCATTTTTAGTTTTTTTTGCAAAGTGGCAAAGTCAATTTTTTCTTTAGCTACATAGATAATAGCAACTGAAGCAGGAAATTGTTGTGTAGGAATGGCTTGTAAAAGTTCACCTTTATTCAACCTATAGGCTTCCCGCATCCGCCTTTTGATTAAGTTTCGGTCTACTGCTTTTTTAAAATGCTTCTTAGATACAGAAAAGAGTATTTGTGGGTAGGATGGAGGCTGACTACTGCCGGATGACTTGGGCAAGTATAATAACCGGAACGGATAAACAAAAACAGAGGAACCTTTGCTGAAAAGTTCCTCTATTGTTTTTTTGCTTGTTAACCGTTCTTGCTTTGGAAACTTCTGGCTGGAAAAGTCCTGTGCGGTTTCCATAAGATACTTGATAAAGGCAGGGATCAATAAGCTTGTCAAGTATATTTTATATAAGTTGACAGCTATAAATGGGCTTGATTAAGCTTTATGTCTTCTTTCGTCAGACACAGTCAATTTTCTTCTTCCTTTAGCTCTGCGGCTGGCAAGTACTCTTCTGCCATTAGCGGTTGCCATTCTCTCTCTGAAACCGTGCTTATTTCTTCTTTTACGCTGTGAAGGTTGGAACGTTCTTTTCATGATAATACTTTATTTGATCCTGTCTGGATAGTAACTATTTCTATTTTTATTAATTGCTAATGATGTAACCGTAAGGCTCTTATTAAGAGCCTGCAAAGATAGAGAATATTTTGGAAAAGCCAATTTACCTGTTAAGAAAATATTCCTATATAAGCTTTGCTTGCTTTGTGTATTTTAAAGGGTAAACAATACGTTTTTAGGAATATTCACTATTTTGCCGGTTCACTATTTTAAAATTGTATGCAATACACCCTCTCCTACAACCAGCCTGAGAAACATTATATTGCTATAGAAATGCTCGTAGAAAATATCGATGCCGCTGCAATCGATGTACAACTACCTGCTTGGCGTCCCGGCCGGTACGAACTGGCCAACTTTGCCAAAAATATGACAAGGCTTTTTGCTTTCGATCTGCAAGGGAATCAAGTACAGATAAATAAACTCAAAAAAGATCGGTGGCAAATCGAGACAGCAGGTAATACATCCATTATAATAAAGTATACCTACTATGCACAACAAATGGATGCTGGTGGCTCGTGGTTGGATGAAAAACTGCTATATGTCAATTTTATCAACTGTATGTTATATGTGGAAGGCAGGTTATCTGAAGAATGCCATGTAACACTCGTTTTGCTTGCTGATTACCAGATAGCTTGTGGTCTGGAAGAAAAAGAAAAGCATGTCTTATATGCTAAAGATTATTACCAGCTGGTAGATAGCCCCATGATTGCCAGTAATTCCTTAGTGCACAAAACCTATCAAATAGCTGCTACTACATTTCATATTTGGGTGCAGGGTGAAGCAGATTCCCTAAATTGGCCACAGATCATAACAGATTTTGAGAAATTTTCTGCTGTACAAATGGCGATGATGGGAGGGTTTCCTTGTCAGGATTATCACTTTTTGCTGCATTGGCTGCCTTTTCAGCATTATCATGGCGTAGAGCATCAGAATTCAACAGTCATTACACTAGGCCCAGCTAGCCAGGCTGCTACTTTATATCCAGAGCTACTGGGAATAAGTTCGCATGAGTTATTCCACACCTGGAATATAATCCGTATCCGTCCAGCGGAGTTATTACCGTATGATTTCACCAGGGAAAATTATTTTACCACTGGCTTTGTTGCCGAAGGTATTACGACCTATTATGGAGATTTATTTCTGGCAAGGGCTGGCGTTTTTAGCATAGAAGCGTATTTTGCTGAACTTTCTCAAATCTTGAACAGGCATTTTATGGTGGCAAATCAGGCAAGTTTGTCCTTACTAGAATCCTCTTTCGATTTATGGTTAGATGGTTATACAGCAGGCGCACCTGGAAGAAAAGTATCCATTTATCACAAAGGGGCACTCGCCGCACTGATTCTGGATCTAGAACTCCGGCAATTGACTCAGAACACCAGATCATTGGATGATGTAATGCGATACCTATGGCAACACTTTGGGCCAATGGAAAAAGGGTATACGCTTACAGACTACAAAAAAGCCGTAGCAACTGTTGCCGGAAAGGACTATACGCAGTATTTTGAAGAATGTATTGAGGGGACAAGTTCGCTGGAAGGGCGGCTCAAACAAGCCTTAAGCTATGTAGGATGTGTGCTGCAGACTCAGCCAAATGAACAAAATCCTGGTAATCTCATCGTGCAAGTAGTTCTCAATCCTAATCGAGGGGCCGAAGCAGCTATACATTTACAAAACTGGATTGGCATAAAGGGAAGATAATGGCTGCCTATGCAATGACCATCTCTTTGTAGACATATGGCTTCAATCTCTGAGTATTTAAATGTTCAACTTTATCCCATGAAAATTAGTTGTTTTTTGCTGATTCTGATGCCCTTTCAAGTTTTTTCCCTTCCGGAACAACCTACTACCGAAACACAGCGGCTAGCCCAGTTATGCAAAATATGGGGATTTTTAAAATACTACCATCCACAAGTGGCTGCTGGTAAAATAGACTGGGATGCACATCTGATTACCCTGATTCCCAAGGTAAGGCAGGCAACTACAACAGAACAAGTGTCGGAAATATACTTGCAAGTACTGGAAGAGTTAGGCCCTGTTAAAGCTTGCCCTAAATGCAGCCAGACAACTAATAAACCTCAATGGCTGACTAGGAACCTGGATCTGGCATTTTTGACCGATTCGTTTGCTCTCTCTCCGGAACTCCGGCAGAAGCTGTTATTTATTAAGCAAAACCGCTATCAGCGTACTAATTATTATGTGTCACCAACCAGGCATACTGGGCAGGCTGATTTCAGCCATGAGAATTCTTACCCAGAAATGAAAACGTTGGAAGAACCTTACCGTCTGCTAAGCCTGTTCAGGTACTGGAATGCTATTCACTACTTCTTTCCTTATAAATATGCCATGGATCAGGACTGGAATCAAGTGTTGATGACGCTTATTCCGGTTTTTCAGCAAGCTTCAGATAGCCTTTCTTATCCCAAAGCTTTATCGCATATGGTGGCTTCCATTCAAGACAGTCATGGATTTCTAAATAGAATAACTCATACCAAGCAGCAAATGCAAGGGTATTATGTTCCTTTCGATATAAAGTTTATTGATAAGAAAATGGTAATCACCGGAATTTTAAACGATACTCTGGCAAAGCTTGATGACCTTAAGGTGGGAAATGTGATCACACAAATAGATGGAAAGCCTGTAGAGCAACTTGTGGAAGAGCAACGAAATTATGTGCCTGCTTCTAATGAGGCAGTGTTTTATAGGAATCTTAAGTATGTGCTCTTACCTGGCAAAACTGCGCGGCTAACACTTTCTATGGAATTTGGCGGAAAACTGGTAACAAAGACAGTTAACAGATACCCTTTTTCTCAGTTGCAACAATATTCTCCTCAAACCCGCAACGTCTGTGAATGGCCTACAAATGATATCGGATATATAAATATGGGTAAGCTGGAAGTAAAGCAGGTAGATAGTGTAATGAGTGCTTTACAGAAAAGCAAAGCCATTATCATAGATTTACGGAATTACCCGAAAAGCACCATGTATCATGTATCCAGGTTTCTGAATCCGAAAGCAACTACTTTTTCAAAACTTACTAAGCCAGATTTCGCTTATCCTGGCTCACTTGATTCAACATATCATATGTATACAGGCAGGATAAATAAAAAGTTTTATAAGGGGAAAGTCCTGCTTCTGGTAAATGAAGAAACCCAAAGCCAAGCAGAGTTCACCACCATGATATTGCAAACTGCCCCAAAAGCGATAGTTGTCGGTAGCCAGACAGCAGGCGCGGATGGCGATATTTGCTGGTTGCCTCTTCCGGGCGGATACCGCACTGCATTTAGTGGCCTGGGCGTATATTATCCGGATGGCCGTGAAACACAGCGGGTAGGCATAGTTCTGGATGTAGAGGTACTTCCAACCATTCAAGGTATTAGAGAAGGTAGGGATGAGGTACTGGAAAAAGCTATTCAGCTGGCTGAGCAATACTGATTACATCGTATATTGCTCAGAGATACTTAAATTTTTAACTTAAGTATATAGCGAAGACAACAATCAAAAGACGCCATTATTCTATGAAGCACACCCTGTTAATGATCCTGCTAGCTCTATTTCTGCTAACCTGCCAGTCTACCAAAACCGAACAAACCATGACTACCGCCACCCAACCCAATGAAGAATTAGCTGCCTTTTTTGAACAATACTATGAGGAAAGGTTGAAGTTATTTCCTCTGGAAGCTACTCAGCAGGGAGATAGCCGCTACAACGATCAGTTACCCAATGATATCTCACAGGAGTTTATTAGCCAGCTTAAGAAGTTTTACACTACTAACTTGGCAAAGATTAATACTTTTGAACGCAGTACACTGTCAGATGAAGATAAGATAGCCTATGATACCTTTAAAAGAGAACTGGAAGTACAGCTGGAAGGTATGACATTTAATCAGGAACTGATTCCCTTCCAGCAATTCTGGGGTTTGCCACTAACAATGGGCCAGCTTGGCAGCGGAGAGAGTAGCCAGCCATTTAAAACCGTAAAAGATTATGAGGACTGGTTGAAACGGGTAAAAGCATTTACCGTGTGGGGAGATACAGCTATTACTAATTTCAAAAAGGGAATGGCTGCCAATGTAATTCTTTCTAAAAGCCTGGCTATCAAAATGATTCCCCAGATGAACGATCTAGTGGTTACTGATCCTACAAAAAGCCTCTTCTACGGACCTATTACTAAAATGCCATCCACTTTTAGTGAAGCGGATAAAAGCCGTCTTACCGAGGCATACCAAAAAATGATCATAGAAGATGTAGTGCCCACGTATAAAAAGCTGGGAGATTTTATCAAAAACGATTACTTACCCAAAACCCGTTCTACATCAGGGATAGATGTTTTGCCCCAAGGAAAAGAATTATATGCGTATTTGGTAAAATACTGGACTACTACCGACAAGACACCTGAAGAGATTTACCAGATTGGCTTAAAAGAAGTTACCCGCATTCGGGGAGAAATGGAAAAAGTAAAAGGACAAGTAGGGTTTAAAGGAACGTTAGACGCGTTTTTTGTTCACCTGAAAACAGATAAGCAATTTTATCCCTATACAAAACCAGAAGAAGTACTTAAAGACTTTAACGGGATTCTGGCGAAAATAGAGCCTAACTTGAAAAAGATGTTCAACAACACGCCAAAAACGCCCTTTGAAATACGCCAGACAGAGAAGTTCCGCGAAGCCTCCGCCAGTGCCGAATATAACCAGGGCTCTGCCGATGGAAGCCGCCCAGGTATTTTTTATGTGCCTATTCCAGATGCCAATACATTTAACAAAACATCTGGAATGGAGTCTCTCTTCCTGCACGAAGCTATACCAGGGCATCATTATCAGATTTCTTTGCAACAAGAAAACACTAACCTATATAAGTTCCAGCGTTTTAGCTGGTATGGAGCCTATGGAGAAGGGTGGGCGCTGTATTGTGAATCGTTGGGAAAAGAACTAGGACTTTATACGGACCCTTACCAATATATGGGAGCTTTAGGTGATGAAATTCACCGGGCTATTCGCCTTGTGGTAGATATAGGGCTGCATACCAAAGGAATGACAAGAGAAGAAGCCATTAAGTATATGATGGATAACGAACCCATCTCTGAAGAGGGAGCCACCGCAGAAATAGAGCGGTATATGGCAATTCCGGGTCAAGCCTTGTCGTACAAAATCGGCGCTTTAAAAATCCGTGAACTGCGTGAAAAATATGAAAAGCAGCTAGGTAACAAATTTAACTTAAGTGCTTTTCACGATGAGTTTTTAAAAGATGGAGGTATGCCCCTAGATGTGCTGGAGCGGAAAATGGATGCTTGGGCTGCCAAACAGGTTCAGTAGAGAAACTTTAATATCGAAAGCAAATACCAATGAGTTTAGTTGCATAGTGTGCTAGTGGCAAAAATCAAGTTCATAGCCGGTAGTTATTGGCGTTATATTTGGGCTATATACCTTTTTACTCTGGCCTTTCAAATGAAGTATATCAATTAGCTCCATGAAGCTATAAAATTATGCAACCGGTACAACTTTTAACTAACCACCATGCTAAAGAACATCTTTATTGCCTTTGCACTGGCTCTGGAAAATATACGGACACATTTTTTTCATACGGTACTTTCTGTATTAGGAATTGTAATTGGTGTAACAGCGTTGGTGGCTATTTTGTCGTTGATAGACGGCATGCAGAAATATGCTTTTGAACAAATTAATAAAGTGCAATCGGTAAAGTCTGTTATTATCCGCACAGACCGGTACAAATGGGTAGATAATATCCGGATAAAAAAAGATTCGCTTATTTATCTAACCCATTCCGATTTTCTGAGCCTTAAATCCAGTCTGACCTTCCCTGCTACTTGTTACTTTTATGCCCAACATGCTGGAGAAATTACTTTTAAAGAGACAAACCAGAAAATGGGTAGTGGCATTACTGGTGCATCTGCTTCTTTTCCAGACTATGTAAAACTGGCGCATGGCAGACTTTTTACTGAAGCAGAAGTACGCAAAGCCACCGATGTTGTGCTTATTAATTATTTTTTAGCCAGTAAACTGGCCAATGCTACTCCAATAGATCAACTACTTGGAAAAAAATTGATGTACCGGGATAGAGAGCTCACCATTGCAGGTATTATGGCAAAAGATGAAGCTGAGGAAGCAGCCCGTATTATTATACCTATTACTTTGTTTTCCTTAAAAGACTATGAGGAGAGTCCACCGCAATGCATTATAGAATCTGCAAAAGTAGAAAATGTGCTTGCCTTACGCAGCCAGGTAGAAAACTGGCTAAAAGAAACCTTTCAGGCAAACTCACCTGAGTTCGTAGTAGGTACAGATAATAACCGCTTAAAACAGATAGCCCGTGATTTTTTACTGTTTAAAGTCATTATGAGCATGATTGTCGGAATCTCTATTGTCGTAGGCGGAGTGGGAGTGATGAATGTGCTATTAATTTCTGTTACGGAACGTACGGTAGAAATAGGTATCCGCAAAGCAATGGGTGCCAAACGAAGAGATATTCTGCTACAATTTTTATCGGAATCTGTAACTATTTCCGCTTTTGGAAGTAGCCTGGGGCTCATACTGGGTATTTTAAGCACATTTGCCATCGTGCCTATTATTAAAGCCTTTGTACCAGTACCTTTTGAAGCGTCCTATACCTGGAATACACTTATCATCATTGCTAGTATTGCTATACTCATAGGAATTGTTTTTGGTACTTACCCCGCCATACGTGCCTCCCGGTTAAATCCGGTGGAAGCAATTCGCCGGGAATAACAGCCCAATATTGTTTATTATACATGAATTCTATGGTAGAGATACTTTTTTATCTATTACTCATCTTTGTGTTACTTCAACAGAAAAGATAAAAAGATAATATTGCTCTACAGGTTATTTTTAAAAATCTCCGAAATCTTACTTACTCAATTCTTGGCTAAAGTATATATACTCGTTCAATTTTTGCAAAGCACCTGCCTAAAAATTATAATGTAAGAGCAGTATCTTATTCGCATACATGAATTTAGTATCTATACAGAGAGTCACATCAGCTATTTTATTAATTATATGGGGTTCAATCTCACAAGTCTTTTCCCAATCAGTGCATCCCCATCAGCAACAAGCAATTGTACTGCATCGGATGCTCGAAAAGAAACATTATAGCCCTCGTACGGTTGATGATAAATTATCTGGAGAAATTTTTACGCAATTTATTGGGCTGTTAGACGAAGATGGCTTTTATTTCACTGCTACTCAGGTAAAGGCACTTTCTGTGCATAAATTTTCTATAGACGAAGAATTACAAGGGAAAAGCTGGAGTTTTTTACCTCATGTCATCCAGTTGTATCAGCAGCGTCTACAGGAAGTCGATAAACTAGTTACCAGCCAACTACAAAAGCCTCTGAATTTTGCAGAGAATCAAACAGTTACATTTGGTCAGGGAGATAGTCTACACTTTGCTGCAAACGATCAGGAATTAAGTCAGAAATGGAATAAGTGGTTGAAATACCAAGTATTACGGCAACTGCTTATGGAGCAGGATAAAGCAAGTAGTTCTGTGAACTTCACAGATACGTATGTACAAGCAAAAGAACAGGTGGTACGACAGAAGCGGCTAGCCATAGAGAAAAGAAAGATCAAACGTATACTGGAGCATCCTGCCGGCTATGAGAATTATATAGCCTCCCTCTTCTGCGATGCCATGGCTGCCTGCTATGATCCTCATACTACCTTCTTTTCTAAAACAGAATGGGAAAATTTTCAATCACAACTATCTACTGAAAGCTTATCCTTCGGACTAGATTTGGAAGAAAGTGAAGGGGGTGACATTGTCATTTCCAGACTGGTTCCTGGTGGGCCAGCCTGGAAATCTAACGAACTCCATAAAGATGACATTGTTACGGCTGTAAAATGGGCTGGCAAACCAGAAGTAGATCTGGCAGGTGCCGATATAGACGAAGCAGAAGACATTCTGCAATCTTCTACCAATGGCCGCCTGGAGATAACTGTAAAAAAAACAAATGGCCTTACCAAAACTGTCGCGCTGATAAAAGAGAAGATACGGGAGGAAGAGAATATTGTAAGGAGCTATATTTTGAAGGGTGACCGTAAAGTAGGCTATATTACATTACCGGGCTTTTATACAGAATGGGAAAATGGATCTGGCCAGGGCTGTGCCAATGATGTAGCAAAAGAAATTGTGAAGCTAAAAGCAGCCAATATTGAAGGCTTAATTTTAGATATCCGCTACAATGGGGGCGGTTCTTTAGCAGAAGGTTTAAACTTGGCAGGTATTTTTATAGAGGAAGGACCTTTGTGTGTGTTACAGGAAAGGGGACAGAAACCTACGGTAATGAAAGATATAAACCGGGGTACTGTATATGATGGGCCACTCGTAGTTATGATCAACGGGCAAAGTGCTTCAGCTTCTGAAATTCTGGCCTCCACACTACAAGACTATAACCGGGCTTTAATTGTAGGTAGCCCCACTTTTGGAAAATCTACCGGACAAATTATCCTGCCGCTGGATTCTGTTATGCATTCTTCAACCGGCAAGATATCAACTGCAAAAGAAGAGCATGGCTTTGCAAAGGTAACCATAGAAAAGATATACCGGGTAAATGGCAAAAGTGCCCAAATCAAAGGCGTAACCCCTGATGTGCATATTCCGGATGTGTACCAGGCTTTAGCCTACCGCGAGTCTTCTCTTCCATTTGTGCTGGCAGGCGACTCCATCCAGAAAAAGATATATTACACTCCTCTAAAACCGCTTCCTGTAAAAGAACTAGCTAGCAGAAGTGTAGCCAGAGTTAGCGCTCACACCTCTTTTACTCATATTCAAAAGTTTATAGAACGTGAAAAACTGAAATCCAGGCAGATCTCCCGCACAATTCCATTACAACCACAGGCATTTGTACAAACCATGCAGGAGAAATATGACTGGTGGAAATCTCTGGAAAAAGCGCTTATTCAAAGTACTGCTTTATTCTCCGTAGAAAATACTTTTTATGACAAGCAAGTACTCAGTCTAGACACTTATAGCCAGGAGGTAAATAGCTTATCTCAGAAGAATATTCAGGAGGATATTTATATAGAAGAAACATACCGGATAGTTTCCGACCTTATCTCTATGGGTACCACTAAATAATCTTATTGCTAATAGTCGAAAAGTTTATTTGTAGTTCATTCTCTTTAACAAGTATTTATTCTTTATTTTTTTATGAAAAACCCTTTACACTGTTTACAATTTCTATTTACTATTTCTTTGCTGTTGTGTTTAACAGCTCCTGCATCTCTACAAGCTCAAAGTATGGCCAATGCAGGTTCTTACATGAGCTACATTGGTGATCAGCAACGTGAAATCATGAAAGACTTTATGAGCTATACGAGTGCTGTAGCGCATGGAAAAAGTGCCCGAAAAGTGGAAAACCGCCGTCAGGAGCTAATGAAAACAATGACAGATTCCAGAAGAAAAATTGCCGGTATGGCTCCCTACGAAGGAGATAAAAGTTTACGGGACTCCACAGCTAAGTTCCTACTAACTTCCTATCATGTATTGAATGACGATTATGGCAAAATCATGAATCTGGAAGAAGTAGCTGAGCAGTCGTATGATGCCATGGAAGCTTACTTACTGGCACAAAAAATTGCCGATGATAAAATAAAGGAAGCTAGCAATAGTCTGAAAACGCTAGAAAAAGAATTTGCTGGCAAGCATCATATAAACTTGGTAGATACCAAAGATGAACTGGCTGAGAAGGTAAAAATAGCCGGTAAAGTAAATGCCTATAGCAATATGGTTTATCTTGTATTTTTTAAAAGCTATAAACAAGAGTTATACCTGATGGATGCCATACAAAAAAAGAACATCAATGGGATAGAGCAAAACAAGAGCACTTTACACAAATATGCACAGGAAGGTCTGGCTAAGCTGGATACAATGGCTGCATTCAATGGAGATAGAACCTTGCTGACAGCTTGCCGGCAAGTGTTGGAATTTTACCGGGATGAATGCGGTAAGATTGCACCTATTACCGAGTATTACCTGAAAGAAGAGAACTTTACTAAAATAAAAAAGGCCTTTGAAGCCAAACGTGAAAAAGATCGTACACAGGCTGACGTAAATCAGTACAACCAAGCCATTAATGAGCTAAATACTTCAGTAAATTCGTTTAATACGGCAAATAATCAATTGAATAAAAGCAGAGGACAGCTGATAGATAATTGGAATAAAGTTTCCGCAAACTTCTCAGATAAACATACTCCTAAGTATAAATAACATAGAAGCTCATATCATTCGTATTTTTGAAGCGTGGATAGTTAAAATCCACGCTTTATTTTTTATCTTTCAACCCATCCCTGAATAGATAAATCCATACATACCTCTGTTTTAACATACATGAATAGAAGAAATTTTGTGCAAAATATAGGTAGTTTAGCTGCCATGATGCATATGCAACCACAACAGCTGTTCAAGTCTACTTCCACAGATTCACCCAAAACCATCCGGATAACCCGTACAGCTTCCAATTTTGAACGCGAGAAGCTAATCCGGCCTTTTGGATTTAAAGGTGGGTTTTTAACCGAACTCTGGCAGGCAATAGCCATGATGGAGTCTGAATCAGGACAGCAGGGAATAGGCTTAGGTACCCAAAGTGTATTGTATGGAGATGCTGATTTGTTCGCCCGCCACTCTGAAGCAGGGGGTAATGCTTTTATGTATGCCTTAACGGAAAAAGCCTTGCAGTTATCCAAAGAAATACCTTTTACCACACCTATAGATTTTATAGATAAGCTATTGCCGCAGGTAATGGCAGAAGGACAGAAGATAACCGGAAAAAAAGATTTAAATCCTAACTTTATATATAATGCTTTAATAAGTGTAGATAATGCCGCCTGGCTTTTGTACGCTGCTGAAAATAAGATTAAAACCTTTGACAATCTAATACCTCAAGATTATCGCCAGGCATTGGCGCATCATAATAACAAAATTGCCATTATGTATCAGGTACCCTATGGAATGCCAGTAGAGGAAATTAAAAAGGCTGCACAACAAGGGTATTTTGTAATTAAAATTAAGAGTGGCCAGCCAGGTACCCAGCCAGAAATGTTGCAGAAAGATATGGATAGGCTAACCCAGATTCACACTGCATTGAAAGATACCTACACTAGCCAGACAAAAAATGGCAAACTCATCTACACTATAGACCCAAATGCACGCTATGAGAAAAAAGAAACATTAATGCGGTTTCTCGACTATGCCAAAAAGATAGGTGCATTCGATCAGATTCTGCTGATAGAAGAACCACTAGCGGAAAATAATGAAGAAGAGGTTGCCAATACAGGTGTTATTATTACAGCCGACGAAAGTATACACGATGAAAAAGATGCCCTGCGGCGGCTAGAACAAGGCTATAAAGGGATGGTATTAAAAGGTATAGCCAAAACATTAAGTCTTTCCATGAAAATAGCCAGGCTTGCCCATCAGCGCCAAGTACCATGCTTTTGTGCCGACCTCACCGTAAATCCTATTCTCATAGACTGGAACAAGAACCTGGCCGCCCGTCTACTCCCTTTCCCCGGTCTGGATATGGGGATGATGGAAACCAACGGTGATATGAACTATCTCAACTGGAAAACGATGCAGACTTATCATCCGGCAGCTGGAGCCTCCTGGACCCAAGCGAGGAATGGTGTATTTGAACTCAACCAAGAATATTATCAGCGTAGCGGAGGTATTTTAGAACCTTCTACCCATTATCAGCAATTATTTGCTTCGAGCCATTAAAGTTCATAGGCTATATAACTTTCAATTCTAAGAAAGAGGACATAAAAAAGATGTATTTTCTATAAAGAAGCATATCAACAAGGCATGTATATCTAAAATATAATTTTTTTTGTAAATTGTAGCACATAGCCGCTGTTATTGTGTTACCTTATGACCTATGAGAACTCCCGCAGAGATTTTTTGAAGACTGCCAGCCTGGGATTAGCCAGTATACCAATGGTAAATCCAGGCGTAGTAAAATCAGAAACGCTTGCAGAAGAAAGTAAACAGAAAAAAGTGGAACTAGCCATTGCGACTATTACCTGCGATGGCTTTGGTGATGAGAATTTTGAACATGCCTTCAACATCATTCCCCAACTTCCTTACAAAAATATAGAATTTAATTGCTGGTATGGCCGCAACCTTACGCCTAATGGTATTCGCAACATCAAGCAGCAGTGTCAGCAGTATAAACTAAAGCCTATTTGTGTGCAAGGTAGCTCATTTGGCGCTACAGGCAATATTGTAAAGGATGTAGCCCATAAACTCTGGAATATGGAAGTAGCCAGGCAACTAGGTTGTAAACGGGTAAAATTTACTGGAGCCGGACGAGGTACGGAAGGGGGCCTAGAGGCAGTAATACAAGTGATAAAAGAAATTGCACCGGCAGCCGAAGAAATGGATATGCTGATTCTTGTAGAAAATCATGCTAACAACAATATTGAAAGCATCGAAGACTACGATAAAATATTTAGTGCCATTTCTACTCCAAACGTAGGGATGTGTATGGATAATGCTCATTTCGATGGTGCCAATGTAGATTTGATGGAAGTAGTAAACCGTTTCCATTCCCGTATTTTGCACATAGATTTGAAGGAGACCGAACGCAGAGGCATCCATAAAGTAGTTCCATTTGGCCAGGGAGTTACCAATAATGCAGCCGTGGTAGAAAAAATGTTGAGCCATGGCTTCCAAGGATATTTGCTTATCGAGATGGTACTTAATGAGAAGACTGAAGTAAAACTACAGGAATTACAAAAAGCCTATCAGCTTTTCCAGAAATACGAACGGTAAACCTTGCGAGTGCAGCTTCTAGAGACTCTTAAGCATTATCCTGTGTTATTTAAGATAGGCTTGTTGGTAGCAAAGTTGTTTGTGCTTGAAAATTCATACCATGTTTATATTTCCAAATTATATTTTATACCTAGTAAAGCCTCTATTATTGTTGTCTGTATTTCTGTTTGCTTGTGGCAAAGAGAAAGCTTCTGAAAACACTTCAACTAAAACAGAAATTGCTGTACCCAACGTTCTTGACAAACGGCTTGAACTGAGTTTGTTTGCTGCCGATCCGGATATAGTCACTCCTATAGGAATTGCTATTGATAGTCTCAACCGAATATTTATTCTCGAATCGCATACCCATTTACGGCCAAAAAAGTATGCAGGTCCGGATAGTGACCAGGTGAAAATTTTTGAAGATACCAATGATGATGGCAAGCCAGATAAAATAGCTGTTTTTGCTGATGGGTTAACAGAAGGGCTGAACATGGCTTTTGCTCCGGACGGAAATTTATATGTAGTAACTTCCAGGGCTGTATGGGTTTTATTTGACCGGAATAAAGATGGAGTAAGTGAAGCTAGGACTAAAGTGGTAGAGCTTATTCATCCTGAAAAAGTATATGCACATGCAGCGCTGTTGAGCATCACTTTCTCGCATGACGGCTGGATGTACCTGTCCCGGGGAAACACAGGCAGTGCCGCCTGGAAATTGCAGGGAACTGATTCCTCTTCGGTAAGTGGGTATGGAGACGGAGGAAATATTGTACGTGCCCATCCGGATGGAACGAAGCTGGAAGAGGTAGCCACTGGTTTTTGGAACCCGGTAGACCTCAAGTTCGATAGCCGGGGCCGTTTACTGGCTGCCGACAATGATCCGGATAGCCGTGGGCCAAACCGCTTGTTACATATACTACCTGGTGGCGATTATGGATATCAATCCAGGTATGGGAACAGTGGTATTCATCCGTATCTGGCCTGGAATGGCGAATTGGCTGGTACCTTACCTTATGCGGTGGGTTTAGGGGAAGCACCCTTCGGCTTATTAGATGCAAATCTTACAGCTTTACCAACTGATTATCAGAACCAGATGTTAAGCACAATCTGGGAAGAAAGCCGTATAGTCCTGATTGGTTTTGAACCACAGGGTGTTTCAGTAAAAGGTACTACAGAGGTAATCGTAGAAGGAGATCAGCAGTTCCGGCCAGTAGCTTTTGCAGCCGATAGAAAAGGAAATATTTATATTACGGATTGGGTATTACGTGATTATCCAAATCATGGAAAAGGCCGTATCTGGAAATTATCTGCCCGGGATAGTGAACCCGTACTAAAACCACGCCAGCCATACTCAAATCCTCTGCCAGATCCACATAATGAGGCCTTACAAGCCATTTATGCGACACATGACATATCAGAGCTAACGAAAGCATTACATTCAAATGACCCTTTTATTCAGCATGCAGCTGTAACCCTACTTGCCAAACCAGCATTCAGACAACATGCCCTAGAAGCTACCCAGCATATAGATGCAGATGTACGCTTAGGTGCTGCTATTGCCTTACAAAGATCTGGTTACCCAAAGCCAGTTCCTATAGTTCGGCGCCTACTTACCGATGCTGATGCTAGGATTAGACAAAGGGCACTCATCTGGGCTGGGCAGGCTGGTTTAAAAACATTGCTACCTGTGATTTACAAAGCTGTATCTGCCAGAGAAACCACTCCTGTTTTGTTTGAAACGTACTTGGAAACTATACGCCATCTTAATACAGAATATATAGAAGCATACAGCCAACGTACAGAACCTTATGCAAAATCGATTAAACGGGAATTGCCTCCAGAATTTATAGAGGATTTTATACAAGATAAATCCAGGCCCGCTTCTCTACGGGCACTTGCTATACAACATCTGGAAAATCCTGGTGAACAAGCATCCATCCTTATTGATCTGCTGAATACGGAAAAGTACAGCCATCTACGGTTAGAAGTACTGCGTTCGCTAGCAGCTATACCAGGAGAAGACATTGCCCGGCAGTTGCTGAAAATAGCTACCACCAGCACAGAATCTAGTAGTATACGTGCGTGGGCATTATTGGCTTTAGCCCGCCAGCCACCAGATATGGCTACACAGGTAATTACTTTGCTCCAAGATCCGGAGATGGATATACGGATTGAGGCAGCCAGGTACCTGCGTACCAGATTAGCAAGTGAGGAGATACAAAAAGCATTTAAGCGAGCGAACGATTCAGTAGATAAGGAAGAAGAAGCTTTGCAGGAGCAAATTATTCTGGCAATTTCTTCAATAGATTCTACGAAAATAAATGTAAAACGGCCTGTCTCTCCAGAAGAATGGCAAGAAGCGGTTGGTTCAGGTGGTGTTCCTGCAAGAGGATATAGAGTAATGTATTCCTTGCAATCTATGTGTTCAATGTGCCATGCTTTCAAGGGCAGAGGAGGTACGTTAGGGCCAGATCTTACTAATACTGGTCAATCCAAGTCACGGACTCAACTGATACAGTCTATTTTACAGCCATCCACAGAAGTGAGTCCAGAATACCAGGGTTGGTTTATACACCTGAAAAACGGAGAGGTATATCAAGGGCGGCAGATTGATATAGGCGACAATAGCGTCGAACTCTACACGCAAGGTAGAGGCTTTGTTACATTTGATAAAGGAGAAGTAGAAGACTACAAAATGAGTGAAAAGTCGCTAATGCCCGATGGTCTGGAAAAACAGCTTACTGTCAGCGATCTGCGTGACCTACTTGCCTTTTTAGAAGCTAAGCAAGCAACAATTTCAAACAAAAAAGAGGTGGCATATATAAAAAAATAAAGGAATTGTATAATTTTATTTAATTTACCTCTCATCTTATAAGAAGTGATTTTTTGAAGACATTCTATGCAGCGGCTTATTCTTATTATTAGTTTCGTTTGTTTTTGTGGTATTATCACCGCTTTGATATGGCCAGAAAAAGCGGTAGCTCCAAACCGTGAATGGCCTGAATACCTGGGCGGGCCAGACCGCAACCATTATTCTACGCTTACCCAGATCAATGCCAGTAATGTAAGTAAATTGTCAAAAGTGTGGGAGTATCATACCCAAGATTCCGGCCAGATTCAGTGTAATCCTATTATTGTAAATGGAGTATTATATGGAATGACTGCTAAGACTCAGCCTTTTGCCATACATGCAGCTACCGGCCAGGAAATTTGGCGAAGACAAGACACGGCTAAAAGCAGCGGTTTAAGTACTAGCCGCGGTCTTACCTATTGGGAAAAAGGCACTGATAAACGGATATTATTCACGAATGGTCCCTGGCTTTATGCACTGGACGCCCAAACAGGTAAACCCATTGCATCATTTGGTGACCAAGGCCGAACCAGCCTAAAAGCCGGATTAGGCGAAACAGCTAGTACGAAAATGGTTATTTCCAATACGCCAGGTACTGTTTTCGAAGATTTAATTATCATGCCCTTACGTCTGTCGGAAGGTTCGGATGCGGCGTTGGGTAATGTTCAGGCATTCAATATAGTCACTGGTAAGCTGGCATGGGCTTTCCGGACAATTCCCCAGCCTGGCGAATATGGCTATGATACATGGCCTAAGGAGACCTACAAAAATACAGAAGTAGGCGCCGCTAACAATTGGGCAGGAATGGCTGTTGACCGTAAACGAGGTATTGTCTTTGTGCCAACCGGCTCTGCTGCTTTCGATTTTTATGGAGGCAACCGGAATGGCAGTAATTTATTTGCTAATTGTTTATTAGCCTTAGATGCTCGAACCGGCCAACGAAAATGGCATTACCAGTTTGTTCACCACGATATACTGGACCGTGATCCACCAGCCCCACCTAACTTAGTTACCCTTACCCGGAATGGGAAAAAAATTGATGCTGTAGCGCAGGTAACTAAGCAGGGATATGTATTTGTATTTGACCGGGAGAATGGAACGCCTCTTTTCCCTATTGAAGAAAAGCCCATGCCCCCTTCAGATATACCAGGAGAAGAAGCCTGGCCTACACAACCTATTCCTTCAAAACCGGCCCCGTATGCCCGTCAGCAAGTAACCGAAAAAGAGCTAAGCCCTTACCTGGATAACCGTGACTCTATGCTGGCTGTGTTCCGGAAAAGTCGATCAGAAGGGCCCTTTGCTCCTTTAAGCAGCCAGGGAACTATTATTTTTCCAGGGCTTGATGGGGGCGCAGAATGGGGAGGGGCAGCTGTTGACCCGGACGGGATTATGTATTTGAACAGTAGTGAAATGGCCTGGTTACTTGCGTTAAATGAAAATAAGCCAGTAGATGAAACAAAATTTGTAAGTGTAGGAGCTAGAGTGTATGCTGCTAATTGTTCAGCCTGCCATGGTGCCGAACGGCAAGGAAATGCCGCCAGTGGGTTTCCATCACTCGTAGATATTAGTAGCAAGCGGCAGCGAGACCATGTTATGAATGTTATCACGAGTGGCAAAGGGATGATGCCAGCCTTTACCCAGTTAACAGCCGATGAAAAGCAGGCACTAGTCGCTTTCTTAATTGGCGAAGCCCAGGAGGAAGCAGGATTAAAGCAAGTAAAAGAACCTGGACTCATAGTAGATAAAAAGGAAAAGCCCAAAGTACCTTACCGCATCTCTGGCTATACTAAGTTTTTAGATAAAAAAGGATATCCGGCTGTTGCGCCACCTTGGGGAACCTTAAATGCAATTAATCTCAATACGGGAGAATATGTATGGAAAACTGTTTTTGGCGAATATCCTGAATTGACAGCAAAAGGCATTGCTCAAACTGGTTCTGAAAGTTATGGCGGCCCGGTAATTACGGCGAGTGGTTTGTTGTTTATTGCAGGCACCAAAGATGAAAAATTCCGGGTCTACGACAAGAAAAATGGCAAACTTTTGTGGGAGACTAAATTGCCTGCGGCTGGTTTTGCTACACCTAGTACCTATGAAGTAAATGGAAAACAATATGTAGTAATTGCATGTGGAGGTACAAAACTAGGAGCTAAAAAAGGAGACAGTTATATAGCTTTCGCATTGCCTTGATATGAAATTGACTCAATTAAGAAATATTTTACCTTAAATAAAAAGCAGACATACGTATTATGTCTGCTTTTTTGATGATAGATATGCAAAATACCTATATAAGCTTTTATTATCAATTATTGCTCGGCTACTTCTTCCAATAGTTTCAGGAAGACAATTTCATCATCCCCTAACTCCTGAAACTCTTTGTTTCTAGTGTTCCCTTTGTTAGCGGCTATTTTTTCTAAATCGCCAGAGGCATAGCTTTCCAATACCAGGGGATGGATGTAATAGTTTCGGCAGACGGCTGCTGTATTACCCAACTTAGAAGCTACTAATTTTACTGTTTCCGTAATTTTCTTTTGTATCTCTTTCTCTGCTTCCGGCCGGGGTTCGGCGAGTAAATGCTGTATTGCTGTAATAGATCCACCCCATGTCCGGAAATCTTTGGCTGTTAAGTCTATGCCAGTATATTCCCGTAAATAGCCATTTACGTCTTCCGAACTAACTGGATGGCGATTACCTTCTGTATCATAATACTGGAAAAGTTCGTGGCCGGGTATCTCTTTGCATTTTCTTACAAGCGTAGCTAAACGCCTATCAGTAAGAGTTACTTCCTGGCATACACTTTTCTTTCCAACAAAGGAAATTTTAACATCCTTGCCTTGCACCTTTATATGCTTATCCCGTAAGGTAGTTAGCCCATATGATTTGTTGGCTTTTTCATAGCACTTATTACCAATCCGGATCAATGTATTATCTAGCAGGCTTACTACAACAGCTAATATTTTATTCCTGGTAAACTGCTTTTCTTCTAAATCGCGGTCAATTTGCTGACGTAGTTGAGATAATTTCTTCCCGAACGGCAGCATTTTACTGAACTTGTTCAGGTTTCTAGCGGACTGCCATTTTTCATGATAACGGTATTGTTTCCGGTTTTTACTGTCAAATCCGGTGGCTTGCAAATGTCCGTTGGCAGTAGGGCATATCCAAACATTTTCCCATACATGGGGAATACGTAGTTTAGTAATTCGGTCAATTACTTTTTGATCAGTGATCTCTTTATTGGCAATATCTATATAAATGTAGGCATCTTTCTTTTTGATGCGGCCAAACCCTGGCTTGTTATCCGTAATATATCTCAGGCCTGTCTCTTTGGCAAAAGCTTCCGGAGATATAGTTCCCACTTCTACTTCCTCTAGTTCCATGATTGTCTGTTGCTCCTGCTGATTTTTCTGGTAAGAGCATAGGTATCTATACTATATTTTGGTAAAATTGTTCTAGTATCTACAGAATCTATAGTTTATAGTTCTTAAGTCGACTAGCAAATTTCTGATTTTACTAAAAAAGCTATGGTAAGAGTTTCTCAGGTTAGTTTATTGCTTCTTCTTTTAGGGTTCATTTGCTCTTGCGAAAACAGGCAACATGCACAAAATATGGAGGTAAATACAGATAGTTTACAGACACAATTGATCGTCTTAAACGATAGTGTAAACCAAGCATGGCAAATATTGGTTGAATCTGACCAATTAAAAGAGCAGGGCCTGAAAGACCTGTTGGAACAGATAGCTACTTTAAAAAATTACAATAAGCCCTTACACGATTCACTGCTAAAAAAGCAGGCCGAGCTTAGCCAGGTCCGTTATACAACACCTGTTGCTCTCAATTCAGCCATTATTGATACCTATGACGCAAAATCAGATAGCCTCAAAACTGGCGTTTACAGCCTAGGGGCCAGTACCCCAGGATTTGATAACTGTGCTTTATGTGGAGAATTAAGAGAAAGTATAGAAAAAGCCGATAACCAAACGTTATTCAACCGCATTAACTACGATAAGCAAGCGCAAGCTTATAATGCCTTTATCAAAAAACATGGGACCGATCTGGCAGCTATCAGGCCAGCCTACGAAAACTTATCTCCGCTTCCACTTTTTCAAATTTCTTTGTGAAAAAGTAAAACGTTCGTTTAATAGACAAAATAACAGTATAATTTAGTGCATGTAGCGTAAGCTTTTTGGATTTTAGTTGTTAGGTTATTCAGAAAAACAGCTATTTTGCTTATCGGCTGTTTAGAAATAGGTAACATTTATAATATACTGATATCCTATTATTGTTAGGTCTTATAACTTGTTCTATATCAGCTATACCTTTTTATAGTTCAGCTATCAAACATATTCAGTATTCTCCACAAGCTTCTCTTTTTTGTCAATAAAAATCTTTGTTTTGTAATACGATTATACCGGAATCTTCTACATTTACGTATACATTCGCAACCAAATTCAACAAACTATTAAAATTATTTAGCGCGAAACTATGGGATATATTGAACCGGCTCCGATCAAGGATAAAGAAAACCCTTTGGAGTCTATGATGTCAAGATTCGACCTGGCTGCCAAGCTCTTGGGTATAGACGAACAAATGTATTATATATTAAAAGTACCGGCCAAGCAAGTAATTGTTGGTCTGCCTATTACTATGGACGATGGTACTATCCGGGTTTTTGAGGGTTACCGGGTAATTCATTCGAACATTTTGGGGCCTGCCAAAGGAGGTATCCGCCTGGATATGGATGTAAACCTAGACGAAGTACGCGCCCTGGCTGCCTGGATGACCTGGAAATGCGCCGTCGTAGATATTCCGTATGGTGGGGCAAAGGGAGGAATAACCTGTAATCCTAGAGCTATGTCTACTGGGGAAATTGAACGGTTGATACGTACCTATACCATTGCTATGCTCGATATTTTTGGTCCGGACAGAGACATTCCGGCACCAGATATGGGAACCGGCCCTAGGGAAATGGCCTGGTTAATGGATGAATACTCCAAAGCCAAAGGGATGACAGTAAATGCCGTTGTAACTGGGAAACCATTAGTATTGGGTGGCTCTTTAGGACGTACCGAAGCAACAGGCCGTGGAGTAATGGTGTCTGCCCTGGCAGCTATGGAAAAATTAAAAATTAACCCATATAAGGCTACGTGTGCCGTGCAAGGATTTGGGAATGTAGGCTCGTATGCCGCATCGTTGTTGTATGAAAGAGGAGTAAAAGTATTGGCTATTAGCGACATTTCCGGAGCCTACTTCAATAGTAATGGTATTGATATTGCCGAAGCCATTCAGTATCGGGATGCAAATAAAGGCACACTGGAAGGCTACAAGAATGCAGAGAAATGTTCGAATGAAGATTTATTAGGCGCTAAAGTAGATGTATTAGTACCTGCCGCCAAAGAAGATGTTATAACTATGGCAAATGTGGCCAACATACAAGCCCGCTTGATTGTAGAAGGAGCTAACGGACCTACTTCTGCAAATGCCGATAATGTAATTAATGAAAAGGGTATTATGGTCGTCCCAGATATTCTAGCTAATGCTGGTGGTGTTACAGTATCGTATTTTGAATGGGTGCAAAACCGCCTGGGCTACAAGTGGACACTGGAACGCGTAAACCGCCGAAGCGACCGCATTATGAAAGAGGCATTTGATAAAGTATATGCTGCTTCTCTCCAATATAAAGTGCCTATGCGAATTGCCGCTTATTTGGTAGCCATCGACAAAGTATCCAAAACGTACAAGTTCCGAGGAGGATATTAAAGATATATAGTGAGTAGTAACGAATGATTATCTAAAAAAAGGAATTAACGCTAAAGTCTTCATAATAAGTAAATTCGTTTAAGTATAGGTATTTATTATTTATCAATCATTCCTGCTTACTATAGCAACCCATCGTTGCAATAATGAGTTTATAAACAAAACCGTTTGCTGTTTTGTTTATAAACTCATTATCTTTAGAGCCCAAAGTGATTATTACTCATGACCATTCATAAAGAAGGATACAAGATATTATTGGTTTTATTAGTTATATTAACTGCCATTAATATAATTATTTCCTATTATTCCCCCAATAGTATCACATTTCAGTATGCCTTTCTCACTTTTAGTGTGCTTTTTTATTTCCTGATTCTACAATTTTTCAGAAGTCCCAGAAGAAAAGTTACTCTGGATGAACGCCTAGTAATTGCGCCGGCAGATGGCAAAGTGGTAGTAATTGAAGAAGTAGTTGAAACAGAATATTTTAATGACAAGCGCCGGCAGATATCTATTTTTATGTCTCCAGTAAACGTACATATTAACCGAAATCCGGTAGAGGGAGTAGTTAAATACTTTAAATACCATGCAGGAAAATACTTGGTAGCCTGGCATCCTAAGTCCAGTACAGAGAATGAACGGACAACGATTGTAGTAAAAGCAAATAATGAAGTAGAAATACTGATGCGGCAAATCGCTGGAGCTTTGGCCAAACGGATTGTATGGTATGTAAAAGAAGGGCAGGAGGTAAGTCAGGGGGAAGAATTTGGTTTTATTAAATTTGGTTCACGGGTAGATCTATTCCTCCCCTTAACAGCCAAAGTACGAGTAAATATAGGAGAGAAAACAGTAGGAGGAATTACTGTACTTGCTGAACTAATGGAAGATAAAATAGATGATTCAATTATTGTATAATAAACTATATAAGTCATATAGAAAAAAGCCTTGCCAAACTTGGCAAGGCTTTTTTCTACCACTTAATTAACGCCGATGCCCAGGTAAAGCCACTTCCGAAGGCCGCCAGACACAAAAGATTTCCAGGTTGTAATTTGCCTTCTTTCCAGGCTTCACTCAAGGCAATAGGAATAGAAGCCGCTGTAGTATTTCCGTATTTGTGAATATTGCTGTAAACTTTTTCTTCCGGTAAGCCAAGCTGTTCCCGGATATAATTGGTAATGCGGTAATTTGCCTGGTGTGGAATCAACAGATCAATATTCTCTTTATTATAGCCGTTTGCATCCAGAGCTTCTTTAATTACCTCCGGAAAGCGCACAACTGCATGTTTAAATACCGCATTGCCATTCATATATGGATCTGTGCTACCCTGTTCTACCATTTCTTTGGTTATCCACCGGCCTTCCCGGCTGCTACCAGGATCTTTTACGATTAGTTCTTCTGCATATCGGCCGTCAGCATGCAAATGGGTAGATAGAATCCGGTGATCTTTATCATTGGTAGCCTGTAAAACGACGGCCCCGGCTCCGTCTCCAAAAATTACAGCCATCGTTCGCCCTTTATTGCTGATATCCATGATAGAAGATTGTATTTCGGAACCTACTACCAGGATAGTTTTGTACATGCCTGTTTTTATAAACTGATCGGCCACTGAAAGTGCATACACAAATCCAGAGCATTGATTCCGTATATCTAATGCACCAATTGAGGTAAGTTCCAGTTCCCGTTGCAACAATACACCACTTCCGGGAAAATAATAATCTGGTGTAATAGTGGCAAATACAATAAAATCTATGTCACTAGCTTGTACGCCTGCCCGTTGCATGGCCATCCGGGCCGCCCGGGTACCCATATTGGCTACTGTATCTGTACCTGGGGTAAAAAAACGCCGTTCTTTTATGCCGGTCCTTTCCTGAATCCAGGCATCACTGGTATCCATCCGCTTTTCCAGATCTTGATTAGTAACGATGTTTTCGGGTACATAATGACCCACACCGGTAATTCTAGAATAAAACATAGGTGTTAATATAAGTTTGGTGTATATACGCAAAAAGGCTACCGGAGAGTAGCCTTTCAAAAATACATATAATTACGCTTACAATACTCGCTAGATAAAATTTACTTCCGGCTGTAACTGAATATCAAATTTAGCCAAAACCGATTTCTGTACTTCTTCCGCTAAAGCTTTAATCTCATTTCCTTTGGCATTTCCATAATTCACCAGCACAAGTGCCTGATTTTTATGTACACCGGTTTCGCCTAGGCGTTTGCCTTTCCAGCCACTTTGTTCAATTAGCCATCCTGCTGGCACTTTCACTGTTCGATCCGAGGTAACATAGCCTGGTATTTGTGGATAGTGGATTTTTAAGTTTTCGTATTGTTTGGTTGGAATCTCCGGATTTTTGAAAAAGCTGCCGGCATTTCCTATTTCTGCTGGATCTGGCAGTTTGCTTCGCCGGATATGAATGACTGCATCACTGACAGACCGCAAAGTTAAATTCTCTACATTCATCTGCTTCAAGGTGTCTTGAATAGCTCCATAGGAAGTATTAAAAGAGGGTACTTTGTTCAACCGGAAAGTAACTTGTGTGATGATATACTGGCCTTTTAACTCTTTTTTAAATATACTTTCGCGGTAGCCAAACTGGCATTCTTCATTGGTAAATACACGGGTTTTGCCTGTTTCTATATGTACAGCTTCCAGCCTATCGAAAATTTCTTTAATTTCTACGCCATATGCACCAATGTTCTGCATTGGCGCAGCACCCACCGTGCCCGGAATTAGAGAAAGGTTTTCCATTCCTGCATAAGCATTTTCTATACAATATAGTACCAGTTGATGCCATACTACGCCAGCCCCTGCTTGCACATATACATGTTGGGTATCTTCATTAATCTTTTCTATTCCACCAATCTCTATTTTAATTACCAACCCCTTAAAATCTTGTGTAAACAGCAAATTGCTACCCCCGCCCAGAATCAGCTTGGGCATTGCATTATATGTAGGATGCTTGAGTAGTTCTCGCAGTTCAGCTACAGTACGGATCTCGGCGAAATAGGCTGCCATAGCATCAATGCCAAAGGTGTTATAGGACTTTAATGAAATATTTCTCTGGATATGCATAATAGTAGTAACAATGGGAAAGCAAATGCTATAGTTGATAGTAGTGCAATTTATAGCCTTTTTCTATTTCATCAGCATACAGGGTATTTAACAGATGTAAGATATGGATTTGTTCTTAAACCAGCAGAAACTAGTTCTCAACGGATGGTTCCTCCGCATCCTGCACACATAAGAGAGGTATCTATTTTCAATAAATATCTTATAGTAAATGTAGTCACTTATGCGGCGAATACGTACACTAGTTGATTGAATAAATAACATTCTATAAGCCATTTTCCCATGAAGATATTCCGCTTTAATACAAATATTGAAAATACTGAAAACCTCCAGGAACTTAGCAAAGTCTTTAACAGAGACCGCCGGATAATTTCGTTTAAAGTTGCTACACAAGAGCCAGTACACGTAATGGAAGTGAGTTGTAACGAAGATATTTCCGAACAGGAAGTACGGGATTTAGTAACAGAGGCCGGCTTTCAAAGCTCCGATATTCATGCAAGTGTGCCTGGTACTACTCATTAGACTCTGTTCATTTGCAACAGCATAGGAAAACAAGCTACAAATAGCATATTGAGCCACTAGCTTAGAAATAAGTAACCCTACAACCTGAAAAAGTGTAATATTTAGATAGTTTCTGTGGAAATAATATTAAAATAAAGTATCATCTTTCCAAGATCAAATGAATATCTACTCACTTTTTAATGGCAGAAGTTGACATTAACGGCATAAAAATAGCCAGAGGAAAGGTTACTGAAGTTAACATTGTAATTTCCCAGCTTCCTTCTCATACCATCATAGACTTGCCGGTATATGCTTTCAGAGGCAAAGAAGATGGCCCTGTGTTATTACTTACCGCGGGGCTGCATGGCGATGAAATTAATGGCATAGAAGTAATACGCCGCTTAATTGTTGAAGATGCCCTTATGCCGGATAAAGGGATGGTTATTGCCATTCCATTAGTAAATGTCTATGGGTTTATTTACAACTCCCGCAACTTACCCGATGGTAAAGACTTAAACCGTTCTTTTCCAGGCTCTGCAAATGGCTCTTTGGCTAACCGGTTAGCCTATATTCTAATGAACGAAGTAGTGCCTCTAGTAGATTTTGGTGTAGATTTTCATACTGGCGGCTCACGTATTACCAATTATCCCCAAATCAGATGTGTGCTGAGCAATGCTATGAACCGTGAACTAGCTTCCGCATTTGGCGCACCTTATATGATTAACTCCAATTTAATTGATAAATCATTCCGGAAGGAAGCTTCAAAAATTGGAAAAACCATATTAGTCTACGAAGGGGGTGAGTCGCTTCGTTTAGACGAATTTTCGATAAACCAGGGAAAAGCAGGTATTCGCCGGTTGATGCAATACTTGGAAATGAAAAATTACCGGGAGCGGCCTCAGGTTTCGGTAGTATTACAACAGACCACCTGGTTGCGGGCAAAAATATCGGGTATCTTTAATTGTTTTGTAGAATACGGTACTACAGTTCGTAAAAATCAGCCTCTGGCTAACATTACCGACCCGTACGGTAAGACTAAAATGATAATGAAAAGCCCAAATGATGGCTATATAATTGGGCTTAATAATATGCCGGTAGTAAACGCCGGCGATGCATTAATTCACTTGGGTTCTTAATCCTGAGGAATGAGAAATAAAGATTGAATAAACATTCATCACTCGTCAGTAACCATTAATTTCCTCTGTTTCAGGAAGTACAGAAAGGGTTGTTTTCCAAAAATAAATCCGCAGCTCATTTGCAATTCCGCCGAAATGCTCCTACATTTGCACTCCGTTTTGTTAGATTAGATTTTTTGCGGCAAAAACAAGATTTCTAAGCCTTTAACAGAGACTAAGAATTATTATATAAACTAGATAGACAAAAAAATATCCAATGGATACTTTAAGTTACAAAACCATTTCAGCTAACAGTGCTACGGTAGAAAAAGGATGGGTAGTAGTAAATGCCGAATCTGCTGTGTTAGGCCGCCTGGCTAGTGAAGTTGCCAAAATCATTAAAGGCAAAAACAAAGCAAGCTACACACCTCACGTAGACTGTGGAGACAATGTGATCGTCATCAATGCTGACAAAATCCGCCTGACAGGTAAGAAATGGACTGATAAGGTATATCTTTCTCATACTGGCCACCCAGGTGGACAGCGGGCTACTACTCCCCGCCAGATCAAAGAAAAGTCAGCCGGCAAGATCGTTGAAATGGCTGTAAGAGGAATGCTTCCTAAAAACAGACTAGGCAGAAGGTTATTTCACAATTTATATGTTTACAACGGTGCTGAACATCCACATGCAGCTCAGCAACCAAAAGAAGTAAAATTGTAAACTGACTCCGTTTTAACGAAAACAATCAAGCTTACTATAAATTTCACGCAGCTTTAAGCTAATTGCTGAGGCTAACAACAAACATATGGAAGTTGTCAATACAATAGGTAGAAGAAAAACATCGGTTGCTAGGGTATATCTCACTCCAGGTAAGGGAGATATTACAGTTAACCACCGGAATTACAAAGAATATTTTGCATCAGAAATTCTGCAAACGATCATTAACCAGCCGTTCAACACTGTACAAGCTGTAGGATCTTTTGATATCAATGCCAATGTAGCCGGTGGCGGTACTACCGGTCAGGCAGAAGCGTTGAGAATGGCTATTGCAAGAGCGCTTTGCGGAGTAAATGCTGAATACCGTCCTGCCTTGAAAAAAGAAGGTTTCTTAACAAGAGATCCTAGAATGGTAGAACGTAAGAAATACGGCAGAAGAAAAGCCCGCAGAAGATTCCAGTTCAGCAAGCGTTAATAGGTATAAAATGATGAATGAAGTAATCATTCATCGGTGTTTATTAGTTAACAAACAAGCCTTGCTTGCAGAGACCGATGCAAGGCTTACCTGCTTATGGAGCAGGTTCTTTATTTTACATTAACATTTTAACAAACAAAAAATGGCTCAACTACAGTACAAGGATCTTCTAGATGCAGGTGTGCACTTTGGTCACCTTACCAGAAAGTGGGACCCAAGGATCGCTCCATATATTTTCATGGAGAAGAATGGCATTCACATCATTGATTTAAATAAAACCTTATCTCTTCTCGAAGAAGCTTCTAACGCTATCAAGCAAATTGTACGCTCTGGCAGAAAAGTAATGTTTGTAGCTACTAAGAAGCAAGCACAAGAAGTAGTAGCAGATGAAGCAAAAAGGCTAAAAATGCCGTATGTAACTGAAAGATGGTTAGGTGGTATGCTAACTAACTTTGCTACTGTTCGCAAGTCTCTGAAAAAAATGTCTTCTATTGAGAAGATGATGAAAGAAGATACTTTCACCAACATGGCAAAGCGGGAGAGACTGATGGTAACCCGTGAGAAAGAAAAGTTACAAAAAATATTAGGAGGTATAGCTGACCTAACCCGTTTACCAGCTGCTTTGTTTATAATTGATGTGAAAAGAGAACACATTGCTATTGCAGAAGCGCACAAATTAGGTATACCCGTATTTGCTATTGTAGATACAAACTCTAATCCTGAAGTGGTAGACTTCCCAATTCCGGCTAACGATGATGCCTATAAGTCTATAGCTATCATTACTCAGGCTATTGGCAGAGCTATTGAAGAAGGCTTACAGGAAAGAAAGAAAGACAAAGACGATCAGAAGTTGCAAGAGGAAGAAGAAACTAAGCGTCAAGTAGATAATGCTAGCAGAAAACAAGCTCCTGCGGCTGTAGCTGCAGAAACTGACGAAACAGAAGCTGAGGCAACAGATACTGAAGATAACGCATAATCCGGATTTTATTCTGGATATATCTATACCTGCTCCGCAGGGTACAAATTGAACATTGAGCTTAATAATTCAGTGTTCAATTTTTTTTAACCAATGATCAGATCAAACTAAATTATAAACCAAAACTTTACCGATAATGGCTATTACAGCACAAGACGTAAATAAACTAAGACAAATGACCGGCGCAGGTATGATGGATTGCAAAAAAGCATTAGCCGAAGCAAATGGTGATTTCGAAGCTGCCATCGATATTCTAAGGAAAAAAGGACAAAAAGTATCTGCCGCCCGTTCTGACAGACAAACTTCTGAAGGTGCCGTATTTATAAAAGTAAACGATGCTGGCACAAAAGCTACTTTATTAGCATTAGGTTGTGAAACTGATTTTGTTGCCAAAAACGAAGAGTTCCAGAGATTAGGAAATACAGTATTAGATGCTGCTGTAAAAAATGATATGGACACAGCAGGCGAAGTATTGGCCCTGCATGTAGATGGCCGCCCTATAGCCGAACACCTGACAGATTTGATTGGTAAAATTGGTGAGAAAATAGAGATTGTATCCTATGAGAAAGTAGAGGGCGAGAAAATAGTGCCTTATGTTCACTCAAATGGTAAATTAGGCGTACTGGTGGCACTAAAAAATACTGGTGGTGCTGACGTAACAGAAGCTGGTAAAGATGTAGCGATGCAGATTGCAGCTATGCGCCCAGTAGCCGTAGATAAAGATGAAGTAGATGCAGCAACTGTGCAGCGGGAAATTGAAATTGGTAAGGAGCAAGCTCGTGCAGAAGGCAAACCAGAAGCTATGCTGGAGAAAATAGCCATGGGCAAGCTAAATAAATTCTATAAAGACAGCACTCTGTTAAATCAGGAATTTGTGAAAGATAGCTCTAAAACTGTAGCCCAAATGCTAGACAACATTCATAAAGGGTTAACTGTCTCATCCTTCAAGAGAATCCAAATTGGTTAAAACAAACCACACTATAGTAAAAAGCCCTCAATGGAGGGCTTTTTTATTCCTTTACTTATGCATTTCCGTAAACTTTAATAATTGGTTCACGCAGTACTTTAGCCTTGTCTGAAAGAGTAAAGTACATGATTTCTGCTACTTCTTCTGGTTTAACCCAGTCACTAAAGTTGGCATCTGGCATAGCGGAGCGGTTTTGTGGGGTATCTAAGATGCTGGGTACAATCACAGAAGTAATGATATTCTTTTTTTTACCTTCGGCATTCAGCATTTTAGCAAACTCAAAAATTAGGGATTTGGAGAGGGCATAAGCCATCATATCTTTACCTGCTTCCGGCATAAGGGCTGGGCGGGCTCCTACCAGAAAAATATGTCCACCAGTTGCTTGAGTAGCCATTTGTGCAAATATTTCTCTGGCTAAATAAAAAGCAGATTCAAAATTCAGTGAAAAAAGTTTCCTCAATTGTTCTCCCGGTGTCTGCTGCAGATTACCCATAGCAAAACCACCTACCAGTAGGGCAGCCACATCAATAGTGCCATTTTTCTGTATGACCTGGCTAACAAATTGCTTTACTGCATTTTCATCTGTTACATCTACTTCGTACTTCTGGAACCCCGGAGTATTGTCAAAATTCTTTATTCTGTTGTGCTCATGTGCTGATACAGTGCCTGCTACGGTAAGGCCATGATCCAGAAAGTTTTGTATAACTGCCTGACCTAGGTTGCCGGTTGCACCAGTCACAATTGCCATTTGCTTTGCCATAATATAAGTATAAGTTTAGGTATGTTTAGTTAGCACGAATATAGAGAACATAGTTTTTCTAGCTATCCTTATGATAAAGTATTTTTTACCTAAAATCTTAACCTATTTATTTCTTGGGAATCATCTACAAAAAATAAAAATGCTAGGGTATATAAGCAAAAAGCGTAAGACTTTTGCCTTACGCTTTTTGCTAAACCAGTTTAATGGGTATTAAACAGTGGCCGTTTGTAATATATCGGTTACCTCTGTATAAGGCAAGTTCCAGGCTTCAGATACACCTTTGTATACAACTTCTCCTTTAACTACATTCAAGCCAAGCTGTAATTCTTTATTTTCCTGGCAAGCTTTCTGCCAGCCTTTGTTAGCCAATTGAATAGCATATGGCAGGGTAGCATTAGTTAAGGCAAGAGTAGAAGTATACGGTACGGCACCTGGCATATTAGCTACACAGTAATGCACTACATCATCAATAATAAACGTAGGATTTTCGTGAGTGGTAGGCTTGCAAGTTTCAATACAGCCCCCTTGGTCTACAGCTACATCAACCAACACCGTTCCAGGACGCATCATTTTTAGCATGTCTCTGGTAACCAAGTGTGGGGCCTTAGCGCCAGGAATTAAAACGGCCCCAATAATTAAGTCAGAAACTTTGATACGGTCGCGGATATTGTATTCATTGGACATCATGGTATCCACATTAGCAGGCATGATATCATCCAAATAGCGCAGACGTGGCAGACTCACATCCATAATAGTAACATGAGCACCTAAACCGGCGGCCATCTTAGCTGCTTGTGTGCCTACAATACCGCCCCCCAAAATAAGTACACGTGCAGGAGGTACGCCAGGTACACCGCCTAATAAAATTCCTCTTCCCTTCAGAGGTTTCTCCAAGTAATGAGCTCCTTCTTGAATAGCCATCCGGCCAGCTACTTCCGACATAGGCACTAACAAAGGCAAACTTCTATCGGCTTTCTCCACAGTTTCATAGGCCAAGCATACTGCTTTTCTGGCGATCATGGCATGCGTAAGTTCTTCAGAAGAGGCAAAGTGGAAGTAGGTAAACACTAATTGATTTTCCTTTATCAGGTTGTATTCCTGGGCGATAGGTTCCTTTACCTTAATGATCATTTCTGCAATTCCATATACTTCTTCTATGGTTGGTAGAATAGTAGCTCCCGCAGTTCTATAATCTTCATCTGAAAAACCACTGCCTACTCCGGCATTGGTTTGTACATACAAGGTATGCCCGTGTTTTCTTATTTCAGCCGCCCCGGCAGGTGTTAACGCTACCCGGTTTTCGTTGTTTTTTATTTCTTTTGGAACACCAATGATCATGGTTAAGATCGATTATGAGTTTGAAAATGAAGTCTGCAAATATAGGCATAAGTGGCCAGTATTCCCTATGGGGTTTGCCTTTTTGTCAGGCAACCTCTCCTAGAAGGCATGCTCGCATAGTATATTTTATTGGGAAATATTACGCTTTAGGTTACCCCTGTTTTTGGGATGTTTAGAGAGTGGTATTGCATTTGTATTTACCCTAATACCTATAAATGATTGCAATAAACTAATAAGATTGACATGAGAAAAATACTAGGAATACTCTTGTTTGCTGCATGTACCTCTACAGCAAGTATGGCACAGAAACCAAATAAGCCAATACCAGAGCAGGTAGCTATGCGGTTCAGTAGCAAATTCACTCACATCCGGCAGGTGGAATGGAGCACAGCAGACAATGATACATACGAAGGCAGGTTTCAGGACAAAGGAGTAGTTAAAAAGGTGGTGTATTCAAATGCAGGCCAATGGCTGGTTATTGAAAGTTCTGCTTCTGAAAATGAGATTCCGCAAGTGGTTAGCCGTTCGTTATCCCAAAATTTTCCGGGATATGAGGTAAGTCAGGCTACCCGGATGGAGCTATTTGGCAAGGGAATAGCCTTTCGGATCAGAGTTAGAAATGGAAATGGTTCTCTTGATGTAGAGATAGATACAAGAGGAAATGTGCGAAGACGGATAGAAGTAGTAGAAGTATATGAAGATCATCCCCATCACCACGATTGCCATCACCATCATGATCATTGTGACCATCACAAACATAAAGACAAGCACAAGTATAAACATGGTAAAGGACATAAACACCATACCCATGATGACGATGATGATTAATAGGGTATATAAAAAGAGCCGTTTCCTACGGCCTTTTTAGGTTAAAAAAGGATTGTACTTTTTTTCTACACCAATGGTAGTAGGATTACCGTGTCCAGGATAGACGGTAACATCATTGCCTAATGGAAACAACTTGGTTTGGATGCTCTTGATGAGTGTATGAAAATTTCCTCCGGGTAAATCCGTGCGGCCAATACTCCCTTGAAATAAAACATCTCCGCCTATGCAAAATTTTTCTTCTTTCCTATAAAAAGCAATATGCCCAGGCGCATGACCAGGTACAAACAATACTGCTAACGAAGAGTTGCCAAATTTTACCATATCACCTTCTTCCAGAAAATGATCGGGCAATGTAGGCTCATATTGGGCAAAACCATAGGAAGAAGCATAGCTTTCTACGGACCTAAGTACTGGTTCATCAGCTTTGTGAATGTATAGGTCAACTTTATACGTATGCTTTACAAAAGCATTGCCGAGTACATGGTCTATATGACAATGCGTATTCAGTAGGTATTTTACTTGTAATTGATTGGATTGAATAAAATCTGTTAACTCCTGTTTTTCTTGTTTCTCGTAACAACCAGGGTCAATAATGACACACTCCCGGGTTTCGTCAAACAGCACATACGTATTTTCCTCAAAAGCATTAAAGGTAAATGTGTGGATCTGAATCATAGTAAATGAATGTATTAGATACGATAGCCTACTTGTATAACAAGAAAATAGTTGGTTTTTTGTGCAAATCTGGTTTGTTTTCTTTCCATTCCTTTGCCGTCATAGTCCGGATAAACTCATCAGGAGCGGTTATGTTTGAAGCAATACAGAGCAGCGTAGCAGGCTGGCAATGGGTAAGTAAATCTTCCAGCAGCTGGTTGTTCCGGAAAGGGGTCTCCATGAAAATTTGTGTCTGGTTTTTTTGTAAAGCCTCTTTTTCCATCTGCCGGACTGTCCTGGCCCTTTCTCCTTTGTCAATAGGCAGATACCCATGAAATACAAAAGATTGCCCACTAAAGCCAGAAGCCATTAATGCCAGTAAAATAGAGGAGGGGCCCACTAAAGGAATAACGCGGATGCCTTGTTCATGAGCCAGTTTTACGGCAAGTGCTCCAGGGTCGGCTATTCCTGGGCACCCAGCTTCAGAAATAACCCCTACATTTTTGCCTTCCTTCAATAAACTAAAGTGTTTCCGGATGTCATTGAGTACAGTATCTTTATTAAGCTCATAAAATTGGATATCATCAATTACCTTTCCCGTTTGCAGCTCGCCAATAAAACGCCTGGCCGTTCGTATATTCTCCACAAAAAAATGATCTGTTTGTATAATTACTTCTTTAATTTGAGAGGTAAGCACCTGACTATTAGTGCCAGGGGCGAGTACTGTCGGAATCAAATAAAGTTGTCCTTTTTTTATGCTCATGTACAAATAGTTTTATCCAACAAAAGAAATAAAAACAATCTGGTTTTTGTTAATTTATAAACCATTCTCCCTTTACGTAATTATGCAAGGAATAGGTAAAATGCTTATTGTAGTGGGTATTGTTTTACTCATCGCCGGATTATTTTTTGTTTTCTCTCCGAAGATACCTTTTCTGGGTAAGCTTCCAGGAGACATTATGGTTAAGAAAGAAAACTTTACTTTTTTCTTTCCTCTGGCTAGCAGTATCCTACTAAGTGTACTCATTTCTTTGATTTTATATCTCGTCAGAAAGTTTAGCTAATCTCTATTAGGATTAAATATAACTTTACTTATAATTTATTGCTGTATTTGCGTAAAAACTAATATCTTCAATGCTTAACCTATACGCATTAGATGTTTTTAGCATGAGTGAAGAACAAAAAATAAACCGCAGAAATTTTGTAAAAAGTACAAGCGTAGCCAGCCTTGGGTTAGGTTTAGCTACTACCGATTTTTTAGAGTCTATACAGCCCAAGGCCAAAAATAAGCTACCTCAATGGAAAGGCTTTAATCTTCTGGATTTTTTCTCACCAGACCCGGCTAAGTCCCGTAATGGCACGACAGAGGAACATCTGAAATGGATAGCAGACTGGGGTTTTAATTTTGTGCGTTTACCTATGGCCTATCCGCACTATTTGAAAATAGACCATAGTAAAAATATTACACCAGACGAAGTATATCGCATAGATGAGCAAGCCGTGGATAAAATTGATCAATTAGTGTCTACCGCACATAAGCATAACTTGCATGTAAGCCTGAATTTGCACCGGGCCCCAGGATATTGTGTAAATGCCGGATTTTATGAGCCTTATAACTTATGGACCGACCAGGCAGCCTTGGATGCATTTTGTTTTCACTGGAATATGTGGGCGAAGCGGTATAAAAATGTGTCTTCTAAAAAAATAAGCTTCGATCTGGTAAATGAGCCCAGTATGCGGGAAGATATGAACGATCAGCACTCCAAACGCAGTACAGTGCCCGGCGATGTATACCGGAAAGTAGCCAAGGCAGCATCCGAAAGTATCCGCAAAGAGAATAAAAACCACCTGGTAATTGCCGATGGCAATGATGTAGGTACCAAAGTAATTCCAGAGATTACTGACCTGAATATTGCTCAAAGCTGCCGGGGGTATCACCCGGGAATTATATCTCATTACAAAGCTCCTTGGGCTAATAAAGATCCGGACAGTTTGCCAGAACCCAAGTGGCCAGGGCAGGTTGGAGATAAATACCTGAGCCGCCAGATGCTAGAGGAGTTTTATAAACCTTGGATTGAATTAGTAAACAAAGGCGTTGGGGTACATTGTGGCGAATGTGGCTGCTGGAACAAGACTCCTCACGATGTATTTCTGGCTTGGTTTACAGATGTACTTGCTATTTTGTCTTCTAACGGAATCGGGTTTGCCTTGTGGGAATTCCGGGGAGATTTTGGTATTCTGGATTCTGGAAGAGCAGATGTAAACTATGAAGACTGGCATGGCCACAAACTGGACCGGAAACTACTGGAACTTTTGAGAAAACAATAGCAGGGCTACCAGCTATTTTACAAAACAGCCTCTTTATATCAAGGGGCTGTTTTTTTCAATTGTATATCTACAATATTAAGCATAAAAGCAATAAATACCGTAATATCTTTATTGGACGTACTCTCATCCAGTATTTTTAACTTAATGTCTACCAGTTGTTTGCGCGTCTTATGCTGAATTGCATTAGCAAAATGATTCAAAGCAGCTACAACACGTTGCTCAGCCTGAATCTTCGATTCCAGGAACAAATATTTGCCGGCAAGTACACCTGGTAACTCCTTTTCTAGTTGGGGAATGTGCTTCATTAAGTTAAATTTATTATGGGTGTATCAAATTAACTACGTAGTAAATACTGAATCGTTACCCAGATAGTACTGATTTTTAGATGAATAAAATAAATTGCAAGATGAAGGATAAGGAAAAATGGATGAACGGTCAAAATAAGGTAAGTTTCTTTTTATCCAACGGTTAAGTGTTTCAATTGCTTTCCCTAAAGAAGTCTATTACATAGCTTTGCTTTCTTCTGAAAGTAATTTATCCATAAACAAATTGAATTCTTCAACAAAGGCTTCATAATAATTACCAGTTCCTGGCCCGCTAAATCCAGTGTGTATCTTGCGGACTTTACCTGTTTTATCTATAAAGATGGTAGTAGGAAAAGATATTACCTGGTTAAGCATAGGCAAAGATTTAGACGCTGATTCAGTCTCAGAGGTGCCGGCGATAGCAAAGTCGTAGCCTACTTTTAACCTTTGTTTCATCTGCTGTACACGTTTCCGGGCATATCCCAGGTCTGGTTTTTTTTCATAGGCCAGTCCAATAATTTCTACTCCCCGGTCTTTGTTCTTCTCATACCAAGGTGCCAGAAACTTAGTTTCATCCATACAATTCGGGCACCAGGTACCGAATAACTGTAAAATGACCACTTTACCCTGATATTTGGGTTTACTTAAATGGATACTATCTTCATCGGATCCGGGAAAGCTGAAATCAATGGTTGTATAGCCGTCTTTTAAGAAGGTAAGACTAGAAGGATCTGGTAAGACAGCATTCGCATCTTTACTAGCAGACCAACTACGGCCTTTGGCCTTGCCAGACCAGAACTTTCCATTGACCAGGCTGTCTCCTTGTATGGTAGCGGTTAGTACATAGGCATGCTCTCCGTCAAAGGTAGATAGTTTCATTTCATTGCCTGCTACTACACCATCCAGATAGCGGTAATCGCCGGTGCGGGTAAGTACGGTACCTGTAAGTTTAGCACCTTGCTGGTCAAACACGCCGATAGAAATTAAAGAATCTGGCCGGTCGGCAAAACGGATGGCATATTTTCCAGTAATGTTGGCGGCAGGTTGTTTATCGTTTGTTTCAAAACGGTAATCTTGGCCATAGGCAGCCCGGAAAGGAATCTGGTAGTTTTCAGCGTAATTTTTTATCCAGACCCCTTCTATGGTAGTATTGGTAAACTTTCCGGCGATTTGTGCATCGAAAATATGCATAGGTATATAAATTGAGTCACCTTTGGTAAGTATACTGTCTAGTTCCAGACGTTCACCTGCATTGATCAGATACATACGGAAACTACCTTCGGCATTTTTTTCCACTTCAAACGTGAAGGGCAACTCTTGCTCTGGTAATGTAAGTACACCTCGCCATTGGCCAGTTGTAAGGCTAGCAGCATTCTCTGGCGGCGTGCAGCAAACAACCGTAATTACCAGCAAAAGCAGGAGTAATCCTTGAAAGACAGAGGTTTTCACAATAAGAATGAGTTATATTACTAAACTATATCTATACTTATTCTACTTTACTAAAAAGAGAATTTAACGATTCTGCCAAGGTTGGATGTGCAAGGACAGCATCTCTTAATTTGGGATAGGGCAGTTTGCCCATCATGGCTATCTGGATCATCGACATAACTTCTCCCCCTTCTATGCCCAATATGGCGGCTCCCAGAATCTGGCTGGTTTCTGCATCTATTACTGCTTTCATCATACCCTGCATATGGCCTGTTTCAATAGCTCTGGCAACATATTTCATAGGAAACACAGCCGTCTTAATGGTAAAGCCCTGCTTCCGTGCTTCTTTCTCGCTCAATCCTATTCTGCCAAGCTGAGGATCCGTGAATACGGTATAAGGTATCATACGATCCTTTGTGGTAGCATTTTCTTTTTCTAGTAGGTTTTTTTCAACAATCCGGTAATCATCGTAGGAAATATGCGTGAATTCTGGTCCTCCTTTAATATCACCCAATGCATAAATTCCGGCCTGATTAGTTTCCAGTTGCTCATTTACTACAATATATCCCTTGTCATTGATCTTTACTCCGGCTGCATCCAGGTTCAAAGCTTTCGTATTGGGCCTAGTACCAACCGCTACTAAAAGATGAGAACCTTGTACTGTTCGAGTTTTTCCATCTTCCATGAGTGTGAGTTCTATACCTCCAGAGGAACTTCTGGCAACTTTAGTAACTTCTGTATTAAAAAACAAATGAATTTCTTCCTGCTGCAAAATAGCGGCTAATTCTCCGGCAATATCTGGGTCTTCGCGACTTAGTAGCTGGGAGCCATGTTCCAGAATACTCACTTGGCTACCAAAACGCTTGAACATCTGCCCGAATTCAAGGCCAATATAGCCTCCTCCCATAATTAACAGATGTTCTGGTAGGTCTTCCAATTCAATTATGGAAGTAGACGTTAAATAGGTAACATCGGATAAACCCTCGATGGCAGGTATCATAGGAGAACTACCACAATCTATAAATATATTTTCTGCCTGTATTTGCTGGCTTCCGCCCTCCGTTAATTTTATTTCAAGCACCTTGCTGCTAGTAAAGTTGGCTTCACCCCGGATAAGGGTTAGGTTTTCTGCTTTATCCAGGCTATCCTGCACACTCTTGCGAAATTGCTCTACAATTTTATCTTTCCGTTTTTTTACTTCCTTCATATTCACTTTTACTTCTCCGGTATGCACTCCATATTCACCGGAGCGGCGGGCCTGATAAGCCATTTGAGCAGAAGCCAGCAAGGTTTTAGTGGGCGTACATCCATAATTGATGCAAGTGCCACCCAGATAGTTCCGTTCAATAATAGCTGTTTTCCGGCCTTTACCAGCTAATGCCAGGGCAAGAGGTTTGCCTGCCTGTCCAGCACCAATAATAATAGCATCAAACGTTTCAGGGGGCAGATTTGTCATAATACAGGGTGGTTTCTATCTATAGAACAACGGGAGCAGGTGGTATTTGTTTGATCAAATGTATTGAGCAGGCTATGATTACCTATTACTAGTAACTTTTGCGAATAGGCCAGACAAGTTATATTGCTACTACTCAACGTTTTGAATGAGAGCGGCTTTGGCTTTCCAGTTTCTTTTTTCCAGTATCCGGACATTTGGTATGTTTTTCAGGCTATGCAGGTAGGTTAATAAAAGCGGTAGCTCCTGGTCAGTTAACTCACCATTGTATTCTGTTGGATAAATTACATTCCCATAGTTTCTTTTTGCTTTGGATGGGGTGTCATCCACAATTAGTACACGTTCAAGTGAATACCCTCGCTTTGTAACCTTCTTTAGTACTTTTATATAGTTATAATGGTTGAAATAATCTACATAGTGGTCAAGGTTAAAGACATGTGTAGTGGCACAAAAGGTACACCGGCTTCTTCCCCATACAAAAGCTAAGGCTATATTTGACGGAATAATTTGCTTTACAATAGCTTCCACATAATCATCGGAAGCAGAAGACCAAATAGCTAAGGTAAAGTGCTGATTACAGCCTCGGATGAATTCTTCCAGGTAAGGCCGTTTATACACATAATAACCTAACACTTGAAAATCAGGTGGCCTGGATAAAGGATTTTCAGTAGCATAAATTAGGGTTTCATCTAAATCCAATATCAACAAAATTTTATCATCTGGTGCTTTACGTTTACCAGTCATAGAGATAAAGGGTTTACAGGCCATACCTGCATGTCAATTTTCCTGTTGAAAGGAAGTGTTTATCCTAAGGCTACATCCAGAGTCATCATCACACCAAAACCTAGTAAGGTAGCCAGAGTAGTCCAGTCAGTATTATCAGCTAGTTGAGACTCTGGAATTAATTCTTCTACTACCACAAATATCATGGCACCAGCGGCAAAAGACAAAGCATACGGAAGCACGGCCTGCATATGAATAACCAACAAGGCGCCAATAACTCCGGCAATAGGTTCGACAATACCAGACATTTGCCCATAAAAAAAGGCTTTGGATCTTTTCATGCCTTCGCGGCGCAAGGGGACTGAGACAGCCGTGCCTTCCGGAAAATTTTGCAAACCAATGCCAATAGCTAATGCAATTGCGCTACCCAGGGAAGCAGAAGGTAAATCATGGCTTACTGCACCAAAAGCTACTCCTACAGCTAAGCCTTCGGGTATGTTATGCAGCACAATAGCCAGCACCAACAATATGCTCCGGCGGAAACCGGTTTTGGGTCCTTCGGATTTTTGAATATCAAAACCCGGATGCAGGTGCGGCAGAAGCTTGTCAATTAAAAATAGAAATAGGCCTCCGGTCATAAAGCCAATTAAGGCTGGGGCCCAGGAAGGTAGGCTACTTCCATTTTGCTCACTCATCTCAATAGCCGGTGCCAGTAGAGACCAGAAGCTAGCAGCGATCATTACGCCTGCCGCAAAGCCCAGCATACAATCCAGGGCTTTCTGATTAAACTTTTTGAAAAAAAACACTAAGGCTGCTCCAAGTGCAGTTACTCCCCAGGTAAATAAGGTAGCAATTAACGCTTGTACCGCAGGATGTAAAGGGGCTAATACGGAGGTAATATATTCCATGTTTGGTTACGGCTGTACAGATATAGGTTTGTGTGCAAAAATTGTGTTAAATAAATACACTTCTTGCTAAAATAGAAATATTGCAGCTGTTATTTATGAAATATTCAGGGATTGTTACTTAGTTACACAAAATGGACGGTCTATACCGGTAAATTACCTAAGAAAATCATACGCATGCTTCAGCAGTTATCTACAAAAAACTTTACGCTTACTATTGGAACAGCTAAATACATTTTCTATATTTAACTTATCTCCAGCTATTTACCTATACCCAATAGATTTTTTAACTTGTATTAAGGCAGCTATTTATTGTCTGGCCGAAGCTAATCCGTTACTGTGCACTTACTTATTTAACCATAGAAATTTTTTATGAATGAACTTGTTATCTCGAACCTTTCGAAGACGTACTCGAATGGGGTGCAAGCTTTGAAAAATGTTAGCCTGACAATACCCAGAGGTATGTTTGGCTTACTTGGCCCCAATGGTGCCGGTAAATCTTCGCTCATGCGGACCATTGCGACCCTACAAGAAGCCGACAGCGGAAGCATCCGGCTAAATAATATAGATGTATTGCGACAAAAAGAGGACGTGCGGAAAATATTAGGTTACTTACCACAAGAATTTGGCGTGTACCCTAAAATTTCAGCGGAAACTATGCTGGATCATATCGCTACCTTAAAAGGCATCCGCAACAGCAACGAACGAAAAGAGGTAGTAGAAGCATTGCTGCAAAAAGTAAATCTATATCAGTTCCGCAAAAAAAATCTGGGTACTTTCTCCGGTGGTATGAAGCAACGGTTCGGTATCGCTCAGGCCTTAATCGGCAATCCTAAACTGATTATAGTAGATGAGCCTACCGCTGGCCTGGACCCTGCAGAGAGGAACCGTTTTCATAACTTACTTAGCGAGATTGGGTTGAATACCATTGTTATTTTGTCTACGCACATTGTGGAAGACGTTACCAATCTATGTTCGAGTATGGCTATTATTTGCATGGGAGAAGTAGTAGCACAAGGAAATCCGAATACCCTGGTAGCAAATGTTCAAGGTAAAATATGGAAACGGATAGTTAACAAGGAAGAGCTTCCTTTATATCAGAAAGAGTATCAGGTAATCTCTACACACCTGAAAGCTGGTCTCACCAATATTCATGTATACAGTGATGAACTGCCTGATTCCACTTTTGAACCGGTAGATGCTGATTTGGAAGATGTGTATTTTACCAAAATCACCGGAAATGTAGATGCTGTAGCTGTGTAAACAGCCTGTCCAACTAACTAATCTAGCCATGTTCAAAGATATTTTTCTGTTTGAATTAAAATACCGTGCCCGCCGCCCAGCAACGTACCTGTATGCATTAATCTTATTTCTGTATTTTTTTATCAGCATCATTAACGGATGGACACCAGGCAGTGAGAAAGCCTATATCAACTCTGCGTATGTAATACAGCAAGCCTTAATTATTATGTCCATTTTCGGGGTACTCATATGTTCGGCTATCATGGGTGTACCGGTATACCGCGACATAGAACACGATACCAGAAGTTATTTTCTCAGTTATCCTATCACAGAAAAAGGGTATTTGCTTGGCCGTTATGTCGGTTCCTTTGTGGTGTTGTTTCTGGTATTTTTAGCAGGCACCTTAGGTCTATTGCTTGGAGGTATTATGGGACCTTTATTCGGGTTTGAAGAAACCAGCCGTTTTGGTCCGGTAAATTTCTCTGCGTATGCAAACGGCATTATATTATTTCTGCTGCCTAATATCTTTTTCACAGGTACGTTGTTTTTTTGCCTGGTTACTCTTACCAAAAAAATTGTTGTAGCCTATACTGGCAGCATTTTGTTTTTTGTGGCCTACCTGGTAGCCAATGCCCTAACCTCGGATATTGATAAGCGTACCCTGGCAGACCTGATAGATACCTTCGGCCTGAATACGTTTCAAAATGCTACCCGCTACTGGACAGTAGTAGAGCAAAATACTTCCCTGGCTTCTCTGGAAGGAAATACCTTATGGAACCGGATTATCTGGATGAGTATGGCAGCTGTGGTGTTTGCCTATACTGTGTTCCGGTTTAATTTTCAGAGCTTTCTGGATGTAAAACTAGGCAAGAAAAAGACCATAGAATTGGATTTAGGTATCTCCAAAACATATGTGCATATTCCTGCGGCAGTGCAGAGTTTTTCTGCTTCCGGATATTTCCGTGAAATGTTCCGCCTGGCTAAGCTGGAGTTTACCAATGTTGTTACAGATATATATTTTCTGGGCATTCTGCTGGGAGGCTTACTGTTTCTTTTCTTAGATGGATGGTTTGGTTTTCCACAATTTGGTACACCTTCCTTCCCTACTACCTATTATATGCTGGAGGTGAAAGACTTCAATTATATTATTTTTATCTATATCCTGCTGATCTTTTACACAGGCGAAGTCGTGCACCGCGACCGTTCCGTACGTTTCAACCAGATTTCTGATACCCTGCCGGTGCCCAACTGGCTAATGTATGGCAGTAAATTTCTTTCTCTGGTATATATATGTCTGATGTTAGTACATATGCCACTAATCTGTGGCATATTGAATCAGGTAATTAAAGGCTATTATACCTTTGAATTTGGTAAGTATTTTACCGACTTATATTTGGTAGAATTGCCAGAGTACTTGCAACTGACCATGTTGACCTTTTTCGTGCATATTCTGGTGAACAATAAGTTTCCGGGGCATGTGGTTTCTATTGGTATATGGGTAATTATGTTCTCGCTGCGAAGTTTTGCTGAATACGATTACAACTTGTTCTTCTACAGTTATACACCTGGCTACCGCATATCCGACATGAATGGCTTTGGCCACTTTTTGAAACCACTGGCTTGGTTTAATATCTACTGGCTTCTGCTGGGTGTGCTGCTGCTTATGATCGGTAACTTACTCTGGGTAAGAGGAACAGAAGGTGACTGGCAAAACAGATTGAAATTAGCCCGCCAGCGGATAAATACACCAGTACTAGCCAGCCTGCTTACGGTAACATTTTTATGGATAGGCACAGGGTCGTATATCTACTACAATACCAGTATAGTAAATAACTATAGAACAGCAGAAGAAAATAGGAATGCCCAGGCGGAATTTGAGAAGAAGTACAGTCACCTGGAACGGTCCTTACAACCCAAAATCACAGATGTAAAACTGTATGCTGATTTGTATCCCAATGACTTCCGGGCTTCTATGCGGGCCATTTGCTTAATAACCAATAAATGGGAAAAACCCATTGATACGCTGTATATCAATAGCAATGCACCCATCAGATACCTGAAAATTAATGGTACGGCTTTGGAGCCCTTTTTTCAAGATGCTTCATTGCTACCCACAGAAGGTGTATATACGGATGCAGACCGTACCCATACAGGTTTTCTATGGTATAAATTGCCGCAGACGCTACAGCCCGGTGATACAGTGACTATGGAAACCCAGACAGAACTGGCTTACCGCGGATTTACCAATAGTGGTATTAACAGGCAAGTAGTAGAGAATGGTACTTTTTACACTGGCGGAATTCCTGCTTTCGGCTATTCTAACCAGGGAGAATTAACCAGTGACAAGGAACGAAAAAAGCGGAACTTACCAGAGAAGAAATACACCCAGCCAGCACAAGATGATGCCTGGGGCTTAGGCAACCTACTTTTCAATGACGATGCCGATTATATTACTTATGAAGCAGTAGTCAGCACCACACCCGACCAGATAGCCGTATCCCCTGGGTATTTACAGAAAAGCTGGGAGAAAAATGGCCGGAAGTATTACCAGTATAAAATGGAAGGGGAAATGGATATGTTCTTTACCGTGGTGTCTGCCCGGTATGCTGTAGCAAAAGACCAGTGGAAAGGACAGGATGGAAAGACAGTGAATATAGAAATATTCCATCATCCTACCCATACCTATAACATCGACCGGTTTATTGGTTCAGTAAAAGCCAGTATGGATTACTTCAATACTAACTTTACGCCTTATCAGTATAAGCAAATGCGTATTCTGGAGTTTCCCAGGTATGCCGGATTTGCACAGTCTTTTCCCAACACCGTACCCTATTCAGAGAGCTTTGCCTGGGTCGGAGACTTCAGCGATCCGGATAAAACAGACTATGGTTTTTATGTAACTGCCCACGAAGTAGCCCATCAATGGTGGGGTCATCAGGTAACGCCTTCTAATACCCGGGGAGCCAATCAGCTTTCAGAAACCATGGCTGAATATTCTGCTTTAATGGTGCTGAAAAAAGAATATGGGGAAGATGCCATGCAGAAGTTTCTAAAATATGCCTTGGACCGTTATCTATCCGGCCGGGCGAGCGAACGCAAATTTGAAGAAACCCTGATGCAGAACGATCAGCGGGCCTATGTCTGGTACCAGAAAGGTTCACTTATTATGTATGCCCTGGCAGATTATATTGGAGAAGATGCTGTAAACAAAGGTTTAAAAGCCTTTTTAGAAAAAGCTGCCTTCCGTCAGAAAGCACCATTTGCTACGACAGGGGAATTTTTGCCATACCTGATGAATGCTACCCCTGATTCCCTGCAGTATTTTGTGGTAGACGGCTGGGAGAATATTTGTTTGTATGAAAACCGTATAAAGGAAGCAACTTACCAGAAACTAAAAGAAAATGAATACAAAGTAAAACTAATGGTAGATACCAAAAAAATCTATTACGATGGCACAGGGAATGAACTGGCACAGGGAAAATACAAAGAGTATATAGATATAGGTATTTTTACAGAAGATGGAAAAAATAAGCAGGGCATGACCGTTAAGAAACCGCTTTATCTGAAAAAGCACTGGCTTGCTCCTGGGGAACATACGCTGGAGTTTACGGTTAAAGGCAAGCCGGGAAGAGCTGGCATAGATCCATATAATAAATTAATAGACCGTGTTCCGGATGACAACGTAAAAGATGTTTCGGAAGAATAATTAAAAAACCTGTTAGATTAAATAGTCTAACAGGTTTTTATATGTCAATAACTTTTGATGAAACTTATACTTGTACCCAGGCTTGTTTCCGGTTACTTTCAATAATTTTCTCGCACAAAATCAGTTCGCGTAAACCATCAGCAAAGGTGGGATAGGTTGGAGTAGAGGGTTGTTTGCCTTCGCGTACAGCTTTATATACTTCTTTAAATAACTGCTTAGATGTATCTGGGAAACCTTCATTGTGGCCACCAGGAAATGTAATTAATCCGGCAGCTTCACGATCTACTAAAGACGGGTCACGCATCAGCATTTGATTAGCTGTATCGCGTTTGCCCACCCACAGGTTATTTGGCGACTCAGAGCACCAATGATAGGTTTCTTTGGAGCCGGAAATTTCCAGGTCTAGGCGGTTTTTGCGTCCAGCAGAAACTTGGCTTACCGTTACTACGCCTTTGCTGCCATCGTCAAAACGGAGCATGACTGTAGCATAATCTTCCGTATTGATCGGCACTTCCTGGTAATCTTCAGGTTGCAATAGTTTGCCAGAATAAGTTTCAATGGGTTTGGTTGGCTTTTTTCTGTTTTTATGGACAGTAGCAAAATCAGCCATCACAGCTGTTACATGCAACCCGGAGATATACTCAATAATATCCATCAAATGGGAACCAATGTCGGCAATGGCACGGGATTCACCAGATTTGTCGGGCTCCAGACGCCAGTTATAATCTGTTTCATAATATAACCAGTCTTGCAGATATGTTCCGATAACCGAATGAACTTTGCCTAACTGGCCTTTTTCCCGCATTACTTTCATATGCCGCACCAGCGGATAATAGCGTAGATTGAAGTGTACGGCATTTACTAACCCAGTTTTTGCAGCCAGCTCTACCAGTTCTTTTGCTTCAACGGATGTATTGGAAAGTGGCTTTTCACAGACTACATGTTTGCCGGCCTGCAAGGCACTTTTAGCCATGGGGTAGTGTAAAAAGTTAGGCGTACAAATATGTACACATTGTATATCCGGATCAGCAAGCATCGCCTGAAAATCTCCATAGGATTTTTCAATGCCTAGGCTCTGTGCTTTTGCTCTGGCATAATCGTCACTAAAGTCGTTAATGGCTACCACTTCTACATCGGGTAAACGGCGGAGGGCCTCAATATGAGCAGGTCCAATAAAACCTAAGCCTGCTACACCCACTTTAATTTTATTTGTCATGTGTATTAGATGATTTACAAAGCCAAATATATTCTATTTTCTATTGAGGTCAAGCAAAATTTCCTCTTAATTCATCGGGCTATTGCCAAAGGTTTACTGGATGAAAAGAATAGCAGCGGATAAAAAATGCTGTTTTATTGAAAATTAAAGTCAAAATATTTATAAAATTTTACAAGCAATATCTATTTCTGTTAACTTTAATGGGCTATAAATAAGAGTCTAGGTATTTGCAAGTACTCCTCTTCTATTTAAGCACTATCGTACACTTAACTTCCTTTCAAGCATGATAAAGGCAATATCTCTCTTGCTTCTGGCGATAACCTTTTATAGTTGTGGACCTTCCAGGACAAAAGACAACACCAATGCATCCACTACTAGTGATACAACCTTGAGTATTGTTCAGGATACAGCTGCACATACCATTTCAGTGTTCAGGAAAGGAGGGAAGGAGTTAATACTTACTCAGAATGCCAAACCAGATTTCCGGCCCTATTTGCATCCAATAATGGCTCCAGATGGCAAGGGAACCCTTACAGAGTATAGCCCAGGCCATCACAAACATCAGACTGGACTTTACTGGGGCTTCACCAGAGTAAATGGCCGCGACTATTTTCATCATCCGGAAGGCAGTTACTGGCGCAGAGTAGAAGCCAAAGTTATTGACGGAACAACACAGGAAGTACGGTGGCAAACCGTGTATGACCTGCTCGATTCCACTGGCAAAGCCGTGCTCACTGAAACACAAACCTGGGCTATGCGGGAGCAGAATGGCAAATTTCTATTGGATCTGGAATGGAGAGGAGAAGCAAAAACAGAAGTAACCATTGGCAAATACGACTATGGTGGCTTGTTCTTACGCATGCCTTGGAGGGAAGGAATTAAAGGAGAAGTAGTAAATGCCGCCCGGCAACGAAATGAGAAGGCAGAAGGACAAAAAGCAATGTGGGTGGATGTAGGCATGCAAGTAGAAGGCCGCGAAGACCTAGCTCATATTGCCATTTTTGATCATCCGGAAAATAAAGGCTATCCACAACCATGGCGTGTCGATGGGCAATTAGGTATTGGTCCGGCAAGAGCCAGAATGGGTGATTGGAAGATTAATAAGGGTGAAACAGAGATTATTCGTCATCAATTGGTAGCCTATACTGGAGAGTTAAACGATGTAGAACTCAATGGGCTTTATGGCGAGTTCTCTGGTAATAATTCTACCTATTCCACTGCAGCTTTGTGGAACATAGCCCAGCAAGAAGGCCGAGATGCTAAGTTTCTCAAACCTCAGGAAGCAGTAGATGCAATGACTGTTAAAGATGGGTTCCAGGTAAATGTCTGGGCTTCTGAACCGATGATTACGCAGCCAATGGCTTTTTGCTGGGACGATAGAGGCCGGCTCTGGATAGCTGAAAATCGTGATTATGAATCCCGTGGACATGGCTTTTCTAACGCTGGCGATAGCCGCATTTTGATTTTGGAAGATACTAACCGAGACGGTGTAGCCGATAGCAAAAAGGTATTTATGGAAGGCTTGGCTTTCCCAGCAGCCATTGCTGTAGGTTTTGATGGCGTGTTTATTGGTGCCCCACCCAACTTACTTTTTGTTCCAGACCGCAACGCAGACGACAAAGCCGATGTCAATGATATTGAAGTACGGCTCACTGGCTGGGGCATTCGGGATAGGCATGAGACATTAAACAGCTTGCACTGGGGGCCTGATGGATGGCTTTATGGCTTACAAGGCTTTGCCACCCCTTCGAAAGTGAGAAAACCTACAGGAAAAGGCAAATTATACAAACATAAAGACCCCTTTCCAGAAGACATTTTGGAAGGCGAAGGGGTAGATATTAATGGCGGGGTATGGAGGTATCATCCAACGAAAGATAAGTTTGAAGTAGTAGCACACGGTTTCAGCAACCCCTGGGGAATAGATTATGATGCCAAAGGCCAGTTGTTTATGAGTGCCTGCGTCATTCCGCATATGTGGCATGTGGTTCCAGGGGGTATTTATCACCGCCAGGGCGGGCAGCATTTTAATCCATATGTCTACAGCGATATCCGCACCATCACCGATCATAGCCACCGTTCGGCACATGGAGGAGCCCGTATTTATCAATCCGACGCTTTTCCAGAGATGCACAAAGGGCGCATCTTTATGGCCAATATTCATGAACATGCCATCTTATCGGATGTACTGGAGGCTAAAGGATCCGGGTTTAAAGCCCGACATGGCGACGATTTCCTGATGGCAAATAATGCCCAGTGGATTGGCTTTAGTGTGGAAATTGGCCCAGATGGAGGGTTATATGTATTAGACTGGCACGATGCAGACATTTGTGGGCAGGACGTGTTGAATCAGGAGACCGGCAGAATTTTCAGAGTTACTCCCAAAGAATCTTTAGCGCAGAACTTTGAAGGCCGCTATGCTGACCTGAGCAAAATGACGGATAAGCAATTGGTAGATCTGCAAACCAGCAAAAGCGACTGGCATGCCCGTAGGGCCAGAGTGATTCTGCAAAACAGGGCTGTGCAAGGAAAGTTACAAACAAATACACATGAAAGTCTACGTACAATCTTCCATAATAATCAAAATCCGGACGTTCGTTTACGGGCTATGTGGGCGTTGCATGTCACAGATGGATTTAAAGGCAATCAATTAACCGCAGCCTTAGCAGATAAAAATGAGTATATCCGTGCCTGGGCCATACAATTACTGTGTGAAGATCAATCTCCTTCAAAAGAAGCATTAACTGCCTTTCATCAGATGGCTGGTAAAGATACTTCACCAGTAGTCCGGTTGTATCTGGCTTCCGCTTTACAACGAATAGCGGAAGAATCACGCTGGCAAATTGCAGGTGAATTAATGCAGCATGCAGAGGACTCTGCAGATCATAACCTTCCAAAAATGATCTGGTATGGCATGGAATCCTTAGTAGCTAAAAATCCGCAACGCGCTCTAGCAATAGCTTCTCAAAGCAAAATTTCTATGTTAGCTCAATTTACTGCCAGACGTACCGTAGATGCCGATGCCCTGGAGGTATTGGCTGCTGCTATTGGAAAAGCACCTTCAACTCAACTCTACTTAATGGAAGGAATGCGAGATGGCTTGGAAGGCCGCTATGATTTAACAGCTCCTGCAAACTGGAAACCAATATATGCCAGTCTGCAAAAATCTACTTCTGCTGTGGCCCAGTTAGCTGGAGAAATAGCCGGAAAGTTTGGTGATACAGAAGCTGCCAAACAAGCACTAGTTACTTTGAAAGATAAAAATGCCACGTTGGAAAACCGCAGGAGAGCCTTGCTGATGCTAACTGCCCGGCAGCGAAAAGAACTTCCTAAAGAACTGCCCTCTTTGTTAGAAGACAAAACTTTACGGATAGATGCGATCCGGGCTATAGCCAGTTATGATCAGGAAGACCTAGGAAAATTGCTGTTGAAGCAGTACAAGACTTTTAGTCAGGAAGAGAAGCTGGAAGTTGTGCAAACTTTATCATCCCGCCCGGCTTATGGATGGTTGTTAACCAAAGCAATTCAAGATAAATCTGTCCCAAAAACAGAGGTGCCTGCCTATGTAGCCAGACAATTGCGCCGGGTAGTGGGTAGCGGGTTTGTAGAAGTATGGGGACCGATAGATGGATTAGCTGCGGGTGAGCAAGCGGCAGAGTACACCAGGTACCGGAAACTATTAACCGATAAAAATTTGCTTGCTGCTAATGCACAAAAAGGACGGGCAGTATTTGGGCGTACTTGCGGTAGTTGCCATAAAATGTATGGAGAAGGCGGGAATATCGGCCCAGATATAACTGGCTCTAACCGGGGGAATGTAGAGTATTTGCTCAGCAACATTCTTGACCCAAGCGGCGAAATACAAGATGATTATAAACTTGTAGTCATTACTACCCGCGATGGCCGTACCTATAGTGGTAATATTGCTGGCGAAAATGAACGGCAGGTAACGCTACGTATAGTCGGGCAAGAGGCCGTAGTAGTAAATAAAGCAGATATTCAATCACGTGAAGTTACACCAGTATCCATGATGCCTACCGGTTTATTCAAGAACTTGTCGGATACAGAAATTCTAGATTTAGTAAAGTATTTACGTACGGTAGAGCAGGTAGCTATGCCATAATTTACAAGTAGCCTTGTTTTATTATGAGTTGAAGAGTAAAAACAATCCTGCATAGCCTACAAAATTGAAATAAGCAGTCGAGATAATACATAGAAACGAAAGAATCCCTTGTTATAAAAAATATTTTTTATAACAAGGGATTCTTTCGTTTACTGCTTTAAAATGAAATTCAATACTACGTTAAATAGATGAGGTATAAAGAGTTAGAATAAAATGAGCAGTAAACGTACATCCCGGGCTTTGCCTATTTTACACTAATTCAAAAAAAGCAATATTTGTATACGTTCATATAAATATTGCAAATGTTTTCTGGTAAGCAAGCACTACAACATACTACGGCAACTTCATCGTCAAAACAACTGGGCCGTGCCTATGCTACCGAGTTTTTAGCAAACAGTGAACTAGGAAGACAGAATCGCATTTCAAAAAAGGAATACCTGATACCAGGACTAATTACAGTCATGCTGATTGCTTCTTGCATTATTTATTCACCCAAGAAGTTCTTCTGGAATGATGAGTTGTTTTCCTATTATTTTCTGTCGGATCCGTCTTTTACCCATATGTGGGCAGCTTTTCATGATAAATTAAATAATACGCCTCCTGTATATTTCTTTCTGGGATGGGGATGGAGCAGGTTGTTTGGTGCATCAGAACTTTCCCTCCGGTTATTTTCTAGCTTAGGAATATGTGTAGCCTGTTGGTTTACCTGGATCACTCTCAGACGTACCTTTCGATTCTGGCCAACATCTATGGCTGTGTTAATTATCTTCTGCTTATCTACGCTGGTACTTTCGCAGAACGCAGAAGCCAGAATGTATGGATTATATCTGGCTGTAAGTGCAGCAGGTATATGGCTATATGATTTAATTGGCAGTAGAAAGCAGCTAAGCTGGGAATTATTATTGCTCAATGCTTTTATACATGCAGCCATAGTAAATACCCATTTATTTGGGTGCTTATACAGTGGTGCCATCTTACTTGCTTTTATACTGAACGATTGGCAAACCAAGCAGTTCCGGTGGAAATTGTATGCCAGTGTTCTACTCGGCTGGGCAACTTTTCTTTTGTATATACCTGCCTTACTTATACAAGCCGATGCCGGCAATCCGCGTACCTGGATGACAGTACCCAAACTCCGCTATGTGTTAGATGTACTTTGTTTTACAGCCTTTACATATGATTTTATTTCTAAAACGGTTTTGTTAAAAGCAGCTGCCTTACTGGGAATTGCCTTAATTCCAGGTATTCTTTTTATATGGGGTAAGCCAGCCATTGCTGAAGCAGAAAAAGATACTACTGATGCAACTATGCATTATCAAGCTGCCGGCCGTTTGCTTTTGCTGGCGTATTTGTTCCTGGTAGTTCCAATAGCTATGTGGATATTTTCCTTAACTATCCGGCCAGCGTTCTGGGACCGATATCTGTTACCTAGTGTACTTGCCTGGCCCATTCTGTTTGCCAGTTTATTCTCCCTACTGTCTATCAATCTTTTTAATTTCCATAGTATACTAAAAAAGCTAGGTATTTATCCCTTTGTTTATTCTACTACGTTTTCCATTTTATTAGTTATCCTATCTGGGATATTACTCATCTTACCTGTGTATGACTCAGTAAAAGCTTATCCCAAACAAATGCCCGGAGAAAATGATTATCAGGCCGGATATGAGCATTTGCCAATTGTGGTGCTGTTTTCCCATGATTTTCTGGAGCGGATGTACTACTCTCCTCAAAAAGAACGCTACCATATGGTGCTGGATTGGGAAGTGGCTGTAGATTCTACCAGTGGACTTATTGCACCGCAATTTCATAAACATCTGGAAGCATGGAAGCGGAATTATCCTGCTGTGTTTGGTCAAAACATTAGCCATACGGAAGAGTTTCTTAGCAAGCATTCGCAGTTTCTGGTACTAGGTTTTTCCTGGCAATGTGATCCAGAAGAAAAACTGAAAAATGGTTTTTGTGAACGATGGCTGAATATGCGTCTGGCAAATAACCCCCATTATAAAATTACTGCCTTAAAAGATATTGATTACCGCAGGTTTTATCTGGTAGAAAAAATAAAATGACCTTTAACTCATCTCACCTTCACCAACCTTCTCTGTTGATTCTATAAGATTGCGGCAAAGCAATCTAGTATATTTAAATAAACAACTATGAACTGGAACACTACACACGTGTTAACTCAAGAGTCACTGCAAGAGAAAACCCTTTTGGCGGTCAGGTATAGAGGTGCAAGGCAAGATTGCTTATTTCTAGGCTTGATTTTATGCCTTTCTATAGTACTGTATATCAGCAAAATCGGTTTTTACAGTGACGATTGGGCCTATTTTTCCATCTTAGAATCTACTGAAAATAGCTCACTGCTCGAGAATTACCGTAACTTGATGGGAAGCCCTAATTTACGTTCTCGCCCGGTGCAGGCTTTTTTGCAAGGTTTAATTTATTGGTTATTTGGATTGCAGCCACTCGGCCATCATATTTTCAATACTAGTATGGTCTTGCTTAGCATGTGGCTGCTTTATTTTATTCTGCGCGAATTAAGGCAAAGCCGGACAGTGGCTGTTGTTATACCCTTAGTATTTTGCTTAATGCCCCATTATTCTACTGATCGCTTATGGCATTCAGCCTTTATGGTTACACTGAGCATGTTGCTGTATTTCCTGAGCTTGTATGCAGATTTCCGCTTCTTACTTTCTGCAGGAATAAAATCCTGGGTATGGAAAATAGTAAGTGTCCTAAGTCTGGCAGGTAGTGCCCTAAGTTATGAAATTTTTATGCCTCTTTTCTTTATCAATCCCTTATTGGTTGGATACTTGGCTTGGCATGTTTCTAAAGATGCGACAAATACCGAATCAATCAATAAAAACTGGCATTACTTCTACCTGTTAAATCTGGCAGCTATGGTAGGAGTGGTACTCTATAAAGTATCAACGGCCACCAGAATGGGGACGCTCGGGTTTGCAAAGCAACTGGAATGGTTTGGACACCTCATTTGGAAGCTAGCTAAAATTAGTTTCAGTATGTTTGGTGCTAAACTGCCAGTTACTGTATGGACATCAGCCAACTTGTATGCTGATAAACTGATGATCGGGGTGGCTATTGTTGCTGGGTTGCTCATGTTCACTTATATATACAGATCGATGAAACAATCCGTCGAACGAGAAAGTAGCTTGTTTTTTGTGTGCCTAACGCTCATCGGGTTTATATTGTTTGTGGCAGGATTTGGAATTTTTCTTGTTAATACCAATGCCATCATGACACCCACGGGCATCAACAACCGGATTTTTTTGGCATCTGCTTTGGGAGTAGCTGTAGTTTTTGTCGGAGCTATTGGATGGGTAAGTAGTATGCTTTCTTCTATGCGGGTATACAGATATACCTTTAGTTCGCTTATTGCACTCCTTTGTGCGGGAAGTTTGTTTACAAGTAATGTAATTGCTGCTTTTTGGGTAGATTCTTATCGTCAACAAAAACAAGTTGTAGCTGATATTGTAGAGAAATTTCCGCAACTTCCGGGCAAAAGTACCTTGCTCCTGGATGGTATTTGTCCCTATGCTGGGCCGGCTGTAGTGTTTGAATCTAGCTGGGACCTGGCAGGAGCCATTCAAATAGCCTACCGCGATACAACTATCCATGCAGATATTGTTACGCCGAATCTGCATATTGAAGATAAAGGCATGGTAACACTCATGTATGGCGGAGCTAACCGTACCTTCCATGGCTATAGCAATAAATTATTTATATACCATATTGGCAGAAAGTCTGTGCATTATTTGCCAGATGCCAAAGCAGCAGAAGCGTATTTCCAGACCTTTAATCCGGATTTTGATAACGATTGTCCTCCGGCCATGGAAGGTATGGGAGTAGGTATTTTCTAAGTATTATCCGGCAGGTATTTTCTTTGCAAGAATGGCACAATATACAAGGTATTATATCAAAAGTAGGTTTTCTTCAGTTTATCATTGTTTAGAAATGGTAGGCGGAAATATATTTACGGAAAAATTAACTACATATTATGTATAAACGCCCTATCATTTTCAAAGTCGTTGCCTATAGTCTGATATGGTTAGTAGGATCTGTTTCATGGGTAGCCTGCAAAAAAGTTGAAAACTTGCTGACTTTTCGTATAAAAAATGAGGTTTCTTTTATGATTCCCTCCGCTATTGGCATTAATACACCTTATTCATTTCCTACACCTGATGTACAGACGAATGCTAGTCAGGCATTTACCAACAACAAAACAAGTGTTAATAAAGTAAAAGATATTAAATTGGAGACCTTGAATTTAACTATCACTTCTCCATCCAATGCTACGTTTAAACCAGTCAAATCTATTAATATCTATATTGTGAGTGAGGGCTTACCTAAGAAGCTGATTGCTTACAAAAACGATATTCCAACAACCATTGGCAATAAACTGATTCTGGAGACTACACGTGAAAACCTGGATTTGTATGTAAAAAAGGAAAGCTATAGTTTGGAAACAGAAACAGTTCTGCGGGAAGCTGTTTTTCAAGATACGGAAATAAATGCTCAAATGTCATTTCTCGTATCAGCTGATTTTTAATTCTTTCTTCTAGTAATAATAAGCCCTATAACAACCTGTTATAGGGCTTTTCTATTCTAAGCTAAGCTTTTTGAAGGAGATCTTTTTTGGATGAGATTTATAAAGATAGATTTCATTTATCTTCATTTCTTATTCTTTTTGTATGGATTAGATCCATTAGCTAACTTAAGCCTTTTGATAATGATCTTCTCTATGTTTAAGTGCACATTTTCTATTCTTATTTACTTCGTTATTTTTCTTTCTGCTTGTTCCGGCCGTACTGGTAAATCTTCCAAATCGGCTATCTATGATGTATTGATCCGTAATGCACGGGTGGCCGATGGCACTGGCAATCCTTGGTACTATGCTGATGTAGCCATTAAAGATGGAGTTATTGCCAAAGTAGAGCCAGCTTTAGAAGTAGATGCTGCACAGATAATTGATGCTACTAATTTACTGTTGTGCCCAGGATTTATAGATGTACACGCCCACGCAGAAAATGTGTATAATAACTCAAGCGAACGTTTCGTGCGGATGGGGGTCACTACGCTGATAACTGGGAATTGTGGTAGCTCTGTTACAGAAGTAGATACTTTTCTTAATTATGTAAACAAAAACCCTATTCCATTGAACATTGCCACTCTAATTGGGCATAATTCTGTACGCCGCAAAGTGATGGAGGAGGTAGACCGCACACCCACCCAGGAAGAGCTTAGACAGATGGAAGCAATCGTAGAAAAGGCTATGCAACAAGGAGCCGTAGGACTGTCAACAGGCTTAATTTACGTGCCTGGTACCTATGCGAAGACAGATGAAATTATTACGCTGGCAAAAGCTGCTGCCAGACATAAAGGTATTTATGCTTCTCATATACGAGATGAAGGTAATGAAGTAAAAGAGGCCATTCAAGAGGCTATTCAGATTGGACAAGAAGCACAAATGCCGGTAGAAATTTCTCACTTTAAAATATCCAGCAAAAAAATATGGGGGAGCAGCGATCAGACAATTCAAATGGTGGCAGATGCCCGGCAAAAAGGTTTGCAAGTAACAGTAGATCAATACGCGTATACAGCCTCCTCTACCAAACTTTCATCCAACCTAATTCCTTCTTGGGTACTGGCAGGTGGGTTTGAAAGTGCCAAAAGCCGCATTATGCAGCCTGATACTTTACAGAAAATTATGGCTGATATGAAAAAAGCCATGGAAGAAAGAGCCCATACAGATTTTAGTTACGCTGTGGTAGCAAACTATAAAACAGATACATCCTATAACGGTCAATCCATTCCACAATTAGCTCAGCAAGTAAGAGAAGATACGAGTGTAAATAGCCAGATCAGCTTAATTCTGGATATGTATCTGGCCGGAGATGCACAGATGGTATACCACTCCATGGACGAGCCGGATGTAGAGCGGATTATGCAGGAACCATTCACCATGTTTGCTTCCGATGCAGGTCCGGGAAATTATGGCGTTGGGGTGCCCCATCCACGAGGATATGGCAACAATGCTAGAGTATTAGGCCGCTATGTGCGGGATAAAAAAATAATCAGATTAGAAGATGCTATCCGCAAAATGACCTCTCTGCCTGCACAAACATTCGGTTTAAAAAACATAGGTCTGATTAAAGAAGGCTATGTTGCGGATTTGTTGATATTGGATGAAAATACGGTAGCCGATCAGGCAACATTTGAGCAACCCCACCAGTATGCCAAAGGGTTTGAATATGTGATAGTAAATGGAGAACTCGTTATTAATAAAGGTCAATCTACAGGTGCAAAGCCTGGGAGAGCTATCAGAAAATAAAGTATTTGTAGTATTCGTTTAATGTAGTTTGTATACATTTTATTCCCTTGCTATACATTTAATGCTTTTAAAAGCATTCATAAGTAATACATAGGGTTTTCTCCTGCTATGGGCCAATGGGTTAGCTGTTGGTATATAGGTACTATTCTTCTGGAGATTGTTTGGCTTTAATATCAGTTAATGCCTGATGAATTTTGTTGAAAATTTTAATGAGGGACTGTTTACTGGCATTTGATTGAAGGGCATCGCGTAAGTCGTCGGCGAGTTGTTTAGGAAAATGATTCAACTGAGAAATATGATACAACATAGCCATTGAGGCTTTTGTCAGCTGAATGTTTTCTAGTACAGATTTCTGGGCTTCAATCAGTAATTCCTGTTCAGTGGTATAACTTCTGGCTAGAGTATCCTGGGAGAAGTTGAATCGTTTTGAGCCAGCCATATGAAAAAATTTAAGTGTATACGATGTTAACTTATACCATATCAGTAAGATGAGATTAATGGCATTATGCAGATTTAGTAACCTGCTTGTTTATTGAAATTACTGATTTTTTGCAAGAATACAAAGCTATTTGTCTTAAAATCTTAGGCATTTGTTTAGCTCTTTTACGCATTAAACGAAAATAAGGATGGTTTTTCTGTACTATTTTTAGATAGTAGTTTTGGCTGTACTCAAGTTTTCGTCAGGTAATCTGGTTATCTGCACCTGGGAAATATTGTTCCTCAGCCGCTTGAGGACAGTAAATTCGTAGGGTTCGATTACTATTTTTTCATTATCGTTCGGAATACGTCCAAAATGGTAAATTAGTAATCCTGCCAGGCTATCATATTCTTTGTTTTCAGGAATAGGATCAGGCAAATATTCATTAATGTCGGCTATGGAAGCGGCGCCAAGAGCCTTAAACTGTGTAGGATCTATTTCTTCAATAATTGGTATTTCATTATCATACTCATCTTGTATTTCGCCTACTATTTCTTCAATAATATCTTCCAGGGTGAGTATACCTTCTGTACCCCCATATTCATTCACGACAATAGCCATATGGATGTGTTCCCGCTGGAAATCACGAAGCAGATCGCTGATCTTCTTAGACTCATGTACAAAGTGGGCTGGCCGCATCAGTTCCTTAACTACGAGTGCTTCCTTCCGACGCATTCGTAAGAGTAGGTCCTTTATATATATAATGCCTACAATGTTATCTACAGAGTTTTTAAAAACCGGCACTCTGGAATATCCTTCGTCTATTAGTTTGTTCAACTTTTGTTCATCAGCCTGGTCTATATTTAACCCTACTACTTTAGTTCTGGGAGTCATTACTTGCCTAGCGGTACGTTCCGAAAAATCAAATGCATTTTTAATTATCTCGTAGTTGTTTTCTTCAATACTGCCGCTTTCACTGCCTTGCTCTACTAGGTAGCGCAGCTCTTCCGGGCTATGTACTTCGTGTTCGGATGCTGGCTCAATACCAACAGATTTTAATACCAAATTGGCAAAGTTATTTAATACCCAGATAATCGGCTTAAACACAAAGTAAAAGAACCGCAAAGGATAAGCTACTGCTAGGGTTACAGCTTCGGGCCGTTGAATAGCCAATGATTTTGGCGCAAGTTCCCCGAAAACAATATGCAATACAGTAATAAGGGAAAAAGAAACGAAAAAGCTTATTTGCTCTGTGAGCGTATGACTTAAGGAAATATTTAGCACGTGGAGCAGATCGAGAATGATCTCTTCAACAACTGTTTCTCCTACATAGCCAAGGCCAAGGCTTGCAAGGGTAATACCAAGCTGGGTAGCCGAAAGATAAGCATCCAGTTTACTTATTATTTCTTTAGCCATCAAGGCAGTTTTACTGCCAGTTTTGGCCATTAATTCAACTTGTGAAGCTCTAACCTTAACGATTGCAAACTCTGCTGCAACAAAAAAACCATTAAGGAAGACTAAAAATAATGTGAATACAACGTTAAAGAACACTGTCAGGTAGTTTGTTTATATATGAATAGCATAGCAAATATATCTTTTATTTGCCTGTACTCATGCAGCCAGAACCATATACTTTCATTTTCTGATCAGCTAATGATTTTGATACGCTTACCACTGTCAAATGTTGTAAGGTGAAGCAGTTTGCTGATATATCTTTTTAATAACTATTTATAATATTAACCTGAGAGATATTTTCAAAGCTAGCTATACGGTGAGGCTTATTCGTGTGGTCGGTTCATATCTTTTATTAATCTGACAATGTACTTGTCTAACTCCGGATACTTTGTTCTCATCAGAATACAATAAAGGGCACTAATGCTTCTAGTACTGCTTTTTGCGTATAGATAGCAACGAGTTAATCAACAAAATTAAAAATGCTACTACATTGGGAGGACATAGTAAAAATACATGACTAACATGTATGCTAGACTATTGGGCATTTGAAAAAAGTATGGAAGCGTGAATTTCCTGATCAGATTTTTGAAAAACCATTGCTGGCTATTATGAGAGAATTAAATGATATTAACTTATTCAATGCTGTAACCTCAATTACTATTTTTACCGCATGCTTACATGTATTTAATTTACCTTTATAGATAACATAAGGCAGCAGAAAAGAATAGCAATCCGCAAAGACTTAAGCGAATTAGCATTTATCATTATAGTAATGCTCTTAATGGAATTTCTATTACTTAGCTGGCCTTTAAGCGAATTTATTATGCATAGATGGTTGGAGAATTTCTTTTATTAAATACATTTAACTCCGTAGATCTTCATCTTAGCTGCAGGATCAATGGGGGGTATAGCATTAGTAACGATAAGTTTTCGAACCATAAAAACGCATATTAATAACCCAATAAATTATTTAAGCAATAAATAATAAGCCTAGTTAATTGGCTGACAAAATTGCTGAGATGGCTGTGCCCCGATAAACTAAACTAAAAAAGTGAAGGGTGATTTGTAGAAATTATTCGAAGAGTCAAAGAAAGGTAGACTGGAAACGGTTGCGGGCCTGTTGCCTTCGTCTGATTTAAATAGAATTGTTGTTGAAAATTATAAAAGGAGGAACAGAAATATCTTTTTGTAACAAATGGCTTTGTGGCAGATACTGTCTTGTTACAATTATTTGCTTATACAGGTACACGAAATAATCTATAAACAGTTCAAAGAATGCAAAGTTAACAAGGCGTTCGGCTTTTGTGGCACAGTAGCTGTTTAACAATAAAATTAACTTATAGAATACAGAGGCCAAAGAATGAACTGTAGGTTTATATTACAATTCATTCTTTGGCCTCTTTGGCATTATGATTCTAGTTTAGCAGTCATGGTTATATTGGCATTTAACACTTTGGAAACCGGGCAACCGGCTTTTGCTTTACTGGCCAGTTCTTCAAACTTAGCTTGGTCAATGTTGGGCACTTTACCTTTTAGGTCAAGATGGATTGCTGTTATAGACCATCCGCCATCTTTGTTTTCCATGGTCAGGTTAGCCGTAGTGTTTAAGCTATCGGCAGTAAAACCTTCGCCATTCAACATAAACGAGAGCGCCATATTAAAACATCCGGCGTGGGCTGCTGCAATCAGTTCTTCAGGGTTAGTACCAGTGCCTTGTTCAAAGCGGGTATGGAATGAGTAAGCTGTATTGTTTAGTACACCACTAGGAGTAGTTAAATTACCTTTTCCTTCTTTACCGGTGCCATGCCATACGGCTGATGCTGTTCTTTTCATAAAAAATATGGTTTTAGTAAAATATTTAAATGTGCGGTTTTTTTCGTCAATATAATTACTAATCTGAATAAAAGAAAAAATCCATACTCTTTGTTTAAGAATATGGATTTGATGGCTAATCATGTGTAAAGTTTATATCAATAGGATATGAGTTAAGCGTACATACTAAAGTTAGTGAAACAAGGGTACTAATAACGGTATTAGTTGATATCTGCACCAACAAGTTCGTGCTCTAATTCATCTGCTACTTTAGCTACTTCTAAGATCATATCTTTGATTAACTGCTCTGTGCAATGATCTAATAAAGCGGCAGCAGCTACTTTCAAATATCCTTCATGGATCACTACTTTACTGTAGAACAACTCCTGGTTAAGTTCTAACATAGCTTTGTGGTCAATACTTTCGTTCAGTTCGCAAATTCTGGACATAAACTCTACCACTTTTACATTATTTCTGTTAATCAGGTATCCGGTTACATTCTGGTAACGGTATCTGGTAACGGGTACAGTAATGATGGTGTTCTCGGCTGAATACTCAAGGAATTTTCCATTGATTTCATCCGCAATCTTTTCCATAGTTAATGAGAGGTTCATATGTATTTAAGTTTTGAGTGAAACTATAGTTGTGTTTATATAAAATTTAATCTTTTTTCAGGCTAAAAATAATAGTATGGGTAAGTTACTGCTTTCTATTTTGAGTTAATAATTTTCTGACTATCAAACATTTGGGGTAAAATATATCGAATGTAATATATACTTTTTTTTACTAGTTCTCAATTGTTGATTTACAAATTTTTTATTTTTCAGCTGCTTCTTACGTCTGCTTTGTAACCTTTAATACTGCTTATATGAGATTAGTAAACCCCTTTTTGTAATTTTTTTTAATTTTTTTCAGAGAAATTGATGTTATTTTTATGGAAATCTAGTACACATGTGTTTTTGAGAATTAAACCAATTATTGCGCTTAATGTCTGTTTTTTAGTGAGCGTAGTGTAGGTTTGTCAATTGTTGCGGGCTGCATGCACCAGAGAAGGCAATCAGTTAAATTTTGGGGAATAGTAAAACAGGCAGAAGTATGCGTTACTAATGCAAGATTAACTACTCAATCAATAATATCTCACGAGGGGCAAAAGGCTTCCTGATCAGACAGCATTCAGAAATGGGCTAGAAATACATACTTTCTGCTGTTTTCTAAAATCTAGAAGATGTCAAAATGACATCCGCACCTGTCCAGGAATGCTTTATTCGTTGCACTAAGGCAGTAGCGTCAGCTTCCTTACCCTGTTTACGCAAGCTCTCCTGTAAGCCAGTTAACGACCAGCCATTTTCCCGGTGGATTTCCAGATCTTTCAAGTATACTTTTTCTGCTTCTGAGGCTAAACCAGCTTCTAAAAGTACGGCACCCAAGCTATGTCGCACAGGCTGTGGCCAGGAGCGGGGCTCGTCATACTTCAAATCGTCTTCCAGTTGCACAGCCTCTTTCAATAAAGTGATAGCTTCTGTGTATTGTTTCTTTTTGGCAGCTATCTCTCCAGCTAGCATTTTAGAAGCAATTGGTAACAAACTAGAAGTGGGATTTTGAGACGGGTATATAGTGCTATAGGTGGTATCGCCACGTAAAGAATCTAAAATAGCTAATTGCTTTTGTGCCATATCCATCTGGCCTTTGGCGGTATAAGCCATACCTCTGGCATAATGCCACATAGCAGCAGCATGCTTTAGCTTTTTACCTGGGTAAGGTTCGGTAAGGATTTCATTCCACCTGCCAAAACGTAAATAAGCGAAGAGAGGCAAAATATAAAAATTCTGTAGAAAAGGCATTTCTTCTATTAAAGCCGGGTTAGCTCTGGAGGCTGTTTTGCGGGCCATTTCAATAGCTACCCGGCTGTTTCCCTCCATAGCTGCTGCTGCCCATATAAAATGAATATTGTGTGGATAATACCCTGTTGGATATTCTCCCTGAGCCATATACTGTGAAATATACTCTTCGTCCACTTCTACTGCCCGTATATTGGTTTGTCGGGCATCGGCATAGCGGCCCACCCGTAAGTAAATATGTGCAGGCATATGCACCAGATGTCCAGAGCCTGGCATTAACGCAGCCAGCCGGTCAGCACTAGGTACCGCCCGGTCGGGATTGTTAGAGGCTTCAACCACATGTATATACAAGTGATGAGCACCTGGATGATCGGGAAATCGTTTAATGACAGTTTCCAGCGTAGCAATGGCTTGTGCTATTCCTGGTCTGGGCAGACTTTCTTTGGTCCAGTAATCCCAGGGTTTGCGGTTCATTAAAGCATCAGCAAATAAGGCACCTGCATCTGGATCATTAGGGTATTTTCCTGCCAGTTTACCCATGGCCACAGCATACGCAGAATCCAACTGGCTTTGTGGAGTAGCTGAGTTGTTACTGAAACGTTTGGCCATTGCCTCTATATACGCCTTCTCCTTAACAGAGGCTTTAGCTTTCAGCGATAATGCCTTTTGAATAGCTTCATAACCCATCTGGCTTCTTTCCTTATTTATAGGAGAATTTATATTAGGTGCTAGAGACAGTGCTTGTCCCCAGTAGGCCATGGCACAGCCAGGGTCAAGCCGCGCGGCTTCTATGAATGACCGGTGAGCTTCGTAGTGATTAAATCCATAAATAAGCCGCAGTCCCTGATTAAAATAGGTTTGTGCCTGAGACGATTGTGTACTGATAGTATGTTGGAGGGTACCCAGTTTGTCAAATAGCGGAGGGGCAGGCACTAAAGTATCGGTTGATTGCTTTGCAAAAGATATTGGTGAACTGCAAAAGTTTCCAGGATCTGCAGGTGGCCAATTACCTGGGAGAGCAGCTTTTGCAGACTCACCAGATAGTTTGGGTAAGCTGATAAGATCTTTGATACTGAATCTAGAAAATGCGGTCTCCTCTATACTTATTTTACTAGAACAAGCAGACAGGCAGCTGTAGAGGAATAGACAGAAAAGGAGGGAACGTGGTTTCATAGGGGTAGTAGGCGTTGTATGAATTGATTTGACAGGAAAAAAGCTATGAACCTGCTGATATAGACAAATGTATCAGGTAAAGCTTTAAAAATCAACTATTTACTTTGCTTTAATTTTATGTACAATCCGATGCTTAGGTATGTTAAATAAAGCAAAATACCACACATAAATTTAATTATCAGTGTATGAAGGGGTTAAAAAAATTAACATCAGTGGTATAGGTTTTCTCTGTAAATTGCCATACCTAACTATGATGACAGATCTGCCACAAGTATCATTGCTACCCGACGAGAACCGGACCACTCTATTTGTCGATGTGATTTTGCCTGTATCAGTGCCGAATTTATATACATACCGGGTACCCCTGGACCTGAATGAACTTGTTAAGGTGGGTGCCAGGATAATTGTACAGTTTGGGAAAAGCCGTGTGCTTACAGCCGTAATTGCCAAAATCCATCAAACACCTCCGGAAAAATACCCTGCCAAATACTTACTGGAACTGCTCGACGAACAACCCATGGTTACTGGCCATCAGTTGGAGCTTTTGTCTTGGATGGCTGATTATTATATGTGCTGTATAGGTGAGGTATTAAATGCCGCTTTACCTTCCGGCATGAAAATTAGCAGTGAATCGCATTTGCAGTATAATCCGGATTTTGATATCAGTATACCTCTGTCAGATACGGAACTTCTTTTGCTGGAAACCATTAAAAAGAAGCAATCTCTGCCGTATGAAGAGGCGGCAAGTCTGGTAGGGCAAAAGCATTTATATAAAATAGTAAAGTCCCTGATTGCTAAGCAAGCCATTATTATTATAGAAGAGGTAAAGGAAAAGTATAAACCCAAAGTTGTAAAGAAAATACGCCTGCTGGAGATATATGAGCAGCGGGACAATCTACAAGCCCTCTTCCAGATATTAGACAAAAAGCCTAAGCAACTCAATATTCTGTTAAAGTACTTACAACTAGTACCTGTCTTGAGCAATCCGGTTATTAATAAAGAGGGCGTAGATAAAAGTTTGCTTACTCAGGATGATGCTTCTGCCTCTTCATTGAAGACGCTGATCAAGAATAAAATTGTTGAAGAATTTGAAATAATCGTTTCCCGCTTCGAAGAGGGAGCTCCAGTAGAAAACTATCAGTTAAAGCTAACAGATACGCAACAGCAGGCAGCAGATGAGATTCTGCAGTGGTTTAAAACAAAAGATACGGTGCTATTGCATGGCATAACTGGCAGTGGTAAAACAGAAATTTACATTGAACTTATCAAGCAAGTACTAGATAGTGGTTCTCAAGTATTATACCTGTTGCCGGAAATTGCCCTGACTACCCAGATGGTGAACCGATTGCGAAAGATATTCGGAGATAGTATGGGCATCTATCATTCCAAGTTTTCAGATAACGAACGGGTAGAAATCTGGAAAGGCGTGCTGAATGGGCAATATTCCTTTGTAATCGGTGTGCGTTCAGCCATCTTTCTGCCATTCGATAATTTAGGACTGATTGTAGTAGATGAAGAACATGAAACATCCTATAAACAGCACGACCCAGCTCCTAGATATAATGCTAGGGATGTAGCATTGATGGTCGCTAAAAAACAATATGGTAAGGTATTATTGGGTTCCGCTACGCCTTCGTTTGAATCATACTATCATGCTAGAGCAGGCAAGTATGGCTTTGTGAAATTAGATAAACGTTTTGGTGAAGCCCAGCTGCCAGAGATTGTACTAGTAGATACCCGCATGGAGCGGCGGATGAAAAAGATTAAAAACAATTTCTCCACTGTGCTGATTGAGGAACTTCGGCAAAACATGGAAAATCGGCAGCAGTCTATCTTATTTCAGAATAGGAGAGGCTATGCGCCCTATATCGCCTGTGAAGAATGCAACTGGATTGCCCATTGCCAGAATTGTGCTGTTAGCATGACTTACCATCTGCATAACCATGAACTGCGTTGCCATTACTGTGGACATACAGAAAAATCCCCGGCGGTTTGTCCGGCCTGCGGCTCTACCAAAATTCTGACTATGGGCTATGGTACTGAAAAAATAGAAGATGAACTGCAATTATTGCTTCCTCATTCCCGCCTGGGACGTATGGATCTGGACACCACCCGGAAGAAGAATGCCTATCAGCAAATTATTGAAGCCTTTGAAGCCGGACAAACAGATGTATTAATTGGTACACAAATGGTTAGCAAAGGACTGGATTTTGAAAGAGTAAGCCTGGTAGGTATTTTCGATGCCGACCGCATTATTAACTTCCCAGACTTCCGCTCCCACGAACGGGCTTTCCAACTCATTACTCAGGTAAGCGGCCGAGCTGGAAGGCGCGATAAACGGGGCAAAGTAATTATCCAGACCGCCAATGCCGGACAACCCTTGTTACAAAATGTGATTGATGGAAATTATACCGGATTATATGAGAAGGAAATGCATGACCGGAAAAAATATAACTATCCGCCCTTTTGCCGCATGATCCGCCTTACCGTAAAGCACGTGCAGCATACCATGGCGGAAAAAGCTGCTGCAGTTTTAGCTGGCCGCTTATTAGAAAAACTAGGGATGAATCGAGTACTTGGGCCAGAGTCGCCAGTAGTAAACCGCATCCGGAAACAGTATTTAAAAGATATTATTATTAAACTTGAGAAGGACAACATTAACCTGAAAGCCGTAAAAGAGATGATCCGGAATGAGATGCAGGAAGTGTGCACTCAAAAAGAATTCCGCCAGGTAACTATAGTAGCGGATGTAGATCCGTTATAGAATATATGTCGTTTCAATATAAAAGTATACCATTTATAGTGGTAGCTTGTAGTTAAGAATAAATATTTTACACGTATGCAACCCCTAAATAATCCTATCTGGGTAATGAGTTCTGCTTTTAAAAAGCTACAGCTACCCGAAATCATAGAAAAAACAAAAGAAATAGGTGCACAAGGCATAGACCTCTGTGTGTTCCGCCACGATGGCACTCGCAAAGATCACGTAGCTACTCATCTGGATTATGAAAACTTCACCCTGGAAAATGCCCGTCAGGTAGTGGATGCATTTAATAAAGCCGGATTAAAGTTATCTATTGGTGCTTTCGAAAATCTGATTGGAGGCGACCCAGCAGAAAGGCGCAAGAACCAGGATCACCTACTTCGGTTAATCCGGATGGCGCACCTGCTGGGAGGCAATGAAAATGGCGTAACTGTTGGCACCTTTGTAGGCTATAACCATGAATTAGGTGTGCAAGAAGGTGGATTCCAGAAAAATCTGGATGAATATGTGAAAGTATTTAAACCCATTATTCAATATGCCGAGGATTTGGGAGTAACCATATTGTATGAAAACTGCCCCATGGAAGGCTGGCGGCCAGAAAGCTATACGAGTACGTTTAATAACCTGACTGGTGTACTGGCAGCCCGTAAACTGATGTATGCCCTTATTCCCAGTGCCGCCCATGGCGAAATCTATGATCCTTCGCACGATGTATGGCAGCATACCAATCCGGTGGATGTAATACAAGCTACCGATATGAAGCGGCTACACCGGATCCACGTAAAAGCTACCCGGAATCTGCAAAACCAAGTTCGTACATATTGGGGAAGCATGTACCCCATGCAGACTGTAAATCCAGACTTAGCACAACAGGCAGGTGTACCTATTCCTTCTCATAGCTGGGACCGTCATAACTACGAAGCCATGATGCCCGGCTTTGGTGGCTCCGACAGTATGGACTGGCGGGCATTTGTCGATACACTCAAAGAAAAAGGATTTACCGGAGCTTTTGAAATGGAAAATGAAGCCAATAATTCCAAAGGTACCGATAACCTGGGAGCCATTGTACAAGGTTTCAAAGCTACTATATATTTCCTTTCACCTATGTTATGGCCAATGGCAGACAATGGCTATCAGTATAACAGAGCTACTGAAAAACCACTGAAAGAAGCAGCTAGCAAGGATATTCCAATAAAGACTATGGAAGAGCTGCAAAAGAGAACAGTAAATATATAGTTAGAGTGAGTAATAGATTGCATTCTATACGAAATCTGGCAGTTTTAGAAACGCTACCAGATTTCGCGGTATAAACTGCAATTTTCTTCGCAGCAGCTATCCTATACTTCCCGATTAAGTGTTAACTTGCACCTCATTTTACAGAGACAGAGAGCAGCATGGACTATTTAGAAGGCTTAAATGAACCCCAGCGCGAAGCCGTTCTGCAAACAGAAGGCCCCTTAATGATTATCGCTGGCGCAGGTTCAGGTAAAACACGCGTACTTACTTACCGGATTGCCCATTTGATCTACCATGGCGTAGACCCATTTAATATACTGGCCTTAACCTTTACCAATAAAGCTGCCGCTGAAATGCGCCAGCGGATTGAGAAGGTAGTAGGTACCGAATCCAGAAATGTATGGATGGGTACGTTTCACTCTATTTTTGCCCGTATTCTACGTATAGAAGCAGATAAAATTGGCTATTCCAGGGATTTTTCCATTTATGATACAGATGATTCCAAATCCCTGATCCGGTCTATTTTGAAGGAATTGAGCCTGGATGATAAAATATACCGGGTTGGCGGAGTGTTGGGCAGAATTTCTGGGGCCAAAAACCGCTTGGTTTCCGTCAATGAATATTTGCGGAACGCGACTATCCAGGCGGATGACGAAGCCAACCGGATGCCGGAAATGGGCAGGTTGTATAGGATATATCAGGACCGTCTGCGGAAGTCTAATGCTATGGATTTCGACGATCTGCTATTTAATACCAATGTGCTTTTCCGCGATCATGTAGCGGTGCTTAACAAGTACCAGCAAAAGTTTAAGTATGTAATGGTAGATGAGTTTCAGGATACCAATATTTCACAGTACCTCATTACCCGCAAACTGGCTGCTGTCCATCAGAATATTTGCGTGGTAGGCGATGATGCACAGAGTATTTATGCATTCCGTGGAGCCGATATTCAAAACATTCTCAACTTTGAGAAAGATTATCCAGATCTGAAAGTAATTAAGCTGGAGCAAAATTACCGCTCTACCCAGAATATTGTAAAAGCAGCAAATTCAGTCATTAATAAAAACAAAGCCCAGCTCCGCAAAAACGTCTGGACGGAAAATATAGAAGGCCCGCTAATTGATTTAATTAAAGCTGCTTCGGATAATGAAGAAGGAAATCTAATAGCCAATTCCATTTTTGAGGAGAAAATGAACAACTCGCTCCGCAACAGCGATTTTGCCATTCTCTACCGGACCAATGCCCAGTCTCGTGCCTTTGAAGAAGCCTTGCGGCGGCGTAATATCAAATACCGTATTATCGGTGGTGTCTCATTCTACCAACGCAAAGAAATCAAAGACCTAATCGCCTACCTGCGGTTTACAGTAAACCAGAACGATGAGGAAGCATTTAAACGCATTATTAACCTGCCTAAGCGTGGCATTGGTGAGAGTACGGTTGCTAAAATAGTGGTTACTGCCGATGAGAATAATATTGGTTTATGGGAGGTAGTAAGCAAAGTGCAGCAATTTATGCCTGGCCGGCTAGCGGCACCCATTGATAATTTTTCTATCCTGATTAAAAGCTTCAAAGTAATTGCCAATCAAAAAGATGCTTTTGAGACAGCTACGCATGTGGCCAAAAATTCCGGTTTGCTGAAAGACCTGCATGAAGATAAAACTGTAGAAGGCTTGGCCCGCTACGAAAACGTGCAGGAATTGCTCAACGCTATTAAAGAGTTTGTAGATAATCCGGAGAATGAAGACAAAACGCTGAGTTCATTTCTGCAAAGTGTATCGCTGCTGACCAGTGCCGACGACGAAAAAGATACTGATACCGACAAAATTACATTAATGACGATACATGCGGCCAAAGGCCTGGAATTTAAGCATGTATATATTGTAGGTATGGAGGAAGATTTGTTTCCTTCGCAGATGATGCTTGCTAGCCGGGCGGACCTGGAAGAGGAAAGGCGTTTGTTTTATGTGGCCATTACCCGGGCGGAAAAAAAACTGACACTGGCCTTTGCAGAAACCCGTTATAAGTTTGGCCGCTTAAAAACCTGTGAACCGAGCCGCTTTCTTAATGAAATTGATCCGGCCTTTATCCGCATGGATAAGTCATTGAACGGCCGGGAGGCCGCTGCTGCTACACTGGTAAAAAGTATGACACCCCGGAAACCTACCGTGGTGCCTGTCAACCTGCACACCCCCTCGCAGGATTTTGTACCGAGCGATACTTCTCAACTTACCGGGGGGATGAAAGTAGAACACCCTAAATTTGGATTTGGTATAGTAAGAGATGTAGAAGTGCAAGGAAACGACAAGAAAGCACGGATAGATTTTGAAAAAGTCGGCGAAAAAACTTTATTATTAAGCTTCGCAAAATTGAAGATTCATACAAATTAGTTAGATTCACAGAACGTATATAACTATTGTAGCGTATTTTTGGTATATAAAATATACTAGATTACTTAAGTACCCCGCTTGCTAAGCAATGAAATTAGTAACTATTTTCTATGCCAGCTGGCCATTGATAGGCTTGTTAAACCATTTTAATCAACTAATTTGGTATGAAAGCATTTATTTATAACACACAACAAAACGATCTTATATTGAAAGAGTACGGTAGAAATGTCCAGAAACTCGTAGATCATATCATCACGATTGAAGACAAAGATAAGAGAACGAAATACGCACAAATTCTGGTGGAACTTATGCGCCAGATTCACCCAAACATGCGTGACAATCAGGACTATTCAAACAAACTATGGGATGACCTGTACATACTATCGGGGTTTAATCTGGAAGTAGACAGCCCTTATCCCATGCCCGAGAAGACATTATTAGGCAAAAAACCAAAACGGGTTGGTTACAATACACATGAGTTGCATTACAAGCATTATGGCCGCAATGTTGAGCTAATGATTGAAAAGGCAATTGTCATGGAAAATCCGGAAGAGCGCTTTGCCGCCATTGTTCACATTGGGCGGTTGATGAAAAGTTTTTATTCAACCTGGAACAAAGAGAATGTAGATGATGCCCTAATTGTAGAACACCTGCGTGAACTTTCAGACAATAAGCTTGAAATCAGTCTGGAGAAAGTAAAAGCAGAAGGCTTGTTTGATGCATCGGGTAAAGAACGTACCGATAACCGGGGCAGCAGTGGTGACCGTAACAAGCCATACGTGAACAATGCCAACAAGAAAAACAACAACCGTAAAATGGATAAAAAAAGAAAGTAACCGCTAAATGGTTACTTTCTTTTTATAAAATACGTATGAGTAAGGTCTTCAGGCTTTTCAAATAAAAAGTTGGTGTGGAGCAGTAGATAGGTAAGAGAAACAGGAAGTTAACCGTGTATGACTATATCTTTTTCACCAAGCAAAAGCTTTTTGCTAGGTTACATTTCAGGGTTTTTACCCAAATTTTGCTTTTTTACTACATGGTTAACTAATTAATCGTATACAATTGAAAATTTTGTATGCAGAATAACTTATATCTTTAATTAACCATTAACTATTTACCCAGCTTACCTTTTATGCTTTCATTCAAGATTCAAGGCGGCCACCGTCTCAAAGGAGAAATTATTCCACAAGGTGCCAAAAATGAAGCCCTGCAAATACTTTGTGCAGTATTATTAACTGCCGAACCTGTAACCATCCATAACGTACCCGACATCCGGGATGTTAATAAATTAATTGAGCTCCTGGCAAGTATGGGGGTAAAGGTGGAAAAGCTTAATACTTCTTCATACCGCTTTCAAGCCAATAACATTGATATGGAATATCTGGAATCGCCGGCGTACAAGGAGAAAGCGGCTGCCTTACGTGGCTCTATTATGGTACTGGGGCCATTATTAGCCCGTTTTGGAAAAAGCAAGATACCTAAGCCAGGTGGCGATAAAATTGGCCGCCGACGGTTAGATACCCATTTTCTGGGTTTCGAAAAGCTGGGTGCTAAATTTACTTACGATTCACAAGACAGTTTTTATCATATAGATGCAAGCAACTTGAAAGGCACCTATATGTTATTGGATGAAGCTTCTGTAACAGGTACGGCTAACGTAGTGATGGCAGCCGTATTAGCCAAAGGAAAAACTACTATTTATAATGCAGCCTGCGAACCTTATCTTCAGCAATTATGCAAAATGCTTAACCGCATGGGAGCTAAGATTGAGGGTATTGGTTCTAACTTGTTAACGATTGAAGGAGTAGAGATATTGAAAGGCACCGAGCATACTATGCTGCCTGATATGATTGAGATTGGCAGCTTTATTGGTATGGCTGCTATGACTCAGTCTGAAATTACGATAAAAAATGCCAGAGTAGATCAATTAGGCTTGATTCCAGAAGTTTTCCGCAAACTGGGTATTAACCTGGAAATTAAAGGTGATGATATTTTTATTCCAGCTCAGGAGCATTACGAAATAGAAACCTTTATTGATGGATCGATTATGACTGTAGCCGATGCTCCCTGGCCAGGTTTTACTCCTGATTTAATTAGCATTGTGCTTGTTACGGCAACTCAAGCCAAGGGTACGGTGCTTATTCATCAGAAAATGTTTGAAAGCCGGCTGTTTTTTGTAGATAAACTAATGGAAATGGGTGCCCAGATCATTCTCTGCGATCCACACAGAGCAACCGTTATCGGTCTGAATAGAAGTGTGCCTTTGCGGGGAATACGTATGACCTCTCCGGATATTCGTGCGGGTGTATCCATGCTTATTGCTGCTCTTTCTGCTACAGGTACTAGCATAATTGATAATGCTGAACAAATAGACCGCGGCTACCAGCATATTGATACCCGTCTGCAAAAACTGGGCGCGGTAATTGAACGCATGGAATAAAAAAATTTATAAATAGATTATCTAAAGAGGCTGCTTTTCAGGCAGTCTCTTTTTGTTTATATCCCTTGCCAGAAAAAAATCTCAATGTCATTAAACCTTCTAACTTTCCAGCACTCTAACAGATAGATTTTAATTTTCATCACCTATATACACGAAATGGCCATTCGATGTGTGTAGTAAACAATTGTACAACCATGAAAAAATTTAGTGTTATTGTATTTTTAATGATGGCCTCCTGGGGTTATTCGTTTGCACAAGATGGAACTGCACAAGCCAGAGGAGAAAGAAAAACCATGGAAGAACGGGTAGAAATCCGTACCAACAAAATGGTAGGCGAGTTAGCCTTAACTCCCGAACAAACAGCAAAGCTTAAAGAAATACACTTGAAGCAGGCAGAAAAAATGAAGGCTATGCGTGAAAAGCAGGCAGCAGAGAACCAAACATTCCGCCAGGAAGCAAAAGCTATTGCCACGGAAACAGAAAAGCAATATGAGGCTATTCTAACGCCTGAACAGTTAGAAAAATATAAGCAGAGTAAAGCTCAAAAAGCGGACGGAAAAGGGCCCGGAAATAGAGAATCCAGGAAGCGTAGCAAACGCTAGTGCTTGCTGTGTTTGGTTAACAAAAAAACCGGCTTACAAAGGCCGGCTTTTTGTTAGCCATTGTTTCCCTTACTTTTATTTATCTGGAGAACTGAGCGTTTGATTGTTTTCAAAATCATACAAAGTTAGTTGGCGGAGGTTGTAATGTGCCATCCAAAAACTTCGTAGAGAGGCTACATAATCACGTTTGGCTTTGTCTTTTTCCTGCAAGGCAATATTTAGATTCGTAATATCTATTTTCCCTATCAAATACCTGTTTTTGGAAATATCATACCTTTTCTGAGCCACTTCATCCGATTTACGTGTTATTTTCAGCTGGTCTTTCAGCATCCGGTAGTTGCGTACCTGGGTATAAATTTCCTGCTCAAAATTAAGTACATCCTGGCCGACAATATTTTTAGTTACATCCAGGTTGGCCATAGCTACTTTACGTCTGGACCGGCTGCGTCCCCAGTCCATAATGGGTATATTAAATCCAACCTGTAGGGTTTGTTGCGGAACAGTATTTGCATACGAATCGCCTACTTGTGTTAGGGATGCACCAGTGGTGCCATAGGTAGCTACAATATCTGCATTCAAGCCATTATCTCCTTTTGCTTTGGCCACATCCCGTTCAGCTTCCAGCAACCTTCTTTTAAAACCAATAACCGCTTGTCGGTTCTTATTCGCTTCTTCAATAGCTTCGCTTTCTTCTACTTCAAAAGTGGGAATAGAGTCGGGTCGCACTAACTGGATAGGTTGATTATCTGTTACCCCAATAAAAATTTTCAGCCGAAGCGTAGAGGTTTCTAAGTTAAGTTTTGCCTGAGACACAGCCTGGTCGGAGTTCATGGCTGTAAGTTCCAGTTGTAACAGTTCATCTTCGGCTATCTTACCCAGATTATATCTGCCCTGGGCTATTTTGTAAATGGTATCGTTATTCGCCTGGTTCTTAAGGGCAATCTCCAGATTAATTTGTTCCAGTAACAAACTAAAGAAGCGGTCGGTAGCTATTACAGCAATTTCTTCCAAATCTTCCAGAAACAACCGCTTGGATTCTTCAAACTTCAAAGGCTCTATTCTTCTATTCCACTGTAAAGCATTAAACTGAAATAGTGGCTGCTGATAACCGACCAGAAAAGGCCTGGAATTGTAGTTAATGGTCCGGCCATCGTTAAAGTTATCAATGCGGTTAAGCCGGGAAGTAGCAAAAAAACGTCCGCCTGTAGCTCCTACATTCTGCTGCATAGACAGACCTACATCTGAGTTGGCGTAATGCTGAAGTCTGGCATTGTAGCTTCCGTCTGGCTGCAAAATAGGATTATAGGCTTTTTCATAATTAGGTAGTGTTCCAAACAGAAATAATTGAGGCATATAATCAGATTTGTAGGTCCGCCACTGCCAATAACTTAGCTCTTTATTGTTAGAAGCCTGATAATAGGAGGGAGATTGCCTTTTGGCCAGGTCAATAACATCTTCCAGGGTTAGTACCACTGGCGGTTTTAATGTGTCTACTTCCTGGGCTTGTAAACTTCCTATACTAGTTAAAAGAAGAACAGAGAAAAGAAAAATACATTTATTCATACCGGAGAGAGGTTATAGGGTTTTGATTAGCTGCCCGCCTAGCAGGTGCAATGCCGAATACCAGGCCAACAAACGAAGAAATACCAAAAGAAATGATAATAGACATGGGGGAGATAATGGTTGGAATGTTGGCTATATGAGAGATTAGAATAGCAATAGAAATTCCTAAGAATACCCCAATTAACCCTCCAGTCAAGCTTATCATGGTAGATTCCATTAGGAATTGGAGGATAATATCTTGTTTTTTTGCTCCAATAGACAGGCGCAAGCCAATTTCTTTAATCCGTTCCAGCACTGAAGCTAGCATAATGTTCATAATGCCAATGCCACCTACTAGTAGCGAAATACCGGCAATAGCCCCTAGCACAATGTTGAAGATATCTTTTGTTCGCTGCTGTTGTTTGAGCAGTAGTTCAGGTATGCTTATTTCATAATCTATCATGTTGTTGTGCCGCCGCTGCAACATCCGGGATATAACCTCTGAGCTTGGCGTAAGAAACTCAGTTTCGTTCACTTGCACCACCATGCGGTCTATCTGGTGGTAGTTTTTTGCTTCTTTGTTTTGTTCTCCCTCATTTTGTTGATTTTCATTAGCTGCCCGCTGAATCATGGCTTCGGTTAGCAACGACCGGTTGGTATAGCGCATCAATACCGTTTTGAGCGGTACATATACATCCATATTATAATCGCGGATACCCAGTTTAGATACTGAGTTCTCTGAGATCAACCGCTCGTCCAGTACGCCAATAATTTTGAGCCAATGTTTGCCGCATTTAATATATTTACCTAGCGGTTCTTCTTTAGTAAAAAATCTGGTCTGAATACCTTTGCCTATAATGCATACTTGTTCCCCATGCGATAGTTGGTAGTCATTAAACATTTTGCCACTTTTTAATGAAAAATTACCTATCTCAAAGTAGGTAGGTTCTACGCCTACCAGCTTGGCAGACCGCCTGACTCCATTTTTGATAATATTGGTTTCCAAAAGAATTTCTGGACTTACTTTACTAATACCTGGGATGTGTGCTTTTATACTTTCGGCATCGGCCAGTGTAAGGCCGGGAGAATAGGTTTTCTTTTCTTTTTTGCTCTCTGTTTCTTCTACTTTTTCTTCTTTCTGTTCAACAATAGGCGTAATCACTACATTGTTTACGCCTACCAGTTTTATCTGTTCAAGAATTTCCTGCTGGGCACCATTGCCAACAGCAAGCATAGAAATAACAGCAGCTACTCCGAATATAATACCTAAGGCAGTTAACGTAGAACGTAACTTATTGGCTTGTATCGCTTCAAAAGCAATTCCAAGATTTACAAAATATTTGGTAAGCATTGAGTGTTGTGCTGATGGTTAATGTGCAAATAGGCAGATTCCAAAATAGCGGGTAAAACGCTTGTTTCTTACAAACTTCCCGCGCAAGTAATTGATTTTTTAAATACCCTAATGGAATTTCAGGATTTCTGTCGTAGACTTCCTATATATGCACTATCCTGAAATTGGTAGTATGGCTATTACTCTCTGGAAGTAATGGCAGGAGCACCCGGAGATGCAGGTAACAAGACGAGTTGTTTGCTTTCTGCATTTTTTGGCACAGACAGGTATAAATCGTCACCTTCTTTTACACCTTCTATAATGACAGCCTCATTATCGTTGGTTTGCCCGATTTTTACTTGTTGCTTTACTATACTTGTTCCGCTTTTTTTGAATACGTAGGTAAGGCTATCTCCCTGGCTATGTAAGCATTCTAGGGGGGCAAACAGCACATCTTTTAGCCTATTAGCCACAATGTTGTTACTGGTAGTCATGGCGGGGCGGAGGGTAGTGTCACTCTCGTTTACCTGAATATTTACCTCAAACACTTTAGAATCGGAGTTAGGCATTTGCTCGCCTACGTTGGCAACAGATACTACTTTGCCACTAAGTTTCTTTTCGGGGAAGGCATCCAAGCCAATACGTACAATCTGATCTTTTTTGATTTTCCGGATATCCACCTCATTCACATAGGTTTTGGAAAGCATTACCGATAGGTCAGGAAGAGTGGCTACAGTGGGGTCCCAGGGTTGTATGGTAGAGCCAACTGTTTTTTTCCGACCATTCCATTCTCTCTGGTAAATTACCATGCCACTCTCAGGAGCATTGATGGTAAATTCCTTCATAATATCAGTTATCTGCTGCACGCGGCTTTTATTCTGATTTACCAATACAGCTACTTCCTGCATTTTGGCAGCTGCCTGGTTTTTCTTGATGCGGTAATTTTCTTTGGCTTGTTCGTAGCTTCTTTTGGCTTTCTGCATATCTATTTCAGCCTGGCGGATAGTGGCTGGCGGTTCGTATTTAGATTGTTCCAGCACTATTTCTTTTTCTTTTACCGTAAATGCCAGGTTAGTTAACTCGTCACGTGCGGCACGCAGTGTAAGGGTTGTATCCAGTTGGGTTTGTACAAACCTCGATTCTTCTTTCTGGAGTTCAGTTTCGCGTTCTCTGAGTTTATTTCCAATTTCGGTTTTGTCCAGTAAAGCAATGTAATCTCCTTTTTTTACAGCTGTGCCCTCGGCTACCAGATCTGAAATTTTTACCTGCCATATCTGGATGGCTTGCAAAGAAGATGGACCAGTGATACGTACAGAATTTTTTGCTTCCAATTCGCCGGAAGCACTTACTAAAATCTCAAATTCCCCTTTCTTTACCGGTACGAGCATATCTGCATCTGCTTTGCTACCAGGACGTAAAACAAACCAAGCGGCTGCCAGGACTACAAGCCCTAGAATTACATATAGGATTTTGCTTCTCATAGGAGGTGGGTTAGGTAGATAGGTCTAGTTAAAAGCTTGAAATATTAAATATAATCTAAAATAGTTAATACTCGGACGGCTCTAGAGTATATTTTTTTTATGTTTATCTTTGTAGCCAAAAGAAGTTAAGTGAAAGGTGTAGTAAAATAACCTAGTGAGTTAATATAATAATTCAAGATTTGCTTATGGCGTAAAATTATTTTCAGTTAAAAAGTCATGCTTACACCTGAATAACAAATAATATTTGGGAATCCTTAGAAAACTGTATTATACGCTTACTTAGTTCAAACTACCCTATTTGCATAGTGCGCAGAGCACGCTTTCACTCAATTACGCATCCACTAAATGAAGCAGATAGTTAGTTTTGTTATCCGGCATGTGCCGCGGAAATATCTTCAGCTGGTTAGCCATGTTGCCCTTAAGGTAGTAGCTGTTTTTTATAAGGGAAACGCCGTTGAATGTCCAGTATGCCATAGCCAGTTTAGTAAATTTATGCCCTATGGCCGTACTAATCCCCGTAATAATGCACTTTGCCCCAGCTGCCTTGCTCTGGAACGCCACCGGCTGATGTGGTTGTATCTGCAGAAAAAAACGAATTTCTTTAAAGATCCCTTAAAAGTATTGCATGTGGCTCCGGAACATTGTTTTATAGACCGTTTCGAAGCTATGAAAAATCTGGACTATATTACCGCAGATATTGAGTCCCCCTTGGCTAAAGTAAAAATGGATATTCATGCCATTCCTTTTGAAGCCAATACCTTTGATGTAGCTTTTTGTAACCATGTGATGGAACATGTGGACAATGATATACAAGCTATGGGGGAATTGCACCGCGTACTAAAGCCAAATGGTTGGGCCATTGTGCAATCACCGATGGATGTTACCAGAGCTACTACACTGGAAGATCCTACCATTATTTCCGAAGCAGACCGTGAAAAATACTACTGGCAAAAAGACCATGTACGCTTGTATGGCCTGGATTATAAAGAACGGTTAGAAAAAGCAGGATTTCAGGTGAAAGCTGATACATTCGTAAAAGAGCTTGACAAGCAGGTAGTAGAGAAATATGCTCTTCCCGAAGGTGAAATCGTGTATTTTTGCAGGAAAATATAAGTACTCCTAAATGGGCCCGGTATATAATTAACAATAAGCTGCCCATGCATGTATAAAAATCTGCTCCAGTTTTAGGATGTATGTATACTTGCACCTGCGTCGATTCGACTGCTATAGTTTGATAAATTATCCTGTTACTGAGTTTCAGCCGACCGGGTGAGTGATACCTGTTGAATTAGATGCCTTAGGTTATCATTTTACTCTTGCTTTTTTGCTTTGTTCTATTGTTTAGGCTGTTTCTGAAGGAGAGGTTTAAAGCCAACAAGTTGCACATATGTTATCGTTGAAAGGAATCCGGTCCTATTTAATTGTATTTTAATATGATTTTAATCTGTTATTAATGATTGTATTGTACATTTAAGTATGCCAGGTATTGTGAGAGATTTCCTGGTAAAGTTGTTGCCACGCTAAAGATCTATTTCTATGAATAGTTGTCCGCCAATCAAATATTGGTTTATATCTGGCCTTTTGGCTTTGATAGTAGGATATACGTTCACTATAAACTTTCCGGCTCAGACATTTATATCGGCGGTAAAATACCAAAGCATTAGTCATCAGAACAAACTAAGTTTTGAGCTACCCTGCTACCCATCTACTCCTGCAGAGTTCATGCGTGATACGCAGCCTTCTGCTCCTGGATTAACGTTAAAATTAACAGATCCATCACTTAAAAATTTACTATATACTTCGTATTGCCTGGATTACATTATTTTTCTATCTGGGAAAAAGAACAGCTTATTTGAAATAAGCCCACATCTCCATCAAAGTTGTCCCCTCTATTTATTGTACAGAGTTCTACTGAATTAGCCTTGTACTATCTTTCTGCTACGCTTACCTGCTAGTTTTCTATTAGCAGCCCATCTTTTATTATTCTCACCAAAATTTAAAATGTATTGCCATGATAGGTATTAAAAATATGTCAATGAATTCCATAGGTCATACCCATTTCAGCAAAAAAGACGCATTAGCTGAACAACAAGCCCGGGAAAACCGCCAGTATTTATTAAGCAAAGCTCAATGTTTAGGAAACCTTTTCCATCAGCCAGTAAATATAGTTTATCAAGCAGATAATGGAGAAATTCAACAAGTAGAATCAGTTGTATGGTCCGTACTTGAAGATTATATGCAGGTTACAGGAGGATATATTATTCCTGTGCATGCTGTACTAGCTGTAGAACTGTAGCGAAAAGAGCCGCTAAGTATTCTTAGCGGCTCTTTTACAGTTGTTAGGTTGGATTCTTAAGGCAAAGGCTAGTCAAAAGCGTAATACTGGCTTTGCTCTTATACCTTTATTGGTTGCATACCCTCTGTTTATTAGTTAACTAACTATTCGATACTATTGGAAACTACTTATTTGGAGTACAGTAAATACATTCTTGAAAAGGTAAGTTTTGATAAAAGCTTATTTGAAAAAGAATTAATCAAAGCCATTGGAAACCTTGCTGATACGGAAGTACTAGAACTCTATCAGTGGTGTCTCGACTTATATAGTAGCAACTATTCAACTATTATCAGCCATTGCTTTACTATATGCCATTAATTTTATAGGCAGAGTAAGGATTGTATGAACTGAAATGTTCCTGTTTATTAGGCTTTCCAGAAAGAAACGTAAAGTTTCTCTTTCGTGCTTCCGCCTGTTATATATCTTTTAAACCTTGCTGGATGTTTATCCAGTGGTTTTATTGGTATAACTATTTTCTTCTGCTTGCCACCTTTTTATAGCATCCTTTAACCATTGCGGCTTAGTTTGCATATCTATCTTTGACAAATCGTAGGTTTTTGTCAGTTCCCGGGCATTTTCGTAAAGCTTTTCTAGAGGTGGCACATCCCACTCGGCTCTTTCGGCATCGGTGGTCTGCGGGTCTACATCCCATATTCTTAATCTGGTTCCATCAGGTACATAGTGGAGCCCATACTTTTGCGGTTTGCCCTGATACATCAGCCATCGGTCGTAAGCAGCCGCAGCAAGTTTTCGGGCAGGTGCATACTGTGTTTCTACACCTTTTAGGGCATATATATAGGCTTGCCAAAAATCTTCCGGACAATCTCCATGCAGAAAAATAATACAAGCATGGAAATAATCTTCCCCTGACAAATCTATACCCGATACCATAATGGATTGAGCCTTTGCTATTCGTGCTTTTATCCGTATCCGCATTGCCTTATGTTCAGGCGTACTATCAGGAGACTGATTCAGGCATTCTTTCTGGTCTTCGTCAAATAGTAAGGTCAGCGCTTGATTCATTGCTTGTACAGATTGCAGAAAAAGTGGAGCCCAAAAATGGATAACCAGTGGCTGAAGCTAAGATAAATTTTGGTTTTCTAGCCACTGGTTAAATTCTATACTTATTCTAAAGTACTTTCAATACACCCCGTATATAACCCACTGATTCTGCGGAGCCAGGTACCGGATCATCGCCATCTTTCTCATATTCCAGGGATACAACGTGCTTGTATTTTGCTTTTACCAGTGCCTTTAAGAAGGCAGGTATATTGATAACTCCCCGGCCAATTTCTAACGGAGTATCTTTGCTGGTAGAGCCAGTTACATCTTTAATGTGAATGTCGTAGAGGCGATTGGAATATTTGGCAGCCATCTTTGCTGGGTCTTGACCAATGCGCTGGGTATGCCCAATATCTATACAAAGGCCAATCCGGTTATCCAGATCTTTTATTTTATCATAAACAGATTCAGGGCTGGGGTATACCTCGTCGCCTGGGCCATGGTTGTGAATAGCCAGCATAATATTGGTTTCTTTCACTTTTTGATCAGCCAGGCTCAATAAATTGTGAGAAGGTACGCCAACAATCATTTTAAATCCGGCCTGTCGGGCATAGTCAAAAGCTTTGGTTACTTCGTCTTCTGTTTTCATGTAGATTACCCCGCCACCATACAAATCAAGGCCTGCTTCCCGTACCTGGGCGGCCCTGGCTTTGAGCTGCTCTGTAGACAAGCTTAAAGGCAAATGGAAATCTTTCAACGCCACATGTTTCAACTCAAGTTTTTTGCAAATAGCTATTACTTCGTCCAGGGTAAACTTACGTAAGGTATAAGAAGCCATACCCAGATTCAATTTATCCTGTATGGCGTTGGAAGTAGCAAGCGAAGGGGTAAAGCTAGAAAGCAAGGTACTTCCCAATACACCAGCTCCGGAGCGTTGTAAAAATTCTTTACGGGTAATCGTAGACATAGACAATCAGAAAAATTAATTGTAGAAGTTGAGTTAATCGCTGTCTTTGCAGCAATGCGTGTCAATATAACAAATAATAGAAGGAATAGAAATAAATAAAGTGAGATTATGCTTTCCACACCTTTCGGGTTTTTGAAAAATTACCTAAACAGCTGCTTTTGGTCTGGGATATGAGCTAGCTAAATTTTATTGCAACTATCTAGTTTAAGGACAGATGCATCCAGGACAAAGACAAAACTTTATTATGGGCTTCACGTAAGTGTCCCTATGTTGTATGGCCTCAAACAGACTGGCTTGATACGGGTTTGTGCACTGCCCCATACGGCAATACTATAATCTAGAACTGTATATGATACAAATGATATATCCGCCTAACCCGGGCCAGAATCCAGAGATTCCACCGACACAAGAACCCATTCCAAACTCGCCGGTGCCAGAACCCTATTCACCTCCACGTGAGCCGGAAACACCACCAGTGCAGGAACCTTCTACCCCACAAGTTCCCGACCCTTATATGCCTCCTATACAGGAACCAGGTACCCCTTTGCAGCCTTGAAAAATGTTGGATTAAAATAATAGTTGGATTATGAGAAGATTTGTATTATACAGGTTGGTAATGTGTCTGCTTATTCTGCCTGGCCTAGTATTACTGGTTTCTTTGTGCAAACCGGCAAACATTACCTCTTCTACGCGGGAAATATTGCCTATTTCTGCAAAACTAGTCTCGAGTAGAAGTGAATTAAATATGTTGTTCGATCAGCTAGCAACTGCCAAAAGTGGAACAGAAGTGCAGCAGATTCAGGCAAAAATATGGAATGTATGGATGGACAGTGGGGACGTAGAGGTGAACAGCTGGATGCAGCAGGGAAGCAAGGCTGTTTCAGAGGGTGAATATACTAAGGCCATTGCTATTTTTACAAAAGTTACTGAACGGATGCCTGATTATGTAGAGGGCTGGAATAAACGGGCTACAGCTTATTACCTCAACGGCGATTATAATGCCTCATTGCAGGATATTTTCAGAACATTATCTATAGAGAAACGTCATTTTGGGGCTCTTTCCGGCCTAGCTTCAATCTACTTAGCTAACAATGATTACAAGGAAGCTTTGCGGGTTTTGGAGTACATACTGCTTATTTGCCCTAGCCAACCCGGCCTGGAAGAACAAGTACATGAGTTATACCAGCGGCTGAAGATCATGAAAGTTTAACACAATCTTTTTATCTAAACCTTGATAACCAACCCCAGTCTCTGGGGTTTTTTTATGGAATTTTGCAAAGAATATATGCGCTCAGGATTGTACATATATTACATGAAGTAAGGTAGAGAAACCTAAAAAGTTTACGATTCTTACTTATCTTCCAGATATAAGAGGATTTATGTGGCTACCTCTGGTTATTGTATTGTATGCGAGATTTCAAATGTATATGCCAGCTATGTCTGCTTTTGTGGCTTTGTTTACTCAATTGCCAGCAGGTTTGGGCGCAGCAGGTAATTAATGTGGATGCCAGTCAGGTGCTGAATGATGTAGCGGATAGACCAGTAGGAATCAACATGAATTATCTGATGGATGGCACTTATTTAGGCTCTGGCCAGATAAGTGAATTAAAGGCTGCCTTACAAGGTATGGGTGTGCGCTTTTTAAGATACCCTGGTGGCGAAAAATCAGATAACTACTTATGGTCAGTGGCTCCCTGGAATAAATCTGCACCAGTAGTAGCGAGGCCAGGACTTATGGAATGGCCTTCCGGAGATACCCGTTTTACCAAAGCAGACCATCGGACATTGAAATCGACTGCATTGGATTTTGATGAATTTATAGAACTAAGCAAATCCATTGGGGCCGAACCGATACTAGTCGTAGCCTATGATGGGATGTATAAAAAAGCAGCTACTCAGCAAGCCGGTATACCCACGAGAGAACAATTACTTATAAATGCAGAAGAATGGGTACGCTATGCAAATATGATAAAAAAATACGGCGTAAAATACTGGATGATCGGCAATGAAAGTTTTAAGAACTGCGAGTACAATGGGTGTGCTACGGCAGAACAATACCGGGACGATATAGTTGAATTTGCCACCCGGATGAAAAAAATTGATCCTAGTATTAAAATCATAGTGAATGGGGAAGAAGAGGGATGGTGGGCAACCCTACTTCCAAAGGCCGCTGCCTATGTTGATTACCTGGGTCTCAGTAACTATCCGGCCTGGAACTACACCGGCGGCTATGAATACTACCGTACCCACCAGCCTGATTTTATGAGAGTGGTCAACATAGCTGCAAATGCTATTACCAAATATACACCTGCTGAAGATAAAGAACGTATAAAAATTTTCGTTACTGAGTTCAATGCGATAGACTGGTCAGGTGCTTGGAAAAATACGAATGATCTGGGGCATGCCTTATTTTCATTCGAAATGCTAGGAGAACATCTTACCAAACCTATTGTCGTCTCTACTAACTTTTGGACTACCAGATGGGCAAAAAATACTATAAACCACGAGGTAAATGATGCCCTAACAAAGTATGCAAACATGACACCCGGTGGAAAAGCCCTTGCCATTTGGGGCAATTATTTGTTGCCAAAAATGATACACACTACCAGTACCAAGGTTATCCGTACATTCGCCTGCCAGGACCCTGCAACCGGAAAACTCCATATTTTTCTGATTAACAAAGATATAAAGCCTCAGCAAGCAACTATTTCTCTGCTAAACTATGTGCATAGCTTCAATGGAAAAAGATGGGAATATAGTGGAAAAGGCCCAAGAGATCTTTTTCCGGTGTGGATACAGAAAGAAAGTGTTGAAAGTAATCGTCCTTCCTTAGCTATTCAATTACCTGCAACTTCCATTACTGTACTGGAACTGTCTGCAATAAAATAGTCCGTGGGGATTTACTCCTTTTCAATCAGGGAAGTATACTTCGTATCTTTCATGCTAACATATACGATGAGCGAAGTAAAAATACAAGCTGTCACAAAGTAATAATACCAGTTTTCATGGCCAATACTTTTCAGATATAAAGCAATGTATTCCGCGGACCCGCCAAAAATAGCTACTGTCAGGGCATAGGGTAGTCCTACACCCAAAGCCCGTACTTCTGCCGGAAAAAGTTCAGCCTTCACTACTGCATTTATAGACGTATACCCACTTACAATGAGTAAAGCTGTAATGAGTAAGCCCAATATTTCCAGCTGGCTGCTAGCCTGGCTTAGGGAAGTTAACAAAGGAACCGTGAGGAGAGTACCCAAAATGCCAAAACCCATTAGTAAATACCGGCGGCCAATTACATCGGACAATAAACCAAACACAGGTTGCAACAGGGCGAATACGGCTAATGAAATAAAGGTGAGTAAGGTAGATTCATCTTTAGTTAATTGCACTGTATTGACCAGGAATTTCTGCATGTAGGTAGAATAGGTATAGAAGGCAATAGTGCCACCTAAAGTTAATCCTATAACTGTGGCAATGGCTCTGGGATGCCGGAATAGTTCCCGTAATGAACCTCTGTTTGCACGGGTTTGACTTGCCTTTTGAAAGTTTTCTGTTTCCTTGAGTTTGCTTCGTAGATATAGGGCTACAACCGACAATAGTGCACCGATAAAAAAAGGAATGCGCCACCCCCAGTCATGTAGTTGCTCAGACGTAAGCAATACTTTTTGTAAAATTAATTGTAAACCCAGTGCCAGCAGTTGTCCACCAATTAAAGTTACATACTGAAAACTGGAATAAAAACCGCGCCTGGCCGGTGTAGCAATTTCGCTTAGGTAAGTTGCAGAAGTGCCATATTCTCCTCCTACACTTAATCCTTGTAACAAGCGGGCTACGAGTAATAACACTGGGGCAGCAATACCTATACTAGCGTAGGTAGGCGTAAGAGCAATCAGCAAAGAGCCGAATGACATTAACAATACTGAGGAAGTCATGGCTTTTTTGCGGCCACTTCGGTCAGCCAGCCGGCCAAACAGCCAGCCCCCTACAGGCCGCATCAGAAAGCCAACGGCAAAAATTCCTGCCGTGTTTAGTAACTGCGCCGTAAGATCTCCTTTTGGAAAAAATGAAGCGGCAAAGTATAAGGAAAAAGCAGAGTAAGCATACCAGTCGTACCATTCTACCAGATTCCCAATAGCCCCGCCAAAAATAGCTTTTAACCGCCATTGCATATCATGAGCTGTTGAAGCATGTACAGCGGCTGGCCCTGTCTTCCGGTTTACATCAAAGGGTGTGTTCATCTGCTTGCAAGTAAGTAGAGTGTCAGAAGTATAGTAAACCACGCTGTTATCTTAGCTATTATTTACTGCTGGTAAAATAACAAATATTCTTTAGTAGCGGAATGGATTTGCAAATTTACGTTGCTGTACTCTGTGCGCTTGTTGTTTTGTTTTCTGTAAAAACTTAACGTATTTTACCCAGATACAAACCCTAGATACCTCCATGATACGGCATGCATTTAAAATGAAATTGAAAAAAGGCTTTGAGGAAGAATATAAAAGAAGGCACGATGAATTATGGCCAGATTTGGAAAAAGCATTGAAAGAAGCAGGTATTCATGACTATTCCATTTTTCTAGATGAAGAAACATTAACCCTGTTTGCTGTTCAGAAATTAGAGCCAGGCCATACAAGCAGCCAGCTGCATGAGCATCCGGCAGTTAAAAAATGGTGGAAATACATGGCAGATATTATGGATACCAATCCCGATCATTCACCAGTATCTACTCCTCTAACAGAAGTGTTTTATTTGAAATAAGACAAGGCAATTCTAGTGCTTAAGAGTATTCCTTAACCTGTCCGGGATATATTGCCACTGTTATACTGTCTACATCTACTATTCTTTATTTTGCCAATTGCGTATGCGCTGCCACTACATTTTACTTAGAATATCATTACTATTGCTTTGTTATTTTACACTTATACCTCTCCAAACTCAATCGCAACCCCAAAAACCTGAAGGCCTTGCTTTATGGTTTACTCATCCAGCTGGTACCTGGAACGAAGCCTTACCAGTGGGCAATGGAAGGCTGGGGGCTATGGTATTTGGCGATCCTTCCAAAGAACGGTTGCAGCTCAACGAAGAAACTGTATGGACTGGTAACCGGTCTGATTTTGTAAACCCACAGGCAAGGGAATCTTTAAAAGAAGTACGTGCATTACTATTTGCCGGAAAATATGCTGAAGCGCAGAAGTTAGCCCAGCAGACAATGATGGGTGACAAAAAAGTGCATAGTACCTACCAGACATTGGGTGATTTGCAACTGGACTTTACCTATACAGATTCGCCTGTTTCCGATTACTACCGGGAACTGGACCTGGAGACGGCGGTGGCTAAAGTAAGTTACCGGGTAGGTAAAGTAGTTTATACCAGAGAAGTTTTTTCCAGTGCCCCAGACCAGGCCATTGTCGTGCGGCTGACTGCAGATCAACCTGGAGCTCTTACCTTTACGATGAAGCTCAGCCGGCCTGGGGACAAAGCTAGTATCAAGGCAACCAATGGAGAAATTACCCTGCGTGAACATGTAGGGAATGGAGTAGGCATACAACTGGTCGCCCAGGCAAAAGTACAACATGAAGGTGGAAGCCTACAAATAACTGGTGAAACCATTGCTGTTGAAAAAGCCAATGCGGTTACTTTGCTCATAACGGCTGCTACCGATTATTGGGGAAGCAACCCAGCAGAAATTTCAACCAAGCAGTTGATAACTGCGGCTGGGCATACTTACGAAGAGCTAAAGAACAAACATATAAAAGACTATCAGCAATACTTCAAGCGGGTAGATCTTGATTTAGGTACAAGCCAGGCCATCTATTTCCCGACTGATACACGGGTGGCGGCTATAAAGCAAGGCAATACTGATCCGCACTTACTAAAATTATACTATCAGTTTGGCCGCTATTTGTTAATCAGTAGTTCCCGTCCGGGTGGATTACCAGCTAACCTACAGGGTATCTGGGCCGATGGATTAAACCCACCCTGGGATGCAGATTACCATATTAATATTAACATACAAATGAATTACTGGCCTGCCGAAGTAACCAACCTCTCCGAGATGCACATGCCTTTTCTTCAGTTTTTGGATAATATGCGCCCTGATGCCCGGAAAACGGCTAGAGATATGTATGGTTTAAAAGGTACGGTTGCCCATTTTACTACCGATGCCTGGCATTTCAGCGAAACCTACGGACAAACACAGTGGGCCATGTGGCCGATGGGAATGGCCTGGAGCGTACAGCATCTATGGGAACACTATTTATTTACGGAAGATAGAAAATACCTGCAGGAACTGGCCTATCCGGTAATGAAAGAAGCAGCTCAGTTTTGCGCCGATTGGCTGGTAGAAAATCCTCAAACAAAGCAACTAGTTTCTGGGCCGTCTATTTCACCGGAAAATACCTTTCAAACCAAAGATGGCGAAATTGCTACCATGGTGATGGGGCCTACGATGGATCATATGATTATCCGGGACCTGCTGAGTAATACTATTGAGGCAAGCAAAATAATAAATATGGATGCTGCTTTCCGCCGCAAATTAGAAAATATACTTTCCCGCCTGGCGCCAACTAAAATTGGCCGTGATGGCCGCATTATGGAATGGACTGAAGAGTTTGAAGAGCCAGAAAAAGGCCACCGTCATATTTCGCATTTGTTTGGCTTGCATCCTGGCCGCCAAATTACCAAACAATCTAATCCGGAATTGCTGGAAGCAGCCCGCAAAACCATCGATTACCGATTATCTCATGGAGGGGGCCATACTGGCTGGAGCCGGGCCTGGATTATTAACTTTTTTGCCCGCTTGCAAGAGGGTGAATTAGCCTACCAGAACTTACTGGCATTGCTAGGCAAATCTACCTTACCCAACCTGTTTGATACGCATCCACCATTTCAGATTGATGGCAATTTCGGTGCGACTGCCGGAATTACTGAAATGCTGATGCAAAGCCATGCAGGCGAGGTGCAATTGTTACCTGCCTTGCCTGCCGACTGGCCAAAGGGGTATATCCATGGTATTTGCGCCCGTGGAGGTTTTGAGGTAAATATAGATTGGGAAGGAGGAAAGCTTAAAAAGTGTACGATCATATCTAAACTAGGCAATGCCTGCACTATTCGTTACGGTAATCAGGTAACTACTATTCAGACAGAGAAAGGCAAAACTTATCAGTTGGATGGAAATTTAAAGCAACTGTAATGCTGCTATAATAAATATATTTGTAAAGGTGCAACGCGTATGCTAACCCCAGCATCTATAATAGTATAGCCATTTTAACCACACGTTTTTATCATAATAACTTCCCTAAAGGTATGATACAGGCATTATTTCTAAAAATTAGCTATCCAAACTTATTCCGGAAAATAAAAAGTGTAAGTAACCCAGCTATTAGCACCTCAAGTAGGTTTTCTTATAGAGATAGCTGGTTGAGGATAATCGGCTCACTAGTTGCTTCACATTTCATAGAAGTACTTGGCCGGGAAGAATCATTGTTTTATCTGTTGTTGCAAAAGTTCTATTACATAGATGTTATTTCCGGATTCTTTATCGCTTTTACCGTATGGGAGATAATCGCACGTGCTACTCAGTACCTGGATGCTCGGGTACCTTGGGAAGAGCATTCAGTAAAACGCCTAGGCCTACAAGTAGTATTAGCAGTATTTATTCCATCTGTTGTATTACATATCCTTACATATTTGCAATTTACCTATATTCTTAGGCAGCAGATGTCCCTTACCAGCTGGTATATCTATGAGCTTCCTGTCTGTATCCTGTTAATAATCTTAATCAATACCTACTACCTGACCTATTACTTTTTTCGCCAATACCATTCACTGAAGCAACAAGGCTTCAATTTGGCTTCAGCAACTACAGATTCTGTAATGCAGACTCCTATTGAAAAATCTGTTATTAAACGGAAGCGGCAGGTTTTTATCATCAATAAAGGCCACCGGAATATACCGCTGCCAGTGGAAGAGATTGCTTACATTTATAAAAAAGAAGAATACTGCTACCTTCGGACTTTTACCGGCGAAACCCATTTAATTGACGAATCGCTGGAGGATATTTTCGCACGACTGGACGAAGAGCAGTTTTTCCGGGCAAATCGCCAGACCATTGTTAGTTTTCATGCCTGTAAATACTATAGTGCTTTGGAATATGGAAAATTAGAAGTGGCTCTACTTCTTGAGGCAGAAGAGCCAGTTATTATCAGTCAGAAAAGAGCCCCACTTTTCAAAGAATGGGTAAGCCGGTAATAGCTAATAAGGTTGTTTCGTAGCTTGTACGGGTACTCCTTGATAAGCCAACTTCCGCCACAGCATTTCTACCGGTCCCTGAGTAAAGTGCTTCATCCACCAATTGCTATATAAGACTTGTAGTGTATATACTGCAATGGCAATCAAATACGTTTCCGTGATCGTTACTTTTCTATATAACTGCAACCCATGTGGCCAGTGAAAAAATAGCAGCAGGTAAAAAATAGTTTGTAGTAAGTAATTGGTAAGTGCCATCCGGCCTACTGGTACAAATATCTTCAACAGATTTTTTAGGTGGCGATTCTCCCATGCTTTCACAAACAAACCTATATAACACAAGCTTTGCAATACCAGGCCGCCTACAATCAGAAAGATTAAGCATACAGAAGCCCCATCTAGCTCCAGTTTACCAGTAGTGACTGCCCAATAGCCAATACTACCTGTGATGCCGAATGTACTACCCAGCAGAATCCATTTATTGATCATGTTTCGGAAGAGCTGAGGTGTGGCGAAGAAACCGATCCTGCCTAGCCAAAACCCTAGTAATATCTGTCCTGAGCAGAAAACTAATGTAATAGGAGAGTCCTGTATAAAGTTAACCAATGGATCTATAGTAAAATTAATAGTTAAATACCGCCAGTACGATTCTGTTATATATAATTCCTGTACAATAGACACATCATACGCGTATTGCTGCAGATTCAGTGCGGCATTTAAGATAAACACTAGAGCAGTAAGTGGAATGGCCAGTAATAGACCTACCCATAAAATCCTTCGTATAGGCCATTGGTAAATAAGCACTAACAATAAGCCGCAAATTGCATAATCTCTGGTAATATCTCCAAACCATAATACGTACCCATGGATACATCCAATTAACAGGAGCCATAGCATTCGCCGGATAAAGTATTTGCGAAAATCAGTGTTCTTTTCAGTCATTCTATCTACCTGTATTGAAAACCCAAATCCAAACAGCATAGAAAATACCGTAATAAATTTTTTGTCAATAAAAAAGGCAGTAGCTGTTTTAAGAAGGGTATCCCAATAATCAGATCCTAGTATATATCGGTTGCTAGTGTATACTTCTGTCAGCTCATGGGAATAGGGAATGTTTGCTAAAATAATCCCTAGCAAAGCAAAACCTCGTAAGGCATCTACCATTTGGAGGCGTGTACTGGGTATAGGTGCTTGAGAATTGATATAGGAGTTCATAAGCTTTTGTCTGTTTTTCTGTGTTGACAAAAGTACGGCCCTTCATCTATAGAAAGGCACTTAGCAAGGCCTTAGCTAGCCTAGGCAGGAGAAAAAGTAGGTGAAGTAGAGAGAATGCTGGGTGAAAGAGGAATCCCTAAGGTAAATTATAAAGAGCTAGAGCAGTGTGAATTCATTCATGTAGTTATACATAAAGTTTACCTACTAATGCTTCATAGCCTATTTGCTCTACTTGAGTCGGCTTTACCCCAAAAGCGATAGATATTTAAGTGCTTATGCTTATGATGTGTAAGGAAGATAAAAGCCTCCTACTATATAATATAATAGTGAAGGCTTTTTTGTAAAGAACAGTGGTCAGCTCAGCGTTATTTTTGCTGTAATACCTTGCGTAGATACTGACCGTAACCGCTTTTAGAGAGTTCTTGGGCTAGTTTCAACAGCTTATTCTCGTCGATAAAGCCCATCCGGTAAGCTACTTCCTCGATGCAGCCAATCTTGGCTCCCTGCCTTTTTTCAATCACCCGCACAAACTCACTCGCATCGTGCAGCGAATCAAAGGTGCCTGTATCCAGCCAGGCTGTGCCCCTATCTAATATGGCTACTTTCAGCTTGCCTTGCCGCAGGTATTCTTTATTGACATCGGTAATTTCATATTCGCCTCTTGGCGATGGAGCGATGTTTTTGGCTATCTCTATCACCTGATTGTCGTAAAAATACAATCCGGGTACAGCATAGTTTGATTTAGGGTGGGCCGGTTTTTCTTCGATGGAAATGGCTTTGCTTGCCTCATCAAACTCCACGACCCCATAGCGCTCCGGATCAGATACCTCATAAGCAAAGACATAGCCGCCTTCTACTTGATTTAGGGTTTGCAATTGCCGGCCTAAGCCCACCCCATAAAAAATGTTATCTCCTAAGACTAAGGCCACTTTGTCTGCACCCACAAAGCGCTCGCCAATGACAAAAGCCTGGGCTAAGCCATTGGGTTTTTCCTGTAGGGCATAGGAAAAGTGGCAGCCCACTTGACTGCCATCCCCTAGTAAGCGTGTAAACTGCGGATGGTCTTCCGGGGTGGTGATGATCAATACCTCCCGAATACCCGCCATCATCAGCACCGATAAAGGGTAATAGATCATGGGCTTATCATAAATAGGCATCAGCTGTTTGCTGATGGCTTTGGTAATGGGGTAGAGGCGGGTGCCTGAGCCGCCAGCCAGAATAATTCCTTTCATTTACATTAAATTGATACAGGTTTGCAAACTATGTTTCCAATAAGGGATGTCAATACGTAGCGTTTGTTTAATTTTTGCTTTGTCCATCACCGAGTAAGCCGGCCGTCTGGCTTTAGTGATATAGTCAGCGGTGCGGACCGGAATCACTTTTACAGAAATGTGGCTAAGCTCAAAAATTGCCTGAGCAAAATCATACCAGGAAGCCACCCCTTCGTTGCTGTAATGATACAGGCCATAGGCTGTACTCCTGGTTTGAATGATGGATAAAATACAGCTTGCCAGATCCATGGCATAGGTAGGCGTGCCTACCTGATCCCAGATTACGTTCAGTTCCTCGCGTTCTCTGCCCAGCCGCAGCATGGTTTTAACAAAATTGTTTCCATATTCACAGTACAGCCAGCTGGTGCGGAGAATGAAGTATTTCTCACTGAGTGCCATCACTGCCTGTTCCCCGGCTAGTTTACTCTCTCCATATACATTGATAGGTAGGGTGTCGTCGGTTTCTGCCAAAGGCAAATGGTGATTGCCGGAAAAGACAAAATCCGTAGAGAGATGGATAAGGGTTGCATCAAATTCCCTACATAAGCGGCTTAGATTGCTTACCCCATCCCGGTTGAGTTGCATGGCCGCTTGGGGTTGCTCTTCGGCTTTGTCTACAGCTGTGTAGGCGGCGCAGTTAATGCAATAAGCAGGTTTGTATTCACGGAAGACGTTTTCTAAAGTCTTTGTGTCGAGAACATTGGCCTGCTCGCGGGAAAGAAAATGGATATCTAGCCAGTGCTGCTCATGGGCCAACTTTTGTAAGCATTGCCCTAATTGCCCCAAGGCTCCAAAAACGACGATCGTATGCATTCAGAAATTAAGTTATCTACAGGAAATTTCTCTCATTTTCTGTGTGTTCACTAGGTGAGAGTCATTGACTGTTTATCTATGAGGCTGCAATTTTACATAAAAGTAGGGGTAAATCAATTTTTTCTACGAGTGAAATTCCAACTTTTGCTCGTCAAATGAAATTGTCAGGTAGCTGCTGAAATAGCAAGAAATGAAGATTTTTTAATTGAATTAACTTGCCTTTCAACGTCTTTCAGTATTTGCATTATCAAGCCGAACGTGGAGGAGCCTAATTCATCAAAAGTTTTATTTCCTGCTAAATCTAGCCTAAAATTAAATTGGAATACAATTAATGAATTACTTATGAAGTAGGAATTCACAAACCCTTAAGAAGAGCACATTGGAGTTTAGAAAGCAAATGAACAAGTAAAGTACAATATAGCAGAATTCTGAAAGGAGAGAAGTTGATTAAAAGTGGTAATGTTAGATAAGCAAAAAGCCCTTAATTAGATAAATTAAGAGCTTTTTGTTGACCTACCAGGATTCGAACCTAGACAGACAGAACCAAAATCTGTAGTGCTACCGTTACACCATAGGTCAATTAGGACTGCTTTAAAATTTGGTGTGGCAAAGGTAGGATGAAAAACATAATCTGCAAAAATATTTTATAAATTTTTAAAGTTTATTGGCTAGCCGGCTGATCGCTTCAATAAAATATGCACCGTTCTCCGGACCAAACCAGTTCATGGTTCTGGTTTCGTAGTGGTCTACATCATAGTAAGTATCTGAGGTAATGTAGCCAATATATCCTCCATTAAAACTAGTAATAATTAATTGTTGATTGGTTTGTTTCTCAATAGCAGGCATCATTTCTCCGGCAAAGTCACAAGGGGTACCAATCCAGGTAACATCGCCAATACGTAAGCCTGTTAAAGAAGACGGATAGTTGCCATATAAGCCATAAAATACCCACGGCCGCAGCCGCCAGTTTTCAGAAATGCGCCACTGTGGTTTACGCAGAGGTAGAGGCATATGTACGCTTGCCAGTTTCTGATGGTATTGTGTAGAAATGTCAGGCAAGTTATAAATGATTTTCTGGGAAAGGGCAGCTGCTACATTGCCAATTTTTTCAAACTGTTCTCCTTCACCACTAGTACTATGGCTACCTACGCCACCTGCACAAAAAGCTGCAAAATCTATATCCGGGTGCTTTTCTAAGGTATCTACCAAGGCACCGGGGTAATCCCTGGAAAGAATATATTGGCGGGAAGGCAAGCTAGTGGCATGGGCTGCAAACGAAGTAATTACTGCGGTGGCTCCGGATTGCTGCTTGATAAGGAATACCCGTAGCCAGGGATCTATATTGCCTTGTTTGTTAATGCGGTGGTACACCAGTTCGCCGGCGTGATACTGGGCAAAGCCAAAACTGGCTGTTTGCTTCTGAGCATCTGCTTGATGAATGGCGGAAAGAATACGGCCAATCAACTGGTTTACTAACTTGTCGCGGTACTTGCCGGCTATGATATTACCTACCAGTTTTTTTGCCCAACCTCCATATCCATAGTGGGTATGTGTCGCCGTTAAATAGGTTTGGTTGATGGTAAAACCGATTTCTGGCAGACGTTTCTCCAAGGCTTCGGTTACTTCAGGTGGTACAATTAGCATATCCATAGTGAGTAGTACAGCTTTTTGGTATCCGTTATCGAATACGAATGCTCTAACCCATAATGAATCATGCACAGAAACATATTTTTTGCCCCACCGATTACCATAGCCAGCCATTGCTACAGGTTCATCAGGAGTAATATTTACTTTTGCCCAGCCCGCTTGAATAGTGTCAGTTTTGGTGTATAATGAGTCAGTATCTACTTCATTTATCTGCTTTTGAAATTGCTGATAAAAATCGGTTTGTTGATAAGGTGTCCGATCTATTTTTGCCAGCAAGCAAGACTGCATGAATAAAGCCATACTTACCAATACAGGTATAAAGCTGGCATAATAGTATTTTTTGATTTTTTTAGGGTTTAACGTACCAAGTATTTTAAGCAGGCTTCTTACTAGTAAGGTGTTCAAATCTAGATTTAAGGGTGTTTAATTCAAAAATTACATCGCTCGGCTTGCGGGAAATAGATTTAGATACTAATGCTCTAGCTTCCCATATTTCCAGAATATCTTCAACTGGAATAAAATCTGTTGCAAATTCCGGATTATCTGATTGAATAACAATCCCTGCCGCTTTATCTATTACGTTCTGTATACGTTTAATGCAGATTCCGTTTTTTGCTACTATTACATATACATTGTCGTTGCTTAGATTGTTCCAGTTCTCTACATATCTGGTAATTACCATATCTCCTGGTTGCAAGGTATTAGTCATACTATATCCTTCTACTTCAAATATGCGGAATGTACCGTTGGTAAAACCGGGCATAGAACAAGCATACAAGGATTGTATATATTCCGGATCGCCATACCCTAATAGGTATCCGGCTCTTGCTTTAACAGGCACAAACACAATGTTTTCTTTACCTGTGCTATCTATAGTTACAACCAGCGGGCGAACATTTTTCCCGCTTACTTTGTCCGTCGTTTCAGGTGCCATCCGGGGCGTTTCTAGCCCTTGTTCAATAAATTCAGGAGTAGATTTATATAAATCTGCCAGTTTCTGAAGAACAGGATACGGAATTTGCAGGGAAGGTTGAGTTTCGTAAATAGCTAATCTTGAACGGGATTTGCCAATATAAGTGGCAACTTGCTGCTGATTAAGCCCCGCTTTGCGGCGGAGGGATTTAAGTCTGTCAGATTGGTTCATACGTGGTATGTTTGTTTGGTAAATATAGTGCAAAAAGCTAACATTTGCAAACAAAAACGAACAAACAAGTTGATGTGAAAGTAATATGTGCTGGTCTTTGTGTATACTAGAAATAGTATGATTTATATCAATACTAAATTCAATATTATTTAGTAAGATCAGATAGAAGCATTATCAGATAGGAGCAGTATATGATGGACTGGTTTGATGCATATAAATGCAATTTATACTGTAAGTTTTAACTTACGGTCTTCATGCTGAGATTTCCACATTTTCAAACTTATTTGTTTCCACTTGCCTGTGCCACTTGTTCCAGGTTTTTGAGCATATTCTGGTACTGTGGCTTTTCTATTTCGCGGCTCAATACTTTGTATTCATTAATAAAATTACCAGTTCCTTCACCATTCATAAATATCCACTCTTCATCTTCGCTTACTTTTACTCCTTTATTTTGCAGTTTTTTTAAAATATTTTTCTTAATGTTCAGGTAGTCATTCACTAGTTTGCCATACTGCTGGTCCACAATCATAAATACTTCAATGAATTCTGGATTGTTAATGATTCCCTGATATACATCAGGCTTATATTTCTGGGCATGCAGCAGGTAAGTAAGACAGTAAAATTTAAATTCTACATAAGCATTTATCACGCTACCTACCGTAGAAAAGTAGTTACGCCAGTCGTCTACGGTACTTTTGCTGTTCTCCTCATACCACTTGTACATGTATACATCTGTTTTGGTGCCATGGTAATAGGCATTCCATTCATCCAGCAAGCCATAAATTCCTAAAACATTGGAAGTAATCTGTATCTTTTCTTTCGGGTTATAGATATAGGTATCAAAACGGAAGGTATGTAACTCCGGGCGTATCTCTTTACCAATCTCCTCTGTCAGGAATACTGGAGTATATTTCACAAGAATGTGGGTAGTATCGCCTATGTAATAACAGGCATATTGATCCCGCTCCTTGGGACGTATTTTCCAGGCCATTAGGGCACTATACCCATGATTTAATTCATGTACAATAGTGCCTAATGCATCTCGTACATTCTTCTTAGTATTGCCTTCAGCATATCGGTCAAAGTGGTTATTGTATGACAGTTCATTCATTTTATTAACCACATACCAACCTTCCGGGTCATACTTTTCGAGTATCTCTAAGGCATATTGCCTTTTTTGGGGAAAGCTCAATACTGCCTGGGCTTGTATGGCAGATTGACTCAGAGCAAAACATGAAAGCAGCAGGAGAAGTAACAAATATCGCATAACAGCCATAGGTAATTTTCTACATGTTAGGTACAATCTATTAAACGGCAAATCCTTTTTCTCCGCAAGTATATTAGTCGCAAATATGTAGAGCCGTCCTGCTTGGTAAGAAGGCAAAACGGGTTTTATACTTTCTGCCCATTTGTTACAAGAGCAGGTAGTATTGATATGATAAACAGAAAATTACAGAACTTTAGTATATCTGCTAGTAAGTCTATTGCATAGGCAAAAAAAAAGGGCTCTGCAGCCCTATGATTTTACGTTAACGGAAGTAAACAGTTATGAATGTTTAATATCTATTTTTCTTTGCAAACTCGTACGTTTCTGGCGGTAAGGCAACGTTACTTGCAATACTCCCTCTTCATATACCGCATCTATTTTATTGCCATCTACAAAATACGGAATATCAAATGTTTTGTAGAACATAGGTACCTGCAAGGGAAGTTCTGATTCCTCTTCTAGATGCCCACCAGGTATAGTAGAAAACACAATTAATTTGCTGTGGTCTATAAATATATTAAATGATTCAGGGCTAACACCAGGTGCAGAAACAGTTATAGTTAAGCTATCTTCGGTTTCTTCCATGTTCATAGAGGCCATGCTTACACCGCCATTCAGCGTGTTCATTAAGTCAATTTGCTTAAGAAAACCCCGCCACATATTATTATCTTTTGTAAATTCCATGATTTTCTGTTTTAGGTTACACATCTACTCTTGCAATTAACATACCAGAGACAGAAACCTTCTATAGCTATTGGTTATATGTTAATTTGTCATACCCATATATATTGCTTTTGGTATAGTATGCCATATAGTCATTTATATGCTATAGCATGCCTCTGCTTAGTTATACCGCTTGAGAGACTATTTTGTTTGCTTATAGTAACAGCACCTACAATCATTCTCATCCATTTTGCCTTCTCAGTGGAATAGAATTATGATCCACCAAGTAAATAATAAAATAAACAACTGCATACCCAGCATCATCGTTGAGGGTAGTAGTATACTTGTTTAAAATAACCTTTCACCCTCTAACCTATTATTGACTGACCTATGAAAGCAAACATCCAGCTGATTTTGGTGCTATGGGCTTTAGCTTATCAGCAACTTCATACCGGAGCTATTTATCTTCAGCCAGAAGATATGCCTGATGCAGAGGACTATGACGAAGAAGATACTTGGGAGGAAGGATTAACAGAACTTGACAGACAGAAACATGTTGACCATAAAGATGAGGTTGATTTAATTGAAGATGAAGACGATAGTTTTGTTGATGAATTAGATGAAGAAGAGTAATATACCTGTTAATAAAAAAAGCACGCTTATACGATTAATTTGTCAGCCATTAATGCCTCATCTATAGTGAATAGTTTTCTATAAATCTTTAACAATTACTACTTTTCTAAAAGGTTAGCCAAGCACTGAGTTAATCTGTACCCTACCAAAAATCATTGCTTTTGGACAGGCAATTTGCCGAAGTGTCGAAATATTCTGCCCAACAGTCTAAAATTTGTAGAGTTCAGGTAACAAAAGTTATAATTTGCATATTATTTACTAGTAATCAACAATATTATTGTACAACTACTGATGGTTTTCTGCTTGATAATAATGAAGCAGATGAAAGTAAGTAGAGAGCAGAATGTATATTTATTCTGACCAAATAGTTTACATTGTAAACTATTTACGGTGTAAACTATTTATAGCACATAGCAGTTAAGTAACTAATGGACAAGGAAAAATGGCAAAGTGGTACGGCTCCCTTAGGACTATACTTTAGTTTACTTGCTAAGTATTTTGCCGGTGCTACAGTAAAAAAAATGTCTCATATAGATCTGGATAAATATTTCAGAGTATTGGTAGCCGTGGAGCAGTCAAAAGAGACTATTACTCAGCAAAAGCTTTCCAACTATTTTAAAACTAGTAAAGTGTCTATGGTTAGAATTATAGATTATCTTACTGGGAAAGGCTATTTGCACAGAAGTGTAAATACCAAAGACCGGCGAGAACATTTTTTGATTCTTACTGAAAAGGCGAAGAAGGAGCTTCCTCTGATCAAACAAACTCTGGCAGATGTAGAGGCGAGTGCCTTGCAGAACTTTACGGAAGAACAAAAATTACAATTCTTCCAATATCTGGAAAAGATATATATGAATATGTCTGAACTGCCTGCTGAAGATCTTTTTGTCGTATACCAGAAGGTAGGAAAAAAAGAAAACCAATCGGCTAATGTATCTATAGAAGATGCAGTAGAATAACTAAAATAGTTATATAACAACGGAATACAATAATAGTAAAAGCTAGATTTTTTAATTGTAAAGTAGATGAATAAGTCAGTAAAAATGGGGCTAATAATAGCAGTGATATTAGTAGTTGTGTTAATGATCGTGCTGCCCCGTATGGATTTTTTGAAAGCAGATAATAAGGCTGCTTCGAAGGAACAGGCGGTAGCGGGTGCTGGAGCAGGAGGAAAAGGCGGACCAGGAGGTGCAGGGAATGTAGCCGTGGATGTGGTTGTGGTAAAATCAGAAAAACTCGACAACAAAATTCAATCTACAGGTACCATTTTAGCCAATGAGGAAGTAGAACTCCGTAGCGAAATTTCGGGAAAAGTAAGCCAAATCTTTTTTAAAGAAGGCGACCGGGTAAAGAAAGGGCAAGTTCTTGTCCGTATCAATGATCAGGAGCAGCAGGCTCAGCTTAAAAGACTTCAATATAATATAAAATTGAATGAAGACCAGGAGTTTCGCCAGAAGCGGCTGCTGGAAAAAGAAGCTATTAGCCAACAGGAATACGATATTGTACTTACCCAGTTAAATAGTATCCGGGCCGAATTGCAGCAACTGGAAGCTATGATAGACAAATATTCTGTGAGAGCTCCCTTTAATGGTATGATTGGATTGCGTTATATAAGCGAAGGTAGTTATGTTTCGCCAACCTCACAGATAGCTTTTATGCAGGATATAGATAAAGTAAAAATAGAGTTTTCTATTTCAGAGAAATATGCCGCTCAAGTAAAACCAGGAAGCAAAATAGTTTTTTCGATTACTGGTAAAGAGAAGCAATATGAAGGTACTGTATATGCTATTGAGCCTAAAATAGATCTGGCTACCCGTTCAGTACGTATACGGGCTATTAGTCCTAATCTTGACAAAGACTTATTTCCAGGTGCCTTTGCCAGAGTAGAATTAACCCTGGAAACAGTCGATAATGCTATTATGATCCCTACGGAAGCTTTAATTCCGGAACTACAAGGCCAGAAAGTATTTTTGTATAAAAATGGCCGTGCCATATCTTCGCCGGTAGAGATCGGTTTACGCACAGAAAGAGCTATTCAGATAACCAAAGGCGTGCAATCTAACGATAGTTTAATTGTTACAGGCCTACTGCAGCTAAAAGACAGTACACAGGTAAAAATAAGAGATTTATCAGCTATTGAAGCTGATAAAAACAACCAGATATCCAGTTTATCCAAGTAGTATAAATTATCAGTTATGAATATTTCTTCCCTTAGTATTAACCGTCCGGTACTGGCCACTGTGTTCTCTATTGTGCTCGTACTATTCGGCGTTATTGGATTTACTGTCTTAGGTGTGAGAGAATATCCTAGCGTAGACCCACCTATTGTAACGGTGCAAACCAATTATACAGGTGCCAATGCAGAGATTATTGAGTCACAAATAACAGAACCCTTAGAAGAATCTATCAATGGTATAGCAGGTATAAATGCACTTACTTCGCAGAGCAGTGATGGCCGCAGCAGTATTACCGTAGAGTTTGATTTAGAAGTGGATTTGGAAGCTGCCGCTAATGATGTGCGCGACCGTGTATCCCGTGCGCAACGCAACTTACCGCAGGATGCTGACCCACCCATCGTTTCAAAAGCCGATGCAAATGCTGATAATATTCTTTCGTTAACTGTACAAAGTGATAGCCGTAATTTGCTGGAATTGTCAGAAATAGCCAACAATATATTTAAGGAAAGGCTGCAAACCATTCCCGGAGTTAGTGAGATCCGAATATGGGGTGAGAAAAAATATGCTATGCGCCTGCTGATGGACCCAGACAAGTTAGCCGCTTATCAGCTAGCTCCGCTAGATGTACGCAATGCTCTGGTACGGCAGAACGTAGAACTTCCCTCAGGCAGAATAGAAGGATATGGAACAGAGTTGAGTGTGCGGACTCAAGGCCGTTTGAGAACCGAGCAAGAATTTAATGACATGATCATTAAAGAAACGGAAGGTTCTATTGTGCGGTTCAGTGATATTGGCCGGGCAGTACTAGCTCCTGAAAATGAACGGACCCTTCTGAGAGGAAATGGCGGTATACCTATGGTTGGAGTAGCTGTAACCCCTCAGCCTGGTGCTAACTATATAGCCATTGCCGATGAGTTTTATAAACGGGTAGATCAGATAAAGAAGGAATTACCCAAAGATTTAAAGCTGGGCATGGCTATGGATACTACGGTTAATATCCGTAAGGCCATTACCGAAGTAGAAGAAACTATCCTAATTGCATTTGGACTGGTTGTGCTGGTAATCTTCTTGTTCTTGAGAGACTGGCGTACTACTTTAATCCCGGTGTTAGCCATCCCCATTTCATTGATCGGTACATTTTTCATTATGTACATTGCCGGTTTCTCTATTAATATTCTTACGTTATTAGGTATTGTATTAGCCACAGGTCTCGTAGTAGATGATGCCATTGTTGTGCTCGAAAATATCTATTCGAAGATAGAGGGAGGGATGAACCCCAAAGAAGCGGGACATAAAGGTTCACAGGAAATTATTTTTGCTATTATCTCTACTACTGTTACCCTGGCAGCCGTGTTTTTGCCTATTATATTCCTGCAAGGAATTACCGGAAGGCTGTTCCGTGAATTTGGTGTAGTAGTCGCTGGTTCTGTTATTATATCCGCTTTCGTTTCCCTAACACTTACTCCTATGATGAGTGCTAGATTCTTGAAGAAGAAAAAGAGTGAAAGTAAATTCTACCATATAACGGAACGCTTTTTTGTGAAAATGATTGACGGTTATAACCGTTCGCTGAAAACATTTATGCAGTACCGTTGGGTTGCCATTGTCATCATGGTGGTTTCCCTGGGAATGGTGATAGGTATAGGGGCACAACTTCCTTCTGAACTGGCTCCTCTGGAAGACAAAAGCCGCTTGAATATTCAGGCCACTGCGCCCGAAGGCACTTCGTATGAATTGATGGAGAAGTATGTAGGGAAAATTATTGAGGTTGTGGATACTATGGCTGTAAAGGAATCCATTCTTTCAGTGACTGCTCCCGGATTTGGTGGCACCGGAGCTGTAAATAGTGGTTTTGTGAGAGTAACGTTAGTAGACCCTACTAAGCGTGACATTACCCAGCAACAACTAGCTGATAAATTAGGAGGCATCACTAGGCAATTTAATTTTGCCCGTACATTTGTGGTACAGGAACAAACGATTGGTGGAGGAAGAGGGGCTGGCTTACCAGTTCAGTTTGTAATTCAGGCACCTAATTTTGAAAAATTAAAAGAAATAATACCCAAGTTTATGGACCGGGCGCAGGCTGATCCAAGCTTCCAAGTGGTAGACTTAAATTTAAAATTCAATAAACCTGAGTTAAGTATAGAAATTGACCGCGAACGTGCTAGAATTTTAGGGGTGTCTGTGCTGGATATTGCTGAAACACTACAATTATATTATAGCGGGCAACGATTTGGGTATTTTTATAAGGATGGTAAACAATATCAAGTAATAGGGCAAGCAAACCGGGTAAGCCGCGATGCACCTGTCGATCTAAGTTCTATTTATGTAAAAAACGACAGAGGAGAGTTAATTAAGCTAGATAATGTGGTACGCCTAAGCGACCAAAGCAGTCCGCCACAATTATTCCGGTATAACCGCTATGTATCTGCTACTGTTTCGGCTTCACCAGCACCCGGACTTACATTAGGACAAGGTATTGAGGCTATGGATAAAATAGCAGACGAAGTACTAGATGATACATTCTCCACTAGTCTAGCTGGAACTTCTAAGGAATTCGCCCAAAGTTCTAGCAGCTTGCTTTTTGCTTTTTTGCTAGCTTTAGCTCTAATTTATCTCATACTTTCAGCTCAGTTTGAAAGTTTCACTGATCCGTTGATTATTATGTTTACGGTACCACTAGCTTTGGCGGGAGCCGTATTATCCTTGTGGCTTTTTGGGCAGACCCTGAACATCTTCAGCCAGATTGGTATTATTGTGTTGATTGGTATAGTAACCAAAAATGGTATTTTGATTGTGGAATTTGCTAATCAACGTAAAGAAGAAGGTTTACAAGTGGTGGATGCCGTGGTTGATGCAGCCACCCAAAGGCTACGTCCTATTTTAATGACTAGCTTGGCTACTGTGCTGGGAGCATTACCTATTGCCTTGGCTTTGGGAGCAGCTTCTAAAAGCCGGATGCCAATTGGTATAGCAATTATTGGTGGGTTGATGTTCTCTTTGATCCTTACACTTTATGTAATTCCTGCCTTATACACCTATATTTCCGGTAAAACAAAACCAAAAGAAGAAACGCCAGCAGAAGTTCGTGAACTGGAAAGCGCAACTGTTTAATGAACAAACAAAATAGTTTATAGCCTTATAAAAACGGTTGAATAAGTAAACTACTCAAGCTTCTTATTCAACCGTTTTTATTACAATTTTGCATATATAACCTAACGTCTTAATCAATTATGATAAAAAACATTTTTATCGTATCTCTTTTATTATCTGTTCCATTATTTTGTAAAGCACAGAACGCATCACCTGTAGATACTCTCACCATTGAAAATGCAGTTCAGCTGGCATTAGAAAAAAACTATTCTATAAAAATTGCGCAAAACCAGAAAGAGTTTGCAGCTAACAATTTCCGGTATGGGTATGCAAATTTCCTTCCAACCATAAACCTGGATGCCATACGAACCAACTCAATAAATGACACCCGCCAAGTTTCGTTTAGTGGGGATGTGAGAGAAGTAGATAATGGAAAATCGAACAGGCTTTCTGCATCTGCCTTATTTAACTGGACTATTTTTGATGGATTGCGCATGTTCGTTGCCTACGACCAGTTAAGGGAACTAAAGTCTGCTGGTGAAGAAAGTGCTCAGATTGATATAGAAAATTCTGTTGCCTTGGTAAGTAATTCGTATTATGATATTATTCAACGGCAAGAACGGGTAAGTGCTTTTCTGGATGCCTTAAAAATATCGCAACAACGTCTGGATCTGGCGCAAGCCCAGTATGAAGTAGGCTCAGGTTCAAAATTAAATTATCTGGCTGCACAAGTAGATTATAATACTGATAAAGCTGCATTGATTTTACAGGAACAAGAATTACAAAAAGCCAAAATTACGTTTAATGAGTTTTTAGGAAGGGAGCCCAATGTTGAATTTGTGGTGACAGACACTATTATTGTGGATGAAAATATAGATTTAGGTTCGCTACGCCAATCTGCTCTTCAAAGAAATCCTAATTTATTACTGGCTCAGCGCAACAAAAATATTGCTTATTTAGACACCAGAGCTATCCGAGCAGAACGTTTTCCAACTCTTAACCTGACAGGCGATTATACCTACTCTAGAACTGAGGCCGCAGCAGGTTTTGCCTTGAGCAACCGAAATAATGGCTACACCTATGGAGCTAGAGTAACTATGCCCATTTTAAATGGTTTTAATATAAACCGGCGTGTACAAAATGCTAAAGTGCAACAGGACATAAGCAACTACCAGCTGGAAGCTTTACAAGTACAACTGGAAGCAGAATTGCAAAGAGCCTATACGGACTATACAAACAGCTTAATCCTTGTAAACCTGGAAAAACAAAACCTGGAAGTTGCCCGTCAGAACATCGATATTGCCTTGGAAAGATACCGCCTGGGCGTGTCTACCCCATTGGAACTTCGTGAAGTACAGCGGAATGCAGTTGCTACGGAGAGCCGTTTGATAGAAGCAGAATTTAATGCCAAATTAGCTGAAATTGAATTAATGCGGTTAAGCAGCAGAATTATCGAGTAAGCCCTGAATAATTAATAAAAAAGCATATTTATGAGTAGTTTGCAAACGCATAAATATGCTTTTCTTTCTATGCGTAAAATTATATTTATCGGTGTTTCCTTATTGCTCATTGGAGGGATTGTAGGCTATATAACATTGGGAGGTCTAAATAAGCCGCAATATACCCTCGTACAGGTTCCAGGCTATATAATGGGTGGGATTGCATTTAAAGGCATGGCTTCCAATGAAGATTTACTGAAGTTGTTTGAACAAACCAGGCTCTATCATCAGCAGAAGAAACTGCCCGGTACCTTAGCTGCCCTGTATGTGGATATACCTACCTCAGAAAAAGGAGAAGTAGATGCGTTTGTAGGTGTGTTAGTAAAAGATTCTACCATTGTTTTGCCTGATAAGTATGTCTACAAATATATTCCTGCCAGCAAGGCTGCACAAGCCACTATAAAATCTCACTACCTAGTAGCTCCTTCCCCTGAAAAGATACGGGCAAGCCTGCTCAATTATGCACAGGAAAGAGGGTTACTATTGCAGAATTTTGTAATAGAACAATATATAGGAGATAGCAACATTATTGTAGAAGCACCTATAAAGTGAGTAAGTTTAATGTATAGCTGGTTCCTTATTTCAGAATCAGAAAAAATATAAATTGTAAATGTATGACAAAGAAACTGAAACGTTCGCAAACCAACCGCATGTTGACCGGGGTTTGTGGAGGCATTGCCGAATATATGAATCTAGATGCAACCCTTGTACGTGCAGCTTTTGCTGTTGCAGCGGTTATAGGAGTGGGTGCACCAGGTATTATCTATATTATCTTGGTGTTTGTTATGCCAGATGAATATTAATCAGCAAACCTTATCTGGTAGGTTTAACTAACCGGTAAGATTTTCTCTTGACTAGATAATTTTTTAAAACTGGATAAAGTAACACAGCCGAAAGTATAATGAGTGTCCCCAGGTAAAAACCTGGGGTCATTTTTTCTGAATCACCAAAAAACATAAAAGCTAACAATATTCCATAAACCGGCTCCAGATTCACAGTTAAGTTAATGGCAAAGGCTGAGAATTTTTTCATCAATTGTACGGCTACTGAATAGGCATATACCGTGCAAACAAACGCAAGGATGGCAATATAAAACCAGTCGTTTAAGCTGGGCATCAAATGTAGTTGTCCGTTGTCGGCAAGAAACCATTTATAAAAAGGTAGGAAAATACCTGTAACCAAACAAGCTCCAACCATTTCATAAAACGTAATCGTATACGCATAATACCTGCTGCTGAATTGCACATTTATCACCGTAAACAGTGCGGCTAGCAAGGCAGATGTAATAGCCATACTAATACCCAGAGCGTGGGTAAATTCAAAATGAAAAATAACATATAAGCCCAAAATCACTACCACACCTATTCCCATTTCCAGTAAACTAATTCTCCGGCCAAGCATTAATGGCTCCAGTAAACTAGTCCAGAGAGAGCCAGTGGCCATGCCCGCCAGACAGATAGAAGCAGTAGAAACTCTGGCCGCTCCAAAAAACAATATCCAGTGCGCTGCAATTAATCCACCAGTCAACAACATACGGATCAAATCAGTTTTTTGAATAAAGAGCTGTTCTTTTTTTTGCATCAGCATAGCTCCTAATAGAAGTGCTGCCAGTAACGTCCGGAAAAAGACAAGTTCTACGGTAGGTATAGAAATCAGTAAACCTAAAATGGCTGTGAATCCCCAGATAAGTACAATAAAATGGAGTTGTAAATAATCTTTTAAAACGGGCATAGGTAGTTGCTGATATGCTGGTATAAACGCTGGTTAGCTAAATAGAATAAAATAACAAAGTTACCGGGGAACTGTATGATACATAACCAGCCCAATACAAGAAAAAATAATGTTGGGTAGCCACACAGCCAGCAAAGGATCCATAGAGCCAGTTTGGGCAATGGCGCGGCTCATAATAAAAAATAGTATATAGACAAAAGCTAGTACGAACCCAAAGGCAATTTGGAAACCTACGCCACCCCGGCTTTTGCGGGCAGAAACAATTACACCTATTAAGGTCAGAATGATGATAGCAAAAGGACTGGTAAACCGCAGATATTTTTCTATTTGGTAAATGGCTACATTATCAGCGCCGCTTTCTCTGAGTTCACTAATAAACGATTCCAGCTCGTTAAGAGTAAAGGTTTCATACAGCATATAATTGTTGCCAAAAACCTTCGGATGCAGATTAATTAGCGTATCTAAAGTATCGCCATAAGTTATGGTTTCTTTCATGCCATCAAAGGTGCGGAGTTTGTAATTCCGGATCAACCACTTTTCCTCTTTAGGTTTCCATTCTATCCGCTGAGATTCCAGCTTTTCTAGCAGCTTGGTGTCTACTATTTTTTCCATCGTAAACTGGTAGCCAACATCATTGGTTACGTCGTAGGTGCGCAAATATACATAGGTATAAGGTGCTATTTTTTTATGTATATCTCTGGAATCATTGTAATAGGGGTCTTTTAGGTACTGCCGTTCAAAGTTAACCCGTACTTTGTTGGAGTTAGGAATAACCCATCCTGAGAAAAGAAATATAACTGCTCCAATGATGATTGCCCCTAGTACATAAGGCAACATAAACCGGATAAAACTGACTCCACTGCTTAAAATAGCGATTACCTCTGTGCGAGAAGCTAGTTGAGCCGTTACAAAAACGGTAGCAATAAACACCGTAATTGGGCTCAATAGATTGGCTATGTAGGGTATAAAATTTAAGTAATAATCGTAGATGACGGCCTCTGTTGGGGCTTTCCTTTTAATGAAATCATCATTTTTCTCAGTAAAGTCAATAACTACAATGATAGCTACTAGGATGAGCACCACAAACAGAAAGGTGGACAGGAACTTTTTCAGAATATATAAATCCAGAATTTTCATAACCTTTGCATCACTTGTTGAACCATCTTATTTTTCCAGGCTGCATAATTTCCCGCTATAATCTGTTGACGAGCCTGCTTTACAAGCCACAAATAAAATGTGAGATTATGTACGCTGGCGATCTGGGCAGCCAGATATTCGCCGCTTATCACCAGATGCCGCAAATATGCCTTTGAGTAGGCTGTACTTACATAACCTCCCAGTACTTCATCAATGGGACTAAAGTCTTTTTTCCACTTTTCGTTCTTGATATTAATAATGCCTTGTGTAGTAAAAAGCATGCCATTTCTTGCATTTCGAGTAGGCATTACACAGTCAAACATATCTATACCTAAAGCAATAGCTTCTAGTATGTTGGCTGGCGTACCTACTCCCATTAGATAACGAGGTTTATGTGCAGGTAATATACCACAAACCAGTTCTGTCATTTCATACATTAGTTCAGCGGGTTCTCCTACCGATAAGCCGCCAATGGCATTACCTTCCCGGTCAAAAGAAGCAATGGCTTCTGCCGACTGTTTTCGTAAATCTTTAAACGTACTGCCTTGTACAATTGGAAATAAAGTCTGGCTATAGGCATACTCCGGGCTTGTGCTATCAAAGCGGTCGCAGCAGCGTTTCAGCCATCGGTGAGTCATGTCCATGGATTTACGGGCATAGCTGTATTCGCAAGGGTAAGGGGTACATTCATCAAAAGCCATAATAATATCAGCTCCGATAATCCGCTGAATATCCATTACATACTCTGGTGAAAAATGGTGCGTAGAACCGTCTATATGCGATTTAAAGGTAACCCCTTCTTCTTTTATTTTACGGGTACCGGATAAGGAATATACCTGGTAGCCTCCACTATCTGTCAGGATAGGTTTTTGCCAGCTATTGAATTGATGCAAACCGCCAGCTTTATTAAGCACATCTAACCCAGGCCTTAAGTACAAGTGGTAAGTATTTCCCAGAATAATGTGTGCTTGTATATCGTCTGTTAATTCCCGCTGATGCACCGCTTTTACTGAACCTGCTGTGCCTACCGGCATAAATATAGGTGTTTCTATAAGACCATGATCGGTGGAGATACTACCGGCTCGTGCGTTGCAATGTGTGTCTTTTGCGTGTATGTCAAAATTCATTCGTTTCTTTCCAACTTGTTGCTTTTACGCATATATTTCCATAGGCTGAATTTGTTAAGTAACCTATGAAATTATTTCGTTAAAGAACAGTTTTAACTATAAATAAACGTGTGTAAAATCGGAGTAAAGGGATATATATTTTGCAGGATGAACCCGTCTTTTTTTTATATCTGCCTACCATATAGAGTACAAGCTTACATCCGTATAAAGGCACAAAATTATGCCTTATTCTTCATATTCTTGTTCCTATTTTTGATTTTATATTTACGTACCCTTATTAAAGTATAGAATAGTTTAACTGCCTTAATTTGTGAACATTTATACCATTTTTATTCATATTATCATTTACTGCTTTATAGCAAGTGTAGCGGTTCAACTCTTATACTGGGCAAGTATTTTTTCCCGGCTTGCATTCTACAAACAGACACCTGCTGCACCACCCGATTCCTCCAAAAAACCTGGGGTATCAGTAATTGTCTGTGGCTGGAACGAGTTAGAAAATTTAAAAAAGCTTATTCCCAGACTGTTAGAGCAGAATTACCCGGTTTTTGAACTGGTTATTGTAGATGATAGGTCTAATGATGAGTGCTACGATTTTCTCTTGTTTGAATCATTTAAGCATGAGCAAATGCGGCTGGTTCGTATTAATGAGACCCCCGATCATATTACGCCGAAGAAATATGCCCTCAGTTTAGGAATAAAGGCCGCTCAATACGATATTATTTTGCTCACCGATGCTGATTGTATGCCACAATCCATTGATTGGATTAGCCAGATGCAACAAAAATTCTCTGCTGAGAAACAAGTTATTCTAGGCTATTCGCCTTATACCTATCATAAAGGATTATTAAATTTTATGATCAGATATGAAACTTTTTATACGGCAGCACAGTATTTTTCTTTTACATTGGCAGGCTTGCCATACATGGGAGTAGGCAGAAATCTAGCTTACACGAAATCTTTATTTATTTCCAATAAAGGCTTTCATTCACATTTGAATGTATTGGGTGGCGACGACGACTTGTTCGTAAGTGAAGTAGCTACTCCAAAGAATGTGGCCATCTGTATTGAAAAGCAAGCACATGTGGTTTCAGTTCCAAAAACAACCTTTCTCTCCTGGTACAGGCAGAAAAGGAGGCATTTGTCAGTAGGAAAACATTATACTTTCCGTAATAAAGTGATGCTGGGTCTGATGTCATTATCACAAATGATGTTCTGGTTTACATTCTTTATATTGATTTTCTCTAACGAATATATACCATGGGTACTGGCCGGATTTCTAATCAGAACTTCTACTCAATTGTGGATGTTACAGAATATAGCAAAAAAGATAGATACTACGATAAAGTGGTTTTTTATTCCTATTTTTGATCTTTTATATACTATTTATTACATCATTATAGGTTCATCCGTTTCTATTTCAAAACAGGTAAGATGGAATTAGACAAGCAATTTTCAGATAAAGCTCTTCAAGATTTTAAATTGATTGACCTTGCTAAAGAAGAGGGAGATCAGAAGGCTTATGCTGAATTAATGAAGCGATACAAAAAACCGTTATATCACACCATCCTGAAAATGGTCAGGAATGTGGATGATGCGGAAGATTTAACCATAGAGGCCTTTGCTAAAGCTTTTAAAAGTCTGCACAAATTTAAGAAAGACTATACGTTCAGTACCTGGCTTTTCAGGATTGCTACCAACAATTGTATTGATTTTATCCGGAAGAAAAAGCTCGAAACCACCAGTATCAGTTCTTCCTTCCGCGACGATAATGGAGACGATGTGGGTATGGATATTAAGGATGTAAACTTGAATCCGCAGGAGGAAGCTATAAAAAGCCAGAAGGTAGAAATTATGCAGTTAATAATTACGAAGCTGCCCCCTAAATACCAGACACTGGTGAACCTACGCTACTTCAGAGAACTGTCTTACGAAGAAATAGCTGAAGAACTACAGGCTCCTTTGGGTACAGTAAAAGCACAACTTCACAGAGCACGAGAGTTGCTGTATGACCTGGTAAAGGATAAAAAAGATTTTATATAGCAAACGATACTAGAGACGTGATATTTCACGTCTCTAGTTATATACACCAATCTAACCACTCTAATTAACGCCTATCAGTTAATCCTCTACTGCTTTGGATCTCCTACTTCATTATTTTCCTGATCTTAGCCCGCAGCAGTTGGCGCAATTCAAACAACTACAGCCGCTGTATGGAGAATGGAATGAAAAAATAAATGTGATCTCCCGCAAAGACATTGAACAGCTTTACGAAAGACATGTGTTGCACTCATTGGGAATAGCCAAAGTGATTTCATTTAAGCCGGATACCAGTATTCTGGATGTAGGAACTGGGGGAGGTTTCCCGGGAATACCCCTAGCTATTTTGTTTCCTGAGTGCCATTTCCATCTGGTAGATTCTATTGGGAAGAAAATTAAAGTGGTGCAGGAAATAGCCAGCGCATTAGGTCTTAAAAATGTAAAAGCTGAGCAAAATCGTGTAGAAAAGTTAGAGGATAGCTATGATTTTGTGGTGAGCCGGGCGGTAACGCATTTAAAAGAATTACACAGTTGGGTTCGGTATAAAATTAACAAGCCTTATAACAATACATTGAAAAATGGTATTCTGGCTTTGAAGGGTGGCGATCTCACAGAAGAGTTACATGAAGCAAAGCTCAAGCATAAAATTTACCCTCTGTCGGCTTACTTTGATGAAGAGTTTTTTGAGACTAAGAAAGTAGTTTATGTAGCAGGCTGATGATTATTCTTGTTCTTTGTCCTGCATTACTACATTTGTAAATCCCATTTGTTCACTGAAAACAGACAATAACATCTCCTTTACTTACATCCGCTTACATCTTTTTGTCATAGGCTGATTTATAGAAACAACTCACGGAAAGTGTTTAGGATATGAAGCGTCAAAATAAATGTAACCTATTGTATAGGGCACACTCGAATTTTGTTACTCCGATGTTCTGTCCGTTTATTTAACAAAAATTAGGTATCTAAGCTAAAGATTATCTTCTGCTATATTGAATAGCTGTATATCTTATAATTGACTTAAAATGCTGTATCCAAAAAACTGTTTTTTATAGTAGAAAGAACCTAAGGTAATTATTTTTAAAAATTTAATTTCATATATTACCTGCATGCGGAATATTTAATTTAGCTACAACAGAGTGATGCCAAAGCAATAACTTTGATTAAATGTTAACCGATCAGGAAATGGAAAATAACGTAGATTTAGTCATGCTTGTGGATGACAACGATACTGATAATTTTATAAGCAAAAGAATTATAGAAATCACCAAGTTTGCCAAGCGTGTAGAAGTAAAGAACTCAGGAAAAAGTGCCCTAGAATATTTAGAAAAAGAAAAATTTAATACCCATAACCTACCTGATATAATCTTCTTAGACATTAATATGCCCATAGTAGATGGCTTTGTTTTTTTGTTTGAGTTTGAAATGTTCCCAGAAGAATTAAAAAATAAGTGTAAGATCGTAATTTTATCAAGCTCTGATAATAAACGGGATATTGAAAAAATAGTAGATAACAATTACGTTGTGAAATTTGTCACAAAACCATTAACAGAAAGCGCTTTAACAGAAATAAAAAGATTGCCTCAGTTAGTAAGCAAATAGTTTTACACGTATATTTATAATCCATGGCATGTTGAATCCTCCTATTTTACATGCCATCATTTTTTCCTGCGTATGACAAATATCTACAAAAACGTATTATTAATAGACGATAATGAAGCCGATCAGCTAATAGCTCGCAAGTTGATGCAAGTTACAGGGTTCGCTAAAGATATTTGTATTAAGAATTCTAAACAGAGTGCCTTAGATTACTTAACTAATGCACGCAATCATTTAAGTGAAGTGCCGGATGTCATTTTCCTTGACATTAACCGCCCGGCTATAGATGGCCTCTCATTTTTGCATGCGTATGAAGCCATGCCTGCTGATTTTAAGAAGAAATGCAAATTGGTTGTCCTCTCCAGTACAGATAACAGGCATGATATAAAGGAAGTATATGGGTATAGCAGTATTGAGGCTGTTTTACCTAAACCACTTACTACAGATTCCATCATGCAGCTAACGCATTAATATCTACGTTTACTCCCAAATTACTTCTATTACTTCATTTCCTAAATCTACTGTTGTTTGCTTTTCCAGAGGCAAACGTTTTACTTCCAGTTGGCCTTTTAGCAACCCCACTAGTTTCTGCTCTAATACAAAATATTCATTCTTTTTGCGAAACAATACAGCCCTTTCAGCCGATTGGTCCTCAGCTTTTACACGAAATATATTTCCTTTCTGCTTCACTACCCGGATATTGTTTAAAGAAAGGGTAGAGTCTTTTAATAATTGAAGTGCTTTGCTAGCATCTGGCACACCATACCCTACAAAGTTGTTTCCATAGGGATACAAATGAGCTGATTTTTCAATAAGTAATTTTAGTTGTTTGTTGGTTAATGTGGAGTCAGCTTGCATTAAGCAGGCAGCAAATCCGGTTATGACTGGGGCAGAGAATGAGGTTCCAGAAGGAGAAAAGCAAGATACATTGGGTTTTAGGTATGGTAAAAATTCTGGACCTATGCTGCTATAGCCTATTTTGTCTCTGGACTTTGCCTTGGTAGCCCCTACAGAAATCACGCCTTCAGCATCTGCGGGAGTAGATACAATACGCCATTTAGGATCATCGCCTTCATTACCCGCTGATACTATGATAAGCATTCCTTTTTCTTCAGAAGCAATGCGGGTAGCCTGGCTAATAATACTGGTTTTACCATCCATATCCTGTGGTTTGTAGTTTTCTTTAGGATTAGTAAAACCAACGGCATAACCCAAAGATGTATTAATAAGCCGGATACCTAAGCTATCCATGCGTTCCATGGCCATTATCCAATTGTCTTCTTCTTGCCGGGTTTCCCGGGTACCGTGATCGGTACGGGCCAGACAGAACTTTGCTCCGGTAGCCATACCATATTGCAGTTTTTTTGTAGGCTCAAATCCGGCAATCATCTGTAATACTTCAGTTCCATGAAAATCTGAATTAGTCTCCAAACGAGTAAAAGGCTCTGTATTGGCAGGGTTTACATAGTCTTGTACATCGGTAATGCGATTTTCACTAAGCAAGTGCTGTAAACTCTTATTGTCAGTTACTCCGTAAAAGCCTACATCTATTACACCAATCGTAATGCCGTTTCCTGTGAGGCTCTGTTCAGTAAATGCAGAAGCGTTCAACTGGCCCATTACCGTAGAATAGTACTCAGGAGTTAGGTTTTCAGAGGGATAGCTACTGATTTGTAAATGCCGGTCTATAGGAATTATTTCTTGTATAAAAGAAAATTGTTTTAGTTTTTCCAGGAGTTCTGTGTTTAAAAAAGCAGAAGCAGCATTCAGCCATTTAGACGTACGTAATACATCCACTCCAACTATATGCAAACTGTCAATATAACCTGCGTGCACAGGCAAATCTGATACTTGTGTTAAAGGGAGTTTTAAATTTTTCCGGTTACGTTGATTTTCTGCTGATAAAGCATAGGCATTATTCTCAACAGGTTTATCTTTGAATACTACCCAGTACTTCTGTTGAGCTTGTACATTTCCTAACAGACAATAAAAAAAAAGAATGTATGCTATTTTCTTCATAAAATTCCTGCTGATGTAGTAGGTGCCGGAAGCCATATTTTATCTGAATTTATAGTATTTTTAGGTTTTAACGTACCATAGACAGAGACTGCTGAAATCACCTTACTAAAAGAAAAAGATTGCAGCCACCTATTCCACCATTATCAACTAAAGTAAAGATACGCAATATGAAATACTTGCCTATTGGAAAAGAATTATTTACAAAGAACCGGCAAAACCTGGCAAAACTACTTCAGCCAAATGCCATGACTATTCTACATTCGAATGATATTATGCCAACCAATGCAGACGGTACAATGGGTTTCCGCCAAAGTAGCGACTTATTTTACTTGTCTGGTATTGATCAGGAAGAGAGCATTCTGTTAATTTTTCCAGATACTCATGAACCCAAGCACCGCGAAATACTTTTTCTTCGCGAAACCAATGAACACATCGCCATTTGGGAAGGGCATAAATACACCAAAGACGAAGCCAGGGACACGTCCGGTATATCTACCATCTACTGGACCCACCAATTTGAAAAAGTGTTGCATGGCTTAATGACAGAATGCGAGTTTGTCTATTTGAACGCCAATGAACATACCCGTGCAGTAGTAGAAGTAGAAACCCGTGAAGCCAGGTTTGTTAAATGGTGTAAAGACAAATATCCTCTACATACCTATAAACGGTTGTCGCCGCTGATGCACCAGTTAAGGGCTATAAAGTCGGAAAAGGAGATAGAGTTGATTCAACAGGCATGTAATATCACTGAAAAAGCGTTCCGGCGTTTACTTACCTTCGTAAAGCCGGGTGTAACAGAATTTGAAATTGAGGCTGAGCTATACCATGAGTTTTTACGCAACCGCTCGAGAGGCCCGGCTTATGCGCCTATTATTGCTTCCGGGACCAATGCCTGTGTACTGCATTATATAGACAATAACAAAGTTTGTAAAGATGGTGAGGTGATATTACTTGACGTAGGAGCCGAATATGCCAACTATGCTGCCGATATGACTCGCAGTATTCCAGTGAATGGGAGGTTTACAAGCCGCCAGAAGCAAGTGTATAATGCTGTACTGCGCGTAATGAGAGAAGCTACCTCTTTGTTAGTAACTGGCAATATATGGGACGAATACCACAAAGAAGTAGGTAAAATAATGGAAAGTGAGTTAATTGGTTTAGGTCTGCTAGATGCAGCCGAGGTACGTAAACAAGATCCGGACAGACCCTTATATAAAAAATATTTTATGCATGGTACATCGCATTTTCTTGGCCTGGATGTACACGACGTAGGAAACAAATATCGCCACTTTGAGCCTGGAATGGTTTTTACCTGTGAACCAGGCATTTATATACCAGAGGAAGGATTAGGTATACGGCTAGAAAACAATATCCTAATAACTAACAATGGCAATATTGACCTGATGAAAAATATTCCTATTGAAACAGACGAAATTGAAGAACTGATGAATAGGCAATAGAGAGAAACGCCTAGCGCATAGAGAGGCATTTCTTTCTGTGCGCTAGGCATACTCTTATTTGCTAAATATCTAAACTGCTATGCCGTTTATCGGCTTCTTCATATTCTTTGGCCGGAATTACTTCGAAGCCATCATCATACATTTCCTGCAGATCATCTTCTGTTAATTCATACTCATCCTTGCTGATCATATCTTCTTCAATCATGATCTCAGTGCCATCATAAATATATTCATCTTCAGGATCTTCTATTTTGTCTATTTTGAAATAAACAATGCCATCTTCATATTCATTTTTGAGATATAACGTCTTCATGGTAATTGCGGTTTTGATAAGGAACTGTAATACTTACGTTAACGGATAAGATCCGTTTTGATTTTTATTTGGCGGCAAAAATCGGCAAATAAAGTATGCTTTCCAACATAGGAAAACTATACATCCAAGCACCTACGAAGAGTAAAAGAGACAAAACTTATGCTCGACTATGCTTTTTGGCCAATAAGCAGTTGAAAACTAATGTGATAATTAGACATAGTACCTGAAAATCCAAACTATAGTGCAATATGATTCGTATGCGTAGATAATTCCTAGTCTAAGATGTTACCAAGAGTTTATCGGTTATGAAGAAAAAATTATTAAATATCTGGTCTTTTTTGAAAGATTTGTTTGCTGAATGGTCAGCAGATAATTGTTTTCAATTAGCAGCAGCCTTATCGTATTACACCTTGTTCTCTATAGCCCCTATGTTGATCATTGTAATTTCAGTAGCAGGGTATTTTTTTGGAGAAGATGCTATTAACGGCGAAATTCAGCGGCAACTCTCTGGACTTATTGGCGCTGAAGGTGCATCGGCTGTAAGTACAATGATACAAAGTGCCTATGTTGATGGAAAAGGGTTGTTGCCAACAATTATAGGATTAGGTACGCTTTTCTTATCGGCAACGCTAGCATTTACGGCCTTGCAGGATTCGCTGAATAAGATATGGAAAGTCAGCCTGAAACCTCAAAGCGGCATTATGGCTGTAGTAATCAACCGTGTGTTATCTTTTGCAATGGTTGTAGGTATAGGGTTTTTATTGCTGGTTTCTATGGTTGTTAATAGTTTGTTAATTGCTTTGAGTGCCTATATTGAAAAGGTATTGGATTCCTACTCTATCTATCTGATTCAGGGACTGGCCTTTCTTATATCATTTACAGTTATAACTGTACTATTTGCTATGATCTTCAAGTTTCTGCCGGATGTTAAAATCAGATGGAAAAACGTGTGGGTAGGAGCTATTATTACCTCTATATTGTTTTCCATCGGTAGATATGCTATTAGCTGGCAGATAGGAAATAGTGACCTGACCAACACCTATGGAGCAGCCGCCTCTATTGTTACTATAATTTTATGGGTTAACTATTCTTCCTTGATATTATTTATGGGTGCTGAATTTATTTATGTGTATGTGCGCAGAAAGGGAGAAGATATTAAACCAAACAGACATTCAGAAAAAATACGGTATGGCAGGTCAGAGAGAGAGATGGGCAAACACGATAACAAAGCTCCGGCATATACCTTCAATAATGGTAAAGCAGTAGTTATTGAAAAGAACGGCAGGTAACTTTTTTACAAAGGTTAGTTGATTTGTATGCTGCGCACATATTTTCTTCCTAGGTAAAATTAGTGAAACAGCTAATTTCTATCTAGGAACCAGGCTTATATTAGAATGGCTATTGGTGTATTTGGGATTAATTGTTAGTTTTGCAGAAGTTTGCTGCACACAGGTCTGTAATACAGCATCTCCGCATACTTATAAGCCATATGCCTACGCCATATTCCGTAAAACTATTTTCTGGTAGCCAGTCGCAGTACCTGGCCGAAAAGATTTCCTATTATTATGGCAAATCCTTAGGATCAGTATCCTTACAGAAATTCAGTGATGGAGAACTATCTCCAAGTTTCAATGAATCTGTGCGGGGGTGCGATGTATTTCTTATCCAATCTACTTTTCCGCCGGCCGATAATTTACTGGAACTGCTACTAATGGTAGATGCTGCCCGTAGAGCCTCTGCTAAATATGTTACATTAGTAGTGCCGTATTTCGGATATGCCCGGCAAGATAGAAAAGATAAGCCGAGGGTAGCCATTGCTGCTAAACTGGTAGCTAACTTGTTTATGGCAGCCGGTGCCGACCGCCTTATGACCTGCGACTTGCACGCTGGCCAGATCCAGGGATTTTTTGATTTTCCAGTAGATCACCTGGATGGATCAGCTATATTTGTTCCTTACCTGAGAAGCCTGAAGTTAGACAATCTGTTGTTTGCTTCCCCAGATGTAGGAGGGGTGGCTCGGGCCAGAAGTTTTGCTAAGTTTTTCCAGGCTGATATTGTTGTATGTGATAAGCACCGTAAGAGAGCTAATGAAATCGCTTCTATGCAAGTAATTGGTGATGTAGAAGGCGCAAACGTAGTCTTGGTAGATGACCTCATAGATACTGGAGGAACTATTTGTAAGGCTGCCGAAATAATTATGGAGAAAGGCGCAAAATCTGTGCGGGCTATTTGTACGCATCCTATTATGTCTGGTAATGCGTATGAAAAAATTAATAGCTCTGTCTTAACAGAGATTGCTGTTTCAGATACCATTCCACTAGCCCAGGAAAGCGCCAAAATAAAAGTATTGACCGTAGCAGAACTGTTTTCTAAAGCCATCCGAAATGTACACGATCATGAGTCCATCAGTTCATTATTTATAAAAATCTAGTTTATTTATTCATTTATTAATTAATTTAAACAATTATGAAAACGTTAGAGATTATAGGGTATAAAAGAGCAAATCTCGGAAAAAAAGCCTCCAATGATTTACGTCTGGATGGTTATGCTCCATGTGTGCTGTACGGAGGTAAAGATCAGGTTCATTTCTATACTCCCATGATTCTTTTTAAAGAATTATTATATACACCCAATGTTTACCAAGTAGCACTGAATATAGAGGGTGCAGAATACAAGGCTGTGTTACAAGATGCCCAGTTTCATCCGGTAAATGAGGTAATTCTGCATGTAGACTTTTTGGAGTTGCAGGACGATAAGCCTGTAAAGATGGAAGTGCCAATACAGTTTACAGGAGTAGCTCCGGGTGTACAAAAAGGGGGCAAACTTGTGTCTAAATTAAGAAAGTTAGCTATTAAAGCTTTGCCAAACGATATTCCAGATTATATCACAGTAGATATTTCTAACCTAGAGTTGGGTAAATCTATTAAAACAGGCGAAATTACTTCGGATAACTATACTATTCTAAGCAATCCGAACACGCCGATTGCTACCGTTGAAATACCAAGAGCCCTAAGAGGTAAAGGAGAAGAAGGCGGAAAATAAGTTATCATCAAATGATGGAAAACAAAAAAGGCGCATATTCTGCGCTTTTTTGTTTTCCTATTATTTTATAACCGGATGGTAACCGTACCCAATTCATGGCCATCCGAACGGTAGATAACTAACCTGTCTTGGTTTTCCTGGTAAAGAATAGAGATCAATTGGCTATTTTTAATGGCTTGGTCCGTTAAAAGCCGACCGTTGTAATCGTATAGGAAAGTCTGTTTTTGTGCTGGATCGGTAATGGCTATAATCCGCAAACCTGCTCCAAAATCATATAATTGTACAAAGGTATGTCGGGGAGAACTATATTCTTTCTCAAAAAGCGTTTTGCCTTCTTTATCTAATATACTTAGCTTCTCATTATCTTGCCTGGCTACTACCCAGTCTTTTCCGCTAGTTTCTATAATGGCTTTAAATACGGTAGCCTTGTCTGGGCGGTAAAGCTGGCGTTGGCTAAGAATTTCACCCATCAAATTAAATGTGGTGATCTCTCCATTATCTGTCAAAACAGAAATGGCCGTCTTTTGTGCATCCGTGCCGGCTTCTATAAAAACAGGATTATGTATGCGGTCGTTGATTAAAAAGGGAAAACCTTCATACGATTTTCCTTTACGATTAAGCACATGTATAATACCATTTGCCTGCGGTACAACTATATAATCTTTCCCTTGAATACGCATGTGGCTGGCAGCACTGCTTAAGCCATAACCATATGGTAGCTGGAGTGGATTCCAGCCATCCAGTAATTTACCATCTTTGCTATATAAATATAAGTCACCTTTACGGTCGGAGGCCAGAAAGCGGTAGTCATGGCTGTTGTCATAATCGAGCGTAGCCAGGGTATGTATGCGTACAGTATCAGGTAAGCGTACTGGAAAGCCACTCACCATGTTTCCCTTTCTATCAATGGCATATATAGCTGAGGGGGTAGCAAAAAGATACTGTAGCTTATTATTTGTGAAGTAATCAATTTGTCGTATATCGCTTACTATGGTAGCAGGCAATGGTTTTTTCCAGAGCTTTTTCCCTGTTTTATCAATTAAATATAACTGATTGTTTATGTCCTGAGCCAAAATCTCCCTGCTTTTATCTGCATGGTTTCTGACAATATAAGGAGGTGTTTGCAGGGAATGGTCTATCGTAGAAGTAGCATTCACTAAAAACTTATTTTGCTCCTGGTCTGCCGGAAGTTTTTCTTCCAGCTGCACGAGTAAGTTTGTCTGGAATGCTTCTTCTTCCTCATAACGCATTTGTAAGCTTACGTAAGCTATATTTTTTAATCCACTGGCATAGGTCTGCATAGATTTTTTCCAGGCAGGTGTAGCATAGCTGTGCAACAGAGGCCATATTCTGGCACTGGCCATGAAAATTCCTACATTATCGTTGGCAGCTGCTTTTTTTAGTAAGTTCTTCTTTTTAGCAGAGGTAGCCCATACATTATCAGATTCTATTTCATATAGCAACTTTTTTAGGGACTGTACGCTTTCAGCAAAAACTATATAGTTTTCAACAGGTGCATAAAAGCATTGGGAAAATCCGCTGAAAGACGGACCCAGCATAGCAGCCGGAAAATCGGGTAAGGCTATTTCGCGGATAGGAATGCCTGCAAAAGTTTCAGCATAAGGGGTTGTTTTATCAGCAGCATTAATGGTACTGGTAATTTTGCCGACTGACTGCTGGGCAAGATCTATATCCTGTGCCTGAATAAAAAGCAGTTTCTCAGGCGCATATCGGGTGTTTTCCAAAAAAGCCAGGGCAATTTCTTTGCCCATCCATTGGGTAAAAGCACTTGGACTAATGTGGTAATGGGTACGTAATTTCTCCTGCGCCTTAACCGTCTGGGCATCGTTGGCTGCCCAATAATTTTGTAAAGAAAAAATTAGCTTCTTTGGATCATGAAATCCCCAGTGTAGCAATGCCGCTGTATGATTGGGAATCAAGTCGAGGCAGGAGAGAGGTTGGGGCTGCTGATTGTTAAATACACTCAGAAAATGAAGGGTATTTTCTTTCTGACTAAGCATGCTTTGGCCATCTAACCTAATTTCCTGGGCATTGGCTTTGTATTGCAGGCTGGATGATTGAGCATATTCTTGTAAAAGCGATATGGCAGGGTTAAAGGGTTCGTCTGTGAATACATGAAGAAATTTGGGCAGTGCGTTAGCTTGTACATATACCTGAAGGCTGCTAGTAGGAGCTGGATAACCCTCCTTAATTTTCGACCAAGTATTTTTTTGTAAAGCCACCGATTGATCAATATTCCGGATTACATCTTCTATTAAGAAAGGGGTATAACTGCCAATTAAGTGATTATGGTGAAAGAAAAACGAAAAATTAAGCCTGGCAGAAGGGATGCTTACTTCTGTTATCTGGTGTTCCTGAAAAGTACGCGTACGTATTTTTGATCTAGGGCTGTTTCTATACTCTTGAACAAGCTCAGTTATTGTTTGCTGCTCTTTGTCAGATTTTATTGGCAGGTAAAATACATAATCAAAGTTATTACTGGTCGTTACATGTAGAGAAGTCAGAATAGGTTTATCAGAAAAAAAATCTTGTATGTCGCCATCATATTCTGCCAGCGAGTAAACTCTGGAAAGCAGGGTATGTATATCGGGCAACGTATGAATGCCAGACTGAGTTGTCGTCTGCCATTCTTTCCAAAGTGTTAAAGGGTTGGTACTTTCCAGTACCAGCACTGCACTAGCCGGTACGAGTTCCCAGCTATTAGCTGCATAGTTTTTCTTCCAATACCGGTAACCGAATATACCCCATATGAGCAGCAGGAGTGAAACAAATAGAATGTGGTAGGTATACTTTTTCAATGGGAATGATAAGGCATTTGTTTCTTATCAAAATTACAAATTTTGGTATAAGTTGTTATCATTCCTCAAAAAAAACCATCCTTCATTTTAATGCAAATTTGACAGAGTTAGAACAGCAGCAATCAAAAGCGTAATTTATCTTTGAATGACTCTTCTACAGGCTGTGGCAGTTCAGCAGGCATAGCTATTTGATGCCAGGCATATACATTAAATAGGGCTCTGCTTACTGGATATATTGTCCACAAGAGGCAGACATATATAATCCAGTGTGTTCTGTGGGGTTGCTTACTTCTACTAAATGCATCTATCAAACTAAACATGAGTAGTATGCCCGGAATGTAGATAGGAGCTAGTTTCCGGTCGTCTATTTGCTCAGTTACAATAAAGCTAATAAGGAAAAGGAATATAAAATAACTCCAAAAGAGAATATTCCCAATAGGAACAACTAGCTGATGCGATAGAGAATTTTTGTAGTAGATATAAATGATGGTTAGAAAGAGCAGTAATGAATAAAAAAAGAATACCCGTATCCAAACAGGTAACTCATCGGGCAAAAGCCAGGAAGTAACTATATCGTGGTAGATACCTAGGTGTGAGAAGAACGAAACAAGAAATAAGGTGTCCCGGTAATCGTTCATGATGAGGCCTTTAAGCTCGTAATTCCTTATCCACCACAAAAGCAAAGGTAGTACGGCTGCTAGGAGCACGTAAAAAATGCTAATGGTTAATCTTTTATAAAAAGGAAAAGAAGCTGGGTATACACATAAAATACAGGCTCCACCTGCTACAAAAAAGGCGCCTACTTGTCTTTGTAAGCATAGCAACAGGCCATTCATCACCAGCAACATACATAGTTGCCAGCTGGATTTTTGCATATAGCAGATAAAGAGATGGAGTTGTAACACTACTAAGAATGAAAAAAATGATTCAGACCATATAAAATGGTTAACCAATATAAGTGGTGTAGAGAACGCCAAACTAAGGCAAGCTACAATAAACAAAATTTTGTTCTGGATCATTTTCCGGGCCAGGGTGCATGATAGTCCTACGCTAAGGGCGGCAATAAGAATTTGAAAGTAAAATAGATTTGTAAGTATAGAGCCGGGCACGTAACTCACCAACGCAATTAGTAACGGATACAAAGGAGGCCATTCAATAAATGGCGTTTGAAAAGGGCGTAAAAGTTCTCCTTTTTCAGTAAGACTGTGCCCAGCGTACAGATAATTAATAGAATCGAAGGTGATACCTGGGCCATAGCTACTTCCGGCATAATATACAAGGGCAGCAACAATAAAACAGCTTATGAGCGTAATTACAGTATAAAAAGATATTTTGTTGATCATTGTTTGTAAAAAACCCTTAGCTATTTTAATGTGCAAAATGGCTATATTTGGAGGCTCATTGGCCTCTTGAAAATATGATTAAATATAATCCCAAGAAATGGTTTTTGCCTATTGTCCAGTTTCATAAAAGTGATACGCTGCGGATTCTGTTCCCCAGCATGATTGTCATAGGTATTTACACAGCCATAGTTACTTATATTGCGCTGAATGCATTAGACATAAAAGCGGTAAGTACCACAGCAGTGCATGCCCTCTTAGGTACTGTACTAGGTCTGGTGCTGGTATTCAGGTCTAATTCGGCGTATGAAAGATGGTGGGAAGGAAGAAAACTATGGGGAGCTTTGGTAAATGAATCCAGGTCTATTGCTATCAAAATAAACACCTTTCTGCCTGACACAGAAACAAAACCACGCATATTCTTTGCCAAAAGTATAGCCAATTATGTATATGCATTGAAGGGACATTTACGAAACAAAGTAAACTTATCGGAGATTGAAGATACAGAAAGCCTTACGCTGGAAGATCTGGGTCAGGCAAAGCATGTACCTAATATTATTGCCAACTCCATATATGGGCAAATTATTCATTTGTACCGCCAGAAGTTTATTTCGGGTGAGCAGTTAATTATTCTTGATAAAGAAATTAAGTCGTTTACGGATATTGTCGGTGCCTGCGAACGGATCAAAAATACGCCTATTCCATATTCCTACAGCATGTTCATGAAAAAGTTTATTTTCATTTATACCATGACCATGCCTCTTGGATTTATCACCACCTTTGCTTATTGGACGATTCCGATTGTTATGCTGGTATTTTATATTTTGGTAAGTATAGAATTAATTGCTGAAGAAATAGAAGATCCTTTCGGTATGGATTCCAATGATTTACCTATGGAAGAGATGTCTTTGCGTATTAAGCATAATGTACGGGAAATTTTACTGAAGAAAGACATTTTAGTGCATACTAAGCCCAATAGCCCGCATCAGGTAGCACAAGCATAAGTTCTGTATCATAAAAAATTGCCGGAACAAGGATATAAGTCCCGGCAACTATATGTGGTATGTAATTGAAAGTTATTTGGGTATTTTTAATGTTTGCCCCGGATGAATCAGATTCGGGTCTTTGATTATATCTTTATTTGCTTCAAAAATTCTTCTCCACTGAGTGTCATCCCCATATTGCTGCTGAGCAATTTTAGAGAGTGAATCGCCACTTTTTACGGTATAGGTTAATGTTTGTACAGGCTCGGTTTGTATACCCAATGGAGTTACTCTGTCGGCATTGGTAACTGGCTGTTCGGTAACTGGGGGTTTCACTTGTCCGCCAGGTTTGTCAAATACAGAGTTAGTATCTTTTTTTGATGGTTGCTTGGCTGCATCAGAAGCTGGTTTCTCCTGACCTTTATTTATAAAATCTAGTAGTCCCATGAGTTAGAGTAATATAGTAATAATATCTGTTTTGATTAGTTGAACGGGATTACATCACTTAAGTTGTACAGCGTTATCTGCTGATAAATAAAATAGGAGCTGGTTAAGAGATATACTATAAGCAACCCCGGTAGCCAGATACCGTACAAGTGCAAAGACTCTTAATACCTAAGAATCGTCTACTAATAACCACCTAAATTACCTAAGTTATGGAAGTCAGAAAATTAATACTTATGTGGATGCTGAGCTTAAGTGTAGTAGCATTCAGTTGCCAGAAAAAGGGCGACGATAAAGAAGCATTTTATGGAGCTGGTAGTAAAACCTGGCATGTAGCCAAAGAAACAAACGCGGCAGGCAAAAAAGAAAAACTTACGGATGAAGAAAAACAAGATGTACTCCGCTTTAACTCAGATGGTAGCTTTAGTGCCAATACTTCTCAAGGCAATGCAGAAGGCAACTGGCAGTACGATGCTTCAGCGAAATTGCTTACTTTACAGTTTGCTGGAGCTTCTGTAACAGAATCGCATAGTGTAGTAAACCTGTCCGACGATCAGATAAAACTCAAGGCAGGCGATGGCTCAGAAATGACGCTGGAAGCAGCAGAGTAATTTGTAACTACCAGTTGTAGAAATAAAGATGGCAGGCAGCAATGTCTGCCTTTTTAGTTATTTTGGTTTTGGCTGTTAAAGTAACTCTTTCTTCATTAAAAAATCTGTTTGATCTTCGGTACCCAAACGGAAAATATGAGAGCTGAACTTTTTAAACCCCCATTTCTTATAAAATTCAATTGCCCGTGTGTTATTCTCCCAAACTCCCAGCCAGATAATCTCATAACTTTCCTGTTGTGCAATATCCAAGCATCTTTCCATTAAGGCTTTTCCAACTCCATGCCCGATCATTTCCTGCAACACATAAATACGGTGAATTTCTAAAGCTTTGGCCCCTTTTAATTCTTTGGGTGTCTTACCTGTTCGCAGTTTGGTATACCCAACTGGGGTTTCAAGTCCTGCAACAAATGCCATTAGAAAGATGGAAGAAGGGCTTTTTATTTCTTTCAGAATCTGATCTTGTGTAAAAGCAGAAGCCATATAGGCAGTCATATTATCACAGCTATTCTGGTTGCCAAAGGCTTGGTTAAAAGTTTGTGTGCTTAAATCAAGCAGCAGACCGGCATCTTTTTCAGTAGCCTGCCTGATGCGTATTCCTTCTGCGCTGGTAAGCTGTGTAGCCATATTGTATAAAATACTGTTACTTATACGCTGCTAATACAGGAAAGTATAAACAATAAACTTTTTTATTCAGAAAATTAGCCATACAGCGGCCGCTTATATAAAAACTAAAATATATAGGAAAATAGCACATTAGCTAATTTCTATCAGGATGAGAATACTGATTCAAGTTTTAAAAATTATTGTAGGAGTCAATGGGGAAGACGGCTTATACTAACTCTGTTTCCGCCTGTGAAAATTTCTTAAAGCGTACTATAAATTTAGCTCCTTTGCCCTGGGTACTTTCGCAACTAATCTGCCCATTCATAGCTTCCACATATTTTTTTACAATAGAAAGCCCTAATCCAGTTGAAGGTTCTCCGGCTGTAGGTCTAGCACTTAATTTTTGGAACTTTCCAAATAGCTTGGCTTTGTCTTCCATGCTAAATCCTGGTCCTTCATCTTCAATAGTAATTTCTATGGTTTCTGTATGATCTTGTAAACTGATATACACTTGTTTGCCTGAAGAGGAGAATTTAACAGCATTAGAAAGTAAATTGTCTAGAACTTGTATGGCATATCCCCAATCTAACAAAGCAAAACTGTCCAACGTGGAAGGAGAAAAATGAATTCGGATTTGTTTTTTTGCTGCAGCCGGATGAATACGATCAATCGTTTCCTGTATCAGTTGGTGGACAGCTATTTTTTCTAATTTAAGATTAATCCGCTGCTGCTCTATGGCGTTCATATCCAGAATTTTAGCAATCATATCATTGAGCCTGGCTGACTCTTCTGAGATAAAATGTAAATACTGTTTTTGTTCCCCGGTTAGGGTCTTTTCATCTAGTTTTAGCAAATTCGTCAATCCATAAATCCGGCTTAAGGGGCTTCTTAGATCATGGGCCACTATGCCAATCAGATGGGTTTTTTCCTCGTTTAGCAGTATAAGTTCCTGGTTTTTAAAGTCGATATTTTCTTTCTGCCGTAGAATTTCATCTTTCTGTAGATTAATGGCTGCATTCTGATAAGCAAGAATTTGGTTAGTCCGTTTGCGGATATGATAGTTCCGATATAGAAAGGCAAAAACTACCATAACCAACGACAATCCAAATATTAATACTCCCGTAACAATGCGTTGATAACGTATTTTTTGTTCTTTAGCTTCTTTTTCATGCTCCAATACACCAATTCTCGCTTCTTTTTTCTTATTATCGAAGAAGGCCTGTAAGCCGGCTATGTTTTTTGCATTCGTTTCGTTAAGCAGGCTGTCTTTATAAACAATGGCCTTTTTGTATACCTGTAGTGCCTGTTCATGCATACCCATTTGGAAATAGGTTTCAGAAAGGGCTTCATAACAAAGTTGGATATGTTTTTTAGAACCTACTTCCTGTGCTGTATGAAGCCCTTTTTGCAGGTATTGCAGAGACTGATTGTAGTTTTTAAGCCGGCTGCTAACCTTACCTATATTTATATAACTATCGGTGATGTATACCTGGTCGCCTAACTTATTGTTTATTTCCAAGGCTTGCAGGTAATAAACTAGGGCTTCATCTGGGCGGTTGTTTTTATTGTAAATATTTCCAATATCATTCAGACAGATAGCAATTCCTTTGCTATTGTTCATTTCTGTATTGAGGGTTAGCGACTGCTGAAAATAACTTAAGGCTTTATCAAAATTGCCCAGATTTTCATGTACACCGCCAATATTATTCAGGTTAATGGCTACCCCTAACTTGTTGTTACGGGCTGCTTCCAGTTCCAGACCTTTGGTTAGGTAGTTTAAGGCTTTTCCCCATTCATTTATAGACAAGTAAATATTGCCAATACTGTTTACAGCCACGGAAATATTGGATTTATCGTCTATACTCTCCGACAGTTTTAAAGCATTCAAGTGATACGTTAGCGCCTGCTGATAATCATCCACCCGCCTGTAAACAACCCCCATGTTATTGAGGAACTGAGCCGTTGATGCTTTGTGGTTTAAAAGGGTGCTTATCTCCAGAGCTTTCTTATGTCCTTCCAAAGCTTCCGCATAGTTACTTGTATTGCGGGCAATTACCCCACGCAGATCCCAGCAATAAGCAATACTTAGCTGGTCGTTTAGCTGATGAGCTAGTTGGCAGCTTTGATCGGCAAGCTCAATTACTTTAAGAGAATATCCTTGTTGTAGCAGATATTGATTAGTAAGGGCATAGAGTACCTGTACTTTAGCCGGCGAATCTTTTGTATCTTTTAATTTCTGTTCAAGGCTGTCCAGTACATGCGGCTGCGCTCCGCAAGGCAATATGTACGCCAGCAGCATTAAGGTGAACCAACAAAAACGGGGGGATACTAATATCCTATGCCATCTCATAGCAGATGTTACTAATCTGGTTAAGGTTAATAAATTTATCGGTAGTAGGTATACTGGTATTCTATTTTGAGATTTGCCGGATGTATTATTGTATCAAACAAAGCATTGAAAGTAATAAACTATCAACGTTTTGACTTCTGGATTCCGGTTATTGGCTGTTAATATCGTTCTTCCCACTATGTTCTGTACTTGTAATTCTATAGCAAAAAGCATTATTTGACTATTTATTGTAAACTTTTTGAGAAGTAACCTTCTCTTTTCTATCCTAGGTAAATTTCCCTTAAAATGGGATGTATGATATCAAACTATTTAACTATACTATTTTTGGAAAGAAAGGGTATTTTCTGGCCAAAACTGCTCAAAAATTCTGGTGATACCTTATTTTCTTTTTCCCAAAAATAGATCCATAGCTGCAGCAGTCATCGCCTGAATTCCGGTTTTAATAGCAGGTTCTGGTAAAGGGGCAAACGAACTTGAATGTAAAGAAGGCAATGCCTTACCAGTCTGCTCGCTTTCCGTTATTTTCTTAGGATCTACCGCTCCCAGCCAGAGCATGCAGGTAGGAACAGGAGGATCTACCCGGCTGTATCTGGAAAAGTCTTCCCCCACCATGGAGGGCGGTGTTTTTACTATATTTTCCTGACCCATGCTGCCGATAAGAACTTTTGTAAGCCGTTGTGTTAAAGGAATATCATTATAGTTAGAAGGCGTATATTGTTCACGTATCTGTACTGTTGGTAATCTATCATCGGGTATTCCCGCTGCCTGTGCTATGCCCTTGGTTATTCGTTTAATAGCAGCAATTGTCTGGTTACGCACCTCATCAGAATAAGAGCGCAGTGTAAGTTGCATCTTTACTTCATCAGGAATAATATTGTATTGGGTACCGCCCTGAATAGAGCCTACTGTAACAACTGCTGGTTCCAGTGGGGAGATTTCACGGCTGACAATAGTTTGTAAAGCCAGGACTGTTTGTGCAGCAACAACTATTGGGTCTTTCGTATTTTGTGGAATGGCTCCATGGCCTCCAATGCCTTTTATGGTAATGTCTACGGCATCTACACTTGCCATAATTCCGCCTTCTGTATAGCCTACTTTGCCGGCAGCCAGCGAAGAGTTCACATGAAAAGCCAACGCATAATCGGGCTTTGGAAATTTAGTATACAAGCCTTCATTCAGCATAGCTATAGAGCCGCCGCTCTGTTCTTCAGCAGGCTGCCCAATTAATATAAGTGTGCCTTTCCAACTATTTTTATATTCCATCAAAGTTTGTGCAACCCCAGTAAATACTGTCATGTGCACATCGTGTCCGCAGGCGTGCATAACAGATACTTCCTTGCCTCCTGCATCGTTCATATGTACCTTACTAGCATATGGAAGGCCGGTTTGTTCCTCTACAGGTAACGCATCGAGATCGGTACGGATCATCACACAAGGTCCGTTCCCATTTTTCAATACACCCACTATTCCGTATCCTCCAAAGTTTTCTGTAACCTCATAGCCTATTTTTCTTAACTGATTGGCTAAAGTAGTGGCTGTATTTTTCTCCTGAAACGAAAGCTCCGGATTAGCATGCAATTGCTTGTATAAGGTAAACAGGTCTGGATAGGTGGTATTAATAAAACTGGTTAGCTTCTTGGTGTCAATCTGCTGCGCAAAGGAAGGTATGCCTAAGAGATAAAGGGTAGAGCTAAATAAAAAATACAGGCTTAAGTAGTTTCGCATCATACTAAGGAAAAGTGGGTTCCCAAATTTATCAAACTAAAAGAAAATACACATAAAAATTATTTTTTGGTGTAAGAATTGCAGGGCTTTTTGCAAAGTTGTGAGGCAAGCTCTTACCATAAAATGGATAACAATAAATGTGGCAGGTGTACTGGGTAATGCATTTTTTAGTGATTTCCTACAACTCGCAGAAGCTACTTGAAATGATTGTACCGATTATTGACTGTTAAGCTACCTTTGAGCTTTTATTGGTAAAGTTTCTTCAACTAGTTTCTGCTATTTTTTACGCCTAACTGTTCGTACATGCAAAAAATACTTTTACCAGTCTTCGTGTGTCTTTTGAGCTTCTCAAAAATACTTGCCCAAGAACCCGCCAAACAAGTAAGAGCTTTGCGTACACTTCAAACCCTTACGATAGATGGCAACTTAGATGAAGCAGACTGGCAAACGGCACCTGATGCCACAGATTTTGTACAGAACTGGCCAGTACCAGGGAAGCCTGAAACGCATAAAACCATTGCAAAAGTATTATATGACGATGTGGCTATTTACATAGGGGCAATTTTGTATGATGTTGCGTCAGATAGTGTGTTGCGGCAGCTGGTAAAACGCGACGAAATTGGCAATTCTGATTACTTTGCTGTTTACCTGGATACCTATCATGATAAAATTAATGGATATGGCTTTATGGTTACAGCCGCTGGCGTGCAATCGGATACACGCTTTTCTTCTAATGGCCAGGATTGGAACTGGAACGCCGTCTGGCATAGCAAAGTAAGCTTTCACCAGGACCATTGGGCTGTGGAAATGAAAATACCTTATTCAGCTATTCGCTTTGCAAACCGCGAGGAACAAGTATGGGGAGTTAATTTTAAAAGGCAGATCCGCCGGAAAAATGAAGCCTATTTCTGGAATCCCGTTCGACCATCGGTAAGTGGTTTTTTGAATCAGTCCGGGCAACTGTTGGGCGTAGAGCAGATTAAATCTCCGTTGCGCTTATCTTTTATGCCTTATATCTCTTCTTATGTGAATAATAGTCCAGTAGAGGGAAGTAAGAATATCACTTCTATGAACCTGACTGGTGGTATGGATGTAAAATATGGTATCAGTCAAAGCTTCACCCTGGACATGACCCTGGTGCCTGATTTTGGGCAAGTACAATCAGATAACCAGGTACTGAACCTTTCTCCGTATGAGGTTCAGTTTAATGAAAACCGGTCATTCTTCACAGAAGGAACAGAATTGTTTAACAAAGGAGGCTTTTTTTACTCACGTAGAATTGGAGGCAAACCACTAAATTATGATCAGGTGGAAGGACAGCTAGCTGAAGGAGAAAAAATTGTATCAAACCCTACGACCAGCCGGTTATTGAATGCCAGTAAGGTATCAGGCCGTACACCCGGAGGTCTGGGATTAGGTGTGTTTAATGCTGTATCGGCAAATATGTTTGCAACCGTGGAAAATGAAGAGGGAGAGAAGCGCCAAATCCTTACCCAGCCATTAACTAACTACAGCATTGTGGTACTGGATCAGTCACTGAAAAATAATTCGTATGTAAGCCTTATTAACACCAATGTTGCCCGCAGTGGCGCTGCCTATGATGCGAATCTTACTGGGGGCTTATTCCGCTTTGCCGATAAAACCAATATGTTTTCACTCAGTGGCCGGGGAGCCATCAGCCAGATTCTAGATCCTGAAAATCAAGGTCCTCAACTTGGACATACTTTTTCTGTAACAGGAGCCAAAATCAGCGGCAATTTTCAGTACGATTTTACGCAGGTAATTGAAACAGATACCTATAACCCGAATGATATGGGGATTTTGTTTAATAATAATGAGATTACTCAGCGGGCCAGAGTTGAATATAATATATTCAAGCCTTTCTGGAAAATGAATAATTTTTATAGTGATTTCGCGGTAACCTATTCCAGATTATATAAACCCTATACTTTTCAAAGCTTAACCCTGAATGGGAATATTTATACTACCTTAAAAAATTTCTACAATGTAGGTAGCTATATCCATATACAACCTGTGCAGAATATGGATTTTTATGAGCCCCGCGTGGAAGGAAGATATTATGTGGTGCCCACCAATATTTTAGTAGGCAGCAGCTTATCCACAGACACCAGAAAACGCTTAGCCCTAGATGTATACGGGCAATACCGGACTTTCCAGGAAAACAACCGCAACTCTTATAATATTGGAATTTCACCCAGGTACCGGGTAAACGACAAACTCTCTTTCCGGTATAACCTGGATACGCGTCAAGCCAGCGATGACATTGGCTCATTCGGAGATAATGTACGGAATGATTCCATTTTCTTTGGTATGCGTAATGTAAAAACCATTGCTAACACCCTGAATAGCAGTTATATTTTTACCAACCGGATGTCGCTTACCTTGCGTGCCAGGCATTATAATTCTTCAGCTGTGTATCAGAAATATTTTTCACTTACCGAAAATGGCAACTTAACGGAAGCAGCCTATGATATAAAGAAGGATGTAAACTTCAATACTTTTAATGTAGATATGGTATTCTCCTGGTGGTTTGCTCCAGGTAGCGAAGTGAGCGTAGTATGGAAGAATGCCATTGCAACTGATGGTATTGATATGGCCAGAAATTATACCGATAATTTTAACCGGACACTTCAAACCCCTCAAAGCAATAATATTTCAGTAAAGGTTTTATATTACCTGGACGCCCTGATGTTTAAGAATAAGAATCTAAACCAGAAAATTCCAGATGTACTAACAAGTATATAATTGCTTGAGAATGTACTTGTTTGAACTATTGCTATTATTCTATTCTTTCTGTTATCTGGAAGCTAGTATATATATGCCAACTAGTATGAGAAAGATGCCTGCATAATGCTGCCAATGCAGTTGTTCTTTCAGAAATATAACTCCTAACAAAGTACCTACAATTACGGTACCGCCAACTATTACCGGAATGCCTACACTAGCCGGTGTACCTTTAGAAAACGCATAAAAAGAAGTAATCTCAGCTACCCCCACAAAAACACCTGCCAGTACAGCAAACAGTAAACCTTTGCCAGAGTTTTCGAATGGCACTTGCTTCAATTTTAAGTATACAATGGCAATTCCACCCAATAGTAAAGCAACGGCCTGTAGAATAACGGCCCCCAGAATTTCGTGAATATGCCCGGCTGAAACTTTAATAAAAAAATTATAAAACCCGAAAAATATAGCTGTAATAATTAACAGAGTAAGCCAATGCATGAGACCAATTGAAAGATGCTAAGTTGAGAAATGCCTTTTGAGATATGATATATACCTGTTATATAGGTAGATTAGTTTATAGCAAAGCAGGATTAACTTCTTTTGATAAGGCTGATCCCTGACAGCAGAAAAACTAGACCTACCAGAAAAGGTACAATAGATTCTGTTTTATCTACAGAAAACCCCAAGACCGGCTTTCCGTCTGAGAGGAAAGCTGCACAGGCAAAAAGCACAATGATAATACCTAGAATTGTAAGTGTTGAGCCAAATATCTTTTTTATGTCCATTCTATGTTACTAGCCAATAATTGTGTGCATATACGGAAGAATGGCAAAATAGCTGTAAATAAATAATAAGGCAATCCTTGAAATGCAGAAGAAGTAGTAGGTAGATTATAAGTAACTAACCCAGACTGAAGTACTTTTGCTTTTGAATCGGTTATAACGCTTGCAAATTGGGTAGAGAATAGCAACAACACAAATCCAAACCAGGTAAACTCTGCCTAATCCATAACCGAAGCCTTCTGGCAACCCTCCAAATGTGCGGGTAAACTGAAAGTCGCTCCAGGTATAACCAGCTGTTAACGCTGCTAGTAGGGCAAATGTATGAATAGTATAAAAGTGAAGTATATAATAGAACAGTGGTACTCTGCCAAATACGTCAAACACTTTCAAGAGCTCACCCTTTTTTCCTTCAATAAAACGCAGGAATAGCAAGGCGGGGCCAATAGTCATTAAAAGATATAGTAGGGAAGGAGGATACTTGGTAGTGTTTAGAAAAGACAAAAGTGAATAAGTAAACGTATTCTGAGTGCTCCAAGGTGTAGGATCGCCATAAAAGTTAATTGCTCTGAGAATGATAAATAGAACAATACAACCTAAACCTACTTGTAGGAGTATTTTTTTACGGAAACTTTCATCAAAATCCGGACGGTACAGATAGCCAAAACAGTAGCCAACAAGAATGAGCCCTATCCAAGGTAACACCGGGTACATCACCATAATGGTGTGGGAAGCATCCAGTGGATGAGGAGCCGGCTGATGCAGAATAGAAAACAGAACAGCAGCAAAAGTGCCGGTAGGAGGGGAAATGCCATCTAGCAAATTGTGCCCGAATACGATCAATAATCCAACACCCAAAAGGAAGCGGAAAGGCAAATGGATGAAACCTGCTAGGCAAATCATACTTATCCCAATAGCCCAGATTACCTGAAGCACGGTAAAACTGAAGGTAACATCGAACCAAAAGCCAAAATTAATAATAGTAACTTCTAATAAAATCAGCCATAGCCCTCTGCTGAGAAGAAACTTACTTAATTGCAATTTATTCTGCATACGGTGCCCATACAAAAATGCTGACGTACCTGCTAAGAACACAAACACCGGCGCACAGAAATGAGTTATCCACCGGGTGAAAAACAGGATAGGCGTGGTAATAGCCAGGTCAGTTGGGTCCTGCGTATGTGCAGTAATATGAAAAAAATCTCTGGTATGATCCAGCGCCATGATAATCATAACCAGTCCCCGGAGCAAGTCAATAGATGTTATGCGCTTTTTTCCTGCTAAGATAGGTGCAGGAAAGTCTTTAACAAGAACTCGCATAGGTGTAGCGTTTAAAGATGGGACGTTTGGCGATGTGTTTTACCTGTTGAACGAACACTTTTCTTTACAAAAGTGCGTGTATGCTTACCAGTTATTGATGACCTTAAACTAAGGTAATTTATTAAACTCTTGACAGGTAAGCAACTATACACATTTAAATATTATCTTTCCCTGGTTAAGAAAAATTATTAAAGTTTGCACCAGTAAACTTATAGATCTTTTGTTAATTGTATTACAATTGATGTCTCTCTTTTCTAGGGATGTACACCTTAATTTTACTTTTTCAACCCGCGCAAATGATACGCTTTGGGGCGAACAAAAGCCCGTATACCAGTATAAGATAACGTAGAACCAAAACCTGAATTTTTACGCCCGCTCCAGGGTAGTGCAGCACTTACCCGGTCGCAGCAATTCCAGTAAGCGGTACCAGTGTTTAATTTAGATAGAATATTCTCAGCTCTTTCCAAATTTTTGCTATAAACGGCAGCAGTAAGGCCATAACTTGTATCATCCATCAGTTGCAAGGCTTCTTCGTCATCTTTGACTTTCATAATGCCAATAATAGGCCCAAAGGATTCATCCTGCATCACGCGCATCTGATGGTTAACATTAGTTAGTACGGTTGGCTCAAAATAATATCCATCTTTTTGCATAGGCTTCCCACCTGTAAGAACGCTGGCACCCTTCTCAATAGCCTCTTTTACCTGTGCTTCCAGTACTTTGATCTGGTCTTTTCTCGTCAGCGGTCCCACATACACACCTTCTTCTGTCGGCGAGCCCACTTTATAGGTTTTTACTTCTTTTACAAACTCTTCCACATAGCGGTCATAGATAGATTCATGCACATAAATGCGTTCTACGGCACAGCAACTTTGTCCATTATTGTAGAAAGCACCATCTGCCGTGCCTACCGCAACTGATTTTATATCTTCCACATCGTCAGCCACATATAGTGGATCTTTGCCACCTAGTTCCAGCTGGCAGGGAACCATTTTAGAAGCCACCCGTTCATAAATGTATTTCCCGGTTCGGTAGGAGCCTGTAAAATAATATCCATCAAAAGGCATATCAAGCAGCAATTCACCAACAGCAGCAGCGCCAATTGCTACCTGAAATACTTCATTCGGAACACCTGCAGCTTTAAGCATCTTTTCTATTTCCAACCCTGTGAGTGCAGCATATTCAGAAGGCTTATATAACACACCATTTCCTGCCAATAATGCAGGAACGAATACATTTACTCCTACCAAATACGGATAATTCCAGGCAGATATATTGCAGATTACTCCTAGCGGTTCATAAGCTATTTGTTCGCCCAACCCCTCTTCTTGTATCATCCATTCATGCGATAGGTATTTTTCGCCGTTTTCCGTTAACCATTGTATACGTGCAATAGCTCCCTTAATCTCATTGCGTGATTGCTGTAAAGGCTTCCCTACTTCAGAAGTAAGTACACTTGCTAGTGGCTCTATATTTTCTGCCAGAAGCACACTAAATTTTTTAAGAATGGAAGTCCGCTCTTGTACTGTCTGTTGTGCCCAGGTTTTTTGTGCCTTTTTCAGCAGGGTAAACTTTTCCTGCAAAGTGGAGGAAGTATCATCAGGAAGAGTGGCAATTATTTCTTCGGTTGCCGGATTAACTACGTTCATAGATCTTATTTTGAAATTAAAGCTTTAGATGCTCTAACAAATGATTCTCTTATGTTGAATACAAAAGGATTTTGCTGGTCGTTCATCCGTTCCGGGTGCCATTGTACCAGGCATAAAAAGCCTTTCCCTGCTACCTCTTTTCTATCAGCTGCTTCTACTATGCCATCTTCAGAAAATGCACTGGCTACCAGGCCATCGCCAACACGGTCTATGGACTGGTGATGGTTACTGTTGGTTTCTCCCTGAGTTTGCCCCACTAAAGTTTTGAACCAGGAATTATCCACAACATTGATCGAATGATAGCGGTCGGCTCCATCTGGCAGTTTCGCATGTGTGGGTTTACCCCAGGTGGGGATATCCGGAATAAGAGTGCCGCCTTTAAACACATTGAACACCTGCAAGCCCCGGCATATACCTAGCACAGGAATCCGGTTTTGCTCCGTATACTCCATTAACTTTAACTCAAACTCATCCCGGAGTTCATTTATATCATCTTGATGACAAAACGATTCATACTCTGGTTTACCATACAGTCGCGGATGCACATCTTCTCCTCCGGTAAATACAATACCTTGGCAACGTGCTGCATCCGATAGGTTATTTATCTTCTCACTCAACTTCAGCGTTTCTATTTCAACACCAAAACCTTGTATCCAGCGGGCGTAGTTATCGTACTTGCTGCAATCTGTAAGGCCAATAATTATTTTATTCATGAACAAATACTAACTACTTATGATTATTCCAACGGCTAATGACTTACTTACAACGCTTTCAAGTACAGCTGTTTAAAGTCTTCTCTGGATACTGGCTTTGGATTATTCGGATGAGCAAAATCAGCTATGGCCAGGTCAGCTAACGTTTCTATATGTTCGGACTTAACACCAATTTCCCGAAGCTTATGAGGAATACCAATCTGGGAATTTAAGTCAAACAGATAATGTACGACGGCGTTGCCAGTTTCCTCTTTTAATGCAAGGGTACGTGCAATTCTTCTGAATTTGTTTTCAAACCCTGCTATATTAAATTCCATCCCATAGGGAATATTTACCGCATTAGCCAGGCCATGATGCGTATCCAGCAGCGATGAAAGTGGATGAGCCAAAGAATGTACAACGCCTAAGCCTTTCTGAAAAGCAATGGCTCCCATCATGGAGCCCAATAGCATTTTACTACGCGATTCCAGGTCAGGCTTATTTACAGCTTTTGCCAGTGAATCTTTTATCAGGTTAATTCCCTCTAGCGCAATTCCTTCACAGATAGGATGCGGCATTTTGGCCAGAAAGGCTTCCATATTATGTGTTAGAGCATCCATACCAGTGGCTGCTGTGATGAATGCAGGTAAATCCATGGTAAGCTCTGGGTCGGCAAACACGATTTTAGCCAGTAGTTTGGGAGAAAATAATATGCGTTTCTGTTTAGTTTCATCATCCGAAATAATGGCACTTCGGCCAACTTCACTTCCTGTACCAGACGTAGTGGGAATGGTTACAAAATGAGGTACATCGTTAGTTACGTACACATCGCCTCCAATCAAGTCATCGTATTTAAATAAATCTTCCCGGTGGTTAATTCTAAGCAAAATAGCCCGTGCTACATCTAAAGCAGCCCCTCCACCGATGCCTACTATACAATCCCGGTTGGTATGGTCCCAAACTTCAGTCCCTTTATATACATCAGACTTCACCGGATTTTTATGAATATCTTTAAAAACTTCTGGTGAAAGTCCTTTATCTGATAACTGCTTTAATATAGTTTTAAAAAAAGGCAATTCTGCTACCACCAGATCAGTCACAACTAGTGGACGTGCTAACCCTTGGTTTTTCAAATAATCACTTAATTCATGGCTTGCACCGGCTCCAAAACGGATAGTAGTCGGAAAATTATATTGGTACACTTTATCAAAAGTCATAGATAGTTAATTTCGATTTTTAAAGATAAGAAAAGCTTAAATCTTAAGTTTACTGTTAGCGTACATAAACTTATTTTGCTAAATAATTTCCATGTAGCGCTTTAACTCCCAGTCTGTTACTACTTTAGCGTATTGCCTCCATTCCCATTCCCGTGTTTGGCAGAAATGTTCTACAAATGACTCGCCTAGAAGTTCTTTTGCAACAGCCGATTCTTTCATCTTTGCGGTTGCTTCACTTAAATTACCTGGCAGAGAGCCATGTGAAGTATCCATATACCCATTTCCTATCGTAGCCTCCTGTAAAGACATACCATTCCGTACACCATATAATCCGGATGCTAAGCAAGCGGCCATAGCTAAATAGGGATTACAATCCGACCCAACCACACGCGTTTCTAACCGAGTTGACTTATTACTTGCTGGCAAAGCACGTAGTGCTACGGTGCGGTTATCAACAGCCCATGTGAGCGTGGTAGGTGCCCAGGCTCCCTGAACTAAGCGCTTATAGCTATTTACCGTAGGGGCGTACATAGGCAGAATATGAGGTAAGCAGTATAGCTGCCCAGCGATGTAGCTTTTCATAAATTTGCTCATTTTATGTGGTGCTGCCTCCTCATAAAATAGATTGTTTTTTGAATCTTTATCCCAGATGCTCTGATGCACATGACCACTGCACCCAGGTAAATTTTCATCTATCTTCGCCATAAATGTAGCTATAATGCCATGCTTATACGCTATTTCTTTCACACTTGTCTTAAACAACACAGCCCGGTCCGCGGCTTCCAATATGTCACTATACGTGATGGCTGCTTCATAAACTCCAGGTCCTGTTTCTGTATGCAGGCCTTCCAGGGGAACATTGAATTGACGCAACAACTCAAATAAATCAGTAAAAAAAGGATTCTCCAGGGTAGTTCGTAAGATAGAATAGCCAAACATTCCTGGAGTGAGCGGCGTAGCATGGCGGTAGTTTTTATCTTGCAGCGTTTTGGGAGTTTCCCGGAAGTTAAACCACTCAAATTCTTGTGAAAAATACGCTTTGTACCCTTCCGTTTCGGCTTCATTCTTAATTGTTTTTAACAACTGCCGTGGGCAATAATAAGCTGGCTTGCCCTGCGCGTCAATAAATTCGCCTAGGAAAAATGGTATGTCTTGTTCCCAGGGTATTTTTCTAAAAGTGGTTAAATCCAACGTAGCAGAGGCATCCGGATAGCCAGTGTGCCATCCGGTAAGTTTTGTATTATCGTAAGCCACATCTCCAGCATCCCACCCAAAAACCACATCGCAAAACCCTAGATTGCTCTCGGCCACCCCGGAAAACTTTTCTGCAGAAATATATTTACCTCGTAAGACACCATCCATATCGGTAACTGCCAGTTTTACTTTTGCCAGTGGATGTTTCCAGACAAATTCCAGAATTTGATCAGTTGTCATAAGGCGTTGCTTTGTGGAATAGGTGATAAAGCGATGGTGGGTAATTTGATAAAAATCCGGCAGATAACAAAAGAATACTCTATAGTTAACCTATGAAAAATTTAGTGCTGAATGAGTAGGCAAAAGTAGAAGCAATTTTTATTTACTAAACAACATCAACGTGTGTGGCTTTTTTTCAACAGCCAGAAATACCCGACATACGTAAAGCTTAGAATACCAATATAGATAAGCGTAAGGCCAGGATTATAGATACAAACAGCTACAAAAGCAATACTGGCTATTATTAAAGCAATAGCTGGAACGGCTGGGTAGAAGGGTACTTTAAATGGTCTTGGCATATCGGGATGGTTTCTTCGTAGAGCAAACAGGGAAAACATAGAAATAATATACAATGAAAGAGCTCCCATACAAGCAATCGTAATGATCTCACCAGTTTTTCCGGTAAGTAAGGCAACTATTCCTACCAGCATATTTACTACCAATGCAATAGCCGGCGTTTTACGCACTGGGTGCAGTTTACCCAGAATGCCCGGAAAGTAACCTACCCTGCCAAACTCGAAAGTTGCCCGGCCTGCTGCCAGTATAATTCCATGGAAAGAAGCAACGAGCCCCATTAGACCAATGCCAATTAACAGGTGATAGAGCAAATTATTATTACCTACTATTACGGATAGGGCAAGTGGTAGCGGAGAGTCAGAAGGTTCGCCAGTTGGGGTATATACAATCCGTTCCCAGCCGTCTACACCTACAGCAGAAACAAAGGTAATGATACATAAAGCAATTAACGTAAATAATGCCCAGCCGAATCCTTTTTTTATATTCTTGTCTGGGTCTACCGTTTCTTCAGCCAGATTAGCCAGGCCTTCTATTGCCAAGAAAAACCAGATGGCAAAGGGAATAGATGCAAAAACGCCAGCATACCCATTAGGTAATGCATTTTTTGTGAAGTTTGCTACTTCAAAATGAGGCAGGGTGACTCCGGCAAACAAAAGCAGTTCGGCCACTGCGAAAATGGTAACAAATAATTCGAAGGTAGCGGCTAGCTTAACGCCTATAATATTTAATGTGGTAAATAACACATAGGCAGTAATGGCAATGAATATACCAGGCACAGAAGGGAAATAAATCTGAAAATACGCACCTATAGCCGCAGCAATGGCAGGTGGAGCAAAGACAAACTCAATAATTTGGGCAACGCCGCAAATAAAACCCATTTTTTCACCCAATGCTTTGTGTGCATAATCAAAAGCACCGCCAGCTTTGGGTATGGCACAAGCAAGTTCAGTATAGGAAAAAGTAAAGGTTGTATAAAGTATAATGATAAAGAAGGTAGCAATAGCAAAGCCTAAGGTGCCTCCTTTTTCCAAACCCAAATTCCAGCCAAAGTACATACCTGAAATAACCAGGCCTACTCCCAACCCCCACAGCATAAAAGGTCCTAAAGATCGGTTTAGAGAGACAGTTTCAGCTTTTGTCTGGTGGAGCATAAAGAGCAATGGCAAACGTGAAGGTTTCCGTTTGCCATTAACAATATACTATTGATTTTTTAGGAATGAAAATTATTTAAGCGCATCAGGGCGAAATTGGATTGATCAAAATTAAGTTGGCTTTGTCAAATTTTACTAAAGGTACATACTGGTTAATGTTAGAACCATTGTAATTGTATCCAGCCATGATTATTCCTCTTACTGGAGGCTGCTGGTGCAAGGCCTGATGGAAAAATGTGCCATGTTTTGCCATCAATTGGCCAAAAAACAGCATCATATCATACCCTTGGTAGGAGTAAATAGAGGGTAAAATATTTCTTCTGGCAATATAGTTTTTACGGAAGGCCTGCACCGTATCAGCATTGTATTCTACATATTCCGGATAAATAACATGTACATTGCGCCGCTCCAGCTGCTCAAAGGAGATCATCCGCTGCTCCAGCCAGTTGGGGAGTGTAAATACTGGGAAAGTAGACGATTTACGTTCTAGGGCATTTATAAAATTGGCTACAATGGTAGTGTTGTCAGTAGAAATAAATACGTGTCCGGTAGTCTCATTAGTTAATCCTTCGAAAATCTTTGAAACGTTGGCTACATCTGTTAGAGATAGCTTTGTAACTGAACTTACTTTACCTCCTTTTTGCTCATAAAAACGCTGGTAATTATGCGCTATAGAAGAGTCCTTTGGCGTAGCTCCAAAGAAAATAACAGCCGGCTTTTTATCGAAACTGGTAAACGCATATTCAGCCGCCTGTTTTACTTGTTGTTCGATAGACGGCTGAAGTAAATATGCAGCCGGGTTATTTTCTACTAACTGAGCATTAGTAGAAATAGGGTTGATTAATGCAATATTGCGGTCATTGGCAAAACTAACAGCCACTTTGTTGGAAGCACTATACAGGGGTCCTATTAGTAAATCCATGGTAGAAAATTCCGGCTGATTAATCAGATTCAGCATTTTGTCGCCATCCGATCCAATATCGTACGCGTACACATTAATTTTTACTCCATTAGCTGCTAATTGCTCCTGCGCCATTCTTATACCCACATACATATCCAATGCGAACTGGTTATTACGGGGTTTGTCGGTGACTAACAAATTTTCCGGTTGAAAGGGAAAAAGCACTGCTACATTGTATTCATCTTTAACGGATACTTTTTTCTGTTCTTCAAGCTCCTTCACTTTACCCAGCTTAAATTTAGTATCCAGCTGCTGAGCCAGTTTTACCTCATCGGCATTGGGGCTCATCAGAAACTTATCCACTACAACACTTGCCAGGGCTTTATCTTCCGGATACTTCTTCTGTAAGTTTTTCAGCACAGCCAGATCGGTTACCTGGGTTAGATAGTGTTTTTTTAGATTGTCTGCCTCCTCCCGGATTTGTTTGTTTTTTATTTTTTCCAGCTGACCAAAACCAGTGGCCATGTCTTTCTTCTCAAAAGCAATATTGGCCAGTAAATAATAGGCGTTTTCTGCATCAGGCCAAGTAGGATTTCTTTCCAGCAGTTGCGTTAGTTGAAGCCTGGCATTATCCAGTTTGCCGCTTTTGAAATGTGCATAGGCCAGATAATAATTGGCATACGATGAATAAGGATTAGCTGGATTTTGCTGGGTAAGCGGCGTAAATACTTCTTTAGCCAGTTGGTATTTTTCCTGTTTTAACAACTCTTTGCCAGACTCAAATTTGTGCTGATATTCTTTTGCATTCTGTGCAAAGGCAAGCGAACTTAGTAAAAACAGGCAAAAAAATAGAAAGAATCTTTGTATCATATAAAGTAATATAGGCTGATTGAAAAGTAGGCGGTAATGCCCTTTATTTCTTTCTTTTGGCTTCTTCTGCATTTTTTAGCGCATCTTCCAGCCTCTGCTGAAACTTAGATTTTTTCTTATCCTTGTTTTTAAGTTTGTTCTCTTCGAGCAAGGCTTTTATTTTATCTTCATCTACAAACCGCCGGATTATTACCTGCTGAGCAATAGATACTACGTTCGCTACAAAATAATAATACGTTAAACCAGAAGGTAAATTATTTAAGATAAACATAAACATGACCGGCATTACGTACTGCAGAGACTTCATAGGCCCTTGAATAGTTGATACCTGGTTATTAAAGTATGCATAAGCAACAGATGAAATAGTCATCAGAATCGTAAACAAACTAACGTGTGAGCCATAAAAAGGTATCGTAAACGGAAGTCTTAAAATAGAATCGTAGGTAGACAAGTCGGTAGACCACAAAAATTCTTTTTGCCGCAGTTCAATCAAGTTCGGAAACAAGCTAAACATGGCAAGCAAGAAAGGCATTTGCAATAGTACCGGAATACAGCCACTTAATGGATTTACGCCAACCTGCCCATAAAGCTTCATTTGCTCCTGCTGTACCTTGGTCATATCATCTCCATACTTATCCTTAATAGCTTGTATTTCAGGCTGTAGTACCTTAGTTTTTGCCAGTGAGATATACGATTTATAGTTCAGTGGCAATAAAATTACCCTCACAATCAATACTAAAATTAGGATGATGACCCCGTAGTTAGTAAAGAAGTTTTCCAGAAAATGGAAGAGAGGCACAATCATGTAGCGGTTAATTACCCGCACCACAGGCCATCCAAAATATACATTTTCCTTAAACCCTTCTGTAACGCCTTCCACAACGCGGCTGTCGTTAGGGCCAAAATAGTAGGAAAAATTACCTTTCCCATTCTTTAAATCAGCTATCGGAATACTCATGGTAGCTTCCAGCGTTTTTACGGTATTGCTGTCTGCTTCATCTACACTGGTCCGGAAAGTACTTTTAGTAAAGGTGGTAGTATTGCCGATAATGGCAGATAAAAAGAATTTCTGTTTCAGAGAAACCCACCGCAGAGGAACCTCTACTATTTCTTCTTCCTGGCTTTTAGAAGCTTCAGTTACCTGTTCAAAGTTTCCATCTGTAGAATAGTAGTTGATGGTTGACGTAATCCGGCTCTGCTCCATATCCAATTCTAGTCGCTTGAGATTATTTAGCCAATAGAACTGGGCAGGTGTGTTACCTACCAGGTTATTCATTCCATTGAGTTTGAGGTCGTAGCCAAGCTCAAAGCCAGAGCCACGCAGGGAGTACGTTTGCTCAATAGTCTGGGTAGGAGAGAGAGCCAACCTAAATGTTATGGTACTGGAATCGCCTTCGCTTACCTGAGTACTGGAACTGTTAGTTGTAAAGAAAAGATCTTGTAAAGCTATATTTCCGGAATTAGTAGGCAACGTGAGGGTCAAATCGTTTGTCTGTTCATCCAGTAAGACTAAAGGCTTCTGGTCGTAGGTCTTATAATTCTTCAGCAATACTTCCTTAATTCTACCGCCCCGTGTGCCAAACGTAACCCGTATATCCTTATTTTCTAACACTACGTTTTGGTCTTGCCCAGCAGCAGCCGCAGCAAAATCGCCATAGGTTTTGCGTAACTGCTCGTTTACCAAGGTATCGTTGCGCAGAGAATCTGTAACTATAGTCTGTCGTCCAGTAGTATCTCTGCTTGCTTGTGTGCTTTTTGCCCCACCCGTGTCTTTCATTACTTGCTTGGGTTGCGGATTTGGAGCAAAGAATTGAAAATACACAAACAGCAATAGTAAAATGAGCATAATGCCCGTCGCCTGATTCCTATCCATTAATTTTTGTTTCGTTAAATGTGCAAGGTACTGAGGCACCTTGCATAGCGTTAATTGATTTTAATTGGTTACAGATATTTTCGTTTAAAAGCTATAGGAACATATTATTCACCTACAGGCATTACCTTACTACTAATCTTTTTTTGAGTGCATGTTCTACCGAAGCTTTCACAAAGGTAACAAATAGTGGATGCGGATTCATAACTGTGCTTTTTAATTCCGGATGAAATTGTGCACCGACAAACCAGGGATGATCTTTTAATTCAATGATTTCTACCAATTTGCTGTCTGGGTTAATGCCAGAGGCAAGCATACCAGCATTTTCAAAGGCTTCCAGGTATTTGTTGTTAAACTCGTACCGGTGGCGGTGCCGTTCAGATATTTTGGTTTTGCCATAAATTTGATTTGCTTTCGATCCTTTCTTTAGATCACAGGCATAGGCACCCAGCCGCATAGTTCCACCTTTGGCCGTAATCTGTTTCTGATCTTCCATTAAATCTATCACCGGGTTAGGGGTGTCCGGGTCCATTTCACTGGAGCAGGCATCTTTAATCCCCAATACATTGCGGGCAAATTCTACACTAGCGCATTGCATACCCAGACAGATACCGAAAAATGGAATTCCATTTTCGCGGGCATACCGCACAGCATTTATCTTTCCTTCAAAACCCCGCTGACCAAATCCGGGGGCTACCACAATGCCGTCCAGTTCCGATAAGGTATATTCAAAGTTATGCGAAAGCAGCGTTTCAGACTGTATCCATTTGATATGTACTTTGCATTCGTTATAGGCGCCTGCATGTACAAAGCTTTCGACAATAGACTTATAGGCATCATGTAATTCTACGTATTTCCCTACCAAACCGATCGTAATTTCTTCTGTAGGATTTTTTAACCTGCCCAAGAAATCTTTCCATGCTTCTATATTTGGTTCCTGATTATGAGGCAAGTTTAGTTTTTCCAGTGCCCGCTCATCCAGTTTCTCTTTCTTCATCAGCAGGGGCACATCATATATAGTTTCTGCATCCAGAGATTCTATTACAGAGTTGAGGTGTACGTTACAGAACAGAGCCATCTTTTTTCGGATTTCGATAGGTAATGGATGCTCAGTGCGGCATACCAGAATATCTGGTTGAATTCCTGATTCCTGCAGGTCTTTTACGGAGTGCTGAGTAGGCTTCGTCTTTAACTCTCCAGCAGATTTAAGGTAAGGTACCAACGTCAAGTGGATAACTATCGCATTTTCGGCGCCCATGTCCCATTTCATCTGGCGTACAGCTTCTATAAATGGCAAAGATTCTATATCACCCACACATCCGCCAATTTCAGTAATTATAATGTCATACTTGCCAGTATTACCTAACGCTGTAAAATTGCGCTTGATCTCGTCGGTGATATGAGGAATTACCTGTACGGTTTTGCCCAGATAGTCGCCCCGGCGTTCTTTCGTGATGACACTGTTATAAATTCTTCCGGTAGTTACATTATTAGCCTGTGACGTAGGATTATTGAGGAAACGTTCGTAATGCCCTAAATCGAGATCCGTTTCAGCACCATCGTCCGTTACATAACATTCGCCATGCTCATATGGATTTAGGGTACCAGGATCTATATTGATATAAGGATCAAACTTTTGTATAGTTACTGAAAAACCTCTCGATTGCAGGAGTTTAGCCAGAGAAGATGCAATAATACCTTTACCCAAAGAAGAAGTAACGCCGCCCGTTACAAAAATATATTTAGCAGATGCCATAAGTAGTGTTATCAAATAAACTTATGGGATACAAAGGTAAAGGAAAGATTTGAATTATGGGTAATAAGTGTTCCGTCAAATTTGAAATTAATGTGTTTGCCTGGGCTGATTTATTAATAAAATAGCTCTGCTAATTGGCAACGGACAAATGGTATCCTGTACTTTTTCTACGTCTGTAATCTGCCGTGATAATTTAGCTTAGACTTCTGATGGGCAAGCCTTTTTTTGTTGAATAATATATAAGAAAATTTATAAATTTCTGATAATCTTATTTTTTCTATTTATGGATATACCTCACACCAGACGCGAGTTTCTTTACAAGTCGGTATTAGCTACTGCTGGACTAGCTGCCGGAACAAATGCCGTAGCTTCCACCAACTTAGAGACATTTTTTGGAAAATCCACCACTTATGCCAAGGCTGCTGATGATATGAAGATTTGTATTTTTTCTAAACATCTGCAATGGCTTACTTATCAGGAAATGGCTAAAACTGCCGCTACGCTAGGCTTTGATGGCATAGATCTTACTGTTCGGCCCGGGGGACATGTAGAGCCAGAGAGGGTAGCGGAAGATTTGCCTAAAGCAGTAAAAGCAGTGGAACAGGCCGGACTGAAAGTATATATGCTTACCACGGAGATCACTAGTGCCGACCAGCCGCATACACAAGCTATCTTGAAAACAGCTGCCAAGTTGGGTATTCCTTATTATCGTATGGGATGGGTAAAATATGAAGATAAGCAAAGCATTGAGCAAAATCTGGACATTTTCAAAAAAACGTTTAGCCAGTTAGCTGCCTTAAATAAGCAATACCAGATACATGGCGCTTATCAGAACCATGCCGGCAAAAATCTGGGATCGGCTATATGGGATTTATGGATGGTGATTAAAGATCTCGATCCAAAGTGGCTGGGTTGCCAGTACGATATCCGTCATGCCATTATAGAGGGAGCCAATTCCTGGTCTTTAGGTTTAAAATTAGTACAGAGCCATATCCGTACCTTAGATATTAAAGATTTCCGGTGGGCAAATAAAGATGGCAAGTGGCAAGTAGAGAATGTGCCATTGGGTGAGGGGATGGTTGATTTTACTCAATATTTTACCCTTTTGAGAAGCTACCAAATTAAGGGGCTATTCTCCCTTCATTATGAATACCCACTGGGAGGAGCGGATTCGGGGGCAAAATCTTTAGCTGTCCCTAAAGAGCAAGTTCTGGAAGCTATGAAAAGAGACCTAACTACCCTGCGTAAGTGGTTGAACAAAGCCTAAACATAGCCTTATCAACATATTTGGCACTTTGGCAGAAATACAAAATATTCAGGAATGCTTTATCGAGATAATGAAGTAAAACAGTTGCTTTAAACGTTTAAAATCTCTATATCGTATAAAAACTTTTGTAAAAAACTATTGGTATTTTGTTTTTATTTATATATTTGGTAAGGTTAAATTTACTTCATTTTTTATGCAAACAGGTACAGTTAAGTTCTTTAATGAAAGTAAAGGATATGGTTTCATTAAAGAAGATTTATCAAATCAGGAAATTTTCGTCCACATTACAGGGTTAGTAGACCAGGTGCGTGAGAATGATAAAGTTGCCTTTGATAAAATCGATGGAAAAAAAGGCGTTAATGCCGTTAATGTAAAAAAAATATAAGCATATCGTTCTTTACATTAATTAGACATTAGTGGCCCCGCTTATACAACTAAGCGGGGCGTTTTTATTATATAGGCTATGATGTTAGAGCATCACTGGCATGCAGAAGAATAGGAATTCCACTTACTACTTTAACCAGTTTTTTACTTCATCGGCCGAAAGGGCTTTAATGTCCATCTTCATTTTTTTGCGTAGGCCATTCAGGTCATTAAAGAGTTTATTGGGATTAGCTTCCTTAAAATCTTTCAGTGTAGCAAAATTCAATTTATGCACCAGGGGAATCCATTCAGCAGGTATGCCTAAGGCTAAAAATTCTTCATCTGTTGGGGCAGGCGTACGGTTTTCAGGCTTCATTTGCGGGAAGAATAATACTTCCTGTATAGATGGCGAATTAGTCATAATCATACTCAGCCGGTCAATACCGATGCCTAATCCTGCCGTAGGAGGCATGCCGTATTCTAAGGCCCGCAAAAAGTCTTCGTCTAGAACCATAGCTTCCACATCGCCGCGTTTGCCTAGTTCCAGTTGTTCCTCAAACCGCTTCCGCTGATCTATAGGGTCGTTTAGCTCAGAAAAGGCATTGCATATTTCTTTTCCATTACAAATGGCTTCGAAGCGTTCTACCAGCCCTTCTTTGCTGCGGTGTTTTTTTGCCAGAGGAGACATTTCAACCGGATAATCAGTGATGAAAGTTGGCTGAATCAATTGATGTTCGCAGGTTTCGCCAAAAATCTCATCTATCAGTTTTCCTTTGCCCATGGTCTCATCAACAGGCACGTTCAGTTTTTTAGCTGTTTCGCGCAGGTGTGCTTCATCCATCTGAGATATATCAATACCAGTATAATGTTGTATAGCCTCAAACATGGTATATCGCTTCCATGGACGCTGGAAATTAATTACGTGTTCACCTACTGTTACTTCCGTTGTTCCATGCAGATCTATGGCTACTTTCTCTACCATTTCTTCTACCAGGTTCATCATCCAGTTATAGTCTTTATAAGCCACATACAACTCTACCTGCGTAAATTCCGGATTGTGGAAACGGCTCATACCTTCGTTACGGAAATCTTTGGCAAATTCGTATACTCCATCAAATCCACCTACAATCAGCCTTTTCAGATACAACTCATTAGCAATTCGCAGATATAAAGTCATGTCCAGCGTATTATGGTGCGTTTTAAATGGCCGGGCAGCAGCCCCTCCGTATAAGGGTTGTAAAATTGGCGTTTCTACTTCCATGTATCCTTTGTTATTTAGGTATTCCCGGATGGAATTAGTCAACTGTGTACGTTTCCGGAAGGTATCCCGTACTTCCGGATTTACAATCAGGTCGACATACCGCTGGCGGTAGCGTTGTTCCGGATCAGAGAAAGCATCGTAGACTTTTTCATTGCCTTGTTCATCTTCTTCGCGTTTTACAATAGGAATCGGCCGCAATGATTTGGTAAGCACCGTTAAGTTGGTAACATGGATAGATATTTCGCCTAGTTGTGTAGTGAATACATAGCCTTTTACACCTACAATATCGCCAATATCTAGCAGCTTTTTGAAAACAGTATTGTACAGTGTTTTATCTTCGCCTGGGCAGATGTCATCGCGGCGGACATAGATCTGAACACGGCCGGTAGAATCCTGAATTTCGGCAAAAGAGGCATTTCCCATAATGCGGAAACTCATAATACGGCCAGCAATAGAGATATCTTTATAATCAGTTTTGTGGGTGGCGTAGTTTTTATGTATATCCTGGGAACTTACGTTTACCTCAAATAATTCAGATGGATAAGGCTGTATGCCTAATCTCATTAATTCTTCTCTTTTTTCTCGTCTTCTGATTTCCTGTTCGCTAAGCTGCATATGTATTTGTTTTAATTCGCAAAGTTAAGGTATGTGCATAAAATATAAAGCATTCGTACATATTTTATAGGTTTACCAATCAACCTAAAAAGAAAAGGATGGTTTATTACAAACCATCCTTTTCTTTTGTACGACAAATTACTGCTATTCTTTGCGTTAAGAAGTAACGTGCTTAAAGGTTTTTATTTTATTATACGCTTCTACTATGTCAGCATATTGCTTTCTGAGCACTGCTTCAATGTTGGAGGGTAAGTTTTCTTTCATAGCCTTCTCATAGGCTTCTACTGCAGCTTTGTCTCCAGTTTCACACTCGCGTAAAATGGCTTCGCTGTCTCCTCCGGCAATTACTGATTTTATATTAATCCACCCTCTGTGAATAGCTCCCAGAATGCTTTCTTCGTTGCCATCTACGTCTTTGCCCAGTAAGTTTGCTTCCCTTTCCAGTTCACTGGCAAACAATGCCCGCTGCTGTGCATACGCATGAAACAAGGTAGCATACTCAGAGTTTTCAATTTTGTCAGCTGCCAGGCGATAGCCATGATTACCATCATTATTTATTTCAATCAGGTTTTGCAAAACCGATAATGTTTTTTTTCTTATATCTTCCATAGTTTGTTTTTCAAAGTTTAGGTAAAATTCTTTCTGGCTATACGTATAAAAAGCTAAGAAGTTATCATTTCTGTAATTTCCGGCAGGGTTTCAGAAGCAACTATTTACTATACTATTCGTCAAATGGCTGAGCAGGAAGAAGGCTAAAATAGCTTTTATAAGAAGCATATGTATTTGCTCAAGCTTAGTAAGACTCTATTAGGCATTGCTTATCCTGTTAGGTAAGGATAGTTAAACGTAAAACAGAAAATTAGAAAATGTCAGTATCAGGCCATTCGATGTATGATGTATTTCCACGTAGCACTAGTTACGATCCAGTGTGGGTGAAAAATAACTCCATGGGCGAAAATGTATTATTTAATCTGGAAAGTTTAATGCAAGTAATGCCGCTGCAAAAGGAGATGCGGGTTTTGGATCTGGCTTGTGGTAAGGCTATCAGTGCTATATTTATGGTTAAGGAATTTGAAGTAGAGGTATGGGCAGTGGATGAAGCCGTCACGGCTACAGATAATTTCACCCGTATCCAGGAGAGTGCCTGTAGCCACAAGGTTTTTCCTATTCAGGCGGATGCCCGGAACCTGCCCTTTGCTGAAAATTACTTTGATGCAATTGTGGTGATTGACTCCTATACCTATTTTGGAACAGACGATAAATACCTGCCTTACCTGGCCAAATTTGTGAAACCGGAAGGGTTAATTGGTATTGTGGATGTAGCGTTTACCCAGGAAATAGAGACTTTCGATCAGGTGCCAGATTTCCTGAAGGCAGATTATTCACGTTACTGGTATTATGTGCATTCTGCAGAGTGGTGGAAGAAACTATGGGAACGGACTGGCTTAGTAGAAGTTATATGTGCCGAAAACCTGCCTAGTGAGCAAGTGCAATTTATTAAAGAACAATATATAGAAGACTATAAAAACAAGAAGAATGAACCTTTTGCTAGAGCTTTGCAAGAAGATAAAGAAGGGTTGATTACCTTTTTCCGACTGGTGGGTCGCCGTACTCCTAAAGCCGCTTATTTACAGGAGTATTCAAAAAAATAGTAAACCATGTTCCTACGTATGACATAAAATATGGTATGTGGATCTTATAAAATGAGTAAGCATACGCTTGGGCGTATGCTTATATGAAACTATGTTAATGCGTATTATATAGGATTTACACGTTGTCAGAAGTAAGTTTGGCTCCTATGTATTCTCTGTTTAAACGGGCAATATTTGTCATAGAGATTTCTACTGGACATTCGGCTGAGCAGGCGCCTATATTGGTACATGCACCAAAACCTTCTGCGTCCATCTGGGCTACCATTTTCTCAGCACGTATCTTTCTCTCAGCTTTGCCCTGAGGCAGCAGCGCAAATTTGCTTATTTGAGCACCCACAAAAAGCATTGCAGATGCATTCTTGCAAGCAGCTACACAAGCCCCACAGGCAATACAAGCCGCAGAATTGAACGCTTCATCAGCTATTTGTTTAGGTATAGGAATCTCGTTTGCATCCGGTGCACTTCCGGTGTTCACAGAAATATATCCACCAGCCTGTACAATACGGTCAAAAGCAGAACGGTCTACAATTAAATCCTTTACTATCGGGAAGGATCTGGCCCGCCACGGTTCAATTACAATGCTTTCTCCTTCATGAAAATGACGCATATGTAGTTGGCAGGTAGTGGTACGGATAGGGCCGTGTGGTCTGCCATTGATATATAAATTACAAGTTCCACAGATTCCTTCGCGGCAGTCATGGTCGAAAGCAATCGGTTCTTCACCTCTTTCGGCTAGTTTCTCATTTAAATCATCTAGCATCTCCAGAAAAGACATTTCCGGATTGATGTCAACATTATAATCTACTAGTTTTCCTTTATCATTGGCGTGTTTTTGCCGCCATATTTTTAATGTGAGTTTCATATGTATAACGAATTAATGTGTTGATGTATTTATTGTATTCATTTGCACATAAACACATTTGCCTATTATTTATAGCTTCTTTGAGTGAGTTTTACATTTTCAAAAATCAGGTCTTCTTTGTGGAGTTCCTCTGGCTGATTGTATCCTTTGTACTCCCAGGCAGCTACATACGCATAATTGGCATCATCCCGTTTGGCTTCTCCATCTTCCGTCTGGTATTCTTCCCGGAAATGGCCTCCACAAGACTCATTCCGTTGCAGGGCATCTTCCACCATTAGTTCGCCAAGTTCAATAAAGTCAGCTACACGATGGGCTTTTTCAAGTGTTTGATTAAGCTCTTCATTTACTCCTAGTACTTTTACATTTTGCCAGAATTCTTCTTTCAAGGTTCTAATTTTAGCTTTGGCGCCTTTTAAGCCTTCTGCATGTCGGGACATACCACAGTAATCCCACATAATTTTGCCAAGTTCTTTATGGAACTGGTCAACTGTTTTCTTGCCATTGATAGAAAGTAGCCTTTTTATAGAATCTACTACATCTTTCTCTGCTTCTATGAAGGCAGCATGGCTGGTATCTACTTTAGCAGCAGGTAAGGAAGCTAAATAATCGCCTATAGTATAAGGAATTACAAAGTATCCATCTGCTAAACCTTGCATCAATGCGCTAGCACCAAGCCGGTTGGCCCCATGGTCAGAGAAATTAGCTTCGCCCAATGCATAGCAACCTGGAATCGTCGTCATTAGGTTATAATCCACCCATAAACCACCCATGGTGTAGTGAACAGCCGGATAGATGCGCATTGGCGTTTTGTAAGGATTTTCGCCGGTGATTTTCTCATACATATCAAACAGGTTTCCATACTTGGCAGATATTACTTTTTCGCTGTCTCGTTTGATAGCATCTGCAAAATCGAGATACACTGCCATTTTTGTAGTACCTACGCCTCTTCCTTCATCACATACATATTTAGCATTCCGGGACGCTACATCGCGGGGAACCAGGTTACCAAAAGAAGGATATCTTCTTTCCAGGAAGTAGTCCCTTTCTGCTTCCGGAATATCTTCCGGTTTGCGAGTATCACCTGCTTTTTTGGGTACCCATACCCGGCCATCATTCCGAAGTGATTCCGACATTAGGGTGAGCTTTGATTGGTATTCCCCCGAAACAGGAATACAGGTAGGATGTATCTGGGTAAAACAAGGGTTTCCAAATAAGGCCCCTTTTTTGTGTGCCCGCCAGGCAGCTGTGGAATTACTTCCCATAGCATTAGTAGATAGATAAAATACATTGCCATAGCCACCAGTGCAAAGCAGTACTGCATGCCCAGAATGCTTTTCAATTTGCCCGGTAATCAAATTACGTGTAATAATACCTCTGGCTCTGCCATCTACCATTACCAGGTCAAGCATTTCGGTACGGGTGTATAACTTTATTTTTCCATTTGCCACCTGGCGGCTCATAGCGCTGTAAGCACCGAGCAGTAGTTGCTGACCAGTCTGGCCTCTAGCATAGAATGTTCTCGATACTTGCGCTCCTCCAAAAGACCGGTTAGCCAATAATCCACCATATTCGCGGGCAAAAGGCACACCTTGAGCTACACACTGGTCTATAATGTTTACACTTACTTCTGCCAGACGGTATACATTTCCTTCACGGGCGCGGTAATCGCCACCCTTTACTGTGTCATAAAATAAGCGGTAAACGCTGTCGCCATCGTTCTGATAGTTTTTAGCCGCATTAATACCACCTTGCGCGGCAATACTATGCGCACGGCGGGGGCTATCGTGGAAAGTAAAGGCTTTCACATTGTAGCCCAGTTCAGCCAGTGAGGCAGCGGCAGAGGCGCCAGCCAAACCGGTTCCTACTACAATTATATCATATTTTCTCTTGTTTGCCGGGTTGACAAGCTTTAAGTTAAACTTGTGCTTAGTCCATTTCTCCGCCAAAGGGCCTTCGGGAATTTTAGCATCTAATTTCATGTGAATATATTTTATTTTTTAATGGTCACATGGAATGGCCGGCATGTGCATTCTGTTGGGTAAAATACCTGTATTGGCCATTTCATAGATTGGATATGATTTTATAAAAAAACTCGTTATTTAGATAAATAACTTTTTTAGAGATATAAAGTTTAAAACCTTAGCGGGTAAGTAGAAAATAGATAGGAAAAGCAGCAAATCCGGCAGGAACTAGAATAGCGATGGCAATACCTATTTTTTCAATGAGTGGTGTATATTTCTTATGCCGGATACCCAGGGTCTGGAAAGCGCTGCCAAAGCCGTGCATCAGGTGAAACGAGAGTAATACCATAATAATGACATAGAAAATAGATAGCCACCATTCCTGCTGAAACACGGTTTTTACTAGGTAAGCCATATCTTTGTATTCTGTGCCTTCGTAAGTTACAGTAGGTATATCACCGAATTTATAGGTATACCAGAACGTGCGAAGGTGCAATAACAGGAAAATTAGGACTAAACTGCCACTAAGTCCCATGTTTCTTGAAAACCAGCTGCTATTAGCTGAAGGTTGGCTGAAGGCATATCCTTGTGGTCGGGCTTTCTGGTTGCGCCTGGTGAGTACAAACGAGGTATAAATATGAATGGCAAAGCCCAGAACCATTATAATTTCAAGTACCCGGACTATTCCAGCTGAAGACATGAAATGGGAGTACTCATTGAAGGCTCTCCCACCATCAGCTCTGAAAATAAGGAGGTTGCCGGAAAGATGCACAAATAAAAAAGAAACCAGAAACAAACCGGTAAGTGCCATTACCAGTTTCCGGCCGATAGTACTGGTAAGGGTTTGTGTAATCCAACTCATGAGTTAATGTATAATTAGAGAATAGGTTAACAAATAGTTAAAATATAGTATCAAATTTAAGAAACGTTCAAAGTTACACCCGGCAAAGATATTAAACAACGCAATACCCCATTTTAATTAAAATGCAATTTATTCACTTACCTTACATATGTAAATTACATTTATATATGTAAATTGCTAGTAAAGAAACAAACCACTGGCACATTTGTTTGTGATATAATTAGTTAGGAAAGTACAAATTTATAGCGCCTGATCAATGCTCCCGTATCGCCTTATTTTTATGCAAAGCCGCATATTTCAAGCACTTAGCTTGCTTCTGCTGCTATTTATTATATCTGTCAACCAAGCAAATGCTACCCATGTAAGAGCAGGAGAAATTATAGCCATTAGAGATACTACTGGAGGCAATTCTGGTACATTTAGGTACCGGTTCATATTTACCATGTACCGCGATACGTGTCCTACTTGCGTAGCTGCAGGTCCGGCAACCCTTTATTTTGGATATGGCAGCCCTCCGGAAAACAGTGGTTCTGTAGAACCTAATTCACCACGGGTGCTTATTGGGAATGATACGGAGCGGGTAACGTATGAATTTACCCATACCTATCCTGCCGCAGGGATTTACCAAGTATATGTAACGGTAGATAACCGGAACAGAGATGTACTGAATATGGTAAACTCTGTAAATACATCCTTCCACGTAGAAACAACTATTTTTATTAACCAGCAGGTTGGCATTAATAATACCCCCGTTCTTAGAATTCCTCCAGTAGATTTAGCAAGGGTAGGGCAGCGATATGTACACAACCCCGATGCCTTTGATATAGATGGTGATAGTTTATCTTATAGAATAGTTACTCCTAAGCAAGCATTTCAACTAGAAGTAAATGGCTACCGCGATCCACAATTGGTACAGGCAGGTACTAATGAAGCTGGAACAGGCCCTGCTACATTTAGTATAACTCAAAAAGGGGACTTGATTTGGGATGCTCCTACCAGGCCTGGTATATATAATGTGGCTTTTGTCGTAGAAGAATGGCGCAATGGGGAAAAGATCGGTATAGTAACCAGGGATATGCAGATTATTGTACGGGATCATATAAACCTGCGGCCGCTCTTAGAAATTCCCAATGATACCTGTATTGTAGCTGGCTCCCCTTTACCGGGGTTTGTGAGGGCCACTGACCCTGATGGCAACCGAATTCGGCTTTCAGCTAGCAGCGGTTTATTTCAAAGCAACTTTCCTGCACCCAGAGCAAGTTTTACTGTACCTGCTCCAATACAAAATAATCCAGCTACCGGCAATTTCTTTTGGCAAACTCAATGTTTGCATGTGCGGGAACAACCCTATCAGGTAGTTTTCCGGGCAGAAGACTTACCAACTCCTGATACTTCCAGAAAGTTAGTAGACATCAGAACCTGGCAGATCCGGGTAGTGGGTCCCAAACCTACCGGGCTGACAGCCACTGCCCAAGGCAATTCCATTGAGCTCTCTTGGGATGCTTATACCTGCAGCAATGCTTCGCAGATGGTCATCTGGCGCAGAATCGGCTGTGGGGATCTGCCCGATGACCCCTGCCGCACAGGTGTGGACCCGGCCTCAGGCTATGTGCAGATCGGCACGGTGCCCATCGGCACTACTACCTTTGTGGATGACAATCAGGGAGAAGGCTTGGAATCAGGAGTGAGCTACAGCTATGTGATCTCGGCTTCGTTTGCCCCTCCCTCCGGCGGAGAAAGCTTAGCTTCCGATGCAGTGTGTGCCTCGTTGGCTTTGGATGTGCCTTTTATCACCAATGTGTCGGTGGAAGCAACCGATCCTTTGGCAGGCGAGATCTTTGTCAGATGGCTGCAGCCTCGGGAGCTGAATGTGGCTGCTTTCCCGGGTCCTTACCGCTATGAGGTGTACCGGGCCAATGGGCTTGCCGGCAGTGACTTCTCGTTGGTAGGCAGCCGCACCATAACAAGCTTTGCTGCCGCCACGGTTAACGATACTACGTTTAGGGATCAAGGCTTGAACACACAAGACAGTGCCTACAACTACATGATCCTGTTTTACTATCAGACCGGCCGGCTCAAAGACTCCTCAGCCACTGCTTCCTCGGTGCGCTTGAGCGTGACTCCGGGGGTGAACGTGATTGATCTGTCCTGGCAGGCCAATGTGCCCTGGAGCAATGCGGGCACCACCCACAAAGTCTACCGCGAGAGCCGCACCTTGCCGGGGGTGTTTGAGCTGTTAGCCGAGGTGGCTGTAGGTGATGCAAGCAGTTTCCGCTTCAGTGACACAGGCAATGGGCTAGTCTTGGATGAGGATTCCACGTATTGCTACTATGTAGAAACCTATGGCAGCTATGGCAATCCCAAGATCTTATCGCCTTTGATCAACAAATCGCAGATAGCCTGTGCAGCTCCTTTGGATACGCTAGCTCCCTGTCCACCTTTGTTAGCCATTGACAGCTTAGACTGCAGCAGCCTAACAGGGGAATCTTTCTGCAATGTAACTAGCTTTGCAAACAAGCTTACCTGGAGCTATCCAGCCGCAGGGGGAGAGAACTGTGATGAGGACATTGTAGCCTATAGGTTGTATTACAAGCGTTATGAAGAAGATACCGAGTTTGGGTTGATTGCCACCATCAATAGCCCTCAGCCGCCTGCCATGTTTTATGAGCATGGAGGCCTGAGCTCGTATGCCGGTTGTTACTATGTGACAGCGGTGGATGAGGATGGGCAGGAGAGTGCGCCAAGCAATGTAGTCTGCAAAGACAACTGTCCTTACTATGAGCTGCCCAATGTGTTCACACCTAATGGAGATAGCAAGAATGATGTGTTTACACCTTTTCCTTGTCCTAGATTTGTTGAATCAGTGGAGGTAACGGTCTACAACCGCTGGGGTCGGCCTATGTTTGAGACAAGCAATGTGCTTATCAACTGGGATGGCCTGATAGGTTCGGGAGAGGAGATAGGGGGCAGCGAGGTGACCAATGGGGTGTACTACTACTTAGCCAAAGTTAGGTTTGCCCGTTTGAGACGAAGTGATGAACTTACTCAGATCAAAGGTTGGGTGCAGATTCTAAGATAAGTTATCTTATTCTACTCATTTTGTAATTCACTAGAAATATTATTTTTGGGAACTCCGGTATATCATACTATACCGGAGTTTGTAATTTTAGGGTATTGAGAATTAATAGAAATACTATAGAGTATGTGCTTCAATGTAGATGAACAACTATATTAGCAGCTTTAAAATGGCAAAGAACGTTGTTTTACTGTTAAGCTGAATTAAAGAATTTGTTTATTTAATCTATTATTTGGAGCAATTACTATGAAGGAAATCAGTAAGTAAAATACAATTTTGAAATTGCAACAAATTTTATATTTTACAGTAATGATTCTTGCCATTCACTCAATTCACCTTTAATCAAAATTTAATGCCGTTAGCAAAACGCTTACTACTCTTTCTGATTTTTCTGGCTATTCCTTTATCAGAAATATATGCTACCCATGTTAGAGCTGGCGAAATTTCAGCCTTACGCGATACTACCGGAGGAAACCAAAATTCATTCCGCTATATTTTTAGATTTGTCATGTACCGGAACACTAGAGGTGTACCTCAGGGACCAGTGACTATGAATTTTGGGGATGGCACACTTTCACAACCTAATGATGTAAGAGTAACTACACCTCTTGGAAATGATACAGAAGAACTTGAATTTGTTTTTACTCATACCTATCCGGCTGCAGGTATTTATACAGTAAGTGTTATTATTCCAAATAGAAATGCGGGAATCGTCAATCTAGGATCACCTTCTGATCAGATTAGCTTTTATGTTGAAACTACTTTGTTTATCAATCAACAAGTAGGCATTAATAATACACCTGTGCTGCTTAATCCACCTATAGACCGTGCCTGTGTAGGCGAGAGGTTTGTGCATAACCCAGATGCTTTTGATATTGATGGTGATAGCCTAGCTTACCGGTTGATTGTGCCTAAACAAAATGTAGGGATCAATGCAGTTGGCTATGTAGATCCTACAACCGTGAGAGCTGGCACCAATGAAGCCGGCACTGGCCCTGCTAATTTTAGCATTGACCAGCGGGGAGATCTTGTGTGGGATGCACCAGTAGTGCAAGGAGAGTATAATGTGGCTTTTATTATTGAAGAATGGCGCAATGGTGTAAAGATCGGTGAAGTAACCAGAGATATGCAGATAAGGGTGTCAGATTGCCGGAATAATCATCCCTTATTAGTTATTCCAAACGATACGTGTGTGGTGGCAGGTTCGTTAGTTGCCGGAGTCGTTCGTGCCACTGACCCTGATGGCAACCGCATTCGCTTATCCTCTAGCAGTGGTTTATATGAGCCAAACTTTCAGGCTCCCAGAGCAACCTTTACGCCTAATATGGTTCCTCAAAACAGCCCGGCCGTAGGTAATTTTACTTGGCAAACCCAATGTTTGCATGTACGGGAACAACCCTATCAAGTGATTTTTAAAGTAGAAGATTTACCTGTAAGAGATACCTTGGTAGACATCAGAACCTGGCAGATCCGGGTAGTGGGTCCTAAACCTACCGGGCTGACAGCCACTGCCCAAGGCAATTCCATTGAGCTCTCTTGGGATGCTTATACCTGCAGCAATGCTTCGCAGATGGTCATCTGGCGCAGAATCGGCTGTGGGGATTTGCCCGATGACCCCTGCCGCACAGGTGTGGACCCGGCCTCAGGCTATGTGCAGATCGGCACGGTGCCCATCGGCACTACTACCTTTGTGGATGACAATGCGGGAGAAGGCCTGGAATCAGGGGTCAGCTACAGCTATGTGATCTCTGCCTCCTTTGCTCCTCCATCAGGTGGAGAAAGCTTAGCTTCCGATGCAGTGTGTGCCTCGTTGGCTTTGGATGTACCCTTCATCACCAATGTGTCGGTGGAAAGAACCGGACCTGCTCCACAAGGAGAGATCTTTGTCAGATGGCTTCAGCCGAGAGAGCTCAATCAAGTTGCCTTTCCCGGACCTTACCGCTACGAAGTCTACCGGGCTAGCGGGCTTTCTGGCACTGACTTCTCGTTGGTGGGCAGCCGCACGGTGGCTAGCTTTGCTAGTGCAACAGGCAATGATACTACCTTTACAGACCGGGGCCTGAACACCCAAGACAGTGCCTACAACTACATGATCCTGTTTTACTATCAAACAAGCAGGCTCAAAGACTCCTCGGCCACTGCTTCCTCGGTGCGCTTGAGCGTGACGCCGGGCGTGAATGTGATTGATCTCTCCTGGCAGGCCAATGTGCCCTGGAGCAATGCCGGCACCACCCACAAAGTCTACCGCGAGAGCCGCACCTTGCCGGGGGTGTTTGAGCTGCTGGCGGATGTGGCTGTGAGCGATGCAAGCAGTTTCCGCTTCAGTGACACAGGCAATGGGCTAGTCTTGGATGAGGATTCCACGTATTGCTACTATGTAGAAACCTATGGCAGCTATGGCAATCCCAAGATCTTATCGCCTTTGATCAACAAATCGCAGATAGCCTGTGCAGCTCCTTTGGATACGCTAGCTCCCTGTCCACCTTTGTTAGCCATTGACAGCTTAGACTGCAGCAGCCTAACAGGGGAATCTTTCTGCAATGTAACTAGCTTTGCAAACAAGCTTACCTGGAGCTATCCAGCCGCAGGGGGAGAGAACTGTGATGAGGACATTGTAGCCTATAGGTTGTATTACAAGCGTTATGAAGAAGATACCGAGTTTGGGTTGATTGCCACCATCAATAGCCCTCAGCCGCCTGCCATGTTTTATGAGCATGGAGGCCTGAGCTCGTATGCCGGTTGTTACTATGTGACAGCGGTGGATGAGGATGGGCAGGAGAGTGCGCCAAGCAATGTAGTCTGCAAAGACAACTGTCCTTACTATGAGCTGCCCAATGTGTTCACACCTAATGGAGATAGCAAGAATGATGTGTTTACACCTTTTCCTTGTCCTAGATTTGTTGAATCAGTGGAGGTAACGGTCTACAACCGCTGGGGTCGGCCTATGTTTGAGACAAGCAATGTGCTTATCAACTGGGATGGCCTGATAGGTTCGGGAGAGGAGATAGGGGGCAGCGAGGTGACCAATGGGGTGTACTACTACTTAGCCAAAGTTAGGTTTGCCCGTTTGAGACGAAGTGATGAACTTACTCAGATCAAAGGCTGGGTGCAGGTACTCAAATAAATATAGCTACCCAGTAACTGAATGTAAATTAAGAATAGCATGTTATATAGATATACCTTCTGTACAAAATCTACGTTCAAGAAAAAGAAGTTTACAGATTTACCCAGGAGCAATTATTCTTTACTGATATAATTTATATACGATGCACATAATCCTTTTTGATGGAGTTTGTAATTTTTGCAATGCCAGTATTAATTTTATAATAGACCGTGACAGTCGAAACCAGTTCAGCTTTGCCTCTTTGCAATCAGAAATAGGCCGTAAACTGCTTCAGCAATACCAGGTGCCAGATACCAATTCCTTAGACAGTGTGGTGTTAATTAAAAACGGTAAAATTTTTAAGAAGTCTGCTGCAGCTCTGGAAATTGTAAAAGACTTAAATGGCTTATGGCCTATCCTATCTGTATTCAAGCTATTGCCAACCTTTATATTAGATACCTTTTATGATTTACTGGCTAAAAACCGGTACAAACTTTTTGGCAAGTCTGAAACCTGCCGTATTCCTACTCCGCAGCTTAGGCAGAAGTTTTTGTAATATTTTGGTAACTAGTTGATACTAGGTATATAGCAAATTCAATACCTAGCTTGCTAGTATAAAAGTGGGGCAACTACTTACTTTTTAGACTGTAATTACTAAATTTACCAACCTAAATCACCTGTTGTAATGAAATCATATATTTTTCCTGGGCAAGGTTCGCAATTTCCAGGTATGGGAAAAGATCTGTTTGAAGAGTCTGAAAAAGCAAGAAGCTTGTTCGAAAAGGCAAATCAGTTACTGAAATTTGATATCACCAGAGTCATGTTTCAAGGCACAGAGGAAGAGTTGAAACAAACTAATGTAACCCAGCCTGCTATATTTTTACACTCAGTTATCCTTGCGGCTATTTCTGAAAATTTTGAACCGCAAATGGTTGCCGGCCATTCATTAGGTGAATTTTCTGCTCTAGTTGCCAGCCGGGCTCTTTCCTTTGAAGATGGATTGCTTTTAGTGGCTCAGCGGGCATCGGCTATGCAGGAAGCATGTGAAATGAACCCTTCTACGATGGCTGCTATACTTGGGTTGGAAGACGAGAAAGTTGAACAAGTATGTGCCCAGATAGATGAAGTAGTTGTAGCAGCAAATTATAATTGTCCGGGTCAGTTGGTTATTTCAGGAAGCATAAAAGGCATTGAAATAGCGTGTGCCAAGCTAAAAGAGGCAGGTGCTAAACGCGCATTGCCATTGCCGGTAGGAGGTGCCTTCCATTCTCCTTTGATGGAACCTGCCCGTGAGAAACTGGCAAAGGCTATAGAGAAAACTAATTTTTTGTCACCCCTCTGTCCTATTTACCAGAATGTAAATGCTCAGCCTTCCACCAACATAGAAACTATTAAGTCCAATCTTATTGCTCAGCTAACAGAGCCTGTCCGCTGGACACAATCTGTACAAAATATGGTGAAAGATGGGGCTACTACTTTTGTTGAATGCGGACCAGGGAAAGTATTACAAGGTCTGGTAAAAAAAATAAGCCCGGGAGTAGAAGTTAGTAGTATCCGTCAATAATTAAACTATTTTCTAGTCCATAAAATGTTTAATCAGCTGCATTTGCTCATTAAGCTATATAATAAGCTCATCACTTTATGAAACCGACTGCTCTATTCAATCTGATTAAATACACACCCAGGTGGGTAATTTTCCAGATTGATGTTCTTATATGTATGGCATCTTTGGTTCTTGCCTTTTTATTAAGATTTAACTTTGAAGTAGAACTTATTGATTGGGTAGACCTCTCCCTTGCACTACTGCTAACCATTAGCGTGAAGAGTATCTTTTTTCTTATAACCGGAAGCTATGCTGGTATCATTAAATATACAAGTGTAGAGGATGCCAAAAGAATATTTCAGGCGCTCAGTTTTAGTTTTCTGGTTGTATTCCTGGTAAACAGCCTCCATTATTATTTAAAAGACGCTTACATTATTCCGGTTTCCGTTCTCATCATTGATTATTGTGTATCCATGTTATGTATGTGTGCTATACGCATCCTTGCCAAGATCCTTTACTTTGAATGGAAAAACCAAAGCCATAGCCAGAAGAAAGTGAATATTATTATTTATGGTGCCGGAGAAGCTGGAGTTATCACGAAAAAAACCATCTCTCAGGACAAAGATAATAACATGAATGTAGTGGCTTTTCTGGATGATGATGCTGGAAAAGTAAGAAATACTATTGATGGAATTCATATTTATCAGAATAACCACGAAAATCTGGTAAAACTCATTAATCAAAAGAAAGTAGAAATTCTCATTATTGCCATCCAGGATTTGTCGCCTGAGAAAAAGAAAGAGGTAATAGATACTTGTCTGGCATTTGGTATACAGGCTCGTAGCATTCCGCCGGTGCAGAAGTGGATCAATGGGGAATTAAGCCTGAAACAGATCAAAGATGTAAATATTGAGGATGTATTAGGCAGGGCTCCAATTCAGCTGGATAAAACCAGAATTAAACAAGAAATCGAAGGGAAGACTATTATGATCACTGGTGCTGCTGGTTCCATTGGCAGTGAACTTACCCGGCAAATCCTTCTTTTCTCTCCTAAAAATATGATTTTGGTAGACCAGGCCGAGTCTGCTTTGTACGACCTAGAACTAGAACTTTCAGAACTGCCTTATAAAATTAATTACCAAATGAGGCTATGCAATATCACTAACGGTAGCCGGATGGAGAAGCTATTCCGGAAGTTCAAACCAGATATTGTTTTTCATGCAGCTGCCTATAAGCATGTGCCCGTTATGGAAGAAAATCCTGCTGAAGCCGTGTTAGTAAACATTCTGGGAACTAAAATATTAGCCGATTTATCAGCCAAGTATAACGTAGAGAAATTTATTATGATCTCTACTGATAAAGCGGTTAACCCAACAAGTGTGATGGGGGCTTCCAAACGTATTGCTGAGATATATACCCAATCTCTTAACAACGAACTGGCTATTGAAGGTAATGATAGCCCTCTGCAAAATACCAGGTTTATAACCACCCGTTTTGGGAATGTGCTTGGTTCCAATGGATCAGTAATACCCCGGTTCCGGAAGCAAATAGCTCAAGGTGGCCCTGTTACTGTTACCCATCCGGAAATTACCCGGTATTTTATGACTATTCCTGAAGCATGTCAACTAGTGTTGGAAGCAGGTAGTATAGGTGAAGGTGGAGAAATATTCTTGTTTGATATGGGGAAGTCAATCAGAATTGTAGACCTAGCCAAAAAGATGATAAAACTCTCAGGACTTACCTTGGGCAAGGATATTCAGTTGATTTATACAGGCCTACGTCCTGGTGAAAAATTATATGAAGAACTCCTTAGCAATGAAGAAAATACCAAGCCAACTCACCATCCACAGATATTAATTGCCAAAACCCGTAATTATAGTTTTGCCCTCATCAAAGAACAGATATTCGATTTGTCTACGCTACTCAGTCTACACAACAATGAGGCTATTATTATGAGTATGAAAAAGATTGTGCCAGAGTACATTAGCAAAAATTCCATTTATGAAAAACTAGACAAACCACACGAGATTGTTGAGTAAAGAAAATGGCAATGAATAGTAGAAGCGCTTATATTTTTATATAAGCGCTTTTTATTTGTCTCAACTAAGGCTATGTATAACTCTACTAAGAGGTGCTTGAAAACAGCCGAATATATTTTTAGGTATTATAAAATAATACTTATCTATTAAAATGAATTTGCGTATACAACTACAATAGCTTAATCTGGTAAAACCATTATCTGGTGGCAACAAGTAAATAGGCATATCGTTTATACCTTAGACTGGTATACGTACCCAATTCTCCTATACAATAAAACTTCAGCAATAATACTCCCTTTAAAATCCTTAAGTCAATTGGTGATGTTTAACGTTGTGATTAATATGTTAAACAAAATTATCGCAATAAATTACAATCCATCCCCTGTATTATATCTATCTAATCAGCATCACTATAAAATATCTTATATAATTCAACACATTCACTAATTTTATAAATAAATTTTGTTAAAGATTTTTTAATAAAGGTTAAACAAAGTTTGGAAATTTCGTTTAATAGTTTGTATATTTGGTTAAACAAAACGCATAAGAGTATGACAGCATTAGAGTTTACGTATTCAATTAATAAAATATCCAAGTCTCTTAGGCCTTTTGCGCTAAGATTGACTAAGGATGGAGAAGATGCGAATGATTTACTTCAGGAAACATTGCTGAAGGCATTTACCAACCGTGATAAGTTTGCAGAGGGTACTAATTTAAAAGCCTGGTTGTATACGATCATGAAAAACACCTTTATTACTAATTATCAGCGTTTAGTAAGAAAGAAGACATTCATTGATACGACTAGCAATCTGCACTACATTAACTCTATGGATAACATCACCGATAACCTGGCGTATTCCAGTTTTACACTGGAAGACATCAGTAGAGCGATGAAAAGCCTGGATGATGTATACCGCACACCATTTATCATGCATTTTAGAGGATTTAAGTATCACGAAATTGCTGAGAAACTTAATATACCGATTGGTACCGTAAAAAACAGAATTCACATTGCCAGAAAAGAATTAAAAGATATGCTACAGAATTATTCCTATAGCTATTAATGTACACTTTTGCATTGGCCTAAATTAAACTGGTTACTTCCTAAACATTGTACTGTTTAGGAAGTTTCGTTTTAAGGGAATCAGAAAGGTAATCTACCAGAGAATAGATTGATTATAGGGATTCGGACAAAATGCTAAATAAATTAAATAATTCCTGTACGCCAGATTGTTACATTAATTGATTTGATTTTACACAAAGAGCCTTATCTTGGAGAATCTGTTCAATAAACTAACAAACAATACTATTATAACTACTCATTAAATGATCCTGTAGAACAGATTTGTGTATGGCAAAAAAGAAAGTATTAGTTATTGGTTCGGGCTTTGCCGGAATGGCCGCTGCTACTAGTCTGGCTGCTACAGGTCTATTTGAGGTAGAAGTGCTGGAAAAAAATGAAAGTCCGGGTGGCCGGGCCAGAGTTTTCAAAGAAAAAGGCTTTACTTTTGATATGGGGCCTAGCTGGTACTGGATGCCCGACGTGTTTGATGCCTATTTTCACAAGTTTGGAAAAAAAACAGCCGACTATTATCAGCTGATACGGCTAGATCCTTCATACCGGGTATTTTTCGGAAAAGATGACTTGCTGGATATCCCTGCCCATATGACTGAGATGTATGCATTATTTGAGTCGCTGGAGCCTGGAAGCAGCAAGATGCTAGAAAAATTTCTGGCTCAGGCTGCATATAAATATCAGGTAGGAATTAACGATCTGGTATATAAGCCCAGCCGTTCACTAACCGAGTTCATTGATATGAAGTTATTGATAGATGTACTCCGTTTAGATGTATTTCAATCTTTTTCAAGTCATATCCGTAAGTTTTTCCATCACAAAAAGATCCTGCAATTAATAGAGTTTCCCATTCTTTTTTTAGGGGCTTTACCGGAGAATACACCTGCTTTGTACAGTTTGATGAACTATGCTGATATAAGTTTAGGTACCTGGTATCCCATGGGAGGTATGCACGAGATTGTGGAAGGAATGGTAAAAGTTGCTGAGGAAAAAGGTGTAAAGTTCAGGTATAATGAACCAGTAAGTAAAATTATAGTAGAGAATGGGCAGGCTCGCAGGGTTGTTACTAGCAAAGGCCAATATGAAGTTGATATTGTGGTAGCCGGAGCCGATTATCACCATGTTGAATATGATTTGTTAACGAAAGATCTGCGGAACTATACGGAAGAGTACTGGGACAAACGGGTAATGGCTCCTTCCTCGCTTATCTTTTATCTGGGTGTCAACAAGCGTTTAAATAACCTGCGTCACCACAATCTGTTCTTTGATGAAGATTTCAAAGATCATGCAAAAGAAATCTATGAGAGTCCCCAATGGCCTACTAAACCCTTATTTTATGTGTCGGCTCCTTCCATAACTGATAGCAGTGTAGCTCCAGAAGGCTGTGAGAATTTATTCATTCTCATTCCGGTGGCTCCAGATTTACAAGATACGCCAGAAGTACGCGAAAAATACTACCAGATAGTAATGCAGCGATTGGAAAAACTGACGGGTCAATCTGTACAGGAACATGTTGTGTTTAAGCGCAGTTACGCTCACGCGGATTTTAAGCAAGATTACCACGCTTTTAAAGGGAATGCTTACGGCCTGGCCAATACGTTGATGCAAACGGCTATTTTAAAACCTTCGTTGAAAAGCAAAAAGGTAAAAAACTTATATTTTACAGGACAACTAACCGTGCCGGGGCCTGGTGTACCTCCTTCACTCATTTCAGGGCAAGTAGTGGCTGGCGAAGTACAAAAAGAATTTAGCTAATTCCTTCTAATTTTAAACATATTTTCCAAATACTGGTTATTGGAAATATTGACTTTCTGTTGTACTTGTAACTAAGCCCTACACCGTAAACATCTACATTTCAGACCTAAGTAACCTTGCCTATGCTCTCTATGGATTTATACAACCGGACTACACTTCAATGTAGTAAACTCATTACGCAGAACTACAGTACCTCATTTACCTTGGGCATTAAAACGCTGGAAAAGAAATTTCACTTTCCGATCTATGCAATCTATGGATTTGTGCGGTATGCCGATGAAATAGTAGATACCTTTCATAATCACAATAAGAAAGAATTGCTGGATTGTTTTAAGAAAGATACCTATAAGGCTATAACAGATAAAATAAGTCTGAATCCGGTATTAAATTCCTTCCAATTAGTTGTAAATGAGTACGACATCAGTCATGAGTTGATTGAAGCTTTCTTGAAGAGTATGGAGATGGATTTGTATTTTAGTGAATACAACTCCGGAGGCTATGAGGAATATATCTATGGGTCGGCGGAAGTGGTAGGACTAATGTGTTTATGCGTGTTTTGTGAAGGCAATAAAGAAGAATACGAAAAGTTAAAAGAACCCGCACGCCGCCTGGGTGCAGCTTTCCAGAAAGTAAACTTCCTACGCGATATTAAAAGCGATTATTTTGAAAGAGGACGTATCTATTTTCCGGGAGTAAATTTTGAGGCTTTTAACGGGGATGCCAAGACTGCTATTGAACAGGATATTCAGAATGATTTTGATGCTGCTTACGAAGGAATTATCCGGTTGCCAAGCGGAGCTAAGTGGGGCGTATACCTGGCCTATATGTATTATGTGTCGTTGTTCAACAAAATAAAAAGCCTTCCCGCCTCTAAAGTTCTACAAGAAAGAATTCGTGTTCCCGACAACCAGAAGCTAGTAATTCTTATCCAAACCTATTTCAGGCACAAGCTGAATTATTTGTAAGCTCAGCAAATGAAAAATTTTCAGCTAGTCGCAAGACATATTAAGAAGCAACTGATCGTTTGGGTTGGAAAGTATACAGTTGGAAGTGCAAATACTTTTGTTTCTGATAATACAAAGGCTCCCTTTGACAAAATTATTATCTAATGTTAACTCATACCTGTATTTGCCCTCGTCAAGCAAACTGCCTTTTGAATCTTTGCCTATAAACTCGTTCTTGTAATTAGTACTTTCGAAAACAAGCTTTGAGTTATTTCTTTTGAAAATTTTCAGTTTGACGGTAGCGAATGTAGGTACCATAGGCTCATTCATACTAGGATTTTCGATAAAAGCTGCAGAGTATATAAAAAAATCATTAACTCCATCATTATTGGATGTAATAATATTAGGAGTAAATATGCGGATGTTCTTATCTGCTATTTTCTCTTCATAGGCTGAATAATCACAACATGTCTCCTTGAGACTCATTTTTTCGCAATTAGACAGCACTATACCCAGTAGTAGGAATACTATACTCTGTAGAAAGTATTTCACGACGTTTTATAATGGGCAAGTTAAATTCATTCAGCAAAGGAAGTTTTGCTAGACGTATCTCCAATAAAAACCTGTTTTTTTAAAAAAACAGGTTTTTAATAGTTATTACTCTCCACCTGCCACCTGCACACTATCGGTAGGAGATGTTTTGGCAACTGTAAGCAAAGTTTGCTCTGGATATAAGATTGGCTGTACATTTTTCAGGTGACCTAAGCTATGGTTGGCAATATTGGTGAGTACAATAACTGTGCTCTGGTCCTGGCGGTTACGCATAAAATAACTTTTATAGCCATGCCACCAGCCGCCATGGTAAACTACCGGTTGTCCGCAGTCAAGGGTTTTAAGCCGCCAGCCATAACCATAATTCTCTTTTTTCATTTCCTTATTAGCTGGCTGAAAAGCTTCTTCCAGTGTGGTGGCTTTTACTATTTTGCCACTATATAAGGCACGGTCCCATTTAAACATATCCTCTACTGTAGAATATACGCCTTTGTCGCCGGTAGCGCCGTTGAGATAGCTATTTGCTACTACGCGTCTGCCAGCTGTATAGCCAACCGCTACTTTTTCAGTAAGTGCCGTATTGTTCCCATTAAATACCCAGGTATGCGTCATGCCCAGAGGCTTAAATACTTCCTTCTGCATAAAATTTTCAAACTTCATTTTGGAAGCTTTTTCTACAATAGCCGCTAGCACAGAATAGCCAGTGTTACTGTAGTCATACCGCTTATTGGGCAAGTAATAAGGCTTAGGCTGATGCTTAGCCATCATTTTAATTACTTCCTGATTATCCAGGAATTTCTTTCTGTCAGGCCAGAAATCTTCACTAAAGTAGGTATAATCGGGTAGCCCAGAACGGTGCGTAAGTAGCATACGTACGGTTATACCTTTGTAAGGGAATTCAGGGTAAAACTTCTGTACTTCATCATCATACGATAGCAACCCTCTTTCTCGTAGAATCATCACAGCCATAGCCGTAAACTGTTTAGATACAGAAGCCAGCTGAAAAGCAGTATTAGTCGTTAAACTATCTTTTTTGCGGAGATCGGCATATCCAAAGGCGCCTTTGTAGATAATTTGTCCATGTTGGGCAATAAGCACGGTCCCATTGAAGCCTCTCTTTTTATGCATGCTATGAAAAAAAGTATCCAGCTGGTAGGCTTTACTTGCAGCATCAGCCTGGTTAAACATACGGTGAATGCTATCGTTGTGCAACTGAAGACTATCAGTTACGACAAATTTCTTTTCGCTGGAATGGGATTCTGTACAGGCATACAAACTGGCACTAAGTAAGCCTGCATATATACAACGGAGGAGAGTCTGCTTAATCACTGGTTAGAAAATTTATGATGGAGTAACGGCCATTTGCTTCAATAAATATACATAAAAGCAGAAAAATTAAATTATCCCGTAACTCTATGCTTACACTTTCAATTGCCTGAAAGATGTAACAATCCAATTAAAAAAGCAAGTTTACAGGGAAGTCTGTGCCTATATTTTTGCCAGCAGACCTTTGTACCTATCTGAGAGGAATAAAAAAAAGAAACAGAGATATCCCTAACTAAGATTTTTACCATGAACCAATGGTAGGAATTATGAAAAAGGGAGAGGGTAACTATTTTCATTTAGGAGGCACTACAAAAAGTGCATTCCTATGAAATACAAACATAGAACAGTCTGCAAAACAAAGAAATACTTTATTTTCTTTTGCTGATAAACTGGTTGTTTCAAATAAACATTGGCATAACAAAACAAGATTTTGTACGAGAAATTCTTAGGACTAAAGAACTCAATAAAGGTGAACTAAGGACAACCATAGGAAAAATAAGCCTTCTGGCAAAAAAGCTAATTTCTGTAAGAAAAAGAAAGATTACTGATAAGCAAACAACATTAACGGAAGGTCGAGCGGTAGCTATTGCTTGCTATTACGCATTAAAGTTGAGTAACAACGGCATATACGCCTTTTACTACCTCAGCCATTTTTTTAAAATCCAGGGTGTCAATAGTATCTGATTTTTTATGGTAATTGGGATTTCTTAAAAATGAAGTATCGTTAATCATCACTGCTGGGTACTTATATTTCCAGTAATTTCTATGGTCGGAGAGGCCGGCTAATCCTTCAGAATAGGGGAAGGCAATGGATTGTACATCTATAGACGAATGTTTCCGCATTAGCGTTTGTACATTTTTAACAAAGTTCTCCTGCCCTTGTATGCCTACGACAATAATGAAATTGCCTTTGTTAGGATAAATTTTACTTAAGGCCGGATCAGGAAATTGCTGTGAATAAGGTTTATCTGAAAAGTATCCGATCATTTCATAGCAGATCATGGCTTTCACAGGAATCTGATTGTCGTGCAAATATTTTGCATGGACAGCGCTGCCCATTTGTTCGGTTGCAAAATAAGGTGGTTCTTCCAGGCTGTAGGCAACAAAATCTATCCGGTAATTTAATTTTGGTTTCTGAGCATGCAGAATACGGGCAGTTTCCAGCAAGCCGGCAACCGCACTGGCATTGTCGTCGGCTCCGGGCTGGTCGCCGCATACATCATAATGTGCTCCTACAATTACCCGTTCACCATCTAATTTTCCAAAAGAAGCAATAATATTTCTGTATGTTTTTCCATCTACTATAAACGTTTGCTCTTCCAGCTGGCAATCCAGCTGGCTGAACTGTTGGTAAATGTAGTCGGCTGCCTTGTTTAATGAGGGTAGATTCGCATAGTTTCTGGCAGGCTGGATTGTGGTTAATACTTCCACATCTTTGTAGAGTCTGTCCGGAGAAACTTCGAGTATAGAATTGCTCATAAGTGAGATATAGAATGTAACTATAACTAATAAAACAGGTATCATGGCATGGTACGGAATAAATACAGATTTGATCTATAAAAAAGTAGTAAATATCCTCACCCACGCTCACCTAACACAAGAAGCTTACCCTATTTTATAACCGAAAAAGAAATTTTAGTTACTCAACTTGTTCCCTTAGGTATAGTGAAAGAGATTTGGTCGCCTTCCTGTATCGAATACTGATCTGTAAACCCTCCCACTACTTCAACTACATACAAGGCTTCTTTTTCTGAAGGAAATGAATCAATAGAATGCGGAGCGGCATATTTATGGATTTTTACAATTTCTTTGTTGGCATTCACAAAAATGATATCCAGTGGAATATAGGTGTTCTTCATCCAGAAGCTTTGCTGGCCAGAACTTTCAAAAATAAAAAGCATACCGGAAGAGTCGGGCAAACTGCGCCGGTCCATTAATCCGCGGTTTCGTTCTTCTGGCGTATCGGCTACTTCAATGGCTATTTGTTTAATTTTGCTAGCATCCGCACGTTTAATAAACGTTAGATGTCCTTCTATACGCTGGGAGGAAATCTGCGTAGTTTGAGAAACTGTTGGCGTAGCAGAAATATTTGCAGCTTTTTCAGAATCTTCCAAACCAAGCCATACACCTAGGCCTACTACTACCAGTACTAACCCAATTAGAATATAGGGAAGCTTAGATTTCTTTTCTTTCATAGGATACGGATCTTATGCACACTTCTTATAAAACATAACTCTGCAAGAGGGTATTTTATTGAGTATTCCTTCCAAAGGAAACGTATACGCATGAAAGAATATACAGATTGGTGTTCACTAAAAGAGTTTACAGATAAATTTGCTATCCTTACTCATTATAGGTAAACGATTCATCCAGATATCTTTTGTTTGCATTGCCCAGAATAAATTTTTCTACCGGATAGCCCTTGTCATTATAGGTATATTCATAAGACATTTCAGGTTTGGAAGGAATATGATTGTAAGAGAGTATTTTATAGTGTACCACGTTATTCCTGGAAGAATTCACTGGACTTCCATGGTATTGGTTGGTTAGTTTATAAAAGGGATTAGGCTTATTGTCATATTTATAGATGTCCTCTTCCAACAAAACATTCGTTGATAAGTTGTACGCTTTTATAGAAGTAATATTCCCGTTTTCATACGTGTAGACGCTGTAATAAGATTGGCCGCCATTGTAAAAGATAGTAGTAGCTTTGGTAATCAGACTATCAGCATATTCATATACAGTGGTGTGTAGTCTGGAAAGGGTAGAGTCTGCATTTTCCATCCAGTATTCTAGAGACTTTGTCAGACCATTTTCATAAGTGAATCTGGCTTCGGCAAATTCATCTTTTGTAGCACTTCTTTTGATTTTTATTAGCAGGCCATTCTCGTAAATAAAATTTTCCTGGAAGTCAATTACATTAGTTTGGTTATACCAATCTTTTCTGAGCAGGTTACCGGCACGGTTATAAATGTATTTGATCTGATTAGACGTTTTATCAGAGAAGTAATAACGGCTGCTGGTAAGTGTATTCTGGGGAAGCTTATGTTCATCTGGGTTAGGTTCAATATCATCCAAAAGTGAACAGGAGGTAAATGCCAAGCAAATAAATGCCAGCATAAATAGGGTAACACGTTTCATGGTTGTTTTCTAAGTGGCGTTGCGACTATGCTTATGACCACTCATACAAATAAAGAGTTGCATGCCTGTATTAAAAAATTAGTTAATTAATTCAACAAGGTGTATCTGCCTGATTACATCTTTATTCCTCTGCTTTGCCGGGTCTCTGATGCTGCAATAATTCCTTTGGGGTGTTAATATTAGCAAACATTTGTGAGGCAGGGTTTGAACCTTCAATCTTGATCTCTTTATAAGGAAATTGCCGGATTACCTGCTGCATTTTCCTAATATTTTGTTGGAGCAGTTCTTCCATTTTAGGTAAGGTATGTTTGTGATAAAAGCCGCATAAAGGTTCAAATTGGCCATCAACATAAGGAACTACTATCTTATAGGTATCAGCAAAAGCCAAAAGCTGAACAAGCAACTCCGGCTTAACATACGGCATATCGCAAGCCATTATTAAGTTATACTCTGTAGTACTATACGTTAGTCCTGTTTGTATACCCCCCAACGGGCCGCTACCTTTGTGAATATCTGCATACACAGGGAAACCCAGCTGCTGGTAAGCTTCAGCATTACTGATAATGATAATATGGGTACATACAACTTGTAGCGTATCTATTACCCATGTTACCATAGACCTGCCGTTGAAATCTGCCATACCTTTGTCAAAACCCATTCTTGAGCTCTTGCCGCCAGCCAGAATTATTCCGGTAACAGACTTTCCTGCATTTTCCATTAGGTAGTAAATCTAGCGTGAAATCCTTGAGCTTTACTGGTGTTTGATCCAATACCCAATCAGTATAATATCATTAGGTCTTTTTTCCTATCTGTCTGGTAGGTAGATTCCCAGCCTAATTCCTTCAAAATAAGTTTCAGCTGTTGCCTGACATTTTCATGCGTGAGTTCGGGAAAATCTGCCATGTCAATTATTATTTCTCCATGCGTCTTATAATGATCATTACCCTTAATAATAGCCGTGTTGAGCTTGTCGAGTACTGTATGGAAGGTATTAATAAAAAATTCACGTTTAGAAATAACTGGTGAGTTTATCATGACAACTGCGATGTTTTAGATGTTGAGTGAACGTATACGTAAAAGCTAAAAAGAATAAAAAATAAATATCAGGTAAGCATCCATCTTATGTAGAAATACTATCAGCACTGAAAAGTTTGCCAACTTCTTTTTTTAATCGGTGGGTAATAGTACGCATTTCTTCGGGATTTAATTTCCTTCTGATCTCAGTGTCGATGCCCATTAGTTCACTTTTTTCCAGGGCTGTATACCAGTCGCCGGGATGGGGCAGATCGCCGATTTTTCTGGGCACAACATGCATATGCAGATGAGCTACCGACTGGCCGGCTGCCTCTTTTTCCTGGATAGCCCAGTCGAAAGCATCTGTCAGAAACAGATGAGCTAACAACCTGGCTACCTTTCTTCCCAGAATCATAAACTCCGCTAGTTCCTGGTCGGAAAGTTCAAACAGGCTTTCAAAATGCTTTTTTGGTATTATTAATGTATGGCCAGGTAAAATAGGGGCTATGTTATAGATAGCAGCGAAGTTCTCCGTTTCTATAAAATAGTCAGTAGGTGTTTTCGAACAGAAAGGACAATTCATAGAGTATTCAACGTAAGCCTGAGAGTAGGGGTGGTTATTTGTTAGGGTTATTGACCGATTGAGTAGCTGCCTTTGGTATATTGTTCATAATTTCATCCCATGTCCAGGGTTCTTTTCTCCCGGCATACTGTTCCCGGATTTTCTTTACCCCTTCGGGCTTTATAAGAACCCAATCAATATACCCCTGTGACATTTTTGGAAAACTCCGCATGCATAAATCATACCGGACATAGTTCAGTACGGAAGCAATCCATTCATCGTCATTGGCAATCATAGGCGGCATTATATCTGGATACTGCTTGCCATCTACCGGGCCTTTTAAACCATGGAGCAGAATTTTTATCACGCCTTCTTTCTGTTCAATGAGTTTAAACTTGCTCACTAAAGGAGGAGCTATGTTTGTAGATAAACCTTGTCCTTCACTTCCATGGCAGCTGGCACACAGGGTTTTAAAAATGGATGCTCCTTTCAATACCAATTTACGATCGTATTCATTTAGGGTTAATAGTTTTATTCCATACTTTTTGGCTTCTTCATTCTTTTGTAAACTTGTCTGGATAGCGGCCATCAACTGGTTATCTGCGTTATTGGTAAGTAAGGACTTTGCTAGAGATTTAGCCTTTTCGCCCCCGTGATTATACAGAGATAAGACAAGTTGCATACGTACGGTTGGGTCCTGTTCATCTGCCATGGAAACTAATTTCTCTGTGACCTCTGAATCATTGTTTTTCAAGAACGGTTCACTGATCTGAATAGCGGCTCTTCTTATTTCTGTATCCGGATCATTCAAGGCTTTTAGTATAATGTGTTTATCTATGGTATTCAGTCCTTCCAGTGTCCAGAGGACATGCAATCTGGCTATAGACGAAGGTTTTGTAGAGAGCGGTCCTTTTCCTCCTAAGGCAATTTGCTGCAAAGCTGGTACCAGGGATGTATCTCCCCGGATGATTATCTCTTTTTGTGCATTATCCCGCCACCAGCCATTGGGATGATCTATATAGGTAAGTAGTTTGCTTACAGGGTCAGTTAGCATTTGCGGCCTCGGGCCAGGTTCTAGGCCTTCATACACCAACCGGTAAATACGGCCATTTTTTATATTTTTCTCTAGTCCTTTGGTCATAATCTGATCATACAGGTAGCTGCCGGGCTGTGCCCAAGTAGACTCCTGAATTATGCCGCGGTACATATCCACAATATACAAACAGCCATCCGGCCCTGTATAAGTATTCACCGGACGGAAGTTCATATCCGTAGAGGAAATAAATTCATCTTGCGTGTATGCATTTTTTAACACGGTTTTACCTGCTATGTTCATGACTTTGGCTCGCCGGATAAATCTTCCTACTGGCTCAGCTGCCAGGTAATCGCCAACCATAGTCTGAGGAAGACGGTCACCCCGGAATACGGACTGTCCACAAACTGACGTAAAACTTTTTAAGGTGCTGTCGGCACGCAAGGTTTTAGGTCCGCCATTGACATCGGGTGTTTTAATGGCAGGCCACACTTGGTGGAAGGTAGAATCGTAAGCATCGTCAAAATCCAGTTGACCATAAGTGGGGTTAATGTGGAATCCGGTGGCGGCCATGCCAGAGGCGGCACGGCTAAAGAATAAACGGCCGTAATCATCATGGGTAAGTCCCCATTGACCATTAGAGCCACTCACCAAGGAATCTACGACTAAACGGCCTTGCTTATACCGGAAACGTACCGGATCTGTTGTGACATAAATCCAGTTATCTAGATTCCAGTCTAGGCCGCTCCGTTGATGTTCCACATTGCCATAAGCTTTATTTTTTGTCTGAAAAACAGGTCTTTTTCGGTCTGCTTTCCCATCTCCATTGCTGTCTTGGTAAGCATATATGTTGAATGTATTCGTCTCATTGACTAGCAGTTCATTGCCTATACATAACATCATGCGGGGAGAGAGAAGCTTATCTAGAAACACCGAACTTTTATCCATCCGGCCATCATTGTCTGTATCTTCCAGCAACATAATCCGGCTACGCGGCTCATTCTGGTCGTTGGCATCCACTGTTTGCATATAGGTTTCCAGCTGGGCTACATACATTCGTCCATTTCCATCCCAGGCAAGGGCAACCGGCTCAGAAATCATCGGCTCACTGGCTACCACTTCAAGGCGGTACCCTTTGGGCAGGCGGAAGGTTTTCAAACTTTCTTGCGGCGACAGGGGAATTGTATTCGGTTGCTGGCTTACCATTCTTGGAGAAGAAAATGCCATCTCTTCCTTTACCGGTTGCACACTCGCCGTAGATTTGTTACCTGACTCGCTGCAAGCCACGAATAAAGATGATAGAAGGGCAATACCTACCCTTATCCACCCTTTGCTTTTTATATAGCCGATGACCATCTGCTTCTGCAATTTTCTATTTAAGGTATACGATAGGAAAGATAATATCTAGTAAAAGGTAATAAAAAATCCATTTTATCCATGTATAGAGCCTCTGTTTTAAAAGGAGACAGATGGCCGCGGTTGCCTGTAATCGTTCGTAAAATAGGCTGTTTCTGGAGGTAATGCGAAAAACTTTTTTACTTAAAGAGCAGCAAACAGAGGCAAACTTGAGTGAAGAAGCATACCTTAAAAAGCTGTAATGTTTAATTGGTTTTGAAAGGTTTATAACCAGCTAAGTAGTAAATCTAATCTGTTTCGTAAGCTTGTTAAGGCATACATTATCCGTAGAAGATTACGATGAAAGCATTGCAGGCCATATACAGCAAATCTATTCAACTGTATATGCGATACCGGGTATATAAAACCATTTATACTTATCTGTTACCAGTCAATAGTTTTTTTGTTTTCCCTATCTTCTTTTTAATAATTACAGTAGGAGATAGCAATGTGCGTAAATATACATTATGGCAAGAGTTTGAATGGGCACATATGCGGGAACTTCCGGCCAGTATAGCCGATTATCAAAGACTCCGGGAGTTTGATGTGGTATTTCAGCAACAGCAGACCTATGAACCGGAAACGCAATATCAGCATACCTTTGTCATAGGTAAATACAATCCTTCCCTGGGCCGATTCGAACGGACACACTTACTTTCTAGAGTAAATCCTTTTACTGAATACGCTTTAGTAAAAGCAGTTTCTGACCATTACCAAACGGATACTACTTACCTGGATGTGTTGCTGCGCAACCGGAAAAACAAGCTGGAATCTGTGGTGTTCCGTAAAGCTAAACCTGAGCATTTACTAACTATTAAAGAAGAAGAACGGGAGAGAGGAGAGTTTGTGATGTGGAAAAAAGAAAGAATAGTTCTCAAAGACGGCCACATTTCTGCTAAACTAATTGAGCAATGGAATAAGCCGTTGTTTGAATAGATCTCATCCTGATGCCTTAAGTATACCCATTTATAAGAGCTGCCTTACCTAAACAGGCAGATGTGTAACTAGTGCTATAAAAAGATTACCAAAGGGAATCTTTTAGTTTTTTCCAGAAAGAAGCAAGTTTAGTTGCCTTCTTCTCCTGTTTACTCGGATCAGCAGCAGCCGTATGATCTTCTATTTTACTGATCAGGTGTTCTTCTTTTACTGCTTTAATAACCTGCGTTTTCGTGAGGGAGCTATTAAGTTCAGAAGCTTCAAACAAGCTGAGTGTTGTTTCAACTGTGTCGGATGTTTTCAGTACTTGGGTATCTGCCCCAGCTTCGGTTGATTGCTCTTGAACCTCTGGTAGTTTCGATTTTGGAAAATACATACCAAAGCCTATCTCTGGCGTAGGTGAATCCCAGATCAGGTGCTTATCGCCGGTTTTGGCAATTAGCAGCGGGCTGGTATCCGGTATCTCATCCACCTGGGTACCCATCATTTCACTCAGGTTTTCGTTAAATCCAGTAGCAATAATTGTTACCTGGATGCTTTCCCCTAGCGATTGGTCAATGCCATGGCCGAATATTACGTCTTCTGCTTCTTTGCCTGCTTTAGTAATAATATAATCGGTAATAGTCATCAGTTCTTCCACTTGCAATTCGGCTTTTACGCCAGACACAATCGAGAGTAGTATTTTCTGGGCACCATGAATGTCGCGTTTGTTGAGCAGGGGAGAAGACAATGCTTCTTCGGCAGCCCGTAATGCCCGGTTTTCGCCCGAGGTCTTTGCGGTACCCATTACAGCTACTACCGAGTTCTTAATGATCATTTTGATATCGGCAAAGTCCACGTTTACATAGCCAGGAACGGTAATGATTTCAGCAATACTTTTGACAGCAGATAGCATTACTTCATCGGCTCTGCGAAAGGCTTCGCTAATGGAGAGGTTTCCATAAATTTCCCGTAGTTTATCATTCAAGATTACAATTACGGCATCGCAGTTGGCTTTTAGGTATTCTATTCCCCAATAGGCTTGTTCTTTCTTCTTACGGCCTTCAAAGCCAAATGGAGAGGTAACAATGCCAATGGTGAGCACATCCCGTTCTTTAGCTACAGCTGCCAGAACAGGTGCTGCGCCGGTTCCAGTGCCCCCTCCCATGGCTGCGGTAATAAATACCATTTTGGTAGAGGAATCAAACAGTTCATAGATGTCTTCAATGGTTTCTTCCGCGGCCATTTTTCCCTTCTCCGGGTTGGAACCAGAACCCATTCCCTGGGCTATTTTACTTCCCAGTTGAAGCTTGTTGGGAACCGGACATTGGATAAGTGCTTTGGCATTGGTATGACACACCACAAACTCTACATCCTTAATGCCTTGTTTGTACATAAAGCTTACTGCATTGCTTCCGCCTCCGCCTATACCTATTACTTTTATCAGCGGTTTTCTTTTGGCCGGTATGTCAAAAAAGTAAGCAGTGCCCTTCGTCATAGCACTTGCAATTTAACAAATTGGGAGATTTGAAAATTAAAAAAATGAAGTTTCCCGCAACTTAATTATTTATCTGTTTTCTTAGCTCTGCTTCTGTAGCCAGTAGGTAATAGGGTCGTAAGTAGCCGTAGACTGGTAGCAGTCTAGAGGCTCATGTGGCTGACATAAAGCTTGGTATTCTTTGCCTAGATGCTTGTAAACTATGTTGGACAGATAAATGGGAGAGCCGCTTTCCGCATGATTGGCCAAGTGGCTGTAGCGGGCTGCAAAGTAGATAACATCTCCCAGCCATACTGGCTCTTTTGCGTATTTAAACTCTGTTTTTACCATGAGCACCTTGCCAAAATCTATACCTGCCCCAGCATTTACCAGTGGCATTTGCTGAAGACTGAGTTTATGATTTAATACCTCTAGAATACTTTTGCCGATTACGGCCAGTGCAAATACATTGTCGAGGCCGGTGGAGAGAGAGGCATCGTATACGCCATATATATTATCGCCATCCAGCACCACACCTTTGCATTTGGGTACGCTTTTTAGCACAGAGGTGATCTCAGAAATATAGGTGCGGATAATTTTAGCCACTGTAGGAATAGAATGGTGTCCAAATAACATAGACGTTCTTTTTAGGTCGAAATACAGAATAGCCGCATTTACATAAATTCCTTTTAAGCCTTCTTCCTGCCACTTATGAGGAAATGTAGTGTACTGCTCATAAGCTTCATTGTTTTCTGCCAGCAGATTGTCTATGCGGTGCAGGCTTTCTTCTATATTTATTCCAAAGTATCGTTCCTTCATACAAGCGTAATATTATAGATAGCCAGCTTCCCGGTATGTATTTTTATGTATGCTTCGTGTTATACACGGAACAGGTAGAGCAGAAGATACTAAATTCTACGTTAAACTGCATACCTAATTTACAGCAATCAAGGACTTATTCAAACCTGCCTGGTAAATAAAAAAAGCTGCCGGATACTTCCACAGCTTTTTTGGTAGGTTGTTGTACAGGTTGTTATTATTCTCTTTTTCTAGCCAGGGTAGAAGTTATCTGCTGCTGATAGCCTTTAAGCTGGGAGGCAATTAGGTTATTGTGTTCCAGCATTTTTAGGCTCTTATTCAGCATTTTTCTGTGCTTAGGTTTAGTTATATCCAAGTAGCTGCCTTCTAGCTTTTCCTCATACAGAAGATGATGTAGGGCATCGTAGAATCGGATAATGGTAAAATCTTTGGTTTGGGTATTTGCTTCTATAACCCAGTAGCCGCCATCCGAGCCAGGTGCAGGTATGTTGGCAGCGGCTTGTATGTGCAGAGTTAGTAGAAAGAATAAACTAGCAGTAGCTTTTATAAAGCCTGATTTTAAGTTTGTTTTCATAATCATATAAGGTAGAAGTGGTAGTATTTATTTCTATTTCGGTCAATGGTCAATCCAAAATAGAAACTATTTTATGGGTATGCTGGTAAAATCGCTGTTAGCAGATGTGCGAAAGACAGAAAACCGGAAAGTAATTATTAACTCCCTTCATTGGTTTATTTGGCTGTTCAGCCTTGTTTTATGGTTGTTAGTCTACAAATGGCCCGAAAATTAGTAGTGCTCTGTGCTTTTTGTTATTTTTAGTTAATCAAGAGGGAAGCCAATCCTATTTATATGAAGTTTTCCGAAACCCGTTTTATATTTTCTGACGAATTCCTGTATCGGATAAGCCGGCATGGCTTGTTCTGGTTTGCGTGGTGGCTTTTTTTTTCATTTCTATATGGAACCAAACCCATTGAAACAGAATCGGGATGGTATCTGGATAAAACCACGCTAGGTTTATCCAGTATAGAAGCTTTTTTATTCCTGCCAAGTCACATTGCATTTAGTTATCTTATTATCTACCTGTTAATTCCAAATTTTTTGCTGAAAGGTAAATATTGGCCATTTATGTGTTTGTTGATAAGCAGTACCCTGCTAGCTGCCCTTATTTCGCATGCAATCACTCTACTAGCCATTATTCCTCTTCGTGAAAACACGGGTTTCCCTATTCCCAAAAGCAACTTTTATTATGGGATGATGTCTGGACTGCGGGGAGGAATACAAACAGGTGGCTTTGCAGCTGCCATTAAGCTGATGAAATATTTTTATCTCAAACAAAAAGACAATCAGCAGCTTCTGCAGGAAAAACTTAAAGCTGAGTTGCAACTACTCAAGTCGCAGATACATCCTCATTTTTTGTTCAATACCTTAAATAACTTATATTCTCTTACGTTAACCAAATCGGATCAGGCGCCGGAAATTGTGCTCAAACTTTCTGGACTGCTGCGCTATATGCTGTATGAATGCAATACGCCCAGCGTGCCGCTGGATAGAGAAATAGCTATGCTGCAAAACTATATTGAATTGGAGAAACTGCGGTACGGAGATTATTTGGATACGTCGATCAATATACGCGGTGAGTACGCACACAAACAGATAGCCCCATTGCTGTTGTTGCCCTTTATCGAGAATAGTTTTAAGCATGGGGCCAGCGAACTGCTCGATCAGGCCTGGATTAGCTTGGATATGGTTGTGAAAGCAGATACACTAAAGTTCAAGCTAATTAACAGCCAGCCAGAAGCACAGATACCACACACCCAGCAGAGTAACCATTCGGCCGGAATCGGCTTGACAAATGTGAAGAAACGCTTAGATTTACTCTACCCAGATTTGTATGACTTAAAAATTACCAGTGAAGAAGGGACTTTTATTGTAAATCTCAGCCTGCAACTGGAATCCCTTTCTGTTTCTGACAAAGCCAGACTAATGAGAGTACCGCTTATATCCAAGTCCGATGAAAATCAGATGCCTGTTAGTAGATGACGAACCCCATGCCCTTACAGTATTAAGGGCGCATATTGCCATGGTGCCTATGCTGGAAGTAGTAGACCAGTGCCAAAATGCTATTGCTGCCTTTGAAGTATTGCAACAACAGCCAGTTGACCTGTTATTTCTGGATATTAAAATGCCTAAACTTCTGGGAACCGATTTTCTGAAAACGTTACGCAATCCGCCCAGAGTTATATTCACTACTGCTTACCGGGACTATGCTTTAGAAGCTTTTGACTTAAATGCTATTGATTATTTACTAAAACCAGTTTCCCTGGAACGGTTTATAAAAGCCATTGGCAAAGTATATACGCTGGAAAACACAGCAACCCCCATCGTACCTACTACAGAAACACTCATTACGCGCAATGATGCCTTTCTGTATTTCCGGGTAGACCGCAAAATGGTAAAGGTATTTCAGAAAGATATTCTGTACATTGAAAGCCTGAAAGATTATGTCCGTATCGTTACAACATCCAGGCAGCTAGTAGCTAAGCAAACCATTACCTCACTGGAAGAAATGCTGCCAGAGGAGAAATTCCTGCGTATTCACCGATCATTTATTATTTCGGCAGACAAAATAGAATCGTATACGCCTCAACATCTGTATATTGCCGGAAAAGAGCTTCCCATAGGCCGTAATTACAAACATGAGCTGGTGAAAGCCTTAAAACTTAACGTGGATTAACCATTTTACTGTTAGATGTTAAAAACATGTACTGGTAATTTTCCTTCTGAATAGAAAGATGGCAACCAATATTCCCCAGTAAAATAGAGAGGAATCTTGAATTATTACCTATTGAAAGGCCGGTAAATAATTTGTAGATTGAGTGCTGTCACAGCTCAAGCTATACTCTATGGTGAGATATATCATTTTACTTGTGTGCATAGTCACGCAAGGAATAGCAGGTAACACACCTGGCTCTGCAAGTAAGCCATTGTTCGCAAAACAGGTAGAAGTTTATGATTTTATAGAGCTTAGTTTTTCCTCAAAAACTCCAGTTTCGTATAACCCCTTTACGGAAGTCACAATAGAAGGAAAGTTTACTCATCAGAGTGGCGAAGCAACTAGTGCAGTGGGCTTCTGCGATAGCCAGGAGGGTGACTTACATAAAATCCGATTTATGCCTACTAAACCTGGTAAATACCGCTACCAGGTAATCGTTCACAGAAAAGGTAAAAAGCAAGTATACACTGGAAATTTTCAGGCTGTACAGTCAGGGAGAGATGGTCCTTTACGAGTGGATGAAGAGAATCCCTGGCATTTTAAGAGGGAAGGGTCAGGTGAACATTTCTTTTGGAATAGTACTACTACGTACTGGATGCTTGGCTGGAAAGAGGATGCCATTATTACCAACGCTATTGACCGCTTGGCGGCTTTGAAGGTAAACCGCATCCGGGTAGCCATAAACGGGCGGCAAGACGATGGAAAGCGTTGGTCGGAACCGATGGTAAAGGAAACTGATAAATTCACCTTCATGCTCAATCCATGGGTAGCCGAGCGGCCAGCTGATCTGGATAATCCAGGCTTTGATGTAAGCCGATTTAATGTTTCCCATTGGCAAAAACTCGACAAACTGGTAAAACATGCCAGAGACAAAGGAATAGTAGTTTCACTTATTTTTTATGTAGATGGCCTCGACCATGGCTGCGATCCGTTTAAAAAGACCAATATGGGCAATGCTGACGAACAGCGGTATTACCAATATGCCGTTGCCCGTTACTGGGCGTATGAGAATGTTATGTGGGATGTTACCAACGAATATCACCTGTTCCGTTCTGAGGAGTGGGTAGAAAAAATGGGTACATTGCTTAAATCCATTGATCCGGCCAAACACCTGATATCAGTACACGGACATGCAGATTTTCCCTTCCGCAAATCGCCCTGGGTAGATGTAGTTTTGTATCAGTCGTGGGATGAGTGTGGCGGCTATGAGTTCATGACCAGTTGCCGGCAGAAACAAGCGGAAACCGGAAGAATACTGCCGCAAGTGAACGAAGAATATGGGTACGAAGATCATTATCCGGAATGGGGATGTGGTGCTAATGCGAAAAAAGTGGAGAACGGGCGTTCGGCTGACAACCGCCGACAACTGGCCTGGGAAATTTATATGGCTGGCGGCTACCAGACCACCGGAGAAAGAGCCAATGATGGCACTGGCACTGGAGCGGATACTGGCGGCGGATGGATCAATGGACGCGGCAACGACTCCATGACCATGCTGCAAGGGTATGGATACATTACAGACATTTTCAAGAAAGTAGCCTACTGGAAAATGAATCCACATCCGGAGTTGGTAAACTATGGCAATCTTTGTCTGGCAGAGCTAGGGCAACAATACCTCATCTATAGCCGTCTGCCGTATTGCCGGGTAATCGTAATCAAAGGACAATCGTATCAGGTGACCATGATAAACCCCCGTACTGGCGAAGAATCTCGCTTGCCAGATGTTCAAGCAGACCATGGTGCGTGGCAATATCCCAAAGAACTTTCCGGCGACTGGGCCTTTATTATTCAGGCAAAAAACTAAAATGGAAAAACACGCTTAAATAGTTTGTTTGTTACTAGTGCAGATTAATTATTGTTGATATAGCTTTCTAAAATGAAAAAATAAAATATTTTCAAAAAAAATGAAAAATTATGCTGTATGATAATAACTTTTTCCATTGAAAGGCCGTATATACCTTCATACCAAGCAAGATTAGAAAGAGGGGAAAAAGATAGGATAGTGAAAACTTGTTTAGAATACTAGCATTACAGAAAGTCGGAAGGGAGAAGCAGTTGAGAAGAATTTCTGTAATGCTTTTTTTATGGATTTTACTTATGTATTACTAGATTAACCCACAAGGTTTTAGAGCCCAATAATTATTATTTGGCCTACCTTGTGGGTTTTTCCTTTTTGTGCAATCCGAAAATACATCTCACACAACATTCTCTCCGCAGAAGCAGTATATCTAAGCGTATTAGATGCCTGAATTCCATTTATTACTTGTTATAGGTATCTGTTAACTTCTTCAAATGATACGCGTAGGAAAATTATTGATTAGTCTACTTTATTGGGTAGGGATACTTACCAGCTGTACAGAAAATAACGGTTCTGCTACCAGCGATACTTCTGCCAATGCACCAATACAGCAAGCAACAGATACATTTGTGGTGGAGCCTGAAGCACAAGCCGGAGATTTAAACGAGTTATTTACATTCCATCAGAAGTTGAATGTACAAGATATGACTTTTCATGTGTTAGGTTTGGGCACCATGGCTTCGGGCAACTATTTGATTATAAAATCGTCGAATGATGGAAAAAAATTTACATCCATTACCGGCGACAAAAAAGGCCGCATCGTGCAGGCCTATGCTACCGATATGGATGCAGATAAGCAAGTGGAAATAATCATTTCTATTAAATCTTTGGAAGACCACAAAGGGACCTTAGTCATTCATGAAATAGATAGCTTAGACAACCAGAGCAAGATTACCTTGCCTGAATTAACGAGCAATTTTTTGGAAGGCTACCAGGGGCAGGATAGTTTTTTTGTGAAGGGAAATAAGATTATCCGGGAGATTCTGGTTTCAACAAAAGATGCAGGCAAAACCGGCAAACGCAGCATAGAATACGTGCTGAAAAATAACACGCTGCTACCTTCCGCACAAGGTGGGCAGAATTAATTAGCTGAGAATCAAGCCAGAGTTTTTGAGAAAAAAGTTAGATTATTTGCCGGAGTTTCTTATATTTAGTACCACCTTTCATATCAGGAACTCCATGCAGCTGTCTACCCGTATAGATACCGATTCTTGTATTATCTCCCTGGAGGGTGACCTGGATGCTTCTTCCTCCATATTGGTAGATAAACTGCTGGAAGACATATTAAACCGGGATCAGAAGTTTATTCTGGTGAACTTTACGCTGCTAACGTATATTTCTGCTGCTGGGATAGGTGCATTTATCTACCATATCCGGCGTATGAAAGAGCAAGACAAAATTATTGTCTTCTACAGCATGAGCCCAAGCATACGGAATATTTTTTCCGTTACCGGCCTAGAAGAAGTAATTCCGATTGCCAGCAATGAAGAACATGCCCAGCTGTTATGCCGCCAAAAAACCTGTAACTAGCCAATTACTCAGGTATTACTGCTGCTCTCAGAAAGTCTATCCTTAATTTTAAAAATATTTTTCCACCAGCTCCATCAACTTTTCTTCGGTAAGAGGTTTATCAAAAAAATCGGTAATACCTTTTTCCTTCATTTTTTCAATGTCTTTGGGGTTAGAGGACGTAGTAAGCATTACAATTTTGGTGTGGTATTCCGGAAAACCCATTTTCCGGTAAGAATCTACAAACTCAAAGCCATCCATTACGGGCATTTTCAAATCTACCAGAATAATGTCGGGCATATTTCCGGCTTTACTACACTCTTCTAGAAACTTTAATCCATCTTTTCCGTTTTGTTGTATTTCTATCCGCTCGCTGATACCCATGTCTTTAATGACAATAGAGTGCAAATAATTGGTAACCTTATCGTCATCAATCAGTAATATTGTGTTAAGCTTTGGTGTTTGTTGCATCATTATGTTTAGGTTCTGCCCGCAATTTACTAGAAATATTTCCCTTTAAATTAACCTTCTTGCAAATTTTGGGGTAATTTTCACTGGTAGTATTACCATATAAGCTACTTAACAATTGAATTTTATTTCCGTTTCAGCTAGTATATATGATTATAAAAAAAATTAAGGAACAAACGCAGGCTAATCATACCAGCCTCGAAAACAGTCCTTTTTTACGTCCAATCTCACAGAAAAGTTTAACGCTTGCCCAATACATAGCTATACTAAAGAAGTTTTATGGTTTTTTTTATCCGCTGGAACTTCAACTAGCCAGATTTCCTATTGAAGCCTACCTTCCCGACTTCAGTCAACGCCGGAAAGCAGATAGATTAGGCGATGATTTACAGCATCTGCAACCATACCAGGCATCTGATCTACCTTTATGCAACGATTTGCCAGAGACACACACGCTAGAGCAGGCGTTTGGCTGCCTGTATGTAATGGAAGGATCTACGCTGGGAGGTAAAATGATCTATAAAACGGTGAATGATACTTTAGGATTGGATCATGCCAATGGAATTTCATTCTTCTATGGCTATGGAGACGATACTGGACTTAAATGGAAAGCTTTTCAGCATTCCTTAGAAACAGTAAGCAGCCTGGCCACTACCAAAGACGAGCGAATGATAGAGGCAGCCAACCACACCTTTAACAAATTGAAAAAATGGTTTGAAAGCAAATAATTTACCAATGGCTTATTATTCCCAGAGGGTAGTTGGCCACGTATACAGCCTTTACATATATATTAACCTGGTGTTCTCACTAAATTATTATTGCCGTGTAGTTTTTCTATTAATAATTACTACCTATTACAAGTAAGGCACCACCTTAACTACCATATTGCTAGCATGCAGCCACTACAAGAAAAAAACTATGACTCAGAATTCTGCGGAAGTATTCCTTTGCATCTGATCAATCTTATACAGCCTCATGGAATTCTACTGATTTTGGACAAAAAGAACTTTACCATTGTACAGGTGAGTGAGAATATAGAAGGAGTACTGAATTTACCAGTAAAAAAAATTCTCGGACAGCCTCTCTCTACGCTTATTGATGAATCTCCGATGGAAGCCCTCCGAAGTAAAACCGATAAGTGGGACATAAAAGACCGGGTTTCTATTAATCTGGAGTTAAAAGCCGCTGAACAGAAAAAAATATTTTCTGCTACTCTGCATGTGAAGGATGAGTATGTAATGATAGAGCTAGAAGAAAATACCGCTGACACAGCCATGCAGTCATTTATTCACATCTATCAGGAAGTGAAATACATTATGGCAGTGTTAAAAGAGGCCAGAGATACACAGGAAATAGGCAAAATTGCTACTACTGAAATAAAAAAACTCTCCGGATTCGACCGCGTAATGCTCTACCAGTTTGACAAAGATTGGAATGGAATAGTGATAGGGGAGGCGCGGGAACCGGATATGGAACCTTATTTGAATCTGCGTTTTCCAGCATCCGATATACCAAAACAATCCCGGGAACTGTATTTTAAGAATCCATACCGGGTTATTCCCAGCCGCAATTTTACACCTGCCAGATTGCTGCCTGTGGTAAATCCGCTCACCAAAACATTTACCGACCTGTCGGAATCTACGCTGCGGAGTGTGCCGGCAGTACATGTGGAGTACCTGCGCAATATGCAAGTAATGGCTTCCATGTCTACGGCAATTATTATTCACAACAAACTATGGGGAATTATTTCTTGTCATCATAAAACATCCCTGTATCCGAGCTATGAAATGCGTTCGGCTTTCGAATTACTGGCAAACATTATTTCTGTACAGCTGGCAGCTAAAGAGAGTGAAAAGGAGTTATCGTACAGGTCTCAACTGAATATACTCAATGGTAAACTTATAGAGCTGATGTATGCCTCTAAAGATTTTATAAAGGGGCTACTGGTAAAAACGCCTACCCTTATGAATTTATTTGCTGCTACCGGGGTTGCCATTTACTACGAAGGTGAAATGCATGTGATTGGTAATACACCTAAAATAGAGCAGATCAAAGAGTTAATTAAATGGTTACAGATACAAAAAATAGATAAAGTATTTGCAACAGATAGTCTGCCGAGGACGTTCTCTAAAAGTCAGGAATATGCGGGTGTTAGCAGCGGAATTATAGCCTTGCCCATTTCTTTCCGCAAAGGAGAGTATATAATAGGATTTCGTTCAGAGGTTATTCAAACAGTAGACTGGGGAGGCAATCCGAATGAACGGATACAATTTGAACCAGATGGAAAAACCTATCATCCCAGAAATTCTTTTGCTTCTTGGAAGGAAACGGTTAAGCACACGTCTCTTCCCTGGTCAGAGCAGGAAATAGAGGCGGCTGAATCTTTGCGTACGGCCATTCTCGAACGAATTTTAACGGACAGGTAAAAAAAGAATAGTTCTATAAAAATTTACCTATATTTTTGTACAAAGCCGCTGTTTGTGAGGGGGGACGGTTGGTAGCAGGCTTGTTTTAATACCAGGTTTTATAAATAATTTAACCAGCTGATAGCTTTTGGATAAATATGGAAAAGAAGGCATCTTCTGAAAAAGAAGTAGCAATAAATACACGTAGCAGTAACAGGTCGCATTATATCGTAGGAATAGGTGCTTCTGCCGGAGGGCTGGAAGCAATCCATGAACTGTTTGATAATATGCCTCCGGATACCAATTTTTCGTTCATCATTGTGCAGCACCTTTCGCCGGATTATAAAAGCCTGCTGGCTGAACTACTGAGCAAACACACGCAGATGAAAGTAAGCGAAGCCGAAGATGACATGCTGGTAAAACCTAACTCCGTGTATGTAATTCCCAGTAAAAAGCTTATGACCTTGCGTCATGGGAAATTGCGCCTGACAGAGAAGAAAACTGCTGCCATACCAAACAATGCCATTGATGTGTTTCTGCATTCCTTGGCCGAAGAACAGGGCGATAAAGCAATTGCCATTATTCTTTCCGGTACAGGCACTGATGGTACCAAAGGAATAGATTCCATTAAAAAAACAGGCGGTATCGTAGTAGTGCAAGATCCGGCTACGGCTAAGTTCGATGGCATGCCCAATAGTGCTATCACTTCCGGGAACATCGACCTGATTCTTCCTCCCGAACTAATGCCGGAGGAAATCTTTAAGTTTATTAAACAAGGACGGCTTTTGCGCTATTTCGACAACCAACCTATGGATGCGGAAGAAGCCTGCATCGGAGAGATTCTGGGATTAGTACGCATTAATACGTCTCATGACTTTACGGCCTATAAGCTGCACACCATTAAGCGCCGGATTATGCGCCGCATGGTACAGCAAGATATTCCCAGTCTTACGGCCTACCTGGATTTTCTACGGACTAACCCGGCGGAAGTAGAAACGCTGAGTAAGGATTTTCTCATAGGCGTAACGAAATTTTTCCGCGATACAGAAGCTTGGGAAGTTATCCGCAAGCAGGTTCTGCCGGCTATTATTGATAATAAAACCATCAACGATCAGATAAAAATATGGGTGGCTGCCTGCAGCACTGGTGAAGAGGCATATACCTTGGCCATTCTTATAAAAGAATACCTGGTTAAACAAAAGCTGGAATTAAATGTAAAAATATTCGCTACCGATGTAGATAAAGAGGCTGTTGAGTTTGCTGCAAAAGGCTTATATAGCCACAATATAAGTAAAGATATATCGCCGGAAAGGTTGAACAATTTTTTTACTAAAGAAGGCAGTAAATACCTGATAAATCAGCACATACGCAAGATGGTAATCTTTGCTAACCACAATGTTATCAAAGACCCTCCATACAGTAAAATAGACCTAGTAAGCTGCCGGAATATGCTCATATATATGAATCCGGGCTTACAGAAAAAAATTCTGTCCACCTTTCATTTCTCGCTTAATGTAAGCGGCTATCTTTTCCTGGGTACCAGTGAAAATCCCGGTGACCTGGCAACCGAACTGGAAGAAGTAAGCCGGAAATGGAAAGTGTATAAAAACGTGCGTCTTTCCCAGAATTTTGTGATGGATTCGCTGGTGCCTGCCTATCATGGGGCAAATAAAGAATTAAACAAAGCAGTAACAAATAAAACATCCAAGCTATCAGTCAATAATCAGTTAACAGAAATGTTTAATGATGTATTGGCAGAAGAATTCGGTTATGCAGGTATTCTGGTGAATGAAAGCAACGACCTAATACAAGCTGTAGGAGAATACAAAAAATACCTGAACTTACCTGAGAAAAGGCTCCATTTCAATTTGCTGAAGCTTGTACCCGAAGACTTATCGGTGGCTCTGGGAGTGGGTCTGCGCAAAGCCCTGAAAAATGATAAAAAGATAACCATTAACCGGGTCCGGTGGAAAGATAAAAACAATATCCGGTTTGTAAATATGGTGGTTAAACCTTTTCTGCTTTCCAGAGAATCCAGCCAGAAGTACTTATTTATTCTTTTTTACGAAGACAGCAACCGGCAGGTGCTACCAGAGGAAACAGAAACAAGCACCCGCAATGTAGCTGACCTGGAGTATTTTAAAGACCTGGAAATTGAGCTAAAAGAAACCAAGGCACATTTGCATGCAGCCGTAGAAGAGCTGGAAACTTCCAATGAAGAGTTGCAATCCAGCAACGAAGAGCTTATTTCTTCTAATGAGGAACTGCAAAGTACCAATGAGGAACTGCAATCACTTAATGAAGAGTTACATACAGTGAATACGGAACATCAGCTGAAGATAAAAGAGCTGATCGAGTTAAACGACGACCTGAATAACTACTTCCGCAGCACTGAAATAGGTCAGATTTTTGTAGACCGGAACTTGGTAATCCGGAAGTATACACCTGCCATTATTAATCAGATCAATATTATTGAAACGGATATTGGCCGGCCAATTAACCACTTTTCCTACAACCTGAAATATACTAATCTGGTAAGGGACATAAAACAGGTAATTAAAGATTCCAAAAGTATAGAACGGGAAGTAGAGCTAATGGATGGGCGGTTTTACCTCATGCGGATTCTGCCCTACATCCGGCTGGATAGAAAAATAGATGGGGTAGTGATTACCTTCGTAGATATTACGACACTTAAAAACCTGAACCTTATTATTTCCAGTGTGCTTAATAGTTCACTGAATGGTATTATGGCGTTCAGATCTATCCGGGACAAGTCCAATAAAATTATTGATTTTGAATGGGTACTGGCCAATGATGCTTCAGAAAAAATGGTAGGGCATACCAAAGGCACTCTGCTCGGCAAACGGTTATTACAGCTGATGCCCGGCAACCGGGAAGAAGGCCTGTTTGAAAAGTATGTGGAGGTAGTGGAAACTGGCAAAGCCCTGCATTTGGAACATTTCTACGGCCACGAAGGCATAAAAACCTGGTTTGAAACCGTAGCTATTAAAATGGACGATGGCCTGGCTATTACATTTGCTGATATCAGTGAGAAAAAAGAGGCAGAAGAACGCTTGCTGCGGGCGTATGAAGACGTAAAACAAGCTGAAGTAAACCTGATCAATCTCAATAATGAACTGGAGAAGCGGGTACAAGACCGGACCAGAGAATTATCGTTAAGTGAAGAGCGATTCCGGCTGGTATCTCTGGCAACCAACGATGTAATCTGGGACTGGAACCTGGTAAGCAATGAATTCTGGTGGAGTAACAGCCTTCAGAATATGTTGGGCCATGATCCTGAAGTGATGGAGAAAGGTATAGAATCGTGGTACAACCGGCTGCATCCGGATGATAAAGAGCGGGTGATTGAGGGAATAAACCATGTAATTAACCTAGGTGGCAACCAGTGGTCGGATGAGTTCCGCTATCTGAAGGCCGATGGAAAATATGCCTATATATTTGGCAGAGGATATGTGCTACAGAACGAGTACGGTATCCCATACCGCATGCTAGGTTCCCTAGTAGATCTTACCAATTTGAAAAAGGTGCAGGATGAGCTGGAGAAGACCAACCAGGATCTGGTAAAAATTAACGAAGACCTCGACAATTTTGTCTACACTGCCTCCCATGATTTGCGTGCCCCCATTATAAATCTGGATGGTTTGCTTAAAAACCTGGGTAAGCACCTGAACACAGAAAGCCAGGATGTAAATTTTATTCTAGACCTGATGAAAACGACCATTGATAAGTTTAAAAATACAATCAATGATCTGACAGATATTTCGCGTATCCAGCGTAATAAGCAGGAAGATGTGCGGTGGATTGATCTGAGTGAGCTTACCGAAGATATTTTTGTTAATATCCGCGATATGCTAATAAGTTCGAAAGCCGATGTACAGATAGATTTTAGCGAATGCAAAAAGATAAAGTTTTCCAAGAAAAATCTGTACAGTATTTTATTCAATTTAATGAGTAATGCCATTAAATACCGCTCTCCGGAACGATTGCCACAGGTAAAAGTAAAAACAAAAATGGTAGATGGATATGTACTTTTATCGGTAGAGGATAATGGACTAGGAATAAGTGAAAAGCATATCAAAAACTTATTCACCATGTTCAAGCGTTTTCACGACCATGTCGATGGGTCAGGCGTAGGTTTATATATTGTCAAACGTATTATTGAAAATGCCGGAGGCAGCATTGAGGTAGAAAGCCAGGTAGGCAAAGGTACAACGTTTTATGTATACCTGCCCAGAACTGTGGGAGCCAAGTAAAAACTGTATTCATGGATTTGCCTAGTTTGGTACAAATAAGCTTTCATCTGTAGAGCAGATTCTTCTTTTTGCAAGAACAGTAGCTTACTAAGATAAACTTTTGCTGGTAAGCCTTAAGGTTCTTAAGGTTAGTCCTACTTCTTTTTTACATGCCCGGATAAAGTAGGTCAGGTCATTAAATCCTGCCATAAAGCAGACCTGTGTTACCTGCTTGCCTGCATCTTTTGAATACTCTTTGGCTAGTTTAATTTTCTCTTTAAGAATGTATTCGTTAGGCGAATAGCCAAATAAACCTTTGCTTCAATAATAACAAACCTTTTCCTAACGTAGAAAAGAATACCTGCTACGATTGAGGTTTATATTTATTTAAGTGGTGTATCTGCATAAATAACTCTGGCTGATCCAGGGGCACAAAGCCAAAAGAAGCATACAAACTATGGGCATCTTTAGTTGCCAGTACAAACCGCCGGATGTCTTTTACAAACTCAAGGTCCATAATAAACTGCATCAGCTGTTTAGATAACCCTTTTTTCCGGTACTCTTCAACAATAAACACATCGGCCAGGTAAGCAAAAGTGGTATAGTCGGTAATTACCCTGGCAAATCCCACCTGTTTATCCTGATGATATACCCCTACTGTCAGGCAATTTTCTATAAATTTGCGAACAGTCTCTATAGGAATCCCCATGGCCCAGTAAGACCGGTTGGCCAGAAAGTCGTGAATGGTAGTAATATCTAATCTGGCTTTGTCTGTGCTGATGGTATACTCGCCGATTACCCGTTCATTCATACGTTTGAAGTCTATATAATAGTCAAAGGTTATTTAGTATTAATCATTCCTCGTTCCTTATTCCTCCCATTCATCCAGAAATTGATTATAGGCACTTTGCAGCTCCCGGTGGGCATGCCGGTTACTCTGCTGAAGGGATACTTGTAAACCTTTCTCATACGTTTCTCTAGCTTTTTCGGGTTTGTTTAGTTGTTCGTAGAGTTTGGCTGCCTGGTAATACGTAGGCACATACCCGGGATGCTGCTGCAATAATTGCTCATAAAAATTTAAGGCCTGCCCAACATCTGTTTTTACATACTCAGTAGCAATGGCATACAGATTAAATGGATCGTGCGGATCTTCTTTCAAAAATGCAAATAGCTGTTCAAGTCTGGAGGGGTTCATCTCATTTGTCCAATAAAATTACTAAATACCTGCAAAGAAACCGGCTGAATATACCTATGGGTAAACTATTTAATTACACATAAGCCGGAGCTATGATTTCATTTTGCGGGAAGTTTATGTAACTTCGCAGCAAAATACAAGTTATACGTATTATAATCACCTTCCTGTTCATGAAAATATTAGTTTGTATAACCCACGTTCCGGATACCACGACCAAGATCTCCTTCACAGATAATAATACCAAGCTTAACAAAGCAGGGGTACAGTTCATTACCGGTCCTTATGATGATTATGCCCTTTCCAGAGCTATTGAGTTGAAGGAAGCTTCTGGAGGTACGGTAACTGTATTAAATGTAGGATTAGCAGAAACAGAGCCAACTATCCGGAAAGCCCTGGCCGTTGGAGCAGATGATGCGATCCGGGTAAATGCCGAACCCACCGATGCTTTTTTTGTAGCTACCCAAATAGCCGCCATTGCCAAACAAAACTCGTATGACCTCATCTTGATGGGCCGGGAATCGATTGATTTTAATAGTGGACAAGTTCATGGGCTGGTAGGAGAGATACTGGGCATGCCATCTATTTCTCCGGTAATGAAATTAGATATTGAAGGCACTACCGCCAAGCTGAGCCGCGAAATTGAAGGAGGCAAAGAACAACTGGAAGTAAACCTGCCATTGGTAGCCGGATGCCAGGAACCGATTGCTGAGTGGAAAATTCCAAATATGCGCGGCATTATGACTGCCCGCACCAAACCACTAAAAGTAGTAGAGCCAACTGGTAAGGAAGAATTAACTACAGTTACAAAATATGAGTTGCCTGCACCAAAGGGAGCCTGTAAAATGATTCCGGCTGAAGAAGCAGAAAAACTTATTTCCTTACTTCGGACAGAAGCAAAAGTGTTGTAAAAAATACGTTAAAAGTACAATCAAGCAGATGCAAAGAAAAGTTATTTCTGCCAGCTTAAATTAATTGTTTATTAGTCATCACTCATTATTTAATATAAAGCTATGTCTATACTAGCATTTGTAGAGATTGCTGAAGGAGCCATAAAAAAAACCTCACAAGAGGCAGTAGGCTATGCAGCGGAAGTTGCCCGGATGCGTAACACTACGGCTACTGCTGTAGTGCTAGGTGAAATAGCATCTGCCGAGTTAGAAAATTTAGGTAGAATTGGAGCTTCCAAGGTGTTACATGCTGCTGACAGCCGTCTTAATGAAGGAAATATACAAGCATATGCGAATGTACTGGCACAGGCGGTGGAAAAGGAAAACGCAGAAGTTATTGTATTGGCTAAATCTTCCTTAGGCGATGCAGTGGCCGCCCGGTTGGCTGCTAAAATTAAAGCAAGCCTGGCTTCAAATGCTGTAGAGTTGCCAGATACATCCAATGGATTTGTGGTAAAGCGCAGCATCTATACAGGTAAAGCCTTTGCTTATACAGAGATGAATAGCAATAAGAAAATTATTGCTATCAAAAAGAATGTATATACGCCTACTGAAACTGAAAATAAAGCCAGTGTTGAAGTATTTTCTCCAAATTTACAAGAGGCAGACTTCAACGTTAAAATTAAAGAAACCGTAAAAGCCACTGGAGACATTTTGTTACCAGAGGCCGATATTGTGGTTTCTGGCGGACGAGGCTTAAAAGGACCTGAAAACTGGGGTATAATTGAAGAACTGGCAGGCGCCCTAGGAGCTGCTACAGCTTGTTCCAAGCCAGTATCAGATCTGGACTGGCGGCCTCACCACGAGCATGTTGGACAAACCGGTATCAAAATTAGTCCAAATTTGTATATTGCTGTGGGAATTTCAGGTGCTATACAACATCTGGCCGGGGTTAACTCATCCAGAGTAATTGTAGCTATCAATAAGGATGCAGATGCACCATTTTTCAAAGCCGCCGATTATGGAATTGTAGGCGACGCCTTTGATGTAGTGCCGCGGTTAACAAAAGCAGTAAAAGAATTGAAGTAATTTTGGTGTTTAACAGCTGATTGAGAATTTTTAAATTCTTGAAAATTTGCAAATTCTCAATAAAAAGCATACTTTTTCACGTGAACAAGATAAAACTTGAAATACTCGGCCTTTCTTCCAGCCAGTCGCAGTCCGGCTCATTTGCACTGGTGTTAGGTGAAGAAACTGGTAACCGCCGGTTGCCTATTATTATTGGCATGTTTGAAGCCCAGGCAATTGCCATAGAGATAGAGAAGATTGTGCCCAACCGGCCTATGACCCACGACCTGTTCCGCTCATTTGCCAGCAGTTTTAAATTTTCTGTTATAGAAATTATTATCTCCGATTTGAAGGAAGGCGTATTCTATGCAAAAATTGTGTGTACAGATGGTATAAAAAAAGTAGAAATAGATGCTAGGCCCTCTGATGCCATTGCCATTGGCCTCCGGTTTAATGTACCTATTTACACCTTTGAAGCCATTTTGTCGGAAGCAGGTATTGTACTTACCGATGCTAGTGAAGATGAACCGCTGATTCAAAAAGAAGAGACCAAGCGTCCTGCATCTTCCCGTAAATCTTCTTCATCATCTTCTATGGAACAACTGAAAGATATTCCGTATGAGCAGTTAAAGGCCATGCTGGATGAAGCCCTGGAGAAAGAAGATTATGAACGGGCTGCTAAGATCCGGGACGAATTGAACAGAAGAAATTAATAAGTAGACAAGCTATTTTATAGAGAAGTCCAACAGCGAATACCTGTTGGACTTATTTGTTTTTTTTATTTATTACGTTGAAAGAGTTCTTTCAAAAAAGTACGATTTTCCTTCTGTCAGGTCGTCAAAATTAAAAATGGGTTTGTGCCGGTTTTTCTGCGCATAGCTAATCAAAATCATATCTCCCAGGCAGCAGAAAGCATGAACAACCAAAGCCCAGCCAAAAAATAAGCGGTAAGTAGGCACAAAATAAGCACTAGTTACTAATAGTAAACTGATTACTACACAAGGAAGCGCAGCTAGCCAAATAACCTCTACCAGGTTAATAACCAGCATATGCGCACAAGTGAAAATAGCCGGAGGTTTTAAGGAAAACAAAAATCGGATGTTGGCTGCTCCAAAATACTTGTAGGTAGCGGCATGAATCAATTCATGAAAAGGCAAGAGAATTAGGAACAAAAAAGCTGCAAACAAACACACGTTCCATATCATTTGCGATAGAGCTACCCCCCTAATGATAGCCAAGCCAGTAAGGGCACCCATTACCCCGAATCCAGCTATGGTAAGCAGCAAAAATGTAGTGAGGAAGGCAGAATTGCGGCTATATTGCTGAAAAAACTGCGTCGGTTCAAATATATTTATTTCGGCGATTTTCTGGTAGTGGCCAGATTGCAATAGCTGAATAGGTGTAGGTTTGATGGAAATAGTCATAATGTGCGCCTATAGAAAATAGGTAAATTTTACTTGTTCCTTCTTTTTTTCTAAAAGCGGTACTACTCATTTGAGAGAACCTTTAGGTCTTCCACTAAAGATTCTCTCTAAAGGATTTATTACAAACTCAGCAATTCTTTAAACCGGATTGCTTGCCTGCGGGAAATTTCTATTTTGTCGCCACCTTTAAGGGTAACCTGCAACCCGCCGCTGAACCAAGGTTCTATTTTTTCAATCCATTGCAAATTAATGATATGTTTGCGGTTGGCCCGGAAAAAAGTATGTGGATCCAGGCGTTCATCCAGCGCATTTAATGATTTTAAGATCAAGGGCTTCTGGTCGTCAAAATGTAAGCGTACATAGTTGCCCATAGATTCAAACAGACGGATGCGGCTAAGCTTTACAAACCAACATTTTTCTCCATCTTTCACAAAAACCTGGTCTTGCTCAGTCAGAATCTTAACATTTTCTTTCCGGACAGTTTCTGTCTTCTGGTAATCTTCTACTTTATTAATAGCTTCAGCCAGCCGGTTCGTATCGATTGGTTTGAGTAAGTAGTCCAGCGCATTGAATTCAAAAGCTTTCAGGGCATATTCATCGTAGGCAGTGGTAAAAATAACATCGGGCACGTTACCTTCAATAGAAGCAAGTAATTCAAACCCATTTTTTCCAGGCATTTGAATATCCAAGAATAGTAGATCTGGTCCAAGTTGTTCTATTTTATCCAGCGCTTCTTCGGCATTTACTGCTTCGCCTACCACATCAATCTTGGGATAAGCTTCCAGTAGCCGTTTTAGCTCGTTTCTGGCCAGGCGTTCGTCATCAATAATCAGTGCTTTCATAAAGGTTTAACAGGGTTATATAATCATTCTGGGCAACTTCTCTATTGCTATTGGTATATATTCAAACGTCACACTAATTTTCCTTGAATACTTGCAGCCGGTGGCGTATTTATTAATTGCTTATTTCTGCTTAGAATCTGATTTTTAGGTGCTTCCTGCGCTGAAGCCAGCGGAATAGTTAACTGTGCACATACCACTTCTGCAGATTCTTGTTTTATTTCAAAGTGCGCCTGGCTACCAAATGTAAGTGCCAGCCGCTGGGTAGTATTCACCAGGCCAAATCCATCGGAATTTACCTGCTGCAATATACCTGTGTTTCTGATCAAAATATAGGCAAAATCTCCTTTAATTGTTGAATCTACGGTAATAAATCCGCCTTTTAATGGCTTGGAAATGCCATGCTTCACTGCATTTTCTACCAGAGTTTGTACCATCATTGGAGGGATTTGTACAGAAAGGGTGGAAGGTTCTATATTCAGCTGTGCATTTAAGCGGTCTTCGTAGCGTATTTTTTCCAAAGCCAGGTAATCTTGCACTGTCTTTAGTTCTTCTTCCAGGGTAACAGTCCGGCGGCGGTCGGCAAGGAGGGAGTTGCGTAAAATATTTGACAGACGGGTAACAGATATCTGAGCTCTTTCTGGATTTTCTAACACTAATGCCCGGATGCTGTTTAAGGCATTAAACATAAAGTGCGGATTAAGCTGAGAACGGAGAATTTTAGCTTCAAATTCTTTGACTGAAGAAGAGAGCTTTACTTTTTCTACCTCATTCTTTTTAGACCGTTCAAAGTATTGGAACAAATGGTAAATTACTGACCATAACAATAACTGTTTTCCCCAGCTGATCACAAAAAATACCATTGAAGTTAACGAGAAATATTTGCGTATATCAGGCACCGTATAGTAATCTAATAATACACTCAGCATTACCATTATTATAGCCATAAACATAACAGAGGCGGCGATGCGTGGAATGAGCTGACTTAAAGGGAGATCCAGCCAGGAAAGACGTTTAATAGCTAGCCGGTACAGGTGTGTAATACATATACCCAACACAATGGTAACAATAGCATTTATCAGCAATCCGTCACTATAGCCGAAACTAAAACTATATAAGGCCAGTTCATTTAAACTATAAGCTGACCATCCACCAATCTGACAAAGCCAGTAGACTTTTCTTTTGTCCATTCTCTTCATAAATATGTATTATATGCATCAGTCATGGTTACCCTGCAATAGTTATACGTATGCCTGATATAGAGTACTTTATTTCCAAACATTATTTGGAGCTTTAATATAAAGCAAAAAAATATTTATTTAAAGTTACTATTAATTAGAAAGAACCGAAAATAGTATTACAGGAAAGGGGAAATTGAGGAGATAAATGGAAGATAAAAAGGGGTGAGAAAGAATAAATAATGACGAATGATTAATGAGTACCAAAAGTATTCATTAATCATTCGTCATCTGCCTATGGTCATTATTTTTGGGCTACTCCAAATTTGATTACATCCCGGCCCGAGTCAGCAATAATACCTTGGTCTCCATTAAATATGATAGGTGTACGTAGCAACTCTGGATTTTGCGTAAGCAAGGTAAGCCAGTTGTTGTCGTCAAAGTCCATTCCATTGTACTGTTCTTTGTACATGTCAGATTCCCGATCTACTAGTTCGCTTACACTTACTCCTAACTTATTGGCAATTTCCATCAGCTGTGTACTTGTAATATTGTCCTTCGTTAAGTCAATTTCGAGGCTATGGGGCTTTAACGGACGGGCATAGCCTAAGGCTTCTCCATCCGAACGTTTATTCCCTTTATAAAAAATGGTTACAGTTTGATTATTAAAATCCATAAAATTCAGTTGTTTGATGTGAGTATAAACGGGGGTAGACAACTAAACCTGAAAAGCAGCTACTGATATAGCTGCCCAATCATTGTTCCGATGTATACCTTACCCAATTGTTGGTATATCTAATCCGCCTAAGTGCGTCACATCATTGTACGATTCTACGGTAAACATGTTGCCCGAATGATGCAGCTTATAGAGACAAAGATTCTGATGTTCGAATACATCCATACATTGAAGTGGGTAATTGAGCATGAGACAGAGAAACATGCGCATAGCCCGGCCATGCATACAGATGAGAATATTTTTTTCTTCAGGGCGCGATAGTATCAGATCTAGAACAGGTTTTTGGCGGGTTACTACATCTGTTGGGCTTTCTCCGCCATCTATGCGCAAATCTACTTCCCCTTTACTCCATGCTTCAATAACTGAATAATAATAGGCATCTTCTTCGGGAGTAATTCTGGTTCCTTCACGGTGGCCCCAGTTAATTTCATTCAGGCCAGCATGCCGTTCCCAGGGTATATTTTTATCTATAAACTGCTTCACCGATTGGATGCTGCGTTTTAGCGTAGAAGTATATATTTTGTCGAAAGGGATGTTTTGGTAATGTTCAAAAAACGCCTGTGCTTGCTTCAGTCCAAGTTCATTCAAATCAGAGTCTATACCACCACCTTGAACAATGCCCATGCGATTATAATTGGTTTGCCCATGGCGAATAAGATATATTGTTTTCTGGTTCAAAGGACTAGTATATTTATATTTTGAAGGAAGTGGGCAAAAATAGCAGGATTCTCTCAGATTCTGTATAATCGCACCTACTAAATCCCATAGGCCGTTACAATAATTTTTCTTGAAGAAGCATGATTGCGGTACTCACACAGGTAAATTCCCTGCCAGGTGCCCATGTTGAGTTTACCAGCTGTGATAGGTATGCTAACAAAAGAACCTACGAGTGATGCTTTTATATGGGCAGGCATATCGTCTGGCCCTTCGGTGTTGTGGCGGTAATATGGAGCATTTTCGGGTACCATCTGGTTAAAATGACTTTCAAAATCTGCCCGTACTGTTGGGTCGGCATCTTCATTAATCGTCAGGCCTGCGGAGGTATGTTTAATAAACACGTGTAAAATGCCTGTTTGGATTTGTTTAAAGTCTGTAAATTCTTTTACAATACTATCCGTAATTAAATGAAAGCCTCTCTTATAGGCTGGCAATCGGATTTCTTTCTGAAAGAAAAGCATAGTAGTTGAAAATTGAAAATGCGAAAATTGGAAAATGTAAAAATGAAGAAAGTGTGGCAGAACTTATGCATAGTAACCGGAAATTTGAATATTTACCTTAATTTTGGTGGCCTAGATAAGCCATACTTCTTTTTCGTGTACAACCCGTACCGATAAAAGAGTAAGGTTCATTCCCCGATACCAGGAGAGAAAATAGTATACGGATTTCACTGAGTAAATTTTTACACTACTAAATTTGATTCTATGTCAGTACATCGCCAGGAGATTAAAAGAATAACCACCCATATCTTGCAGGAGATGAAGGGGCGGGGAGAAAAAATTTCCATGCTTACCGCCTATGATTTTTCAATGGCCCGGATTGTAGATGGGGCAGGAATGGATATTATTTTAGTAGGTGATTCTGCTTCCAACGTAATGGCCGGGCATGAAACTACCTTGCCTATTACCCTGGATCAAATGATCTATCATGCGGCTTCGGTGGTAAGGGGGGTAAAAAGAGCCTTAGTTGTTGTAGACCTGCCTTTTGGATCGTACCAGGGCAACTCTTCTGAAGCTTTGCGGTCTACCATCCGGATTATGAAAGAATCCGGAGCTCATGCCATTAAACTGGAAGGCGGCATGGAAATAAAAGAATCGGTAATACGTGTGTTGAGTGCTGGCGTACCGGTAATGGGTCATCTGGGATTAACTCCACAGTCTATTTATAAGTTTGGTACGTATGCTGTACGTGCCAGGGAAGAAGCAGAAGCTAACAAACTACTTGCTGACGCGAAAATGCTGGAAGAATGTGGATGCTTTGCTATTGTATTAGAAAAAATACCTGCAACCTTGGCCAGACGGGTAGCCGAAGAGGTAAAAATTCCCATTATTGGCATTGGTGCGGGTCCGCATGTTGATGGACAAGTACTGGTGCTGCATGATTTGGTGGGCATTACCAAAGATTTTAACCCAAAGTTCCTGCGCCGCTATGCCGATGTACATACAATTATGACAGAAGCTGTTAGCCAGTACATTGCAGACGTAAAGAATAAAGAATTTCCTACCGAACAAGAAGGATACTAGAAATGAAGACAGACATCTGCTTCAACTAAAAATTGATCCATACCCTGCTGAACTAAAATATCCAACGCAAAAGGTCAACCATAGTAGTAAATCAGCAAAAATTAACTTAACTGAGTATGTTATGCCAGGTGCCAGCGATGCTTTTCGTGTTGTGTATGAAGATAACCATTTGCTAGTGGTAAATAAACGAAGCGGAATTCTAGTGCAGGGCGATAAAACCGGCGATGTTCCTTTGCTTGATCTGGTAAAAAATTATATAAAAGAGAAGTATAACAAACCAGGAGACGTTTTTCTGGGAACCGTACACCGCCTAGACCGGCCTGTAAGTGGATTAGTTGTATTTGCCCGTACCTCCAAAGCATTGCAGCGGATGAACGAATTATTTAAAAGCCGGGAAATTAAAAAAATATACTGGGCAATCGTTACCCGGAAACCTGCTGCCCTAGAAGGAGAATTGTTACACTGGCTAGTAAAAAATGAGCAGAAAAATATAACTACGGCCTACACCAGAGAAGTGCCGGGCAGTTTACAGGCCCGCCTGCATTACCGCCTACAAACTCAGTTGTCGGGAAATTACTTATTGGAAGTAAACCCAGTTACGGGGAGGCCGCATCAAATTCGTGTACAGCTGGCTAGTATGGGCTGCCCTATCCGAGGAGATAGCAAATATGGCGGTGTCCATGTACAACCCGAGGGGCGGATTTACCTGCATGCTCGGCAACTAGAGTTTATTCATCCGGTAAAAAAAGAAATAGTTGTCTGTATGGCTCCACTACCGGATGATGCACTCTGGAAACAATTTGAAAAGCATTAAGGAAACCATAATTTATATAAATTGCTGGTAGAAAGGGCTACTAAAACAACGCAAACGCACAGACACATGCAAGAGGATAATTTCTTATATAAACTACAAAAACGATGGGGGGTTAACAGCATCTGGCAAGTGCTGGTTATACTTCTGGTGTTCGCCCTTACAGGTTTTTCGTCGATGTATATTAAACAGCCTATTTTTGCGTTACTGGGTATAAATGCCGATACTCCCTTCTGGATTAGAGCCCTTGTCTGGATGGTCACTATTTTGCCGGCTTACCAGGTGCTGCTGCTGATGTATGGCTTTTTGTTAGGTCAGTTTGCTTTCTTCTGGAAGTTCGAAAAAAGAATGTTACATGGCATAAAAAAAATCTTTACCCGATAAAACTTTATGCAGGCCTAAACAGTATTATGTTATATTAATTTGCCAATAAAATGCACTATATTTATATCCGTAAGGTAAAAATAGCGTATCTTGCACAATAAGTACTGACATAGGTGTTTGATTAACTGAGTAGTTCGAGAAGTCGATTTGTTTAACCACAACCTGCGCAACCTTTTCCCAAAAGGCTGTTAGGGCTATAAATCCTATTCCTATGTCTATTGAAGAATGCTATCAGATTCTGGATCTTCCGCCAGGAGCTTCCACCGAGGAGATCAAACGTGCTTACCGGAAGCAAGCAAAGGCATTTCATCCGGATGTTAACGGTTCGGCTGATGCACTTGTGCAATTCCTGCTAGTAAGTCAGGCATACCAACTACTTTCCAATAATTATTATTACAGTTCGGGTTGGGTATTCTATCAACAGCAAACCTACTATTCTTGTCGTCAGGAAACTCCTCAGGAGAAAGCTGCCCGTTTTGCTAAAATGCAGTACGAAGAGTTTAAGCGCAATAATGAACTATTCAAGCAATCTAGCTGGTATATGCCGTTTAAAATTATTACGTATCTGGTTTGCCTGATGGGTGCATTAATTGCAGTTGGTTTCATGTTGGCTCCTTTTCTGATGATGTTCGAAAATCAGATAATGGCCCTATACATGTTTCCAGTTATTTTCGTTGGAATAGCGGCAATGAGTAGCGTGTTTAAATTAACTAATGAGGTAAGCCAGTATTTTTAGTAAGCACCTTAACCCAAATAGAGCTTGATGAAACAACTATACTCTGCTATTTAATTCTTTTCTATCGACATTTCCGGCTTTTTATTTCTCCTCTTTATTGGAGCAGGCACTGTGTTGATTTTTCTTACCTACACTTCACAGGTGCATAGGAATTTTTTGCATTACCTATCTCTTTAGTTCTGTTTGTAAATTTTATTATTACTTATAAATAAAGCATTGTAAAATTATTTTTTATTTTTTGTTGCGTGATATACTTTTATACATTAATGTTGCATTGTAGTTTACATTTTAGGAAGGGCGTCGTAGATAACAAAAGGTTTAAGCTACATTTTGATAAGAGGATTTAACCTAAAGAACTTGCAACAATATACCTATGGAAACATCTAGACATTTAAGCTTATTATTTTCTATCGTATTTGCTACTTGGCATCATGTTTATTTTAGTATTAGCTGCCTGATTCTGTATAAAATCTAACAAATTACCTTTAAAAAAATAGACATTAAAATCTGATATAGTACCTTATGTAGTAAATAAGGTTACATACCTTGTGTGACTAATACTTTTATTCCCTATATACCCGGCTTTATACAAACGCCGGGTTTTTTATTAGGTGATTATTTTAAATCCATATAAATCAAGTTTGTTTAATAAGCTGCTTTGCACCTATTTTATATAAAATTGTCAGCTAAAAATGCACGTATATGCTTATGTGGAGAAATACATACGGCTATACAAAGGCTGCAAAAGTGGAGGGTTCAAAAATAGATCACATCATTTAGCACTAAGCCATTTCGCCCGCTCTTCCATTAAGTCAATAATTTTTTTCAGATACATTATTTCTTTAGTAGCCAGTTCCAATTCAGCTTTTGTTTTCGCAAGCTCGGAAGCTAGTTCAGAATAAGCCCCCTCAGCAGGTGCAGTAATAGTAGTAGTGGACTGATTTTCATTGCTTTTTATAGCCTGCTGAGCAGAGGGTTTTATATAATATTGAAAAAAATCGTGCTCCAATAATTCGGAAATCCTAATCAGTAAGCCAGTATCAATATTGGTACGTTCAAAAATGCGGTAAACGTTCTGCCTGACCATGCCAAGCTTATCAGCAAAATCTCCAATTTTTATTCCGCTTGCTTCAAATACCTCCTTAATTTTCTGACCAATAGCCACCTCATTGTGTAGGGATTCCATAGGCAAAAATATAGTGTCTTGACATGAACTTAGGCATGTCCATACAAAAGTAGGCAAAACGGATGTAAATAAAAATTTTACAAATAAAATATCTGTATTATAAAAGTTAACATTGTTGTATATCGATTAAAAAAGTTTTTACCAGAGGGTTACTTGCATTCCGGCTTTTCATAAAGCTCAACATGCAAATAGACGTTAATTCTCAGCGCTTTACACCCAGCAAAAATTTATACTTGTAGCTAACAATCAAACACATAAAACAATAAACTATTTCCTAGTATATGAAAAGCAAATTTCGCATTATTCTAAAATGGACTCTCCGCGTAGTAGGGGCACTGGTACTTTTGTTACTGGCAGCTTATGGCGTGATTTATTATCAATCTGAACAGAGGCTAAATCAGGTATATCAGGTTTCGCCTGTGAAGCTGGCCATTCCTACCGACTCGGCTAGTCTGGCACTGGGCGAACACATATTAGCCATTAGAGGATGTCAGGACTGCCATGGAAAAGATCTGGCAGGAAAAGTATTTATTGATGATCCGGGCCTGGGCCAAGTAGTTGCTTCTAATCTAACATCTGGAAGAGGCGGAATTGGCAAAATCTTTACTTCGGAAGATTGGGTAAAAGCCATTCGTCATGGCATTGGTACAGATAACAAACCATTACTGGTTATGCCTTCTAATGAGTTCTTTCCTATGAGCAATGCTGACCTGGCAAATTTGATAGGCTACCTGAAAAGCTTACCTCCAGTAGATAATGAATTGCCTACGCATAATTTAAAACCACTGGCTAGAGTATTGTACATTGCCGGCCCGCTTTCTATGCTCACCAGTGCACAAAAAATTGATCATACCCAAGAGGTAGTAGATAAAATAGAACCTGCCGTAAATGCAGAATATGGAAAATATTTGGCTGTTGGCTGCTCTGGTTGCCATGGTCAAGACTTTAAAGGTCAGGAGATGCCCATTCCAGGTATGAAAGCATCTGCCAACATTACCTCTACTGGTGATTTGGGTAAATGGACAGAAGAACAATTTATGACTGTATTAAAAACAGGTAAGCGTCCAGATGGCCGGCAGATAGACAATAAAGATATGCCTTGGGAAGCGACTAAAAACTTTAAAGATGACGAAATGAAAGCCATCTTCCGGTATTTGCAGACATTGCCAGGTAGCCAGAATTTGCAAACAAGCGTAGAGTAAGTTTGCTTGCAGGAGAATTTAAAATATAACCCATGCTATAAGGATTCTAACAATACTAAGTGGCTGATTAGTAAATTTTCTGTGCAAACTAAAAGAGTAGCTATATGCTACTCTTTTTTACTTTTATCTATATCTGTTGAATTACTGAAGTCATCTAAATTATTCCAAGATGGAACAGCTCATACCGCTTTAGCAAGTTTAGTTAATTCAACAAAATCAGCGACACTGAGCTGTTCAGCCCGCTTATCCAATAAAGGATGTGTGTGCATGGATTCTGGTAGATGCAAGGGTTTTAATGCATTCCGCAACGTTTTCCTCCGGTTGTTAAAGCCTTGTTTCACTACTTGCTTAAATAACTTTTCGTCACAGTCTAATTTTTCAACATTGTTCCGTAACAACCGTATTACACCAGATTTCACTTTGGGAGGCGGATCGAACACCCCTTCATGGACCGTAAATTTATATTCGATGGTATAGTACGCCTGAAGCAGCACACTAAGTATACCATACTCTTTGTTGCCAGGAGGAGAGGCTAGCCGTTGAGCTACTTCTCTTTGCAGCATGCACACCACTTCGGGCACCTTATTTTTATGATCCAGAATATTGAACAGAATCTGGGAGGAAATGTTGTAGGGAAAGTTTCCAATAATGGCAAAAGGTTCATCAAATAACGTTTCCAGATTTAGTTTCAGAAAGTCACCCTGGATAATGTGGTTTTGCAATAGTGGATAATTCTTCTTCAGATACACAATTGATTCCGCATCAATATCTATCAGATGTGTTTCGTAGCTTGGCCGGGTAATAAGAAAATCGGTAAGCACGCCCATGCCAGGTCCAATTTCCAGTACCTTTGTATACCCGCCATGCAGGGATAATAAATTTACAATATTTTCGGCTATCTGCTTATCTTTTAAGAAGTGCTGACCTAGATGCTTTTTTGGTTTAACTTTCATGGACAGGTGATTGAGTGAAGGGTGACTTATAACAGCAAAGAGAATGGGTAAGTGATACTTTCTTTCCGTTTCTCACACATTCATTGGTTAATTTACTATATTGCACCCCCAAAAATAAGGAAGTTTAAGCACAGGCAAATTTAAATTTCATACTTGCCCAGCCGGGTAGGTTTCCTGGAAAATTTCTATCTACTCATTAACGACTATGTCTATTACAATCTCTTATATATCATCGCTTTCTGATAAAGAATCCACAGCACTGCTGTTCACCGATGGATCAGCTGTTTCTGGATTATATAAAAGCCAACAAGAAAAAGAATATGTAGAAAAAGGATTATCTGCTGAATCTGCCCTCATTGCTATCAATCAATACGTAAAACAACTTTTTTTCATCAAACCGAAAGCAGAAAATGTAGCCTACCGCCGCAAAGAGAATTTACGTAAAACCGGTGCCGATCTTTTTAAGCAAGTAAGTCAGCTAAAACTGGAAACTTTGCAACTGGCCTCTTACACAGACGATCCGGAAGATGTACTGGCTTTATGCGAAGGCTTGGTGCTTGGGAGTTATGATTTTCTCAAATACAAGACTGACAAAGACAAAAAAAAAACAAAATTAAAGCAGATCAGGCTTTATGGGAAAGGACTAACACAAGAGAGCGTAGAAGAAATAAGTAACTTAATCGAAGCTACCTGCATTGCCCGCGATCTAGTGAATGAGCCAGTTATCTATCTCACTGCCGAACAATTAAGCGAAGATATTAGCCAACTTGGAGAGGAAGTCGGGTTTGCTGTAGAAGTATTAAATGAAAGCAAAATTGCCAGCCTGAAAATGGGCGGCTTACTGGCAGTTAATTTGGGCAGCCCTAATCCGCCTACCTTTAATATCCTGGAATATAAGCCAGCGAGTGCAAAAAACAGCCAACCCTTTATTCTTGTCGGAAAAGGAGTAGTATACGATACAGGTGGATTAAGCCTGAAGCCTACGCCAAATTCTATGGACCTGATGAAGAGTGATATGGCGGGTGCAGCGGCAGTAGTGGGTGCCATCTATGCATTGGCTAAAAACCAAGTGCCTGTACATGTAGTGGGCCTGATTCCAGCTACTGAAAACCGCCCAGATGGCAATGCTATTACGCCAGGGGATGTTATTACCATGTATAGTGGCAAAACCGTAGAAGTGTTAAACACCGATGCCGAAGGAAGGCTTATTCTGGCAGATGCTTTGCACTTTGCTGCCAAATACAAGCCTCAATTGGTCATAGACCTAGCCACGCTAACTGGCTCAGCTGCCAAAGCTATCGGTAAAGAAGGTATTGTATACATGGGTACTGCTTCTGAAGAGATAAAAAAAGCATTTGAAGCTAGTGGCAATGAAGTATATGAACGCCTGGTAGAGTTCCCTTTATGGGAAGAGTACGGTAGCCAGATAGAGTCAAGTATTGCAGATATTAAAAACCTGGGCGGGCCAGATGCCGGGGCCATTACAGCTGGTAAGTTTCTAGAACATTTTATTAGCTACCCTTGGCTGCACCTGGATATTGCTGGCGGGGCTTTCCTGACAGGCCCTGATAGTTACCGGGGAAAAAATGGAACCGGCCTGGGCGTACGTTTGCTGTATCACTTTTTGAAGTCAAGCGTGAGTTAAATGAAAATGTTGTGGTTCATTTTCGAAATCTTAAATTTTAAAATTATTACATTCCTTTATGTCTGAACACAAACCGATTATTGGGATAACCCTTGGCGATTTTAATGGAGTAGGCCCGGAAGTTACCTTGAAAGCCCTTTCTAACAATACCATATTAAAAATGTGTACACCAGTAATTTATGGTTCGGTAAAGGTGCTTTCCAAATACCGCAAACTTTTGAATCTCGAAGAGTGGACCCTGCATCCGGTAAAAAGCATTGACCAGATAAGCCCTAAACGGACCAATGTTCTTAACTGCTGGAACGAAAATTTGGAGATACAACCTGGCAAAGTGACTGCAGAAGCCGGACAGAACGCTTTTATTGCATTGAAGTCGGCGGTTGCAGATTTGCAGAATAAGCACATAGATGCCATTGTTACGGCACCTATCAATAAATTTAATATTCAGAACGAAGAGTTTAAGTTTGCTGGGCATACAGAGTATTTTACTGAATCATTTGGCGTGCAAGATAGCCTGATGTTACTGGTAAGCGAAGGTTTGCGGGTAGGAGTGGTTACCGGGCATATTCCTTTGGGATCTGTAAAAGAGGCGATTACAAAAGAAAAAATTATAAGCAAGGCAACTATTCTGCTGCAAACACTGAAGCATGATTTTGGAATTCAGAAACCCAAAATTGCTTTGCTTGGCTTAAATCCTCATGCCGGAGAAGAAGGATTGCTGGGAAATGAAGAGCAGGAGATTATTACACCCGTCATTCAGGAATTAAAACACAAAGGGAATATGGTATTTGGACCTTTTCCGGCGGATGGCTTTTTTGGTACGATGAGTTACAAAAAATATGATGCTGTATTAGCCATGTACCACGACCAGGGACTTATTCCATTTAAAACTATTGCCTTTGAAAGTGGTGTTAATTATACGGCAGGTTTGCCCATTGTACGTACCTCACCAGACCATGGTACAGCCTATAGCATTTCTGGAAAAAATGTAGCTAGCGAAACCTCTATGCGTGAAGCCATCTTCCTGGCTATAGATATTGTAACTATGCGGAAAGAAGTAGTGGCTGTGTAACTTCGTTTCTTCGGCTACAAAAAGAGAAAGCAGTAGAAGAAGAAAAATTCGTTTCAGTTATTACTAGAAATTATTTAACCTCAAACCTGTTATTTTTTTCAGCGCCTAACAGGTTTGAGGTTATAATTAGGTAATAGTTACTGTTAAAGCACAGCAGTGTGCTAACAGATTTATCTGACTTCATAGCAAATATGATATATATATAAGTCAGTTTTTCTAATCTTATCTCTGATCTTGTAGATCCTATCCATTTTTACATTTTTATCTATTTTAAGAAATACTACTTTTAGTACTGAACTCTTATGTGTGTGGCAAGATTGGTTGAAAAAAAAAGGTATTTGGTTGTAATCAATAAATGCATCATTTACCTGGATAGCATAGGTTAAATTCAAGGTAGTTTTTAAAGAAAAGGGCTTGCCTACAAAAAGCCAAACTGATTCTATACCCTTTTCTTTGTTTATGAGTTTTCTTGCCGAAGCAAAGCCGTTAGACACATTTATCTTTAGAAGGGGAGCCGAATGGTTTAAAGTGACAGAAGGAACAAAAAAGATAAACAGCAGTAAAGGAAGTAAATAAAAATACTGAACGCCGGTATTGGGATATGATTGTGAAATTTTGGAGCGGTAAAGCATAGGTTTCATAAATGATTATTAACCCTATGATGCACGGCTTATATTTTTTTCACCACTAATAAGCCTTTTGGGGCTATAAAATCTTGGAGTTGTTCATACGTAAAGTAAATTTCGCCATCTGGCTCTAAAGCCAATGCTGCATGTGGAAATCCAAACGAATAATGAAAGGTAATCCCATCTTCATGCAGGGTAAAATTTTTCAGATCGGCTCTTGTAAAAACCTTATCTGCTAAAAGCTCATTGGCCCATTCTGCCTCATCCATGCTAGCTACTTCTTTCTTTGTTTCATTAATCCTGCTTTGTAAAATAGAATTAGCCATTTTTGTCAACTCATCTAACGCAGAAGGAATAAATAACTGCTCTACTTGTATAGGATCACCGGTTTGTGTGTCAAAATTAAGGTATTTGCTACTGAACGAAGAATAAGCTCCCAGCCATTCATTTACCACCGTAAGGCTCAACATGCCATGCTTATTATAATTTACTACATAACTGCTATTCACTAGGCCGCAGGCACATTCAGCAAAATTCTTTTTAATGGCTTCTTCCGTATCATCAGTAAGGTTTTGAATAGAAAGCTGCTCATTAATTTTAGTAAATACTTGGGAGGCCTGCTTACTCTGAACTCTGGGAAAAGAAAAATCTGCCTGACGATTATCTGTACCCTGTACCGAAAAACTATATTCAGTTACTACCACACCTGCTGTTGAATCCGCTGCTGGTTTTTCTTTTATGAAGAAAGGTAATTGCTTGCTGCTATCCGGTTTTCGCCAATGGCCGGTAAGTTCTGAATCAGTAAATAAAGTACCTTCAAAAATTCCGGTTACGTTGCCTTTTTCATCGGTTTCTTTTAGCAAGAAGGTATTATCTGCGTTCACTTCGCCGGATAGAGGAATGGGTTGTTTTACTTTGTTGTAAAAATAGGTTCCCCTCAATTGCTTACCTTGCCAAGTCAGGTCCATGGTAATGGCATATTTGCCATCTATACTGCCATACAATGTTTTAGAAAACGATGCTTGTGACTCTGGCTGTCTAATTTGAGTAACGGGTGCCGAAGTATTGGAAGGTATGTTATGTTGGGTCTCTTTTTTTTCAGAACACCCGGCTAATCCAGTAATTAAGCAAGCGGTAATTAGTAAATGGGGTAACAATTTATACATAAAAACTAGACAGAAAATTGAACAAAAAAGACGTGTAATTAGGTACTGTCTTTTGCTCGCTGATTTTCTTTAGTGAGTCCTGTATACGTATAGTAACCCCATATTATAAAAATATTCTAGTGATCTGAATATGGGGCGGAATAGAGCTAGGTAAGACTGAATTATTTTCTAAAAGTACACTACCCGGATCTACACCTAATTCAAACTTAACAGCTACAATTGTTTCTTTTCCGTCTTGCACCTCTTTTTTTTGTAGCTCCTCTACCGTAGCTATTATCTGCTTATCTTTTGTGGCAGTAATACTTGCAATATGATATTCCCGGCTAAGCTGCGAAAACGTGCTGCCTACCCCAATTCCTTTTTCTGTCTGATAGGCAGGGTTATGTATAATAATACCTGTAATGGTATCTGTAGCTGAAACAAATAAAATCATTAGGGGAACCGCCTCCGTAGATAGCAAACTGTAGACATGCGCTGCGTTATTGGCAGATTTTTTCTCCAATACTTTTTGAACCTGACTGGAGTCGAACCATTGGTATACATCCGTTAAAGACATACCTACATTAATAATACCTGCCTGGTCTATGGCTATAGCCACTGATTCCATAGGAAGGTCATCCGTATCGGAATTAGAAAATGTGTCAGAAGTTATAGAAGCTTCAGCCGTAGCACTAGAATCGGTAGCACGGTCAGCAGGAGAGCCTCCACAGCCTGAGAGCAGGCTTGCTAAAAAAAGGACAAAAATCAACAATTTCATAATGCAAAAGATGTATCAACTAATAAATATGCTAAAAATAAATCTGTGTTTCAAACACTTGACTATTTATCTTTAGGCAATGAATCTTTTGCATGTATATAATATACATTTATCTAATAACCTTAGCCATTAAACACTATTCTTCTATGAATACAGAAATCAACCGAATTCACCATTTATTGCAAGCCACCTTCAACGGCGAACCCTGGCATGGCTCTTCTGTGATGAATATTTTGGCTGGTATCTCAGCCACACAAGCCAGTCAAAAGCCGATTGCGCATGTTCATAGTATATGGGAGTTAGTGCTTCACATGACTGCCTGGCGTACATTTACTTGGGAGAAAGTACGGGGAAACGCATCTTATGATATTACAAGTGCAGAACAAGACTGGCCTCCGGTAAGTACTACAGGTGAGCAGGCATGGCAGCAAGCATTACATGGCTTACAGCAAAGTCAGGAGCATTTACTGGGCGTATTAAAACAAAGCGGAGATGAGTTGCTGGATAAGATAGTTCCTGGACGAACCTATACATACTATGTGTTGCTACAAGGAATTATCCAACACGATTTGTACCATGCCGGACAGCTGATTTTGCTAAAAAAACAACTGGTATAAGCATTGGAAACATCGGAAAGGAAGAGTGTACTACATGGAAGTAAACAAACATTTGTAGAGAGTAGTGAAGAAAAGTACAATGCTGACTCAACATGTACCAAAGCTTAGAAGCCAGGCTTATTTAGCTAAGCCTGCTTCTAAGAAATAATAGGCTGTGTTTGCGTGGAACATAACAAAAGTACTGCCGGCAGGTAAGCTTGCTTTTTTCTCTTTTGCCAAGAAATCGGTCATACTTACTAGTTCATTCAATACTAAGGCACCTTTAGCGTCAAACACTTTTACAGTAATTTTGTCAGCGCTGGCAGCAAACATGGGCATGGTAGTAGCTAGTGCTGGATCTTCTTCGATGGTGTCTACCAGTACAACTTTTGCTGGTTTTTTCTTTGGCACGTCCACAACTCTGGCTTCTGTGCAAGTTTCTACATCTTTGCCTTTTTCAGTTAGGTTAGTAGGGAAACCCATGCTCATGGTAAGAATGCCAGTTGCGGCTAAAAGAGAAAATAATTTAATCGTTTTCATGATTTTTGTGTTGTTAAGTTTTTGTGTTTGTTTGTCTGTTAGATTGCTATTTGTGTATCCAGGTTGCAGCAGGCGTTTACTATTTTTTACTAGAAATTTTTCTTCTACTTTATGTCCGCTGCCTTGCTTCTAGTAATCCAATTGCTGTGCCAACCACCCGAACCCTTTTTTTGCCTGTTTTTGGCCTTTTTGCCTAGCACACTGTTTACTTTTGATACAACTTGTGTTCGTTTCCGTACACTTGGCGAACATTTTATAGTTCTGCTCAAAACCTAGATGCTCTTTATTACAAACCTTCCTGTAGGTAACCCTAGAATGTGTATATTTTACAAGTCGAAAAATCTATACATATTGCTATAGTACTTTGGATAGTACAATTATCATTTTTTTGTTATACTTAATTTTTCTACTCCTGCTACAGATTCATTTTCCATTTCCTTTGTAATAATTGGAAGTCTTACCTTATATTGGCAGCTATATTTGTCAAGCTGTTTTTACACCTATATTCCTTTCAAGCCTGATCTATGAAATTATTTGTGGTAAGTATGTACGCGGCATTTTTGTCGTTCTGCATGATTACAATTGCCTACAGCCAGTCTACCAAAGAAAATGTGCGGGTAATGTCCTACAATGTGCGCTACGATAATCCGGGTGATGGCGACAACCGGTGGAGCAACCGCAAAGAGCGCCTAACCCAGCTGATTGCCTATCATGCACCAGATGTATTCGGAACTCAGGAGGTATTATATAACCAGTTACAAGATATAGAAAAGGCCCTTCCCCAATATGCCTGGTATGGTGCCGGACGTGACGATGGCAAACAAGCCGGAGAGTATTCTGCGGTTTTTTACAACAAAGACCGTTTTACGTTACTGGATAAAGGTACTTTCTGGCTGTCGACGGAGCCAGATAAGCCCAGCAAAGGCTGGGATGCGGCTATTGTGCGCGTGTGCAGCTGGGTAAAACTAATAGACAAGTCTACAGGCCAGGATTTTTTTGTCTATAACACGCATTTCGATCATGTGGGGGTAAAAGCCCGGGAGCAAAGCGCTGCCTTGATTGTAAAGAAAATAAAGGAACTATCAGGCAACCTGCCAGTAATTCTGACTGGAGATTTTAATACACCTACCAGTGCTGCTCCTTACCAAACCATTATTAACAGCAACATGCTGAAAGACACAAAAACACTATCCAAAACCGGGCATTACGGACCGGATGGTTCTTTTAGTACCTTTGAAGTAGCTAATAAATTAGGAGAACGAATTGATTATATCTTTGTAAATGACCAGTATGAAGTGCTCCGGCATGCTATTCTCACTGACTCCCAGAATGGCCGATACCCTTCTGACCATCTGCCAGTGATAGCGGAGATCCGGGTAAAGAAGTAGAAAAGTAAATCAGGAGGCATGTTGTTGGACGTTTAGTGTGCCTTGCATGAGACGCTGAAGCGTAGCCGCATTCACTGGCGCATAGCCATGCATATCATTATCAAAGTATACATATACTTGTTTGCCTTGTTCCATCCAGAGCTGGCAACGGCTTGCCCATTGCGTTAATACGTCATCATCATAGCTACCATCATATTTATTAGCTGGTCCATGCAAGCGGATATATACAAAATCAGAAGTTACCACCAAAGGGGAGAGGTGATATTCCAACTCATATATGCAAAAGGCACATTTATACTCCTGTAAGAGTGCATACGCCTTGTCATTATACCAACTGGGGTCACGAAACTCAAAAGTGTAGCGATAGGTGCGGGGTAATGCTTGTAAAAATGTACGAAAGCGGCTTTCATCAAAACGCCAGGCAGGAGGCAACTGAAACAAAATTGGGCCAAGTTTTTCTGCCAGTACCTGCACGCGTTCCATCAGTAAGGAAAAACTTTGCTGAGGGTCTTTTAGTTTTTTCATGTGGGTAATAAACCGGCTGGCTTTTACCGTAAATAGAAAATCTTGCGGAGTAGACTCTCGCCATGCAGCTAAAGTTTCAACAGTAGGCAAACGGTAAAAAGAATTGTTAATTTCTACAGTTTTGAAGTATTGCAGGTAATGCGTTAAAAAGCCCGCAGGTTTAGTGCCAGCCGGATAAAAATTACCCAACCAGTGTTTATAGTGCCATCCGGAAGTGCCGATGTACAAGGGAAATGATTTTGACTGATGATCCATTTACATATACATTACTTGGCTTTAGCATATTAGCCATTTGTATGGATTATTTCTTTACACGTTAAAAGTTTCAAGCTTTTGCATGCCGCTTGTTAAATCAATTCCTGCACCCAACACACCCCCGAAAATATCACCTATCTGTTGCAGCCTATCTGGCACTGTGAGTATAGTAAACGCTGAGGGATGCAAGCCTTTTTTTACCTCGTGCCAGTTTAAAGGCGTAGAAACCGTAGCTCCACTTTTAGGCCTTACACTATAAGCAGCCGCTAACGACTGTCCTTTATTGTTTTGTAAATAGTCCAGGTAAACTTGCTTGCGGCGGTCTTTGGGACTTCTTTCAAGGCTAGTAAGGTTAGGCAGTTGGGCATGGGCAATCTCAGCAACCCTTCTGGCAAATGATTCTGCTTCGTCAAAGCTATATAGCCTGCCTAGAGGCGCAAAAATATGCATGCCTGTAGCTCCGGAGGTTTTACACAAACAAGTGGCTCCTGCATGGTCCATAATGCGTTTTACGGTTAAGGCTACTTCTACTACTTCATCATATGTATTTTCACCTGGGTCTAGGTCTATGGCTAGATAATCAGGTTTATCTAAGCTCTGTATGCGGGCATTCCAAGGATGAATCTCAATACAACCCAGATTATTCAGGTAAACTAAAGTTGCTTCCTTCTGGCAAAGTACATGGCCTAGGTTCCGTTTAGTGGATTCAGAATAAATCTCTACCCGTTCTACCCAGTCAGGTAGCTGGCTATTAATGTCTCGCTGATAAAATCCAGCATCCTGTATTCCATTCGGATGGCGGTGCAGCGACTGTGGACGGTCCTGTAAATAAGGCAACATCCATTTGGCTACTTTCCGGTAGTAATGTATCAGATCAGATTTTGTATACCCTTCTTCCGGCCAATATACCTTATCTAGGTTAGTTAGGGTTAAAGTATGTCCATCTATTTCTGTATGAATACTATTTTCAGATGCAGTTGGATGCTCTTTATTTTCTCTGCTAGTAGCCATTTCAGCAGAGTGAGTCTTGGAGGTGTTTTGGTCTTTTTTCATGTGAACTAGATTAAAAAATTTGAGAATTATACGTATTTACACAGATGATTCTTCAGAGAGTTGAACGTCGACGTCTGAAAATAAGTTAAGGCTTTGGTGGCCTACACACCGTTTTGTACACTATGGCGAAAACATTTACAGAGAGTGCAGGAATGTTGTTGTTCCGCAGAAAAGATAATAGACTTGAAGTTTTTCTGGCACACCCGGGCGGCCCCTTCTGGGCACATAAAGACGCAGGTGCCTGGACTATTCCCAAAGGTTTGATAAACAAAGGAGAAACTACTTTACTGGCCGCCTGCCGGGAATTTGAAGAAGAAACCGGAATTCGACCCCAGGGTAATTTTCTGCCTCTAGGCAGCATCCGGCAAAAAGCTGGCAAGACGGTACATGCCTGGGCTTGGGAAGGGGAGGCCGATCCTTCTCAAACAACTAGTAACCTGATGAAAATGGAGTATCCCAAAGGCTCTGGAAACTGGCTGACTTTTCCAGAAGTAGACCGTTGTGCCTGGTTTGATAGTGAAGATGCCAAGAGGTTTATCAATCCTGCACAGATAGAGTTTATTGACCGCCTTAAATCATTATTGTAAGTAGCTGTATTGGAAAATGGGAAGCAATGGTTATTTATCATTTCTGGTTGTAAATCATCTACTTCAGTATCTGCTTTTTTTGTTGTCGGCATAGCTAAAACTATCGATTATGTCAACATCTTTCCAATAGCTAATAGAAGGTATGTATTTAGAAGGTACGTATTGTCTAGAGCTTTCCTGAAAATACTTAACACCTTTATACAGGTTAAGTAAAAATCGAGAAAAGTATTTTTTTTACACTACAGGCCACTGATACACGTATATGCATTTTAAGCTAAGTTCATTTAACTAAAACCTACTATTTATGGAAAAACTAGATGCCGAAGGTGCCAAATTCCTGGACACAGTGATGTATTATTACGACAAAGCTGCCCACCATACAGGTTTATCAAAAGGTATAATTGAGCAGATCCGACATTGCAATAGTGTGTATAAAACCATTTTTCCTGTGGAAATAGATGGAGAAATACATGCCATTGAAGGAATTCGTGTACAGCACAGCCACCATAAAATGCCTACTAAAGGAGGAATCCGCTATAGCATTCAGGTATCAGAAGACGAAGTAAAAGCCCTGGCTACCTTAATGACATTCAAATGTGCTGTAGTAAATGTGCCTTTCGGTGGAGCTAAAGGTGGCATAAAAATAAGTCCTAGAAATAGCTCCCCAAAAACACTGGAAAAAGTAACCCGCCGCTTTGCTACTGAATTGATCAAGAAAAATCTGATAGGTCCCGCTGTGGATGTACCTGCCCCAGATTATGGCACTGGCAGCCGTGAAATGGGATGGATCGTAGACACCTACATGACCTTTAAATATGGAGATACTGACGCACAAGGCTGTGTGACTGGAAAGCCCATCGGGCTAGGAGGTATCCGTGGCCGCACAGAAGCTACGGGTTTGGGTGTATATTTTGGTATACGCGAGTTTTTGAGTAATGAAGAAGATGTGCAGCAAATTGGCCTCACCACTGGTATAGCTGGCAAACGCATCATCGTGCAAGGCCTTGGAAATGTAGGGTATTATTCTGCTAAGTTCTGCCAGGAAAATGGAGCACAAATTATTGGTATCGCAGAAAGGGAAGGAGGCATTTACAATGAAAGCGGATTAGATGTGGAGGCAGTATTTAAGTATCGTACAGAGAAAAGTTCGCTGCTTGATTTTCCGGGAGCTAAGAATATTGAAAATTCCGCTAGTATGTTGGAAATGGAGTGCGATATTTTGTTACCTGCTGCCCTGGAAAATCAGATTCATGAAGGCAATGCTGATCGGATTAAGGCCAAAATTATAGCTGAGGGAGCTAATGGACCTACCACCAGAGAAGCTGAAGAAATACTGCTTTCCAAAGGTGTAATCATTATTCCTGACATCTATCTAAATGCCGGAGGGGTAACAGTGTCTTACTTTGAGTGGTTGAAAAACTTATCGAACGTACGGTTTGGGCGAATGGGAAAACGTGCAGAGGAGGCAGGATACAAACGTCTGGTAAATGCCATAGAAAGCAGTACAGGCAACAAAATTACGCCAGAAGAACGTATACAGCTTACACGTGGAGCAGATGAACTGGATATTGTACGGTCGGGCCTGGAAGATACCATGATTGAGGCTTTCCGGGAAATGAGAGAAGCTTTAAAGCAAAAACCTGAGTTAAGTGATCTGCGTACGGCTGCATTTTATATTGCCATCAAAAAGATAGGACTAAGCTATGAGATGATGGGCATTTTCCCTTGATTTTGCTTTATAGCTATAGTGCTAAAAAGATAAATAAGTAACTGCTAGGATAAGGTTTTGATGCTCGTTAGCTGGCTAGTTATGGAAATCCTGCAATTAGTAATGATAACTATAGGAGGAGTGGCCGGTTGTATAATTTTAAGTTGCCATTTGTCATGTTAGCACTTAATGTTTATTGATTTTTTCCTGGTAAATACAGGATATTTTGTATTTAGCCTATCTAATTGCAAAATAAATTGTAAAAAAATAGCAAATTTGCAAGCGTTTTTTTATAAATAATTTGATGTTTTGATTCATTTCATTTACTTTGAAAGAAAAATATATCTGCTCTACATACAAATAAAAAAATATAAAGACAAGCAGATAGTTAAACTACATGAATATGGCAACAAAAAAACAAACAACCACACCAGAAAGTACTGTTCCTGGAGAGCCGCAACTACCGGTGCCCGCTGTTGCAAAAACACCAAAGAAAGCAGCAGCCCCCAAAAAAACACCTGCTGCTAAACCTACAGAAACAGTGGCTACAGCGGTAACTCCTGAGCCTGCTGTAAAAACTGCTACACCTGCCAAGAAAAAAGCAGCACCAGCTCCAAAAGCTACTGCTACAGATAGTTCTGCATTCACCAAAGTATATGGCCAGATTTTAACTTCCAATGGAAAATATTTCATTGAAAAAGGAAGTGTGCCTGAAGGTCAGCTACAACTGGAGGTTCCAAAAGATAATCAGCTTGCAAGCCGGATTCCTTCCTACAGCGGACAGTTTGTAACAGTTTTAGGTGAGTTTTCTAAAAAGAAAAAAGCTGATGGATCAGCGAGCTTTGTTCTGCGCAACATTACTAGCCACGATGAAATTGGCAGACGGGCCTATGAACTCTCTCATGAAAATCCTTCTGCAGTTGAGGACAATTGGTTTAAAGCAGAAAATGAACTTCTGCGGTCATAAGCACCTACAAGCTATTTTTTACGATAAGCTTGCTGAAATGCTTCTTGATAATGAGCAATACCTCTGGGCACCTTCTAACTAATATATTAAGTGTACCCAGAGGTCTCTTTTATTGATGAGTTTCTTCGACTTTTACTTTCTGTAAGGCTACTGCATTCATACAATAGCGTAAGCCACTAGGCTCAGGGCCATCCGGAAAAACATGCCCAAGATGAGCCTGGCATACATTACAAACGGTTTCTACCCGTTGCATGCCGTAGGTATAATCAGCCAAATAGGCGATAGCGTTTTCTTTAATGGGCTGCGTAAAAGAAGGCCATCCGGTACGTGACTCAAATTTAGTAGAGGCATCGAAAAGCAACGTATTGCAACACACACACGCATACAACCCGGGTTCAAATAAGCTGCACATATCACTGCTGAATGCACGTTCGGTTCCTTTCCTGCGGGTTACATGGTATTGCTCAGTTGTCAGCATAGATTTCCATTCTTCTTCGCTGCGTTCAACAATGCGGTCGGGTTTGGGATTTCCTTCTCGTATAAATTTAATGACGTCTTTCCAGGTTAGCATAGTAATTTTTATGTTTTGTTACCTGTAAAACGCTATGATCTGAGAAAAGTTTGCTTAGCTGTAAAGCAGAAAAAAGAAAAGGAAAGTGCAAAATTTAGATGATTTAAAGTAAGCCTCTAGCTTTCAGTTCCAGGTACTTATTGATCGTATTGACAGTAAGATTTTGTGGGGCAGTTAATACAGCATGAATTCCATATTTTTGTAGTTCCTTCACAATCTGCTTTTTTTCAAAAGCGAATTTTTCGGCAATAGTTTTCAAATATATCTCTTCAGTATTTGAAGCCGGATTCTCCAGCAATTCCTTGAGTTCTGTATTCTCAAAAAAAATGACAACTAATACATGGTGGTAAGCAATTCCTCGCAAGTAGGGTAGCTGCCTTTCCAATGAAGAAAGAGTCTCAAAGTTTGAGTAGAGTAATACCAGGCTACGTCCTTTAATCTGACGTTTAATCTGCACATACAGGCTGTCGAAATTAGACTCTTGAAAGCCAGTTTTCTGGTTATATAAAGTTTCCAATATAGCCTGCATATGGGAATGTACTTTGCTTGCCGCCAGCATGGTACCCACTGCACTACTAAAAGTAATAATACCTGCTTTGTCTTCTTTGAGAATAGCGATATTAGAAATTACCAGGCTAGCATTGATGGCATAGTCTAGTAAGCTTAACCCTTCAAAAGGCATTTTCATCACCCGGCCTTTGTCTATTACACTGTATACTGCCTGTGATTTCTCGTCCTGGTAATGGTTTACCATTAAAGAGTTTTTTCGGGCGGTAGCTTTCCAATTGACGGTGCGGATATCATCGCCACTTACATATTCTTTTACTTGTTCGAATTCCCGGTTATGTCCAATCCGCCGGATTTTTTTTATACCCAGTTCTGTTAGACGATTAGAAATGGCCATCAACTCATATTGCCGCATCTGAATATAGGAAGGGTATACCGGCACCATTTTATCTTGAGCAAAGCGAAATCTGCGGCTTGCTAAGCCAAAGATAGAAGATACAAATACATTTAATGCGCCAAAATGATACTCTCCTCTTTTTACGGGACGTACCTGGTAGGTAAGTGTTTTGCTTGTGCCAGTTGCCAGGTGTGTCCGGATGTTGTGGTTGCGGAGCTGGAATTGCACAGGTAATTCATCAATTATTCTAACATGAATTGAAAACGGATAATGGTTTTCCAGGTACAACTTTATCGGATTCTCATCTCCATTAGAGAGCTTTTCTGCGAGCTTCCGGTTGCCTAGTATTCCCTGTTTGTACCGGTACAATAACAGTATGTCAATAGCTACAACAAGTGTAAATACCAGCAATGATACCTGTGCTATTCCAAAAAAAAACCGGTAAGCAAAGCCCAGCATGCACAGGAAAATAATTATTCCCAGCGCAATGAAAAACCGGTTATTCAGGTACAAAGATTTCATATGGAGTTGTAGTAGACCTATATGCAGCAGCCCTATCTGGGTACTTCTACACTGTCAGCAATTTGTTTAATAATACTATCTATACCCACGCCTTCCATTTCCCGTTCTGGAGTAAGCATTACCCGGTGGCGCAGCACGGCAGGGACAATTTCCCGAATATCTTCAGGAGTAACAAAATCGCGCCCACGCATAGCAGCCAATGCTTTTGCCCCATTCATGATGGCCAGAGAAGCACGCGGAGAGGCACCTAAATACAAAGAATTATGTGTTCTGGTATGCGTAACAATCTGGGCAATGTATTTGAGCAAAGATGTATCTATATGTAAAGCACTGATCTTTGTGCGGTATTCGGCAACCTGATCGGCACTGAGCAATGGATTGATTTCTAGTAAAGCTGTCTGATTTTTCCGTTCATGCGCTAGCTGCAAAATCTGAGTTTCCTCATCAGTGGACGGATAGTTTACTTCTATTTTGAACAAAAATCGGTCTAATTGTGCTTCGGGTAAGCGGTAAGTACCTTCTTGTTCGATGGGATTCTGTGTGGCCAATACTAAGAAAGGAGCCGTCATTAGATAGGTTTTGCCATCCATCGTTATTTGCCTTTCTTCCATCACTTCAAACAAGGCAGCTTGCGTTTTTGCCGGAGCCCGGTTAATTTCATCTATCAGAATCAGATTCGAGAAAATAGGGCCTTTTTTGAACTCGAATTCAGCTGTTTTCATGTTGAAGACTGAGGTACCTAGCACATCCGATGGCATTAGATCCGGAGTAAACTGGATACGGGAAAAACCTACCGAGATAATTTTGGAGATTAGTTTGGCAGTAAGTGTTTTGGCTACCCCCGGAACGCCTTCTATCAACACATGGCCATCTGCCAGAATAGCTGCCAGTAGCAATTCTATCATTTTCTCTTGACCTACAATTACTTTCCCTATCTCTTTTTTTATTTCTGCTACGGTTTCACTTAACTGTGTCAGGTCAACCCGGTTTTCAAATTCATTCATGATATACTTCTTCTAAAATTAATTGCTTAAACAGAATGGCACCTATCAGAAAAGAAGATTTGCTAGATGCTTTTTTTGTGAAAATTTTCGATTTGTCTGTTGAGTGTTAATAACTCTTCTTCGCTGATATTTTTGCTTGACCGTATATTTTTTATCAGCTCGAAGAGTTTTATAATTTGCTGCTTGTCATGCCCAGTCTTATCAGCTACTTTGTTGTATAATTCGTCATCAAATTCAGTGGTTTTTACATAATACTGCGACCGCAGATGATCCAGAAAGTAAGTAATTTTCTTTTCGGCAATATTAAAATGGTCTTTATACTGGAAATACAATCGGCCCACTGTTTCAGTAAATTCAAGGGTAGTATTGGCTAAAGGCTTAACAATGGGAATGATCCGTTGTTTGCGTTTAGCTTCAAAAATCATAAAAAGGACAAGTGCTATTAAGGTAAGGTACAATGCCCACTGGAGCGGAGGCTGGCTGATAATGTAGCGTAAGGGTGTCTGCGAGTCGCCCCTGTTCTTCTTATAATATTCGTCCCAGAAAGTATTTTGTACTGGTAGATACGAAAGTGTATTGGCTATATAGCTGGCATTTTGCCGGTAAAGCATGTTATAATTCGTGTAAGCTAAAGGCAATGTATTAAGGTAAAAATATCCCTTTCCGAAAGGTATCCGGACAAAATTTGGTTTGCCTTCTTTGCTATTCCCAAGTACCTGAAATAAAGATTTTTTTTCTTTAGTTTTCGGAGCTGTAAATGCATAATAATACTCGACCCGTTTTAAGTAGTAAGCATCTGAGAATTTCATTTGTGGATGCACTAAGTTTAATCCGAGAGAGTCAGCGATAAAAAAGATATTTTCTGTTTCAAACACCAGGGTGTCTTTCAGGTACTGCGGAAAACGGTGTGCAGCAATGAAAATCGAATTGCCATTCGTTGCCAGATTAAGTAGAATATTAATATCTTCTTCTCCCAAGTTAAATTCGTCGGACACAAAAATATAATTACCATCTGCCAGTTCTTCTGACAAGTCTAGTTCATACAGGTTTTCATTAAGTGTCTGGAGGCTTTTTCCGGGAAATATATCTGGTAATAGATCATACAGGATAAAACTGCCGAACGGATTCTTATCGTCCTGCGAATAGGTAGCCGTCCAGTTGATAGGTTTGGGAGTAAGCCACTCTACTACAATCACCAGAAGAATAGCAGCTGCTAGCAGAAGAATATATTTTTTGTTTTCCTTCATACGTGGGTAGCGGCTTTACTAATAGAGGAATTTTTGCTTTTTACCTGCTCATCAAAAGTGTTAAACTGGGCGCTTGCCTCTTCAAAATCTGCCTGGTTCATGTGGAAATCTCCGTAACAGATGTATTCAAAAAGGATAGTAAGGCTACGGAATCCAGAGGCTAATTCGGTGTTGCTTAATTCCTGTACATAATCATGATTAGTTTTGTTAATCCGCCAGTCAATACTATTTTTATCCGAAAGAGTTTTTAACGTTCGAAGGTAATACAGGCGGATAGCCCGGTTATAGTCCCCCTTTGCAATGGCTTCCTTTAGTAAAGTGGCAAAGTCCAGTTGATGGATGTTTTCTTCCGATTCTTGAAATGCCAGTCTGCCTCGTTGTGACTGGTTATAAATTAGCCCTCTGATATTGGTGTTGGTCAGTTTCAGAATTACATATAAAATTACTGCTCCGCAAATAATATAAATTGTCCACTTTACAAGATTACTGGTGTTTTCATCTCCTAACGCTTGGATCAATTTATCGAACAGCCATTGCTTAAAACGTTGCCATAAATTTGGCGCTTGCGGACGAAATTCCCGATCGTAGCGGTACTCTTCATCGGAAAGGTATTTCTCCAGGTTTGCTTTCTTGAAACTTCTGATAGTTACTGAGTCAACAGGTTGAACACTTACTTCTATCACAGGTCCGGCTGTTGCCGTATACGTACTAGCAGGAGAAAGCAGGCAAATGAGAACAATTGAATAAATGTATTGAAAGAACGGAATAGCCTTTACCCGTCCTCTTTTATTGGGTAAGAGGCGCATACAAGTAAAAACAAACCGGCTTATACTATGTGTACTGATTTTATTCAAAATTGCTAGGCTAATGCAGAACAAATAAAACAATAAGTTGCTAAGTGAAAAAATTGAGAGCAGGTAAATGGTGTAAGTTTAGTATATTAAGTGTACACGCTTGGGTGGTAATATGTTCTCAAAGTTCGTTAGTGTTTTCATAAAAATCGGTGGATGGTGGGGCAGGGGCTGCAGTAGAGGGATCGCCCATTTTTTGAATCCGTTGCAGCAAACCTACAGATTCCTTTTCTTCTACCAAGCTAAAATATTGAAAACCAGTAACTACCAGTGTTAAGCAAAAAGAAGCTGTAACAGTTAGTACTAGAATTACTCCTCCTACTGCTACATAAATAAGGCTGGTTGTCAGTTCAGGGGTGGTATCGTTAGAAAGCATACGTTCTGCAAAAACGAATGTATAAAAAGGAATAAACACCACTGATACCAAGGCCGACTGAATAATATAACACACAAATAGCAGTGTAAAAGTCTGCCACCATTTTCCCTCCATTAAGGTAAAGCACCGGGCAATAGCTTTGAAAAAATTAACCTTCTCCACCAACCGCATCATAAGCAGAGGAGATAGCAATACAGACAAATAAACAATAGAGCTCATTAACAGAAAGAACCCCAGAACAGCTCCGGCTCCTTCATTAAAAATGCTGAAAACAATAAATCCGGAAAATAAAATGCCTATGGTAGATAAAAAGACAAGCCCCATGCAACTGATCAGAATATTGAAAAAATTGTTCCGTACAGCCTTCCAAACATCATTGGTACTGATAGGCCCAGGCCCTTTTTGCATATATAGCAACATATACTGATAAACAGTGGCTACTGCCATAACAACTCCTACAATAAAAGAAATAATGTTTACCAGTACACTGGAAATATCAAAAGAAGAGAATCCGGTTTCTGTTGTGGCTCCTATCCATGGGTAGAATAATAAACCAGGTAATACGCTGCCTACCAGAATAAAAGGCCCGGCAATAAAAAGCAGGCTCTTGAATATTGGTTTCAAGTGTTGACGTAAGAACGTAAAGCTGACATTGAGTATTTCTCCAAAGTCTCTTTTCTTCCGGAATTCTATTTTATTGGTCGACAGAAGCATGTTTATTTAATTGTATTGGATAGATTACAAAATAGTAGACAATAAAAGCGGCTGATAGAAGGATAATAGATAGTTTGAAAAACCAGTGCCATTCGGTAAGTCTGGTAATAAAGCTTTCCAGGAAGCCGGCCATTATAAATATAGGTACCAGTCCGATAATAATTTTTAATCCTTTTTTTGCTCCTATCTTTAACGAATCTAGTCTGGAATAGGTGCCAGGAAACAATATACTATTTCCCATTACTAACCCTGCACAACCGCCAATAACAATAGCTGAGATCTCTAGTGTACCATGAATCCAGATGCTTAATACTGAGGTGAGTAGCAAGCCTTGCTGATGAAAAAAATACTGGAAAGCACCTAGCATAATTCCATTAAAAAGCAGAATATACACTGTTCCTATAGATACAAAAATTCCATAGGCAAAAGCTTTGAAGGATACAAAAATGTTATTAAGGGTAATCATAAAAAACATATCCAGCTGCCCTTTGCTTTTGTATACCGCCATCGGGTCTCCTTTTTCAATGTTTTCAAGGGTCATATTTACGTAGCCATCTCCTAGAATAAGACGAACAAATGTGTTGTCGTGAGCAGCTGAAACGACACCTATTATAACAGCAGCCATAAAAATAAGAAAGGAATATAGCAGTTGCTTGTGTACACTGTAAAATAAGAGCGGCAATTCATACTTCCAGAACTTGACAAACCGGCCCTTTTCTTCCTTTTTATTCCGGTATATAGACTGATGGACTTTTGCTGTGAGGTTATTTAAATAAACCGTTGTTTGACTGTCCGGATAATTAGTCCGGGCATACGAAAGGTCATCGGTGAGTTGTATAAATAAATCTGCCAGGGTATCCGGGTTGGAAGCACTGCGGCCAGCCACCAGCGATTCAAATTGTTGCCATCTGGGGGTATTCTTTTTAATAAAAAGGGCTTCCCTCATATTGTTTTTGGTTAATTTTATAAAATACTAGGTATTTCTTACAGAGCCGCGAAACTTTGGAAATTATGAGTTTCTGAAGATTCTGGAAAAGAAATTACCTTTAGTAAATTGTTTAAATGTAGATAAATTTTACGAAAAATAGTGACTATGCAAACCGTACGCATACAAACAGCTCAAAATGTTTTTATTGAATACCAGCCTGCCAGTATTGGTGACCGTATCCTGGCTGCCCTCATAGATTATGTAACACTGTATAGCTATGTGATCTTGGTTTCAATCATATTAGGGTCCATGGAGGTGAATGAAATTTGGATATATATCGGTGTATTAGGTGTGCCTTTTCTGTTTTATGATCTAGTGCTGGAGGTTCTGCTGGATGGACAAACCATTGGCAAAAAAGCCAGAAATATTAAGGTGGTAAAGTTAGATGGTACCCAACCCACCATTGGCAGTTATCTGCTGCGGTGGCTACTCCGGCCTATTGATGTTTTCTTCTCTGGGGCAGTAGCTATTCTAACAATTTCTATTAATGGAAAAGGGCAGCGGCTAGGAGATCTAGCAGCCGGTACTTCTGTTATTAGCCTCAACCGGCAAATAGGCCTGGCAGAGACAATGATGCCTCAAGTGCAGGAAAATTACCAGCCTCTCTATCCGCAGGTAACTTCCCTCACCGACCGGGACGTAGCATTAATTAAAGAAGCCTTGCATGTACACAAGAACAGTGAAAGCCCGGATTATCGCCTATTAGAAACCCTTGCCAACCGGATAAAGTCTATTTTACAGATAGAATCTACCATGCCACCCATGGCTTTTTTACATACTGTTCTGAAAGATTATTCATTTTTAACAAGTAATTAGCACGGCAGCTTTCACTAGTAGATTATAGATAGTTGGCTTGTAAACTATGAACACGCTGTCTACACAGTACATGCTGATTTTCTGCCCCCCCTTCAATAGTATGAAAGAATACACCAGATCTCAACTTGCACTACGGAACGGTTCAGACCGGGAAGAAATTTGGTGTGCGTACAAAGGAATAATCTACGACGTAAAAAAATCGCGGCTTTGGCGCAACGGCAAACATTATGAACATTGGGCTGGCCAGGATCTGACAGATGAACTAAGAGATGCACCGCACAACGAAAATGTATTTGATAAGTTTGAAGTAGTGGGAAGACTAATTATTTAGGCATTCAAGCTTGTTATTTTTCATAAGATAGATTTATCATTATAAAGCAAATTATAAAAAAGTAATTACCACTTTTCCCTAACTCCTCGTTTGTATAGTGCATTACTATCCGTAATTTGCATTTTTTACTATAAACCCTATCCTACACGAATGATATTAATCGCAGACAGCGGTTCTTCTAAAACAGACTGGCGACTACTAGGGCCAGATGGTTCCGTGGCACAAGCCAAAACTGAAGGTTTTAATCCTTACTTCCAGGATTCCGACATGATCTACGAAGAGCTGGAGAAAACACTTCTTCCACAGCTAAGTTCTACATCGGTTTCGGCTATTTCTGAAATATACTATTACGGAGCTGGCTGCTCGTCCGATACTAACCGGACTATAGTTCGTATAGCTGTAAACAAAGCATTTCCCCATGCTCAGGTGGATGCAAACCATGATTTACTGGCTGCTGCCAGGGCTCTTTGCGGGCATGAACCAGGTATTGGCTGTATATTAGGTACGGGTGTAAACTCCTGCTTGTACGATGGCAAAGATATTGTGACTGGCCGGCCTTCGTTAGGCTTCTGGCTGGGCGACGAGGGCAGCGGAGGATATATGGGAAAAACACTCATTCAGCACTATTTTCATGAAGATATGCCTATAGAGCTACGGCAAAAGTTTGAGAAGCGGTACAAGCCTGTACTAAGTACTGTACTTGAAAATGCCTATAAAAAGCCTTTTCCCAATAGTTATTTTGCCTCCTATTCCAAGTTTCTGTTTGATAATATCAGCCATCCTTATGCTTACCAATTAGTGTATGATGGGTTTATAACTTTTCTCAATCGGTATGTACTCAAATATGAGAATGCCCGGTCGTATAAAGTGCATTTTACTGGCTCTGTAGCATTCTATTACAATACCGTACTACGGAAAGCAGCGCAGGATACAGGATTAACCCTCGGCCACATTATGGAAAGCCCAATTGCCGGACTTACGCTTTACCATCAGCAAAAAAATGGATGGCAATAACATGTGTTGATGCGCTTCGTAGTTGGCTTTCGTACTTGGTTTAACACCTTCTTGCTATTTGTTATCTCAAATTTTCTAATCTTATACTTCTTAAAATACACTCATGCTTACTACAGAATCTGCTTCTCATTTCAATAACCTGGAAAAAATGTCGGTACATGAGCTGCTGACAAACATCAATAATGAAGACAAAACTGTTCCATTTGCTGTTGAAAAAGCTATTCCTCAGATAGAGAAACTAATTGTGCAGATTGTAGACCGGATGAAAAAAGGGGGGAGGCTGTTTTATATTGGTGCAGGCACTAGTGGCCGCTTGGGAGTAGTAGATGCCTCAGAATGCCCGCCTACGTATGGAGTTCCTTTTGAAATGGTTATCGGGATTATTGCCGGAGGAGATGGCGCAATTCGTAAATCCGTAGAACATGCAGAAGATGATCCTAACCAGGCATGGAAAGATATGGAAGCATTTAATATTAGTGAGAAGGATGCAGTTATTGGTATTGCAGCTTCTGGCCGCACGCCCTATGTTATTGGTGGAGTTAAAACCAGCCGGGAAAAAGGAATTCTAACTGGTTGTATTACCTGTAACACTGGAAGCAAATTGGCAGAAGCAGCCGAATACCCTATTGAAGTAATAGTTGGACCAGAGTTTGTAACAGGCAGCACCCGTATGAAATCTGGCACGGCCCAGAAACTAGTACTCAACATGATTTCTACTTCTGTCATGATTCAGCTGGGTAAAGTACGCGGAAATAAGATGGTAGACATGCAACTAAGCAACGAGAAGCTGGTAGGCCGCGGTGTAAAAATGGTAATGGATGAATTGCAGATTGACGAACAAAAAGCTTCCCAGCTCTTGCAGCAGCATGGTAGTGTACGGAAAGCCATAGACAGTGTCAGAGGAAATAAATAGACAAGGTAGGAAATTAAATTGTCAGGCAAGTTTTAGTCACAAAATGAACGCTGGTTAAGAGATGCACGTTAAATAGGATATACATTTGCACTTACATGCACGAAATAGAACCTTTTTACAACTGGGAGAACTATTACGTAGCTTCTGACGATGACCGGTCTCCCTTCTATGGCAGAGAATACAATATGCAGGAATATACCCATGATATATATGGGTATTATATCCACCCGTTATGGGACGAAATTGGCTCTGAAACCTTATATGTTAAAATTCTTTTTACCGACTATAACCGCCGTTTTGCAGTAATAGAGATGTTTGGAGAGTGGAATGACACGCTGCACAACGATATTATGCACTTCAAACGGAATGTAATAGATTATTTGCTAGGAGAAGGTATTAATCAGTTTATTTTGATTGGCGAAAATATCCTCAACTTCCACGGATCAGATGATTGCTATTATGAAGAATGGTTTGAAGAGGTAGAAGATGGATGGATTGTAGCCATCAATTTCCGTGATTTTGTGGAGGCTGAATGGCGTAAATTCAGGCTTGACTACTACATTAATTTTGGTGGCACCCTCGAAATAGATAACTGGCGTACGCTTACTCCCGGCCGCTTTTACGACACTGTAAAAGATTTAGTAGTCAGAAGGCTGGAATAATAAAGAATGATGGTTGACTAATGACGAGCAGGTTGTAATTAGTGTTCAACCATCATTCATCCTTGTTTACTCTTTCTACTGGTGCCTGGGCTGAGATTGTATATTGCTTGCCAGTACTTCTTTCCGTGCAAAGTACTCTGGTACGCCTGGTAAGTCCCTTCTGAAATATTCTTCCATGCAGGATAAAATCTTCCCCAGTAGGTAATTCCATTAATAAGGGTTTTGCCGAAGTGCTGTAGGCTTGTAGCGCTTTAAAAAGGCTCATATCCGAACAGGAGGAAGCTTTGGGATTTTGCATGTATAGCTGCAAAGGCAAGAGCACATCAGGCGGAAAAATTTGCTCGTTTAGCAAGGGCAGCATTAGTTGATGAAAACTTCGTTTCCATTCTTTTCCATGAGGAAGCACCTTTCTTTTGTATTTACTGAAGGTATGCAGATGAGCTACCTCATGAATATACGTAACCAGAAAAGAATAGGGGTTGAGTGTGTGATTAATACTAATCTGATGCGGAGTAGAACTGTCCGGAATAAAGCGGTAGTCGCCTAATTTGCTTCTTCTATCCTTTTTTATTGTAAGAACAAAAGTATTTTTTTGCCATAACGCATAGCAGTAACTTACAGCTGCTTGCGGACAGTATTGGTGTAATAATTTTAAAACTGGCACTGGTAATTCAATAATACTATTTACAACTACTTAAGCTTTAATGTGGTGTTTCAGGCGGTCAATGGCTACAGCTCCGATGATAATTACACCAATAATTACTTCTTGTACAAAGTTAGGTACTCCAAGCATATTACAACCGTTACGTAACACGGCCATTATTAAGGCACCAATAATAGAGCCCATGGCACTTCCTTCACCTCCGCTTAGTGAGCCCCCACCAATTACTACTGCGGCAATAATATCTAGTTCCATGCCGGCTGCGGCTGTAGGGTCGCCTACGGTAAGGTTGCTGTATTGCATGACCGAAGCTACACCAGTGAACAAAGCACTGAATGTATAAATTGCCATCCGGGTCAACGAAACATTAATTCCACACAGCCTGGCGGTTTTTTCATTCGAGCCAATGGCAAAAATATAGCGGCCGAAAACTGTATATTTGAGAACTACCGCCGTAAGGGCAACAAGCAAAATGGTAATCCATACACCAGGGGCAAATATTAGCCATTCTGGCTCAGGGTCTAGTAGCATCAGTTTTTGTAAATCATTAATGGGTGTACTTACGGTTTGTTCCTTGCCTATCCATTTGGCTACCCCACGGGCTATCTGCATTACACCCAACGTTACAATAAATGGCACTATGTTTAGTTTAGATGTGGTAAGGCCAATAAGCCATCCACAAACGGCACACGCTGCAATAGCACCTAAAGCAGCAAGTAAAGTAAGGCCAGTACTCGCTTCTACACCCGGGCCACCCATATTCAGTATAGTAGCAATGACAACTGTACCCAGGGCTATTTGCGAGCCCACACTTAAATCTATGCCTCCGGATATAATAATCATCGTCATACCCATGGCAGCTATTCCAACAATAACGGTTTGGGTAATGATGGTTTTAAAATTATAAAAGCTATAAAAGGCTGGCGGGCACAGAATGACAAATAATATAAATACAGAAAGTAACCCAAAAAATGGCGCAAACTGGAGTAGAACCTTTTTTACACTAAAAGATTCACCTTTAGATTTGTTTGGCAAGGGCGGCATTACGGTAGCAGGCGGTATTTCTACTTTTGGAGTCATTATAGAATGAAAAATTAACTAGTTTTTGTACCTACAAATAAAAATTTTGAATTAGACAGCCACACCAGAGGTAGCATACAGCATAATGTCGTGGTCTGTCCAGGTAGAAATTGGTTTTACAGCAGACAGTTCCCCCCGGTGCATAACGGCTAACGTATCGCATATGCCCAGCAGTTCAGGCAAGTAGGAGCTAATCATAACAATGGATTTTCCCTGGGAAGCCAATGTCTGGATCAGGCGGTAAATTTCTGCTTTGCTGCCCACATCAATTCCTCTCGTGGGCTCATCCATAAAGAATATATCGCTGTTGTGGTTTAATAACCTGGCAATAGAAACTTTTTGCTGATTGCCTCCGGATAACGCGCCTACTTCCTGCCTGGAGTCACGGCATTTTACATTCATTTTGGTACACCATTCATCTGCCTGCTGTTTTTCCTGGGCAAGATTGAGCCAGCCAAACCGGCTTACTCTTTTCAGGGCAGATAAGGTAATATTGGTAAAAATGGGCAGGTTCACAGCCAGACCTTCCTCCTTGCGGTTTTCACTGAGCAGATCCAGGCCGCTATTTAAGGCTTTTTCGGGACGTAGATAATGAGCCTGCAAATCCTTCCTCCCCATAATGGTTACCTTCCCATTGGCCACCTTATCCAAGCCGAATAAACAACGGATCATCTCTGTGCGGCCCGCACCTACCAGGCCGGATATCCCTAATATTTCGCCCCGATGAAGTGTAAAAGAAGCACTTCTGGGTAAAGCACTTTTTCCCTGTAACGCTTGCACTTCCAGTACAGGCTCGCCAAGTGTATGTGGAATATGAGGATACATATCTTCGAGCGAACGGCCTACCATCTGCTCAATCAATTGCTGGATGGAAGTGCCTGCCATGATACCAGAACCAACCGTTTGTCCATCGCGCAGGACTGTAAACCGGTCGCAAATCTGCTGTACTTCTTCCAGGAAATGACTAATATAAATAACGGCAATTCCTTTGGCTTTCAGGCGGGCAATTACTTCAAATAAAGCCTGTGTATCAGCAGCCGTTAAAGAGGAAGTAGGTTCATCTAGAATAACCAGTTTCGTATCCAGTACGAGTGCTCTGGCTATTTCCACAAGCTGTTGCTTGGCAATACTTAACGTATTTACTGGGGTAGAAGGGTCAAGACCGGGTTGGCCAAGTATACGTAAGGCTTCCTGCACCAGCGTTTTTTGGCTTTTGGCAAATCCTAGCTTAGACTTTTCTATACCTAAGGTAATATTTTCTTCTATCGTCAGGTGAGGGGCCAGGTTCAGTTCCTGGTAAATCATGGCAATACCAGACAAACGGCCTTCAGCTGGATTTTGTGGATGATACGGCTTGCCATCAAACATGATTTCACCAGAATCTGGTTTTTCAGCGCCACTCAATATCTTCATCAGGGTACTTTTGCCTGCTCCATTCTCTCCGATCAGGGCATGAATTTCTCCCTGGGCTACTTCCAGTTGTACCCCACCCAGGGCCTTTACAGGCCCAAAAGTTTTTATGATGTTTGTTAGTTTAAGTAAGGTGTCAGGCATTTATAAACCAATTCAGGTAATAAAACAGATACAGGTCAAATAACTAACTGTAAAGGCTACAAAAGTCATTATCTACACAACAGAATCATCGCCCTATAATCGCAGATATTTACTGATTCAGCCATTTATCCAGATCAGGATTGATCAATTCTTGTACCTCAGGTTGATTGATATTTTCCTGGGTAACCAGCTTCACGCCAGTATCCACTCTTTTCTCATAATTCTCTTTTTTTACAACAGCTACAATGGTTTTTACACCCTCATAACCCATCATAAACGGATTTTGTACTGCTAGGCCATGAATTTCGCCATTCTGCACTCCTGCAATTAACGTGGCATTGGCATCAAAACCTACAAATTTTACCTTTTTTGCTTTACCAGATGTTTGCAATGCCCGTAACATCCCTTGTGTAGAGGATTCATTGGGACAATACACGCCTTCTACCTGAGGAAAGCGGTTTAGCAGGTTTTGAGAAGCCTGAAATGCTTTTTCCATGGTAGCCCCGGCATACTGATTGGTAGAAATTAATTCAATGTTGGGACCGTACTCTTTCATCCCTTCTAGAAAACCAGCTTCCCGCTCGGCTGTACTAGCTGAACCTTCACTATAGCGAAGCATAATTACTTTGCCTTTGCCACCTAATAATTCTGCCAGCCGTTGAGCACACAGTTTTCCACCCATTTTGTTGTCTGTAGCTACAAAACTGGAATATTCTTTGGATTGCAGGTCTGAATCGATAATAACAACTGGAATATCCCGCTTAACAGCTGCATTTACCGGGGTAGCCAGGCTGCGGTCGTCGAGTGGGGCCAGTACAATACCATCTACCCCCTGGCTAATAAAATTTTGTACAACCTGAATCTGCATCTGCCGGTCGTCTTCTTTCTGAGGGCCCTGCCAGATAATTTCAGCTCCTGTCTCTTGTCCGGCTTTTACAGCGCCTGCATGAATAGATTTCCAGAAAGAATGCGTAGAGCCTTTTGGAATAACGGCAATTCGGAGTTTTTCGGTGCTGCCCTCTGTATTAGCTGTTGTGGTTTTATTTTCTGTAGACGTCGATGAATTACAACTTATCAGCACCATGAAACTTAATGCTGTGCTGAGTGAGGCAATATATTTTTTAAGGTACATAGGTGAATAGTTGGAAATAAGTAAAACATAAGGCAGGTTTTGCAGCCTGCCTTATGCATTAAACGAACAAATATATAAAATAGAAGTGGCTTTGTTGCTACCTGACTATATTATAATGAAGCACCAGGAGCAGGTATTTCAGTTCCATCTATATGAGAGGCCTTACGGCTGCGCACCCAAAACAAAAGAATAGTAAAAGCGATAACTAATACAAGAGGGAAAATAGTCATTTTCAGCAAAACATCCTGGCCTACGGCTAATTCTAGTTCATTTCCTGTTAAACCTGCTGCAGTTTTCTCCGCACGCTCATTATCAATCCAGCGGCCGGTAATTGGCGAGAAAATGGAATTAGAGAACATACCCATCCCCCCTACAATAGACATACCTAAAGCACCACTTTTCGGAATGCGCTCAGCCACAAAGCCGATCATGGTAGGCCAGAAATAACATAAGCCAATGGCATATATCACGGCAGCAACGTAAGCCATAGCACCAGTTACCGTGCTGAATAGATAAATACCAATGAGTGTAAAAATTGCTCCACCCAATAATACACCAGTCTGATCAAGCTTGTGAATCAGTGGGCCACCAAAGTACCGGCCAAATGCCATCAAGAACGCAACCAAGGCTCCAATGTACAATGGCTCAACTCCACTCTGCGCCAGAACTAATGTATACCATGCCGACGGGCCAAATTCGGAGATAGCCGTAAATGCCATTAAGATAGCTATAAATATAAATAGCGGTGTAGCCATTGCTCGTAAGTTCTGGGCTAAAGAGGTAGACTCAGCTACTTTTGGCTTAGGAAAAGTTTGCCCAAAAAATAGGAATGCATAAATCACTGTAGGAATCACAAAAATCCAAATCTGGGCCTGCCAGGGTAATCCGGCATCAGTCATAAATTTGGAAATCAAAAAGCCAAGGAATAGGCTTCCCGGGAACCACATGTGAAAGCGGTTCAGCATTTTATTCATCTTTACACCTGAATAAGAATCTGCTATCATTGGGTTACAAGCCGCTTCTGTACAGCCATTGCCAATACCAAGCAGTAGCGAAGAAATGAGCAGGGTTGTATACCCACCCGCAAAAATGGTCAGCAGAATGCCCATCATATGGCACACAAATGCCACTGACATAATTAGTTTGGGCCCCACAGCATTGTAGAGTAAACCGAAAATGATCATAGAGATAGGAAAGCCAGTAAACCACATGGCTGTAACCCAGCCTAGTTGCTCGGCAGATAACCCAAATTCAGCACCCAATTGGGGTAGAATGCCGGCTCGGATACTATAAGTAAAACCAGTAGTAATGAGAGCAAAACAACTGCCGTAAAATAGGCGGTCTGCATTTACAGCGGAAGACGTTTGTGTGCCAATTATTGTAGCCATAATAAAAAGTTTAAGAATAAGGATAGGTTAATGTAGAGTACCGATAGCTTTTAAGGGTTTTAAAAAATAATGTCAATTATATCAATTTTTCCCCAATAAACATATACCTTCCTTGATTTTTTCGATAAAAAATTATCTTTTTCTATGAAAAACATCTATGCTTACTCTTTCATTATGAGGAGCTTTGCACCCATAGGGAGTTAATTCATTGGTTGTCATTTTGTTTTATTCGGGAAGAAGGTATTTAAGCTGTCTAAAATTATGGAATACCGGCTCAGGCTTCCAGATTGCAGGATAAATAAATAACTTGCATCTGCTTTCCACTGTACGTATGTATAAAATAGTAAAAGTAAATTTTCCTTTCTTTCTGCCGTATCTGGTATTTTTTATTTTGGGTGGGGTGTTACAGCTTTTTTATACGAAAGTAGAATTATTCTCTTTTATTAATGGAAATTATCATTCGGCAGCCGATTACTTTTTCAAGTACATGACTCATGTGGGCGATGGCCTACTATATATTCTTATCGTTGTGTTGCTGGCGCTGGTGAGTTACCGGAAAGCCGCTATTGCGTTAAGTTGTTATGCTACCAGTTCAATAGTAGCGCAGTTACTGAAAAAAGTAATATTTACGGATGAACTGCGGCCGAAAGCTTTTTTTGAAAAAAGCAATTATGTGCTACATATGGTAGAAGGCGTTACCCTGCATTCGCATAATAGTTTCCCTTCCGGCCATGCTACGTCTGCTTTTTCGCTTTTCTGCTTACTAAGTATTTTCTCCAGAAACAAAAGCCTGTGCTACGTTTGGTTTTGCCTGGCTCTGATTGCCAGCTATTCCAGGGTGTATCTGTCGCAACATTTCTTTGGCGATATATACGCTGGATCCATTATAGGGGTAGGCGTAACCCTTATTACCTACCGCTTGCTGGATTTGTTCTTTAGAAAAAATATAAAGGCCTGGCATAGCAAAGGATTGTTACAGCATGAACATCAGTGACGAGTACTAAGCGTGGCTTGTAACAATATTCCTATAGATCTGATGTTATTACAGAGGAATTTTAGAGGCAAGCCTGCACATATGAAAATTTAAGAATTACCTTTGTACCTGTTTTTTAAAAATACTTTAGAAACCTATATAAAATAGATCAGTAACCCTTTATCAGATTTGTCGCAAAGAACTGTATATTCAATTGGAATAGGATTGCTGGCAGCCTTGTTTTTTATGCCATTCCTGGGTGGAGTGCATTTATTTGACTGGGATGAAATAAACTTTGCTGAAGCTGCCCGTGAAATGATTATCTTAAAGGATTATCTGCGGGTATATATCAATTATGAACCTTTTTGGGAAAAGCCTCCTTTTTTCATCTGGCTGCAAACCCTGTCTATGAAGCTGTTTGGCATGAATGAATATGCTGCCAGATTTCCAAATGCTGTATGTGGTATAATTACCCTGATTGTGTTGTTTCTTATAGGAGAAAAGCTATACGACCGGCGGTTTGGTTTTTTATGGGCAGGTGCTTATTTCGGCTCCATTCTTCCACACTTATATTTCAAGTCAGGCATTATAGACCCTTATTTCAACCTGTTTATTTTCCTTTCTATTTATTTCTTTATCCTGTTTTACTGGAAAAAAGAGTCATTTTCAAATATCTTCCTCAACAAGGGCAAGTACTATTACCTAACTGTTGCCGGGTTATTTATGGGCCTAGCTTTGTTAACCAAGGGTCCAGCAGCCTATATTATGGCAGGGCTAACTTTTTTCGTATACTGGGTGCTGCAGAAACTCCGGTTCTATATTAATGTTCCGCAGTTTATTTTTTATACGCTGGTAGCTATAGCAGTATCAGCCATCTGGTATGGACTAGTAACCCTGGCACACGGAACATGGTTTGTTAATGAATTTTTCAAGTACCAATACCGCTTGTTTAGCACGCCAGATGCTGGGCATGCTGGCTTTCCGGGCTATCATTTTGTGGTGTTGCTGGTAGGTTGTTTTCCGGCTTCCATCTTCTGCATCCGGGCCTTTACCCGTACCGATCAATTGTATATTTACCAGCGTGATTTTAAAACCTGGATGGTTATTTTGTTCTGGGTTGTGCTGATCTTGTTTACTATTGTCAAGTCTAAAATAGTGCACTATTCCTCGTTGTGTTATTTTCCCTTAACTTTTCTGGCTGCCCTCACCATGTATCAGATGCTGGAAAAACGGATAAAATTTAACTCATGGATGAAGTTTGGCTTAATGGCAGTGAGTACCTTATATATTATTGCTACATTATCCCTTCCCTTTATAGGGATGAAAATAGAAGTACTTAAGCCGCTGTTTAACAAAGATCCCTTTGCACAAGCCAACTTGAATGCGGTAGTAAACTGGACAGGCATGGAAACAATGGCTGGTATTGTTCTTTTTCTGGTAGTCGGATTAGCTATAAAATGGCTAAGTAACCATACGACCATGCAAAAAGGTTTTGTAACGCTGTATCTAGGTACAGCCACCTTTATTATGCTGACACTAATATTCTTCATAGGCCGCATAGAATTGTATTCACAGGGAGCAGCTATCCGCTTTTTTGAGAGCCTGCAAGGCAAGGACAGCTATGTGATTACTGAAGGCTATAAAAGTTATGCACACCTATATTATACCAATAAGCAACCGGTAACAAATCCCAAAAGTTACGATCACCAGTGGCTGTTATATGGCGATATTGATAAGGATGTATATGTAGTGGCCAAGATCAACCATGCTGAAAAACTAAAAGATGTGCCAGGACTGGAGAGGTTAAAAGAAGAGAACGGATTTGTATTCTTCCGCAGAAAAGCTACCCGGTAAGCACCTTCCATTTCATTAATCCAAGCTTAGTAAGCATATAATAGACAGATACTTTTAGTACACCCAGGCCATAGGTTACACTGCGGGAAAAATTAATAGAGGAAGCTTCCTCAAAATACTTGGTAGGGCAGGTAACTTCTGCAATTTCATATCCTTTATAAAAGATCTGGGCAATCATTTGATTGTCGAATATAAAATCATTAGAGTTATAGGTAAAATCTAGGGCATGCAGCACTTCCGCAGAAAAAGCCCGGTAACCAGTATGGTATTCAGAGAGTTTTTTATTCATCAGCAGATTCTGCGATAAGGTAAGAAAGCGGTTGGCTATGTATTTATATACAGGCATGCCTCCCTTTAACGCCCCCTTACCCAGAATTCTGGACCCAAAAACCACCGGATATAAATCCTGCCCAATAATAGCTACCATTGCAGTAATTAGTTTGGGAGTATATTGATAATCTGGATGCAGCATCACCACAATATCTGCTTTTAATTCAAGTGCTTTCTTGTAGCAAGTCTTTTGATTGCCACCATAGCCTTTATTTACTTCGTGGCGTATGCGGTGGGTAATGCCCAATTTACGTCCTACTTCCATCGTATTGTCGCGGCTGGCATCGTCTACCAATACTACCTCATCTACAATATCAAATGGTATTTCCCGGTAGGTTTGCTCCAATGTAAGAGCTGCATTATAGGCAGGCAATACAATTACTACCTTTTTTCCGTTATACATGGAGCAAAACTAAATAATCAGTTACTGCTATACAATAGCCTAATCTGGGAATGTTTATCAAGGATAGAGCTGGTCTTTCTTAAAAATGGACAAGAAGCTCCTAGCAATCCCTTGTTACATGGGTAAAGCTATGGGAAAGTATGGTAGCAGGCTTTTACATAGTTTTACTCCACAAGATATGACGACTGAAGAATAGAAGAATATATGAACAGAGCATGCGTATTTGCAGATTTCAAGCTACCTTCGCATCATGCTGTGTATATATCACTAGTATTTGCTGTAAACGTAGATTAATAAATGATTTCAAACGAATTTATATTTTTTGCCGGTTTTCTGATATTCATCATCGGTATGCTGATGCTGGATCTGGGTGTTTTCAGCAAAAAAAACCATATAGTTAGTTTTAAAGAAGCTGCAAGCTGGAGTGCTGTTTGGGTTGTGTTTGCGCTTGCCTTTTACGTGTTTATCCGGACCCATGGCGAGCTAATACATGGTGTAGATACTTACGAGGACCTGGTAACCATTCAGCAAAGATATGCCAAAGAGCTTGTGCTTATTCCAGGAGATCTGGAGGCTAGTATCCAACTCTACCGGAATAATATGGCATTAGAGTATATAACCGGCTATTTGGTAGAGTATGCGTTGTCGGTAGATAATATTTTTGTAATCATCCTCATTTTTACCTCTTTTGGTGTACGAGAGAAGTATTATAAAAAGGTATTGTTTTGGGGAATTTTAGGAGCCCTTGTCATGCGCTTCATCTTTATTTTTGCCGCTGGCTCGCTGATTATGAAAGCCGGATGGATACTCTATTTATTTGGGGCATTTCTGGTATTTACGGGGATAAACATGTTTCTCAGCCGCAATAAAGATGAGGCCATTGAACCACAAAAACACCCGGTCGTAAAGTTTGCGTCCAAGTATTTTTCTGTGTACCCCAGGTATGTGAATGATAAATTCTTCATAAAGAAACAGGGAAAATTGATGCTTACTCCGCTATTTGTTGTAGTGCTGATCATTGAGTTTACAGACCTTATTTTCGCAGTAGACTCTGTTCCTGCAGTTTTTGCTGTAACCACTGATCCGTATGTAGTGTTTTTCTCAAATATTTTCGCCATCATGGGTTTGCGGTCAATGTTCTTCTTTTTGGCCAATGTTATGCATTTGTTCCATTATTTAAAGGTGGGATTAGCCGTATTACTGGTCTTTATAGGAGGCAAAATGTTAGCTCATTCCTATCTGAAGGAAATAGGCTTTCAAACACAGTACTCACTTTACATTATTGTGGGTATATTACTAATCAGTGTTGTGAGTTCTCTTTTATTTCCACAAAAGAAAAAAGTGGAAGAGAGCCAGGCAGGAATTAAACATTCTGGACGGGAATCGTCAGATCCAGTCAACTTTAAATCATAAGGTAGTTACAGGAAGGAATATGTTAGCGGCTGGCATCGGCTAAGCTTCTTTTTTTCAATCCTTTATTATCAATGACAACTTTGGTACAGCCATACTTCCGGATGATGTGCCGCTGAATAATTAATACTGCATGCAATCCTTCATCTGTAGGAGTAGATTTCCATTCTACATGCAGGCAATTGCCATCGGCTATCCACATAATTTTGGCATAGGGTTGGTCAAGATACACTTCTTGGAGGCTGGGGATATACTGCATAGCTGTAAGCTTAGATTAGAAGATTAATTACTCAAAAATAGTAGTAGCGTAGAAGTCTATAGGCGGAATATAATTATTTGGAGAATTCAAGTCTTTAGTAATCAATATATTATACCAGCTAAATCAAATTTACAAAATTGGGCTTTAAAATAAAAGCTATTCTTAGGGTTTAATGGAAATTTAATATACTCTACTTACTTAGTCAGCTATTTATACAAAGAAGGCTTGCACATATTGGTAGGGGAACTCAGAAAAAAAAATGCAGTGAAATTGTTTGTGGAGATACGTAAATAAAAAGCCCCTCTAGCAGAGAGGCCCTTTATATATTATGTTCAAACTTTTAACTCCCTAAATTTACAAGATATTTTGTAAACTGTATGTATTTTATTAATAAAATTTAATAACTCTAGATTGCATTGCCCACTTTTATTAGCCAGCCTCCTAGTTTTTTTAAGTCGTCGGCTATATTTTTTTCTGCACTAGCAGCTGTTTGCTGAGTAAGTTCACCTAACTTGATTAACGATTTACTTATCAGTTTACCTTCCATAGTACCGGATGTAAGCAATTTTTTCAGGTTAGCTAATTCATCGGCAATAGTGTTCCATTCAGGTTTGTTGCCTTCTCTTAGTTTTTGTTCCCAACCGGCCACATTGTCTATAGCGGATTTGGTAGAGGTACCCGTAGGCAAACCCTCCAGATAAGTCACTGTAGATTCCAGTGCTACTTCATTGGTTGATTTTTCTGCTTCCATAATAAATGTTTTATCCGGATATACGGGTATCAAAGCAGGTGGTTATAAATAACAAATTTAAATACAATATACCTGGAAATGGGTATTGACAAGTATACCTGTACCCTTTACCTTTGTGGCCTACACTTTTGAAAGCTATCCTGCATTATACAGGCGGGCGATATCCGCTGGAAAGGTAAATTAAGGCCCCAATTTTCTATAGGCAGTTTTGTCAGCATACTCCTAGTAACCGAACAGATGGGTCTATATCAACTGACACCAGATACAGTAACTTGTATACAACAACAAATAACTTATTTATAGCCACTTAACTATCTATGTATGTTCAAATTTTTAACTTTCTCCTAAAATTCCTTATTTGTCTGCTTGGCTCTAAACAACATTTTTCTCTGGCTAAGCCTTTTTTGACCGGTATTCTCTGTTCGTTTCCGCTAGCCAAAAAAACAAATGAAAAATAGTGATTTCTTGTAAAGCGCCTGATGCTTTTATTTATACTAAACAGGTAGTTTACACAGAAAAAACATAGCTACTTCAACTAGTGCATTGGCTGACTGTTATCAGGCAAAATTTTACTATAAACAAACAAGTATACCTATTTCAAACCCTTACCAACCTTCTCATGCGTGATTTTCTACATTCTACCAGCTTTCGCCCAGTAATTTGGCGGCACAGTCAGTGTAGTACGGTTTCACAAGCCGCAGTATTTCTGCTTGCTTATTTTTTATATTTAGTTCCTCTGCTAGCCCAAGAAAATCCGACAAGCCTCACCAACGTGAATGGTACAGTATTTTTTGCAGCCAGTACCCCAGATAAAGGAACCGAGTTATGGAAAAGCAATAGTACGGCTGCCGGTACCTTACTTGTAAAAGATATTGCTTCCATGGCAGCTAGTTCCTCGCCAGCCAATCTCAAAAAGATAGGTAGCACCCTGTACTTTACAGCCAATAGAACACAGCTATGGAAAAGCAATGGAACAGCCGAAGGTACGGTGCTTGTAAAAAGTTTTACTTCATCCATCGCCTCTCCTTTTTCCCAACTTACTGAAGTAAATGGCCTGCTCTACTTTGTGTTCAATAAAGGAGGCAATACCTATGAGCTCTGGAAGAGTGACGGCACCTCTTCTGGAACCATCCTGCTCAAAAGTATTAATTCTGGGGCTGACAAAGGTTTTTCGAGTTTAGTTAACCTAAATGGCGTATTATACTTCTCTGGCTATGATGCTGCTACTGGCTGGGAACTGTGGAAAAGTAATGGCAGCAGTGCCGGAACAGTACTGGTAAAAGATATTTATCTTGGTACTGCCAGCTCAGTTCCATCTAATTTATATGCCTGGAACGGTAACCTGTATTTTTCAGCCACGGATGTCACTATAATCGAAACAGAACTTTGGAAAAGTGATGGCACGGCCGCAGGTACTATTCTTCTAAAAGATATTACTCCTGTGCAGTCGGGTAGATATGGGGGATTTATTGGTGTCAGTTCCGCTCCCAGCACATTCGTTGCCTTTAATGGGGCTTTATACTTTGTAGCTCAAACAGATTATGATCGCTATGGCGTTGGAGACGAGCGCCAATTATGGAAAACAGACGGTACAACTGCTGGTACAGTGTTTGTAAAATCAATAGGATTATCAGCTGAATTAGAGATGCTAGTAATAAATGAAACGCTGTTTTTTGTTGCCCAAACTGTGCAGGCAAATGACTTTTGGGATAAAATGCGTGCCCAGAAACTCTGGAAAAGTGATGGCACAGAAGTAGGAACGGTTATTATAAAAGAATTCTATAAGGAATATTATTATGATTTTTTCCCTTCCTTTGAGCTAACTAATCTAAATGGCACCTTGCTCTTTGCTCTTCCAGGGGGTGAGGTGAATAATGGGGAACTTTGGAAAAGTGATGGGACACCTCAAGGCACCCTGCAGGTAAAAGAGATTTATCCGGATGGCAATGGAGGGCACCCGAATTCTGCTAATCCAGTAGATTTAACAGTAGCCAGTAATGCATTATTCTTTTCAGCCTATGATGGCTTTGGATTAAATAGACAGCTTTGGAAAAGTGATGGCACAGAGGCAGGAACAGTTAAATTAACCCCACAAAATAGCACTTTGCCTGCTCCCTGGAAAAGTCAAGATATAGGTGCGGTTGCTTTGCCTGGAAGTACCAGATATCTGTCTAATGTAGCAGGCTTTATGGTTGAAAGCGGAGGTAATGACTTCTATAAAGCACCTGATGCTTTCCATTATGTCTATCAACCATTTAATGGTAATGCTACTATTATGGTAAAAGTGGAAAATATTGGAAATACCAATCCGAATGCCTTGGCGGGTTTGATGATCCAGGAAGACTTAACCCCCAGCTCTTCCTTTGTAGCAGTAGCGGTAAATCCTTCAGGCAATACTAACTTTATGTGGAGGCAGGGTACTGGCACACCAGGCTACAAATCTGTACCGGGTACGGCTCCTAGATATCTTAAACTGGAAAGAAGCGGCAACACCTTCACTTCTTCCTATACTTTGGATGGGGCAAACTGGACGATGATCGGCCAAACTACGATCACGATGGGAAGCAATATTTATGTAGGCATGGCTTTAACCTCACAAAATAATACTCAACTCAATACTGCTACCTTTGCGTTTGCCTCAGTTACTACAACAGCTCCTTCTTGTACAGCTACTGGTACAGTTATACGGGAATATTGGGCAAACATATCGGGAAGTACTATTGGACATGTTCCAGTCAACAGTACACCTACATCGGCTACATTGATCAATGCTTTTGAAGCACCCACTAACCTAGGTGATAATTATGCACAACGTATCCGCGGGTACATTTGCGCTCCAGCGAGCGGTGATTATACCTTTTACATAGCCTCTGATGATAACAGTGAGTTATGGTTTAGTAAGGATGATAATCCGGCTAATAAACAAAAAATCGCTTATATCTCCAGTTGGACCAGTCCTAAAGAATGGACAAAATACCCTTCACAGCGTTCTGTTACTATCACCCTGGCAAAAGGAAAGAGGTATTATATTGAAGGCTTGCATAAGGAATCTACTGGTGGAGATAATTTAGCTGTGGGCTGGGCTACACCAGGCAGCAGTAGCATTCAAGTGATTCCTGGATCGGTTTTGTCACCCAATAATCCAAATGCTCAAAATTTACCTCCTCAAGTATCTATTTCTTCGCCAGTACACAACCAAATATATGTTGCACCTGCTACTGTTGCTATGTCAGCCAGTGCTTTTGATGAAGATGGAACTGTGACGAAAGTAGAGTTTTACAAGAACGACGTAACTAAGATAGGGGAGGACACAGATGGCAGCGATGGATATAGTTATAGCTGGACCAACGTCCCCGCCGGATCTTACAAAATTACAGTTAAGGCAATCGACAATAGTAGTGCTATAAGTTCCACCGTTAGATATATAACCGTATCTAATGCCGTATCGTGTGAAGGCAACGGCAGTATCACTAGGGAATACTGGGCAAATATTTCAGGAAAAGAGCTTTCAGCTATTCCATTGAACCAAACACCCACTTCTATTACCCAGATCAACTCGTTTGAAACACTTAGTAATATAGGCGACAACTATGGACAGCGCCTTAGAGGCTACCTTTGTGTTCCTATTACTGGTACTTACTTGTTTTCTATTGCTTCCGATGATAACAGTGAGTTATATTTAAGTACCGATGAAAATCCGGTAAATAAAAGGAAAATTGCCTCTGTTACAGGGTATACCAGCTCCAGGCAGTGGACCAAATTATCTAGTCAGCAATCAAATCCATATACGCTAGAAAAAGGCAAGAAATATTATATAGAGGTTCTGCATAAAGAAGCTACCGGAGGAGATAACCTAGCCGTGGGCTGGAAAACCCTGGGTACATCTTTTGAATTAATTCCAGGTACAAACCTGTCTCCTTACCAGCCTAATAATGTAACTTGTTCAGCTAGTGGTACTATTTTACGCGAATACTGGACCAATATAGAAGGAAAAGAAATCTCAGCTATTCCTGTAAATACAAGGGCTTATTCGTCTACCCAGATTACATCATTTGAGACACCTACTAATGCAGGTGATAACTATGGACAGCGGCTCAGAGGCTATATTTGTGCGCCTTCTACAGGCAATTATACATTCTATATTGCTTCCGATGACAACAGTGAACTATGGCTGGGTTCAGCAGATACTCCTTTAAGCAAACAGAAAATAGCATCGGTTACTGGATGGGCCAGAAACGGAGAATGGACAAAATACCCTTCTCAGCGTTCTGTTACTATTACGCTGGAAAAAGGTAAACAGTATTACATTGAAGCCTTACATAAAGAATCTACGGGTGGAGATAATTTAGCTGTAGCTTGGACAACACCAGGGAGTAGCAGTATTGCTATTATTCCAGGTTCGGTGCTGTCACCTTTTAATCCTAATCCGTATAGGTTAGCAGGAGAACAAGAACTGCAAGTAAGCCCACTGGTAGTATACCCAAATCCATTCTCAGACAAGCTAACTATTTCTACCAAAGGCCAACAAGGCAAGGTAGCAATTAGCTTAACGGATGTAGTAGGCAAAACCTACTTTGTAAAAGAATATGTAGTATCCGGTCAGTCGGAAGTGGAGTTAGCCTTAACAGGGCTCTCACTGAAAACAGGTATGCATCTGCTTAAATTACAGGCTGAAGATGGCAAAACACAGGTTATTAAAGTAATGAAGAATTAATAGAGAGCAAGTAATTAACTCTTTTCACGAATAAAAAGGGCAGACTAAACTATTCAGTCTGCCCTTTTTATATAATTTGCTCATCTTTAACTAAATACGGCCTATCAAATAAGATTTTAAAATTCCCGGCTAATTACAGGTTAATTGGAGAGATTTTTGTTACAAAATAAATAAAAAATACCTGGAAACAGGTATTGACAAGCAGATTCCTTTACAGTACCTTTGATTTCTACACTTTTGCTAGGCCCCTTTTTATCATTTCTGTGGGCTATATAATTTAAGTAAAATATTTGCCCAGATACTCATATAGGCATTAACTTTTTGCTGGCAACTCCGTTTATTTATTCATTCACACACCAGTAAAAAGCTCTATAGTACATGAATCTAGCACGGCAATTACTATTTTTATATCAACTTGCTTATTGTCATTTTAAATTTTCGAATGTATATACAAGCTTTTAAGTTTCTCAATAAGCCACTGTATTTGCCCGTTAGGCTAGTTTTTGCTCAACCTGCACGTACATCATAATTCACCTTCTATAATTGCGATGCTCCCTTTCAGAAGACGCCATAGCTACTAGTTATGACTCCTGTTACAGGTATGCCCATAATAAACGAGAAGAGGAGGCTTAGTACCAAAAATCCAACTAAAAGCACTTACCAACACATTTGCACTAACCACTTTTGCCCGGTATTCAAAATCTAACTATTCACTATAAATTTTTTCTTATTTCCCACAACTACCCGTTTTTTATGATACATTTATTACCCTCACACTGTCCGTGCGTTCTGGCCTGGAGGTCCCTTTATTGTAGTATTTCTAAGTATGTTGCTGTTTTCCTGAGTGTGATTTTTCTTTCGCTCTCACCGCTGTTGGCTCAGGATTTTTCATTGCAGTTGCAATATTCACCTGAATTAACGGATTTCAATGGTACAGTATTCTTCCCCGCCTATACAGATGATTTTGGAACAGCTTTATGGAAAAGTGATGGGACAAGTCAAGGTACCGTATTAGTAAAGGATTTTCTTGAAGGGGGAGGATCCAATGATTTGACTAACCTAACGAAGGTAGGCAGTAACTTGTTTTTTGTAACAATTGATGCATTATGGAAGAGTGATGGGACAGCGGCAGGTACCGTTAAGGTAAAAAACTTCCTAGATACCTGGAATTTTTACCAATTTACGGATGTGAATGGTATTCTGTATTTCCTGACCAGCACCTCTTTTGAATCCTATCAGCTATGGAAAAGCGATGGTACGGAGGCAGGTACAATACTGTTGAAAAGTTTTCAAGCACCTTGGAGAGAAACTAGGTATCCTATTAATTATGTGGAAATGGTAAACTTGGTGAATGGCAATGGTACATTATATTTTACAGCAATTGAGGAAACGTATGGGTTAGAGCTTTGGAAAAGTAATGGTACCAGTGCAGGCACTGTATTAGTAAAAGACATCCGCACCGGAGCTTCTGATTCAGGTATCAGTTCTTTAGTTTACTGGAATGGGAACGTTTATTTTGATGCCAACGATGGAAGCGCAGCCGGAAGAGAACTATGGAAGAGTAATGGAACAGCTTCAGGCACCGTAATGGTGAAAAATATTGCACCAGTCGCAGCCAATAATACAGGATCAATAGATGCGGCTGGTTCCTATCCCAAAGATTTTAAAGTGTTTAATGGAGTGTTATATTTTGTGGCAAGTGGCTCTTTTGATACAAGCAATCCCTACCAGTATCAGAACCGGGAGCTATGGAAAACAGATGGTACAGCCCAAGGCACGGTTTTAGTGAAAGACATTGCCCCAGGTTCATACGGTTCTCATCCCAGTCAATTAACTATTTCCAATGGTAGCTTATTTTTTGTAGCCGATCATGATCGGGCAAGTGCTTATGAGTATGTCGCAGCTGAGTTATGGAAAACAGATGGTACCCCCCAAGGAACCGTTTTAGTGAAAGACATTGCTCCCGGTGCCCCTGGTTCAGTACCAGTTGAATTAACAGATGTAAACGGAACTTCGTTTTTCGCAGCAGATAAAGAGGGAATACTTGATGGACATACTAGCCCTACCCGGGAGTTATGGAAAAGTAATGGCACAGCGCAAGGGACTGTTTTGGTAAAAGAAGTTGTTCCCACTGATTTAGCTGCTGTGAATAGCACCTTACTTTTTGCTACACCCGCTCGCCAATTATGGAAGAGTGATGGGACTGCCGCAGGTACAATGGAATTAAAAGTACATATACCTCCGGCCACTTGCAGTGCCACAGGTAACTTATCTAGAGAATACTGGGCAAATGTGTCAGGTAGCACTGTATCTACTATCCCGCTGACAAGCACTCCGACTTCTTCTACCCTAATCACTTCCTTTGAAACACCTTCCGGTATTGGCGATAATTATGGACAGCGTCTCAGAGGATTTATTTGTGCGCCCTACAGTGGGAATTATACCTTCTATATTGCCTCAGATGATCATAGCGAACTATGGCTGAGCAATAATGAGAACCCGGAAGGAAAACAAAAAATTGCGTCTGTTACCGGATACGCCAGCCAGAAACAATGGACTAAATTCTCTTCTCAAAAATCGGAAACCATATATATTCAAAGAGGCAGAAGGGTTTACATAGAAGCCTTGCACAAAGAAGGAGCCGGAGGCGATAACCTGGCTGTAGGGTGGACTATTCCTGGGGACGCTACTATCTCTGTAATTCCTGGTTCTTCCCTGTCTCCCTATGTAGAGAACAAAACTCCAGAAGTTACCATCACCTCACCTGTAAATGGAGAAAAAATACCAACTTCTCCTGCTTCTCTTACGGTTACAGCTATTGCCTCTGATGCAGATGGTTCTGTTAGTAGAGTAGAATTCTATGCAGACAATGGAAACACATCTTTTTCAGAATACGACTATACAGCTCCGTACAGTGTTACCTGGAATGATGCAGAAGCTGGGACTTACCAAGTAAATGCCCGAGTAGTAGATAATCAGGATGGGTACAGTGAGCTGGCCGAAGTAAGCGTAACAGTTGATGGCTTGCCTGAACCCTGGGCAGGCTCGGATGTAGGAACTCCACTAAATAAAAGAGGTAGTTCCGGGTACAGAAATGGCGTATTTACTTTAAAAAGTGCAGGCTATGATTTCTACCGGGCACCAGACGACTTTTATTATGTCTACCAACCCTTTAATGGCAATGTCACCATTGTAACTAAGGTAGAAAGCCTACAAAATACTCATCCGAATGCACTGGCAGGGGTAATGATCCGCGAACATTTTGGCACGGATGCCTCTTTTGTGGCTACTGCGGTGAATCCATCAGGTAATACTAACTTTATGTGGCGGCAAGAAAGTAATGCTCCAGGCTATAAGTCAGTTCCTGGTACGGCTCCCAGATGGCTCAAACTAGAAAGAAACGGCAACAGTTTTACTTCTTCGTATTCTTCAGATGGAGTAAACTGGACACTAATCGGCCAAACTACGATCACGATGGGAAGCGATATTTATGTAGGTTTGGCACTGACTTCACAGAACACCAGTACTTTCAATACGGCTACTTTCTCTAATGTGTCAGTTACTTCACCTACTACTATTGCCTGCTCTGCGACTGGTAGTATTTTACGGGAATACTGGGCGAATGTGCGGGGAGGAGGCGTGAGCGATATTCCTGTCAACACAGTTCCGAGTTCTTCTACCCAGATTTCTTCGTTTGAAACCCCATCCGGCCTGGGCGATAACTATGGGCAGCGCATCAGAGGCTATATCTGTGCACCGGCAACTGGTAACTATACGTTCTATCTGGCTTCCGATGATCAGGGAGAACTATGGCTGAGTTCGAGTGAAAACCCGGCAAACAAACAAAAAATAGCTTACGTTACTAGCCATGCTTCCAGCAAGCAGTGGACTAAATCTCCTACGCAGAAGTCTGTAGAAATTGCTTTGGAGAAAGGCAAAAAGTATTACATAGAAGCCTTGCATAAAGAATCTGTTTATGGCGATAACCTGGCTGTTGGCTGGACTGTTCCAGGGAGCACAAGCATCGCTGTTATTCCAGGCGCTGTACTATCGCCCGTTATTCCGGCAGCTAGATTGGCTAGTGAACAAGAGGTAGAGGAAGCTCCAATTGCTGCATACCCAAATCCTTTCTTAGATAAATTAACCATTGCTACGCAAGGGCAACAGGGCAACGTACTTATCACGCTGACAGATGTAGTAGGCAAAAACTATTTTAGCCATGAATATTCACTTTCTGGACAATCAGAACTAACTCTGGATTTCTCAGCCTTACAGTTAAAAGCAGGAATGCATCTGCTCAAACTGCAATCAGAAGATGGCAAAATACAGGTTATGAAAGTGGTGAAAAAATAATTCTTGAAGTAAAAACTCATTTTATTAAAAGTCACAGGGCAGGTTGAGTAATTCAACTTGCCCTATTTATTTGTTCCCAATAAGTGTTATACGTATACAGGAAATAAAAATAAGAGGGTGTTTCGGTTTGAGTTCTGACCGGCTACTTTGCAGACAAACGCTTGTACTGATCATACGCCTGATATACATTGGTGAAATGTTTTTTAAGCTCATTGCTATTCTCTTCTAATAACAACTTTGTAGGAAACAGCTGACTGCCCATACCCACTCCTTCTGCGCCAGCCTTAAAAAAATCAGCCAGATTCTCCGCAGATACCCCACCTGTTGGTAACAATTTTACTTCATTTAGGGGGGCTTTTACCTCTTTAATATAGCCTGCACCTAGCGTGGTGGCTGGGAATACTTTTACCATACTGGCGCCCACTTGCCAAGCCATATAAATTTCAGTAGGCGTATACGCACCGGGAAATATAGGAATTTGCTGCTGTACACAGGTAGCAATTATTTTTTCGCTCACCACAGGCGTAACAATGTATGTGGCACCTGCCTCCAAAGCAGTTTGTAAGTCTTGTTGGGTGCAAACTGTGCCTGCACCTATATTTAACTTACCTTCATAGGTGCTTCTCAATTCCCTAATTGTTTCTGCTGCCCCTTGTGAATTCATTGTTATTTCTAGGTTGGTAAACCCAGCGTCTATATACAATGGCATCATGTTGAATAGGGTGGATGGGGCTACACCCCGGAGAATACCAATAATGGGTAGTTTGTAAAATAATTCCCAGGAGAACATAAAGTGTTGGGGTTTAATGCGTTTGTTAAATTTATGAATACTTCGTTACGTATATACTAGCTAGCTTACACGAATTTACTGTTTTTATGCACTACGGCTATAACCTACTTGCTGTTGGCCTGCTATAGCAGATTGATCTATTAATTCTCCAGAGATAACAGTCAGGTTGTTGGTTAACTGTAGTACTTCTGCCGCCGCCTGGTAGAAATTTAGCAAGTGACTGCTGCTACATAAATAAATATGCGTTTGTGGCTGTTTGGCAAGTTCTTGCAATTCATACCCAATTAGTAAACCACTTAAGTAGAAATAGTTTTGCTGCTTTGTACGTTCTTTAAACAAGTCACCTGTTCGAACAGTAAATAATGCATGCAGAATATTTTGTAGTTCCACCCCAGCCTGTACCCCCTGCTTATATGGCTGCATCATTTCATCACTAAGTGTTGTCTTATTACTTTTTTCCACCGAAGCTTGCAAAATAGTGTGGCTAGCTATGGTCTGGAATAGTTCGCCGGTCATGTAGGTACGGAAGGAGGTAATGTAGCCATTGTCTACCTGGATATGTTTGGAATGTGTGCCCGGAAACACGCAAATGGCATTATCTATCTGATGGGTAGCCGCCAGTCCGATGATCTGTGTCTCTTCGCCGCGCATGACATCCTGTGAACTTTTCAAACCCGATAGTAGATGTATTTCATGCGGAAAACCGGGCTGAGCTGCAATAGTGTGAACGATGGCATTGGTTCCGTTCAGCGCAAAGGGTAACGAAGCATAGGGCAGTTCGAGCATTCCGATAGAAGAGGAAGCCATACCGGATATAAAAATAGGAATTCCCTGTAGCGGAAAGGTAAGTTGCTTGCTTAATTCCTGCAAATGAGTATGTATAAACTGTGTATAATAGGCTACTCTTTCCTGCTGTGTGGGTTGTTTTCCAGTACTAGATTTTACAAAGCCTTGATAGGTAGTAGCTATACCCTGGCTATCAGAAATTTCATGCAATACTTGGCCAGAAGAAATCTCTACTAAACGCAATCTGAATGCAGATGTACCCCAATCGCAACTGATAAAATAGGAATGCATAAACAAATGGTTAATTGTATATAAGCCCTGGCAAGTAAATGCATTTCAGGCAAATTTTACTTATCTCCTCGGGAATAATATCTTTCTATTGCCAGAAAAGCACGTTGCTTAATCGTTGATAATTCCTTTTTTGGGCGATAGATGAAAAAAATTAGTACGTATAAATACGGATTTTGAGATTAAATACGCATATTTTACAACTTAAATATTTGAGTATAAGTAGAAAGGAGCGGGTAATAGGATTATTGCCAGTAACTATTTTTTAACGTTGTGCCCATGCACTACTATGTACGAGTTGATGATTTAGAGGGAAATATTAAGTTTTATTTCAGATTTGAGGACAAAACCAGAGCTTTGGCTTTTTACAATATAACTTGTACCCAACATAACGGGAAACCAGGAGTAGTAAAATTAATGGATAAGGAATATACTATTTTAGCAACTACCGTTTGTGGAAGTGATTACAGAGGCAATGAGTAGAAATTTTGTATTTGCCTGAGCAGGACAATAGCAATGGTATAATTTAACGGCGAGTAAATAAAAGAGATACCCTGTAGCATACCATAAATGCTGGTAAAACTACAGGGTAGATAATGCTGTGTTGTTGGGTGATTATAAAAATCAGGGGAACTTAGGAAATTTTGAAAAGTCGGGTTTGCGTTTTTCCAGAAACGCATTTTTACCTTCTTTCGCCTCATCAGATAAGTAATAAAGCAGGGTAGCATTCCCGGCTAATTCCTGTATGCCCGCTTGCCCATCTAGTTCCGCATTAAAGGAAGCTTTCAACATACGCAGCGCTATCGGGCTCTTTTCTAATATTTTCTGGCACCAGGCAACTGTTGTTTCTTCCAGCTTTTCCAGGGGAACTACCTTGTTTACTAAACCCATATCCAGTGCTTCCTGTGCATTGTACTGGTCACATAAGAACCATATTTCCCGGGCTTTTTTCTGGCCTACAATACGGGCCAGATACGAGGCACCAAAACCTCCATCAAAACTTCCTACTTTTGGGCCTGTTTGTCCAAATTTTGCATTATCAGCAGCAATAGTTAAGTCGCAAATGACGTGCAATACATGGCCGCCACCTATTGCCCAGCCGGCAACCATGGCAATAACTGGTTTAGGAATAGAACGGATCTGCTTCTGCAAGTCAAGCACATTTAATCGGGGTACATTGTCTTCGCCTACATAACCGCCATGTCCACGGACACTCTGATCGCCACCGCTGCAAAAGGCTTGTCCACCTTCACCAGTCAATATTACCACGCCAATTCTATCGTCGTAGCGGCAAAGATCCATCGCTTCACGCATTTCCTGAATGGTAAGGGGAGTAAAGGCATTGTGTACCTTGGGACGGTTAATACTGATTTTGCCTATTCCATCATAATACTGGAAAAGGATTTCCTTATATTCTTTAATCGTTTCCCATGGAAGAGTAGATTGCATATAGATATATATTAGAAGTGAATAGAATTTATTTCTTTACTATAAACTTTCAGGTAGTAAAGTATTGTTTAAACCTGGCATAAACTTCGGCATTTACTGTCGGATCGGTTTCAATTTCCAGCAATTTAGCCCCACCAGATAAATCAAAAAAAGCCGTTAATTGTTTACCAAGTTGTTCCCGGGAATTGCAGTAATAATAGTGCAAGCCTGCATCTTTCGCTGTTAACTCTGCTGTATTTCGTTGCCTGGTTTCAAAATATTCTTCTAACTCTGGCTGACCTGCCGGGCCATCTAACAACCGGAAAATGCCACCACCATGATTATTAAGTACAACGATCCGAAGATTTTTAGGTAGATAATTGTGCCAGAGACTATTGCGGTCGTATAGAAAAGCCATATCTCCGGTTACTAATATCACTAGTTTTTCAGTGGTTAAGGCCGCTCCTAAGGCCGTACCATTGCTGCCATCTATGCCACTAGTGCCCCTATTGGCAAATACTTCCACCGTCTGACCTGCTTGCAAGCTGATAAAATTTGCATAGCGTACAGGCATGCTATTAGCCAGATGTAAAATACTTTCGTCTGGTAAACGGTCCATTATCTCACTTACGGCTTCAAATTCACTGAAGCTGGCAGCGCTAAACAGCGAACTGTACACCTTGGCTGCTTTCTGGTTCTCTTTCTGCCAGAGGGCATAATAATCGGTACCATACTCAGGTTCATCATTACTTAAAAAATGCTGATAGTCTAAATCTTCAAATAAAGTTTTAAAGAAATACAGAGGTTCTACCGGCAGCACATGTGTAAGTGATTGAAAAGGATCAGCTGGTATTACGGCAGGCTGAATATGCCAGTGTATGGATGGTTTATGTTTTCTAAGAAAAAGCTTTACGTTTTTAGAGATGACTGAATTGCCAAACGTAATGAGCAAGTCTGGCTTCAGGTTTTCGAGGAGTTCTGTATTTTTCTGCATCAGCAACATATCTTGGTAGCGGATTACATCGGGTAGTGTATGCAGATTTGAAATAATGTCAGCTACAATCGGTACTTCCAGTTCTGTCTGGAGTTGTTTTAATATATGAGCCAGCGGAGCTTGGTAGGGATACTGGCCTGCTACAATCAACTTTTTATTAGCATCTTCCCATTGTTCCCTGATCTGTATCCATTGATCGGCGGTAAGAATCTGTTCAAACTTGAATGGTTGAATAATGCGTACTGTTGTATCAAAAACTACTTCTTCCCCTGCGGAAGGATACAATGGTTCCCGCAGCGGAACATTAATATGTACGGGGCCAAAAGGATAAGTCTGGGCAATCGTCAGCGCTTCGTTAATAATTCGATAGGTATGCCACTCCGCATCCGGATGGGTATAGGCTACTGGCAGCTCAAAACTGGCTTTTACGTGCTTACCATATACTTCCCGCTGCCGGATGGTTTGCCCGTCTTGCTGCTCAATCCACTCGGAGGGGCGGTCTGCGGTTAGTACCAGCAATGGAACCTGCTGATAATACGCTTCGGTAATAGCCGGAGCATAGTTCAGTACGGCGGTGCCTGAAGTGCAAACCAGCACTACCGTTTGCCTGCTTTGGGAGGCCATGCCCAAGGCTATAAAGGCAGCCGACCGTTCATCGGGAATAGTACGTGTATGAATTTGCGGATGGCGAACGAAGGCCAGGGTTAAAGGTGCACACCTGGAGCCCGGAGACAATATACATTGTGTCACGTGGCGTTGGGCACAGATTTCTGCTATATTAACGATGGGTTGAAGTATAGCCAAGCGTTTAGTATAAGTGGTTTGGTAAAACTACAGCCATCAAAATTAGAAAATAAAACCCAGATATGTATACTGCTGCTAGCTTTCTACTATTTCTTCCGGGCTGTAAAATGACTGACCTAGTTGTAAGTCCATCCTACAGACAGTTAACTATTTTCTCCTGATCCATTGAAAAGGAATAGGAAATGCAGTAAGTTGCCTGAAAAAACAACAGATCGATTGATTATTGATTAAATCCAATGCCGTTTCTGGAATTGCAAAACATAACCTAGATTACTCTATGAACCGCATTATAGAATTATTTACTAAAAAGAAAGAGGGCGTACTGAATGTATATTATACAGCTGGCTATCCTGCCCTAAACGATACCCTTCCGGTACTGAAAGCCTTGCAGGAAGCAGGAGCCGATATGGTAGAAATCGGGATGCCCTACTCTGACCCGGTAGCTGACGGACCTACCATTCAGCAAAGCAATGATGTTGCCTTACACAATGGTATGACTGTTAAGCTGCTGTTTGAGCAATTAACGGCCATGCGGAAAGATGTACAGATTCCGGTACTGCTGATGGGCTATTTAAATCCGGTGATCCAATTTGGCATTGAAAACTTCTGTGCCAGATGTAAAGAAATAGGGGTAGATGGTGTAATTCTGCCGGACATGCCCATGCAGGTATATTTGGATGAGTATAAAGCCATTTTTGATTCGTATGGACTATTGAATACATTCCTGATTACGCCTCAGACTTCTGAGGAACGTATCCGCCAGATTGATGCTCAGTCAGAAGGCTTCATCTATATGGTATCGTCGGCGAGTGTTACTGGTTCTACCAAAGGTATTCAGCAAGAGCAAGAAAACTATTTCAGACGGGTAAAAGATATGAACTTACAGAATCCTACTATGATCGGTTTTGGAATCTCCGACCATGCCTCCTTTGAAAAAGCTTGCCAGTATGCGAATGGTGCTATTATCGGTAGTGCTTTTATTAAAACGCTTCAGCAAAGTACAAACCTGCAAAAAGATATTTTGAGCTTTGTAAAAGATATTAAACTGACAGCAGTGGAAGGCTAATTACTTTATCAGAGTAGTTAATAAACTTTTTTAAGAATCAGCACCATACACCTATGATTATACAATTAGAAAAAGAAATTGCAGAAGAGCAGAAAAAAAGCATTCTGCAACAGATCAAAGAAATTCAATATAAAATAACCGAAGTACATACACAATATGGCGATTACCTGATTGCCATTGGCAAAAATGACTTTGATATTCGCCGCTTTGGTCATTTGCCTGGTATTAAAGACATTCATATTGTCTCTGACACTTATAAACTGGTTTCCCGCAAATGGAAAGTGCAGCCAACAACCATTGATTTGGGTGATGGAGTGCAGATTGGTGAAGGAAGCCTGGCTATTATGTCTGGTCCCTGTTCCATAGAAAGTGAAGCGCAAGTACTTAGCATGGTCAATCACCTGAAAGAAAATGGGGTACGTATTATGCGGGGCGGTGTGTTCAAACCCAGAAGTTCGCCCTATACTTTCCGGGGCATGGGTATTGATGGCCTCAAAATGTTCTATGAAGTATGCAAGGCGAATGGCATTGAAATCATCTCAGAAGTAATGCAAGTATCGCAGATTGAGCCGATGTTCCCCTATGTAGATGTGTTTCAGGTAGGAGCCCGTAATACTCAAAACTTTAACCTTTTAGATGAACTAGGAAAAGTAGACAAACCGGTGATGATTAAACGGGGAATTTCTGGATCTATTGATGAATTGCTTCAGTCGGCAGAATATGTGTTTTCTGGAGGTAACGAAAAAATACTGTTGTGCGAAAGAGGTATCCGTACCTACGAAACAGCTAGCCGGAACACCCTGGATCTGAATGCCGTGCCCATTCTGAAGGAAAAATCGCATTTGCCAGTCATTGTAGACCCATCTCACGGCATTGGCATTCGGGCTTATGTAGAGCCTATGGCTCTAGCGGCGGTAATGGCAGGGGCAGACGGCATTATTTACGAGTCGCATGAAAAGCCGGAAGAAGCCGCCTCTGATGGTCAGCAAACCTTAAACTTCACTGAGTCAGCTGCCTTGATTCAGAAACTGCGGAAAACTTTTGAGCTGCGGCAGGAATTAAAGGTATAAAAACAGCTTCTGCATATCCTTATCAAGCGACGAAAGTGAAAGATGCATACTAAACCTACTGTACTGGTCGTCTGTGGACGCAACAAGCGGAGAAGCAGAACAGCAGAATATATCTTTAAAAACGATATGCGGTTTACTATCCGGTCGGCAGGCTTGAGCCCAAAAAGTGACAGACAGCTAACAGAAAAGGATATTACTTGGGCTGATATAATTCTTGTAATGGAACGTAGCCAAAAAGCCCGGATAGTAACCACTTACCGACATCTAAATTTACCCACTATAGAAGTGCTTCATATAGAAGATGAATATGATTACCTGGATTTAGAGTTAATTGATCTGCTTACAGAAAAAATAAATTCAACTTTACAAGTGGCTTTTTCACTATGAGAACATCCGGTTAATGCGATCCTTTGAGTTTTCTTTAAGCAAACTTTTACACTATTCTCCGTCTTCAAAAACAAAAGAACATTTAGCTGCGTATGACTCCCTTGCTAAATGTTCTTTTAGTAGTATAAAATTTAATGAATAAAGCTTATTGGCTTTAGAGCTATACACTTAATTCTCCCGGAATAATTCCAGTTCTACCCGTCGGTCGTAGGCACTGCTGGAAGAAGCAGAGGCTTTTTGCTGGCCAAAGTAGTTAATTAAAATCTGCTCCGGCTTTACACCTAACTGGGTTACAAAATAGTTTTTTACATTCTCTGCTCTTTTCTGGGAAAGCTTCAGATTATAATCGGCATTACCAGTCTGGTCAGTAAAGCCTTTAATTAGCAGCAATACGGCAGGTTCGGCTTTTAGCTTTCTCCCCAGTATAGTTAACCGTTGCTTATCTGCCTCTTTCAACTGGGCATCGTTAATATTATAGTAGACCACTGTATTCCCCAGTGCCGTATAGGGCACACCCAACGACAAGGTATCTATTCCGGCTGCAACCGTGTTTTCCATGTTCTTTAGCGACTCATTTAATCCGGTAACCTGATTCTGTAAAGATTGAATTAAGGCCTCTTGCTCTTCTTTTTCAACTTCATTTTGGCGTATGTTTGCTTGTCCGGTGGGGGCTGCATTCATAGTTTGCAGCCGGCTTACTAGGTTCAGCAGTGAATCTATGCGGTTATCTACAGTCGAATCAGCTTCAACTTTGTTTTGAGTCCGTAGTGTATCTAATTGCGTTTGAATACTGGTGAGCTGGGTTTGTAGTTGCTCCATTTCTTTCTCAGTATACCGGCCACTACCAGCTTGTACGCCCAGGCCTGTAGTGGGCGTCACTACCCGTTCACGGGTGATTACTTGTGGAGGGGCTTGCCTGTTAGGTGTATTTCTTTCCCGAATTAGTTCTTGTCTAAGCAAATCTACTTCACGCCGGAGTGCTGCAATTTCAGCGGTATTATTTGGTTGTGCTTGTAAGCGTTGATTTTGTAGCGCTTGCCGTTGATCTTCTAGTATATCCCTTTGCTTTTCTTGACTGGATGTGGCAGGCTCTGGTTGTGCTTGTATTCTTGTTGGTACTGATGGAGTTGGCGTGCGTTTCAAGGAGTCTATTTCCTTCCGGAGTTTGCTTACTTCTTCTGCCAAAGCTGTGTTTGGTACATCTTGTATTTTTACAGTACCTGGCCTTGTAGTTTCTTCTTGTATTCGTCTGGCAGGGGCTTTTTGCTGAATAGTATCTTCCGCTGGAAGCTTCCTGTTGCCTGGCTTGTTTAGTTCTTCTACCGTTGTGGTTTGCTGTTGGGGACCCATCAAAGTAGCAGGCTCTGTCAAGGTCTGGTTAATGGTATCTACCACCATTTTTCCGTCTTCCAGCAGAATGCGTAGGTTAATATCTACGGTTTGTCTGGTTGGTTGACTAGTTTCTGTATCTGCTTCTGTCGTGCGGGTTACGGGTTGTTGTGTACGGCGAGGGGTAGGTGTCACTGACGTACGATCAGTCTCAGAAGAAGGTGAAATGGGCTCTTCTTCCGGTTGTTCTGTATCATTCTCTTGTTCATCCGTTTTCTTTTCCAGGGTAGATGTGGTAGCCAGTGCAGACGTATATCCGGCATAAGCCACAGGTGGAGTAAAAGACTTTTTCTTAAAATTGAAGTGATAGCCTACTGATAAAAAGGCAGCAAAATACAGATCATTTTCTTCATTGCCTCTTTTGTCTCGTAAGATGCCGGTAGGATTGGCCGCATACGCCTGCTCCGGACTGGTGTATTCACTGCGGTACAATCCATTTACATCATCCAGGTAGCCTGTATTTGTGAAGTTTGCTCCTGCCTGCAAGTTGGCACTCAATCTGTCGGATATCCGTAATTGTAAACCCACGCCGGCAGGAATAGTAAATACTTGGGTAGGATACGTTTGCTCCGTAGCTATGCCACTTAACTTCGTTTCAAAATTACGGTCTTGCCCAATAACCTGAGCCGAAGCTTCATTGGCAGGTTGTTGAGGTAAATTACGGATAGTGTTGTCGTTCCAGTAATAATACCGCTGTCCACTGGCTGCATATAAATCTCCATACACCGTAAAATCAGTTAGACCAATGCCAGCATAAAAGTATGGTGCCACTGCTGCGTGCTTGCTTAACACTTGTCCGTTGTTTAGCCGATAGCTAAGCAGCAAGCTGGCATTGCGGATAGTAGTCTGGAAGTTTAACCCCCTGGTAAAGTTCATATTAGCTGTTTGCAGATTGCCATTCCAGTCGCGGGCCCGGTCGTTGGCTGAAATATGGCCGTAACTTCCTTGCAAGGTTAATGCGAGAGAAGGACTGATCGTACGCCCGATAGATAGCTGATAGGCTGGGGCATTAATCTTGGCAGAACGTATGGTATGGCTCAGGTCTCCGTAATAGGTCATAGCTCCTGACCCGGCTGTAACAGACCATTTATAATATTGCTGTTGTGCCAGAAGCACTGGTATACTCAAATACGATAGAATAAGTAAACTAAATATCTTTTTCATAGCTGATGAAAGTAAAGGTGAATGATGAAAGGATAGCGTTGCCTGTAGGAATAGCTCCCCTGGAAACTGTGAAAAGCTTACTTCATTCGCCGGTTCTTTCCTAAACCTATCCACAGATTAATGTCAGCACTTATACCCACAAAAGGCCGTACAGTTACTTGCTGAAAATTAAGTCCATCGGGTGCGGCAGCTGAGTTTTGCAGCAGCGTTGCCCCGGCATTTAGCCGCACAAATTCAAAGATGGGGTATCCGAGAGCAGCATATATGGGTAAACCTACTACTGGCCCAGTAATTCTCTGATCTTCTGTATTACGGAAATTGCCTAGAAATACGCCTGCCGAAAGTGTAGTCCGGCTAATGAATTTGGAATTGAATGCCCCATTACCTAACGGAAAAGCAATGCCTACATACGGGGCAGAGTCATAAGAGAAACTATTAATATCTCCTGACAAATACGTGGCGCCATAGCCTACATTTACTGTAAGGGGTTTGTTTACCTTTTCTGTGGCATACTTGCTGATGTGTTTACTATCATATACGGTTAGCAAGTCTGTGCTTGTGAGGGTATTTACTTCTGATTTTACCAGCTCTTTCAATTGAGTTATCTGATCCTGGGCATATTTTATTTTTACATCGCGGTTAGAGTCATCTTTCCGTTTGAACACAGTAAATTTCCCTTCGCTAAGGGGAGTATTGCGGATGTTTTGCAGGCTCTTTTTCACCAGGTCCGAAAAGCCCTGAAAAGTAATATTGCTTTTATTGTCATAGTAAGCCGAAGATCGGTTTACTATGTCGTTTAGGTTATCCATGATACGGGAGACAGGTTCATTTAGCCGTATCCGGTTTTTTTCAATCTGAATAGTCTGGTCTATGTAGCCATCCAGATAGCCATACAGTTGTTCCTGAAACTTATTGCTGCTTTCCTGGTCTACCTCTTTAAAGTAATTAATTCGAAAAGAATATTCATCGTTAGAACGTAAGCGGTAAGAAACAGGAATCTGGAAGGTGTTGCCCTTGTCGCCTGCTGCCCGTTTCCACACTCCTTTGTACAACAATTCTTCCCCATCTTTTGCCAACAGGCTGGCGCTTACCAGATCTACACCCGCTGGCACTTCGCCCTGCAGCATAAAGAATGTTTCGGCAGGCAAGGGGTTCCCTTCATCAAACAAGGATTTGTTGTAGTCGAAAATTACGGGCTTGTATTGTGCCTGCGCCAGGCTGGTATAGAATACTACAAGTACGAATAGAGTAAATTTTTTCATAGCTGGTTAGATTAATAATCAAGATTGATAGTTGGCTAAGTTATGCCCATATGGGAAAGTGATATGAGCGGAAGAAAAATCATTTTAGGATTTTTCGTGACATTACAAGCTAATAAATGAATATACGCAGTTGAGAAACACATTGTTGATATTAGGTTATATATATTGAAATTGATTTTTTCCATCTTTGTTTTCAGTCTAAAAATTTTTTTTGAAAAAACTTACAAAACCCTGTAATGTTTGCCTCACCAGATTGTCTTAGTAGTAGAAATGAACATTGACGAGTTTACATATAAAGTACTTCCGGCCAGAAATAAACTGTTCCGCTTAGCGAAGACGATGCTTCAGAGCAAAGAAGAAGCAGAAGATACGCTACAAGAAGTATTTCTGAAGCTCTGGACAATCAGGCAGGGCCTGCATGCTTACAAAAGTGTGGAAGCATTGGCCATGAAGATGACCAAGAATGTTTGTCTAAATAAGTTGAAATCGCAAAAACAAAAGAAAATGATAGACGTGATGCATCTGGAAGTGGACTCTGGGTACGAAACACCTTACAAAAAGGTAGAGCTGCAGGATAGTGTCAGTATCATGAATGCCATTTTTGATGAATTGCCTCAGCAGCAGAAATTAATTATGCATTTACGGAATGTCGAAGGGTACTCATTTGAGGAAATAGAGCAGATTACCGGACTCAGCATTAACAATATCCGGGTTATTCTCTCCCGTGCGAGACAACAAGTAAAAGAAAGTTATTTAAAGATCCAGAAGTATGAAGATGATTGATATAGAAGCCCTAGTAGAAAAATACGACGCCGGAGAAACCACGCTGGAAGAAGAAGACCAGCTGGCAAAATATTTCTCACAAGAGAACATTCCGGCTCATTTAGAAGTGTATGTTGCCCAGTTCCGGATGTTTGCTCAAAAAAAGGAGGAAGCGGCCAGTGAGCAGGAAGACATAGCGCATTTTCTATCCAAAGTAGAAGCAACGAAAGCCGTTTCTACACCAGTGAAGGAACCATTCCAGGTATGGGTGCAGTGGGGAATGCGTATTGCCGCAGGTATTAGCTTGGTACTGCTTGGCTTTGTGGCTGGCAAATGGTATGAACAAACAAATCTAACAGATAACGCAGGCATATCAGCCGTTGCCACTGCTTCAAACAACGAACTGAACTTGATGAAACAGGTATTGATGACCAGCCAGGATGAGTCAAGCTCTGCCAGCGACCGGATTCAGGCTGTAAACCAGGTGCAGCAACTGGAACAGGCAGATAAAGAACTGGTACAACTCCTGATTAATACCATGAATTTTGACCCCAATATTAATGTGCGGATTGCTGCCAGTGAAGCGTTATTTCAGTTCAACGATGATCCAATGGTACGCTTAGCGCTGGTTAATTCACTCAAAATACAGAAAGATCCAGCGATTCAACTCACCTTAATAGATATGCTGATCCAATTGAAAGAGACAAGGGCCGTAGATACCATGCGTAAATTACTGCAAAGTGAAGATGTACTGGATGTTGTAAAGACCAAAGCAGAGCAGGGGATAGGTACCTTATCTTAATTTGAATACAAAATAAACCAAATAATTTATACCCATAGCCATTGGGCCAGAGCCTTTGCTAGCCGGCAAACAGATCTTTTGTAAACAAGCTCCAGCCTGCATGGTAAAATACAAGTAATTATCCATTCACTCCAAACGATTTTTATTTCGAAGATATATGAAAAAACTACTATTTATGCTAATACTGCCGATTCTGGCAGGTACTTCCTTGCAGGCACAAAACGACAAAGTCAAGGACAAAGACAAAGATAAAAACAAGGATAAAATTGTGAATGAGCAAAGCGACAATCTGGATGAAGACTGGGATGATGACTGGGGAGATGAAGAAGGGAAAACAGTGGAGTTCAAGGCCAAGTTTGGCTCCAGCAAAGACCGCAAAGTTATCTTTGAGATGGATAAGAGCAGGGTAAATATTGAAGGCTACGACGGTGAAGAACTGCTGATTACGGCTGTTGGGGTAAAAGAAGCTCCCAAAAGAGCCGAAGGATTAAAGCCTTTGTACAACACAGCTGTAGATAACTCTGGTATAGGCCTGTCTGTCAATCAGGAAAATAATGTGATGCGCGTGGTAAAAGCCAGCCGGCACGATGCCAGATATACCGTAAAAGTGCCCAGAAAAACGGCCATTATGTACGAAGAAGTTAACTGGAATGGTGGCAACCTAAGTGTGGCTAATATTGAAGGCGACGTAGAAGTAAAGCTTAATAATTCTTCTATGAAGTTAAGTAATATAACTGGTCCTGTTACAGCCAATACTACTAATGGCAATATCATAGTCACGTTTACTGATTTAAATCAACAGAAACCAAGTTCTATTCGGGCCATTAACGGCCATATTGATGTGGCTTTACCTTCCGGTGCAAAGTCTAACCTGAAAATGAGTACCCACAACGGGGAAGTGTATACCGACTTTGAGGTAGATATTAAAAACAAAGGCGACCTGAAAAAAGTTGGGGGCAGCACCATCGAAGGAGCCACTAACGGCGGAGGCGTACAACTTACTCTCTCTACCATCAACAGCGATATATACCTGCGGAAGAAGAAATAAATCTAATTTCTACACCTGTGAGGTTATTTAGCTTCACAGGTGTAAATAACTCAGCACACCAACCTATGTTTTAACCACGCCTAATCTTTCTTTTATGTACAAATTACTCTTGCTTGCCTTTGCCTTACTGGCAAGCCCAGGACAACTCTTGCTTGCGCAAAAAGTAGTGGAGAAAACTTTTCCACTGGCTAAAGAAGGAAAAGTATACATGAACCTCAAGTTTGGAAATACCATTTTGGTAAAAGCCTGGGATAAGAACGAAGTGTCTGTAAAAGCTACCATAGATATTAACAATGGCAAATTGAACGATGCTTTGGTGCTTACTTTCGATGCAACAAACCAGGAAGTCCGGGCACTAGCTGAATACGATAAAGAGTTGATTAAAACCGGCAAAAGAGATGACTGCCCGGAAGATAAGTATTCGTCCTGGAATCATTACCGGGATGGAAGCAGTTCGTATATCTGCTCAACCATTACCTATGAGCTAACTGTACCTCGTAACGCTATCCTTAGCATTGAAAGTATCAATGCCAATATCGAATTAAAAGATGTATCCGGGCCTGTATTCGCTAAAACCATTAATGGCTTTGTAGATATGAACTGGCCGCAGAATAAATCTTCGGATGTATCTATGAAAACCATTAACGGCGAACTCTACAGCGATTTAGATATTGAATTTTTGAATAAGAAAGATAAGAACCCTCACGTGGGATATCTGCTGAAAGGAACTGTAAATGGGGGCGGTACGGCTATTCACCTGGAATCTATCAACTCTGATATTTACCTGCGCAAAACCAACTGAGTAGTTCCGACTTGTTGTGAGAAATCAAAAACACACCAATAACTTAAAATGATATAGTTATGCAAACCTTCTTTTTTCTTCCCCTCTTGTTGATGGGGCTCTTCTCCTATAACCAGTTCTGGATTACCGGAACTAAAGTAAGCCCGATACAGGCTCAGCAAAAAGAATATAAAATAAAGTTTACTAGCGCCGATAACCGGAAAGTAGTGCTGAAGATGGATAAATGCGACATAGATATTTCAGGCTACGATGGCGATGAAGTGATTATTTCGGCAACTGGAGAATTTGATACCACCCCGCCAGAACGGGCAAAAGGATTAAAACCCCTATACCAGACTGGTGAAGACAATACTGGGGTAGGATTGGCCGTTGCGCAGGAAAACAATACCATTACCATCAATAAAATAACTAACCGAGGCGAGCCAAATTATGTAGTAAAAGTTCCCAGAAAAATCTCCCTGGTTTTTGAAGAGGTTAATCATCATGGACATGCAATTACTATTTCAGGTATAGAAGGGAATATAAACGTAGAATCTAAAAGCTCTGCCATCCGGCTAAGAGATATAAAAGGTTCAGTAGAAGCCAGCAGCATTGGCGGCGATATCAATGTAGAGTTTACAAGCCTGAGTCAGGAAAATCCCAGTTCCTTTAAAGTAGTAGGCAGCACCATTGATGTACTCTTGCCTGCCAATACCAAAGCGGATATCCGCATGAAATCCATATCCGGCGAAATCTATACAGACTTTGATCTGGCATTGAACGAATCCAAAGACGGCCTAAAAAAAGTAGCCGGGGGTAATGTGGTGGAAGGTAAAGCCAATGGCGGCGGCGTAGCACTGAATCTAGAAAGTATAGGCAGCGATATTTTCATCCGCAAAAAGAAGTAGGCCATGAGCTGTTTGTTGAATCCTTAAAATTTTAAAACATATGAAAAAGATATTCATCCTACCTACTGTATATTTCTTGCTGTTTTTTAGCCCTTCCTTTGCACAAAAGATTGTGGAAAAAACACTGCCTTACTCCAACGACCAGAAAATAGACATGAACCTGAAGTTTGGCGAACATATTCAGGTAAATGCCTGGGATAAAAAAGAAGTATACATTAAAGCAGTTATTGAGATCAACGGCGGAAAGTTGAATGATGCCTTAGTAATGAATTTTACTTCTGATAAAGGTGCCATTCGGGTGCTAGCAGATTTTGACAAGCAATTAATCAAACAAGGCCGGAGGGAAGATTGCCCCAGTGAAGATGGCTCTTTCAGCGGTTATCACGACGGCAATAATTATGTATGCAGCACTATTACCTATCAAGTGTATATACCTAAGGGAGCCGGGTTAGATCTGGAAACCATTAGTGCTAACATAGACCTAAAAGATATCACTGGCCCTGTGCATGCCAAATCTATCAGTGGCTATGTAGACATGAATTGGCCAGTCAAACAAGGAGCTAGTGTAGCCATGAAAACTATTACTGGAGAAGTATATTCTGATCTGGATATTAGTTTTCTTAATAAAAAAGACTCTCCTCAAATAGTAGGATATTTATTGAAAGGCACAGTGAATGGCGGTGGGCCAGATGTCCACTTGGAATCTATCAGCAATGACGTTTTCTTAAGAAAGGCAAATTAAAATTTTTTATAAGCAACGAATTATTGGTCGGAAAACACAAGGGCACTGCCTTTGTGTTTTTTTATTTTAACTCCTACCTTACTATTACTAGTTTACTGCCATAGTAAAATTTTTCCTATGAAAAATGCTAGCCGAATAACTTCTGCCGTTATTCATATATCACTAAACCGCCTTTTGCTATGAGTATTTCAAACAGACTTTATTTAGTAGCACTTATCTTCGTTCTTGCTGCTTTCACCACCTTCCATCATGGATGGGGTAATTATGATCAGACAAAAGTACTGGACTACACCGGCACTATTCAGGAGTCAACCTATGAAAATCCGCATGCAAGTGCTAAAGTAAAAGATGATAAAAATAAGACTTGGACAGTTATTTTAGCGCCTACCAGCCGTATGGAAGCCCGGGGAGTAAAAGCAGATATGATAAAAAAAGGGGCAACTCTACAAGTAGTAGGGTATCCTCATAAAGAAATAAAAGATGAAATGCGAGCCGAACGGGTTATTATCAATGGCGAAAAATATGAATTGCGTTAATGGAATTTGGTTCTATTGACCATTGGATGCAATGGTTGGAAAATACCTCTCTTTCTGCTACCATCCGGCAATCCTTATGGCTATATCCCGGCCTGGAGATCATACATATTATTGGCATTACTTTATTGGTAGGCGCTGCTTTTATGTTTGATCTCCGGCTACTAGGCTTTTCTGCATACCTGCCTGTTGTAGGTTTGGCAGATCATCTATTGCCATGGTCCAGAAGGGGATTAGCACTTGTAATTCCTTCTGGCCTGTTGCTTTTTATTACCAATGCCCTGGCCTTAAGTACAGATCCTACTTTCTGGGTAAAAATGGCATTGCTACTTCTTGCAGGAATGAATGTAGCTATCTTTCATAGAGTTACTTTCCGGTCATCGGCTACCTGGAATGAAAGAGTGGCTACGCCACAGAGTGCAAAAATAGCTGCAGGTGCATCCATTATTTTATGGATTGCAGTTATTGTCTTTGGTCGCTTATTAGCTTATTAATTAGTTGTACCCTCTTTTCCTGCTAAACCGGCTTTTTCCAAAGATTGCAGGGCTATAGCCGTCATATCCAGCTCTCCCTGCTGCTTATCTAGCCCCGCTTTAAAATGTTCTTGTACCAATTGTGCCAGTGGCATAGAAAGTTTTTTCTCTGCGGCTGCTTCTCTTACCAGCCGGTTATCTTTGGCTGCCAGGTTAAGTGAAAAACTCACCTCATCAAAGCGTTTTTCGGCAATTTTCTTCCCATAGTTCTTATAAGGGGCACAAGCGAAAATAGTATCGGTGAGCATACCCATTACTTGCTTTTGATCCAACCCATGTTTTTCTGCCAGGGTTAGCCCTTCTGACATAGCCTCCAGGGCAGACTGAATCATGAAATTCCCAGTGAGTTTGACAAGAGTGGCTGCCGTGGGTTCTTCCCCAAAATCATAAATCCCCTGACTCATTACCTCTAATACTGGCATTGTCCGCATTTTAGCTTCTTCGTTTCCAGATAGGCAAACCCATAACTTTTTGTCAGCTGCGGCAGCTGGTGGACCAAAAACCGGGGCTGCTACATAATGATTGCCATATTGCTGCTGCCTGCTAGAAAGTTTTCGGACAATTTCCAACGATAAAGTACTCATAGAAAGATGGATGCCATTTTTTCCAAGCTTGCTGCAAAACTCCTCACTTATTACCTCTTCCAGTACCTGATCGTCGGAAACCATGGTAATAACTATACTCCCAGGACTGATTGTTTCCAGAGGAGAGTTAGCTAGCTTGGCTCCTGCGTTCAGCAACGGAATAGCTTTCGAGGGGGTACGGTTGTAAACAGTTAAATCAAATCCGGCATTGAGTAAGCTTTGAGCCATGGGAAATCCCATTCTTCCTAGGCCGATAAATCCTATTTGCATGGTATATAAATAAGGTATAAACTAATGTACAGGGAAATTATACGAATTAAACGCCTAAAATCCACTTAAGGGTTTGCGCATTACGTACCGCATTTCCGCCGCCGTCATTATTAAAATAGACGTAAACATCCTTTCCCGTATATTCCCATTCCCGGATGCGGTCGGCCCACCAGTGCAGATCAGTATCTGAATAAGATCCACCATACAGCCATCCGGTGTCTGGGCCGTGTAACCGCACATACACAAAGGGGGCTGTAGCTCTCAAAATACAAGGTAAATGGGCACCACTCATAATGCAATAAGCAGCTCCATGTGTTTCCAATAAATGAAATATAGCGTCCTGGTGCCAGCTATGATGCCTGAATTCTACAGCAACTCTAATCCACTTGGGCATTTGTTGCAGAAAGTAGGCTAAACGGGCATAATCAATTTCGAATTTAGGAGAAAGTTGTACTAGTAATATTCCTAGTTTTCCACCGAGCGCATGAATGCCTTGTGCAATGCGGTTGATCCATTTTTCAGGACTATATAATTTTTTGGAATGCGTTAATCCCCGGGGTGCTTTTACGGTAAGAATAAACCAGTCAGGTAATCTACGTTTCCAGCCGGAAAAACTAGCATTGCTAGGCCATTTATAATAACTGCTGTTTAACTCCGCCGTATGAAACCGTTCTATATAGTACCCAAGACGATCTCTGGGAAGAATGCCGTGTGGATATAATACGCCATGCCAGTGGTCGTAACTCCAGCCCGAAGTGCCTATGTGTATGGCCATATATACATTCTGGATTGTTAACAAAAATACTTCCTCACACGGTCATTTAAGCTAAGAGGTTTCTCTAGATTATTCTGCCGTACTCATAGAGGGTGGAAGATCGGTATGCATCCTGCCCCAAGCAGGATTAGGTTTGCTGCCCATTTCCAGCACTAGTTGTCCTCCATTAGCAATTTCTTCATGCATGAGATAACTACGGGTAAATGGCTTCCCATTAAGTTTGGCTGACTGAATATAACGGTTTGTGTCTGATTGTTTTTTCGCTAGAATGGTAAATGTTTTGCCTGTGGGTCCACTTATGGTAACTGTATCGAACATAGGGCTACCCAATACATAATACGGCATACCAGGGCACACCGGATAAAAACCTGCCATGCTGAATACCAACCAGGCAGACATTTGTCCGGAGTCTTCATTGCCGCTTAATCCTCCTGATTCTGCCGAATATTCTTCCCGGATAATATCTCTTACGCGTTGTTGTGTTTTCCAAGGTGTACCAGCATAGGCATATAGATATACTGTCTGGTGACCAGGTTCGTTTCCGTGCCAGTAATACCGTTTTTCGAATAAGGTATCTAGCCGGTTAATAAACTTTTCTTTACCACCCATTAGTTTTATCAGGCCAGCAACATCGTGCGGTACATACCAAGTATATTGATAAGGAGAACCTTCGGTGATGAATGAAGCCCGCAATGCAAACGGATCAAAATTCTCAATCCATCGGCCATCAGCGTAGCGGCCACGTACATAGCCAGTAGTAGTGTCGAAAACATGCCTATAATTAGCTGCCCGTTGGGTGAGTGCCTCATAATCTTGGGTGGAACCTAGCTTTTTGGCTACCTGGGCAAGTACAAAATCATCATAGGCATATTCTAACGTCCTGGAAACCTGCTCCCGTTTATGAAAGGCATCAGGTACAGAGTCTTCCAAGGGGATGTAGCCATATTTCAGGTACGATCCCATTGCTCTACGGCCTTTTCCTTCTTTATAATCCTCTATGTCAGTATTTACCTCAAAAGCATTCTTTCGCATAACTTTATAGGCTAGTTGAGCATCGAATCCTTCAATGTTCTTTATGTAAGCATCGCCAATCATCGAAAGGGCATGGTCGCCGATCATGGCAGCGGTATAGCTGTTCCAGCAGGGAAATATAGGTAACCAGCTCCCTTGTTCAGCTTTCCGCAGCAAAGAATTGACCATATCAGATGTCCGTTTGGGTTCCAGCAGCGTTAGCAGCGGATGGACTGCCCGGTAGGTATCCCACAGAGAAAAGTCTTCATAGTAGTCATACCCATTGGTTGTATACAACTTCTCATCATCGGCAAAGCCAGGGTAAGTGCCATCTACATCACTGAATATGCGGGGAATTATTTTGGTATGATATAGAGCCGTATAAAACACGATTTTATCTTTCTCTGAGTTTCCTTTCACGTGTATTTTACTCAAGGCAGAGTTCCAGGCCCGTTCCGATTGTTGTTTTACCTCTTCAAATTTCCATCCTTTTATCTGGGCATTCAGGTTTTTTCTGGCAGCTTCCAAACTAGTAAAGGAGTGGCCGATTTTCACTTGCACGACCAAGTTTTTTTCAGAGGCAAACCGCACATAGGCCCCAACCGGCGACTGAGTTCCTTTGGCTATGCGTACGCCGGGCTGCAAACTATCTTTTTGTTGCCAGCTACCATACTCCGCAAACGGATGGTCGAATACAGCCACAAAGTATCCACTAAAGCCCGCAGGTTTTCCCCAGCCCTGGTAAATACGGTGCACAGGATTATAGCCACTTATTTCATTTTTTTCCGCATCAATTTCTATATATCCTTCCCCTTCATCACTGTTAGGTTCAATGATTAAGTAAGCTTCTTGTTCTTGGGCATAGGTAAATCGGAGAAATCCAGCATGGGAGGTCCCAGTTAGCTCTGCATTAATTTGGTAATCATCCAGTTTTACAGAGTAATAGGCAGGTGTTGATTTTTCATTCTTGTGGTCAAAAGCCGAAGCACGGGCTATTACATCTGTTTTCAAGGTGCCACTTATAGGCATTATGGTTACACTGCCATAATCCTGTGTACAGGAGCCACTCATCCAATGGCTGCCACGGAAACCTTGCAGCCTGGTTTCTTCAAAGTAATAGGGAGAAAGGCATTTTTTTTCAGTAGCCCGGGTTTGAGGTGTCCAGTGAGTCATGCCATGTGGTACACCTACGGCCGGAAATGTTTGCCCTTTTAGTTCTGAACCTGCTTCACTGTGAATTTTGCCACTTTCCGTGTTGCTGATGGCTGTACCAATCAAGGGGTTTACATACTGTATTGGCGACAGGTTTTTCCTGTCCTGTGCGTTGCCGTTTATGGCAAGCAACCCCAAAAAAAGCAAAGCAGTAAGTTTAAAAAAAAGTTTTTGTGTGGTATTTACATACTTGGCCATCGGTCTGAAAATTTGCTGTACCAGCAGTTTAGTGAGAAACCTTAATAAAATCAATAGCTTATCTGCAATACCTGAATACTGGTTTGTGATACAAGGAAGGTAGCTATAAAAAAAGCCGGCATAACCGGCTCTATGATATATATGAGGCGTGTATATTAAATTATTTCAATCATGCCACGTTTGCCGATGTAGTAACTGGCATGCTCATCGCCAAGTTCTATGGCTTTGGCAAAATCTTCATATGCTTTATCGGTCATACCCAGTTTTACCCGGCAGAGTGCCCGCCATCGATAGGCTTCTCCATTGTTTCGGTCATACCATACAGCTTTATCAAACTCAATAAAAGCATCTTTATGCATCTCTAACTCAAATAGGGCAATCCCCTTTACTAAATACGCATCGGCAATACAATGGTCATATGCCAGGGCTTCAGTGGTATCATAGATAGCAGCATATAAATCATTCAGGTGCAAATTGCATCTGCCACGGTACGAATAGGCCAGGCCACTATTAGGATTTTCTTTTAGGGCTTTGTTAAAGTATTGAAATCCTTCCTCGTATCTCCTGCTAGTGATAAGGTGTATGCCTGCCTTAAATTTTTTTTCATCGCGGGAGGTAGGATCATTAGGTTTGAATAGGAGAGCTTTAATAAAAAGACTTCCTAGAAACACAACAAATAGTACAAAAACTTCCATTGCTACATCTTTTCATTAACTATAATTAAAGATACTAAAGATTGTTTGAAAATTACTTAATAAAATTTGTAAACTTCTACCGGAAAAATACTGGCTTGCTCTTAGGATAATTAAAGTCATATTAAGTAGCTCATCCAGACTAACAACCTACTTGATTTTAGTATATATACTAGTTGATATACCTATTAAAAAACAAACCCAAGTAGCATACCTACACATAGCAAAGAACAGGAACTGGTGTAAATATGGCTATTGGTTAATACAAAACGAAATTTTACTAAAATTATTCAATGTATGGAGAAGTTAGAACAGGCTTTTTTTCAGTCATTCAGCGACAAACTACTAACTCGGCAAGAGAAGCAAGCTTTAAAAGAAATGCTGCAGGAAGAAAAGCCCGATGAACATAAAAAAGCCTGGTTACGAAGCCGCATTTTTGATTGGGCACATAATGAACTAAAGGAGGCAAATAGTCAGCAGATAGTAGCATGGTTAGAGGAAGCTAATAAACTTTTATCTGCTGCAGCACATTCAATAATTGAGGAACAAGTATATTTTAGTCCTGGTGAACAATGCTTACAGGCAATTATTTCCCATCTACAGCAAGCTATTCACACAGTAGATATTTGCGTATTCACCATTAGTGATGACCGCATAGCCTCTCAGATTTTATCTTGTTACCATTCAGGAAAACGGATGCGCATTATCACAGATAATGAAAAGTTGTATGATATGGGATCTGATATTAAACAGCTGGCGCAAGCCGGTATTCCTATAATGGTAGACCGGACACGGGACCACATGCATCATAAATTTGCTATACTAGATAACCAGATTGTGCTGACCGGGAGCTATAACTGGACCCGTAGTGCTGCTTCACATAATCATGAAAATATCCTAGTAACGAACCATAAAGGAGTTGTTCAGCAATTTGAACAAGAGTTTAATAAATTATGGACGCAACTGGAAATATTCTAAGTGGGCTGTTCTATACGTTTGTAGCTTTTATATTCCCTATAATAAACCATCAATGGGCGTAAAATAATCACATTGGCATCTTGCCTGTTAGGATTCTTACGAAAAGATAAGCAATTTTGCAGGCGAAAATTTCAGGCGGCTACCTCTTAGCTGTTTGTAATAAAATACTCACGAGCTGGCATTACCGCCAGCCTGCTAACCTGAAAAGTATGGCATTTGAACTTACCAGAGAATTCCTAGATAAAGTAGAGGAAGCGATAGAAGCACGAGATGACTCTTTTGTCAGGCAAAGTCTGGAAGATTTATATCCGGCCGACATTTCAAACATATTGTATGAACTGGAAGATAAGCCAGCTAAGTATATAATAGATTTACTTGATAAAGAAGAAAGTGCAGAAATTATCAGTAATCTGGATCCTTACCGGCGAGTAGATTTCCTCAAACTGTTTGACACAGCAGAGTTAGCTGAACTGATCAACTATATAGACTCGGATGATGCCGCTGATATTCTAAACGAACAACCCGGTAAAGTACGGGAAGAGGTAATAGCCCTGCTGCAAAACCGGGAAAAAGCCAGATATATTATAGACCTGTTGCATTATGAGGAAGATACGGCGGGAGGTCTGATGGCCAAAGAATTGGTGAAATGTAACATCAACTGGTCGGTTGTGCAATGTGTAGATGAGATCAGGCGGCAAGCCCAGAAAGTAGAAAAAGTAAATTCCGTATATGTTGTAGATGATCAGGGAATTCTTAAAGGGAGAGTATCACTGAAAAAACTGGTGTTGTACAAAGCCAATACCCGGGTGGCCGATATTTATGACGATGATGTCATTTCTGTAGAATCCCACCAATCAGCCGAAGAAGTAGCAGAAATTATGGAGCGGTACGATCTGGAATCCATTCCGGTAGTGAATGTACGTGGAAAATTACTTGGCCGTATCACCATCGATGACATTGTGGATGTAATCCGGGAACAAGCTGACCTGGATCGTCAGGCAATGACCGGTCTTACCGGAGATGCGGAAGATGACGATACCGTATTTGCTTCTTTGAAGGCCAGGTTACCTTGGCTTATGATAGGTATGGCCGGCGGATTGCTGGCAGCCAGGTTTATGGGTTTCTTTGAAGATGAAATAACAGTGGTACCAGCACTTGCTTTTTTTACGACGCTCATTCAGGGTACTGGCGGAAATGTAGGGATTCAATCATCATCGGTTATTCTGCAGAGCCTGGCCAATAAGTCGGTAATTGAAACTAGTACCCTGCAACGCTTAGCTAGAGTCTTACTAATTGGTATCCTCAATGGGTTAGTGTTAAGCCTGATCGTGTTTGCATTTAATATGTTGCTGTTACGTACAGAGTTCAAGTTAGCTATTGTAGTTTCTATTGCTTTAATTTCTGTGGTACTAGTGGCATCCTTTACCGGTACAGTCACTCCTCTTATTTTAGATAAATTTGGGGTAAATCCGGCAGTGGCTACTGGTCCCTTTATTACAACAGCCAATGATATACTGGGCATCGCTGTGTATTTTATGACTGCTCGGATGTTATTATAATAAACTAACTACCTGCATAGTCTTTCCTGATAGATACCCTTAAACACTGAAAATAAAAAAAATTACTATGACACACATTCTGGTGGTAGACGAAATGCATCCTTCTTTACTTCCCATGCTTTCGGCAAAAGGCATACAAGCCGATTATAAACCTGCTTTCGTACGGAAAGATATTCTGGAGAATATTGCTCCCTATGATGGTATTATTATCCGGAGTAAAACTGTAATAGATGAGGAAATACTCTCCAGAGCCACCAATCTGAAATTTATTGGCAGAGCAGGTGCAGGCCTGGATCAGATGGATTTAGAAGCGATTGAGAAACTCAACATTCAGGTTTTTAACGCGCCAGAAGGCAACCGCGACGCTGTAGGAGAACATGCCCTTACTATGCTTTTATGTTTATTTAATAATATTCTTCAGGCAGACAAAGAAGTACGTGCGAAGGTTTGGAAACGGGAAGCTAACCGGGGGATAGAAGTAGGTGGTAAAACCGTAGCTATTATTGGCTATGGAAACACGGGTAATGCCTTCGCCCGCCGGTTGAGTGGTTTTAATTGCCAGGTATTGGCCTATGATAAATACCTGAGCAGTTATACAAACTCCTATGCACAGGAAGCTACGATGGAGCAAATATTTGAGCAAGCAGACGTTTTGAGTTTACATATTCCGTTAACTTCAGAAACCCTTAAACTAGTAAATACTGAATTCATCAACCGTTTCAAAAAGAACATTTTTATAATCAATACTGCCCGTGGAGAAATCATCTCCTTAACTGACTTAGCCAAGGCAATAGAATCTGGAAAAATAAGGGGCGCCTGTCTGGATGTGCTGGAAAACGAGAAATTACAAACCTTATCTGAAGCACAGGAACATGCATTTTCTTTTCTGAGCGGCGTACAAAATGTCATTTTTTCGCCACATGTAGCAGGCTGGACCCATGAGTCCTATGTTAGGATTAATGAAGTTTTAGTGGAAAAAATAGCCCGTTTTATTAATCATTCCTAAAACATACATTTATCGTACAAAGTGTGTTGCAGATGCCTCTATCTATCAATAAATCAGTTGGTTAAAAATAAATGATTTCTATAGACAAAGCAGCATAAAATTTACAAAACTGATGAGTAATAACTTGTTTTTTGCAACAGCCAACTGATTTTTTTAAGTGGCCATCACAGTCCAGTATAAAGTATACTCATACAAATTACATAAATACAAGATATATCTTACAAGTAAGAATTCTTATAGTTAGCTATAATCGCGCAGGGGCTAATATGGTATATTGAGGAACACAGATTTAAATAAACTGTAACTTCAGAATGAAAAAAAATGACCCCAATTACCTGGATGTTCTTATTCAGGCTAGCTATTTAATCACAAATAATCAGACGGAAGAAGCCCATTCGCTGCTGGATAATATTGAACCTCTGGACGATATTTCTAAGCTTTGCAAGCAATCGTTGCGGGAGCGCAATACGCAGGCAACTCCTCTGTATTTGAGAGATCAGGGTAAGGAAGATAAGCAAATAAATGTTTTCGACCTAGTCCTGAAAGCAGTTCCACCTGTACAAGCCCTTAGCCAGACAGCGCTGGAAATCATGAAAAACTTGTATGATACCGGGGTGCCTTCTTTTACTCACTTAAATGTAGGAATTGGTAAAGGCCACCTGGAAGTAAAAATGCTTCAGCAGCTAGCATCCAGCTACAACAGAAAGCCAGATTATATAAAAATAATTGGAATTGATATAGATAAAGAGTCGCTGGAAGAAGCCGGCAGACATATTAAAAAAGCGGCGCAGGATTTGTTTCCGATGACTACCGTACTAGAGTATATCCCAATCTGCGGGTTTGCCGAAAAACTAGATCAACATATATGGAGCAGCATAAAAAACCATGGAACAGAATTGTTAGGTGCTGTTTCAGCTTTTACGTTACATCATTTGCCCACAGTAGCTGATAGAAACAATGTCTTAACAAAAATTGCCTCCTGCGACCCGTATTTGTTCCTGCTGATAGAGCCAGATGTAAATCACTACTCTCCAGTATTAGCTGAACGCCTGGTAAATTGCTATAATTTATTTGGAACAATATTTAAACTGGTAGATAAACAAAAGTTGGAAGAACGGGAAGCCAGAGCTATTAAATACAAATTCTTCGGAAGGGAAATAAATGATATTTTAGGTAATCAGGAGGACAAACGGACGGAAAAACATGAAAAGGCTGATATATGGGCGGAACGTTTGATTAAGGCAGGGTTTAACCTCCATAAGTTTGCCAAAAGTCTGGATCATCCAACCATGAATATTATTTATGAAAAAGACAACCGGTTTGTTACGACAGAGTTTGAAGGCACACCTATGGTAGCCATTATGATGGCGAGCCGCCAAGTATAGGCTTGATACAAAACTTTGGATAAATACGAAAAGTCTTCTTTTAGCTTGTTAAGCTGAAAGAAGACTTTATATTTCTACGCTATGAATACCCTAGATCTACTACAGACTGCTAATCCATTGTTTAGCTTTTTCCAGATCGTCAAAATACTGAATCTGGAGAACATCGTCTGCTTTGCTTTTAAAGTTATTAACGGATACTTGTGTGAAGACATTCGTAGGAAGAACGAAAGCCATAAACTTTAATCCGTTTTTTATCAGCACCGGATTGGCATGGCTTGCTACCCAGTCAGTATCTTCCTTCTTCACTACCGCAAAATCTTTAGTATTGCTGATAATTTTATTTAAATTCTTTTTCTCCTCGAAAAACTTTACCGATTGGTTTATAGCCTCTCTAAACTGTTCAGAAGTAGCAAAGCCTTTCCAGTTTTGAATTAAGCAGTGTGCTTTTTCGTCAAGCTCAAGGGTTACATAGGGTTTTTGATATAAAATCATGGATTAATTAGTTAATAACCTGAATACTAGAATAAAACTTAGCTGGTAAATAATGTTTGAATATATACGAAATTACAGTAAAATCCTTAATCAGACCAGTTTTATTGAATTTTGATGTAATTAAATAAATAAATATTGAATAAAACAAAAAATACATAAGCATCGAAAAATAAAAAAACAATGCCCCTTACGCTGTTAATGCAAGTTATTGCCTGTTTTCTCAACATCTGCCTAAGAAATTGCATTAGAATGTAGAGTTATTAGCTAAATATTACGCGTTACAAAAAAGGAGCACCATTCATGCAATAATTTAGGGGTAAGCATCTGACTAAACAAAAAGCTTGATTGATTAATCAATAAGCATAGCTGCTCCAAAAACACCAGCGCTATCGCCTAGTTTAGGTCTGAGAAAGATTGTATCCAGTCGGTTGTTAAATACATGCTTTTTCACTTCTTTAACGCCTTCCGTGTATAGAATATCAATGTTTCCTACGCCGCCACCCAGTACCACAACATCCGGGTCGAGAATATTAATGACTACTGAAATGGCTTGTCCAAACTTTGTGAGTAGCCGTTGAATAGTTGTAGCTGCATATGCATCGCTTTTCTCCTGGTAACGCTTTACAATCTCGGGCAGCCGGAGACGTGTGCCGCTAAGGGTCTGGTAATATTTTTCCAAAGAAGAACCTGCTATCACCGTTTCTACACATCCGGTTTTGCCGCAATAACACTTGCCCCCAGATTCATCCAGGAAGTTATGTCCCCATTCTCCTCCAATGCCCTGCCTGCCTCCAATAATCTGCCCATGTATAACAATGCCACCTCCCACACCGGTGCCCAAAATGACGCCAAACACGACAGTTGCTTGCGGAAATACTTCTTTGATTACTCCCATCTGCGTCTCAGCCAGTACAAAGCAGTTGGCATCATTGGCCAGCACGACCGGTATTCCCAGAATCCATTCCATATCCTGCTGAAAGGGCATTCCATTGAGGCATACCGTATTGCTATTTTTGATTTTTTGAGTAATGGGATCAAGTGTGCCAGGAGTGCCAAACCCTATTTTCTCAGGAGTCAGTCCCGAGTCGTTTTTCAAGAGATCTAGTAAGTTTTTTATTTGCCTGATGATATGTTCATAGCCTTTCTCAGATTCGGTAGGTATACGCATCCGGCTAATTACCTGTGGATTGCTTTTCGATTGTATAATCACTCCTTCTATTTTGGTACCGCCTAGATCTATTCCCCAAAGTGCTTTTTCCATACAATGCAAAATACTACGCCTATTTGTAAATATGTTGTTTAGAACTACCTACTTCATGTGCAAGTTTTTTTCCCAAAGCCTCATTCTATTATATATTACATGATGAAGGCTATAGAATAACCTATAGCCTTCAAAGATAAAATATGTGTGAAAATTACCAAGATTTATCTAATCAATAATACGCCGCCCCTCTTTATGACAGGCTCACGCTCTGGATAGTCGCGGCTACGGTAGGTAATTTTCCAGGCATAGGTGCCTACAGGTGCCGGTTGCCCCAGATAGGTGCCATCCCAGAAACTGCCATCTTCCAATATACTTTCTGCAGCAAATACTACTTCACCCCAGCGGTTGTAAATCTCAATCCTAGAATCGGTAATGTAGTCGCCTTTAATTTCTAACTTGTCATTCAGGCCGCTTGTATTTGGGGTGAAGGCATCTGGAACAAATACACGGGCATCGCATCTGTCTAAAACTGTAATTTGCTCTGTTTTAGAGCAGCCTCCCGGGTTCGTCAACACAACATCATAAACACCGGGTTGTGTAACTTCTACAATCCGTTCGCGGCTGTTGAGCTGTGGCCAGAAGTAGGTGAAGTCGCCTGGGCCAGCATCCAGATTTATTGGTCTGACTGGACGGTCACTGGTACATACAGCTACTTCTCTGGTTACTACATTGGTTCTGATGGCAGGCAGGATAGTTATAGCTACTTCATCGGTTACAGAGCAATTTCCAATAGTAACGGTTACTGAGTAAGTTCCAGAACGCGTCGGACGTATGGTTGGCGTAGTCTCCGTAGTAGACCATCGGTAGGTTACTCCATCTCCTTGGTTGGTTGCATCCAATACAGAAGCATCATCTATGCAAATACTGCGGTCAGCGCCTAAGTTGACAACAGGTGAACGGTTAATGGTTAATCTGGCTTCTGCTGCTTCGCTGCGGCAGGTTCCGGCGCTTTGTACGACATAGAAAGCATATACTCCTGGCGCGGCAGTGCTTGTCAGATTTGGGCTGAATGAAGTTCCCCGGCCTACTTCACGGGTGAGATTGGCATTGTCGTACCAGATATACGTGTTGTTGGTTGGACTGCTGATTGTAAAAGGTGGAATACCTGCTCCTGAGCAGATAACCGGTGCCGGATTAGCTATTGTAGGTCTAGCAGGTGTAGGAGTGATCGTAACATTTACAGTAGTTGTACTTTCGCAACCTGTTGCATTCCGGACTGTAATCCGATACGTGCCACCTGCGGTTGCATTCAAAACGGGTCCACTAAACGTAGTATTGTCTGGTAATGTCCAGGTATAGATTGTCCAGTTGGGAGAGGTCGCATTCAGTGTTACAGGTTGCCCCTGGCAAACAGGTGCCGGTGCTGCTACAGTAATTGCTGGTGGAGCAGGGGTAACCGTTACTGGAATACTAACTTCTGAAAAACAGTCTGGATCAGCTCTTTGGGCAATTCGTAAGGTATAAAGTCCTGTGGTAGTAGCAAGGGCTGTGCCGGTAGCCGCATCCGTGGTGATATTACCAGTAGCATTGCGCCATTGATAGGTAAAATCGCCACTGGCTCCTGGGAATAACGTTACTTGACCGCAGCCAGTCACTACAGCTCTAGGATTAGCTACCGGGCTGTTTGGTGCTGGCTCAATAGTAGCTGACTGAAAGGCCTGGCATCCAGCAAGTGCTTCTACTTCTACACTATAGGTACCTGCAGGAGCCACTAATACATTCGAGGGTCCATTTTGTACAGTAGCACCGGCTGCATCGCGCCAGATAAAATTTGTAGGTGTGCCACTGGTAACATTGACGGTGATAGAGCCATTGTTTGTCGAGCATACAGCATTTTGTACCGCCGGATCTACTAACGTAATGGTAGACAAGGTAGAATTTACCTCTTTACTTAGTGTGGCAGTGCAACCTGTAGCAGTATTGGTTACTACTACCTGGTAAATGCCTGGTTCAAGTCCAGTCAAATCTTTCGTGGTCCCTACTTGTACACCATTCTTTGTCCAAAGGTAGGTAAAGGTACCTGCTGGCACGGTTAAGGTAATACTACCATCCGCTGCAATAGGGTTCCCAACGCAGCCGGAAGCAGGGGCAGAGGTGGCAGTAACCGTAAAAGGTTCAGACACGGTAACGGTTATATCATCGGTAACCGTACAAACTGGACTAGCAGCCAGGTTAGTAACCGTAGCCCGGTATGTGGTTGTAGTAGTTGGTGTTACGGTGATGGTTTGTGACGTGCCGATTACCTGATTTGTCGCTATATTCCGCCACTCAAAGCTTAGATTTCCGGATGGAGGTACACCAGCATCTAGTACCAGGCTGGTTGGCTGACATAAGGTAACATCATTACCTAGAAAATTAGCTGGAGGGCCGGTTAAAATAACATTTACTGTTCCTGTCTCCACGCATTGCCCTACAAGTACAATTGCTGTATATGCCCCACCTAGGGTAGCGGTAAATGTTTCTCCGCCTTGCACAGTCGTGCCGTCAGGGCTAGTCCAGAAGTATTGTGCTCCGGCTGGGCCGCTTCCATTTACATAAGCATCTAAGGTAACATTGGTGCCGGTACATACGGTTTTGTCTGGTCCTAATTGCACAGGCGGTGGGCTTTGGAAAATAGTAAAGTCTTGTGGTTCTACCGCTTCACCTCCTCTACCTTCATTACAATCGTTAAATATAGTTAACTCTGCGCGGTAATCTCCTGGACCAGGCATGTCTACAGTAAGTGTGGCATTCTGCCCATTTGCGCCTCTAGGCACACTTCTTACAATAGCGCCTGTTGTCAGGTTGGTAATAGTCCATTGATAAGACGACTTTTCCGGATCGCCGCCAGCCCGGTCAGGTTGAGCGGTAAAGGTATACTGTACACTTTCTCCTATTTCGGCACAGCTAGGACCGTCAAAGGAAAGACTCTGTCCGTATGAATTACCTGAGGATGGGGAGTTGTTGGGTAAGCCTAACCCACTGGTTCCGCCATTCAAGCTTAAACCTTCTATCTGGAAATCAACATTGGCAGGGTCAGGATCTGTTGCATTATTTATAGTGCCTAGAAAGCCGCTGCCTTCAATAGCCAGATAAATTACTTGGTCAGGGCCGATTTGTAAGGCTCCAAAAGGCTCTGTGGAAGAAGCAATGGTGTCTTTGCTTTGGGCAATTAATAAAGAATCGCTGCTAGCCAGGTTGTAGCGGTATAACTGCGACTGGGCCGATCCATCTCCTGTTAATGAAACAAATAGCTCCTGGCCGGCAAACTCCAGGCCATAAGCAGTCGGTGTTGCAGGGCCCAGATCCATGGTTACTGGATTAGATACTTCACCTGTTGCTGTATCAAAATCAAAAATTTCGACTTTATTATTTACTCCATTTGACCCAGGAATTACTATTGCCAGCTTGCTGCCATCTGGCGAAACTTTCATATATCCCTCGCCTTGTGCTGCCTCTGGGCCATGTTCACTGCCTACAGTATAAGTGACTGGTGCACCTACGCCTTGTGCAGTAAGTGGATATACTCTGAAAGCATTGGTTATGAAATCATGCGTAATAATCCAGGTAGTAGCTGTTGCATTTGGATCGGTAGGGTTGCCCTGTACAGAAATAACCCGTTCGGTAGAAGGGATACCAGGAGACATAGGTACATTTTTCTGAATAACCGTGCCTAAATTATCGTTCAGCGACATGTCCACCACACTGTAAAATACCTGTGAACCAGTGGGGTCTACCTCTGTAGTAGTAAATATATAATAGATAGTCTGGCAATTATCGCAGCCAGGCTGTGCCACAATGGTAACTCCCTGAGAAGCGGTAGGGCTTCCAGTTAATCCATCTGCTCCGGTAACTGGAATATTATTAATGTCCAGCATCGGTGCACCGGTGGAATCAAATATGGATACGCCATCTGTGTAAAAAAGCAACTCGCCTTTGCTGCCCAGTACAGATGAACTGCCTTGGGGTGCATTAGCCGGAAGTTCATTTGTTACATTAGGTTGACCCCCAGTAAAGCGAATTTCTACATTCGTTCCAAATAACCACCGGGCTTGGTCTTGTGGGGGAGGGGGCTGGGTTGGGTCTGGTTTGTAAAGCCGTACATCTAATTTATTCGTTCTGGTACAATTAGTAGCTGGATCTGTAATAGTTACTGAGTAACAACCTTCTTCAGTAATGCTGATGGATGGATTGTTTCTGGTAGCATCGGTTACACCAGGACCTGTCCAGGTATAGGTAGCTCCAGCTGGGGCAGCTCCATTCTGAAATACAGGTTCTAATGTCTGCGGTACATCCTCTTTACAAAACTCTTCTTCCTGCGGCCCCAGGTTTTCATCCATTGGGCCGATGGTAAATTGATTAATGCCATTTACTGTTACCGGATTGCTCGCACAAACTTCCGGCTGCTCAACTCCATTTACAAATACCTTCACACTTACTGTATAGCTGCCAGGTTGCTGATAGGCATAGGTAGCGGTGTTGGTAGTAGTAGTCAGTGTATCAGTAGTAACGTTTTGATCGCCAAAATCCCACTTGTATACTACGCCGGTACCAGGAGGAGTAGTTCCGTTATATTGGAAGGTGGGGGCATCGGTATCGCAGTTTCCGCCAGCGCAAAAAGGCCCGGCTGTTGTGGGAGTTACACATTGTGCTTGTATTTGAAAATGAACTAAACTGAGCAATAAAAAAATCAATAAACAGCAGGGTACTCGGTATACTGGTTTGAGCATTGTGTAAAGATATTTGCACTAAAATAATTAAAAATTATATATATTGTTTAAAAACTGATTTCCGTTTGGATTGTGCTCATTCCGGTTACCCAAGAGAGCTGTTTGTCACAAGTAATAATAACATACTTATTGCGTATCGAAAAGTAAGTCAGCTGGAATATTTATCAGTTATAGGTATCCGGGCATAATAAGTAATCTGTACGTTAGCTTCGGGCTTCATGCAGCAAGAGGCATTTCAGTTGCCATTCCAGGTGAAACTATACCTGGGCAAATAGTATAAATAGGTAGTTAAATATTATTATTTCAGGATATGATTTTGTACTTATTCAACGTTGAGGTAGAAAATACCATACAGCTGAATGGCTATTTTTTTATAAATTTAACCCGTTTGATTGAAAAGTAATTTTATAACTTTGAATACTGAGCTTGTAGAGATTTATTTGCCAGCTTATTCTAATGACCAAACAATTTATTTACTGATCTTCTACTAAAATAGTACCCTTACGACACCTTACATGAGGAAATATATCTTTACACTATTTTGCCTGTTTGCCACTGCTCTTACTGCCTTTGCACAAGATCCACAGTTCTCGCAGTTTTATGCAGCCCCTTTATATTTAAGTCCATCGTTTGCGGGCTCAGCTCTGGCACCCAGAGCCGTGGTGAATTACCGGAACCAGTGGCCAAACATTGATGCCAGCTTTGTCACCTATGCGGCTTCCTTTGATTATTACTTCCCTAAAGTGAACAGTGGGGTAGGGCTGCTGGTTACCCACGACCGACAAGGGGTAGGCGGGGTACGGTCTACAGATATTGGTGCCCAGTATTCTTACCGGCTGCAACTATCCGATAACCTGTTTTTTCAGCCAGGGTTTCAGCTGTCGTATGTGTTGCGGGATGCTAATTTCTTTAATCTTACGTTTGGAGATCAGCTAAACAATTTAGGGCCTATCCCTGGGCAGGGAACAGCAGAGCCTTTAACCGGAGAGTACCGGTCCTATCTTGATTTCTCTTCCGGAGGTTTGCTCTATACTGAGCGGTTTTATGTAGGCGTATCAGCTCATCACATGAACCGGCCTAACCAGTCGTTAACTGGAGATGTAAGCCGCCTGCCTATGAAAACAACTTTCCATGCCGGTTATAAAATTCCGCTGGATGCCTCTACTGCTCAAGGGCTGGCACAAGATGTAAGTGCACCCGAACGCAGCATTACACCAGCTATCCTCTACAAAATGCAGGGCAAATTCGATCAGCTGGATGTAGGTTTATATGCTACCTATGATCCATTGGTATTCGGCTTATGGTACCGGGGCTTGCCCATTAAACAATATGAACCGGGTTTAAATAATAGCGATGCTGTTATCTTTTTATTCGGATTCAAGTACGAGAGCCTGTCCGTGGGATATAGCTACGATTTAACTATTTCTAATTTGGGGCCAGCCAGTGGCGGGGCACATGAGCTTTCGTTAAGTTATATCTTCAACAGTCCACAACCCCGTAGCCGATTTGCCAAACGTATTCCCTGTCCTAAGTTCTGATAAAGCAAGCCTGAGATGGACTACTACCGAAAGTATGGACTTCACCGGTTTTTGTGGTTGTTTGGTATTGTAGGCATTCTAGTAGTTATTATTTATTTGCCAGGAAAGCATTTAGTGCCTCCAGAACCAAAGCCTGCATCCATTACAGGAATTGTAAAAAATTATAAGGCTGAGACTAGCTATAACCTGGATAGTCTGAAGCAACTCTACGGCCGGAATAAACGCCTGTTAAAAAAATATGAACTACAGACACTACTGGCTTTATCTCATTATCCGCAGTTAAAAGAGGTTTTTATAAATTTTTACGAAGAAGAAGCCTTGTTGCCGCTAGCCTCCAGACCTGAGCCTGCCAGTATGCTGGGAGCTAAACATATATGGCAATACAATGTCATTATTAGTACAAAGTCTATTGATGAACTGGAACCTATACTCTTGCATCACATACCCTTCGATGCACAAATAGGCATCATCGGGCATGAACTGGCACATACAGCCTATTATCTGGATAAGAATGTTGCCCAGATGCTACTTATCGCCCTGAATTATCCTTTCCCTGATTTTAGAGCTGCTTTTGAGAAAAATACCGACCGGCGTGCCTTGTTTCATGGGCTTGGCTGGCAATTGCTGCACTATTCCCAGTATGCACGCCAGGTAATAAAATACGATGAAACCAACCTGGGCAGCGATTACTACTTGTCGCCTGCTGAGATTGAAGCACTTATCAAACAAGTATACCTACCAGTACGCTTGTAAAAAAACTCAGATGAGTAAAGTCCTATTTGCTTGATTTTGGTAAGTAATGATTGTAATATTGCGGTCAGAAGATTGTTTCACAAACTAACGTTTATCAATTATGGCAAAGATTAAAGTTGCTATCAATGGATTTGGCCGTATAGGCAGGCTTACACTCCGTGCACTCCTAAGCAAAGAAAATGTAGAGGTGGTAGCCATTAATGACTTAACAGACAATGCTACTTTGGCACACCTGTTTAAATATGATTCTATACATGGCAGATTCAATGGTCAGGTAAGCTCTGATGCAGAAAGTATTACAGTGAATGGCCGCAAGATTGCTGCTTTTGCAGAAAAAGATCCTAAAAACCTTCCATGGGGCAAACTAGGTATAGATGTGGTTCTGGAGTCTACTGGTAGATTTGTAGATGAAGCAGGAGCAGGCGGCCACTTAACTGCAGGTGCCAAAAAAGTAGTTATTTCTGCTCCAGCCAAAGGAAACATAGCTACTGTTGTATTAGGTGTAAATGAAAATACCTTGACAGGCAACGAAACTATCCTTTCTAACGCCTCTTGTACCACCAACTGCTTGGCACCTATGGCCAAAGTATTGGACGATAATTTCGGTATAGAAAAAGGTTATATCACAACTATTCACGCGTATACTGCCGACCAGAACCTGCAAGATGCTCCACACAAAGATTTGAGACGCGCCAGAGCTGCTGCTCTTTCTATTGTGCCAACCTCTACCGGTGCAGCAAAAGCCGTAGGTCTAGTATTGCCTCACCTGAAAGGAAAATTAGACGGAACCGCTATGCGTGTGCCAGTGCCAACTGGTTCATTGACAGACCTAACAGCTATTCTGAAAAGAGAAGTGTCTGCTGACGAAATTAATGCAGCCATGAAAAAAGCAGCTCTCAATGAGATGAAAGGCATTCTGGAATATATGGAAGACCCAATCGTGTCTACTGACATCGTAGGTAATCCGCATTCATGTATTTTCGATGCTGAACTAACTGCTGTAAATGGCACATTAGTGAAAGTAGTAGGCTGGTACGACAATGAATCTGGCTACTCTGCCCGTACAGCTGACCTTATCGAACGGATCGCTAAAAAAGTGACGGCTTAACACAAGATAAGAATAGACCAATAAATAAAAAACGCCCGAAAGGCGTTTTTTATTTATATACTCTCTGATAACACAGGGGTTTACTCAGCTACTACTTTCGCTTCCACCGGCTGTGGCGGTACCTCTAGTGTAGGATCGACTGTTTTTAACTTTTTGGCAATCACAATGCTGAATAAGCTAATAATAATGCCTACAATACCCACATAGTTATAGTTCTGTAGTTGTCCGGCTTCATTGGTGGTTACAATAGCCCCAGCCAGCATGGCAGCAGCTCCGGAAGCTAACTGTTGGACAGAGGAATTAATACTCATAAACCCACCCCGCTGTTGTGGGGTTACTACCGCGGTAATCATCGCCTGAGCCGGAATCATACGGCCACCAGAGAAGATGAAGAAAAAGGCAGTAACCACTAATACATAATAATAGGGAATAGGCGGCATATGTGTTATCAGAAAAACCGGCCCGGCAGAGAGTACAATAAAAATACTGAGTATAATAAATTTTCCGTATTTATCTGCCAGTTTACCTACTAACGGTGAGGTAAAGAACGTTAATGCACCCCCTACCAGATAAATATACGTAACCTGATGCTCTGTAAAGCCAACATTAGACACCATATAGGGTGCTATAAACGGGATAATAGAAAAATGCCCCAGTTGCAGGATAATCATCAGCAATAATCCTCTTTGTTGGTTTGCATCGTTTACAATATTTGTAATAACAGCAAATGGGCTTGGTTTATAAGACAGTTTTTGAATGTGCCCGGTCATAGTAGGAATATAAAAGTACACCAGAGGAATAACCACCAGGCCAATTAAGCCTACAACAATAAAAGAAGCATGCCAGCTTATTTCTGCAGCCAGGAACAATCCCACCGGAACGCCTACTACAGAGGCCACAGAGAAGGCAGCCATTAGTGTGCCCATAGCTGTACCCCGTCTTTCGAATGGAATAATATCGCCTACAATAGATAATACTTGTGCTCCAATCAATCCCCCAAAACTACCGGCAAAAATACGCGCAGCCACCAGCAATTCATAGGTAGGGGCAAAAGCACAGGCAAACGTTCCAGCAATAAAACCAATATAGCCCAGTAGGAGTACACTTTTACGGTCGAATTTATCTACAAAAAAGGCGGCAATAAATCCGCATATTCCGGCACTAAATGTATAGGCTGATACAATGAAGCTGAACTGCTGCGGATTAATTTTAAATAAAGGCATTAGATACGTCCCCAGCGGCATCATGATCATAAAATCGATGATATGGGTAAAGTTGATACAGGCCAGTATCAATAAAATAATGCGTTCTTTGTTTTTCATATACGCTTAGGGTGGTTTGTTTTTCATTTACTCAACATACAGCTACTATTGCCTGCAGGTACAAAAGTGATAGAGCTATACTAAGAGACACATGAACAACATAGTTAATGGGTAGTGTTACGAATTTAGAATATATAAGGCAACATCTATGTTCAGATGGATGTTCACTCATGGAGCAGATTCTGTTTCTTATCCTACATTTTCATGGATAAATAAAAAAAGCACTAAGACGTGATAGGCTTAATGCTTTATGTGATTTTTTACCAGATGTTTACTAAGTAAACCAGTAGTTTATGCTAGTAAGCTCCCTGATACTTGCGGGTTCCCCATTCAAGGGTTAGCAGTGCCAGCAGCAGGAAAAACAACCACTTCAGGTGAATGAGCTCTAGTAGTTCTTCACTCGTCTGAATTACGTCTGGTGGCGGATTCTGGGTTAGAGAGGCCGTTAACTGATCTACCTCCGTTGGTAGATAGAACTTGCCGTTTGTGGCTTCTGCCAGCTTGCGCAACAAGTTATGGTCGGCTGTAGTGGTTAGTGCTTCCAGTTGCAAATCTTTTACCCGGAATTCACCGGTAACTGTTTCAGTTTTTCCTTGTACTTGTGCCGTAGCTTTGTAGGTATATATACCCTTCCCTAAGCCACTCACCTCAAAACGGGAGTTTGTTTCCGAGTTAGTGAAGGAGTAATTGTTCACCTTATTTGCCTCATCGGTGATTTGCAGCCGGATAGGAATATCATAAATCCGCTCATAAATATCATTATAGGTTTCTGCTTCAAATATTACTTTCTCTGTAGCCAGAAATTCATCGGCAATGGGGTACACCCGTAGTTTTCGTTTATCTTCTTTGGCAGACAGGTATTGCACCAGCTTATTCACCATATCGTCTACCGCTTCGTGTTTTTCCGTGAGGTTGTATTCTTCCAGCCACCATTCCCATAAGCCTTCTCCAGCCATTACGGCCGATTTTTTAGTTTTATCGGTATTAACAGCCAGCAAGGGTTTGTTAGTAACCAAGGCTCCTACTTTCTGGTAAAGAATAACTTCCGTATTGGCACTGGCTTTGTACTCGCCAAAAGGAACTGAAACCGGAGGAAGCTTTTGTAATAAGGTAGCTTGTTCTGGAGTAAAGCGGAAAATAGTAAAGTTCTTGTTGAAAGCCGGGGTAACCTGATCTGTCTGGCCCATGCGGGTACCTATTTTTACCAGGTTATTTACGCTGTTGTATTGGTTAACATTGCTCTGATTTCCCAGAATATACCAGATGGGTGTATTGCCTTCCAGGTATTTGCGGGCTACAGCCGTTCCGGTATTATAATTATCTGGAATTTGATGCAAAATAACTAAGTCGTATTTAGTTTCCTTAGGTGTTCCGTTTCCAGCAATAACAATGTCCAGCTGGTAATTTTCGTTCTTTTCCAGAATACTTTTAATAGCTTTTATATCCGGATGGGGAGCTAGGGCCAAAAGCAGGATTTTTTCTTTCCCGTCAATAATATCTATATAGGCATCACGGCCATTATTCTGGCCGGTAAATTCTCCTTCTAGCATATCTATCTCCACCACGTAATGCTGCATTCCTTTGTTTTTTGCTTCATGGACAAAGGTTACTTCCTGTACAGTATTTTCACCTTTTAATGAGACGCTTTTCTTTTCCAGTACTTTGCCATTTTGTTTGAGTAGCACAGTGGCCAGTTTGCCCGAATAACCAGTACTATGAATTTCTGCTACTACCGGGAATTTGTTTCCCAGATAGGTGATCTTATTGTAATGTAATACTTTTAGATTTATATCTTTTTTGGCAACCGTATCGCCTAAAGCTACTGGATAAATAGGAAAGTTGTACCGCTGATACTCCGGAGAAGTACCCTGATTGTATATACCATCCGACACCAGCACTACTCCGGCTAGATTTCGGTTCTGGTAATTGCTGTTGATGTTGTTGAGCATCTGGCTCAGGTTTGTAGACGTATTCTGAAAAATACCGCTTCGAAGAGTAGTAGCCTCACTTTCATCCAGCAGTTGAACATCTACATTTACATTTTTTTCCTGCATCTCCTGCCGCATACGTTCCAGTTTGGTAAGTAAGCTGTTGAGTTGCACAGAGTCGCTGGTAAGGGCTACTGATTGGGAATTGTCTACTGCCAGTACAATGGTTGGTTTTTCATACGAGTTTTTTACCTGCCGCACAAATGGACTCAGCAATAAAAAACAAAGCACACTGACCACTATAAACCGGCAGGCGGCCAGCGCCCAGTTTAGATTTTGGCCCCACAGAGGTTTTTTCTGATATAAGGCAGCTGCATAGACAGCTCCCACCACCAGGCATAGTAGTATAAACCAGGGCGAAGATGATATAAGTACTTGAAATTTATCCATTTCTCACATATTTCAGATTATTTACTAACGCTACAGCGGCTATTTGATTGTGATCTGTTGCAAATGTTGTAAGGCTAGAAAAGAGATGGCAATGGAACCTGCCACACATATTTCTCCACTACTGATTTTTCCTGGAATTTGTTCCAATCTTACTTTTTCTATCACTATGTCTTCGGTGCTATCCAAGTGTTGGTCGTATAGTTTTTCAACATTCTGAGCCAAAAAAAAGTGTATACGGTTCGTATCTTTTGTAGGATTGTCGAATACGGTAGATAACCTGGTAATTTGAGTAGAGGTGTAGCCGGTCTCTTCTTTTAACTCCCGCATGGCTGCTTCTTCTGCTGGTTCCCTGTCTGAGTTGAATACGCCTCCGGGAAACTCAAGCAATATCTCTTGGGCGCCATGTTTGTACTGCCGCACCATAATTACTTCGCCAGCTTGCGTTACTGGAAACACAATGGCTACTTCAGCCCGCACGCTTACAAAATAATCATCTATGAGGGCTCCATTTGGCAGGCGCACCTCATCCCGGCGGAGTTTATACCATTTATGGTCAAATACCAAGGCTGATTTAAGAATTTGCCACTTTTGCAGTTGCTTCATACTAACGGAGGAAATGTTACTTACTAACCCATGGGAAAACTTGATTGTTTTGCCAAAGGCCAGGATTCAATATAGGAATGATAAGCTGTTTTCTAAAGAGTTTGGCTATAAAGTTACCTCTAATTTTCTTTTGCGGGCATGTATCCAGGTAATAAGCTTCAATTAACAGAAGAAGCAGAAAGACATCGTATATCTTTCTGCTTCCAAAGGAAAATTACTTTTATTGCTTGATTCTAGAATACTAGTCTATTCAATAAGTTTTAACTAAGCTTAGAGTTACGTCAGCATGCCGCCATCTACTTGTAATACCTGGCCGGTAATGTATTTAGAAAGGTCTGAGCCCAAGAAAACAGCACAATCTGCTACTTCATCTGCACTGCCAGCCCGTTTTAACGGAATACCCTGTTTCCATTCATCTACTACTTTCTGATCCAGTTCGCCAGTCATTTCAGTTTCTATAAATCCTGGAGCAATAGCATTAGCCCGGATATTTCTAGAGCCTAGTTCTAAAGCTACAGATTTAGTAAAACCAATAATACCTGCTTTAGAAGCAGCATAGTTTGCCTGTCCAGCATTGCCACGTAAACCTACCACAGAAGTAATATTAATAAAAGACCCATTTTTCTGTTTCATTAAAACCCTGGTAGCTGCTTTGGTTACATTAAACACAGACTTCAGATTGGTATTAATTACGGCATCCCACTGCTCTTCCGACATACGCATCAATAACCCATCTTTGGTAATACCGGCATTGTTTACCACAATTTCCAGAGAGCCAAATTCGCCAACTACCTGATTTACCAGTTCTTCGGCGGCTTTATAGTCAGCCGCATCAGAGCGGTATCCCTTGGCTTTTACGCCAAGTGCAGCCAGTTCTTGTTCCAGGGCTTGTCCTTTTTCTACACTCGACAGATACGTAAAAGCTACATTAGCCCCTTCTTCAGCATATCTTCTAGCTATTGAGCGTCCTATTCCTTTGGAAGCACCGGTAATTAACGCTGTTTTTCCTTTGAGTAAATTCATGTGATGTTGTTTCTCTGGAAAGCTTGCAAAAAGCCTTCGGGTTGTACAAATTGGTTAAGTAAACGAGAAGCCTTTTGGAGATAATACCCAAACTGCCCATTCTCTTCATTTATGGGTACAAATAAATAAAATAATTGTGTGTGAACAAATCTTGTAAAGGTATTGCTATTTCACAACTCAGAGTTAAGCCCTGCCGTGCACTTCTTCTTGCAATAAAATGTTTACTCTAAAGAACCCTGCCAGATGTTGCATGAGGAGCAGTGGGTATTGTTAATAAAAAATAATAATTTAGAGAATTAACAGCGTATTTAGTTAAGTTATTTAAATTATACCTGGAAAGTAGTCATTTTTACATTGTCAAGAAAAGCAGCTAGTCACCAATCACATCGGCTGCTTAGAATAAGCATATATGGAATCGTTGCAAAATAAAACCAAAGCCCAGTTAATAGAAGAAGTCATCCGGCTACGTAAATCAGTAGTACAGCGGATGGATTTTGTATCAGCACCTGAAGAAATGCCTAACAATGGCCTTTTGGGAGATTCCTATACCGAACTGGAAGCCGGCTATGCACAAGATATAGATATTTATGATTTTGACCTGAATTACCGGGGAATATTTAATTCCAGCAGCGATGCTATTTTTATTTTCAGCAAAGATGGAGTTATCCTGGATGTGAATCAGAGTGCCTTGCAAGAATACCAGTGCACCAAAAAAGACCTATTGGGGATGTATGCTGTTGACTTTTGCAAGAAATATAACTATCCGGCAGATGTAGACAAGCTTCAACAAATTTTTGAATATACCTGGCAAGGAAAAGATACCAGAATGGAGTGGGAGGGCATGACTCCTTCAGGCAAGTTTTTAGCCCGTGAAATTGTGTTTAAAATTGGCCGGTATCTAGGCGAAGAAGTAATTATCAGCTATGGAAAAGATATTACGGAAAAAAAGCAAGCCCAGAAAATTATTCAGGAAAGTGAATCCAGATTCCGCACCCTAGCCGATAATGCCCCGGTATTATTGCGGATGACGAATGAAAATCATCAATTTTATTATTTCAATAAACAATGGTTGCAGTTTACTGGCCGGTCGCTGAAGAAAGAAAATGATAAAGGCTGGCTTGGGTGTGTGCATGCCGATGATAAAGTCCATGTAAGCGAAGCGCTGCAATATGCTTTTAAAAAGAAAAAAAGCTACGAAATTAGCTACCGGCTAAAGCGTAAAGATGGGCAGTACCGATGGATTCTTGACAATGGGGTACCACATTTTGATACTGAAGGAAAATTTAAAGGATTCATATCTTCAGCTCTGGATATAACAGAGAGGAAGATGGCGGAAGAAGAGAAACAGCGGGAAGATGCCATCCGAAGTGCGGATGAAACCTTTATGAAAGCCCTGGAAGATGTAAATTTTGCCGGCTTACGTGTAGAAAAAGATGGTACTCTTTCCTTTATTAATAACTATTTACTCAATGCCACCGGCTACAAACGAGAGGAAGTACTAGGCAAAAACTTTTTTGATTTTTTTGTGCCTGCCTACGAAAGGGAAGCCCGCCGGGAAGAGTTTACCAGAGCTTTGCGGAATGGGGGCTTTTTTGAAAATATGGAGCGTAGTTTACTTACCAGAGATGGCAAAGTTCGCTTTATTCAGTTCAGTTCCGTCATGCTCAATAGCCAGGGCGGCGAAATACAAGGCATTACCCGCATTGGGGAAGATGTAACCGACCGGAAAAAGGTTACCGAGAGTCTTGCCCGTAACCAGGCGCAACTGCAAGACCTGTTCGACAATGCCAATGACTTGATCCAGATTATTTCCATGCGGGGAGATATTCTGTTTGTGAACAAAGCCTGGAAAGATAAAATGGGGTATAAAGACAGTGAAATTGAGAACATGAACCTCAAAGACATTGTGCACCCGGATTATGGAAAGTCTACCCTACGCATGTTCCGCCGCATTGTAAAAGGAGAGAAGTTATTTAAGTTTCAGACAGTATTTGTAAGCCGGGAGGGAAACAGCATCTACCTGGCTGGCAGTGTGAGCTGCCGGTATGAAAATGGCCGTCCTACGGCTTTCCGCTGTATACTGTATGACACAACTGATAAAATACGGGCTGAAAAAGCACAAAATCTCTATTACAGCATTGCCAGCTTAACCACTAAAAGCCATAACCTGGATAACCTCTATCAGAATATTCATAAGGAACTGGGCAAAGTAATTGAGGTAAGGAATTTTTATATCACCCTGTATAACAAAGAAAAAAATTCCCTCAACTTCCCCTATTATGTAGACGAAGATCAGCATGGAGAAATACGCCTGACGCAGCGAAAAGTGGGCAAAGGCTTAACTGAGTATGCCATGTTCTACAACGAACCATTGTTTCTCTATGAAGAGCAGATCCGGCAGCTGGCTAAAGAGCATAACCTGGAAATATTTGGGGCTATACCTAAAGTATGGCTAGGTGTACCCTTAAAGGTAGAAAACCGCATTACTGGTATTATTGCTGTAAAGTGCTACAGAAGCCGTACTACCTATAGCATCCGCGACCTAGAATTACTTGACTTTATATCCGGACAAATTGCCTTAGCTATTGAACGGAAGCAGAACGAAGAAAAACTGCAAAAACAAACGGCCCGGTTGAATGCTATTTTTGAAAGCGGAACTCACCTGATGTGGTCCATCAACCGCAAAATGTATTTGACTTCGTTCAACCAGAATTATGCCGATGCCATTGAGAGCCAGTATGGCGTAAAACTAATCCAGGGTACTGCCACTGAAAAAGTGCGTTCATTTCTGTTTAATGATGAACAATACTTATTGTGGGAAAGAAAATACGAAGCCGCTTTCCGGGGTAGTCCGCAGTACTTTGAGGCGCAGATGAACGACCGGGATGGCAAAAGTGTGTGGCGGGAAATATACCTCAATCCTATATTTATGCAGGACGGAAGTATTGAGGAAGTTTCCGGTATTGCCCACGACATTACCCATAAAAAACAGGCAGAAATTGCCCTGATGGAAAGCGAAGAAAAATTCCGCGATATATTCGAATCGTTCCAGGATATTTATTACCGATCGGATCTGACTGGCCGTATTCTTATGATCAGCCCATCGGCCTATGAGGTAAGCGGATACCGGCCTTTTGAGATTATTAATAAGAAAATATCTAATTTTTTTAATGATATAGCCAGAAGCCGAAATGTGCTCCGGGAATTATTGCGCTATGGCAGCGCCAAAAATCTGGAAGCTAGTTTCCAAACCAAAAGCGGATCCATTCTGCAATTTATTCTCAACATGCGACTGGTGTATGACAAACAAGGAAATCCGGTAGAAATAGAAGGCGTTGCCAGGGACATTACCGAACTGAAAAAATCTGCCGAAGAACTGCTCAAGGCGAAGGAGATTGCAGAAAAATCACTAAAAATCAAAGAATTGTTCTTGGCTAATATGAGCCATGAAATTCGTACGCCAATGAATGGTATTATTGGCATGATTGACTTGCTAAGTGATACAGAGCTACAACCCACACAGCTGGAATATGTGCAGACAGTAAAAAAATCATCAGAAACCTTGCTGTATATTCTCAATGATATACTGGATCTGTCGAAAATTGAGGCTGGCAAAATGGAACTACATAAGGCACCTATGTCGCTGGAAGTAACCATTGAAAAATTGTATGCCTTGTTTGCTCAGCAAGCAAATTCCAAAAAGAATGAGCTTAGCTATCAAATAGAGCCTGAAATTCCGAAGTTTATTGTAGCCGATGAAACCAGACTACTTCAGATACTTTCGAACTTAACATCCAATGCTATTAAATTCACAGAAAATGGTAAAATCACTATTAATGTTTCGCTGATACAAAGTAAGGGTAAGCTGAAGAAGTTTAAGGTAAAAGTGACAGATTCAGGTATTGGAATAGCTCCGGAGAATTTGTCTTTGCTGTTCAATAACTTTAGCCAGATAGATAATTCTTCTTCCAAGTCGTATGCCGGCACAGGCCTTGGATTATCCATCGCCAAAGAGCTAAGCCGCATGATGAACGGTGAAATAGGTGTAGAATCTGCCCCGCAAAAAGGCAGTACCTTCTGGTTTACTTTTGAAGCAAAAGAGACGCAGACGGCTCCGCAGAACTTACCCTCTACCACAAATGATTTTAAAGCTGGAGACCACTTTGGTAACTCCTCTCCATTTATTCTGCTAACCGATGATAACATTGTAAATCAGCGGGTAGCCAGCGAAATTCTGATTAAATCCGGTTGTATACTTGAAGTAGCCAGCAACGGGCAGGAAGCCATAGACTTGGTACAGGCTACCCATAACGATCCAGATAAACGTATGTATGACCTCATTTTTATGGACATACAAATGCCAGATATGGATGGTATTGAGGCTACCCAGAAAATAAAACAACTAGCCATAGACAAACTTCCACCCATTGTGGCTATGACGGCTTATTCGATGCGTGAAGACCGGGACCGTTTTCTGAGCCAGGGTATGGACGATTATATCCCAAAACCTATCCGGGCTAATACGCTGATTGCTAAAGTAAAAGAATGGTTTGTACCGCAGAAAAAAACTTCTGCGAAAAAAGGTAAACAAGCGAAAGCTAAGGAAGCAGAAGTGGTAGCTGATAGTGCGCCAGTATTGAACCAGGAAGTGATGGAACAGCTAAAAAAATTCGGTGGCATAGAACTGCTGGCAAGCGTATTTGAAGATTTCGACATGGAGACTGCACAGTTGCTGGAAGAATCTAATAATTATTTAAAAAATAACGACTACAATAAAATTTTAAGTAATTTGCACACACTCAAAGGCAGTGCAGGTACCATTGGAGCCGACCGGATTGCCAATTTATCAAGAGATGCTGAAAGCCGCTTGAAAAATAAAATTACGGATCAGCTGGCAGCCGATCTGCAAAATCTGCAGCTATTTTTTAAAGAGTTTCAAACTGAATATAAGAAAGCATTAATAACCTAACGTATGAACGCCGCAAAAAAAGTACTTATCGCTGAAGATAGTTCTGTCATTCAAAACCTGACTAAGAAGATTTTACAGTTCCAGAATTTTGATATTGTTGCTGTAAAAAACGGTGAGCAGGTATTACAAACGTTACAAAAAGAAGACATCGATATAATTCTCATGGATATTAACATGCCGGTAATGGATGGAATGGAATGTGCCCGTCAGGTACGTGCCCTGCCTGATGCCAAAAAAGCTGGTATCCCCATTGTAGCTATCACTGGCAACGCCAAAAATTATTCCATGGAAGATTTCAAAAAAGCCGGCATCACTGATTACCTTCAGAAGCCTCTGGATTTTGATAAACTGGTAAGCGTAGTAAAAGAATTGACTGCCTAATTACAATTTATTCTGGTAAACGAGTGATTAGCTGATCAAAGGCTGTTTCATAACCAAGCCTTTTGTCAGGTAAGCTAGTCATTCCTTTACCTATTTTTATTTCTGATGCAAGTAAAGTTTACAGCCCAGTTTCTGCATAAGCTAGAAGATATTTTTGCAGAATCTGATTATATGTTGCGCTACGAAAAAGGCAACTTCAAATCAGGCTACTGTGTTCTGAGAGACACCAAAATTGTTATTATCAATAAGTATTTTACGACAGAGGGGAAGATTAACTGCTTACTGGATATTCTCCGTACTATCCGGATGGATACTTCCAGGTTTAGTGAAAAAAATAAAAAATTATTTGAAGAATTAACCACTTCAGTGCCGGTAAAACAGGCATAATATGGTTTCCCATTCCTGACAAATTCTTTGCCCTTTTGGATAGATTTTGCAGGGTTACTCCGCTAGCAAACGTATGGTTGTAACTTTTCTGGGTACTGGCACTTCACAAGGAATTCCGGTAATCGCTTGCGAATGTGAAGTGTGCCATTCAGTTGATTTCCGCGACAAACGTCTGCGCGTATCGGTGCATCTGCAAATTAATAATAAGAGCTTTATTATAGACTCTGGCCCGGATTTCCGGCAGCAGGTACTCCGCGAACGGATAAAAACCCTGGATGCTTTACTTTTTACACATGAGCATAAAGACCACACGGCTGGTATGGATGATATCCGTTCCTATAATTTCAAGCAGAAAAAAGATATGCCTATTTTCGGCAGAGCTTCGGTAATCGAGCAGATTAAGCGGGAGTTTTTTTATATATTTTCTGATTTTAAATATCCGGGCATCCCCAGAGTTGAGATTAATGTTATTGAAAATACCTCTTTTCTGGTGGAAGGAATCAACGTAATTCCAGTGGAGGTAATGCATTACCGCTTGCCTGTATTCGGTTTCCGTATTGGCGACTTTACCTATATTACCGATGCTAACTATATTGCCCCGCAAGAGCTGGAAAAAATAAAAGGGTCTAAAGTAATTGTACTCAATGCCTTGCAGAAAGAACCGCATATTTCACATTTTAACCTTTCGCAAGCCGTAGAACTTTTGAAGGAGTTGAAGCCAGATAAGGCTTTTCTTACCCATATTAGCCATAAACTAGGGTTACATGCCGAGGTAGAAAAAGAATTACCATCCTTTATCCGCATTGCCTACGATGGGTTAAAATTTGAAGTGTAAAGGTTGCCTACACTTCTGTCCGAAGTATCTCCAGTGGTGGTCGGTTTAATACACCGCGGCTATTAAGCATGCCAATCAATACAGTTAACCCGGTTACTACAACTAGTACAACCATCAGTGGAGTAAGTACTGGCTGAAAAGGAACTTCAAACACAAATAAGGCTAATAGCCAGCTGCTAATAAGGGATAGCAAGATGCCAGATAAGGTAGCTAAAGCTCCCAGGAAAAAGTATTCGATAATGGAAATTTGGATTATTTGCTTACTATTGGCGCCTAGTGTCCGGAGCAGAACACTTTCTTGTATCCGCTGATATTTGCTGATGATGACAGAACTGCTCAATACGATTAATCCAGTGATAATGCTGAATAAAGCCATAAACTGGATTACAAAAGATACTTTATTTAAGATTTCATCGATGGTGCGCAGAATCAAGCCTAGGTCAATAGCCGACACATTAGGATATGCCTGCACTAATTCCCGCTGAAACTTAGCCGATTGGTCTGATGACTTTACTTTGGTAACCAGCACATGAAACTGAGGCGCTTCTTCCAATACCCCGTTTGGAAACACAATCAAAAAGTTTGTTTGTACCCGGTTCCAGTCTATTTCCCGGGTGCTGCCAACGTAGGTTTTAATAGGAGAGCCTTGTACGTTAAAGACGAGTTCATCGCCAATTTTCAACTTCATCCGCTCCAGGTACCGGTCTTCTACAGAAACGAAAATGCTATCAGAAGGTGAATTAAGCTTGCGTAACTGGCCCTCTTGCAATTTTTCAGACGTAATCAGCTTATCGCGGTAGGTGACACGGTATTCCCGGGTGAGCGCCCAGTCAGGGATTTTGGCAGAGGTATCTTTTTGAATAGCTTCTACCGTACGTCCATTAATTTGGGAAAGGCGCATAGTAACAATAGGAGCTTCCTGTAAAATAGGAATGCCTGAATCTTTAGCCAGTTTTACTACTGCTTCTTTTTGATTGGTTTGAATATCAAACAGTACCATATTAGGTTGGTTACCACTGCCCGAAAGTGTTACCTGATCTAAAAGAAGATTTTGGGATACATATAACGTAGAAATTAGAAAAGTACCCAGGCCAATGGCAATAATTAGAATCAGCGTTTGGTTTTGAGGACGGTAGAGATTAGCCAGGCTTTGCCGCCAGACATAACTCCAGGAAATTGGGAAAAAGCGGCGTACCAGATACATAATTAATGTGCCCATGCCGGTTAGCAAGAGAAAAGCCACACAAATACCCACTGTAAATCCCAATGCCTGCTGCCAGTCTCTAATCTGCAAAAAAGCAAAGCCGCCAACAAATAAAACAATAAGCCCATAAATTAACCACCTGGCAGGATCTTTTGCAGTGGTATCCTCTTCAAAAGAAGCCCGGAGTGTACGCAAGGGAGAAATACGCCGGATAGATAATAAAGGCAACAAAGCAAATAATACAGCCATAGTTAATCCAATGCCTACACCCTGCCCAATGGCTGCCCAAGCAATTGTGACTTTTACATCTACCGGAAGGAATTCTCCCAATATTTGAGGCAGCACAAATTGAATAGCAGAACCCAGCAAAGCCCCCATCAGCGCACCGGTAAAGCCCATCAGAAAAGTCTGAATAAGAAATATAAAAAAGGTTTGCCAGCCTCCGGCACCCAGGCAACGCAATACAGCTACAGAAGCTAGTTTTTCTTTCACATATAAATGAATGGCACTAGCTACGCCTACACAACCCAACAACAGTGCAATAAAGCCTACTAAGTTCAAAAAACGGGTCATATTAGCAAACGTGCGGCCTATTTCCTCTTTTCGTTCTTCTACTGTATCTGAGTTGATACCTTCTTTGTCTAACCTGGGTTCCAACGTTTCTGCAAGCTTTTCAACATCGGTGCCAGGCAGCTGGTAATAAAACTTATAGTTGATCCGGCTGCCCCGTTGTACCAAGCCAGTACCATCCAGATAATTGAGGGGAATATATACAGTTGGGGCTACAGTCGTAGACACTGCCGACTGACCAGGCATTTTTAAAATTCTGCCTATAATGTAGAAAGTAGTTTCGCCAATTTTTACTGAATCGCCGGGTTCAATGTTAAACTGGGTCATCAGCACATCGTCTACTAAGGCTTTTTTGCCGCCTTGCTTAAATGTGCTAAAAGCATCCGCAGGAATGGTTTCTACTTCTCCGAAATAGGGAAAGTTTCCTTGTAAAGCTTTTACCTGAATTAGCCGGGTGCCACTGTTTTTCGGAAAAAATACCATGGACGCAAACCCCCGCTCTTCTGATCTTTCCTGACCAATAGAGTCTATTAATTGCTGTGCTTCTGGAGAAACAGGCTTATTTGTGCTTAAGGCTAGGTCGGCGCCTAATAGTTCTTTCGCCTGATCATCTATGCTTTTTTCCAGGTTGATAGCAAATGAGTTGATTGCTACCAAGGCGGCTATGCCCAGCATAATAGAAGACATAAACAGGAGCAAACGTTGCCGGCTTTTGCGGCTGTCGCGCCAGGCCATTTGCCATAGCCAGGGATTAAAAGGGGAGGAGGAAGAAGACATGGGAGTTACAACTAAATAAAATTAAATCTGCTGACGGACAGCTTCGGTAAGCGTGTCAGAAACTACACTACCTCCTTTGATACGAATGATGCGGCCGGTTTTAGCAGCTAAATCTAAGTCGTGCGTTACTAAAATAAGGGTAGTGCCTTGCTCACGGTTCAGTTCAAATATTAGTTTTTCTACCTTATCACTGGTTTCGGTATCCAGGTTGCCAGTGGGCTCATCGGCAAACAAAATTCTGGGTTTGTTAGAAAAAGCCCTAGCCAGAGATACCCGCTGCTGTTCTCCGCCAGAAAGTTGCGTCGGATAATGGTGCTGCCTGGAAGCCAGACCCACCCGGTCTAATAGCTCTAGCGCTCGTTTGGCTACTCCTTTTTCTCCGCGTAATTCCATGGGCACCATCACATTTTCCAAGGCAGTAAGAGTAGGCATTAGCTGAAAGTTCTGAAAAATAAATCCTACATATTGATTACGTACCCTGGCTCTTTCATCTTCGCTAAGTTTATCGAGCTGTACGCCGTTTAGAAACACACTGCCGGAGCTAGACCTGTCCAAACCGGCACATAAGCCAAGTAAAGTTGTTTTTCCGCTACCAGATGGGCCCACAATGGAGAAAGTATCGCCTGCTTGTACATCAAATGATACATTGTCTAGTACGGTTAACGTACGGTTGCCACTTTGATAAGATTTTGTCAGATTTTGAACGCGTAATATACTTGACATTGAAGATATAAGTCTGCTATTGTAAATGATTGTATGCAATTAGTAACAACAAAATGCCGCTTTTGATCCCGCTATATGATAAATGGATAGGTTGCCGGATGAAAGGAAAAATACGTCCATACCTATTAGAATAACTTATAGGGGCTCTGTTTGTTATATGTACGTATTAGATTAAATAATATTGGATTTTTTTACTCACACAGAGAATAATTTTAGTAATATACTGGTTATCCTAGTATAAAGCCATCAATCACTGGTAATATTTTTATAAGTTTACATATGATGAAGCTAGTTAAAATACTTTATTTCTATAGTTTATTGGGGTGCCTGTGTATGGCTTGCCAGTCAACCAACTCTGAAGAGCAAACTACTACAGCTAAGCAAACAACGGATACTATTTCTACTAAAGCTGCTTCCAAGGCTGAGCCCAAAACCATTCTTTTTTTTGGTAACAGCCTCACGGCTGGGTATGGGCTGGAACCCTCTCAAGCATTCCCTGCAATAATTCAGCAGAAAATAGATTCTGCCGGCTGGAATTATACCGTAATCAATTCAGGCTTAAGTGGAGAAACTACTGCTGGTGGTAAAAGCCGGATTGGCTGGGTACTTAGGCAAAAAGTAGATGTGTTTGTGCTGGAACTTGGAGGAAACGATGGGTTGCGAGGCGTAGAACTGGAATCTACCAGAAATAACCTGCAAGCAATAATTGATACGGTACGGGCAAAAAATCCGGATGTGAAAATAATTCTGGCCGGGATGCAAATTCCGCCTAATATGGGACCCGACTATACAAGTAAATTCAGGACTATTTATCCTGAGTTGGCTGAGAAAAATAACTTGCCCCTAATCCCTTTTCTATTAGAAGGTGTGGGTGGAATTGCTAGTTTAAACCTGCCAGATGGTATCCATCCAACGGCCGAAGGCCATCAACTTGTGGCCGCAAATGTCTGGAAGGTACTAGCTCCTATTTTACAAGAACAGAATAGTTAATATAGATACAATAAAAATCTGAAAATTTAAAAATGTCTGCTGCAAAGGAAACCACCCTGCCAGCAGACATTTATGCTTTATTTCTGCACATTACCACATTTTGTTTAACTTGCCGGCAGTTTTATTTTCAAGCCGACTAAGCTATGCGTCCAACAAAGTGTCTGTTTTATACTTTCCTGCTATCTGCTTCCCTTATTTTAACACTTACCCAATCCTATGCACAAAGTGTATATGCTCCCTTGAACCGGGATTACTACCACCTGCTAGAAAGATACGAAATAAAATATGGCCGTTTTGCGGAAGGTTTCCACAGCCATATCCGGCCTTTTGAGCGTAAAGGAGTAGCCCAACTAGCTGATAGTGTAGCCGCAAATCATAATTATTTAACTTCCCGCGACCAATTTAATATTGATTATCTTCGAAACGACAACTGGGAGTGGACCGATAGTGCTTCTAATGACAGCCGCAAACCCATCTTTGGTATTTTTTACCAGAAAAAATCAGACTTGTATCAGTACCGGAGCGATGATTTTGAAGTGCATGTTAACCCGGTATTATACCTGGGGGCTGGCGTAGCGTCCAGTGAAGATGTTACACCTTATATCAATACCAGAGGAGTAGAATTGCGGGGAATGATCTCAAAAAAAATAGGCTTTTATACCTTTCTGGCAGAAAACCAGGCTGTATTTCCGGAATACGTTCGTGAACGGATTGGATTTTATAATGCTGTACCCAATGAAGGCTACTTTAAACCTTTTAAACAGAATGGTGTAGATTTTCTTACGGCCAGAGGATATATTACCTTCAACATCGTAAAACCCATACAAGTACAGTTTGGGCACGACCGCAATTTTATAGGCAATGGCTACCGCTCTATGATCTTGTCCGATTACTCGAACAGTCATTTGTTTCTAAAGCTCAATACACGCGTCTGGAAGATTAATTACCAGAATATCTTTGCCCAGATGAATGCGGATATTCCCACTTTTGCAGATGCTGTATTTCCCAAAAAATATTTTGCCTTCCACCACTTAAGTGTAAACCTCACCAAAAACCTAAATATAGGGATATTCGAAGCTGTTATGTTTGGCCGGGGAGATTCCACACAACGCAATGGCTTTGATCTGAATTACCTGAATCCACTTATTTTCTATCGATCCATAGAACAACAAATTGGCAGCGAAGACAATGCTTTGCTCGGCATGGACTTTAAATGGAATTTTCTTCGGCATTTCTCCTTATATGGACAGCTGATGCTTGATGAGTTTTTACTGGGGGAGATCAGAGAGGGCAATGGCTGGTGGGCGAACAAACAAGCCGGACAAATCGGATTTAAATACATTGATGTAGCCAATATTCCCAACCTGGATTTACAGGCAGAAGCTAATATTGCCCGGCCATACACCTATTCTCATGAAACACCCTATACCAGTTACGCCCATTACAATCAGCCACTGGCACATCCGCTGGGAGCTAATTTTTATGAGTTTATCGGTATTCTGCGTTACCAGCCTATCAACCGCTTGCAATTAACCGGTAAACTGATTTATGCCGAATATGGCGCAGATTCTCCTGGCACCAACTGGGGTGGGAATGTCCGGCTACCTTATCAGACCCGGGTGCAGGAGTATGGTAATAAAATAGGACAGGGGGTAACATCCTATCTTACGTATGCCGATCTTACGGCCAGCTATCAGTTTAAGCACAATTTATTTTTAGATGTAAAGCAAATTGCCAGACGGGTAAACACAGCATTGCCTGTAAAGCAGAATACCTTATTTACGTCTGTAGCACTTCGGTGGAATATTCCGCAACGGATGTACGAATTTTAGTGGGGCTTGAAAAAGAAGCAGAAAACGAATTGTCAAAAAAAGCGTTAGTACTATAAACTAATTATACCCTACAGATATGACTTCTTTTAAAAAGATAATGTATGTGATTTATACATTAATGTTAATTATTACCATTTTAGGTGTGCTCTACAATGATAGCATCATAGCCACTTTCGATCTAGAGACAAGTAATACGATATGGATGTTCTGGGCACTAATCGGATATGTATTACTTATGTTCGAAAGTGTACTGGAAAACATTCACCTTTCCAGCAAAAATAAATCCTATGCACAGCTTGCCAAAGAAAACACAGAATTGAAAGCCCGCATGTACGATGATATGATGAAAACCAGAGACCGTGACTTTGACAAAGACAGAACTGTGATCAGAAATACAGATACCAGAAGGCCTGCAACTGATGTTGATAATACAATAATTGTTGATAAAACAAAAGAAAACCGTCCGCGGCCATTGTTGTAAAGACTTAGATACTAGTAAAGCCCGCCTGCTTGCTTATATTTGTGCATGAATTATTCGCAATTAATTACTGAAGAACTCTCTGAAGCAGCTCTGCTATTACAACAGTTTTTGTTGGATGAGAATAATTTAGTACAAATTGAACAAGTAGCTAGCCTAATGGCTGAAGCAATTAAAAATGGCCATAAAATAATATCCTGTGGAAACGGAGGGTCGCATTGTGATGCCATGCATTTTGCTGAAGAACTCTCCGGTAGGTATAGAGATCACCGCCGCTCCTTGCCTGCTATTGCCATTTCTGATGTAAGCCATATTACCTGCACTGGAAACGATTATGGATTTGATCATATTTTCAGCCGTTTCGTAGAAGGGCTTGGGCAGCCTGGCGATGTTCTATTAGGTATAAGCACTAGTGGAAATTCTACTAATGTCATCCGGGCTGTAGAAAAAGCAAGAGAAAAAGGAATGGTTACCGTATGCCTTACCGGAAAAAATGGAGGTAAGTTGGCTGCTTTAGCTGACAGAGAAATCCGGGTGCCACATCAAGGCTATGCCGACCGTATTCAGGAAGTCCATATCAAAATCATCCATATACTGATTCTGCTAATTGAGAAAATGACCTTATGAGGGCAGCACACAAAACACAAATAGGAAGAAAGTCACCTTAGATAGCTTGACAGGTTTTATTTCCGCTTATAGATGGGTACTGTGCTACAGGGTTCACCATACATCAGGCTTTTTACATGAGGTTTTAGTAGCCTGGTAATTTCTACATAGGCATACGTTGGGACCGGCAAATTTCCACAGCCTTTCACAACCACTCTTGCATCTTTAAAGGAGGCTAAATCTAGTTTTGCTAATGCACGTGAAAAAAGAGCTTCTTCTAGTGTTTCTAAGCCACCAAATACAAAAAAGTTTGCATAAGGTTCCAGATAAGTGGCTAGCAACATATACGCCCAGGTAGGTACAATAGCATCCGCCGAGCAGATAATAGCTACATTTTTATCTGTATACTGAGTCCAGTCATGCGCTTTTAGAAATTCTCTAAAGTCTTTCTCCTTCAAAATTAACCCATGGAATAAATTGTCTGTAATATCATATACTACTCGTTCGCCAGGATGGTAGTAATCTTCCAAGTCTAGTGTTAGTAAGCCACTATTAACTACTTTATTAATAATTAAATCTTGCTCTTCCATAAGTATGTACTAGGGGTTATGCTTTCTTATAAAAGAATTCTTTGAGATAAAAAGGTTCAAAATAGGCAATATTTTCAAAATTATTATTTAGATAATTCCCATATGCCAACACTCCTGTAAACCTAGCCGACGGATACACATCGTCTATAAATAAAGCATTGGATTGATGGCTTAGTAAAGGCTTACACTTTGCTGCTCCATTTCCAAAAAACACAACAGGATGACTTGCCAGAAGCTCACCAAAAGAGTGTTCGTTAATGATTCGGGCATCTACAGATAAAATAGATTCTAATTCGCTATTGAATACCTCACAATATACCTCCATCCGGCGGGCATCTATCATCGGGCAAAATAAAAAATCTTTGATGGGGTAGTGTTTGTTTAATCCGTAAGCCATTGCTTTTAAAGTAGAAACAGAAAGTAAAGGTTTATCTAGTGCATAGCATAAACCTTTGGCCGTTGCCACACCAATGCGTAAACCAGTATACGACCCTGGCCCTTTGGAAACTGCAATAGCAGATACATCTGCCAGCTGATAACCGGCATTGTTTAGTAGTTGATCAATAAGTAAAGTTATAGCACTGGCATGCGATTTTTCCGTAAACAATTCATAAATACCTATTACCTGTGCATCCTGATGGAGGGCAACTGAGCAAACATTGGTAGAGGTCTCGATGCTGAGAATAAGAGCCATAGCTTACATGATGATAAGAATAATACCAGATACTAACATAACTATATCATTTTGTAAAAACGCTAAGAAGGTATGCCATTGATAAACTTTCGCAAGCTAGCTACCATAGATATAGTTGGCGCTGTTTCTTTATTTTTTCCCTAGACATCATATACTCTGAGAGGATTGGAACCGAAGTTTATTTTTTCTATGATGGCAAAGTATTGGCGGGTAGCATACTTATTCATGATAAAACCTCCACCAGAAACCCATAGAAGTTTTTCCTGGCTGCCCTTGGTATTATAAACAGTAGAGTATTCACTAATACACAAAGGCTCTGCTGAAGAAGGCTCGCTGGTATACATAGCATTCAAAGAAGCTAATTCCTTTTCAAATTGTGATGCCCCGCCACCATTTATTATGTATTCACCTCCTTCTATTTCTGCTATAAGCTCAAATCCATCCTCAGTTTCTATAAAACATTTTATTCCGCCTTCTTCATGAGATCGTCCTATAACATAGCCGCCTAATCGGGCATCAATTGCAAAAGCTTCTTTTAATAAGCCCGAGAACTCTTCTTTGGTAAGTGTCTTGTGCACTAATGGCTGTTTCATAAGCTCATTTTATTTATAAATTAAGTCAACAAACAATGTATACATATGCATAGATTTTTAAGAAAAATGTCTTGCAAGCCAATTTTAAGGCTATACATATCTAATTGCTGAAAAAGTACAAAATAAAAAAGCAGTTACAAGTTTTATCTTATAACTGCTTGATTGTGAAGCTCTTCCTCCTGGGCTCGAACCAGGGACCCTCTGATTAACAGTCAGATGCTCTAACCGACTGAGCTAAGGAAGAGTGTGTCTTAAATCGGTGTGCAATAATAGCCCGTTATTTTTAATTACACAAAAAAAATCTTAAAAATTTTTGCCGTAAAACCCTACGATTGCTTCAGAAATGAGCCTTCTATGTGTTGTTTAAAAGTCTAAAGGTAATTCATAGATTGGCTATACGTTTTTTAGTGTTGTTAGGATTGCTTTAGGCACAGGGAAGTTTGGAGAGAAAAAGTAAATTAGGTAAATTAAGGTTGAAGTGATCGAAAAAGGCGAAGTTAGCAGGTAATGAGTTTGTTTAAAAAGTTTTTACTGCTTAAAAAGCATTTTTAAAACAAGCCCTTATAGTTTTTCGTTTTACTATTCACATCCTAGTACAGTTTCTTACAAATACATAATATACATTGTTAAACCTAAGGCATATTTCCGCTTTAGCCTTATTAATCATCTATTATCTACTCAAATGAGCAAAACACAATTTATTCTGGGGCTATTACTGGCTTCTGTATTGGGCGGATTTATTGCCCTGGCAGGTTTTAGATTTTTCAATGAAGATAGAAAAGAAGAATCTTTTGAACAGAAGCAAAACGTACGCTTTTCAAGCTACTTCGCCGATACTTCTTTTACTGTTCCTGAAGGGCTGAATTTTATTTATGCGGCTGAACGGGTTCGTCCGGCTGTAGTACATATTAAAACATCTTATGAGGCTACGGCCTATGGCAAGTCGGAGGATGAAGACCTGGAAGGTTTATTTAAAGATTTTCACGGCAGTCCGTTTGGCGGACAGTTTGGCAATCCGGGCCCAAGAGAGTCGGCAGGTTCAGGTGTTATTATTTCGGCTGACGGATACATTGCTACCAATAACCATGTAGTAGAGGATGCCCGCAAAATACGGGTTATTCTCGATGATAAACGCAGCTACGAAGGTACCGTAGTAGGTACCGACCCAACGACAGATCTGGCGTTAGTAAAAATAGAGGCAAAAGACCTTCCTTTTATACATTATGGCGATTCTGATAATCTGAAAGTAGGGGAGTGGGTATTAGCCATTGGTAATCCTTTTGATCTGACCTCTACGGTTACGGCAGGTATTGTAAGTGCCAAAGGCAGAAATATTAATATTCTGCGCGATAAAAATGGCATGCAAATAGAATCCTTTATACAAACAGATGCTGCTGTAAACCCAGGAAACAGCGGTGGAGCATTAGTCGACCTGAAAGGCAAACTCGTAGGAATTAACACTGCAATTGCTACTAATACCCGTTTTTCACAAGGCTATTCTTTTGCTGTGCCTGTTACTTTAATCAAAAAAGTAATGGACGATTTGTTGAAATATGGAGAAGTACAAAGAGCTTTACTGGGTGTAAAAATCAGACAAGATATAGATGCTGATTTTGCCAGAGAAAAAGGATTAACGTCTTTGAAAGGTGTATACGTGGATGAGGTAAATGAGGGCAGTGCTGCACAACAAGCGGGTATGAAAACTGGAGATGTTATTAAAAAAATTAATGATATTGAAGTAAATACATCGGCCGAATTACAGGGTCTGGTGGCTACTTACCGGCCAGGCGATAAGGTAAAAGTAACCTATGAACGAAATGGCAAAGAGATGAATACTAATGTAGTTTTGAAAGATAGTATGGGCCGGACAACAGTTGTGAAGCGGGAAATTGAGAAGCGGGAGAGTATCTTGGGGGCTGAACTAGAGCCTGTTGCAGCCGACGAAAAACGTAAGTTAAACATTGAAAATGGGGTGAGAATTACCCGGCTTGGGTCAGGTAAAATTAAAGATGCTGGTATTAGCGAAGGATTCATTATAACGCATGTAGATAAAAAATCAGTGAAGTCTGCGGCCGATGTAACCAAAGCCATTAAAAATATAAAAGGCCCTTTTCTAATTGAAGGCGTATACCCGGATGGAACCAAAGCATACCGGGCTGTGGAGCAATAATAATTTATCCGGTAAAACCATTAAACTCTTTAAATTCACTGGTATTTAAAGAGTTTTTTTATTTTTGTAAACCAGCTAACTATTTTATTTTATGCACAACATCCTGGAATCGCTACAGATCCGCTCCCTTAATCCATCATATAGTACAGGGCTTACCTGGGGAACTACGGAGGAACGTGAGGTAAAAGCAATTCATTCGCCTATTGATGGAAAACTGATTGCTTCAGTATGTATGGCCAGTACAGAAGATTACGAGCAAGTTGTAAAACAGGCACAAACAGCTTTTGTACAATGGCGCACCGTACCTGCTCCCAAACGAGGAGAAATAGTAAGGCAAATCGGGCAGGAGTTGCGTCAGCATAAGGAAATGTTAGGCAAGCTGGTAACGTTGGAAATGGGAAAGATCTTGCAGGAAGGTTTGGGAGAAGTACAAGAGATGATTGATATTTGTGATTTCGCTGTTGGCTTATCCCGCCAGCTTCACGGATTTACTATGCATTCGGAACGGGTCGATCACCGGATGTATGAGCAGTATCACCCACTAGGGATTGTAGGTATTATCTCAGCATTTAATTTCCCGGTGGCAGTATGGTCCTGGAATGCCATGCTGGCTGCTGTATGTGGCGATGTTTGTATCTGGAAGCCCTCAGAAAAAACGCCATTAACCGCTATTGCCTGCCAGCAAATCATTAGCAAGGTATTAAAAGAAAATAATGTTCCAGAAGGAGTATTCAGCCTCATTATTGGAGATGCTAAAACAGGACAGCAAATGGCGGAAGACGAAAGAGTGCCCCTTATATCGGCAACGGGCTCTACGCGTATGGGCAAACAGGTGGCAAAAGCGGTAGCAGGCAGACTTGGTAAATCCTTATTAGAGCTGGGAGGAAATAATGCAATAATTATTACACCACAGGCAACGATTGAATCTGCTGTGAGGGCAACCGTTTTTGGCGCTGTGGGTACCTGCGGACAGCGGTGCACGACTACCCGTCGCCTCATTGTACATACCGATGTATTCGACCAGGTGAAAGAAAGATTGCTTCAAATCTATGACAGGCTACCAATTGGCAATCCTTTGCTGGAGAGTACACTAGTAGGGCCACTGATTGATAAAGACGCTGTAAAATCGTTCAACCAGGCTCTGGAAAAAGTACAACAAGAAGGAGGGAGGCTACTGACAGGAGGTAAGTCCCTGGAAGGAAGTTCGTATATTTCGGGAACATATGTAAAACCTGCCATTGTGGAAGCAGAAAACTATTATTCTACTGTACAAGAAGAAACATTTGCGCCTATTTTATATCTTATTCGCTATGAAGGTTCTGTAGAAAACGCCATTGATTTACAGAATGGTGTACGGCAGGGCTTATCTTCTGCAATATTTTCTACTCATTTACAAGAAACAGAGGCATTTTTAGCTGTTTCGGGTTCAGATTGTGGAATTGCCAATGTAAACATTGGCACATCCGGCGCAGAAATTGGAGGCGCTTTTGGCGGGGAGAAAGAAACGGGGGGAGGCCGTGAATCAGGTTCAGATGCTTGGAAAATATATATGCGCCGGCAGACAAATACAATCAATTATGGCAAGACCATGCCTTTGGCACAAGGGATAAAATTTGAAATTGCACCATAATCTTACCTTGCCTAAAATATTTTTTTTTGCGTTTATTGTTGTATTTTATATCTTTAAATCAGTTACCTTTAAAAAAAATATACCTCAACTTTATCAATCATAAGTATGCCTGAGCAAAAGACTAAGTACAATACCATTATGTTGATAGACGATAATGAGATTGATAATTTGATCAATCAGAAAATTATCGAATCGTCTAATATATGTAAAAATATCTTTACTCATACCGGTGGAAAAAGTGCAATTGAATTCTTAAAAAACATGGAAAAAATTGCAGCTTCCGTACCCGGCTGTTTACCTGAAATAATTTTTCTTGATATTGATATGCCATTGATGGATGGCTTCCAGTTTCTAGATGAGTTTGATAAACTCTCCAAAGAAACTAAACAATATTGCAGTGTAGTTATGCTTACTTCTTCTATTAATCCACAGGATATGAATAAGTCTAAAAAGTATGATTACGTAAAAAAATATGTAAATAAGCCGCTTACCCAAGACAGCCTGTCAAAGTTAAGTATCTAATATATTTGTCTGATTTCATCTACACAAGCCGGAAGTTAACTTCCGGCTTTTTTATTTCATATACTTTGTCCTTCGTTACTTTCTTTACCTGAAATAGAAAAGGTGCTGTAGTTTATACAGCACCTTTGTGGCTATGGTTAAATATACAAGTATTATTAAGTAGTCAATCTATTAATAAACCCTTCGTCCATTTTAATGTAATTAGTAATAGAGAAGCCTTTTTCATGTGTTTTAGCAAGCTTTTCTACCAGACTTCTAATTTTAGCTGCTTTTCCGTTTTTGCTGTCATACAGAGATGTTTTCAGGATTTTTGTGAATAGCAACATTCTTTCGCAGTTATCTTTTCCTAAAATACGGATCTGGCGCTGAATGCTATTCAACAACTGGCTGAACAATTCATAGTCATTTAACAAGCAGTATTGCAAGGCAAGTAAAAGCTTCACTTCTAGTTGTGCTTGTGGAAAACGCTTCAAACTTAAGTCGTTCAGCAAATTGTTGATCCACTTAGAAGCCTCATCGTACTTATTAGCATAGTAGCAGGACAAAGCCCGGTAAGTTACATATGAAATGTATTTAGGCAGATCATTCGTATCAATTTCAAAATCCTGGAACAAGCCGTCGTTTTCCTCATACATCAAGTGTTCTGTATCTGTGCGGATATGGCGGTTTACTTTCGTAAACAGGAACTGAGAAGGATAGGTATATAAGCTATAGTTCGTAAGCAACGTACTTACAGCATCGTTTACCTCATCAAAGTATTTCTCAGCCTTTTTATATACTTTATAGTGCGTATAGTACTCCAGTTTCAGGAATTCAAATACCAGTTTCAAGTGGTAATAAATAGAATCCAGGCTGTACTGGGTAAATATCTTTTCTACATTAGCCAAAATATCCTCAATTGGCTCCATGTCGTCCTTATGAGACTCTATTTCATCTTCCACAAATAAGCGGTGGAAAATACTCATGCAGTGCTGATACACATACAGACGGTGAGATTGGTATAACCGGCATACATTGTCCATTTCCCGGTGCAACAGCGTTAATTCCAGTTTCTCTGTAGGAGTGCCAGATAAGGTATATAAACCATATTTCTTAAAATACTCTGCTAGTAAGTCTTCTGCTTTATCTACGGCCAGCATATAGGCTACGTGACGGTTGTACAACTGTGAGTAGTTGAACAGCTCAGGCGTATTGATATGCAGTTTCTTAAGCGTTTTATAGATAACTGTCAACTCGTTAGACAAATCGTAGTCTAATAGCTCTTTCTCTAATTTCTTGAGTGTAGCGACGGCAATAGCTCTTTTTTTGGTAAAAATTATTTCATTGATATTGGCTACTTTTTTCAAAAGGTCGGTCCGTGGACTTTCCATCTGCTGCAGTAGGTATTCTTCTATTTTCTGATTGAGACGGGAGCGTAGAGTATAATATGCATTGGTGTTTACTTCCAATTCATCCATAATCTTGCTATCCGACAATTGCTTTTCACGCATAAACTTTAGTAAGTATGCAGATTTCTCTGCATTACTCGTCATAAGAGAGTCGTAAATAGCTTTGTAATCTTCCTGTGAAAGTTGCTTTATTATGTTTTTTAATTTAGCCATAGCACTTATTCAGTAATTAATTTAAAAGGAGTATATATAATGGTGTAAGGTTGTATATTTACACGCTAAGGTAAATCTAAATTATGACCACAATGTAACAAAATTTAAAACTATTAAAAAGAAATCATACCGAAGTAGAAAATAAGCATAAAAAATTTCTAAACCTTATCGTTTTCGTCTAAAATGCTGATTTACCCATATTTTTTAATTAAAAATGATTTATAATGGTAGTAACTTCCCCACAATCAGAGCAGGATTTTGCTAAATATTATCAGTTACGCTGGGAAATCTTACGTAAACCCTGGGGACAGCCCAAAGGAAGTGAGGTAACAACAGAGGAAGATTCCTGTATTCACGCAATGGTTTTGGCCGATTCTGGAGAAATTCTAGGGGTTGCCCGGCTTCAATTTAACTCTCCACAAACAGCGCAGATCAGGTTTGTAGCCGTGGCCCAGCAAGCCCAGGGCAAAGGAGTAGGCAAACTGTTAATGGATTATCTGGAGAAGATTGCCAAAGAAAAAGGTGCAACAGAAGTAGTACTGGATGCCCGTGAAAATGCAGTGCCTTTCTATAAAAAAATTAACTACCAGATCACGGAGAAAACCTATTTGCTATTCAACGAAATTCAGCATTACCGGATGGTGAAGAAATTATCCTGAGAATTGCCTTTAAGTTTTATAATCTGTAAAACCTATCTACCTCAGCAGGACATTCCCCGCTTATTAAATGTTTGCCATGCTTTATCTCTTGCCTCCACATCTTCAGTAGGTGTATTATTTCCCTCGCTAGAATGATTTTGTAAGGATTGATACAAACTCTCAGCTTTTCTAATTAAAAAGGATTCTACGGCTTCTTTTCCTAACCTTGCCAATAATTCCTCAGGTACATCCACTTCAATTTTCATAGTCTTACTATTTTGTAGGTAACATAGGTTTAAATGGTTTTATTCCTTTAGAGTGAAAATAGCTTGTTGAAGATTTATTCTGTCAACGGAAGATAATAAAAAAGCCAGACTTTGTGTCTGGCTTTTAGTAAGTGCTTTAAATAGTATTAATTGGATTTTGCTTCCATACGTTTACGTTCATTCTCATCCAGATAGATTTTACGCATCCGGATAGATTTTGGCGTAATTTCCAGGTATTCATCTTTCTGAATATACTCCATGGCTTCTTCCAGGGAGAACTGAATTTTGGGTGTAATTCTCACGTTGGTATCAGATCCTGAAGCCCGCATATTCGTAAGTTGCTTGCCTTTTTGAATATTTATCACAATATCATTTTGGCGGTTGTGCTCCCCAATTACCTGACCCATGTATACTTCTTCACCTGGATCAACAAAGAAGAAGCCACGGTCCTGTAATTTATCAATAGCATAGGCTGTACCTGCACCGGTTTCCATAGAAATAAGCGAGCCATTGATACGGCCTGGAATGTTACCCTTATAGGGCTCATATGCTTTGAACCGGTGGTTCATAATAGCTTCACCAGCAGTAGCGGTCAGTACATTATTCCTCAAACCGATAATGCCGCGGGCAGGAATGATAAATTCCAAATGTTGCAAGTCGCCTTTAGGCTCCATCACCAGCAGTTCACCTTTCCGTTGCGTAACCAGTTCAATTACTTTACCGGCCGATTCGCCAGGTACATCTACCACTAGCGTTTCTACTGGTTCATGCCGCACCCCATTAATCTCTTTAAAAATTACCTGTGGCTGGCCTACCTGCAGTTCATACCCTTCGCGGCGCATAGTTTCTATCAAAATAGATAAATGCAGAATGCCCCGTCCATATACTAGGAATTTATCTTCGCTATCAGTGGTCTCTACACGCATAGCCAGGTTCTTTTCTACTTCTTTGAAAAGCCGGTCTCTTAGGTGGCGGGAGGTTACATATTTACCTTCTTTTCCGAAGAAAGGAGAAGTATTAATAGTGAAGAGCATATTCATGGTAGGCTCATCAATAGAAATTCTTGGAAGAGGTTCTGGCTTTTCTGCATCTGCCAGGGTATCACCAATCTCAAAATCCTCGAGGCCTACTACAGCACAAATATCGCCGGCTTTTACTTCTGTCACTTTTATTTTACCTAAGCCTTCAAACACCTGCAATTCTTTAATACGCACTTTCTTTACTACCTCATTGGCTTTCAGTAAAGACATAGGGGCACCTTCTTTTATTGTTCCTCTAAATACACGGCCAATAGCTATACGGCCCACAAATGAAGAATAATCCAGAGACGTGATCTGCATTTGAGGTGTACCTTCTATAAAGGGTGCCGCAGGAATATTTTCTACGATGGCATCCAGTAATGGAATGATATTATCGGTGCGTTTCCGCCAGTCGGTGCTCATCCATCCTTGTTTAGACGAACCATAGATAGTCACAAAATTTAATTGATCTTCACTAGCTTCCAGATTGAACATCAAATCGAACACAGATTCGTGTACTTCGTCTGGGCGGCAATTTTCTTTATCTACTTTATTGATTACGACAATCGGCTTCAAACCTAATTGGATAGCTTTGCTCAATACAAACCGGGTTTGAGGCATAGGACCTTCAAAGGCATCTACCAAAAGCAGTACACCGTCGGCCATTTTCAGAACCCGTTCTACTTCTCCACCAAAATCGGCGTGGCCCGGCGTGTCTATGATGTTTATCTTTACGTCTTTATAACGGACAGACACATTTTTAGCCACAATGGTGATCCCTCGTTCCCGCTCCAGGTCATTATTGTCCAGGATAAGGTCTCCAAATTCCTGATTTTCGCGGAAAATCTTGGAGGCATGAATAATTTTGTCTACCAGTGTAGTTTTGCCATGGTCAACGTGTGCAATAATGGCAATATTTCTGATGCTTTGCATTCTACTTTTTTAAATTGAGCCGCAAAGGTACGAATATTTGCCAAATTTAGGGTAAAGAGTAAGATAAATTGTACATTAACAATTACTTACATTTTGATCATCTTGTATTATTTTATTTGTTTTTATAACAATTACAAGTCTGTTTAACTAATTATTCAGACAAATTATTCAATTGATTTAGTAATTTTGACTTTCTTTGAAAACTAATAAGCTATTGATTATTGCCTTTTGTATATATATCACTGAATCAAAGGTACTTACTCAGTTGACGAACTAATCAGCCTATTTATTCATGTCCGTACATATTTCGCAGTTAACAAAAATATATGGCGCTCAAAAAGCAGTAGATGAAATATCCTTTAAAGCAAATCCAGGAGAAGTAGTAGGCTTTCTAGGTCCAAACGGGGCAGGCAAATCTACTACTATGAAAATCATTACCTGTTATCTGCCTCCCTCCAGTGGACAAGTACAGGTCTGTGGACATGACGTAGGAAAATCGCCAATGGAGGTTCGACGAAATATTGGTTATTTGCCGGAGCATAATCCTTTGTATCTGGATATGTATGTGCATGAATACCTGCAGTTTATTGGCTCAGTTCATAAAATGAAAGGTGATATGTTGAAGCGGCGGATCAGCGAAATGATAGACTTATGCGGTTTGGGCCGGGAACAAGGAAAAAAAATAGGCTCTTTATCTAAAGGATACCGCCAGCGGGTTGGCCTTGCCCAATCCCTACTACACAATCCGCAGGTATTGATTCTCGATGAGCCAACTACTGGCCTAGATCCTAATCAGATTGTGGAAATCCGTCAGGTAATTAAAGAGGCTGGAAGAAATAAAACGGTTATTTTTTCTACCCATATTATGCAGGAAGTGGAAGCTATCTGTGACCGGGTAATTATTATTAACCTGGGTAAAATCGTAGCTGACAGCCCGGTGCGGGATTTATATCAATATCAGAAAGGCTCACAAACATTGTTTATTGAATTCAGCCACGAAATAGACACTGAAAAACTAAACAGTTTACCAAATGTTCAGTCAGTTACGTCTAGAGGAGGTGGGAAGTATGAAGTAGTTACTTCCGGACAGGCAGATATCCGTTCGTTGATTTTTCGTATGGCGGCTGAAAATAACTGGTCCCTGGTTGGGCTTAAGCAGGAAGAAAACAGCCTGGAAAGCATTTTTCAGTCATTGACTAAGTAAAATACCGTATTCGCTTATAAATAAATTATATATGGTTTTCTTTTTTATTAGCATTTGAAATAGAGGCAGATTATCTAGGTTTTTACTAAACAAGAAATGAATTATAGGTAAATATTAGTTGCCCTACGGTTAGCAAATATTAGGGAAGAATGTGTAATTTAAGAATCCTGGCAAATAGAGGTATATTATTCCAAGAATCTTAATAAGGTTGCTTAATTCCTCCATTTATTGGGCGTATAGTCTCATTTAATAAATACCCTTCAATTAGTATTTTTTGTTTCTGATAGCTACCAAACTACCCATGAAAAGACGTATAGCCCTTCAACATATGGCAACTGTGGTAGGCGGTTTAGTGACGCTGCCTGCCTGGGCCAATGGATGGAATACCAATAACCTTCGTTCCATCTTGTATTTAACCGATAATCAGGATGCGCTTCTGGCAAGCATCGTGGAAACGATAATTCCCGAAACAGATATCCCTGGAGCCAGATCCTTGAACGTACACACGTTTATCCAGAAAATGGTAAAAGATTGCTATGAAGAGGAAGTGCAGCAGCATCTAATCAAAGGGCTTCAGGTAGCAGAAGAACTAGCCAGAAAAAGTTATACTCAAGCTTTCAGCTCTTGTAGCGCAGATCAACGGATGGAGGTTCTTACCCAATTGGAAAAGTCTGCTGATCAACAGATAGCTGATTTTTTCAAACTGACCAAAGACCTTACTATTCAAGGATACATGACTTCAGAATATGTACTGACTAAACATATGAAGTATACAATGGTACCTGGCCATTATTACGGGTGTGTTCCGGTTGTTAGCAAATAAACCTCTCATGTGGATATGGCAAATTTTACAATAGATGCAGTAAAAAAAATGACCTATGATGCCATCGTCATTGGGTCGGGTATCAGTGGGGGTTGGGCAGCCAAAGAACTTTCAGAAAAAGGCCTAAAAACGCTTGTGCTGGAAAGAGGCCGGAATGTAGAACATATAAAAGATTATCCGACAGCAAACCTGCATCCCTGGGAATTTGAACACCGGGGCCAAGTCCCTCTGGAAATTCGCAAACAAAATCCCTTAATTGGCCAAAAAAGAGGATTGTTTAGTGAAGCTACCATGCATTTTGTCGTAAAAGATGCCGAGCATCCCTATGTGCAAGATAAACCCTTCGACTGGACAAGGGGCTATCAGGTAGGCGGGAAGTCTTTGTTATGGGCCCGGCAAACCCAGCGCTGGAGCGATTTTGATTTCGATGGCCCAGCCAGGGATGGTTTTGCGGTAGACTGGCCTATCCGCTACAAAGATATTGCTCCTTGGTATAGTCATGTAGAAAAGTTTGCCGGTATTTCTGGTAACAAAGATGGGTTGCCTCAATTACCAGATGGTGAATTTTTGCCAGCTACCGAATTAAATTGTGTAGAGACGTATTTTCAAGGCCAGTTAACCAAACATTACAAAGACCGTCAGCTTATTCAGGGACGTTGTGCCCATATTACGAAGCCGGAGCCTATTCATTTTGAACAGGGGCGTGCAAAATGTATGCATCGGACACTGTGTTCCAGAGGTTGTCCGTTAGGGGGCTATTTCAGCAGCAATGCCTCTACCTTACCCTGGGCTGCCAAAACCGGCAACATGACCTTACGACCTCATTCGGTGGTACATTCCATCATCTACGATGAGAAAAAAGGGAAAGCCAGTGGCGTTAGGGTTATTGATGCTAACACTAAACAAATGATGGAATATTATGCACGTATCATTTTTGTTAATGCTTCAGCACTGAATACTAATCTAATTCTGTTAAATTCTACTTCTTCCCGGTTTCCACAAGGATTAGGCAACGATAATGGTATGTTAGGTAAGCATATTGCCTGGCATAACTACCGGGCCAGAATAGCTGCCCACTTTGATGGTCACCAGGATACTACTACCGATGGCCGCACACCCAATCATAGTTATTTTCCCAGGTTCCGGAATGTGCATAAACAAGAGACCGATTTTTTGCGGGGGTATGCAGCCGGTTTCTCTGCCGGGCGTGGCACCAACCAGAACCGCGAAGGTATAGGTGCTTCCTTGAAAGAAAGTCTATTAAATCCCACGCTTGGCCATTGGAACATTAGTTCGTGGATGATGGGAGAAACTATACCTAAAGAAACCAACTATGTAAGCCTGGATGCCAGCCAGAAAGATCCCTATGGCATTCCTCTCTTACACATATCAGCAGATTGGGAAGAAAATGATGACAAAATGGTAAAAGATTATCAGGAACAGTTCACCGAGATGTTCACAAAAGCCGGATTTACCAACATCAAAACCAGTGATTCTAAACATGCGCCCGGAGCAGATATTCATGAAATGGGTGGCGTACGCATGGGCATAGATCCTAGAACATCTCTTCTGGACAAATGGAACGCGCTTCATGCCTGTAAAAATGTATTTGTTACCGACGGAGCCTGCATGACTTCCACATCTACACAGAATCCATCCTTAACCTACATGGCTCTTACTGCCAGAGCAGCAGATTATGCCGTGAGTGAACTAAAAAAGAATAACCTCTAATTATTTGGGGTGTAAATGTATTGTTTGTTGGAAGTAGGGTAGGTCTAGTAAACGTAATGACGTATAAAATTTGTCTTGCTACCATATACCCATTATGCGTTCGAATACTATGCTTCTGAAAGTAATTTTTAGCTTATTGCTGAGTTGCTGTACATTTTTTTCTCGGGCACAAGAGCAAGCAGCAGAGAATCCATTCTATTATTATGAACAAGCCATGCAGGCCTACGCTGCTAAAGACTATACACTATATGCTGAAAAACTAGGCAAGGTGGTAGACCCGCAGAGCAAGCAACCGGCTTTACTCTATCAGTTAGCAGGTGCTTACACCTTAACCGGAAAGCATACAGAAGCTTTAACAATCCTAAACAAGCTGGCTGCTATGGGCCTAGCGTATCCTATTTCCACCGATCCCGATTTTGAAAGCTTTCGGAAATCAGCCTTGTTTGCCCAGGCAAAAAAAGCGTTCGATAAAAATCTCTTTACCAAACATCCCAGTACACAAGCTTTTGTAATTAATGAAAAAGATCTAGTGTTGGAAGGAATTACCTATGATGCGCAGCAAAAACAGTGGCTGGTAGGGAGCATCTATAAACGGAAAATTATCCGGCTGGATGCACAGGGGCAAGCAAGTGATTTTACAACAGAAGGACAAGAGAGCTTATTGAGTATACTAGGTATGAAAGTAGATGCGGCTACCCGTGTGCTTTGGGTTTGCAGTGCTGCCCTTGGCGGAGATACCAGTGGAAATTCAGCTATAGTCAAATACGATCTGACAAACAAAAAGCTGCTAAAGAAATACCTGCTGCCAGGTGGCTCGCAAAAGCAATTGCTAAATGATCTGGTAATTCTGAAAAACGGAGATGTGTATGCTACCAATAGTGAGGCAGGTGCCGTGTATAGGATACCGAAAGCTACCGATCAACTCGAGATCTTTATTAAACCCGGAACATTTATTTACCCAAATGGCATAGCGCTGTCGCCTGATGGCAACAAACTATATATCGCCCACTTTGCTGGAATCACGGTTGCTGACCTGAAAACTGGCACTACCACTGCTATGACCCACCCGGAAACTACAACCATCGCTGGTATTGATGGGTTATCTGTCTATAATAACTCCTTGATAGGAGTTCAGAATGGAGTAATGCCGCAGAGAATAATACAAATGCATCTCAATCCATCATATAGTGGAATTACTAAAGTAGATGTATTGGAAGCAAACCATCCCCTTTTTGAAAAGATACCTACCACTGGTGTTGTTGTTGGCGATGCATTTTATTTTATTGCCAACAGCCAGCTCAGAAGCATGGATGAAAAAGGAAAAATTCTGCCTTTGGATCAGTTACAGGAAACAGTGATCTTGAAGCTAAATCTGAAAAAATAATAGTGGTATTTTATCGGCTGTCCTTGCTGTAAATCTTCTAACCGTCATACTACCAGGCCTGGCTTATCCTTCTCTTTTCAGGTGTTGAGTGCATGCTATTACATTTTCTTAAATATTTTAGAATTTCTGTGTAACCATCTTTTAAAACCGAGGTTTCCCCTGCAGTTACTTCTTCTGGAGATTCTAAAAATTACTAAATCCATGAACTTACCATCTATATTTTCCACCGTCAGGATATTTTCTTTCCTGGTTTCTGTTTTCACAGGTGCATTTTTTATACTAACCCAGCCTGCCGCAAGCATGGGATTATTGACGGCTGTGAATTTACCCTATGCTGCCAGATGGGATAATGCTGAACAGCGTACGAAACAAATTAAATCTCCTACCCAGGATATGACAAAGGGCTATTGGCACAGCCGGGAAACCCGAGATAAGTATTGTATCCGGTTTGGTGAAAACGAAAATGAGCATAATTGGGGTATAACGGAGTGTTTCGATAAAAATGCTTTTGAAAAAAAGCAAACAGATGTTTTTCAACTAACCCGGCAAACTGGAACACTTACCCTGACTGGTAAACTCGATCAGGCAGAAGGAGATGGTAACTACGAGTTTGTGGCCAATGAAGGATTCAAAAAATACCTGACTGAGCAACAAATTACCAGCCGCGACGAAAATTTTATGTTTCACCTCTATCTGGCTGATATGCAAAAGGGATACATTGAATTTCTTAAATCCCACTATACTCAAATTGAAGGAAACCGGGTAATGGAACTAGCCATCCATGAAATTTCCCAGAAAAAATATCAGGAGTATATAGGTTTATTTGAAAAATACAGTGGAAAGAAGCCTTCCATGCAGGAAGTAATCGAAGCAAAGATTCATGGAATTGATCAGGCATATGTGGAAGAGATTCAAGCTAATGGCTTTACTGGCTTGGATATGAAAAAAATGATGGAAGCGAAAATTCATGGGGTAAATGCCGCTTTTATCAATTCTTTGAAGCAAGAAGGCTTTGCTAATCTTAGTATGCAGGAAGTGCTTTCTGCAAAAATACACGGGATAGATCCATCATACATTGGGCAAATGAGAAAGCTTGGCTTTACTAATCTTAATTTAGAAAAACTGAGTGAAGCCAAAATTCATGGAGTGAATGCAAGCTATATACGGGATCTGGAAACAGCCGGCTTTTCTAATTTACCCATTAATAAGCTAATAGAGGCCAAAATTCACGGAGTAACTGCTGATTTTATTAGTGAAGCTAAAAACAAAGGATACAAACTGGCATCAATTAGTGACTATATTTCCTTAAAAATCCATGGCATGACCAGAAATACAGATAGAGAGTAGGTTTACTAGTAGTGTCAGCAGTATAGCAAAACAAGTATATTCTATGGCTCTTACTAGCTATTGTTTTGCCAATCCTGAATAAAGCTAATGAAAGAATCGCTTATGGGTAGCTCCTTGCCAGATTTAAGGTGAACTTTTCGGTTGTGAATGGCCATTACTTTATCTATAGGTACGATGTAACTTCGGTGTATCCGTTTAAATTTGTTGGAAGGTAGCTTATCTAATATCTTTTTCATAGATGAGAGTGTAAGGATAGGTTTTGCACCTTCCAGGTGGATACGGATATAATCTTCTAAACTTTCAATGAACTCTATCTCCTTAAGTACAATTTTAACAAGCTTGTATTCGGAGTTTACATACAGACTTTCACTGAAAGTATCTTTGGGTGTTTTTTTATAATCCAGATATTCCAGTGCCTTTTGAATGGCTTTAGAGAAACGGTCGAAGTCAATTGGTTTGAGCAGGTAATCTAAGGCTTCTAGCTCAAATCCTTCATAGGCAAATTTTTTGTGAGCCGTAGTAAAAATGACAATAGGTTTTTCTTTTAATGACCTTACTAGATCAATGCCGGAGATATCTGGCATTTGAATATCTACAAACAATATATCTATGGAAGTCTGACGTAAAAACTCAGAGGCCGAAATGGCATCGTCAAATACAGCAACCAGTTCCAGCGACGGAAAACGATTTACGTACGTGCGGATAATATCCAGTGCCAGAGGCTCGTCGTCAATTGCGATACAGCGTACAGCCATTAGTGAAGTCTTTTCCCGGAAATAACGAGCTTTCTAACAGGCGGGTTTATGGGATACATCATACAACGAATATTGTCCTGATACATTGCCTGTCTGCGGAAAATTAAGGAAGGATAAACATCTGTCGTTTATACTTCCTTAGTTATTTGTGAGCTGGAAAGGGTCGGTCATATATCTTTACGTATTCTTTTCCGAAGAAACGTTTTCTACTTCTTTTTTTGCTTCTTGTGTCGCACTCTTAAATTCACGCAAACCTTGACCCAGTCCTCTGGCCAGCTCCGGAATACGCTTAGCTCCAAAAAGCAAAATAACCACAAAAAATGATAACTGCTACTTCACTAGCAGCCATCCCTCCCAAAAAGAGCAGTACAGTTCCCATATTTATTGTCAATAGATGTTATTTTAATCTTACGCAAACGTATTGCACAATATGCGCCGACTAATAGATGTATAGATAAATGCCTTCTTTGTATCGGTAAATGGCTACTTATACTGTTTCCTATCTGTAAGCAGTGTAAGTTGTTAGTTAACTAGCATTTATCATTCTCAGCGTCTACCGATAAAAAAATCCTCTTCACCGATACTTCATTGTAGGTCTTAACGATCTAATCCACCTTTGCTTCACAATACGAACACTAATTAAATACATATAAGATCATGGAAAGAAAAAGCTTTTTGAAAAGTTTACTTTTGGGTATCTCGGCACCTGTAATTATGGGAGCCTGTAGCAAAGAGGAAGAGGCAATAACACCTTCAACAGAAACATCTGGCTCAGGGAGTGTTACCAATCCTGGTTCCAGTTCCAATAGTTGTACAGTAGCTCCAACAGAAACCCAAGGACCATTTCCCACAAAAAGTCCGGCTTCCTATGTACGTAGTGATATTACCGATGGCCGCACCGGACACAAGTTAACAGCCAAGATTACTATTGGAAATACCAACAACAGTTGTGCTGGTTTGGCAGGGGCTATTGTAGATATATGGCATTGCGATGCAGATGGAAACTATTCTGAGTATGGCGGCACTGGCATGCAATCTACCAATTTCCAAGCTGTACACTTTTTGCGAGGCAGGCAAATAACCGATGCAAACGGCTTAGTTACGTTTACCACAATATTTCCAGGCTGGTATAATGGCCGTGCCACCCATATTCATGTGCATATCTATAATGCCAGCGGCACTTCGCTAAAAGTTACACAGATAGCTTTTCCGGAAGGTACAGGTAGTGCTGTTGCCTTAGTCAATGGGTATAACAAAGGAATGGCAGGCTATACTTACAACAGCAACGACAATGTATTCAATAACGACACAGCCGGTGTACAACTAGCGACGGTTACTGGAAGTATTGCCGAAGGTTTTCAACTGTCTATTCAGCTCAATGTTGCTGCATAATCACATTTAATCTATCAGGCCAGAAATAGCTATTTTGCCCTTGCTATTACTCAACCACATGGAAAAGCGAACAATTATTTTAGGCTACCGGAAGATTATTGAGGCAGCTTCCACCAAGCCTTGGGACAAACTGGTGTTTGAAGACAGTTACACGGAATTTAAGATGCAAGCACAACTATATAATTATGAGAGAAAATACCGGACCTTTGCCGAATTGATACACTATGTGCCGGGAGCTGAAAAACTTCATTTTCTGGTAAGTGCCTCTATTACTGGATATATAGCACAGCTCAACGAGATTATTCCAGATTTGCTCAATAACCTGGGTAAACATTTTCTCACGTTTAAAAACTTCCAGTTTGAAATCATTAATTCCGATATACAGGATAAAACCAAACATCAGGTAGCCGTAAACTTTTACTCAGAACCTTTGCTCTGGCATGATACCATTGGAAATTATCTGTTGCTTTCCGCCAAAACTGACTCAGGGAATACGTGGTCTACACATTTATTTGGAATATCACCCTATGTAAACATTCATTCCATTAGCTATGAAGCCTGATATGGAAAAGCAAAGTTGCGGAAAAATATTTCTGGCAGATCAACGCGGCATTATGGAAACTGCCCGATATAACCGGTATAGTACCTTTAATTTCGAGGGCTATTTCAATGAACATAAAACCCCTTTTGGCAGTCTTCGTGCAGTCAACGAAGTAACAGTAGCAGGTTTGCAACAGGTAGAATTAGTTGTAGAGGAATCATCGTATGTAGTTATCCTTCCTATTACTGGGCAAGTACATGCTATGGAGATGGGTGCCGTTGCTACTAGCTTGAATGTGGGTGAGATACTTGTTCATCCAGTGGCTGCCCAAGGCAAACTGATTCTAGTTAACCCTTACAAATCGGAAGAAATAACTTTTCTTGAACTACTTATAAAAACTAATGAGTCCATTGACTTAGGCAATCTACAGGTAGCTACTATCGATTTGGCGACTATAGAGAATCAGCTTTTTCCGGTTGTCCGCTTGAACAGTAATTCTGCTAATCCTTTTATTATTAATCTCGGCAGGTTTGATGGAAGAAGAGAAGCTAGCTATACATTGATAAGTCAGCAATCTACTCTATTTGCTTTTGTAATCAGTGGAGCTTTTGAACTGGAGGGAAGACTGTTACATGAAAAAGATGGGTTAGCTTTATGGAATACTTCCGAAGTGGAATTAGAAGCATTAAGTAACCACGCCATCATTGTAACTATTGAACTTTTAAACGAGCAGAATTTGTGAAGGCTACTAATAATAAAACGCAAGAGTGGGTGATAGACAACCACTCTTGCGTGCCTATGAAGCAGCTTTTAATAGATATACAAACGGGTGGCAGTATTCATGTCTTTCCACCATATCCATACGTTATCGTTGTCGTTCTCAGACCAGCCTGGATAGCAGTAAGCCCATGTCCAATCGGTATTATCTGTCCATTGTGACCAGCCAAGGCCAATATAGAAGTGTGAATTTGCTCCAATATGTACTGGGGTGTAATTATTGGCGATGCCTTCTGTTACTATATTTGCCAGGTTTACGTTACAGCCGGCGCTGTTACACCACTGATAGCGGTAGTTGTATCCATAGCCTTTAGCCCCAGAGTAAAATACGCCTTTGTAGCCATTGCTCCAGTAAGTCCAGCCGGTGCCACTGCCACAGTAGGTACCACTTACTGACCGTGTATACATTTGCACAGGATCTACTGCACTGCGCCTGGCAACCGTGTTGCGATAGAGGGGACTTGTTTCACCAGTAGAGGTGGTTGGAATTAACGTAGCTTTTCCGCGGTTGGCATCCCACCAACCATAAATACCTGCCCAGGCGTTGTTATTGCAGCCCGACCAGCAGGGATATGAGTTAACGCTTGTATAGGCCGGAATCTGTGTATAGTAGGTTCGTACTCCAGGCACCCACCGGTATTGATAATACCCTTCTGTGCGCTGGTTGGCGCCTGTACGTTTTAGTGCTTCGCCATGGCCATTTGCTGGAAAAATCCGTCTTTTCATCTCCATAGCAGCTATGTTTCTTTTAGGTGAGTAATAGTGCTGGGCATACAATTGCTTCAAAGACTCATAATCAGTAATGGCCGTATATTCCACACCCTCGGTAGCTTCTACCGCACTTTTTCTGGCGGTTTTTTCTCCTGTTTTTGTGTCTTCACTATTGCTATCTTCCAGATCCCGGTCCTGGTTGGCTATGTAGGTGGGCATGCGTCCATAATCGGCAACTTTGCGTCCGTTTTCCTCCATGGCATAGTAGCTCACCCCAAAGCGGTAGATTTTATTGTTCTGATTGGCTTCGGTTAGCATATGTGAGGAATAAGGTATGCCCTGAGAGAAGTTTACCAAGGGATAATCTTTATCGGTAGCACTGATCAGTATCCAGCCTTTAGGCGTCTTATTATCTTCGCTGAACCAGATCTCATAATAAGCTACGCCTTCTATGCCATAGGCATAAATAGGCTGGATGCGGGCAGGTTTTTTGTTTCTAAATTCATCGGTCTGCCCATTAATGGCCATAAATTCATTGGTTACCGAAACTAGTTTTGCTGCGTTGGCGGCTTCATCTTTGTGTTGGGCAAAATAGGCTTCGCTCAGTGCTTCAATTGTACTGGTTTTACCTCCCAGCAACGAACCTTCATTTGTTGGAGTTTGCTCGGTTACGGTTGGGGTTTCTTTCAGTTTATCCTCTTTGTTGCAAGAAAACTGGGTACATGCCACTAGCAGCAGCATGCCGAATAATGCTGATTTTTTCATTTTTTCAGGATTAGAGTGTTAAGTAGCAGAATAGTATTGCGGAGTAGGAGAGAAAAGAGACCTGAGTGTGTTAGAAGTTTATTGTTGTCGATGTAGTGTATAAGTCAGGCCGTTGAGCTGTGGCAGGCAGGAAATCTCCGGAGTATTTCCCTGATCTGTCTGCACTCATTATTCTTATTCTCTGCAGTTTACCATTCCATTATTCATTGATAATGAAAGCTGCGGCAGGTAAACATGCCGCAGCAGAAAAAATTAACATTACGTGCCATATATGAAACCCTGCTTCTCTACAAAAATGAAGCAATTGGGGCCTGTCTACTCAGATGTCCTTAGCTGGATGAGTGTAAGCTTATTAGTAAAACATTTAAAGCTATAGCCGCAGTTAGGTGTTTTCTTGGATACCTAAATTTTATAACTTGCCTGGCTTTTTGCAGACTCCAATGTTTTGGTTCACCTAATGATTATTTTTATGAAAAAATGCTTGTGTCTACTTTTTCTTATCCTGACTGTATCTGCTGGGCTTCAGCAGGCCAAAAGTCAGACTATACCCACCTTAGGAGTTGTAGCTTCTATCAGCAACGATAGTTTATTATATGCTACCGGGTTCAGGTTGGTTGGCGAAACTGTAGGAAAAATGTTATCTCCATCTTTATCAGAGGCCGCATTTGAAGAGAACCTTCAACAAATAAAACAAACTAAATGCAAACTATACCTGTGTAACGTTCTTTTTCCGGGCAGCATAAAAATTACCGGGCCTCAGGTAGACGAGCAACGGATACTCAATTACCTGGATACAGTTTTCTACCGGGCGAAAAGGGCAGATGTGCCGCTGATTGTGTTGGGTAGCGGAGGTTCCAGGAGATTACCAGAGGGGTATAATAAAGAGCAGGCGAAAAAGGAGTTTGCCAGCCTGTGCCGGAAAATGGCGATGGTTGCAAAAAAACATACCAGAACCATTGCCATTGAAAGCCTGAATAGCACAGAGACAAACTTTTTGAATACCCTGGAAGAAGCAGCTGAGATAGTGAAAATGGTAAACCACCCCAACTTCCGCCTGAATGCTGATATCTATCACATGATGAAAGAAAATGAACCACCCCAACACATTCTGGATGCCCGCAAGTACATAGTATATGTGGAGATTGCCGAAAAAGAAAAACGTACTTTTCCGGGAGTAGTTGGGGAAGATTTCAGACCTTATTTTCAAGCACTCAAATCTATTGGCTACAAAGGGCCTATTGTAATTGAAGGAAGAGTGGGTGACATTCGCCAGGAGGTACCGGCTGCCTTTGCCTACCTAACCCAACAACTGAAAGAAGTTTATGCTACTAAATAGGATTGTTAGCCACAAATCTCCAATAGATATAGTTATTCTTCATGATTTATTCTAGCTAGTACTTTCAGGTGAATATCCACCTCGGGGAGGATATACCTGTTACCTAGTGAAGGATCGGCTGCATGCGTCATGCCCCACTTTGTGCGGTCAAGCCTAAACATAGATTCAACCGATAGCATGTTATGTGCTAAAGTAATTTTAGCCGGAAAAGAAAGCGGATGTGTTTGCCCGAGCATGGTGAAATTGCCGCTAACCATCTGATTGGCACCTTCTATTGCTCCATCGGCAGTGTTAGTTAAAGGAATTATTTCTGTTAATGTAAAAGTTGCTTCCGGATAGAGGGCTACATGAAAAAAATCTTTGCTTTTCAGATGCTTCAGCAAAACAGGCTTTATAGTTTTGGGTAGGTCAATGTTGCGGATAGTTTCGATCGGAATACGGAACGTACCGCCAACTACCTGCCCATCTACTACGTCTATGCCTTGGCTTGTCACTGCAAATGTCCCATGGTGCGATACCTTCGGGCTGGCCCCTTTCCATTCTATTATAGAGCTATCAGGTATTACTGCGTATGTACATCCTTGAAAAACAGACTCTTGATAGCTTGGGCTGAATATACTCCAAGCTAAAGCAAAAGCAATAAGTAATTTAATCATGTGAAAAAAGAGAATATGTATTTCTGTGTAAAAAATCTAAAGCAGTTACAGCAAACCACATCATTGCTTTACCTGCTGCTCTGGTTTTATGGAAGAGCAAAGCATAAGTAACCTTTTTAGGGTAAAAACTTATAGACCTTTTACAGATAGCTAGGTTGGGAAAGTATTTTATAGGTAGGTAGTCAATGCATGAATGATTTTAATAAGGAGTAGTATCAAAAATACTGAGATTTACGTTTAGGAAGAAGTATATTTATTCGAATTCCTTGTTAAGCCATAAAATATTTTCCCTTAATTTGTTACACTAAAAATTTTATTTGCTCAAAATTGAGCATATTGCTGATTTTTTAAGGTTTTTAAATAGGTTATACAAACAATAGTCAACATTTTCAAAGGTTATCGTTAAACAGGCTAGACCAATTTAGGAGTAGCAAAGTATCCCTTTCATGTAATTGTTTAGGAAATACTTGACTTACTTCCATCTCAATTTCTAACTGTACAGGCTTTTTGTGTATAAGAGAACCAGAAAACTGGTAGTTTACATGGCAGACAAGGACAATCAAATGTGGTATCTATACTTTCATAACTGGTATCCCTATCGCTTATTCCAAATATGTTCTCTTAAAACATCTCTTGTCAGTATAATTAGCGATTGAAAATAGCTTTTTGTCAAAGCGTGTAGAAGATTATTGCATTATGATTCACCAGACATTACGTAACACTGCTACTGAACAGTTAATGAATGAATTATTCGATTCTCCCTGGTATGCTACTTTCCTGCTGAAGGCCATCAGAGATGAAGAAAACAACATAGTAGATTTCACTTGGCTATGGGGCAATAAAAAAGCCGAACAAATTCTTACCCATTATAGAGGCTCCACTAAGTTAAAAATGTCGGAGATAATGCTGGCTGTAAACATAAACAAAGATAAAAAGCCTTTACAGTGGTATGTAGAAGTAACCAATACAGGTAATGCGCTTGAAAAAGAACATACCGTTGTTTACAATGGCCAAAGGCAGTGGTTCAGAGAGCGGATAACAAAATTTGACGATGGAGTGCTGGTGATGAGTGAAGATATTACAGAGCAAAAAACCAATCAGATAGAACTGCAACGGAAAAACACGCTGTTGCAGGGTGTGCTAGATTCTACCTGGAGCGGGGTAGGCGTTTTTAAAGCCGTACGCAATGAGGATAACCAGATTGTCGATTTTCTTTTTGTTATGCTCAACCGGGCAGCAAAAGAGATGTATGCCGACCATCTCTCTGATTTCGATCCGGCCAAAGGAAAACTATTTTCGCATGCCTTTCCGGGAGGATTAAAACCCAATTCAAACATTGAACGGTATGCCAAAGTGGTAGAAACCGGGGAGCCTTTTCAGCTTGAGTTTTTTTATCCACATGATGGCCTCAACGACTGGATCCGGGAAAGCGGCATCAAATTCGAAGATGGTCTGGTGGTATCTACCGAGATAGTTACTGAGCAACGAAGCAAAGAAGAAGAGCTGAAACGCAGCCAGAAATTATTGCTGGAAAGCCAGGAAATAGCAGCTATCGGTGCCTTTGAGTGGGACGAACAACTGAATGAAAGTTACTGGACGCCACAGTTATACGGCATATTTGAGATAGATCCGGATGCAGGAAAAATAACGATGGATGTCCTACTCAATCGCATACACCCAGACGATAAAGAAATGTTTCAAACGGCTTTGCAGAATTCGAAGAGCGGGGAGGAGCCCTATACAGTTGAATATAGAATTATAGGCAGGGATGGAAATAGTAAACATATATGGGAAAGAGGTAGGTATTCAAATGGCAAAATTACCGGCGCATCTATGGATATTACCGAACGGAAAGAGTTGGATTTGAAGATGAAAAAACTGGCTAGCCGCAACACCGAACTAGATACCTTCGTCTACACTGCTTCCCATGATTTACGTTCACCTGTTCATAACATGGATAGTTTGCTGTCCTTTCTTGATCAGGAACTTACTGAAAGACCTCAGCATGTTGAAACCTATATCCGGCATTTGCAAAAATCTATCGCTGATCTCAAATCTACGTTGCAGGATCTTACCCAGGTTACAGAAATACACCCGGAAAAAACAGAAATGGTAAACCTTTCTGAAATTGTTGAGGAAGTAAAAACCGGTTTGCTGGAACAGATTTCGGAAGCTGGGGCACTAGTGAATGTAAAGATGCATACACCCTACCTGACTATTCCCAGGCGGCATGCCAGAAGTCTGGTGTATAACATGCTCTCTAATGCGGTGAAGTTCCGCTCCTATGACCGGCCACTAACCATAGACATTGCCTGTTTCCGTAAAGATGGCCACATACATATAACTTTTTCAGACAATGGCCTTGGTATTAAAGCTGAAAATCTTCCAAAAGTATTTCAGATTTTTAAACGCTTTAACCCAGAAATAGAGGGCCGGGGTATTGGTATGTACCTTGTAAAACGGGTGATTGACCTGAATAATGGAGATATTTTTATTGAAAGTGAGGAAAACACTGGAACTACCTTTCATGTTCATTTCCCTGCCTACTAATTTTTATGCTAATAGGAGTATCTCTATCAGGTAGTTACGAAGAATGATATCCGGTAAATAAATTAAAGCATTACTCATAGGTTGTCTGGCAAAATAGCTCCTGGCTAGGCTACTTGTCGTTACCATACGTACCTTTTTTCCTTCATTTTGTCTGTTGCAAAGCAAAACTCCCTCAGAAACTGCTAATCTTACGGCTAAAGGCCATCTATAACTGATTTTGCATAATTACCTGTTTGCCGGTAAAGGAATGAAGGCGAAAATCAATTCCTACATTTTTTAAACTATTTACCTATGACAAGTGAATTAGTACTCTTTTATCAAGACGACTTTTGCAGAGTAGAATATGATCAGGCAAACAAGGTAGTTATTAGTACACGCAACGGCTACCCAAGCGATGAAAAACTGAAAAAAAGTTTAAACCAGAGCCTTGCCTGCATTCAAAAATACAACTGCCCGAACATTATTTCCGATACGCGCAAAGTAAAAGGCACCTGGACTTCTGCTAATGAGTGGATTGCCAAAGACTGGTTTCCAAGAGCTATTCAGGCAGGCTTAACGAACATTGCTTTTATTTATCCGCCAGATATATTCGGCCAGTTTGCTTTACAAGATTTAATTAAAAAAACGCCTCATTATACATCTCAGGTATTTAAAGACATGCCATCTGCAGAAGCCTGGATTAAATCTATTCAGTAGGCAACCTCATACAGTAAGAAATTTGGCGGGCAGAAAAATAAATTGAAAAATTATACAACTTGCGTGTAACTATTTTTTATAAGACCCGTATAAGCATTCATACAAGACGTTAATAGTTTAGAAGTAAATCATTAACACCTTTAAGTAGGATTAAAAGAAAATCGGAAAGGAGCTTAGGCTACAAAAGATTTCTTTTAATCCTTTCTTTTTTTGCTAAAGATCATCAATCGCCTACCTTAGAATGCCTCATCAATCATTTCTTTGTTTAAAACCGCACCTGCTTTGTTACCAGAGGCAATGGCCATTGCCACCGATCGCATTAACGTAGTATTGTCGCCTGCTGCATATACGCCGGGTACAGTTGTTCTTCCATATTCATCTGTCGTAATATATCCAGCTTCGGTATGGGCACACCCAAGTTGCAAAGCCAGGTCTGTATGCTGTACGAAGGGAACTCTGGCAAATATTGCATCTAGCGTATAAGGCCTGCCATCTGCCATAATTAACCCGGTAAGGTAGCCTTTTGCATGCGCTACTCTCTGTATAACTGTTTCTACCACCGGAATCTGATACTGTTGCAATTTTAGCTGCTGTTCGGGAGTAAGCGTAGATCTGCCATTTGTAAAAAGCACCAGCTGCTTGCTCCAGTTATAAAGTAGTTTCACAAAATCGTATCCGCTGTTTCCGTTTCCTAGAATACCTAATTTTTTGTTATTTACTTCATAGCCATGGCAATAAGGGCAATGCAACACACTAATTCCCCAACATTCTGCAAACCCTGGTATATCCGGCATCAGGTCTGTAATGCCTGTAGCAATAAGTAATTTTTTCGTATATATTATTTTTCCCTCAACTGTAGTTATTTCAAACCTGTCTGCTTTTCTGTTGGCTTGCACGGCTTTATCATGGATAATTTGTACGGTGGGATAGGCAAGTACTTGCGATCTGGCTTTAGCTGCGATAGCCTCAGGTGTCTGGCCATCTTGTGTGATAAAATTATGCGAGTGAGGGGTTTGCTTGTTACATGGTTTTCCACTGTCAATAATCAGCACATTCCGTAAGGAACGCCCCAAAGCCATACCTGCACTGAGTCCGGCATAAGAGCCTCCAATAATGAGTACTTCCACAGTATTTTGAGTAAGCATAGGTAAATTAAGTTAAGTTGAGGTATTACACATGAGCTACACAAGCAGCTAGGTATGCTGCAAGTTCAATCTCACTAGCAAATATAGTTAAATGCAACATTGTTGCATTTGTAATTAGGATAAAAATTTTACTTAGGGTAAGATAAATTCATAAAAGGGGGTATATGCGTTAAAGATCAAGGCTAGGGCTTTCGAATTACCTCTGAATTAGCTATGTTTAAGCAGGTAGAATTTGTTTTGTTTACTGTTCGTGTACATTACTTTATGCGCAACCAACGTCAGATATCTTTGTATCTGCTTCTGATTTTTAGTACCCTAACAATGGATCATTTAATGGCTCAACAAGCGAAAAGGGCTCGCGATTATGGAATTCAAATTGGCGTATTGCCCACCGGAAAGTTAAATGCCATTACCGATGTGCCAGGTGTTAAAGTGGGGCAGGTAACCCTAATCCAGGGAGACAACATCCGGACTGGTGTTACGGCTATTGTGCCCCATGGCGATAATTTGTTTCAGCAAAAATTGCCGGCTGCGATCTATACAGGAAATGGTTTTGGCAAATTAATAGGTTCTACACAAGTAGAGGAACTGGGTCTCCTAGAAAGTCCAGTAGTGTTAACCAATACTTTAAATGTAGCAACCGCTGCAGAAGCCTTAGTGGAGTATAGTTTAGCGCAACCTGGCAACGAAGCCATTGGCTCAGTAAATGTAGTCGCAGGAGAGACTAATGATGGATCTCTCAATGATATCCGGGGCCGTTATGTGAAAAAAGAGCATGTACTGGAAGCTATCCGGAAAGCCAGAGATGGACGAGTGGAAGAAGGCAATGTAGGCGCAGGGACGGGTACTGTTTGTTTCGGGTTCAAAGGCGGCATTGGCACAGCTTCCCGCAAATTGCCAGCGTCTATGGGTGGGTATACCATAGGTGTGCTGGTGCAAAGTAATTTTGGAGGTGTGTTGCAGATTGATGGCGTACCTGTAGGAGAGGAACTAGGCCAGTATTCTTTTAAGCAAGAGCTGGACAAATCTTCTGACGGCTCCTGTATGATGGTAGTTTTGACAGATGCCCCACTGGATGCCCGTAATCTTAAACGGCTAGCAAAACGGGCTATGCTTGGCCTGGGTAAAACTGGAGGCATTGCCTCTAATAGCAGTGGGGATTATGTGATCAGCATCTCTACAGCTTACCAGATTCCGCACGAATCGGCTCAACCTTTGGACCAGCTACAACTGCTGCGAAATGATAACATATCTCCTCTTTTTTTAGCGGCTATTGAAGCTACGGAAGAAGCAATAATTAATTCCTTATTTACGGCCAGGACAATGCAAGGCTATAAAGGACATCAGATACAAGCATTGCCCATAGAAAAGGTATTACAAATTATGAAGCAGTACAAAAAATAAAAGCTAGCCATTAAAGAGTAAGTAGCCACGAAAAGCTATTGCTTTAAAAAGTATAAACGCTATATGGAATATTTATGGAATATTATGTATTTACAGCAGTAATGGAAGGCTTGCAACGGTATTGTCTTTCTATTTTACCTAAAGACAAAACCCTATTGCCGCAGGCTATAGCCGGATATCTGAAATCAGCCCAAGTAGACCCCGCAGAATTTGAGGAAAATCCGGTATTCAAAACATTTGTACATGGGTTTTTGGCAAGGCATCTGCCCACAGAACCAGACTTTTTAAAAGAAGGCCAAAAAGTAGGCAATGGCTATGTATACCTGGTAGATAAACGGACAAAAAATCCCAAAGGTGATGTGCCCATGCCGGATATTGTAGGGGCAATGAATTTTGAGAATGGAACGGTGCTTCCGGATTCGTATCTGCCCAACAAAAATTACAAGCTGCTAACTCCCAAAGGATTTATGAGCCTGCCTGTTGCCTTGGAAGAAGCTCTTCTAAACACAGTAAAGAAGCTGTAGAAAATGACTAAAGCTATTCCGGATAGTGGAACTTCAGCATTTGCTTGCCTTATCTTTTTATACGTAGAACATTTTTTAAAATGATAAATAGTGCATGAAAAAATATAGCCGTCATCAGAACAGTTTAAGTTCAAAAAAGAAATAAATAAACGGTGAAGTAGCCTATGTTATAAACAAAGCCATTGCCTGTTAAACTATTACGGCTGTGCTGCTTCATTTCAAAAATCCGCTCATACACTGGTAAGCCGCTTTGGGTACACAGATATACTATCCAATATGGGTTAAACAGGTAAGTTGCCTATTCACCTGTTTCCACGGTATTCATTTTCAACTCTATAGCTAAGTCTGGTAAATTCGTGTAGAATAATTTGTGAAAAAAACAGAAAATTTCCAACTACTACTGACATAGGGTTGTCACTGGTTGGTTGTTACTTTGTAACAACCAAACCACACAGCCATGAGACATTTTACTAAAGTAATTACTAGTCCAAAAGCTACTCCTTTGAAATACGAATTTGCAGGTTATGAACTAGACCAACCAGGGCAGGTGCTGCAGGAAAAAGAGCTAGCCTTCTTCTTTCTGGATATACGTGATTTTACTCCGTTTATTGCCTCACGTCCGGTACTAGAAGTAATGCAGCTGTTACAGCAGGCATTCCGGATTTTCCGGCAGGCGATTCATTCATCTGGCGGTACCATTATTGAAACGGCAGGCGACGGGTTATATGCGGTTTTTGGTTTGGAACAGCCTCTTTCCCAGGCAGCCACTTCAGCCGTTGAAGCAGGTATGGCCATACTCCAGCAGCTGGATGAAGCCAATACATCTTTTTTTGAGCCGCTGTATCAACATACGTTTCAGGTAGGTATTGGGGTGCATGTAGGAAGAGGGGTTGTAGGAAAATTTGAACTGGGGGTAAATAACCAGTTAACTGTAATGGGGTATCCGGTAAATCTGGCGGCACGTTTGCAACAGGCAACCAAACAGCTTAACAATAATTTTGTTGTTTCTCAGGAAGCTTACCGGTTATTAACTCAACCTCCTAAGTCGGCAACTAAGTCTTTGTCCTTAAAAGGTATTCCAGGTCAGGTAGCCGTGCATTTACTTGGCAAACCGTATGTGGCAGAACGCTGCCATCCCTATTGCTGGCAGCTGGCTAGTTAATACTTGATAAGCACTTTTGCAGATACAGTTTGTGTATTTTAAATGAGTTGTCTACTTTTCGCTTAGAACCTCGTAAGTATAAGCTAGATAAAATGACTGATTAACGTAAAAGTTATTGCAATGAAAGATTTTAAAGGTAGAAAATGTAGCTCAAGGCATTTCAGGCGTGGCAATAATTTAATACCAGTGCTCATTCCCCTGGAGTGGAAAAACGACTGGCAGAAATTGAATAAAGAATGTAGGAAATCTGGTACTACGGATGTGCCGGAAGATCAATACTGGCGGTGGAGAGAACAACAAGAGCGTTCGCATACTGTCGTAGAGTCCATTAAAAGCTTTACCCATTCGCTAAAAAACCGGTTTAAAAAACTCTTCTAGCCTTACTGCAACTAGAAAAAATCTATTGACAGGTATTTGTGCAGCATGGTTGATTATTGAGAAAGAAATGACGAATTTTCATTTCATTACTCAATTGCTGTTCTTCTATGCCTCATTCCACTCAAACTCTGCCAGAAAATCCGCAGATAGCTACATGGCCTGCAAGTTCAACAAATAGACTTTTCCGGCAGAAAAAACCACTTCCTCACAAACCAATAAACTATCTTCCTACCTGGCTATTCATTCTCTGGTTAATGAATCCACTTACCGGCTTTTGTCAATCACTCACCTGGACAGAAGTGGCTGCAGGTATCTGGAAAGCGGAAGCCGGGAAGCCTGAAGCCTATACGTTGCTTACAGCAGCTGGTGTATCTCCCAATACAACGGCCATTTCAGCCATAGGCAAGGCAACATTTCCATTTGAGAGAGACGAAATAGTGGTAGAAATCCGGGATGGCAAAACCTATGTCCGCATACCCCTGGCTAGGGAAGAACAGGTGTACGGGTTTGGGTTAAACTTTCAGACAGTGCATCAGCGCGGAAAGGTTATGCAGTTGCATGTAGATCATTATGGGAATAAAGACAATGGCCGGACGCATGCCCCAGTTCCTTTTTATGTATCTTCCAGAGGGTATGGGGTATTTGTAAACTCGGCCCGCTACCTGGATATTTATGCAGGTGCTGCCGTACGTAAAGACAGCAAGCAACCACCAGAAGCAAAAGACCGCAATACAGATACAACCTGGAGTTCCCGGCCTTATTCAGATGCTGTGGAGATATTAGTGCCGGCAGCAGGTGTAGAGTTATATATTTTGGGTGGAAAAGAACCTTTGGAAGCTGTGCAGCGGTTCAATCTGTTTAACGGAGGCGGGTGCCTGCCTCCGCGGTGGGGTTTAGGCTTTACGCAGCGGGTACACCGCTTGTACACGGCAGATCAGGTGATAAAAGAAACAGAAGAGTTTGCTTCGCGTAAGTACCCCTTAGATTTTATTGGTCTGGAACCTGGCTGGCAAAGCAAATCGTACCCTTGCACCTTTGAATGGGATAAAACCCGTTTTCCGGAGCCATCTAAATTTGTACAGCAAATGCTTTCAAAAGGAATACGTATTAACCTATGGACAAATCCCTATGTGTCTCCGGATGCTTCCATGTATGAGAAAATCCTGCCCTATACCGGTTCGCACACCGTTTGGGTAGGCGTTGTGCCAGACCTAACTATGCCCGAAGCTCAAACTATCTTTTTTTCTCAGTTCGAAAAAGATCATGTAAACATTGGCGTAAGCGGATACAAGATTGATGAAGTAGATGGCTACGATACCTGGTTGTGGCCAGATGTGGCTACCTTTCCTTCGGGTATCAGTGCAGAGCAAATGCGGCAAACGTACGGAGTGCTTGTGCAGAAATACAGCACAGAGATGTTCCGTAAAAATAACCAGCGGACTTATGGCTTGGTGCGTGCTTCGAATGCCGGTGCTTCTTCATTTCCCTATGTTATTTATAATGACAACTACAGCCATCAGGATTTTATTACAGGGTTAGTAAACAGTGGATTTTCCGGCGTGTTATGGACACCTGAAGTGCGGGCCTCTAAAACTGGAGAAGAGTGGCTACGGCGTATGCAATCGGTATGTTTTTCACCTATGGCTATGATCAATGCCTGGGCAGATGGTACTAAACCCTGGTCCTTTCCGGAAGTAGCCAAGCAGGTGCAGGAGATTGCCATGCTGCGGATGCAGATGATGCCCTATTGGTATACAACTTTTGCCAGGTATCATTTCCAGGGAATACCTCCCTTCCGGGCCATGAACCTGGAAGAGGGCTTTACTCAAAAAGCGGTAAGTGTAGTAGAAAAAACTAGTTTAGGAGATAACCCATATGTGGAAGCCGTTACAAAAGAGATTAAAGATCAGTATATGGCCGGAGAGTATCTGCTAGTAGCTCCTCTATTTGCAGGTCAGGCTACCCGCCAGGTGGTATTACCCACAGGCAACTGGTATGATTTTTACACCGGTAAGCTGGCAGGGAATGGGGAAGTAATTACTGTAACGCCAGGCTTAGACAAGATCCCAGTATTTGTAAAAGACGGAGGAATTGTTCCGTTGATGCCACCCCTGCTACATGCTCCCAAAGCGGGTCAGCAAGTAGATTTGGAAATACGTCACTATGGAGAAAAGCCAGGCCGCTACTTACTCTATGATGACGATGGGGAAACCTACAATTATGAAAAAGGCCAGTATAGCTGGCGCGAAATCCGTGTGGAAAAGCAACAAAACGGACAGTTTAAAGGACGTATCTCCAAGGCAGAAAAAAATATGCCAGACTCGATTGGGAAAGTTACCTGGCGGTTTATGACCAACTACTGAGTTTTCGTTTTTTGCCAGATATTGGTTAACTCAGTAGCAACATTTCTGCGCAGGATCTGGTTTTATGTATAAGGAATATACTTCTAATTGCATACCTGTACATAAATAAATGAATACGATGATAAAAATCAATAGTTTCTTTTTAAGCCTATCATTCCTAATTCTGCTTGCCTGTTCCCAGCAGAAAGATTCTGCTGAGGGAGGGGTGTCTACTGCCAAAACAGGCGAACAGCCATTAACAGCAGACCAGCTAGCTAGTTTGAATAATGAATCATTAAAAGATACGGTTGTAAAAACTGAGGAGGAATGGAAAGACCAACTGAGTTTTGCCGCCTACCGGGTCTTGCGGGAAGAAGGTACGGAACTGCCTTTTATTAACAAGTATAACGATAATAAAAAGAAAGGGATTTATGCCTGTGCTGGCTGTGGAAATCCTATGTTCAGTTCGGAAACTAAATTTAATTCAGGCACCGGATGGCCTAGCTTTTATGCCCCATTGTCTGCGGATAAAGTAAAGGAAGTAGAAGACCGGAGTATGAGAATGGTCCGGACTGAAGTCGAATGCGCCCGTTGTGGCTCGCATATTGGGCATGTGTTCGACGATGGACCAAAGCCTACCGGCTTGCGGTATTGCCTTAACTCCATTGCCCTAGATTTTCGGGAAGAGTAAAGCTGGCTACATAAACCGTTGGCCGGTAAAAAGCGTACATATTTTCAGCAATCTGTAACAAAAATCTAAATAACCCAAAACTATGAAACCGACTAAAAGTTATTTTACTTCCTGGAAACACATCCTGCTATCGGGCATGGTAGTATTCTCTGTATATGCTTGCGATTCTGCTGAAAATAACCAGGATAAGACAGAAGCCCAATTGAAGAAAGCCGGAGAAAACCTGGAGAAGGCAGGCGAGGACGTAGAAAGAGGTTTGGAAAAAGCCGGAGAAAAAATAGGCGCTGCTACCAAAAATATGGGCAGCGATCTTGAACAGAGTAAAGATAAGTTTTTAGCTTCTACCAGAGATGAAATCCGGGAATTAGACAAACGAATAGACAAGCTGAAAACCAGAATAAATGACCGAACAAAAGATGCTAAGCGGGAAACCAGTAAAGCCAGCGTGGAGGCAAAAGCCAAAATGGAGAAAGAGTTAAAAGAACTTGAGTCGAAAAGAGGCAACCTGGATACCCAGCTGGAAAAACTTGAGAATTCTACCGCATCGGTATGGGAGGAGATGAAAAAAGGTGTAAATGATGCAGTGAACGATTTAAAGGAAGCAGCTAATGATGTGGAACAGGAAGTAGAACAGGAAAGCAAAGAGTAAGGCTGGCAGATTCTGCCATTATTAAGGTAGTATATTTTTTAGCTGCTTAGTAAAATGATGGGCTCTTTGGTATCGCATTTGGCGAATATTTCCAATGAGCCCATCATCAGTATATAAGGTATAATGCAAACGGTTAATATATTTAGTCAGGCTGCTTATCAAGCAGAAACCTGATAGTAACCAGCAACTGTCCTACATGCCGCATGGTATGTTCGGCTGCATGAAAATACAGGCCTAATCCCGTAGAGGGAAACTGGGCACGCCCAACGCCTCTTTTAGCTAATAACTGCTGTTCATTGGTCTTTTTTAGCTGTTCCAAGGCTACACCAACCTGAGCAGAAAAAGCCTCCACCAGCTGGGCTGTGCTGCAAGGTTCTTGCGGACATTTTCCTTCCGACTTCAGTGCTTGCAATTGTATTTCTGAAAGAGATTCACCTTTGGCATACGTAAATAGCCGGTCCAGCACGCCGGTTAAATGCTGCAGATGAAACCCTACGGATGCCAGTCCGGCAGGTTTTGCCCAAAGTAAAGCGTCCGGAAAGGAAGAAGCCATAGCTTGTACTTCTTCTCTTGCTTGTAGCAAGGCATGTGCTGCTGGTTGTACCCATGGATTGAAATCCGGCAAAGGACCTCTTAGCCATACTTCCGGAAGATTAGTGGTTGACATAGATATAAAGAATAAGTGAGGGGATAGGTTTTCTAAGTAACTAAAAAATAGCTGTATAGCTAAAAAAGATATGCGAATGAACTTATTTAGCTCCTTTTTAAATAAAGACAAATGTTAGCATGCAGCTTTGAAAACAGCTTACAAATCCAATACATACCAGGCATCTGTTGTATAATGGCCAGTACTGCCTAAGGGCCCTGAAAGTGGCTTGAAGCCAAAAGACAGGTAAAGTTGCTGTGCTTTTTCCATCCGCTTTACTGTTTCCAGGTAGCATTGCCGGTAACCTAGCATTCTGGCTACCTCCAGGCTATGTGTTAGTAATTGTTTTCCCAAACCCAACCCCCGGATAGAAGGTAGCAAGTACATTTTTTGCAACTCACAGATTTCAGAAATACCTCCTTTTAAAGGCGCAATACCAGCACCCCCTTTCACTTGCTGTTCGTGGTCAATAACAAAAAAAGCCTTACCTGGCGATTGATAAGCTTCGTACAGGTAGTCTACTTCCGGGTCGTTAATGGAGTAGCCTTCACCTACTGCACCGAACTCAGTCATTACCTGCCGGATAACGCCAGCCATGGCTGCATTGTCAGCTGGTTGAATCGCCCGGATTATACCTGAAGATAAAGAAGGTTGCATATGTTTCTTTACAAATGTTTCTATGTGAATAATGCTTGCTATGTTTAGTAGTTAAAGCTATTTTCTGTTCGTCTATCCTTGCTACCCCAAGATTTCTTCCCGGATTTGGTGGTAGATAGCTTCGGTAGCAGGAACAGGAATTCCGTACAATTTGCCATACCGCATAATAGTTCCGGCAAATAGTTCCAGTTCATTGGCTGTCTTTTTTGCCTGTACATCCAGCTGTAGGGAAGTAGGCGTATGAGGAGGAAAGGTTGCTGCTTTCCGGAGCGTTTGTTCAATGATATCTGCTGGCAATGGAATGTTCTTTTGTAAGGCAATAGCCTGTATTTCCTCCATAATGGAGGTGGCCCGTTTACGTAAAGGTGGTTTGTCTAGTATCTGGCCGATAGGGCTGTTGTAACATGCGGATACCAATCCAAAGCTGGCAATAAAAATGAACTTTGTCCAGATAGCAGGAAAAGCATCTTGCTGATAGTCCACATGAATAGACGCCTTTCGCAGCAGTTGAAAAAGTTCTTCCGGCGCAAAGGACGGGTATTGAGGATCTTTGCCCATAATAACTTTTCCGGGCTTACCCTTATGTTCCACAAGCCCCTTTTGTTTGATGTGAGAGGCTACATACATACAAGCAGGTAAAACAATGCCTTGATTAATTATTTTCCGGATTCTCTCATAAATATCAGCTCCATTCATTAATGGAAGAATGAGGGTATCTGGCTGTATATACTCCACTAATTGTTTGCACACATTTTCTAAATCATATTCTTTTACACAAATCAGAAATACATCAGTTTGCGGTAACGAATGAATATTTTCTGCCAAATGCGCCGGACGAACCACTGGTTCTGCGTGTTCTGGAGAGAGTAACGTAAGTCCGTTTTTAGAAACCACCTGATAGGTTTCGCCACGGGCCACAAATGCCACCGACACCAACGGGTCATTAGCATATGTTTGGGCGAGCTTAAAGCCGATATATCCTCCAACGCCTCCCAACCCTATTACAGCTATTTGTGTCTTTTTCATAAGTGTTTTTACTCTTACTACTTAGATTAAAGGAGTTGGCAATATAAGATTATCTGCTAAAAAAATACTCTGTTACCGCATTTTGCTGATAGAAACAATTAATGTATTAGCGGAGGGAACATAGAAAATCCTCTTACTGAAAGGTGAATATACAAATTCATTCCTACCAATAAGAGGATAGTTATACTTGTAGCCACTCTCAGGTGGCAGCCTGAAACAACCACTACACGTTAATAGCGCATAGCCGCATAATACGATATTTTACCTTTCCGGAGTAAACGGCCTTTCTGTTCCATCGTTTTTCCTTTTTTCAGCAGCAAGCGTCCTTCTCTTCTGATTTTCCGGGCTTCTTTTCTATCTCCATATTCAGCTTTTATAATCCGGCTCTCTCGGATCATCTCTTTTCCTTCCTCTTGCAGTCTTTTGCCCCGTAGTTTCAAAGACCTGGCTTCCTGCCTAATCTCTTTTTTACTCAGTGTTGGGTATGTATGGTCGGCCTGGCTAGGATAGCTAACCAGCAAAGCAAGTATGAGCAGGGTGGATGTAGCTAGTTTCTTTACAAATGTGGTTGTCATAATGGATATGGGTTATTAAGTGAAATTTATTCTGATCAATTCTACTCCTCAAGGAGTAAAATTAGATTCAAAAAGTGTGCTAAAAATATCCGGTTATGTCCACTAGTCTGTTACCACCCATCGGAGGCTTTATTGGTAAGTCTGTTAGTTAGCTGAACTTGTTTTCGCTAGTTTAGGTCTGGCCCCAATTCTTTGAAATTCATCGCTGAAAGTAGCTATGCTGCCATCTGCCTCATGATGTGTACCCTTGTGCAAAATCTTGTCGCCTTCCACTTTGTAAGTTAATTCGGTCCATTCATTTTGGGTATATGGCACAGTTCCTATGTCAGATTTTACCATTACTTTGCCATTTTTCAGGCTATGAGTTCCACCAACAGCGTAGGCAAAGGTTGATTTGCTTCCTTGTAAAGCTTCCCCAATCTGCATCCAGTGTGTCGGGGTGATCACGCGGATAAGTTTCATCTGCGATTTATCTGTTACTTGCTCTTTTCCATCTTTGCCAGTCGCCTTGTAGCTAACTAGTTGCCAGGTACCAATCGCATCATCTACCGGTTGTGCTGGCAGATTTACTTTTTCCCAGGTTTCATCTTGCGGATATTTCTTTCCATGTAAGGTTGCCCAGCCTGTTTGCCGTAACTTATTTCCTTCTACTTTCATGGTTAAATCAAAGGTAGTTTTCTTTAAATCCGGCAGAGAAGTCCACTGCACCGTTTCTATATATTTACCATCATAGGGAGAAAAGGTATAGGTACCACCCCCGGCATATTTGCCTGTATCTCCTTTTACTTCAGCAATCCACATAAAATGGGTAGGAGTAATAATTTTATACTCTTTTACTTTGGAGGCATTATGTGTAATGGGTTTGCCATTTTCGTCTTCACTCAGTTGCGAAACTAGTTTCCAGGTACCTATCAAGGAGTTTTGCGTTTGTGCAGATACCTGCAAACAATACAAGCAGGTAAAAATAAAAAATAGACAGATAGTTCTCATATGGCTAAAAGGTTAAAGAGTTACAAAGGGGAACATTAAAAAACCTGGGATGGCTGATAGGCAGAAATACCCATCAACCTCTACCGTAAAAATGCGTGGGTACCTATTTCAGTCAGTGCTTTGCTTACCTGGGTGCAGGTTTGAAAAAGCAGTAATTATTCACCAAAGCGATTCAAAAGCAGGCGAGTACTAATACGTAGTTTTGTGTTAGTATACAGCATCTATTCCCGGCAGTTAAACAGAAGGAGAGTTGCCAAGACATATGTTGGCCAAGTTATACTTACGTTGGCTTAAAAATGGATTCAAAACGTTCTCCTGGCCTTCGGCTAGTAACTAGTGTGCGTGTTAATAAGTCATACCCTAATTTGAACTGCTATTCTGTCTTTTATTCGTTTGTACCTTGGAGGTCTATCAAAAGGGAGATTCTTATTTAGCATATATAAAGCTCATTTTTTCCCCTGGAAAACCCGGTTGAAAGGTGTTTCTGCTACTCTGGTAAAGCTTTTAAACCCTGCTTTGGTAGCTACTTCTGCTAGGGCACTGTCACTGGCTACCGTTCCCAGAGCGTAGGGGCCAGACGCAATAGCATTGGGTGTACAGCATAATACCGAAGCTCCTGAATATACCCGTCCTACTGGATTAAAGTTTTCTTCGGTCTTTCTGCCGGCCATAGGTTCGATTACCATAACAGAGCCATCCTGGGCTAATGCCTCATAGGCTCTTGTTAGCGCACCTACCGGGTCTCCCATATCATGCAGACAATCGAAATACGCAATTAAATCATAGGCATTGCCAGGAAACTGCTGGGCACTGGCTACCTGGAATTCGACACGGTTACTTAGCCCTTCCTCCTGAGCAATCTGATTGGCTCTTTCCACAGAAGGTTGATGGTTATCAAATCCGTAGAAGCGGGAGTTAGGAAATGCCTTAGCCATAATAAGGGTGGAAATGCCATGCCCTGCACCAATATCGGCTACTTTAGCCCCTTTCTGCAATTTTTCTTCGGCTCCTTCCACAGCAGGCAACCAATTTTGAAGCAGGTTTCCGATATAGCTAGGCTTAAAAAAACGTTCGGTACCTTGGAACAAACTATGGTGGTGCTCGCCCCATAGCATGCCTTTTCCAGTCTGAAAGCCTTCTATTGTCCGGTCTACGGCTTTGTTCATGGCACTCACTATCTGAAACCCTCCTACAACATAATAAGGACTATCTTCTACTGTTAAGGCAGTTGATTGTTCATTAGGTAATGTATATGTATTGCTTTGAGGATCATACGTCACATATCCTCCTGCTGCCTGATTGATGAGCCACTCCCGCACATAGCGAGGATCTGTTTGGGTTCGTTGTGCAACTTCTTCATGCGAAAGGGGACCAGCAAAAGCCATAGCTTTATACAAACCCAGTTTATCACCAATGAAACATAAAGGGGCACTAAAAGCAGCACCAAAATCAGTGACAACTTTCCCCAGAAAAGCTTCCATTTTTTGCGAATCGATGGTTGGTGTGGGAGCTTCCGCAGAAGCAGCCTGTGATGAGTTATTCATGATGTGAGTGGTAAGAAGAAGTAAAAAAATGGAAAAAAGCGTGATAGCCCAGTTAATAAGCAGGCCACCGTAGTATATGCCCAACTATTTTCTACTGTATAAAATAATGGGTTTTTGCTAGAGATAGTAGCACGTATGTCTCAAATGTTAGCAAAAAAACTTCTCATCTAAAATTTTCTATCAGGTTAGCCCTGGGTTTGTTTATCATATTGGTTTTAAATTTCTACCTGGCGATGTAACGTTCATGCAGGATAAATCTATATATTGGCGCACCTAGGGCTTATTGTCGGCGGCTACTTAGTTTCTACCTCCTTATTGATCATGTGTATGCATATGCTAAAATTTCTAGTTGCTTTATGTTTGTTTATTCCGGCAGGCACCTATGCTCAGCTTGTAGATAAGATAACTGATCCAGTAGAATGGGTAAATCCTTTAGTGGGTACTGATTCTAAACCGAGTCTTTCCAATGGGAATACATACCCGGCCATTGCTTTGCCCTGGGGAATGAATTTCTGGATGCCACAAACCGGCAAAATGGGCAATGGATGGGGATATACCTATACAGCCGATAAAATCCGGGGCTTTAAACAAACGCATCAGCCTTCTCCCTGGATGAATGATTATGGGCAATTCTCTATCATGCCCCTTACCGGAAAGCCCAGAATAAATGAAGATGACCGGGCCAGCTGGTTTTCTCATAAATCGGAAATTGTGAAGCCGTATTATTACAGTGTATACCTGGCCGATTATGATCTAACTACTGAAATTACTCCTACTGAGCGTGCTGCCAGATTCCGCTTTACCTTTCCTCAGACCGATAGTGCTTATGTGTTAATTGATGCCTTTGATAAAGGGTCGTCTATTAAAATTATTCCAGCAGAGAACAAAATCGTCGGGTATACAACTAAGAACAGTGGCGGCGTACCTGAGAACTTTAAAAATTACTTTGTCATCATTTTTGACAAGCCCTTTACCAGTACAGCTGCTTGGAGTGGAAACCAGTTACAAGCCAATACCCTAGAACTGACGGCTGATCATGTAGGGGCTGTAGTCGGCTTCAAAACAGGTGAAGGAGAACAGGTGCAAGCCAGGGTAGCTTCTTCGTTCATAAGCCCAGAACAAGCAGAGCTGAATTTGAATGAAATTGGAACAGCAGACTTTGAAGCGGTAAAGCAAAAAGGGAAAGATGCCTGGAACAAAGAACTGAGCCGCATTGCGGTGGAAGGAGGTACCGTAGATCAGTTGCGTACATTTTATTCATGCTTGTACCGCAGTTTGCTTTTTCCCAGAAAGTTTTATGAGATGGATGCTAATGGAAAAGTAGTGCATTACAGCCCATATAATGGAAAAGTGTTGCCAGGCTATATGTTCACCGATACTGGCTTCTGGGATACGTTCCGCTCCCTGTTTCCTTTCCTCAACCTGATGTATCCTTCGTTAAATGCCCAGATGCAGGAAGGTCTGGCCAATGCCTACAAAGAAGGTGGCTGGTTGCCGGAATGGGCAAGCCCAGGGTTGCGGAATGTCATGGTGGGTTCTAACTCTGCTTCTGTGGTAGCCGATGCCTACCTAAAAGGTGCCCGTGGCTATGATATTCAGGCTTTGTATGAGGCACTGCTGAAAAATGCTGAAAATGAAGGGCCCTTAACTGCCGTTGGTAGGGCAGGAGTGAAGCACTACAATAAACTAGGCTATGTACCCTATGATGTAGGCATAAATGAAAATGCCGCCCGTACCCTGGAGTATGCATATGATGATTTTACTATTTATCAGCTGGCCAAAGCTCTGAAGCGTCCCAAAAAGGAAATAGAGTTGTTTGCTAAACGTAGCCAGAACTACCGCAAATTGTATGATCCGGTAAGTGGCCTAATGCGGGGTAAAAACCAGGATGGTACCTTTCAGTCGCCGTTTAACCCCTTTAAGTGGGGAGATGCATTTACAGAGGGCAATAGCTGGCATTATACCTGGTCAGTGTTTCATGATGTACAGGGACTAATAACCTTAATGGGCGGAAAGGACAAGTTTGTAGCCAAACTAGATTCTGTATTTATACTGCCACCAGTGTATGATGAAAGTTACTACCGGTCGGTAATCCATGAGATCCGGGAAATGCAGATTGCCAACATGGGCCAGTATGCACATGGCAACCAGCCCATTCAACACCTGATCTATCTCTACAATTTTGCCGGTGAACCCTGGAAAACCCAGTATTGGGTCCGCGAAACCATGAACCGGATGTATCTGCCAACTCCGGATGGATATTGTGGTGATGAAGACAACGGACAGACTTCGGCTTGGTATGTGTTTTCTGCCATAGGCTTTTATCCGGTTTGCCCGGCTACCGATCAATATGTACTGGGGGCTCCTTTGTTTAAAAAAATAACGCTGCAATTAGAAAATGGGAAGCAACTGGTAATTAACTCTCCAACTAACAGTGCTGGAAACAGGTATGTGCAGGAGATGACTTTGAATGGAAAGCCCTATAGCAAAAACTGGCTGAGCCACCAGGAACTCATGCAAGGAGCCATCCTCAATTTTACTATGTCGGCTTCCCCAAATAAACAAAGAGGTGTAAAGCCAGAAGATTTTCCCTATTCATTCTCTACCGAGAAAAAGTGATTTGCAGCAAGGCAGGTAACAGGAAACAGATGTTTGCTTAAAATAATTGAGAAAGGAACGTTTGAGTACGGGAAATGAGCTCCTGATTATCCTGGCCAATGTTTGTATGTGATCTGCCAGGGTATGTATAAAACTCCAGCTGATTGCCTACTCCTAACTCATGCATCTTATTGCTGAGTAAACTACCTTGTTGGACAGGGGTTATTTTGTCGTCTGCACCAAAATGAATCTGAGTTTTTGGTAAAAACTCACAAAAAAACAGAGGAGAACTGGCAATCATTTTCTGACGGGTTTGAGCCACTGAACCAGAACCATTGAGCAACCCTTGCAGAAATTGATTTTGATAGGTAGGATCACGCTGATTTTTAGCCGTTAGTCCAATCAAATCTGTTGGAAAGGCAACCCCAACAGCCAGTTTAACCCGCTGATCCCGCTCAGCCATTAATAAAGCTACTGTACCTCCCCGGCTACCTCCTCTGGCAGCGGTTTTATTTACATCAGCCTGAGGGAAATGTGCTTGTATAACATTCAGGAATGCAATTGCATCGTCGGTAGCTCCATCAAAAGCATCGGCATGAGGGCCTTCTGATGGAGGCGACCGGTATTCTACTCCGTTAATGGTTAGCACAAGGGTTTGTCCGCGTAAGGCTGGAATGGCGTACACAAAGGGAATACTATCTACTTGAGAGGTATTGATGCGTAAAGTTTGTTGATTTATAGGGTTATTGTTGTCGTAGCCATAGATATACATGTATACTGGTAAAGGTTTTTCTGTAGGAGGAATAATTAATGCTCCATATTCCCGGTAGTTGCTAACCTCAAAGGAAACAAACTGCAATAAAGGCCCATTTGCTGAAAGTGCAACGGATTGCTCCAGGCGAAAACCTTTCACCGCTAAATCTCTGTTCTTCCACGTTGCTTTCACTGTTTCTATTTCTGCCTGCGTTGGTGGTGCAAAAAGTGCCTGCATATCTACTCCTTTTAAAACATCCTCTTTGTGGCAAGAGGTGAATACCATCCATAAATAGAACACCCGGAAAATAGTACTGTATTTTTTCAGGCAAGTTGTATGCAAATAAGCCATGCTAAAAGTGGTTTATAAAGTAAGAGGCTACTTATTCACCATAGGTTGCATAAACAGGTTTTATTATTTTCGCCTTCCAAGAATCTAGTGGTAATTAGTGGTACTTCTGCCTACTAAACGAGCTTATATCCGGTAGAGAATTCGAGCAATAGCATTTAAGTAAAGTTAATTATCACTATATTTATATTCATTACAGAATTACCTCTATTTTTACCAACCATAGACGGCTTATGGACATAAAATGGCTTTTGCTGAGATGAACAGGAAGTTTACAGCATATACAGATGCAGCACTCTGGCAAGCTTTTAAGGATGGCGATGAGGAGGCTTTTGACTTTATGTTTGAAAAGTATGTGCAGGTATTGTATAACTACGGACGGAAGTTTACACCTGTTCCCGAAGTTATTGAAGATTGTGTGCAGGACCTGTTTGTGGAAGTATGGGAAAAAAAGAAGCTGCTAAGCCCAACAGATTCTATTAAATATTATTTATTTAAAGCATTACGTATCAGAATTATCCGGCGGCTCAGCAAAGATCATACCTTTGGGAAAGAGGGGATAGATACCGATGTCTACGATTTTGCCATCACTCTATCCTATGAATCTAAGCTCATTTCTCAGCAGCAGGATGCCCATCAGCAGAAACTGCTAATGCAAGCAGTAAACCAACTTTCTAAACGGCAGAAAGAAGCCATACACCTAAAATATTTTGATAATCTGAGTTATGTAGAAATTGCCGGTATCATGGCTATTTCAGTAGATTCGGTGTATAAGTTAATCTCAGGGGCATTGGCTCAATTAAAAAAACATATGCGGCAGGTATATATCTCCCTTTTGTGGAGCAGCAGCCTGATCTATTTCCTTTTGTACCTCTCCTAAGCAGCTCTCTTATACCTTGTTGTATTCTCCTATTGTTCTTGTCTGCTCCACAAGCTTGACCTGACAGCAGTAGTTGAATAAGTCAATTTATTCTATAAAAAATATTTTTTTAAAAACATGGGAAGAAACGGGCAGGTAGCTGCTTTTATGTATAAATGGTTTTCTAAAGAAGCTATCTATACTGGCTAACCCCATGTCTTATACTCACTACCAAGCAGAAGATTTTGCAGCAGATGAATTTTTCATCCGGTGGGTAAAAACACCGGACAGTGAAACGGAAGCATTCTGGCAGGAGTGGATACAAACGCATCCGGCCCAGGCAGATACCATCCGGGAGGCCAAAGAACTGGTCGGGCTGCTGGAGACAAACAAAGATTTTCCGACCATTGGGCAAATAAACCGCATGCGGCAACATATTCATAGCCGCACCGGGCGTGCCAGCAAGATAATTTCGATGCGGTCGCCGCAGCCAAGCCAGATACCTATGCCCTGGTATCAAAGCTGGCAGAAGCTTGCGGCTGTATTTCTAGCTTTCCTGGTGTGTAGCGCTCTACTTTGGATAGGAATTATTAAAGTCAGTAAGGTTGAGTACCGCACGGCTTATGGACAAATCCAGACCATACAACTACCCGATGGCTCTACCGTTACCCTGAATGCCAATTCTGCGCTTCGCTATAGCCGTACTTGGGATAGTACACACGACCGGGAAGTATGGTTGGAGGGAGAAGCATTTTTTGATGTAAAACATCTCAAAAACCATAACCGGTTTCTGGTACACACGCAGGATAAATTATCAGTAGAAGTGCTGGGTACTACGTTTAATGTATTTGAGCGGAAAAGTGGCACCAGAGTAGTGCTGCAAACCGGAAAAGTAAAGCTTACTGTTCAGCAGGGCCAGAAGCAAGAACAGGTATTGATGCAGCCCGGCGAACAGGTAGAACTAGTAGAAAAAACAGGCGGCTATGCTAAAAAGAAGGTAGATCCTCAGCAAGCACTAGCCTGGAAAGCACATAAACTGGTTTTCGATAATACATCAATGGCAGAGATTGTGGCAGTGTTAGAAGAAAACTATGGGTTGAACGTTACCATTGCTTCGCCGGAGTTGCTGCAAAAAAAGCTGGTTGGTTCGGCTCCCACACATGACGTAGATGTTTTTCTGTCGGCTCTGGCCAAATCCTTTAATCTCAAAATCAATAGAAATGGAAAAGAAGTCTCTATTGCTGGTCCTTAAGCTGGAGCAGGTACTTTAACTACTCAATCACTAAAATAAGCAGAAGGAACTGGAGACCATCTTTATGGTCTGCTGACCTTGTATTGTGTAAAAAATAATGATTCATTCTATGAACAAACTCCTACATTTCTCACTCCAGGCTACATTTGTTTGCTGTACGCTGAGTGCAGCCACAGGTCAAGACCTGGCTTCCAATCAGGGAAAGATCGTATTGCTGAAAACCCCCGAAAAAGGTATGACCCAGGCCAAAACCCTTCGGACTGCACTCTCCGAACTGGAAGTAACCTATAAAGTATCTATAATGGCCGACCAGGCACTAATCGAGGGAAAAACGATAACGGAAGCCAGAACTTATAAAAACCTGGAAGATGCATTAAAAAACCTGCTCAAAGAGACAGATCTGAAGTATGAAAAAATTAGCAAGAATTTTTATGTGATAACCCCCCTTACTGGAAAAAAACAAAACCAGATTAAAGAAATTAATCACACCCAGACGGAGGAGTCACAAACCGGAACTTCAGGCATGTATTTGCCCGCCCTTCAAAAAATAGCCATTGCAAGAGCCATCACCTTGCGTGAAAAAGCCATAGCTGTTTCGGGAAAAGTTACCTCTGAAACCAAGGAAGGCATCCCGGGAGTCAATGTATTATTAAAGGGCACCAATAGTGGTACGACCACCAACGGAGAAGGAAACTATACCCTGACTATTCCAGATGGAAACGGTACGCTGGTTTTTTCCTACATCGGCTATACTACTGAAGAGGTGCCTATTAATGGCCGTACAACTATTGATATTGCCCTGGTACCCGATGTGCAATCGTTAACAGAAGTAGTAGTTGTGGGCTATGGTACCCAGAAGAAAAGTGACCTGACTGGTTCGGTAACTTCGGTAAAATCCGCAGAAATTAACTCCTTTCCGATAGCTAATCCGGTTCAAGGTTTGCAAGGCAGGGCAGCAGGCGTACAAGTAATGCAGAATTCCGGGCAGCCTGGGGCTAGCCTTTCAGTACGTATCCGGGGAGGGAATTCACTGCGGGGAAGTAACGAACCCTTATATGTAGTAGATGGCTTTCCGCTCACTGGCAGTCCTGCTTCACTCAATCCCAATGATATTGAGTCGATGGAAGTACTGAAAGATGCTTCGGCAACCGCTATATATGGTTCCAGAGGGGCGAATGGGGTAGTAATCATTACCACCAAACGTGGAAAATCAGGTAAAAGCCAGGTAGATATAGATAGTTATTATGGTGTGCAGTCGGTAATTCGCAAAATCCCATTGTTGAATGCCAGAGAGTTTGCCGAAGTAGCCAATGAACGGGCCTTAAACGATGGCGTTACTCCTTATTTTACGCAGGAGCAGATTGACTCATTTGGTGAAGGCACCGACTGGCAAGACGAAATTTTCCGCACAGCCCCTATCCAAAACCACTCCCTTACTTTTTCTGGTGGTACGGACAAAATACAGTATTCTGTATCTGGCAATTACCTCGGGCAAAAAGGGATTATTTTAGGTTCGGGCTATCAAAAAGGTACCTTGCGGGCCAATGTGAATAGTCAGGTGAGTGAGAAATTTAGTTTTAACTTCAGTTCCATTCTAAGCCGCACTTCCCGTAATCTGCTTAATAGTGATTTTAGCTCCCGGGGAAATGGCTTATTATCCGCTGCTTTGGTGGCACCGCCTACCATTACTCCCTACGATGCCAATGGTAATTATAGCAATGTGGTTCCGTATGCATTCAGCCCCAATGTGTTGCAGAATCCTCTGGCCTGGGCTCTAGAGCGAAAAGAAGAAAACTTACAGGATTATATACTGGTCAATACAGGTGTAACCTATGAATTTATTCCAGGGCTTTCGCTGCGTGTTTCAGCAGGCATTGAAGACTTCAATAGCCGCGGAGATTATTATTCTACCCGGAAATTACCCACCACACCCAATGGCGCAGCTTCTGTTTCTACTAACCGGCGTACCAATTTCCTGAATGAAAATATTTTGACCTATACCCGCAGTTTTGCAGATGTTCATAGCCTGATATTCACCGGTGGCATTACCTATCAGTCAGATATTACCAGGTCCTTTTCTTCCTCTGCTACTGGCTTTGCCAATGATGTACTAGAAAATAATGCCATGCAAACAGGTAGTTTTCCAGGTATCCCTACGACAAGTACCACAGACTGGACCTTGCTCTCGTCCCTGGCCAGAGTGAACTATGCGTTGAAAGGACGGTATTTGCTGACAGCGAGTATGCGGGCGGATGGTTCATCCAGATTTGGGCGCAACAACCGCTGGGGCTATTTTCCTTCTGTAGCTTTTGCCTGGCGGGTAATTGAAGAACCTTTTATGCAAAATCTCAGTGCTTTTTCTGATTTGAAGCTGAGAACATCTTGGGGCCGCACAGGCAGCACCGCCTTAGATCCTTACCAGACCCTGACAGTACTTTCATCGTATCAGACGATTTTTAATAACGACCTGGCTGTAGGTTTTTCCCCAGGCACACAAATGCCTAATCCGGATCTGAAATGGGAGACTACCGCACAGACCAATATAGGCATCGATGCAGGTTTCTTTGCTAACCGCCTGACCTTTACAGCCGATTATTATTTGAAAAATACGTCCGATCTGCTAGCGATTGTACCGCTGCCGCCGGCGACTGGCTATACCAATACCATTCAAAACATCGGTAAAATCCGCAATTCAGGCATAGAGCTTAGTTTGGGAAGCACCCTGTTTGATGGCCCGTTTAAATGGGATGTGTCGGCCAATTTCTCAGCTAACCGCAATGAAGTGTTGAAACTGGCCGGTGGCAGCGATGTATTTGGGTCTGCCTTGCCTATTCCTTTTGCTGTGCCAGTGAATCTGGTACGCGAAGGGTTGCCTGTTGGCGTGTTTTACGGATTTGAGGAGAATGGGCTAAATGAGAAAGGCGAAATTGTATTCAAAGACCTCAACGGCGATAATGTGATCAATAACGACGACCGTACGGTAATTGGCAATCCCAATCCGGATTTTATTTATGGCTTCAACTCAACAGCCTCACTTAAGAATTTTGAGCTTACCTTCTTTCTGCAAGGCGTTCAGGGAATGGATTTATTCAACTTCAATACGTCCGGGCAAGCAAATAGCTTTGCTTTTGGGGAAAACCAGATTCAAGATTTGTACGGCAATTACTGGACAGCCGCCAACCCTAATCCAAATGCCAAATATCCGAAGTTAAGTGTCAATACCAAATTCCGCGAATCAGACCGTTACGTGGAAGATGGTTCTTACCTGCGGTTGCGCAATATTGTACTTGCTTATAATCTTCCTACGGCTGACCTGGGCATAAAATGGCTGCGTAATGCGCAGGTATATGTTAGTGGACAAAACCTGCTCACCTTTACCCGTTACACCTGGTACGATCCGGAAGTAAACACCTATGGAGGTGGGGCCTCCATTACGCTTGGGGTAGATCAGGCAGGATATCCTAGTGCCAGAACGGTTACCGGCGGTATCCGGATAGGCTTATAATTGGACGATTTGAAATACTAAAAATATATTCCCATGAAGAAATTACCTTTTCTCTTACTGCTTCTGCTATTCTCCGGCTGCAACGATTTGCTGGAAGAAGTACCACAGGACCGTTTGTCGCAGGAAAATTTTTATAAAACCAAAGAAGATGCCATTGCAGGGTTAAATGCTGTTTATTCGCAAATGCGGGTAGGCGATGCCTATGGTTCCTGGTACCCGGCTATTATGGTAGGGCTAGACGATTATACGCTGGCTCGGGGAAGCCAGGTTCCCATTAGTGAATACCAGGGCATGGGTGCACTCATTGGCCGTACCGATAACCTTTGGCGGATCTTTTACCAGTGCATCAACTCTGCTAATATTGTTATAGACCTGGCTCCAGGCATTGCCATGAGTGAAGCCGACCGGAATGCTATTATTGGAGAAGCACGTTTCTTGCGGGCACTGAACTACTATAATCTAGTGCGCAATTTTGGTGGTGTTCCTCTCCGCACAACTTCCACAACTAAACTCGATCAGGTGGGAGGTAAACGGGCTTCCGTAGAAGAAGTGTATAACCAAATTATCGAAGACCTGCAATTCAGCGAAGCTAGCTTGCCTGCTACTGTCAGCCAGATTGGCCGGCCTACCAACTGGGCTGCCAAAACCCTTCTGGCAGATGTATATCTGACTCGTGAAAACTGGGCATCCGCCAGGGATAAAGCCTTAGAGGTGATCCAGTCGGGAGCCTTTTCTTTGGTTGAAGTAAAGACCCCAGATGATTTTCTGAAAGTGTTCGGACCTGAAATCGTGACCAGTTCTGAGGAGGTGTTTTCGTTGAAATTTGCCAGAATCGCCGGACAAGGGTGGGGCTATGTCATCTTCCCGCATCCTGGCGATACCTATTATGCCGTGGGTGGCTTCCGGGCACATTATGCGAAACCAGAGTTCCCCTTAATTAAAAACTGGAGTAATGCCGATCTGCGAAAAGAATATAATCTATATTCCGAATATACCAGCCGTTCCGGTAAGGTAGTGCAGCTACCAGCCGCAGAGCCGATTTGTTTCCGCAAATACCGCGATGGGGTTTCTGACCAATATGGGAATGATTTTCCTTTGCTACGTTATGCCGATGCCTTACTGATCTATGCTGAAGCCGCAAGCCAGGCAAACAATGGACCTACAACTGAGGCGCTGGAATACCTGAACAGGGTACACCGACGGGCCTACGGATACACACCTACGCTACCTTCTCCGGTAGATTTTATTCTGGAAGGATACACGGCGCAGACCTTCCGGGATCTGGTACTAACCGAACGTGCTTATGAATTTATGCTTGAATTCAAACGCTGGTACGATCTCAAACGCCTGGGCACTGACCGGTTAAAAGCCATTATCAAAGAATCATTGGGAAAAGATGTAGCTGATTCGCATTTGCTGTGGCCTATTCCTAAGCAAGAAATTGATAACAATCCAGATATAAATGCAGAAGACCAAAATCCTGGCTATTAGGATGATTGGAAATTATAATGCAATTCAATAACTAGTATGCTTCATGCCTAGTAGCTTGCTAAGGTTACTTTTTAAATTGCATTACTGCTGCTGAAGAATAGAAAATTATTCCTTATTCACATGAACAAATCGATAGAAGACTATTTTGGTATTAGAAACATATTAATTCTCCTACTAGCAGTTTTAAGTCTGTGCCTGTCTAGCAAAGCTCAGCAAAATCAAGTTACTGATGTAGATATCTGTATTTATGGAGGCACATCTGCCGGAGTAATTGCTGCCTATACAGCCAGAAAGATGGGTAAAACGGTGCTGCTTGTGGAACCTGGAAAAAATCTGGGTGGCATGAGTTCTGGCGGCCTGGGATATACAGATATTGGAAATAAATATGCCGTTACTGGCCTGGCCCGGGATTTTTACCGCCGTATCGGGCAGCATTATGGCAAATTTGAACAATGGACCTTTGAGCCGCATGTCGCTGAAAATTTATTCAAAGACTATGTAAAACGGGCTGATTACCAGGTATTATATGAAAACCGGTTGACTGGCGTAAAAAAAGATGGAAATGTAATTAAAGAAATTACCCTGGAAAATTCTGCTACCCCAGCTACTAGCACCAACCGGACTGTCCGGGCTAAAATATTTATGGATTGCACCTACGAGGGAGATTTAATGGCCAAAGCTGGCGTATCCTATACTATAGGCCGGGAGGCCAACAGCCAGTACAACGAAACTTTTAACGGCGTACAATTGATGAAAGGCCACCAGTTACCAGATGGGATAGATCCCTATGTAGAACCTGGAAAACCAGAGAGTGGGTTGCTATGGGGAATAAACGACGGGGCATTACAGCTTGCTGGTTCAGGAGATAAAAAGGTGCAAGCCTATAATTTCCGTATCTGCCTGACCAACAACCCGGCTAACCTAGTGCCAATTACGCAACCAGAAAACTATGACCCTAAAAAGTATGAACTGCTGGTACGCCTGATGGAAAAAAGTCCCTGGAAATCGTTGCAAAGTGGTTTTATCTGGAGTTTGATGCCCAATGGCAAAACAGATATTAACAATCGTAACGGCTTCAGCACAGACATGATTGGCATGAACTGGGAATATCCGGAAGCTGACTATGCTACCCGGGCTAAAATCTGGCAAGAGCATGTAGACTATACCAAAGGCTTGCTCTACTTTGTTGGCAATGATCCCCGCGTACCAGAATACATCCGCCAGGAAATGAAGACTTGGGGCTATCCTAAAGATGAGTACACCAACAATGGCCACTGGACCCATCAGCTGTATGTACGGGAAGCCCGCCGCATGGTAGGCGAACTAGTAATGACGCAGCACCATTGCCAGGGCAAAGAAGTGGTTACCGATGGCATAGGCATGGCTGCTTATACCATGGATTCCCACAACTGCGACCGAATCGTCGTAAATGGGATGGTAAAGAATGAAGGCAATGTAGAAGAAGGTGGCTTTGGGCCTTATCCCATCTCTTACCGGGCCATTCTTCCCAAACAAGCAGAGGCCAGTAATTTACTGGTACCAGTCTGCTTATCGGCTACCCATATTGCCTATGGATCTATCCGGATGGAGCCGGTTTTTATGGTATTAGGACAATCTGCGGCAGTAGCAGCCAGTTTAGCCATAGATACGAAACAAGCTTTACAGAAGGTAGATATACAAAAGGTACAGCAGATGTTAAAAGCTAATCCGCTGGCAGATGGCAGTACACCTGAAATTCTGGTAGATAATGACGATAAGGAGCAGGTAAAACTAACTGGTACTTGGGCAACAGAAAACAAAGGGGGCTACGGACCTACTTTCCTGATAGATGATTCGAAAGGCAGTACCTCCAAATCTGTTCAATATATGCCGGCCATCACACAAGCTGGCAGTTATGCTGCCTACCTGTATCTGCCCAAATTACCGAATGCGGCTTCTACTACCCAGGTAAAGGTGTTTGATGGAAAAAATAGTAAGACTCTCTCTTTCCGCAAAGATGATGTACTGGTAGTAGGTCAAACATCCGGCGAATGGGTATCCCTGGGAACGTATACCTTGCCGAAAGGAAACAAAGCCTATGTAGAAGTAACAAACCAGGGATCAGATGGACTAGTCGTTGCTGATGCCGTGCTGTTTGTGCCAGTAAAGAAATAATCAACTACTTAAATTTAAAATAACAAATAACCTGATGATACAACTACCTGTTCGTGCTTTACTCTTTATCTGCCTGATGAGTCTGTGGTCTTGTGCCGGTGAGCAGGCAGCCACCACTTCCACTACTGAAAGTGAAACTGATTTTCAAGCCGATATTATTGTGTATGGAGGCACCTCTGCTGCTGTTACGGCGGCTGTGCAAGCGGTACGGATGGGAAAGTCAGTAATTATGGTTTCACCAGATAAACATCTGGGCGGCTTATCATCCGGAGGTTTAGGGTTTACTGATACAGGCAAAAAAGAAGTAATTGGTGGATTAGCCAGGGAGTTTTATCACCGCATTTATCTGCATTACCAGAAAGATTCTTCCTGGCAATGGCAAAAAAAAGAAGAGTATGGAAATAAAGGTCAGGGTACCCCGGCTATTGACGGAACTGAACGCACCATGTGGATTTTTGAACCGCATGCCGCTGAACAAATATTTGAGGATTTTGTAAGAGAAAACAACCTGAAAGTATTCCGGGATGAGTGGCTGAACCGGGAAAGCGGCGTAAAAAAAGAGCGCGGAAAGATTGTTTCTATGCAAACGCTGAGCGGCAAAACGTTCCGTGGAAAAATGTTCATTGATGCTACCTATGAAGGAGACCTAATGGCGGCTGCTGGAGTAAGTTACCATGTAGGCCGGGAGGCCAACAGTGTGTATGGCGAAGAATGGAATGGTATTCAGGTAGGCGTACTGCATCACGGACACCATTTCAAAAAGAATATCAGCCCCTATAAAGTACCCGGCAACCCTTCCTCTGGATTACTGCCGCGTATATCTGGGGAAGATCCAGGCAAAAAAGGGGAGGGGGACGATAAAGTACAAGCTTATTGCTTCCGCATGTGCCTGACCAATCATCCGGAAAACCGGATCCCTTTCTCTAAACCTGAAGGCTATGATTCTACCCAGTATGAATTGCTGGTGCGGGTATTTGATGCCGGCTGGGGGGAACTATTCAATAAGTTTGATCCGATTCCTAACCGGAAAACCGATACTAACAACCATGGCCCTTTCAGTACCGATAATATTGGCATGAACTACGATTATCCGGAAGCATCATATGAGAAAAGAAAGGAAATTATTAAAGAGCACGAAACTTACCAGAAAGGCTTAATGTACTTTATTGCCACCGACCGGCGGATTCCGGCAGATGTACAAAAACAGTTTAACACCTGGGGATTGCCTAAAGATGAATTTATGGATAATGGCAACTGGCCTCACCAGATCTATGTACGGGAAGCCCGCCGCATGGTGAGTGATTATGTGATGACTGAGCATGAAACGTTGGGTAAAAAGCCAGTGCAGCAATCTGTTGGTATGGGGTCGTATACACTGGATTCTCACAACATTCAGCGGTATGTAAAGCCAGATGGCTTTGTGCAGAATGAAGGAGATATTGGCGTGCACATTGAAGAACCCTATCAAATTGGCTATGGAGCTTTGATTCCTAAAAAGGCAGAATGCCAGAATTTGCTGGTGCCAGTGTGTGTATCCAGTTCACATATTGCTTTTGGCTCTATCCGCATGGAGCCAGTATTTATGATCTTAGGGCAGAGTGCTACCACCGCTGCTGTACTAGCCATTAACAAAGGAATAGCCGTGCAGGATGTAACGTATGAGGAATTAAAAGCACAACTGGAAAAAGACAAACAAGTGCTCAGCAAGCCCGCAAAGGCATTGTAGGAGAAAGATGGCTATACAGAATATCCAATAGCTAAATAAGGAATGTTGAGCAAGAAAGTACTTTTATTCGTTGCTTACCATTCCTTGTTTAATAATCGAGATTCATTAATTACTAAGTTAAATCCCTCTCCTAGCTCTGCCGCAGGACAGCTTCAATGGGCAACTGACGTATACGTTTGCCACAGGCCTGGTATACCGCATTGGCAATGGCTGCGGAAGTAGGTCCCTGGGCGGCTTCTCCAGCTCCCAAAGCCTTCTCTTGTGGACGGTCAATAACAGCTACTTCTACTTGCGGAACATCACTGAACCTGAAAATAGGATAGGTAGCCCAGTTTAGGCTGTTAACATGCTGGGTGTCAAAGGTTACTTGTTCTTTCAGTGTCCAGCTGGCTGCCTGGATCATACCGCCTTCCGTCTGGTTTATTATCCCATCCAAGTTAATTACCTCGCCAGCATCAATAGCAGCCCACATTTTCTTTACTTTTACCTCCTTTGTTGAAGTATCTACAGACACTTTAGCTGCTATGGCACAGTATGTAGCAGTGTTTTTATACCGGGAGAATGCATAGCCCATTCCTTCATTTTTGACCCGCTTTTCGTTTTTAGTCAATTCTTTTATTTTCTTGACCACAGCTATGGCCCGTTCATCTTCCAGATGTGCCAAGCGAAAGGCTAATGGATCTTTGCCAGCTTTTTCAGCTAACTCATCCATAAAGGATTCCAGGGCAAATATATTGGCATAAGCACCTAAGCCACGCAGAGAAGAAACCCGTAACGGGCCTTCGAAAAAATAGGCCTGGATCTGCAGATTAGGAAGGGCATAATACGGCTCCGAATTGCGGTGTCCACCGCCAGTGTAGCCAGCAGATTGCATTTGAAAAGGTTTGCCAATATGCCGGGCAGGTAATAGGGTAGCGGGATCGCCTCCAGGACGGGTGCTGTGCGAATCTGTCCAGACGTTACTGCCATAATAATTGATTTTACCGGATTGATCCATACTAGCTTCCAGGTCTACAGACAGGGCACTTCCATAGGGTTCCCATCCATGTTCTTCTTCTCTGGACCATTGCACACGGATATGTTTGCCTGGATACGCCATAGCTAGCAAAGCCGCATCCGCCGCCGCATCATCGGCTCCATTATGCCCGTAACAACCGGCCCCAGGCACGGCTATGATGTGAATCTGATCGGATGGGAGTTCCAGCATTTTACTCATGGCTTCCCGCAAGGGATAAACACCTTGGCTATGCGACCAAATATGTAACACCGATTGATCGTATAATGCAATGCCACACGAAGGGCCAATAGACCCATGCATAATATAGGGTTTAAAGTAACTAGCTTTATGCGAGAAGTCTGACGAGCCTGGTTTTTCACCTTTCAGCTTTACCTGCTCGGTTTTAGTAGATTTTTTTTGTATAAGGGTTGCCAGGTCTTCTACAGGAAGATTTAGGGTAGTTTCCCACTTAGTATGTTTTTGCAAAAAGGCTTGCGCCTGCATGGCTTCATATTCATCCGTGGCTAGTATACCTACAAAATTTCCATTTACCACCGTTTTTACAATACCTGGAAACTCCTGCTTTAAAGTAGATTCTTCTATCGAAACCAATTTTGCTGAATAGGCAGGTGGGCGCACAATACGTGCATGAAGCATTCCTGGAAAACGCAGATCGTGTAGATACACCTGTTCGCCTCTCACCATCCGTTCGATGTCTGTACGGGGAATGGCTTTTCCTACTAAACGGTAACTGGCTTTCTCTTTCAGCTTTACTGGCAGGCGTACTTCATCGGTGATCTGTTTTCCATCCAGGATCTGGGCAAAAGTAAGCTTTTCTTTTCCTCCGGCTACAAACACTTTTCCGCGTTCCATAGCCAATTTTGCAGGAGTGGTTTTGAGTTTTGTAGCAGCCAGTTCCAGTAATTTCTGCCTGGCGGCTGCCGCGGCATAACGTACAGACATGGCACTGTTTTCAATGGAGCCACTTCCCGCTGTATACCCTTCGTGCGGCGTCTTTCCGGTTTCCGCCAGATGCACTTCTACCTGGCTCATGTCCATATCCAATTCTTCGGCCGCTACCTGTGCAATGGCTGTACGGATTCCCTGGCCAAGTTCCATTTTGCCGGTGTACACCCGTATTTTTCCATTAGCTAATACCTCCAGCCAGGCACTAATCTGAGGTTGCCGGTTCAGGCTACCGGGCAACTCCTCAGCGAATGTTTTTTCTGCTTCCGGAAGCCAGCAGTTCCCAAACAGGGGAATAGCTATAGTCAGACATCCGGCACTTTTTAGAAAATCTCTTCTGGAAACGGATAGTGTTGCTCGTGTATCTTTCATTCCTGTGTCTGTTTATCTTTTGGGGAAATAGGCTGAGCTGCCTGCTTCACGGCTTTTATCACCCGGGAATGGCTTCCGCACCGGCAAAGCACGCGTTGCAGATGCGTACGGATCGTTTCTTCATCTGGCGTTTTGTTTTCTTCTAGCAGGGCTGCCGCAGAAATAACCATTCCGTTTAAACAGTAGCCGCACTGGGCAGCCTGCTGATCTACAAAAGCTTGCTGTACCGGATGTAGCTTTCCATCTTTGCGGACTAAGCCTTCTAAAGTAGTAACCGCTTTGTTCTTGACTTCTCCAACTTGGAGGCGGCAGCTGGGAAGCGCTTTATTATCTATCAGTACCATGCAGGAGCCGCACAGTTCTTGCCCACAACCATATTTTGGTCCATTTAGCTCTAGGTAGTTACGCAGTACATAAAGCAAAGGCATCGTTGGATCAACATTCACTGTATGATTCCGTCCGTTTACCTGTAAAGTGATTTTAGCTTTCATCTTCTTCGTTTACAGAGGATAATATTACTAAAATTTAGTACAAAAACCTGGCTTATCGCCATAAATTGAACCCTGAGTTTAGCTTAGGCCGGAAATAAAAATACCAGACAATGTTTCCACTGCCTGGTATTTTACAAAAGTGCCTATCTGCAACTTATGTATAAAATAGGTAACTTGTTTTTTTACTAGCTAAGCTACCTTTGTGATTACTCATTTCCTTACTCCTTCTTATCAGCAGGATCATCTTTCTTATCAGTGCTATCCTTTGGTGTAGTAGCAGGCTGAAGTTGCTTGTCATCTGACTCAGCATCATCGCTGCTGCCAGAAGTAGCCGGAGCTGGTGTTACCGATCCTGATGTTCCTGTTCCCTCACTTGTAGAGGACTGTTTCTTGGCATCTTTGTCTAGCTTTTTGTCTGTTGAGCTCTCGGTAGTTGACTGTTTGGTCTCAGATTTTGTCTCGCTCTGTGCTTGAACAGTCAGGATGCCTACAGCTAAGGCAAAGGTCAAAAATACTTTTTTCATAAAAATTTGGGTTTAAGTGTATATTAATCTGCCTGAAGAACGCGACAATATCTGTATTGTTGTATGAAAAAAGATTTTTACAGAACAGTTTCCCTGTTGAAAAGCGCTACATAGGGGAGCAGTCTCTTTATTTTCAAAGAATTACCTATTTATCGGGCCTATAAAAAAAATGCAAAAAACAGGTATTTTTTTGCGGTATTTTACTTTTTCTCACCATTTTTTTGCAAATCATCGCTGTGGAAATACAAATTTAGCCGAATGAAAGGCATATACATAGCTGCTGTTTTGCAGCAATCTTGCGACAGATCAATAGGTTTCTTAGCAAGCCATACTTTTTAGCATTGCAAAATAGCAGGTATTATGCTTTCTTTACAGGCATAAATACCTGTTGATAGTAGTTTAAATATTTATACATGAAAGTTACCGCTGCGGCTATTCCTGCCCAATTTACTAATGTTGAAATGGATGAGAACTCCGCTTATTCTTTTCAACAAATAAATGAAAGCGTGTTTCTTATAGAGTTTTTTACTCAACTTGAGCAATTACTTTCCGAAGATTTTGGCAGGTATCATTTCTATATCTATGCCAATATAAACAGCCAGGTTTTACCAAGCTCTTTAGGGATTAAAAGTTCTAAGAAAAAGGTATTAATTTTCTTATCTAGCCAGAGTCATCAGGTAAATCCTGCTCTTCCAGGCGATTTTCATGCAGTATTCAAATGCCACTTATCAGCAGATATAGTAAGAGAGCGGATTTTTCATTTTCCTCTGGGCTATGTAAAGGAGACGTTGCACCAGCCAGTAAAACGCATTGAAGATCGATCCATTTCTGTGTTTTACTCCGGAAACCTGAACAAAGGCCGGGTTCCTTTATATAAGCTGCTCGCCAAATCCAGAGTGCCGGATATATTATTTAGCCTGCTGATTAAAATGGCTAAACGGATACCCAACTTGATTCAACGGGATTTTTCGCATGTTTTTCCTTCCTCCTACATACATTTTACTGACGGTTTTAAAAAAGGCTTATCCCCGCAAGCATATACGCAAATGTTGTACAATAGCCGGATTGTGCTGTGTCCAAAGGGATTTTTGATGGCAGAAACTTACCGTCATTTTGAAGCCATGCGGGCCGGATGCGTCATCATTTCTGAAAAGCTGCCCCAGACATACCTGTACAAAAACTCACCCATTATTCAGGTTTCTAACTGGAAAGACGGTCTCGCATTTGTTGAGAACCTGCTTAAAGATCCGGGCTTAATGCAACAATATCATCAGCGTATGCTCTACTGGTGGGATACAGTTTGCAATGAAGCCTCTACCGCCCGGCATGTAGCAGAAATATTATTATCTCTGGAACAGCTTCCAATAGAGTAATGTCTTAGGCTAAGGGTTATCTTTTAGCTGGAAGAAACTAACTTTTACTTATTTGCGTCCAGACCAGGTTCTGAGAATGTGCCAGTCTTTTAGAAATTCCCAATCCGAAGAATAAACCATTGATCCTGCTGCCGAACCTTTAGAATCGAGGATGGTGACGCTGATCTGATTACTGGTATTCTTCTGGGAAATCAGGTAGTAGTCTTTTCCTTGCTGTAAGCCTACAGTGTTGTCATATCCTTTATAAATAGCAATGTAGCGGGGCATAACGTAAAAAATCTATACTACTTACTACAAAACTATCGTATAGATAAACATATTATTGTGTATATACACCAAGATTGCCTATCTATCTAAAAGAATATGTAAATTCCTTTTGGCACTTTTGTCATACAAATAGTAGGAATCCTTTCCAAAAAAGAGTATCAGATATAGTATGACCATAACTTAACCTTAAAATAAGCTTCTACTATAAATTCAAAGGGCAGGCAGCTGGTATTTAGAATATGAAAACTCCTTGTCAACAAACGATGCTTGAGGCTCTCAGTGTATGCAAGTAAGTAAGTTTACCTGCTAATGCTGTTCCTATACCGCTCACTATATAGGAACAGCTTAAGGTTTATGGATGATAAGCGAAGGCTACATACAGATCTCTTGTAAAAAGGTTATACTGGTTGAATGTGAATATCAGCAATGATTGGCAAATGATCTGAAGGATATTTAAAATCTATTGCATCGGATAAAGCCGCATGCCGCAAGACTTTAACCTGCGGAGAAACAAAAATAAAATCTATCTGATTGCCAATGCCTGTTTGTACATCAAAAGTGGCCCAGGTGCCTTCGGGACCGTAGTGGGGCAGCAGGCTATACATTTTGGCATCCAGCATTAAGTTATCCACGGTGATAGCTCTATAAAAATCTGAGTTAGGCGGATCATTAAAGTCGCCGGTGAGCACTGCCGGCGTATTGGCAGAAACATTAATTAGCCTTTTTTGCAGGAGCAAGGCGCTTTCTTTACGGGCTTGTTTGCCCAGGTGGTCAAGGTGCGTATTGAAATGATAAAACATTTTTTTGCTTTCCAGATCCTGCAGGTATACCCAGCTGCATACCCTGAAAATATCTGCATCCCAGCCTTTGCTAGGGTGGTCAGAAACAGGTGAAAGCCAAAAGGTACCTTTATCCAGAAGGGCAAAGCGGCTTTTGCGGTAGAAAACCGGCGAAAACTCCCCCTGGTGTTTGCCATCTTCCCGGCCTACGCCATACCAATCGTACTCAGGCAAATAGGCCGACAAAAAGTATATCTGATCAATCATGGCTTCCTGTATACCGATCAGGTCGGGCTGATGAAACCGGATCAGATTGGCTACCCGTTCCCGCCGGAATTCCCATTTATTGTCTCCATCCTGGGGGTTATCGAAACGGATGTTGTAACTCATCACCCGGATCAAAGGAGTATTGGCAGTTTTACTCATAAGCATTACGGACGTATGATCGATTCATTGGTAACATACTTTTGCTACCATTCTGCAACCAATACGGAAAAAAATGCAGATCGTTTTCACAAATAATAGCTAGCTACAGATTTCACCAGCTATCTGCCACCTAATTAATTTCTTATTCCTGCATAATCAGGTAATAAACATAGCCAATATAAGCAAGCAAAAGCAATATTGCTTCCCAGCGGTCAATCTTTCTTTTGCGCCCACTAAACATGGCTATAAATAGCAGAGCCGTGCCAATGCATAACACATAAATATCAAAATTCATGGCTTTATTGTAGGGAATGGGCGTAATCAGTGAGCATATAGAAAGGATAAAAAATATGTTGAAAATATTAGAGCCTACAACATTTCCTATGGCAATATCACTACGTTTTTTGAAAGCAGCGACAGTAGACGTAGCAAGTTCTGGCAAAGAGGTACCGGCTGCTACAATGGTTAATCCAATTAATTTTTCGCTCACCCCAAAGCCTTGTGCTATAGCTACAGAACTGTCTACCACAAATTTACCCCCGGCCACCAGACCTGCCAGGCCTCCAATGATCATTGCAGCGGTAATGGGTAAGCTATATATTTTAATCTCATTTTCTTCTGAGCCACTTTCATTTTTCATGCTAATGAATACATAATATAAAAAAGCAATAAAGAAGACCATTAAAATAATACCATCTAGGAAGCTAAGTATATCTGCATCCATGTTAAATAACATGGTATCGTTAACGAGTACAAAGAGCACCAAGGCAGCAACTAATGAGTAGGGAATTTCTTTCCAGACAGTATTAGATTGAACCACAATAGGATAAACAATTCCTGCTACACCCAGAATAAAAAATAAGTTAAACACATTACTACCGATTACATTGCCAAAGGCCACCTCATTATGTCCCTCAACACTGGAAATAAAGCTGACAATGAGTTCGGGAGTGGAGGTGCCGAATGCTACAACCGTAAGTCCAATGGCTAATTCTGAGATATTGAAGCGTTTAGCCATAGAAGAAGCACCACTTACAAGAAAGTTGGCTCCAAAAATGAGTACTGCAAAACCAACAAGGAGTAGTAGAATGTTTGTCAGCATAAATGTTTTAGGAGAGGAGTTTGAATGTAAAAGGTAGTAAGTTTAAACTGATAATAATTTAGGTTAAGCGATAGATAATTTTACTCAAGCAATCATGTATGGATGCTAGTCAAAGAATAGGCGAACTCTGAGGCATTTATAATTCTTCCATGTAATTCAAGTCTTTGGAGAAGGTTTCCTGCAGACCTCTTAATGCCAGAAAAGCACATAGCAAGCTAAATACACCCACTATAATTCCTGCTGTAATGACATTGTTGTTAAACATAGTCAGCGAGATCTGAAAAAGAAAGGTCAGCGGAACTACAGCACCCCGCACAAAATTAGGCACAGTGGTAGTTACCGTTGCCCGGATATTGGTGCCAAATTGTTCGGTAGCAATAGTCATAAAAATTACCCAGTACCCAACATTAAGACCGAGAATAAAGCAAACGGTATAAAACACGGGAAGGCTTACATTCCGCAGCAGAAAGAACAAGGACAAGGTAAACAGTAGAACAAACAAATAAATATAAAGCACTTTTAAACGGCTTTTCATTAACTGGCTTAAGCTTCCGCTGATAATATCGCCGAGAACAATACCTGCATAACAACAAGCTACTGCCGTACCAGCATTTACAGCTCCTTGTACTCCCATTGCCTTGCCGAACTCTGGTGACAAGGTAATTAGAATGCCTACCACATACCAGAGCGGAATGCCAATAAGAATACAGCGCACGTATTTTTTTAACCTGGATTTATCAGTGAATAAGGCAAAAAAGTCGCCGCGCCGGGTTTCCTGGGCTTTTGCTTTGCCAAACATGTTAGATTCTGCTACCCCGATCCGGAGCAACAGCAGAGAAAGGCCTAATCCACCCCCAATAAAATAAGAGGTTCGCCAGCTGAACAGTTCTGCAATAAACCAGGCTACTACGGCCCCGCTAATGCCAACAGCGGCTACAATGGTGGTGCCAATTCCCCGTTTTTCTTTGGGCAAAATCTCAGCAACCAGCGTAATGCCAGCTCCTAATTCGCCAGCAAGGCCAACACCGGCTATGAAACGCCACACCGAATAAGCCTCAATGGAATTAACAAAGCCGTTGGCGATGTTGGCAATAGAGTACATAAAAATAGAGCCAAACAAAACCGATAAACGGCCTTTTTTGTCTCCCAGGATACCCCAGAAAATACCGCCAACCAGTAATCCGGTCATTTGGACATTGAGCAGGAAAATTCCTTCGTCCCGTAATGCATCGCCCTCCAGGCCCAGAGAGCGCAGACTTGGAATGCGTACAATGCTAAACAGGAGAAGATCGTATATGTCTACAAAATACCCTAAAGAAGCTACAATAACCGTAGCATTCAAGATGATATGTTGCCTTTGCGTTTGCGTGCTTGCGCTATTCATGGATTAGGTAGGTAATGTTTAAGGTACAGGTACCACTACATAAGTAATGATCACGAATGGCATATAAACTTTAAAATGTAGTCTTTTTTAAACCGACTTTGTGGCCTTTAACTGCGTAATAAAGAATAAATAAGTAGCACGGAATAGCAATAATGTAGGCATATTGGGAGTTCCACATATCTGATAACATGCCATACACTAAAGGTAAAATAGCTCCACCAGCGATAGCCATTACTAGTAGGGCAGAAGCAAACTTGGTGAACTTACCTAAGCCTTGGATGGCAAGTGGAAAAATAGCTGGCCACATGAGTGAATTGGCTAACCCAAGTAAAGCAATACAGGCTACAGAGACATAGCTACTAGTAATTAAAGCAAGGGCAGAAAAGATAACACCTAAGATTGCACAAATCTGCAACGCTTTTGCCTGAGACAGATATTTGGGAATAGCAATAGTACCTATAATATAGCCGATAATCATAAAAGCAAGAGTAGCTTGTGTAAAATACTTTGCCACAGATAGTTCAATACCTAAAGATTTGCCATAGGCAATAATGGTATCTCCAGCTACTACTTCTACGCCTACATATAAAAAGAGCGTAATTACACCCAGTATCAGGTGAGGAAAATCGAACACACTTTTTTTAACAGGACCTACATTTCCGGTTTCTACGGTTTCTTCCTCATCAATATCTGGCAATGTAGAGAATAAAATAGCAATAGAGAGTAGCACCAGAACTGCTGCTAAAATGGCATAAGGTACAATTACCCGGCTAGCTAGTTCATCAAGCGTAGCTTCTTTAGTAGCAGCATCCATTGTTTGCAGGCTTTGCTCTAAGGCATCCGCATCATTTAAGGCAATATATCCAAATATCAATCCTGCCAGAATACCGGCTATTTTATTGCAAATTCCCATTACACTAATTCGGGTAGCAGCACTCTCTATTGGACCGATAATGGTAATATAGGGGTTAACGGCCGTTTGCAACAAGGCCAGACCAGTACCGATGATAAACAAACCCACCAGAAAAAGATTAAAGTTCCGGGCTTCAGCAGCTGGAAGAAAAAGAATAGACCCAATAGCCATAATGAATAAACCTATAGCAAGGCCTTTTTTATAACCGGTTGCTTTTAATACATAGGAAGAAGGGATAGCCATAACGGTATAGGCTATAAAAAAAGCGGTAGCTACCAGATATGACTGGAAATCACTTTCCAGCTGACAAGCTATTTTCAGGTAAGGAATGAGGGTGCCATTTACCCAGGTAAAAAAGCCAAAAACAAAAAATAATGACCCAATAATAATCAATGGCCCAAGGTTGTTTTTCTGCGCAACAGGAGATTGTATAGATGTTTTAACAGTCATAAATAAGATTGGATAGCAAATAACAAGGATACATAAAATTTTAATCTGCACAAAGGGATATTTTCCAATGTTGCACTAATTATCAATTGTTAGCTGGAAATTGCTCCAATAAATTCTTTCCGGTAGGCTGACTACGGTTTTTGACCTTTATTTTCTTAGCTGTTATTTAGTATTAAGGCGCTACTACCTGCATCACCAAAGCAGATAAATAGGCACCATAGGTACCTAATGCGTAACCTAATACAGCAAGTAACACGCCTACGGTAGCTAGAGACGGATGGAATGCCGAAGCTACAACCGGTGCTGAGGTAGCTCCTCCTACATTGGCCATGCTGCCAACGGCTGTAAAGAAAAAAGGAGCCCGTATCAGCCTGGCTACAGATAGCATAGATATTCCATGTATTACCATCCAGACAGCCCCTACAATAAGCAACCCTGGACTATTGGCTATGGCAGCTAAATTCATCTGCATGCCAATGACGACTACCAGTATATATAATAACAAGGTTCCTACCTTGGAAGCACCAGCTCCTTCTAGGTCTCTTGCTTTTGTTAGTGAAAGTGCCAAGCCGAATGTAGTAGTAAGCAGTACAATCCAGAATAATTTCGAAGTAAGGCTAAATTTATCCAGATAGGGAGCATTTACAGTAATCCAGGGAACAACAAAATCAGCTATCAGGTGTGCAAGTGCCGTAGAAACAAAAGCTACCGCTACTAACCTGACAAGATCCAGCAGCGAAGGTATACGCATGATACTTACACTATAATTTTCCAGTTTGGCTCTTACTGCATCAATAGAACTTGTATCTGCTTTCATTTTCGTATCCAGTGTTTTAGAAATACCGGCACCGTAAAGCAGTAAACCCATCCAGAAGTAGGCAGCAATCACATCTACTGCAATAATGGCTGAAAACAGATCATCGGAAGGCTGAAAAATTTCTTTCATAGCTATCATGTTAGCTCCTCCACCAATCCAGCTGCCGGCAATAGTAGATAAACCCCGCCAAACAGCATCCGGGCCGCTTCCACCCACTATTGTAGGGTCAAAAATGGCAACAATAATGATAGATAAAGGTCCACCAATCATAATACTGGCTGTACCAGTCAAAAACATAATTAATGCTTTGGGGCCTAAGGCGGCAATGGCTTTCAGATCCATACTTACCGTCAATAGCACCAGACTAGCAGGCAAAAAATAGTTTGTAGCAATGGAATACAACTTTGATTGCTCTCCAGATATAATATTAAGAGAGTTTAGAATTGCTGGTACAAAATAGCAGAACAGCAAAGAAGGGACATATTTATAAAGTTTTGCCCAAAAGCCAGAGGTACGGTTTGAGGTTTCGAAAACAAAAAGTAAAACAAGAATCAAGATGCCAAATACTACGGCATCATTGGTGATTAGAGGCCCCTGGTTTGTAGCTTCGTTCATGTATGGTTGAGCAAAAGAGTGAAAAGGTTAGTAATGTTTCACAAGTTTAATAATTTTATACGGGCATTATATCAGCTTGAAGTGCTTTAAGTTTTTCTACCATGTAGGATATATGTCTTTTTGAGTGAAATAAACTTTCATAAACAGCCACAATTTGGTGTTCTTTGTTGAGCAGATAACTGATTCTTTTGCTAACACCTATGAATGGAAATATAGCCTGGTATTGTCTGCTTACTTCACCCTTCTGGTCAGAAAGCAATTCAAATGGCAGATCATACTTGTTTTTGAAGTGAATATGGGAGACAATGTCATCCCGGCTAATGCCAGCCACAGCTACCCCCAGTTTTTGTAAGGTGAGATGATGATCTCGGAAACCACAAATTTCCTCTGTACAAGTGGTACTAGAATCCCTGCCATAAAAAAACAAAATACAGGCTTTGTTGTGAAAATCTTGGTGCAACTGAAAAATATGGCTGCTGGTAGAAGCTAATGAGAAGCTGGGGGCCTGCTCATGTAAAAGAAGTGTCATTTACTTGGTTGGAAAGGGAAATTTACTGCTAAGAAGTTTGAAAACAGAGCCGTGTTGCAAAATATGCTTACGGCTCTGTTTATATAAGGTAGTTGGTTTACAAAGTTCATAAGTAAGGCTTGTTAGTTAAGGAAGGAATAGATGAGTAAATAAGAAATCACACCTGCAAAATACCCAAGTAAGGCAATCAGGCTTATTCGTTTCAGGTACCAGCCAAAATCTATCTTCTCCATGCCCATCACGGCTACACCAGCTGCTGAGCCAATAATTAAGATGCTACCACCAGTACCAGCACAGTAAGCCAGAAATAACCACAATTTGCTGTCCGTTGGAAAAGTGTTCAAATCATACATGCCCATGGTGGCTGCTACTAATGGTACATTGTCAATCACAGCAGAGGCCAGACCAATAGCCACGACAATACTATCTAAGTTACCGATGGTTCGATCCATATAGGAAGCCAGGTTGTGCAACAGATGGGTAGCTTCAAGCGAACCAATGGCAATAAGGATACCCAGAAAGAACAAAATACTGGAAGTGTCAATTTTGCCTAAGGCATGCGCCACGGTAAAGGGTTTGCGGTCTTCTTCATCTTTATCACTATGAATGATTTCAGAGATCAACCACACAACGCTTAAGCCTAGGAGCATCCCCATGTAAGGCGGTAAATGAGTAACCGTTTTAAATATTGGTACAAATAATAAGGCGCCTAAGCCAAAGCCAAGCATGATATTGCCACCAGTAATGTTTTCATAGCCAACCACCATTTGGCCTGCACCAGCATTTCCATGAAAATGAGCCGACAGAGGCAAACTATTTTCTGACTCTATAAGTTTTCCCTTCATTTTGAATGATAGGAATATGAGCGGCACCACTAATGAAAGTAAACTGGGAATAAATAAGCTTTTCATAATGGCTATGGCACTGATTTGTCCACCAATCCAGAGCATGGTGGTAGTAACGTCCCCGATGGGAGACCAGGCACCACCGGCATTAGCGGCAATAATAACCATACCGGCATAGAATTTTCGTTGCTCTGCATCGTTTACAAGTTTTCTTAGCAAAGAAACCATGACAATAGCGGTAGTCAGGTTATCGAGCAGCGAGGAAAGGAAAAAAGTGATCAGCGACAACATCCATAATAGTACCCGGCTATCGGTGGTATTGATACGGTCGGTTACCAGCCGGAAACCCTGGTGAGCGTCAATTAATTCTACAATAGTCATGGCTCCCAACAGAAAAAACAAAATTTCGGCAATACTTCCCAGGTGCAGGGAAAGTTCCTCTACAACCGGCTCTTTGTTAGGACTCCAAAGGATATATACTGTCCAGCAAAGAACCCCGGTAAGCATGGCGGAGGCCGTTTTGTTAATTTTTATCTGATGCTCAAAAGCAATAGCTAGATAGCCTATTATAAAAATTATGATGATTACTGCGGACATAAAAATATAGGTCGGGGTTAGTAGTCAATACGGATAGATATGCGGAAGAAGGGCTTAAAATCAGGAGAAGGTTGTTTGTGGGGCGGAAGGTGCCTGTTTGTTTATGTCGGACTTGGGTTCTTTTTTATGCCCGACAATTAGCCGCATACCCTTATCATAACTGAAATAACTCCACATCCAGTTAATAAGTACCAGTAAGCGGTTACGGTAGCCCACAATCGAGATTAGGTGAACAAACATCCAGATGACCCAGGCAAAGAATCCTTGCGTTTTTAGTAACTTCAGATCCACTACTGCCCGGTTACGTCCAATAGTCGCCATACAGCCTTGATCTTTATACTCAAAGGGAGTGAGCGGCTTGCCAGAAATCAGTTGTTGCAGGTTTTTTCCTAAAAGCTTTCCCTGTTGCATGGCCGGAGGTGCCATCATTGGGTGACCTTGCGGGGTTTGAGCAGTAATCATGGCAGCTATATCGCCTACGGCGAAAATATCCTCATAGCCTGTTACCCGGTTATAGACATCTACTTGCAAACGTCCGCCCCGTACAATGCTTTCTTTGCGGATACCATCAATCGGAGAACCTACTACACCAGCGGCCCATATAAGTGATTTGGTAATAAATTTTTTGCCATTATCCAGTTCCACCGTATAGCCATCGTAAGACTTTACAAAACGGTCCAGCCATACGTCTACACCAAACTCTTCCAGGTATGCTAAGGCTTTATCTCCAGCCTCATCCGACATACCAGACAGTAAACGCGGTGCGCCCTGTATGAGGTGGATATCCATTTTTATAAAATCAAGTTCTTTGTAGTCCGTTGGAAAAACATGTTTTTTTAGTTCAGCTAGTGCGCCTGCTACTTCTACCCCAGTAGGTCCACCTCCTACAATTACATAGTCCATCAGGCTATTAAGTTCTTCTTCGTCTTCTGTTAAAAGGGCTTGTTCAAAATTGCTAAGGATATGGTTACGCAGTGCTACGGCATCGTCGATACTTTTTATAGGTATAGCATGCTTTTTAATCTGCTCATTTCCATAGTAGTTAGTCGTTGCTCCAGTAGCAAGTACTAGGTAGTCGTAGCGAAGATGCCCAATGGTTGTTTCTACTGTTTTTTTTTCTGTATTGATATAGGTGACTTCTGCCAGGCGGAAATAAAAATTATGATGGTCTTCAAAACATTTCCGGAAGGGATGAATAATAGAATCGGCTTCAAGGCCAGCTGTAGCTACCTGGTAAAGCAGAGGTTGAAATGTATGGTGATTGTGTTTATCAATTAAAACTACCTGCAAATCTGCTTTTTTGAGTGATTTTACAAGTTCAATACCACCAAAGCCTCCTCCGATAATGACAACTCTTGGTTTACCGTTGTCTATGATTCTAGTAAAATTGTGCATAATAAAGGGTTTAAGTCCATAAAATTATAAAAAAATACCCATCCGGCTCAATAGGGTAGCCGGATGGGATTGGTAGCTTTTAAAAGAGAATTGTCCAGATAATTGTTCCCAAAATAACAGCCAGAATGGGCCCAATAACCATCCAGTTTATTTCTTCTGTTGTTTCCCGATTAGAATTAGAATTAGAATCTATTTTTTGATTTGACTTTTTCATGATTTATGAAACGATTGATACTTAGATATTTATGGTAGAAATGCTTTCAGCCAGCTACTCTGCCTGGTTGCAGGAGCTTTCAGAAAGAGAAGTAAATAAGAAGAAGAATGGAGGGTGTGACCAGCGAATTTGCAGAAGAATTGTTAGGCATGTACCCGTTGAAGTATACTTCTCTAGGATAACTGTACCTATCTGTAAGGGCTAAAAGCGGCTTTAGCAACAGTAACATATGCCTGCTGAAAGTAGACCTGCATCTTACTGATGGCAGAGATGCAGTAAAGCACGATTCTAGAGAAAACCTGGTATCTTCCCTATGTTTATGTTTGTTGTTACAAGGCCACCTAAAGTAAAATCCTGCAAAAGTAGATCACGTGCACTAACTGCTAGGGGGCATTGATTAAGATGACACTTAAAAAGAGGATATGATAATAAGAATTGGCAAAAAAGTAGGGACGTTCTTTTACCTTGGTGCCACTAAAAAAGGAAAAAAGAATAAATAGAAAGCAAGCCGGAATAACAATGAACCCAAATTGAAAAGTAGGAATGGGCGAAAGCCATGCATCAGGGAGTAGAAGCTTTTCCGGGCTATACAATAGATCCTGTAGTGGTATACTGACAAGGGGTTCTTCCAAAGAAGAGTCGCTGACAGCCGGATGCTCAGAGACCTGTGTGCTACTAGTAGGTGAAGGCAATATTACCCGGTAATAAATGGCTGCAACCTGAAAAAAGATCAGGAAGAAGACAAGAAAACGGAAGTTAGTTGCTCTCATGACTACTAAGTACAATCTCAAAAGTAAGTAAATTTCTTATGCAATACCAAATGATAGGGAAGATATTATTGCCTGAAGCTGGCCTGGAAGACCATTGATTTATGTATGTTTTTTTTTAGTGTTACATCTGTTTTACACCGATCACTAGGCAAAAAATAATTCATTATAGAGCTATGCTATAGCTAGTTTCTTCGCCTTGAAAGTAGTGAATAAGTATCCTACTATATGAAGGTATAATTATCTAGATAAACCAAGATAGTAGTCAATTAAACTATGCTTGCTAAATACGATTTGTTCTGGGTAAATCAATCGTGTAACAGCTTCTGCTTATTTAGTAAAGCGTATTACTTCCTGTAATGAACACAAAGCTCCTGCTAAGAGCTTTGTGTTCATTACAGGAAGTTTATAAATTTTCTTTGATGTAAAGATCCAACACAAGTTATAGTTTCAGATCGACTTTTTTTCCGGTCTTTACTGCTTGGAAAATAGCATCGATGATTTGCATGTCTTTTACGCCTTCCTCTCCGTTTACCGGTACTTCGGGTTTTTTTCCTTGCAAGATAATGGCTGCCATTTCATCCATTTGCAATGTCTGATGAGTAACATGTGGCTGGGTGAGTTCTCCTTTATGGGTACGCCCTTGAATAGGGCCATAGCCAGTAGCCGGTTGCAGTTTAGCATACCCATTATCACCATTCAGAAAAAAGCTATCCAGGTTGTTCATACTATACGTAGACAAACAAGAGGCAACGGCTCCATTAGGGAAGCCTAGTTGAAATTGAATGGTTTCGTCTATTCCGTCTTTAAATTTTTCCGGATTATTTTTTGTTTCCTGAGCTGTTACCCATATAGGATCTTCCCCGATCATGTAACGGGCGCCATTAATGGAATAAATACCAATATCCATCATAGCACCCCCGCCAGAGAGTTGCTTGTTAAGCCGCCATTGAGAAGGATCTCCGATTTTAAATCCGGACAAACCCTCAAAAAATAGGATTTTACCCATTTCTCCTGCCTTTCTCATCCGCACAATCTCCAACGTCTTCGGTTCAAAGTGCATGCGGTATCCAATCAGCAATTGTACCTTGGCATTTTTGCAGGCATCTACCATCTCTTTGCCTTCTTTGGCGTTTATAGCCATTGGTTTTTCACAGATTACGTGTTTGCCAGCTTTAGCTACGCGCAATGTTTGCGGATGGTGAAGTGCATTCGGTGTAATAATATACACGGCATCAATGTCGGGATTATCTTTAATGCGATCGAAGTTATCGTAGTTGTAACAGTTTTTTTCAGGGATATTGTATTTGCTTTGCCAGTCTTTTATTTTGGAAGGAGTGCCGCTGATAACACCTGTTAATTTAGCCATTTTACAAGCTTGCATGGCTTCAGCCACCCTTGTTCCATAACTTCCCAGGCCCATAATAGCTACACGCAAAGGCTGACTTTGATATGTCTGGTTATAAGCATTCATAGAGGCCGCTTTTGTAGCAGAACCAAGTAAAGGCCATGCCAAGGCGGAAGCAGTAATTTTTTGTAAAAAGCTACGACGGGAATTCATTATACGGATGTTGGTTTTGGTGAAAAGAATATAGTTTTAAAGGTATACGTACCTCAAATGTCAAATATACATAAATCTTTGAGCTCTATAGCACCTAGTCCTAAGTTTCCTATCCTGATAAAAATGATGTAGATGCTTCTTGAGAACAAGAAGAAAAAGCCTCAAAAGGAAGCATCAAGTGTATTTTTCTCAACCTGCGGGGTAAGGGCTTAATTAACTACTTTGATAGTAATAACAGCTTACTTACCTTTTATCTATAACTTCGTAGTATTTTGATACCAAGACTACTTTTCATAATAAATGACTGATTAGAAAAGAATATAGAATTTTTGTGCTACCTCTATAACTTGTTACTGCAAAAATATTGAAGAAAGAAGCTAAGTTAAGCGTACGCTTTGCTATGCTAACGTGTTACTGAGGGAATTTTTAGTCCACACATCCACCTTTGGAGTAACCAAAATATTATAGTTAAGCTTACATTAAATCTAGTAAAAATTCAATAATCTTAACTCATTCCTTTTTGTATAAAATACCTGGAAACAGGTATTTTATATAACTTTGAAAATGGTAATCTTTGTATGTAAGAAAATAGGGAGAAAGTACGGCAAGGTTAATTATTCCTAATAGGTTTACAAGTCAAAGCTTAACCGTATACATAGATAAATTTAGATAAAATGATTAGTTTAATCGTAAGAAAACAATGTTTTGTCGAAAAGTAGCGCAAGATTTATCGACTCAGGTACCATTTTTGTCGTAGATAACAACGTTAGAAATAGGTAAGATTCTGTATATTTTAAAAAAGGCTTTGAATATCCAGGTAAAAAAAATACAGAAATTTACCTTTGTATTTTTAACTTATTCGTGTAATATTGTTTTTTACCTGTTTAGTGATTTTATTCAATTATTTTACATTATATGACATAAGGATTACTTCACATACCAGAAATTCCTCCATCATTTATTGATCATTTGACTGGTTACATGAAAGGGTAGCAAAAGATATTTATGCATGTATTTCAGCAGATGAACCAATACAGGTGTTACGATGAGTCGAATGAATTAATACCTATTGCATGACCGATGGTATCTATCAATGAAATAGTTAAATCATAAACAGAGCATTCAAAACTTTACATGCATACTCATACGCTCTTTTTTAAACTTATTGTATTACATCCTCTTATCTCAAGCAGTATATTTTAGGTAACCTATATCAACTCAGATAACGCAACAAAATACTAATCTTATGTATTTGTATTTGAATCTGAAGTATCGATCTACATATCTGAATTTCAGCACTAACATCCTATTTAACCAAAGAATTGAGCCAACTTTTTTCTATATCACTAATGAACAAGAATAGTTACCTACGCTTACAAGACCTGACGGAAAGCCTGTGGTTTTATTACGCAAAGATTATACTTATGACAGTAGGTATGCTTTATGGAGCAAAACAACTGATGCTCGCCAACAGCAGCTTTGCAACTTCCAGTTCGTACATGCCTGTGGGAAAAGGGTCTTGGCTAATGCCGGTTGACGATGTAAGTAAGCCAATTGCATTCCTGACGCCTTCTATTGCATCAACCAATGTTAGTATATCTTCAAACCTGGAGCTGGAATTTGATGAGCCAGTGTTTAAAGGAAGCGGCCAGATCATTTTAAAATATGGCAGCAACTCACAAACAATTGATGTACAAAGCAGCCTGGTATCTATTGTCAATGGAAACAAAGTGATTATCAATCCAGCTGACTTTCCCTATTCAACTACTATTGGAGTAGTTGTACCTACTACAGCTTTCAAGGATGCAGCCAATAATTTTTTTGATGGGACCACAGAAAATAACTGGAATTTTACTACACATGCTTCCAACCGGGCACCTGTATTTGGCTCTTCGTTTACGGCTACCCTGCCAGATGATGTAAGTCTTGGCGCTCCAGCAGGCACTGGTATTGTTACAGCTACTGATCCGGATGGCGATGCTTTGGTGTATAGTATTGTATCTGGTAATACTAATGGTGCGTTTGCTATAAACTCATCTACCGGTGTCCTGACTGTCAGCAAACGGCTTAATTATCATACAAAGTCTGCCTACTCAATACTAGTAAAAGCCACAGATCCACAAGGGTTAACAGCACAAGCAACTGTACTATTGACTATTGTTCCAGGAACAATAGTCGAAGATTTTTCAGCCATCAACTGGACAACTGTAGCTAGTCAGCAGTATTCAGTGAGTGAACAGCAAGGCGAAGTAGTAAATGGGAAACTTTATACTTTTGGTGGCTTCGACAGTCAGAAATCGACTTTTACTCCTACTAGCCGCTCATATCAATTCGATCCGGTGGCCAACCAGTGGACAAGTATAGCTAATCTGCCTTATCTACCCAATGGCATAGGATCAGATGGCAAAACCTATGGAGGCGTAACGCATGCGGGAATCACAAATGATGGAACAGATATTTATTTTGCTGGGGGGTATACCTCAAATGCCAGTGGTACCGGGCAGATATTTGGCACTAAACAAGTGTGGAAGTATATTGTAGGTTCTAATACGTATACCAGGCTTCCCGATCTGCCGGTGGATATTTCTGCTGGGCAAATGGAATATGTGAATGGAAAGCTACACCACATAGGCGGAACCAATGTGGCAAGAACGGAAGATTTAGCAAGCCATTATGTGCTTGATTTAGATAATTTGGCCGCAGGCTGGCAAACATTGGCTCCTTTACCTAGCCCGCGTCAACATGCGGGTTCAACAGTTTTTGAGGGTAAAATTTACTTTATTGGTGGCCAAAACGGGCATGATGCAAATCTGACTACCAGAACGCTGGTACATATGTATGATCCGGTTTCCAACACCTGGACACAACGGGCAAACCTGCCAACCCCTACTGGCACCAATGGCCGTGGTCATATCACCTCATCAGTTGTTGTAGCTGGTAAGCGTATTATAGTACTAGGAGGTGAAACAGTGCATAGTTCAGGTAGGACAGATATGGTATCGGCCTATACACCGGCTACCAACACATGGCAAAACCTAACACCGATGCCGGCAGTCCGGTCTTCGGGTGTAGCTGCTTTTATAGGAGGTAATCTGTATTATAGCGGGGGTTCTACCAATATTACCTTTAAAGGTGTTCCGGTTCCTGATAATACAAATACGAATACTTGTTCACCTATTAGTACACTTCCCTGTTCACAGGTAGTAGTTTCTCTTGCCTCTCCATTTGTGCTAGAGTTTACCGGAAATGCCGGTGGGCTGTTAGATAAAAATAACCTAGCTACCGGCTTTAC